>Ga0209292_1000095_pt1 | contig 128572 bp, 126 predicted proteins | sample GOMGulsemesocosm_2_FD_184634 | JGI IMG/M metagenome (GOLD analysis project Ga0209292, IMG submission 184634) | Methane-oxidizing microbial communities from mesocosms in the Gulf of Mexico - GOM9C Gulf of Mexico (SPAdes) (version 2) | ecosystem: Environmental > Aquatic > Marine > Cold seeps... | reverse complement strand
GGAGCAGTTACAGCAGCTGGCCGATAAATTAGAGCTAGAGGGTCTTGAGTCGGCGCCAATAGTATTGCCAGAAACTGAGGCATTACTAGAAGCTGAGGCAGAGCCAGAAGCAGAGCCAGAGCTAGAGCCAGAGCTAGAGCCAGAAGCAGAGCCAGAAGCAGAGCCAGAAGCTGAGGCAGAAGCTGAGGCAGAAGCTGAGGCAGAAGCTGAGGCAGAAGCTGAGGCAGAAGCTGAGGCAGAAGCTGAACCAGGAGCTGAGGCAGAACCAGAAACTGAAGCAGAGCCGCCCAGCGTAGCGATTCAGCATGATCGTAGCTCCGAGCAGGCGCTCGAGCGTTTGGTCGCAGCACCGGTACAAAATTATGTGACTGATATCGTCACTGAAGACGATGACGAGGTCGATCCAGAAATTCTCGCTATCTTTGAAGAGGAGGCGACTGAGCAGCTGGAGGCGATTGAAGAGTTGATCCACAGCTGGGAAGCACAGCCCGCCAAGAACGAATATGCCGATGAGCTCAACCGTGTATTGCATACTTTAAAAGGCGGAGCGCGGCTGTCAGGTTTAATGGACATCGGTGACCTGGCGCATGAGTTTGAAACCTATATCGAGGCCAACCAGCGCGATATAAAACCAGAGTTTTTTGCCGAGCTGCACGATTATCAAGATCGTTTGATGAGCTTGTTGGCCGAAGTTCAGGACGAAGATACGCCCTCCGTGCTGGCAACCGCCGAAGCCCTGGTGCAAGAAAGTATCGAGCAAAACCAAACGCCATCGACGCCAATGACGCCGGTGACGCTGGAAACCACCGCGAAGCCAGAGCCCGCCACTATATTAGCTGCTCAGCGTTCGGCCCCTCAGGAACTGGTTAAAGTTCCGGCCGAGTTGTTGGAAGAGCTGGTTAACCTGGCCGGTGAAACGTCGATAGCCCGTGGTCGTATGGAGCAGCAAGTGACCGACTGGGGCATGTCCCTAGAAGAAATGAATTCCACAATTTTACGCTTGCAAGAACAGCTGCGCCGCTTGGATATTGAGACCGAGGCGCAGGTATTGTTTCGCCAGGAGCAAATGCAGCAGCTGGATGATTTCGACCCGCTGGAAATGGACCGTTATTCTCAGTTGCAGCAGCTTTCTCGCTCGCTGGCCGAGTCCGCTTCGGATTTGATGGATTTAAAAACCACCCTGACGGAAAAAACTCGCGATACTGAAACTTTGTTGTTGCAGCAGTCCCGCATTAATACCGACTTGCAGGAAGGCTTAATGCGCTCCCGCATGGTACCGTTTTCCCGCATGGTGCCACGTTTACGTCGTATTGTTCGGCAGGTAGCAACAGAGCTGGACAAACAAATTGACCTTGAAATGGATAACGTTGAAGGGGAGCTGGATCGCTCGGTATTAGAACGCATGCTCAACCCCTTGGAGCATATGCTGCGTAATGCGGTCGACCATGGTATTGAATCCGCCGAGCAACGTAGCGCAGCCGGCAAATCTGCCGTGGGGCGTATCGCTCTTAGCTTGTCCCGCGAGGGTGGCGATGTAATTTTACGCCTGGCCGATGATGGCGGCGGAATCGACCTGGAACGGGTTAAACAAAAAGCCATCGAGCAAGGCTTGATGAGCGCAGACGCTAAGTTAAACGATAAAGACCTGCTGCAATTTGTTCTGCATTCTGGCTTGTCTACGGCCGAGTCAGTGACACAAATTTCCGGTCGCGGTGTCGGCCTAGATGTTGTCGCCAGTGAAATTAAGCAATTAGGCGGCTCGCTCAGCATTAATACTGTATTGGGGCAGGGCACGGAATTTATTATTCGTCTGCCCTTTACCGTGTCGGTTAACCGCGCCTTGATGGTCAATATCGATGATGACTCCTACGCCATACCACTAAATACAATTGAAGGTATTGTCCGGGTCAGCCCATTTGAATTAGAGCATTACTATCAAGATCCGCAGTCACGATTTGAATACGCCGGTGAAAATTATAAAGTTCGCTATATGGGTGAAATGCTAAATACCGGTGCCCAACCAAAACTTGAAGATCAAATTTTGCCGCTGCCTGTTGTTTTGGTAAGAACCCAAGAGCATGTGGTTGCCATCCAGGTGGATAGTTTGGCCGGTAGCCGTGAGATCGTGGTGAAGAGTCTCGGTCAACAGTTTGCCGGCGTGCAAGGCTTGTCAGGTGCCACCGTAACCGGTGATGGCTCGGTGGTCATCATTATTGATCCTATCGCTTTGATTCGTCGCCAGGAAGCGCTCAATTATATGCCGCAGGCCAAGGCCCAAGCCGAGGCCAAGTTGGTAGTGGAAGACCCGTTAGTGATGGTAGTGGATGATTCAGTGACGGTGCGTAAGGTTACCAGCCGCTTACTCGAACGCGAAGGTTATCGTGTTATCACCGCCAAAGACGGGGTAGAAGCGATGCACCTGCTGCAGCAAGATGAATTGCCGAGCATTATGTTGTTGGATATCGAAATGCCGCGGATGGATGGTTTTGAAGTTGCTAAAAACGTCCGCAGCAGCCGTCGATTACAGCAGTTACCCATTATTATGATTACTTCCCGCACCGGCGCCAAGCACCAAGAACACGCCTTGGAATTGGGTGTTGATAAGTATATGGGCAAGCCCTATCAAGAGGATGCTCTGCTGCAAAATATCACCGAGTTAACGGCTGTCGCACCACAGCAACAGCTAGGTTAATGCTTGATGACAGACTCCGTTTCAGGCCTGCGAGTCGGTTTGGTTACCGGTACCATGGCACAGCAGCAAACTTTGCAGCAAATGTCGCAGCAGCTGGGAGTCGAGGTCAGCACCAGTTTGCTGGCTTACCAAACCGAGTGGCAAAGTTGGCTGGATAAAGACCAGGTCGATGCCTGGTTGATTTGTGTTGACTGGGAGCAAGAGGGTGCCGGCGCCTGGAGCAAAGATTTAGAAAGTTGGTTGCTACAGGTACCGCAGCCGCTGATTATTGACGAAGCGGAAATGCCTGAACCGCAAAAGCCCGAATACCAAGAATGGTTGCAGCGTTGGCGAGAAAAGTTACGCCAAATTCCCGGCCCACATAAAGAAGTGGTCAGTTGGCCCAAGCAGGTATGGTTGTTGGCGGCTTCCACCGGTGGCCCAGAAGCGGTCGGTGAATTTTTGGCGGCGTTACCGCCTAATTTAGACGCGGGCTTTATTTATTTGCAGCATACCCAGCAAGCGGCCGAGGCTCATTTGCTTCGGGTGCTTAACCAAAAGAGTCGTTACCCCATATTTTTGGCCGAGCAGGGGCGTGCATTAAAGCCCCAGCAGGTGATGATGCTCAGTAGCCGCAAAGCGGTAAAGCTTAATTCCCAGGGAATTTTTATTGAGCAAGAGGAAGCTTGGGAGGGTATTTTTGCTCCCTCGATTGATCAATTCATTTGTAATTTTATGCATAATTTTTCACTGCAGAATAATGGCCCGGTAAGCGGCGTGATTATTTTTAGTGGTATGGGAGAGGATGGCGCTGCGGCCTGTCGCTATGCCAAGCAGCGCGGCGCCAAGGTGTGGACCCAGGACCCGGAGTCTTGTGTTAGCCCTTATATGCCTATTGCCGCCGCCGAAGCGGTAAACGTTGATTTTAGTGCCAGCCCGAGAGTTTTGGCGCAACAATTAGCACACACCCTATAGTCGTCGTTGTCGTCGATAGCTCGACGCGATAAATATAAAAGGTTTTATTATGGAAGCCCTCACTCAAGTTCAAGCCGACGAAGAAATTCCAGCCTTGCTGGTACCTGTCTTAGGTATGACCGTATTATTGCCGACAGTATCGGTGGCGGAACTGGTGCCGTTTCGTAAAACCCGATTTTTAGCCCGCACTGAGGTTGATCTTGGTTTGTGGGGTTACTACGAATGGCGCGATCAAAAAGTGCCGCTGCTATGCTTTGAACAAGTTAATGGCTTGGCCGCCTCCAGCTTAGATGAGTATCACCAGGTAGCCATTATTCACGCTACCGGAGTAAATAAAGAAACTGCCTATATCGCCGTGTTGGCTCAGGGTATTCCCCACGTGGCTCGGGTAAAAGCTGAAACAATTGATGAGAATACGGCGGCCTCAGAGCTGCCTTTTAGTACGCTTTCGGTTCTGGTTGACGGGCGCGAAGCCGAAATTCCCGATGTTGCCAAGTTAGAATCTTGGCTGGCCGAGCTGGACGCTCAAGCGGAATAACTTAAGCCAAACGCTGCCTCAAGCTGGGCTGGGGTTAACTAAAATCACCCCAAAGATATTGGGCCAGGCTTAAAGCGGCGATGGGTGCGGTTTCGGTTCGCATGACTCTGGGCCCCAACGTCAGGGCGTTAAAGCCTTGTTGCTCAGCTTGTGCAATCTCATTCTCACTCAGGCCTCCCTCTGGGCCAATCAAAAAGCAGCAAGATTGCGGCTGAGAATAGTCCTGCAAATTCTTGTCGCTGCGGTGGTGCAACACCAATTTCAAATCCTGTTGGCTGTGGTTCAAAAAACTCGTTAGGGTCTGCGGCGGTCTGATTATAGCTAATACATTGCGCTGGCTCTGTTCACTGGCGCTAATCGCTATTTGCTGCCAATGCTGAATTTTTTTATCCAGCCTAGGGCCACTGAGTTTAACTTCGGTGCGCTCGCTAAATATTGGGCTGATAGTCGTCACCCCAAGCTCAGAGGCTTTTTGGATAACCTGGTCCATACGCTCACCGCGAGAGATGGCAATGCCCAGTTCGGTTTCGAGTGGCGACTGGCGGTCGCCAGCTTGAAACTCGTTGATAAGCACTTGAGTGATTTTTTTATTCTGCTTTGCAATTGTCGCCGAGTATTCGCCACCCTGACCATTAAACAGTATTAGCTCACGGCCAGGTCCCATTCGCAGCACTTTAGCAACATGACGGGAGGCCGCTTCGTTCAGTTCAAGCGGGCTGTTGGCCTGCAAGTCTTGCGGAGTGTAAATTCGAGGTATACGCATAAATAGTTAGCTGAAAATAAACAATAATAGAATGGCTGAGGCAGATAGTAGCAGTTGCCAGGCTGGCTTAATACCGGCTTTAAGCGAGTAGTGTTTAGTTTTATTGGAGTAAGTATGACAGGATAAAGCTGGCAGCAACGAGACTGTGCTCGCCGCTGCCGGCTTGATAGTAGGCTTGGCCTAGGGGCTAAGCTTGTTCACCCAATAAATTCAAAAGAATTTGAGCGTTAGGCTGGGCCTGGTTCATGGTATAAAAATGCAAGCCCGGGGCGCCGTTGTCCAATAACATTTCGCATAAGTCGGTGATCAAATCTATGCCGAAAGCTTTGATGCTGTCGTTATCATCGCCAAAGTCTTCCAGCCGTTTGGCCATCCAGCGAGGTATTTCTGCGCCGCAGTTGGCACTGAAGCGCGCCAAATTTTGATAATTCAAAATGGGCATAATGCCTGGAATTATCGGCTGATCAATACCAGCTGCCTGGCATTGGTCTACAAAATAAAAATAGGAATCAGGGTTGTAGAAGTATTGGGTAATCGCGCTGTTGGCACCGGCGTCAAATTTACCCTTTAAATACTCTATATCCTGGCTATAACTTTTTGCTTCCGGGTGTATTTCCGGGTAGGCCGCCACTTCCAAATGAAAGTGGTCGCCAAAATTCTCGCGGATAAAGGCCACTAATTGATTGGCATAAACCAGCTGTGAAGCACCGCCCATGCCTGAGGGCATGTCGCCACGTAAGGCCACAATACGGTTAACCCCGGCGTCCTTATACTCTTGCAATAACGCCTTGACGGTCGCCTCATCATCACCACCAAAGGAAAGGTGCGGTGCGGCGGCATAGCCAGCATTAATGGCGTCAATCACAATATCTTTGGTGCTCTCGCGGGTAGACCCGCCGGCGCCATAGGTAACGGAGTAAAACTCCGGTTGGAATACTGCCAGCTCTTCTCTGACTTTAATCAGTTTTTCCTTTCCCGCGTCGGTTTTAGGTGGGAAAAATTCAAAACTAATCTGAATATCTTTTTCGGTATCGCTCATGTCGGTTCCTGCAAGTGTAGGCTTGAATTGGCTGGGCCAAACGTATAATTGGCCCAGCCATCCTACTTTTTGGTATTAGTACTTATAGCTTTCTGGCTTAAACGGGCCATCAACATCTACCTTGATGTAGTCAGCCTGGGTGGTGGTTAACTTAGTTAACACGCCACCAAAACCAGCAACCATATCGGCGGCTACTTCTTCGTCCAGCTTCTTGGGCAACACCTTAACGTACAAAGCCTCTTTCTTATCGGCTTCGCTCAGGTCGGCGAACTTGCGGTCCCACAGGTAAATTTGTGCCAGTACCTGGTTGGCAAAGGAGCCATCCATGATGCGTGAAGGGTGGCCGGTAGCGTTGCCTAGGTTAACCAAACGACCTTCAGATAGCAGAATCAAATGATCTTTGCTGGCCTTGTCGCGGTAGATTTTATGAACCTGAGGCTTAATTTCGTCCCATTCCCAATTTTCACGCATATAAGCTGTGTCAATTTCGTTATCGAAGTGGCCGATATTACAAACCACTGCCGCGTTCTTTAATGATTGCAGCATATTGGCGTCACAGACATTGGTATTACCGGTAGTGGTAACAATTAAATCGGTATTGCCCATTAACAAGGTATTGATATCAGCTAGCTTGCCGGTATTAACGCCATCAATATAAGGCGAAACAACTTCATAGCCATCCATGCAAGCTTGCATGGCACAGATGGGGTCGATCTCGCTGACCTTAACAATCATACCTTCTTGGCTTAGGGACGCGGCGGAGCCTTTGCCTACATCGCCATAGCCAACAACCAGTGCTTTCTTGCCCGCTAGCAGGTGGTCGGTGCCGCGCTTGATGGCATCGTTGAGGGAATGGCGACAGCCGTATTTGTTGTCGTTCTTGGATTTGGTAACAGCGTCGTTAACATTAATGGCAGGAACTTTTAGGCTGCCTTCTTCCAACATTTCCAGCAAGCGGTGAACACCGGTGGTGGTTTCTTCGGAGATGCCGTGAATATTGTCCAGCATCTGCGGGAATTTTTCATGGCATAACTGGGTTAGGTCGCCGCCGTCATCAAGAATAATATTGGCTGCCCAAATAGCGTCGCTGTCTTTTTCGGCGCGGACAGTTTGCTCAATACACCACCAAAATTCTTCTTCGGTCTCGCCTTTCCAGGCAAATACCGGGATGCCTGCAGCGGCCATAGCAGCGGCAGCGTGGTCTTGGGTGGAGAAAATATTACAAGAAGACCAGCGTACATCGGCACCGAGTTCAATCAAGGTTTCAATTAAAACCGCGGTCTGAATGGTCATATGGATACAACCCATAATCTTGGCATTGGCCAAAGGCTGGTCGGCTTTATATTTGCTACGCAGCGCCATCAAGGCGGGCATTTCGCCTTCGGCAATTTCTATTTCTTTACGGCCCCAGGAGGCATCTTGTTCAAATTGCTCTTTGGTTGTTGCCGAGACTTTAAAATCGGTAAAGCCGTTAATGTCGTAATTCATATTGCTGCCTCTGTTAGATGAGATAAACGTTAGACGTTATAGCTACATCTGTTTTAATTTTAAGCTGTTAATCAAGCCTGATAATTTTGCAAAAACTCGATTGCAAATAGGCAAAAGAGAGTTTTCTGTGTCTACATACTTCAATCTTATGGAAATTTTTATCTGTGTTTCTAATTCAGCTAGAGACCCTCTGGCGATAAAGAGAAACCTAATAAATTCCTTGTCACCATTTCGGGCCGCTCCTTCTGCGATATTTGAAGGAATGCTAATTGCAGCCCTTCTCATCTGGGAAATTAACCCAAACTGTTCGTGTTTGGGCAGGCGACCAGTAAGAGCATAGATGTGTTCGACTAGGGTCATGGCGTCCTGCCATACTTCCAATTTCTCGTGCGCTCTTTGCATGATGAAAATTCCCTTTTAAAATTGTCTCACATCTCACATCTCACATCTCACGCGGAAAGCGCAGCTTTCAATGCTTCAACCTTGTCAGTTTTTTCCCAGCTAAACGCGGTAAAGGTGTCAGACTTGTCTTCGCCGTTTTCTTTCCAGTGGTAAGTATGTTCAAACGGCTCGCGACCGAAATGGCCATAGGCCGCGGTTAAGCGATACATCGGGTGTTGTAAATCCAGCATCTTGGTAATGGCGTAGGGGCGCAGGTCGAAGACGGTGCGAATTGCCTTGATCAGCTGCTCATCCGCAAGCTGGCCGGTGCCAAAGGTATTGACTGAAATAGAAGTAGGCTGGGCTACACCAATGGCATAGGAAACCTGAACTTCACAGCGCTCGGCAAGGCCGGCGGCAACTACATTTTTGGCAACATAGCGGGCGGCATAAGCGGCCGAGCGATCAACCTTGGAGGGATCCTTACCGGAGAAAGCACCGCCGCCGTGGCGGGCCATGCCGCCATAGGTATCAACGATAATTTTACGACCGGTCAGGCCGGCATCACCGACTGGGCCACCAATAACGAAGTTGCCGGTTGGGTTGATATGGTATTCGGTGCCAGCGTGTAATAACTCGGCCGGCAAAACATGTTTAACAATGTTTTCCATTACCGCTTCGCGCAGGTCTTCCTGGCTGATATCGGGGTCATGCTGGGTCGACAGGACTACGGCTTCAATGGCAACGGGCTTGCCGTCTTCATAACGCAGAGTCACCTGAGATTTAGCATCGGGACGCAACCAGGACAGCACGCCGTCTTTACGCAGCTGGGCTTGGCGCTCAACTAGGCGGTGTGAATAATATACCGGCGCTGGCATTAACGACTCGGTTTCATTGGTGGCATAACCAAACATCAAGCCTTGGTCACCGGCGCCTTGATCTTCGGGCTTGGAGCGATCAACACCCTGGTTGATATCGACCGACTGCTTGCCGATAGCATTTAATATTGCACAGCTGGCGCCGTCATAACCGACGTCGGAACTGTTGTAACCGATATCGATAATGACGTTGCGGATAATATCTTCTAGATCAACATAGCAAGAAGTGGTCAGCTCGCCGGCAACAATGGCCATGCCAGTTTTTACCAAGGTTTCAACCGCTACACGGGCATCTTTATCGCGGGCAATAATGGCATCCAATACGGCATCGGATATTTGGTCGGCCATTTTGTCGGGGTGACCTTCGGAGACCGACTCCGAGGTAAAAATACTGTATTCAGACATAGTGTTTCCTATTGAATAAATCGCTGTTAAGCCAGCGACTTTATAAATTCACGTATTTGTATTTGAAAGCCATTACGCAGAGCAAAATACATGCTCTGGCCTTCTGTTAAACCAGCGTCAGCCGCCCACTGGGTAAAATCTTGTGGCTCAAAGCCCAGCCATAAATCACCGCAGTTGTCCTTGGCCCAGGCCTGGTCATGGCTGCATAAATCGGTGACCAGCAATACCGCTCCGGGCTTCATCAACTGCGCCAGGTCGGTAAAAATATCCGCCGGCGAGGGCACGTGGTGCAAAACCATATTGACCATCACACAATCGGCCTGCAGCTGTTGGCGAATAGCCTCGCGGGTATCGCCGAGCACCAGCTGCACATTGCCAAGCTGTTGGTTTAAAACCAGCTGTTCTGATTTAGCCAACATGGCGGCGCTGTTATCAACCCCATAAACCCGCTCAAAGCGTCCAGCTAGCAGGGGTAATAGCTCACCTTCGCCGGGGCCTAGCTCCAGAGCCAGTTGCTGGGCCGGCAACTTGGCGTTGTTTAAAGCCTCTATCACTTGTTCCTGGTAAACCGGAAAACTGGCAATTAAGTCGGCCTGTTCGCGGAACTTAGCCGCATTTTCACTGAAAAAGCGCTGTGAAGCGGCAATGCGCTCTTTTTGCACCAGCTCAATCTTTTGCAGCTGCTCGGTGTCTTGGGGCAGTAGGTCGACCGTGTCAAACAACTGCCGCTGGGTAGCGGTAATCGCTTCGGCACCTGCCGTTAAAGCGCGGCGGTAAAAAATTGAATTACCTTCCCGCCGCGTGGCGACCAAGCCGGCTGAGGCCAAAACCTTTAAGTGGTGGCTCATGCTCGACTGCTTTAACGCAAAAATACTCGCCAGCTCCATCACGCCGTAAGAATTACGGGCTAGCACTCGCAAAATTTCCAGACGCAAAGGGTCGGCAGCGGCCTTTAACAGGCTGGCCAGCTCGTTGGCGCTGAAGTTTTGCTCGGAGATTGCATGATTCATAAGCTGCAGTGTAGCAGCGCTTTATATCTATATCAAAATATTTCGATATAGATATTTATACCCTGCTACTTGACGGCCTTAAGTCTAAGTGCTAATTTTTTAGCATGATGCTACAAAATTAGCATAGGCGCAGCGTTAACCCAGCTAGGACCAAGACCATGACCCAAACACCCCATAAGCTCAGCCGCCGCGAGCGGCAAATTCTGGATCTGCTGTACCAGCGTCAGCAGGCTTCGGCCAAAGATATACAGCAGGGCTTGGAAGATGCCCCCAGCTATTCCACCGTGCGGGCTTTATTGGCTCGGATGGTGACCAAGGGCTTGGTTAGCCACCAGCAGCAGGGCGCCAAATATATTTATACCCCGGTAACCGAAAAGGGTGCTGCCAGTAAAACGGCCCTGGGCCGATTAATAAAAACCTTTTTTGAGGGCTCGGCGGCTAAGGCGGCCAATGCCTTAATCGGCAGCCAGGACGAGCAGCTTAGTAATGCCGAGCTGGATGCGCTGGAGCTAATGATTAAAAAGGCGAGAGAGAATAATAAAACCGGCGGCGGAGCCTAGAATATGATGGGCCTACTGACAGCGTTGGTGCTTAAACCCATGCTACTCAGCGTGGCCGTCATTGCTGCGGTTAAAAATTCCCGCTTACAATCGGCCAATTATCGTTACTTTATTTTAAGCCTTGGTTTTGTGCTTCTGGTTTGTTCGCTGCTGCTGTCGGTGTTTTGGCCTAGCTGGGTAATGACTTTTTATCAGCCTTCGGGTTCATGGTTGCTGTTGAGCAGCCAAGAGTTATTGCAATCAAAGCTGATCCTGCTGGCCCTGTTTATCTATTCCTTTGTTGTTCTTTGGTTAAGTGCTTACAGCTTGTTGGGTTGGCTGTATTTGAATCATCAGGCCGGTAATACAGAACAGAGTGATCCCGGCCTGCAAAAAATAATTTCGCAGCTGGCGCAGCAGCTGGGAATAAAGCGAAAGGTTGGTTTAGTGCTAGCGGCTAACAATGCGATGCCCTGCACCTGGGGCGTGTACAAACCCATCATTCAGTTGCCCCAAACCGCTCTAACTTGGTCTCGCTCGGCGCTGATTATGATTGTGCTGCATGAGCTGGCCCATGTGCGCAACCATGATTTTGGTCGCAAAATGTTCGCTCGGCAAGTTGCTGCGTTGTTTTGGTTTATACCCTGGCTGTGGTGGATGTTACGCCGCAGTGAAGAGATGGCAGAGCAAGCGGCGGATAACCGAGTATTGAATTTTGGCCAAAGAGATTCGGACTATGCCGAGGTATTAGTGAATGCCAGCCGTGGCCAGTTAAAGGCCGAGCTTGAGGCCATGGCGGTTGCCGGCCATGGTGATTATTACCATCGGGTGCTGGGCATTATGGACCGCTACGCCGATAGAAGTTTTGCCTCGACATTAGAATACCCTAAATTGGCGCTGTTTGGTCTGGCGGTGACCACGCTGCTGGCCTGTATTAGTTTTGCCGTTAAGCCTTATGCCCAGTATCAATTTCAATGGCCCCAGGCAGAGGTTCGGTACCCTGACGCCGATGTTAAAAAGCCTGCCACCATAATAAATACAACACCCGGTATGCCGGAAGATAACATCGTCAGGATCAGTACAATTGATTCGCCATTAAGAACTAAAGTAGTGGAAGAGCTAAAAGTAATTGCCAGACCAAAAATGCAGCTTAACCCGGTTGCGGTAGATCTGCAGCGGCCAGCAATTCAGCCCATTATTACCATGAGCGGTTATCTGCCGGTTAATATTGTTAGCCCTAACTACCCACGCCGGGCGCTGCGTTTGAATTTGGAAACTGAGATGGTGGCCAGTTTCTCTATCGATATAAATGGCCAGACGCGAAATATAAAAATTATTGCAGGCCAGCATCAAAAATATTTTTCCCATTCGATAAAAACAGCAATAGCAGAATTTAAGTTTGTGCCGCCGCGCATTAACGGCGAAAAGGTACAGCTTGATGGTGTAACGGAAACATTTACCTTCAAAATAGAAAACTGAAGAGGAAGTGAAAATGACAAACACACAAATAGTAGGTTCGGCCAACTTTAACTTCAAGCCAAAAAATAAATGCTTGGGGGTAATAAGTTTTATCTTGGTCTCAATAGCGGCGCTATTGGTAACCGTTGGCTTAATTGCCTTAATGCACAGTTTGATTTATCAGGAATATGAAGAGCCTGTGGAAGACCCGTCACGCCCGATAGGTGATATTCACCTGCAAAAAAAACCAATTGAAACGATTAAATCTGTTAAACCTGAAAAAATTGTAGACCCAGCTGTTGCGCCTCCAAAAATTGTAGAAAAACTAACGATTGACCCTAATGAAGGTGCGGTAGTAGTCCCAATAAAAATAGATCCGGTAATGCATGGCGGCCCGGATATTGACTTTTCCGGCAGTGGCAGCCTAGTAAAGCGAGTAGTGGCGCCACCGGTTTACCCTCGCCGCGCTGCAACCAAGGGCATAGAAGGTTACGTCGATCTAATGTTTGACGTAACCGCCACTGGCGCCGTTAAAAACATACGCATAACCGCTGCTCAGCCGGTCGGCGTGTTTGAAAATTCTGCTATGGCAGCGATCAAAAAATACAAATACAAACCTCAAAAAATAGATGGCGCCCCTATAGCAACGCCCAATGTGCAGGAACGCATCCGCTACCAGATGGAAAAGTAGGGGAAAATAATTTAACCCCTTTTCCAGTCCCCGCACGATAAAGCTAGTATCAAACGGAAAAAAGGATAATACGATGCTATCAAATAAGCGTAAATTAGGTTTAGCCATAGCGATTATTGTGGGCCTAACGGCCTGCGGTAATCAAAGTAAAGATGAGCAGGCCGCGACTAATGCCAAGGCCAAGGCTGAGGCGGCAGAACAATTAGAAGAGGTGATGGTAGCAGCGGCAAGGAGCCAGCATGACCAGCGGGCGCGTAAAGTTGCCCAGCATCAAAGGGCCTACAAGTCCGCCCCGCAGATCCGCCCCGCCATAGCCTACTACCAAGAGCCGCAAGTAGACCGAGAAAACTACGACAGCCTAAGCGAAAACCCCATCAAACAGGTCAGCAAGGAGCCGGTTTCTACTTTTAGTATTGATGTTGATACCGCCGCCTACAGCAATATCCGTCGTATTCTCGACCGTGACGCCCGCCTGCCGAGAAAAGACGCGGTCAAAGTAGAGGAGATGATCAACTACTTTAATTACAGTTATCCCATCCCTAAGAGCCAAGCCACCCCATTCTCCGTCACCACTGAAATGGCCGCCGCCCCCTGGAACCCGCAGAAGCAACTGCTGATGGTGGGTTTAAAAGGCTATGAGCCGCAGCTGGAAAAAAGGCCGGCCGCCAATCTCGTCTTCCTAGTGGATGTTTCTGGCAGCATGCAATCCCGCGATAAGCTACCCTTGTTGAAAAAGTCCCTGCGTTTGCTGGTCAACAAAATGACCGCCGAAGATACCATCGCCCTGGCGGTATACGCCGGTGCCGCAGGTACCATACTGGAAGCGACGCCGGGCAACCAAAAAGCCAAAATACTCGCCGCCATTGATAACTTAAGTGCTGGCGGCAGTACCAACGGTGGGGCCGGTATACAGCTGGCCTACAACCTGGCCCAACAGAGTTTTAATAAAGGTGGTATTAACCGCGTAATTATCGCCAGCGATGGCGATATGAATGTCGGTATGACCAACCAAGATCAGCTGAAAGAGCTAATCGAAGCCAAGCGTAAAACCGGTATTGCACTATCAACCCTAGGCTTTGGCAGCGGTAATTATAACTACGCCCTAATGGAGCAGCTGGCCGATGTCGGCAATGGTCATGCCGCTTATATTGATTCATTAAAAGAGGCCCACAAGGTCTTGGTCGAAGAAATGCAGTCGACCCTGCTGACCATCGCCCACGATGTGAAAATTCAGGTGGAGTTTAACCCCCAGTGGGTAAGCGAATATCGACTTATTGGTTATGAAAACCGCATGCTCAAAAATGAAGACTTTAACAACGACAAGGTCGACGCCGGTGATATCGGAGCCGGGCATACGGTAACCGCCTTATATGAGCTAGTAATCAAGGGCTCCGGTGCCGAGCAGTTGCCACAGCTGCGTTACCAGCAGGCGCAGGGCCAAGCCAAGGAGGGTTCAAGCGAGTTGGCCTTTGTTAAACTTCGTTATAAGCCAAAGCAGGGTGCCAAAAGTATCGAGCTGCGCCGTGCAATTCAGGCTGACAGCAATAAGCCTTTAAAAGCGGCTTCTGAAAACCTACGCTTTGCGGCGGCCGTCGCCGGCTTTGGTCAGTTATTACGTGGCGGTAAATACACCGCAGACTGGGACTACCAAGATGCGTTACTATTGGCCAAAGCCGCCCGGGGTAAGGATGAGCATGGCTACCGCGCCGAGATGCTGGGCTTGGTCAAATTGGCCGACAGCTTGTCTATCCAGAATACCAACCAGGCCGCCAACCACTAGGCTGTTTTTAAATAAACCGCATATTATAGCGAGCACAATAATTTTTTGAAGAAACTGCTGCAGCAATGGAAAACCGATAAAGCGTTAATGCTGGCCTACCAGGCCGGCAGTACGGCTGCCTTTGAAGTTTTGTATCAGCGCCATAAAGACAAATTATTCGGTTTTCTATATCGCAGCTGCCAAGACGCCAGCCTGGTTGAAGACATTGCCCACGAAGCCTGGCTGGCGGTTATCGACAGGGCCGAGAGCTATAACCCCAGCGCTCAATTCAATACCTGGCTGTATCGTATTGCCAACAACAAATTAATCGACCATTGGCGCAAGCAACGGGTAAGGGAAGACTACCAGCAGGCCAATAAAGTTGAGCAATTACAGGCAGACCAAAGCGAGATGTCGCTGTTGGAAGTGCAGGCCCTGGCACAACAAGCGATGGAGCATTTGAATGCCTTGCCGCTCAGCCAGAAGCAAGCTTTTCTACTCAGGGAGCTGGGTTTTAGCTTGGCAGAAATAGCCGATATTCAAGAAGTGGAACCCGAGGCCGTTAAGTCACGGCTACGTTATGCCAGCAAAAAACTACGCCAATTGTTAAGTCAAAACCAAGGCCAGCAACAAGGCCAAGAACTAAATCAAGAATCAGGCGCCCACCAAACGGGAGGTAAACATGAAGCACAATAATATTTCACCAGCACCAAAATCTCCCCAGGCCTTGGACAATAAAATTCTAAGCTACGCCCGGGAGCACACGCCCAAACAACAAAGCCACAAAACCTGGTACGGCTATGCGGCCACTGCCTGCGCATTTACTATTGCAGCTATTATGTTGCCGCAGTTATTACAACAAGCCGAGCAAACATCACCATTACCTTCAATATCACCAATAGCAAAAACAGCCCCGGCGGCGGTGCCACCAAGCCCCCAGCCAGCTATGATGCAAGAAATGGAAGAGCAAGCAATAGCTGTGGCCCATGATCAACCCGCCAGCCAAAGCCGGCGCGCCATAAAGGCAGAAGACATGGCCCAACAAGCCATCAAAAAAACAAGCGAGTCCAAAGACCAAACCCAATGGGCCATGAGAAAGGCAAGTAAAGCCAAGCGAGCCCGCGCAGAACAAAAGCAACTAAGCGAAGTTATGGCCACGGCCGCCCGCTACGAACCCCAGGCAGCACCGCAGCCGCTAGCGTCATTGCAGTCGCAGCTAAGGCAGTTACAGCAAACCGCCAAAGAAAACCCAGCCAAGGCCAATAGTGATTACCAACATTTACGAGAAAAATGTGACTGTGGTCTGCCTGAGAACCTAAGCCAAGCCATCGAGCTCTTGAATAAGCATAAGGCCCCGTCGCTAGAGTAAAGAAACTATTGCCCGAGCGAAAATAATGAGCAGTTAAAATACAGCTTGGCCACGTCCCGGCCTCATCACAACAACCGTGCCCCATGCAGCTTGGTCATGCCGCTGCCTCCCACCTGTTTTTATGCCGGCCTGTCTTTTCAATTGTAGTCATGCCGCTGCCTTCCTCCTGTTTTATACCAAGTCCTCTTCACCGGTAGCCATCCCCCACCCCCCCGCTCATGCTGCGCCCGTCGAAGCATCAACCACAGAGTTGGTGAAAAACAAATTCTGATTTTCAAATAAGGAAACCTAGGCGACAGCTAAATTCAATAACCCCATTTTAAGTAGGTAAAGGCCATCGTATTGAAAGCCTTCATGTTGTATATTCGATAACAAAGCACATAGGTGACTAGGCATTTTGATCAAAGCACCTTTGACGCGTTTAAATGGTGCGTTTTCATCCCAGCCTCCACAAGCAATTGAAATTGTGCCTGTTTTCGCTTTTTGTGGAAATGGCGGTGGAGGAAGTACGTCAAAGTGACGCAATTAATTGCGTCACTTTGACATTGAATAGGCTGTTATGTGCAAAGGATGCAATGAAAGAGAATATCTCCCTATATAGTTCAGCCATTTTTGGTGTGTTATTGCTTGTCACTAGCACCGTAGATCTTTACTTGTTTAAGGAAGGGGAAATGGATGTAGGCACTATGTTAAGTCTCGAGCTTCCAATTGTTATACTTGGGTTTATATCACTGTTCGTTGTATTTGTGCTTGGCATCAAATGCCTTATTACTAAGCAGTGGTTAAAGTCCGTACATGCGTCTATCAGTATGTTTACTTTTTTCGTGTGTTTTACCATTGCAGGCAGCAATGGAGGCGCATTTTTAAATGCAACGTAAATTAAAGGCACATAACAAGGGCGTGCAATCTGACTCCGCAAAACTGTCACGCTTTTTGTTCCAAAAATTCCGCCAGCTTGCTACGCAGTTGACGCCGGCGTTAAATGTATATGAAAAGTATTCCCGAACTACAAAGCGTATTACTCAGCATTGGTAAAAAGGTATCCGGAACACCTAGGCCTAATGGTCTTTTTCTTATGCCAGAATCACCAACTCATACAGGAGCGCCTCACGCTGAAATAATTAATGGAGAATATCATTACGTTATTACAGAGCGGGGAAGCGAATTTGAGCGAAGGATTGCACAAAGTGAAGACGAGTTACTATATTGGTTTATGGCAGACAGTGTATTTTCAATAGCATGTTCTTGGGAAGTTCAGAACCGTAAAGAAAATGAAGATTTTAGGCGGCAGTTGTTTGCAAAACAAATAGAGCTACTTAAAGCAATAAATTTAGAATGGGCAGCGGAGAAAGCCAAATATCATGATCGAGTGCTCGAAAAAAATCCGTTTACTAGCTAACCAACATTTAACAAGCGCCAGCAATCTGACCTCCACAAGCTGTCTTGTTTTTTGCAAAAGAACGCAAAAAATCAAGCCAACTTGCTCCGGCAGTTGTGGCGGGCGTTAGCACACAGAGGAAGATCATATGCGGTTTGTAGTAATAGCTAGTTTGTTGGTGTTTTTTTTATCGGGTACTTCACTCGCTCAAGATCAACCGAAAATTCCTGAACGACCAGCTGTCTTGAAGGCACTGGATGGAGATTGGGTTATGACGGGCGATATCAAGGGTAAGCCCGTCACTCATCAAATGGTTGCCGGGCCCACGCTCCAAGGTGCTTTCACAGAGATCTACATGAAAGATGTGGAATCTAAGTACGAGGCGCGTGTGCTGATAGGGTACGACGCGGAGAGTAATTCTGTCGTTGTACATTGGATTGATAGCTTTGGTGCTAAGTACTCCATTCCACATGGCACAGGCAGTGCCACGGACAATTCGATTCAATTTACATTCCTATACGGTAGTGGTCCTTTCCGAGACACATTCACCTATAATTCAGACACAAATACTTGGTTGTTCGTCCTCGAAGCATTCCAATCAGATGGCACATGGAAGCATTTTGCACGCTACAATGTCCGCCCGCTGTAATTGAGTGCTAACAAGGCAAATCACGCGGACGGCTAAAGCTGTCGCATTTTTTTGCAAAAACAAAAGGCGCAAAAACTGCGCCAGCACGCCGCCAGTGTTTGCGGCGTTAGAACTCAGGAGGATGCGTGAAATATTTCATATTATTACTGTCTTTTATTTCCGTACCTACGTTCTCGTGCGAAATGGAAATCCCTATCGAGGTTGAATGGCAGTATGGGAAAAAGCCTACGCCTACTGACGTTGGTTATCTCTTAATTAAGGCACCTACCAAACATAATGGTTGGAGCCTTGGTGGGTTGCAGTACAAAAACGAAGAAATCAGAATTCCAATAAAAGAATATATATCAGAAAAAGAGTTTCCAGGTATGGCGCTCTACGATATTGCCGTTACTACTACCTTTATCAAGGGGGGTAAGTTTTCTGTTCACTACACTCCAGATCCAGTCATAGGCGAAAACGGTGCGATATCAGGAACACTTTGTATGCATGTACAGGAGGTTGCAATTGAGTTCTAACAAGGCCATCAAATCGACGGCTTTTCCGTTGCTTGTTTTATGGCTTAACGCTACGCTACCACAAAACAATTAACTCCAAAGCCGCAATTTATGGCGGCGTTAGCACTACAAATGGAGCATCTATGTTGTTGAAAGCACTCAAGTATGTTTTTATATTTTCACTTGTTCTTATCTGTGCGCTTTTAGTCTTTGGCGCGTTTACATCTATTCCCGCACCATTAAAACAAAAATCTGAAAACCTCCCTATTTATATTAGTGATATTTCCATTGTTGATGTATTAAATGGAGAAATTAAACATTTGCGTAATGTGCTAATTTTGAATGGTGAAATTGCTGATATTTCACCAAATCCAATAACCATTAATTTTCCTGAGTCAATTACTATAAATGGTAAAAATAAGTACCTTATTCCTTCGTTGTGGGATATGCATATTCATACAATAAAGCGGTCTGATCTTCTACATTACCCACTTTATATAGCAAATGGTATTTTGAATGTTCGAGATCTTGGTAATACTTGTAGTTGGGGGGTGGATCAAAATTGTTCTGCGCCTAATAGTGAATGGCAGCGTTTAATTGAAAATAAAGAATTATTGGGCCCTAAGTCATGGTCGAAAGTAAGTTTTCATATGGAAGAGTTAACGGAAAGTGATGTCAAACCAACGTTAAATTGGTTAAATAATTTAAATGATTCTTTGTTGAAGTTACAACTTAGCCATGACACGATAAGTCAGCAATTTCAGTCTGTTTTAGTTCAAGCTGAAAAAGCGGCATTACCTGTAGTTGGGCACCTTCCTGCAAATATTAATTTAACGGATCTAAACCTGTCCAATTTAAAAAGTATTGAACATGATCGTGCTTTTTATGCTCATTGCTCGGAACTAGAAGATGAGTTTGAAGAGCGTATATCTACCATGACTCGATTTGCCAGTAGTTACAATGAAACGGAATGTCGGTCAGTCATGGCATTTTTGCATGAAGAAGGTGTTGCCTATACACCGACACATATTGCATCCAGTATGCAAGATGTAAATTTGTCAAACCACTTGTACGGGAACGCTGAACATAATAAATACATTGACCATACAACACTTACCTTATGGAAAGCATATGCATGGCTAGCTGAAAAAGGATTTGATGATAAAGATAAGCAAGATCTAATTACTTTAAAAAACACGAGTCTACAGTTGTCTAAACTCGCACAAGATAATAATGTATTATTACTCGCAGGTACAGATGCGCTTGATGCTTTTATTTATCCAGGCTTTAGCTTATATGAAGAACTTCAGATACTATCTAAAGCAGGATTATCTAATAGTGAAGTGATTCGTTCAGCAACAATTAACCCTGCACGATATTTTAAGGTAGAGGAAAAATGGGGCAGTGTAGCTAAAGGAAAAAAAGCAGATTTGGTCATACTTAATGGGAATCCATTAATTGATTTATCTGCTATTCAAGAAATTAATAGTGTTATATTTAACGGTGAATTGTATTCTCAGAATGAATTGAATGAGATGAAGTTATACGTAGAAAATACTACCAAAACTATTTCAGTTACAGCAAAGCGAGTTTGGGAGTTATTCTTTAACTAATAGTGCTAACAAGCGACTCAATGCGGATTCCGCATACGGTCACATTTTTTGCGGAGCAAAAAGAAGCGCCCATTTGCTCCACCGATTAGTCGAGCGTTAAATTTTTGGAAGAATTGAATGTTTGAACTGATATCCAGTAATCCGAAGCTTTTCATCGGTGTATTTGCACCTTTGATGTTGGCGATGGGGTATTTCTATAGGGCTAGGAGGGAGAAGAAAGAAAACCTACGGAAAGCGCTATATATACTCTTGGAAATATGGCACCGGATGGCGGTTCTGTATAGGCAAAATTTTGATTCAATGTTTGATGTGTTTGCAAAAGAAATTAGGAAGGCAGCTCCTGAAGAGGAGTTTACAGTTGAGCAGCAGGAAGCGACTAGAAAGTACTTTACTCCTATATTGCTTGGAGTAGCACGGTCTTCTGCATTTTCTGATATGGATGATTTTCAGGAACTATTTGATGAAGCCGTAAGGTTGATTTCAGTGGATGATCCGCTTTTTGCATATCACATTGGATCGGCAGGAAAGACTAAAAAATTTCTTAGTGAGTTTAATGGGTACGTTGATAATACGCTCAAACCGCTAGATGAAGAGGGTGGGGATAGCTTGATTTTGTCTTCGGCGATTAAGAGTCATATCTCTCTACATGTTTCCAAGGATGTTCTGATAGACCTGGAGAAAAATGTTCGTCGAATCGCGTTTCGTGTAGGGATAATTACATTTTTAAAATCGTGTAGTGTTATTCGTGCTAGGAAAAATAAGTTAGAGAAATTTAGCGAAAGTGAAATAAAGGAACTGGTTGGAACTGTACTCGCGCCAATGTTACTGGAATTTAACAAGCAAAGGCAAGCGACGACATAAAGTGGCGCGCATACCATGACTATTTTTGAATTATGAATATAGATATCCAATACATTAAAGTGCTGACAGCCTCAATAGTAGGAGTTATTTTTGTTTATGTGTTCTATGTGATCTATCTAAATGTAAGTCTTGGGGCTAAAGTTGAGGAAGTAGACCGCCTGAAAAGTATTTGGTCAAATCGAAAAAATATGAATTATTCGTATACCGTTCGTAAAAGCTGTATGTTTTCTAACTCGTATCACGTAGTTCATCGTAACGGAAAAACCACATACATTGATATTGACGATGAATTATCAGGTGCTCAAAAAATTGATATGCTCGGAATATTCGACCTCGCAAAGAAGGCAATCTCTGAAGCCTACCAATACAGTATCAAGTACAGTAGTTTCGGATACCCCGAGTTAATTGATGTAAACTGGAAGCTAGAGACCTATGATGACGAGTGTTCGATCCAGGTTTCTGATTTTAGACAAATATAACAAGGCTGAGCATTTAGCACGGCCGAGAAGCAGCCGTGCGGGACGTGCTACACTTCGTTTCGCATGCCCATGCAGCGGCGCTAGGCCTTAAGGGAAATCAGATGAGACTTCTAGTTACAATAATAATATTGGCTGTTTCTGCGGTAAGCCATGCGAACCCTGTCCCTAATTTTCCGTTCGTGATACTGACAGAGCGAATCGAAAAGCGCGTAGCCCCTGATCTGGTCAAAATTAGATTTAGTCTTGCTTCTTATTCATCTAGCTCTAAAGAGTCACTTGATCTTCTTCGCGCATCGGGAGAAAAGATTATATCGCTTCTTAATAAGCACGAAATACCTTTAACTCTTCTAGAATCAACCCAAATAGATAAAAATGCGAAGCGAGCACGTAAGGACGGTGCTTATAATTTGGATATTCTTGGTTATGAAACAACACAAGGATTCAAATTAAAGCTATCGAAACTAGCCAAGTATCCTCAGCTAATGAATGAGCTAATAGCTGCTGATGGTGTTACCGGGATAGAGGCTTTTTTTGAGACAACCGAAGAAGAAAAATACAAAGAAGAGATGATTCAAGAGCTGAGTGTGAAGGCACGTAAAAAGGCTGATGCTTTGGCAGAGGCACAGTCTAGATCAGTAAATAGTGCCTATGGTATAACTACAGAAGGAAATTTTGGCGAGGCATACGCAATTTTTTCGCTTCAACATAAACCCCAAGTACATGCGGACCTTTCCATGCCAAGCTCGTACGGCAATGACCTGACAATGATGGTTCCTGAATATATTGTGGTAAACCAAAGAATCACAGTGATTTATGAACTCAAATAGGGTGCAGGCAAGTTGTAACAAGCGCATGTTGTTGGGCTGGTTTTTCGCTGCGCTCCAAACCAGCCGTAAATGCGGGCCTTACAAGCTAAAACTATGAATCCTGTACTACTAAATAATATTCCAGAATCAGGTAGTATTGACGAAGTTAGATTCGATGCTGCGGGAGATTGTACTTGGGTAAAGTTTCAAGACTCCGAATATATTGATTGGGTCGGTGTTTTTGGAATGGGTTGGGGTGGTGGTGAAGCCGCCATCCAAATTAATGATGATTTGGCTTTCGTTTTATCCAACGGGCAAGGTTATTTAGTCGATATTAATGGCAGGGAATTATTAAGCAAAACTGACTGTGATTATCTGAAATCAGTAATCCCAAGTGATTGTGGTAATGCTTTTATCGGGGCTACAGATACCGAGGTCTATGTTTATAGTTTAGATGGTTTAGTATTCTCCACTGAACGTATTGCAAGTGACGGGATAAAATTAGCATCTTGTAGCAAAGGTCTTGTTATTGGTGAGGTCTGGGGCTTTGATAAGTGGTACCCATTTGCACTAGATGTCAGCAATCAAAAGTTTACTTGCGCCTGGTCATGTACATGGTAGCTGCATACAAGCATGGCCAGGTAGGCATTTATTTCAAAACTAAAAGGACACGAAAACTAAAAGGACACGCAACTTAAAAGCCTCAAGATCTAAGTCTTTTTTGCACATGCTACTAAATTGGCCGTCCAGTTAGTTAGATACAAAGTATAAAATATATCTTTACGAATTTTGGTGTAAACAACTATGACAAACCGACTGTCTAAAAATGCCCCCTCGACGATATCGACGCTTGACGATCTTGCCAAGTTGGCAAACTATTCCCTCATGGACACGTTAAATTGTGACCCTGACGCGACACCAAATGGTGCCGACCACGCACCGCGACAAGTCTTCACGGGCCATTATGTTCCCGTCAGCCCTACTCCAATTAAAGACCCAGAGTATGTTGCCCACAGCAAAAACTTTTTTGCTGAGCTTGGCTTTGCCGATAGTCTGGCAACGTCCTCCGGCTTCGTCGGTATGTTCTCCGGCGACACCTCTCAGGTTCCAGAGCCAATGCGCAAGCTCGGTTGGGCGAGTGGCTACGCACTTTCCATTTATGGTACGGAATACATTCAGCAGTGCCCATTCCAAACCGGCAACGGCTATGGAGACGGTCGTGCAATTTCTGTGCTTGAGGCCGTTATCAACGGTCAACGCTGGGAAATGCAGCTGAAAGGTGGCGGCTGCACACCATATTGCCGTGGCGCGGACGGTCGCGCGGTCTTGCGGTCGAGTATCCGCGAATTTTTGGCTCAGGAGCACATGCACGCACTGGGTGTGCCCACATCACGGTCTTTGAGTTTGTATGTTTCAAAAACGGAGAAAGTAAAACGACCGTGGTACTCGGAGGGATCGCGCTCGGAGAATCCCGACATGCTGGTATCTGAAGCTGTCGCCATTTCGACACGTGTCGCCCCGTCGTTCATCCGCGTCGGTCAACTCGAACTTTTCGCTCGCCGTAGCCGTAAAAATGAACACCCGAAAGCGATCGAGGAACTCGAGAAAATTGTGCTGCACTTGATTGATCGCGAGTACGCTGACGTTGTCGATAGGCAACTCAGCACCCCAGAAAAAGTAGTGTTGTTGGCGCGTGAGTTTCGTAGCCGTCTCACGTCACTGGTGGCGAACTGGATCCGTGTCGGCTTTTGCCAGGGTAACTTTAACAGCGACAACTGCGCAGCCGGTGGCTTTACACTTGATTATGGGCCCTTCGGTTTTTGCGATGTGTTTAACCCGGGTTACCAGCCTTGGACAGGTGGCGGTCATCACTTCTCGTTTATGAACCAACCAAACGCAGCGCAACGCAACTTCGATATGTTTTGTTCGGCATTACGGCCGTTGCTGGCGTCGCATCAGGACTATTTGCTGGAACTCGACAAGATTCAAAGTGAGTTTTCGAAAGTAATGAACACGCAAATGGAAAAGATGTGGGCTGCCAAGCTGGGCCTTGGCACTGTGCACACAGCGTCTCACAAGGCACTTTGCAGCGTACTGCTCAGCGAGCTAGAAACACTGATGCTGCAAACACCTGTTGATTATACTATTTTCTTCCGCGAGCTCTCGTCGATACCCGACGACATTGGGCCACTCCAAAAAAGCTTTTACAATAACTCGGCGCACCATGCAGACCCTAATGAGATGAACCAGCGTTGGGCTGATTGGCTGGGAAAATGGAAAACGCTCCTCATGAGCTCCAGTGACGCGAATGCTGTTTCTCCTCGATCTAGTGAGGAAATCTCTAGGCAGATGAAGCTCGTTAACCCAAAATACATTTTGCGTGAGTGGTTTGTCATGCCGGCTTATCAGCAAGCAACTGCTGGAAATTACTCCCTAGTTTGTGAGCTGCAGGACGTGATGACACAGCCATATGCAGAGCAGTCGAAGGAAGTAGAGGATAAATACTATAGGTTGAAACCACCTGAGTTTTTTGCGGTGGGTGGGTTGTCCCATCTTAGTTGCTCGTCGTAATTCTTTAGAATTAATAGACTAAGTGGGGACGATCCCGACCCATCAAGCAAAGCGCTAAATGGGCATCCAGGATAATAACTCTAATTTATAAAGTCGCTTTTTGCTAACGCCAAATGGTGTGTCTTATTGGAGCGCGGATTCAAGCCCCGTTCTATTAGGGTGGCTACTATACACAGCACCTTCCATACTAATAAACGCTACATGAGTTTCCCTATAAGCCGGGCGCTCTCGTATGCGAGCCACATAATCTGCAACCTTGGCTGACGCTTCGAACCAATTAAAGCGCATTGAAAAATCCAGTAAGCCGCCGAAGACGACATCGGCCGCAGTGAATTGCTCGCCAAGTGCCCAGCCAGCATCGGGGGTCATTGCTTCTATCGTTGCTAAAACACGCGGCACATCTCCCCAGCCGGCAGAGCTAGGCTGCGGGTGCTCAAGCCCCGAAGTTGCCAGTGAGAATGCCGGCTCAATGGTGGTGCCCGTTATAAATAGATAGCGGTAATAAGCAGCGCGGTCAGTAGACCCTACTTTTGGTGCAAGTTTCTTTTCTGGGAATTTGTCAGCTAAGTAGGCACAGATGGCTGCCGTCTCAGTAACCACTGTTTTGCCGTCTACCAGTGCTGGCAGCTTACCCATTGGGTTAATGTTTCGAAATTCGGCCGAGTTGTTCTCGTCGGTTGAAATGTCGATGATAATTTGTTCGTGCGTAACATCTAGCTCTTTCAACATCCAATCGGTGGTGACGGCTCGGCTCATTGGGTGGTAATAGTGCTTCATATTAGAGTTCCTTTGTTTGTACGTTTTACATAAAGCGGCTTTGGCTTCAAAGAATACAGACTAATATGCCGTTATATGGCATATTAGATTGATAATAAAAGTCAGTATTGAACAAGGTCTCGAACGTAGAGCTAAGACAGAGCTAGCAGAAATTCCAAGATAGGACCTATAAACTTTAAGCTAGTCATTTATCGCCCACACTAAGTGGGAGTGCCCTGTTACAGTCGCCCATGCACGGTATTAATATTTAGGTAAGGTCATGAATAAGATATTTGTATTTGTTTTCCCAATTATTTTTTGCTTGCCATGTTGGGGAGAATCCAAGTTAGAGTTTCTCGCTAACAACACCTTTATGAGAAATGTATTTGATCTAGGAAATGAAACGCTGACGAGGGAGATGGTCAAAAAAAATCCTCACTTGAAAGGCAGAGAGTTAGTTATACAGCAGTGGGTTGACGATGAAATCAAGTTTAAATATATCAGCCAGTATATCTTTGATGCCTATGAGAATGAGTTCGGTGAGCAAGAAATTACTGATCTATATAGGTATTTAAAAAATGTACAAGAGAACGAAATGATAGTTTCAAGTGGGGGGAAGAGCGTAGCCTCCCCTGAAACTGTTGAATGGACTCTTACCTTTTGGGAATCTGGAACATACGATAGATTCAGTAAGCTCAATGACAAGTTATTTCCGAGAATGCCCGGGTTAATACAAGAGCTAATGTATGATAGGCAGGCTGAGCTTGAGCGACGCTTAGCTAAGGATAAAAAGTTTCCTGTGCACAATTGAAACCTAGTTTCTTTGGGGGATGAAATTGCGGTTTAATTTTAATTCAGCAGATTGGCAGGATAAACCATTTTTTCGGCTGTGAACCTGTAAGAGAGGCATACTACGTGTGTTCTCGTAGCGCAGCCAGTATCTACACAAAACTAGCTATTAAACCAAACAGAAAAACTATGCCCAATATTACCGAAGCAGAACTACCGCGCAATGCGCTATCGACCAAATGTGTAGAGCAGGGCGCGTTTGCCGATTGTTTTTATATTGATATCCCAAAAGAAGTAACTTTGGCTGAGTTTATCAAGGCTTTTTACACCACGGCGTTATTTAAAACCGAGCGTGCCATTTTATCTGTGGTTACTTTAAAGCCAGCTTCCGATGCCCAGGCGGTTGAATTGTCGGCCGGTAGGTCTAAACAGTATTCCGCTTGGGTTGTTGAGGGCCGGGTTGCGGATCAGATTATTCTGGCTGATATTAGCGGCAGGACAAAGTCGTGGCTTATGGTGCAAGCCTCTGACCTTGATGGCTGCGCTGCTACGCGGCTTTATTTTGGGTCAGTAGTGGTTCCCAAAAAAGTAGCCGTGGGCGAGAAGGCTAGCAAGGGCTTGTTGTTTCAGTTGCTGGGTGGTTTTCACAAGGTATATAGCCGGGCCTTGTTAAAGTCTGCCTATAATACATTGCTTAAGGAAAATAATTCCACTTAGCGCAAGCATTGTCTCGTTAAGGCGCTTTTCTACAGCCTGGCTTTGTGCGCCGCCACCACCTGTTAATGTTTACCTGCTCGGTTTTATAACTGTACAATAATAGTACTGCCCGCCAGCTCGGTTGCAAAGGTTTTCAAATTTTGTGTGGCTGGCCCTTTTTCCACCTTACCTGCTTTGTCGTATTTGGCGCCGTGGCAGGGGCAGATAAAACCTTCGGCGCTAATGCTGGTTTCGCAATGCTGGTGGGTGCAGTCCATTAGGCAGGCGGAGTATTGGCCGTTGCTTAATTCACTCACGGCAATGGGGTAGCTGCCATTGGGGTAGCTGACGAGGTAGCTGCCATTAGCATTGACCAAGTGCTTATCTACCCGCAACTGATTGCTGGCATTCGGTGTTTGCATATTGGGTAACACTTTTTCTTTGCAGGCGGTGACAAGGCCCGCTGCGCCTATGCCGCCAGCGGAGTAGCTGCAGCCTTTAATGAATTGTCTGCGTTTCATGTTAGTCCTTTTCCTTATGGCAGGGGCGGTTTTGCCTGCTGTTATTTTGCAGCTCGCTTGAGCAAGTTTTTTATGATTAAGCCGCCGACCGATGCGGAGATTAATGGCAGCCAAATCCAAACCAGCTCCGATTGAATTACCCGCCACCCACGCTCACTAAAAAAGTTGGCCACGCCAATGGGTGATACTTGAATAGGCCGCCAGGGAAAGAAGAATCGTTCGCTGTTAAAGGGCCAGTATAATGCTACGCCTAGGCCGCCATTGGTGAGTGCATCTAGCAGGGCGTGGGACAAGGTAGCAAGGCTAACCATTATAAATACGGCCGCCGCCGAGCTGTTTAGCCAGCGGGAGAATAAGCTGCAAAAAATACCCAGGCCCAGGGCAAATACAATTGAATGGCTTAGGCCCCGGTGGCCTAAATCGGATTCATAGGGGATGCCAAATTTAAAGGCGATCACATCGGCGTCGGGTAATGCCGCGGCAATACAGGCGAGCAATAGCAAGCGACCCGATACGGCCGATTCTTTGCCGATGGCTTTTAAAGCACAAGGTACTAGAACATGACTGAATAAACTGGCCATTAAACAACTCCTTGGTCGCCTCTGAAAATCACCTTGACTATGTCGTTGGCAATTGTTTTTTTAACACCAGCATCAATATCCCGCCCAAAATTAAAACCGACGCGACGATAAAATTTAAGCTTATGGTTTCGCTGGCGAATACTATCCCGCCCAAGGCGGCAATGATAGGCACCAGTAATTGGATCACTGCGGCTTGGCTTATGCTAAGGCCTTTTAGGGCCTGGTACCAAAGGGTGTAGCCAAGGCCGGAGGCGACTACGCCGGATAGTATTGCCAATACCACTCCGCTGCTGCTTATCTGTGTCGTGGGCAGGCTCAGCAGTAGCGCTATGGCAAGTAGTGGCAGGGTTTTTAAAAAGTTGTAGGCGGTATCGCCAATGGGGTCGGCGCTGCCTCGGCCATTAAGGGTATAAGCTGCCCAGGCGATACCGGCGATAGCCATCAGTATTAAACCGAAGGCGGAAGGCGTACTTAGGCTTGGCCATACAAAAATCACAAAGCCTGCAAAGGCCGTAGAAATTCCCAGCCATTCAATGGGGCGTGGCTTGTTACCTGTGGCTAGGCCATAGCTAATCATGCTCAGCTGTACCACGGTAAATAAAATTAGCGCGCCGGTGCCGGTGTTTAGGGATATATAGGCAAAGGAAAAGGCGATGGCATAGACAAATAAGAACATGGCCCCAAGCCAGCTGCCTTTGCTGTGCCGCTGTTTTGATCTATGCCGGTATAACATTAAAACCAGTAGGGCCATGGCCCCAGAAAACAAACGAATGATGGTAAAGCTGGCGGCATCCATTAAACCGTCGGCCAGGGCTAGGCGGCACAGTACCGAATTGGCGGCAAAGGCAAGTAGTGCAAATACACTGAGTAGTGCAATTTTCCAGCTGGGCATGATGGTTTTAATGCAGAGATAGGGGTGGTGGTCGTTGGCGGTGCAAGGGAGAGTGCGCCGCCCTAAAATAAGGGCGGTGCAGGGCAAATTACACGCGCTTCATGGTGCAAATTTTATTACCAGCTGGGTCACGCAAATAGGCCAGGTACATTTTCATGGCGCCATTTTCGCGAATTCCTGGAGGATCTTCGCAGGTGATGCCGCCATTGGCCAGACCGGCCGCGTGCCAGGCATCGCCTTCTTCGGTGGTGTTAATAGCAAAACCAATGGTGCTGCCATTGCCGTTACAGGCAGGTTCGCCATCAATAGGAATGCTCAGACAAAAAATACCACCATCGGTGATATAAAATACACGACCCTTGGGGTCGATGGTGCCAGGAGCGTGGCCTAGGGCACCCAAAGTTGCATCGTAAAACGCCTTCGACTCTTCGATATCGTTGGCGCCAATCATAATATGGCTAAACATGCTTAATCCTCGTAGTTGGAGGGTGAAGACTACAAAGGCTAATCATATAGTGCAAGCAAGGTGAACGCCGTGTCGGTTTTGGCTTGGCTGTTGGTTGCTAAGGGCCATAATAAGCCGGCAATTTGCAAGCTTGGTCGCTTTTTTAGCTAGCCGCTGCTTTCTTTGGGGGCGGCTGTTTGTAGTTGAATTAGGGCGGTGCTCAAGTTTACCCCAGGCCATGCTGGGGGGGCTTTGTCGCCCCTATATAAAACCTCATAATTAAGCTTTACCTACCCCTCAAGAAAAGGGAAAATAGCGCCCATTTTTCAGCCAGCACAAAATCAGCTGGCTTTTGTCTATTTTTTGCCCAGATATGCCTCTTCAGGAGCTTTTTATGCCTTCCCGTAACCAGTTAGCCAATGCGATTCGTGCCCTGAGCATGGATGCCGTCCAACAAGCCAATTCCGGCCACCCCGGAGCCCCCATGGGCATGGCGGATATCGCCGAGGTTTTGTGGAATGATTACCTGGTGCACAACCCCAGTAATCCTGATTGGGCTGACCGCGACCGTTTTATCCTATCTAACGGCCATGGCTCGATGCTTATTTACTCTTTGTTGCATCTTTCTGGTTATAATTTACCTATTGAAGAGCTGAAGAACTTCCGCCAGCTGCACTCCAAGACTCCGGGCCACCCTGAATATGGTTACGCCCCCGGTATTGAAACCACCACCGGTCCATTAGGCCAAGGCCTGACCAATGCTGTTGGTATGGCCGCTGCTGAAAAGATCTTGGCAGCTCAGTTCAACCGCGAAGGGCACGAGATTGTTGACCACCACACCTACACCTTTTTAGGTGATGGCTGTTTGATGGAAGGCATCTCCCACGAAGCCAGCTCATTGGCGGGTACCTTGGGCCTGGGTAAGTTGATCGCCTTTTATGACGACAATGGTATTTCTATTGATGGTGAAGTTGAAGGCTGGTTTACCGACGATACCCCCAAGCGTTTTGAAGCCTACGGCTGGCAGGTAATCCCCGCTGTTGATGGCCACGATAGCGCCGCTATTAAAGAAGCAATTGAGCAGGCCCGTGCCGAAGAAGGCAAGCCGACCTTGATTTGCTGCAAAACCGTAATCGGTTTTGGCTCCCCCAATAAACAGGGCAAAGAAGATTGTCATGGTGCGCCGCTAGGTGCCGATGAAATCGCCCTGGCCCGTGAGGCCCTAGGTTGGCAGCACGACGCCTTTGTTATTCCGGAAGATATTCAAGCCGAGTGGGATGCCAAAGAAGCCGGCGCCAAAGCCGAGTCTGATTGGAATGCCAAGCTTGAAGGCTACCGTGCTGCTCACCCAGAGCTGGCCGCTGAATTTGAGCGCCGCGTGATCAAGGGTGAGCTGCCTGCCGACTTTAGTGAAAAAGCCGATGCCTATATTCGTCAATGCCAAGAAAAAGGCGAGAAAATTGCCTCGCGCAAAGCCTCGCAAAATAGCCTGAATACTTTTGGTCCGCTACTGCCTGAGCTGCTGGGCGGCTCGGCCGACTTGGCTGGTTCCAACCTGACCTTGTGGAGCGGTGCCAAGGGCATTAGCGCTGAAGATGCCAGCGGCAACTACCTTTATTACGGTGTGCGCGAATTTGGTATGAGCGCCATTATGAACGGCATCGCCCTGCATGGCGGCTTTGTTAACTACGGCGCCACCTTCCTGATGTTTATGGAATACGCCCGCAACGCTGTGCGTATGTCTGCCTTGATGAGCCAGCAAAGTATTTTTGTTTACACCCATGACTCTATTGGCCTGGGTGAAGATGGCCCAACCCACCAGCCGGTTGAGCAAATTGCCAGCCTGCGTTTAACGCCGAATTTACACACCTGGCGCCCCGCCGATACAGTTGAGTCTGCCGTAGCTTGGAAGTCCGCTATTGAGCGTCGTGATGGCCCCAGTGCCTTGATCTTTTCGCGCCAGGGTTTAGCGCCCAACCCTCGTAGCGACGAGCAGCTGGCCAATGTAGCCCGTGGTGGTTATACCCTAATTGACTGTGCAGGTGAGCCCGACGCTATTCTAATTGCTACCGGTTCGGAAGTGGGTTTGGCTGTGGATGCCGCCAATGAGCTAACTGCCAAGGGTCGCAAGGTACGTGTTGTATCCATGCCCTGCGCAGAAATTTACGAAGCTCAAGAGGCCGAGTATAAGCAATCTGTATTGCCGATCGAAATCGCTGCCCGGGTAGCGGTTGAAGCGGCCCACCAAGATTATTGGTTTAAATACGTTGGTTTAGAAGGCCGTGTTGTGGGTATGACTACCTTTGGTGAGTCTGCTCCTGGTGGCGAATTGATGGAGCACTTTGGCTTTACCGTGGCCAATGTGGTGGCCAATGTTGAAGACCTGTTAGAAGACTAAGGGCTTAAAACAACACGATGATTCGAATTGCAATCAATGGCTATGGCCGTATCGGGCGCTGTGTACTGCGCGCCTTGTATGAGTCCGAATTACGGCAGCAGCTGCAAGTGGTGGCCATTAATGAGCTGGCCGATTGCAATACCATTGCCCACCTAACCAAATACGATTCCACCCATGGGCGTTTTCCCGGTGTGGTGGAAGTGGCCGATGATCAGCTTTACCTAGACGGGCAGGGCATTCGGGTTTTGCACCAGCAGCGTATTGAAAACCTGCCCTGGGCCGAGCTTAATATCGATTTGGTATTGGAATGCACCGGTGCGTTTAATGACCGGGCCACCGCTGATTTGCACATCAAGGCCGGCGCCAAGCATGTGTTATTTTCCCAGCCGGCTACCGCCGAGGTGGATGCCACCATTGTTTATGGTGTTAATCATCAGAGCCTTACCGGCCGCGAAGTGATTGTTTCCAACGCGTCTTGCACCACCAATTGTATTGTTCCGGTTATCCAAGTGCTCGACCAAGCTTTTGGTATCGATAGCGGTGTGATCACCACCATTCACTCGGCCATGAACGACCAGCCGGTGATTGATGCTTACCACCATACCGATCTGCGTAAAACTCGCAGCGCCATTCAGTCGATGATTCCGGTGGATACCAGCTTGGCCAAAGGCATAGATCGCTTGCTGCCTAAGTTAGCCGGGCGGTTTGAGGCGCAGGCGATGCGGGTGCCCACGGTCAATGTTTCGGCGATGGATTTGTCGGTGGTGGTCAATAGCGATGTTGATGCCGCGGCGATCAATGCCGTATTAAAACAAGCGGCTGACAATCAGTTTAGTGGCGTGTTGGGTTATACCGATGAGTTGCTGGCCTCCTGTGACTTTAACCACGACAGCCGCAGCAGTGTGGTTGATGCGACCCAGACCCGGGTGGCGGGTAAACGGTTGGTTAAAGTGTTGACCTGGTTTGATAACGAATGGGGCTTTGCCAACCGAATGTTGGATGTAGCGGCTTATTGGTCGGCTAGGTTTTAATTTTACCTTCTGCTGGTTTGGGGTCTTTCGACAGGCTCAGGATGAGCGGGGTGCTTTGATAGGCTCAGGATGAGTGGGATCCTGGGCATAAGAATTTACAAAATAGAATTTGATTTAAATGTTACGAGGAAATAGCAATGGCTGTTAAGTTAATGACCGATTTGGATCTAAAGGGCAAGCGCGTATTGATCCGCGAAGATCTAAATGTACCGGTTAAAGAGGGTGCGGTAAGTTCAGATGCGCGTATTCGTGCAGCGCTACCTACCATCGAGCACGCGCTTAAAGCCGGTGCCAAGGTGATTGTTATGAGCCACCTAGGTCGTCCTACTGAAGGTGAGTTTGCCGCGGAGTTTTCTTTGGCGCCGGTGGCTGGCCATCTTGGTAAGTTGCTGGGCCACGAGGTAAAACTAGTCAAAGATTGGCAGCAGGGCCTAGAGCTAGAAGACGGCCAGCTGGTATTGCTAGAAAACGTGCGCTTTAACCCCGGCGAGAAAAAAGACGCCGACGATTTGGCCCAGGCTTATGCCGGCCTGTGCGATATTTTTGTAATGGACGCCTTTGGCACCGCTCACCGGGCCCAGGCATCTACCCATGGTGTTGCCAAGTTTGCGCCGGTTGCCTGTGCCGGGCCCTTGTTAGCACGTGAGTTAGAGGCCCTAGAAAGTGCCCTGGCAAACCCTGCCCGCCCGATGGTGGCCATTGTGGGTGGCTCCAAGGTCAGCACCAAGTTAAGTGTATTGGAAACCCTATCGGACAAGGTTGATCAGTTAATAGTTGGCGGTGGTATTGCCAATACATTTTTGGCGGCTAGCGGTAAAGAAGTGGGCAAGTCTCTGTATGAAGAGAGCTTGATCCCCCAAGCCAAGGCTTTGATGGCCAAATGTAATATTCCGGTACCAACCGATGTGGTGACCGGCAAAGAATTTTCTGAGGCTGCGGTAGCAGAGCTAAAATCGGCCGACGCTACTAGCAGCGACGATATGATCTTTGATATTGGTCCAGACTCTTCGGCCGCACTGGCCAAAATTTTGGCTGATGCCAAGACCATTATTTGGAATGGCCCGGTTGGGGTGTTTGAGTTTGACCAATTTGCTGCCGGCACCGAATCTTTGGCGCAGGCGATTGCCGCCAGCGATGCCTTCTCCATTGCCGGTGGCGGTGATACGCTGGCAGCGGTTGATAAATATGAGATAGCCGATAAAGTGTCCTATATTTCCACCGGTGGTGGCGCTTTCTTAGAATATGTAGAAGGTAAAGTATTGCCCGCCGTTGCCATGCTAGAGCAGCGTGCGTAGAGCCCAGCAAGACTCGTATTATTAAAAACGGTTGCCCGGATCGCGACCAAAATAGATTATAAGGGGCAGTGGCTGCCCCATAGACAGGAATTTAGATATGGCTTTAATCAGCATGCGCCAAATGCTCGACCACGCAGCCGAATACGGTTATGGCGTGCCAGCCTTTAATGTGAATAATTTGGAGCAAATGCGCGCCATTATGGAGGCCGCCGACCAAACCGATTCGCCGGTTATTGTTCAGGCCTCTGCCGGTGCGCGTAAATACGCCGGTGCGCCGTTTTTGCGCCATTTGATTTTGGCGGCAATTGAGGAATTTCCGCATATTCCGGTGTGTATGCACCAGGATCACGGCACCTCGCCAACGGTATGTCAGCGCTCTATTCAACTGGGCTTTAGCTCGGTAATGATGGACGGATCATTAGGTGAAGACGGTAAAACCCCTGCCGATTATGAATACAATGTTGACGTTACCCGTCGCACGGTTGAAATGGCCCACGGCTGTGGTGTTTCAGTAGAGGGTGAGCTGGGTTGCCTGGGTTCTTTAGAAACCGGTGAAGCCGGTGAAGAAGATGGCATTGGCGCAGTGGGCAAACTTAGCCTGGAGCAAATGTTGACCGACCCAGAAGAGGCGGCCGACTTTGTCAGCAAAACCCAAGTAGATGCCCTGGCAATTGCCTGTGGTACTTCCCACGGCGCTTACAAATTTACCCGCCCACCGACCGGTGATATTTTGGCGATTGATCGCATTAAGGCGATTCACTCGCGCATTCCCAATACCCACTTGGTTATGCACGGTTCCTCTTCGGTGCCGCAGGAATGGTTGGCTGTGATCAATGAGTTTGGTGGTGAGATACCGGAAACCTATGGCGTGCCGGTTGAGCAGATTTGTGAGGGCATTAAACACGGTGTGCGCAAGGTCAATATCGATACCGACCTGCGTTTGGCTTCCACCGGTGCAACGCGCCGCTTCTTGGCCGAAAACCCAAGCGAATTCGACCCACGTAAATTCCTCAATAAAACCATTGAAGCAATGCGTGATATTTGTCTCAATCGTTACGAGGCTTTTGGTACTGCCGGTAATGCCAGCAAGATGAAGGCGATAAGTTTGGATGGGATGTTTGACCGCTATCAAAGCGGCGAACTGGATGCCAAAATCAGCTAATCAGTGCTGAATAGCGACATTGATAATAACAAGGCCGGCTATTTAGTCGGCCTTTTTAGTGCAAAAAGTTTAGGCTACGTGACGATATTTTTCTAGGGTTTGGGCAAACTCAGGTTTGGCGCAAATAAAGTCAACGAAATCAGAAACCCCTTGGCTGGCTTGATCGACATCGTCAAAAGGACCAATTTTGATCTTCTCGCGAGTTTGATAATACCAGTATAGGCCTTCTCTGAAGCAGCGTTCGCTGCGGTCGGGTACGGATCCATCCTCACCCCGGCGGTGTGTTATGCAATCTATAGACATACAGCATTCTTCCTTTGTTGCATTATCCTATTTAAGTAGGATCGTCGCTGCGAATTCATTTCGCTGGCTAGTAACTAAAAACCACATATAGTCTAGACCATTATGGGAATTCTACCACTCGCGTCATCAGCTGCGAGTGAGAATGACCATTTTCTGGGTGTTCAAATAAGGCCGAAGCCGGTACTAGTTGAATGCCCGCTTGGGCCAAATTGGGTAGTTCCCGCTCCAGTACCGCTAGGGTTTCTGGGTAGGGGTGCCCGATGGCCACAGCAAAGCCTTTGATCTTGGCCTTGCGCATAGCTTTACGCAACTGAGCTAATATAGCAACCGGGTTGCGGTCATTGTCGAGAAACACGTCCCGTTTTAGCGTTGGAATGGCGTGTGACTTCGCAATTTCATAGGCTTTACTGTGTGAACTGGTGCGGCTGTCAACAAAATATAAGGGGGTATCGCGTAGTTCTTCCATCACCCAGCTCATTGCCTGAGACTGTTGGGTCAGTTTTGAACCCATATGATTATTGACCCCCTGGATAAATGGTACGGCCGCTAAGCTGGTACGCAGGATATGCTTAAACTCAGATTTTGGCATTTGTTCGGTTAAGGCTCCGGGCTCCATTTCTGTGCCTAGGCTGTTGCTCATGGGCAGGTGCAGCATGACCTCTTTGCCGCGTATATGAGCTGCCTTTGCCAATGGCAAGCTGTGCCGGGTGTGGGGGATTACCGCCAGGGTGACCGGTGCGGGCAGCTTCGCACTGCGCATACCGTTGACTAGGTGGTAGCCAAGGTCATCAATGATAATAGTCAGTTTGGCGTGCTCAGCCCAGGCCATGCTGCTGAGGCTGAAAATCAAAAAGGCGCGCAATAGCATTTATTGGTCGGCCTCCATGGCGGCCGTTTTTTCGACAGCGGGGGCCAAAATACCTAAGCCTTTTAAGATAACGACCGCTTCATAGAGCTGATTATCACGCTCTAATAATTTACGGCTACTGAGCTGGTCCTGCTTGCGGTCTTTGGCTTTGCTCTCTTTGCCGCCCTTGGCATTACCTAGGTGGCCATCGAGGTCGGCCTCGGTCAGCGCCATGCGCGGTTTGATGGCAGTAATTTTAGCCCGCTCAACAATAATATCGGGCGCAATACCCTGGGCTTGGATAGAGCGGCCATTAGGCGTGAAGTATAAGGAGGTGGTCAGTTTGATCGCTTTGGTTTCGCTCAGTGGGATCACGCTCTGGACCGAGCCTTTGCCAAAACTTTTGGTGCCTATCAACAGGGCGCGCTTATGGTCTTGCAGGGCGCCGGCGACAATTTCTGAGGCCGAAGCCGAGCCGCCATTGATTAAGACCACTATGGGCAAGCCATTGCTGTCATCGCCGGGCTGGGCGTCAAACTCGGCATTGGAGCCGGCGACGCGGCCCTCGGTGTAAACAATGCGACCTTCTTCCAAGAGTGCGTCGGCTACTTTAACCGACGCCTGTAAAACCCCGCCGGGGTTGTTGCGTAGGTCGATGATTAAACCTTTTAGGCCGGGGTTTTCTCGCTGAACTTTTTTTAGCTCGGCAACAAAATCATCACCGGTAGGTGCTTGGAATTGAGCAATGCGGATATAGGCGTATAACTGGTCGATAATGCGGCTGCGTACGCTGCGGATCTTGATGTGGTCACGCACTATGGTAAAGGTTAGGGCTTCATCTTTGCCTTCGCGAATAATGCGCAGGGTAATCTTTTCACCCTTGTCTCCGCGCATCATCTCGATGGCTTCGGCCAGAGTCTTGCCTTTTATCTTTACACCGTCGATACGAGTAATTAAATCACCGGCTTCGACACCGGCTTTTTTGGCTGGGGTGTCATCGATCGGGGCGATAACTTTAACAAAGCCATCTTCGCTGTTGCCCACCTCAATACCCAGACCACCGTAATGACCGGTGGTGCTTTCTTTTAACTGCTTAAAATTGTCTTTATCGAGGTAGGCCGAATGTGGGTCCAGCTCTTGGAGCATGCCTTTGATGGCATACTCAAGTAGGGTTGCATCGTCGACTTCTTCCACATGGCCGGTGCGGATACTTTCAAACACCCGGGTAAATGTGCGCAGCTCGTCGAGTGGCAAGGGGCCTTTGCTGGTATTGGTTTTTGCGGCGGCGGGTTCGGGGCCGTCCGTGGCTGGGTCTTGTGCCTGAGTTAAACCGATATGACCCAGGCCTAGGACCAAGCTAATGACCAGCGCGTTGCTGGCGTGCTTTAAATTCATAGTGCTTCCGTAGTGTTTGTGCCAGATAGCTGTTGATTTTATTCTGCTTGTAGCAAGTTCAACCTCGGCACCATTTAGCAGGGTTGCTGGGGTTGCCTCGGTGACGTATTTCGAAATATAACCCGGCTTCTGCCAGACCGCCAGTATTTCCCACTTGGGCGATGGTTTCACCGTTGTCGACCCATTCCCCGGTTTCTTTGAACAGGGTCTGATTGTGGGCATAAAGGCTCATATAGTCATTGCCGTGGTCGATGATCATCAGCATGCCGTGGCCCTTGAGGTAGTCAGAAAAAACCACCCGGCCATGGTGCACGGCTTTAACCGGCATGCCGTCATTGGCCTGGATAAAAACCCCCTGCCATTTAAGCCCGCCGCGCGGTCTTTGACTGCCATAGCGGTGGCGAATTTTACCCTGGGCTGGCCAGCTCAGCTTGCCTTTGCGCTTGCGGAAGTTGATGCTTTTATTCGGTAGTTTGATATTGGCCAGCGCTTGGCTGAGCTGGTCGAGCAAGTGTTTTAACCGGGCCTGGTCACGCCCAGACTTGGCCAGTTGCTGGTCTTTGTTGCGCAGCGTTTGGTTGATGGTGGCCAGGGTTTGTTGGCGCTGGTCTTGGCGCAGGCGCAGCTGCTGGTGACGCTCCTGGAAGCGCAGTTTGCTGGTTTTTAACTGGCTAGTTTTCTCTTTAATGTCGATGGCCAGTTGGTCAAGCTGGCCAATGGTTTGGCGGTAGGCCTGCACTTTTTTGTTGCGCGCCGCGACAATAAATTGCTGGTATTGCAGCTGGCGATCAAGCTTGGCAGGGTCTTCCTGGTTGAGCAAAAGTTTGAGCTTGCCCTGTTGGCCCATGCGGTAGGCGCTATTAATATGCTGGGCTATATGCTGTTGTTGCTGTTGCTTGCTGCGTTGCAGCTGTGCCCGCTCTTTATGGAGCCGGCTTAGCTGCTTTTTTCCGCTGGCAAGGTCCCCCTTTAACCGTTCAATTTTTTTCAGCAAGCTGGCAATATCAACTTCAGAACCTTGCAGTTTATCTTGGAGCTGGTCGCGGCTGTTCTTAACCTTGTTAATTTCTGTTTTCAACAGGGCGATGGTGGCTTGCAGCTCTTTGAGCTTGGCTTGGTGCTGGGCTTCTTCCGTGCCCTGGGCGAAGCTGGGGTTAAGCCCAGCACCCCAGAGTGCGACAACAGCCAGGGCTTTGATAAGCACTGCTTTCATAGTCTGTCCTTATTAAATGTATTACTTGAGTTCGACCAGGCTTTGGCCTGTCATCTCGGTAGGTTGTTGTACGCCCAATAAATGCAGCATGGTGGGTGCTACATCGGCCAAGCTGCCGTCTGACTTTAAGCTTAGCTGGCGCTCGCCAATATAAACGAAAGGTACCGGCAGGGTGGTGTGTTGGGTGTGTTTTTGTTGGTTGGCTTCATCAAACATAATTTCAACATTACCGTGGTCGGCGGTAACTAAAGCTTCGCCACCCACTTCTTTTAATACGGCAAAAACCTGTGCCAAGCATGCGTCTACCGCTTCTACGGCCTTGACCGAGGCGGCAAAATTACCGGTATGACCAACTTGGTCACAGTTGGCGTAGTTGCAAATAATAGCGTCGTATTTGTCTGAGCGAATGGCGCCAAGTAGTTTTTCAGTTAACTCTGGGGCGCTCATTTCCGGTTGCTGGTCGTAGGTTTCAACATCCGGCGAGGGGATTAAAATGCGATCTTCCTGGGGGTATAAATCTTCTTGGCCGCCGCTGAAGAAAAAGGTCACGTGGGCGTATTTTTCAGTTTCGGCAATGCGCAGTTGTTGCTTGCCGGCATTGGCCATTACTTCGCCGAAGGAGTTAACTAAATCTTCCGGCGGGAAGGCGCAGGGGGCGTCGATGGAGGCTGCGTATTCGGTGGTCATGACAAAATCAGCCAGGGCCGGTACTTTGCTACGAGCAAAACCATCAAAATCGGCTTCAATAAAGGCCCGGCTAATTTCCCGGGCGCGGTCGGGGCGGAAGTTCATAAACAGCAAGCTATCGCCATCATTGATGGCGGCGGCGGTACCGGTCACGGTGGCTTTTACAAATTCATCATCTTCGCCGCGCTCATAGCCGGCCAATAAGCCGGCCACCGCATCGGCGGCCTGGTATTCGGCCTTGGCCTGGCTGATAACATCGTAGGCCTGTTGCACGCGATCCCAGCGGTTATCTCTGTCCAGGCCAAAAAATCGACCGGATATAGATGCGATATGACCGATACCTTTGCCTTTTAATAGGGCGTCGGTTTTTGCCAGCGAGGGCTCGGCACTGCGCGGTGGTACATCGCGGCCGTCGAGCATGGCGTGAACATAAACCTGCTTGGCGCCACGCTGAGCCGCTAGCTCTACCGCGGCATTGATGTGGTTCTCGTGGCTGTGCACGCCACCGGCAGAAAGCAAACCCATAATATGTACGGCTTTGCCCGCCGCCACGGCTTTATCAATCGCGGCAACATAGACGGGGTTGGTGAAAAAATCACCGTCGCTGATGGCTTTATTGATACGGCTAAAGTTTTGGTAAACCACTCGGCCAGCGCCCAAGGTCATATGGCCGACTTCGGAGTTACCCATTTGCCCTTCGGGTAGGCCAACCTCCATCCCCGAGGTATGGATTAATGTTGCCGGTTGTGTGCTCCAGGCTTTATCCCAAACCGGGCTATTCGCTTCTTTAATGGCATTGTAGGCATCAGCTTCAGAATGGCCAAAGCCATCCAGGATTAAAAGGACTAAAGGGCGCTTGGCGGTTGGTTTAGCGTCAGACATAAGGGCTGAGTATCTCCGGTTGGTTGGGCCTTGGGTGCTCTCACTACAGGGGCACTGCGGACGTATTGTGTGCGGTGCCTGCGAGAAATCGGTAATTTTATCGGATTCGAGCGGTTAACTCCATGAATTCAGTGCTGGCGGCGTGTATACTTCGGCGCTTTATAGTTTGCTGAATGTAGGGTCAAAGTGGATTTTATTGTATTTATCACCGAACAGTGGATTCTGGTCAGCGTCCTGTTGGTCTTGGGCATCACCTATTTGTGGTTGGAGCGTATAAAAGGCGGCAAGGGTGTTAGCACCCACGAGATGACTCGGCTGCTGAATGCGGACGAGGCGGTTCTAGTCGATGTCCGAGATAACAAGGAATTTAGCGCCGGTCATATTGTTGATGCCATCAATATCCCCCATGGCAGCATTGCTGAACGTGCGGTTGAACTCGATAAGCATCAGGGCAAGGTCATTATTCTCACCGATAAGATGGGCCAGCACGCCGGTCATGTGGGTAAAATACTGTCTAAGCGTGGCATGGATGTGCGTCGTATGAACGGCGGCATGTCAGAATGGGCTGCTCAAAACCTACCTCTGGTTAGCGCCAAGACTGAGAAGTCTAAAGGTAAAAAGAAGTCGAAGAAGCAGGGCTAAACATGAGCATAGAAATCTATTCCAGTGATTACTGCCCTTTTTGTGTCCGCGCTAAGAGCCTGTTGCAAAGCAAGTCTTTGACCTATACCGAGCATAAGGTCGATGGCAAGCCCCAATTGAGAGCGACCATGCAGCAGAAATCTGGTCGAACCAGCGTGCCGCAAATCTGGGTTGGCGAGGTTCATGTCGGCGGCTGTGACGATCTGTTTTTACTTGAGCGAAGCGGTAAATTGGATAAGTTGTTGGCGGCCGAGGCGTAGCCTGGTCCTGGGTTAGCTTGTTGGCATGGCTGTATTTGCAAACACACGCCACATAATTGCCCTCCGCTTATCATCCTGGCTTGAAAACCGTTTTAATAACCCCATGTGTTGGTAGGTATCCTACACAAAAATAAACTCGAGTGCGTCGCAGCGCTCATTGACTGAAAAATAGGCAAGAAAATGGCTGAAGAACAAAACAATGAAGCAGCAGCGGCTGCAGAAGAGCAACAACAGCAGCAGTTCGCAATCCAGCGCCTGTACTTGAAGGATCTGTCTTTTGAGGCCCCTATGGGAGCCCAAGGCTTCACCAAAGAGTGGAAGCCACAGGTAAATCAAGACCTAAACACCAAGACTAACAAGCTGGATGATAGCAACTACGAAGTTGTATTGACTATTACCGTAACGGTTAAGCTGGAAGAAGAAACGGCCTTTTTGTGCGAAGTTCAACAGGCCGGTATTTTTGCAGTAGCCGGCTTAGAAAATCAGCAGTTGGCCCAGGTGTTAAACACCATGTGCCCACAGATTCTTTTCCCCTATGCTCGCGAAGCTATCGATAGCGCTATCACCAAAGGCAGCTTCCCTGCTTTGATGTTACCGCCCATCAACTTTGACGCCTTGTTCGCTCAGGCTGTTCAAAAAGCTCAGCAAGAAGCTGGCGAAAAAACTGAAACTGAGGACGCGACTCACTAAGTCGTTGCCACTATCAGTATCGCAAAGCCGCATCTTAGTATGCGGCTTTGTTGTTTCTGGGTTAAGGTAAAAGGGAGTTTTTAAATAGCAGTGCCATTACCGGTTAACCAATACGGATATAACAATAATGAGCGAAATTGCAATTAGAGCCGCCCAGCCTGAAGATTGGCAGCAGGCCGTTCCTCTAATCTATACAGCAGGCCCCGAGGCCTTTGACTTCGCCTTCACTCAGCCGGGCTTTTGCACGGTGCAAGACTACCTTAGCCGGGCTTTCCAAGGTGAGCGGGGCCAGTTTAGTTATCGCTACCATTGGGTGTTGCTGCACAACGGTGAACTCATGGGCACCATGCTCAACTACGATTTGCAGTCGATACAAAAATTACACTGGCCGACGGTGCGCTCGGTGCTGGGCCATTATCTATGGCGCAGCTTAAAGGTGGCTAAGCGAGGTGCGGTAGTAGAAAAAATTATGCCGCCACCGGCTGATGGCGTATTGATGGTGGCGAACCTGGCTATCAGCGACCAGGCTCAAGGATTGGGTTTGGGCAGCAAGCTCATTGCCCATGCTGAAACCAGAGCCCGAGAAATGGGCAAGCGCGGCTTGGCCTTGGATGTATCGATAGCCAACCCCAGTGCTCAGAAACTGTATGAACGGTTAGGTTTTAAGGTGCTTGATGAAAATCCCTCACCGACCGAGTTGGTAGCCGGGCATCGGCATATGGAATTGGTGTTTTAATGTTCTAGGCCCGCCATGGTCAAAACGCTATTTCTAATCCAATAAATGAGTTGAGCTAACGCGCCGGATCAGGCCGTACACAGAGATTAGCGACCAGGCTATTTCTAGTCCGAATACCGGCCAGTTGGCATCCAGCCAAAGCTGTGGCAATAGCGCTAGGGCGGCATAGGTATTGGCGGCCAAGTATAGTTGGATAGACATTTTTTGAGTGCTGAACAGTAAATAGCTTAAGCAAAAAACTAAGGCAGAACTCCAGCCTAGCCAGGTAAAATCAAATACTTGGCTATGGCTGTATTGGGCCGCGATGATCAGCCAGATAGCCGCCAAAAAAATTGCCAGCACGGACTGGTTGATGGTAATTCTATTGAGGTTGATTTTGAACAATAGCAATAAACTTATCACTAGCCAAAAGCCATTGATCAGCACCGCCTGCCAAGAACTTAAATAGAAAGAGCTTGCTACTAAACACGCGGCGGCAATAGCGTTGCCAGAATAATAAACACTTTTACGCCAGTTGACCTGCAGCGATATATAGCTGTGGTTGAGCAGGTAAATAATTGTGCCCAACCAGCCGAGTGAAGCGACGATCATCAGCGTAATTCTATATGCATATTGCGTACATATAGCTCTTTGCCAACATGCGGGCCATTGAGTATGACAACTTTACTAAGGTCCATCATGTGTTGGTAGAGCCGGTCGTTGCTGGACGGCTTCAGCATGTTTTTATTCCATTGTATAACCAGCGCAGTGGTACCCTGCGGTAGAGTATAAAACTGCGTATTGCGGCCGTCGACCGAGGTTTGGCCGAGTATAGTGGGGTAGCCTTCGGCGGTAATTAAACTGGCAATGTCGACCGGTGTGGGGGCTTCAAAGGGTTCGCTCTTAATGCTGGCCAAGCCGGCTTCGCTGAGATCGGCCAGAGCTTGATTGACCCGTTTAATTACGGCTTGCCCGGCTGGCGTTTTGGCCGCAATCAGGTGCAAGCTGGAGATGTCTTTAACATTTTTTAGTGGCCGAATAAGCTGTTGTTGATCGCTGAAGTCAGAGATTAAAATAGCGTTCATCACACTTTCAGTCATCGGTAGCAAATCAATTTCATGATTAAATAAGGCACTGAGGGCGCGTTTTTCATTGCCGTAAACTTTCGCTTGAGCGGTAGCGGCGTCCAGTGATTCACCATAGCTATAACCGGCTACTTTGCCGATACGCTGCTGTTTGGCAAACTGTTGCTGTGCTTGCTGCTGGTTTAGAAATTGGCGGTTGTAAAAAACGCGGCTGCTGACGGTAAAGATTGCATCGGAATAGAGTACCTTGTCTTGCCTGGCCTGGGTTTTGAAGTAGGGAAAGGACAGCAGCTGGCTAGCTTGTGTTACTTCAAAAAAAGCCAGCTCATAAGGCACATAATGCCAATCATTATCTATGCCGCTACGTCGAAATACGATATTCAATATTTCAGCGGCGCTGCCTAACGGTTGGCCGGCAGGGTTAATATAGGGCGGCCAGGTATTGGTAAGTATTTTTTCGCTGGCATTGGCGGGCATTATGTTAATGCTTATTGCCAGGCCAAGCGCCAACGGCAATAAAATTGTGGCCGACCAGGCCTTTATTGTTAGAATCATTATTTTGAACTTACCTAGATTTCATGAATTTATAAACAAACACCAATATCATCGTTAACATAAAGCCGGTGCCAAACATAATGTCGGTGTCAATCTTTGCTATCCACTCCAAAAAGAAAGAGGAGTCTGCGTCGGTATAGCTCAGTGCTGGCCGCGATACCATTTCACGGCTGAGTTCCATCAAATAAAGAGACAGTTCAAACACCGTGAAAAAGCTGAGAGCCACCAGCAGCAGGTCGGTCATAACCGAGCTGCGCTCACGCTGTTTGTTTTCAACTTCTTCTATGCGGCTGGAACAGACATCGATCATACGCTGACCATTATCTTTCAAATTATCGTAGTCCCAACACTCTAGAATAGATTCTAGTAATAGTCGTTTTGAACGGGTGATGTACTTTATATGCTCGTAGTAGTCTATTTGGTGTAGTCGGCAAGTGACGCGGCTTTCGCTGAGTTGCTTTTGTGCATCACTAATTCGACTTTGGTTGTAGGCATTGTCAATCGCGTGGCTCAGGCCTTGATTGCAATATTCTTGTGCAGCGTAGTAATACTGGGCCAAAACCATGGCGTCGAGCCTAGGGTCATCAGGGGTTGGGTCAACCAATACGTAGTTTAGCCAAGTCAAAGAGTGTTGAATTTCACCCGAAATAATATCTTCGGCATCTTCTGGCCGAAAGGTATGCAGCAGCCATTGCTTGACCAGGTCTTGCTGTTGCCTATCGGCCAAATCTTGTTGGCTTAATAAAATGCAGCGCGATACCCAAAAAACACTCGGCTCCTGCATCCATTCGGGCTTTAGCTTGAAATATTGATTATTGTCAGCCTGTTCCAAATGGATCATTGCCGCGATGAGTTCCGGGTAGGCTTGTTCGATAATCGACTGGGATTTTTGTTGGGCTATTGTCTCTAGCTGTTCGTGTTCGCCCTGATAGTCGAGCGCAAAATCTAATTCTACGATAGCAATATTATTGGGGAAGACGTGAATCTTTAGGCCCGGGTGTTGGGCTGCATTTTGCCAGCTGAATAATCGGTTGTCCCAGCTGTCGGCGCTGATGGTCTGGTATTCCTGGCCCTTATTTTGACCAGGAAGAATGATGCCGTAGTGCTGGTTGTCAGGGTTGCATAAATATTGTTTGAACCGCTCGGATTTACGGTTGAGACCGGGCATAACGGTCAAGGGAATATGGATGGGGAATAGGGTGCGTATATTAACTACGGTAATAGACATAAATGGATTCTATACTGCTTAATGTTTTTCGAACTCAGGTGTAAGGTTTATTGACGGTAGAAAATAATCGATACTGTGTCGCTTGACCTGATTGTCGTTTATTTTTTATACATCTAGGGGGATTAGGTAGCCTTAGAGTCTCATAGCCGGGTACAGCTTTCAAGATGATTGTGCGCAGATTTATAGGCTTGGCCGGTAGTGTTTTACCACTGCTTAGTTATGGTATGAGCTAATAATTTTTTTAAACCGACCTTTTTTTTTGGCGCTATTAAAAGCATGGCGCAAGCGTTCAAATAACTCGGCTGAAACCGACTTTTGGCTAAAACCAAAGTAGACGGAATTTTCACCAATGATAAAGGGATGAATCTTGAGGTCGCCGTAATTGGGATTGGTTTGTAATTGATACTTGGCATCGTATAAATCAGTAAAAAACCCAAATAGTTGATTATGTTTCAGCAGTTGGACATTTTTGTTGTTGTTGGCGAGGTTTCTAAAGGTACGTCTAAAGACCATATCTTTCTTATAGAGGGTTTCAAATTCAAAACCATTATAGCTGCCTATTTGTATGCCTACTTGTTTCGACAATTTTTTAAAATCTTCTAATGAACGTAGGCTTACATTAGATTCCTGTCGAACCATCATGGCAATGGCCTCTATTCTTGCTGGTCCAATAAAACGCAAAAATTGATTTCTTTCGGGGGTGGGAAATAAATTCATGGCCATATCTAAACGACCTTCGCGCAATTGTAGCAAGGCCCGCCGGAAAGGTAGCTCCTTGTAATTGGCTTGGCAGCCGGCTTCATTAAGCAATGCTTGGCTTAGTTCGATGTCTAGGCCGGCCCATTGGCCGGTTTGATCGCGAAAAGAAAGGGGCGGGAATTCGACTACCCGAACGCTTAGCTCACAGCCGAGGCATATATTGGTCAATAAAAGGAAAATGACGCCACTTCTGTATATCAGTTTCATCTATAAACACTGCCTCTTTCGACACGCCAAGCTTAACCCGCAGCAATTAACTCAGTATCACTCCAGCTTGCCCTGGAAGTGTGTGGTTGGGTGAGATGATGAAATGTAAGGTGTTCAGGCCCAAAAATAAAGGATATTTCACTGCTGTCCCGCTAACTTCTTGAGTTATAGCCCGGCTTAACCATGACGTTTTATTTTCCAGTCACGTCCTTCGACAAGCTCAGGAGGAGCGGATTATTGGGCTTCACGTCGACTCCTGCCTCCTAGAGCCTGGAAAACAAAACGCCAGACCTAAGCCGGAAAAGAATCCGAAAACTCGAAACGAGACGGCAAAAGCTATCGCCCTTACTGGTATGGCGCTGGGTTTGTATGGAGAGGATAGGGCGCGGCTGAACTGGGCTAATACCAAAAAGCCCTAACGCGAACGCTAGGGCTTTTTTGGTGCACTTTATTTGAATAAGCTAGGTTTAAGGTTTACTGACCAAATCGATACTCGAAGCTAACACCATAAGTGCGAGGTTGCAGATAGGCGGCGCGCTGAATACCAAGAAAAGACACGCTGCGTTCGGTCATGTCATCGGCATCGGCTAGGTTTTTACCCCAGAGGAAAACTGACCAGGTATCATTAACGGACTGCAAACCAATGCGGGCATTGAGCAGCTCGTAATCCTCTATTCGGTTGGCGTCTAGGTTATTGGGATTGGAGTAAAACGAATCGCGGTAGCTGTAATCGGCTGAGGCCATAAGCTCGGCAAAGTCACCGACGGGGTAGCTAAACTGCAAGCCTAAGCTGTAAGAGCGCGCCGGTGCATCTGGCGTTTTGTTGCCATCGTAATCTACGCCGATACCGCCGCCATCTTTAAACTCGTCAAAGCTGGAGTCGGAATAACCGTAGCCGGCCCATAGCGTTAGGTGCTCGCTCATGGCCCAGTTTACATCGGTTTCAAAGCCCTTGGCGGTCACTTCGGCGGCATTGGTGATGGACAAAATGGTGCCGCCACCGCTTACCGGTACAAATTGAAATACCTGGAAGTCGCTATAGTTGGCGTGGTACAGCGCCGCGTTAATACGCAAACGTCCTTCGGCCAGGGTAGATTTAAAGCCTAATTCATAAGCATCGACTTCTTCATCTTGAAAATCGATTTCATCAAAAGTACTGATAAAATCGACATTCCAACCACCGGATTTAAAGGCCTTGGAATAACTGGTGTAAAACATGACATCTTCAGATGCGTAGTAATTCAAACCAATTTTGGGCGACACATCTTCCGCGTCACGGCTGTCATTTAAGCTGCCATTGGTGAACAAAAACGTGTTGTCGGTAATGGTGTAATCCAGGTCTTTCTTTTCATAGGTGTAGCGTAGGCCACCGCTAAGCTCTAACTTTTCGGTAAAGCGATAGTTACCATGGAAGAAGGCCGCAAATGAGGTGACATCTACGGTTGCTGGTACCGTCACTGCGGGCGTTGGATTGCTTACAGCGTTGTACGTTGGGAAGTAGATACCGCCGTGGGCACTGGATTGTGACTTGTTGGTCTGGTCAAAATAGTACAAGCCGACCACATAGTCATAGTTGTCATTAACCGGTGAGGCTAGGCGAAGTTCCTGACTGAAGTGTTCGCTGTCTTCGGTGACGACGCTGCGGGCTACATCCAGGGGGGAGTAATCTTCGTCCAGGCTGCCATAGTAGTTACTTTCACGGTAGCCGGTAATTGAGGTAATAGTAAAATCGCTATCAAGGGTGTAATCGACGGTAACCGCAGCACCTTGATTTTCAATTTCCTGGTAGTTTAAGTCGTTGGTGTTGACGGTGTAGGGGCCGGGCGCAATAGAATCGTTAATGTTCTCGGCATTAATGCCCTCGCCCTTGTCTTTGCTTTTATCAAGCGAGACATTAATTTCGCCCTGGTCCAGCAACCAACGCAGTTGTAACCGTGCTGATTGCTTATCAGTTCCGTTTAGGTCATTGCCGGTACCTAGGTGAGTTTTGAAACCGTCTTTTTTCTGATCATTAATCATGACCTTAGCCAGCAACTTATCTTCAATTAGAGCGCCGGTAATCATACCCGTAAGCGAGTGAAAGTCTTCATTACCGAGTTCAGCTTTAATGGAGCCGGAGAACTCTTCACTGGGCTTGCGGGACGTTAAGCTGATAGCGCCAGCAACGGTATTCTTGCCAAACAGAGTTCCCTGGGGGCCACGCAGAACTTCAATTCGCTCAATATCCAGGGTGGCCTGGTTGGAGGCAGCTGAGCGGCCGGCGTACATGCCATCGATATAAACGCTAACACGGTTGTCATAACCTGGGTTGCGAGAAAAATCGGAAATGCCGCGCATGCCAACTCGAGGCGTTACCTTAGAGTTGCTGGAAATGGTGAAGTTGGGGGTTGAGTACTGTAGGTCGGATAAATCGCTGGCGTTTAAACGCTCGAGATCAGACTCGTTAAAGGCCGAGATGGCGATAGGCACATCTTGTACGCTCTGCTCTCGCTTCTGCGCGGTGACTACGATCTCTTCTAGGGCGAAGGAATCTTGGGCTTGGGCGTTAAAGCTAAGGCTGGCTCCTATAGCTAGGCTGCCCATCAGAGCAAGGCTGGATGTTTGAGTTGCTATTTTCATGGCTCATTCCTAATGACGTATGATTTTATAGTTTTATTTGCGCCGAAAATATAACAGAGACACTTGCTTTTATCATGATAGTTAAAGACAATAAAATGATAGTTAAGGACATAGTGGAGCGTGTGTAATGTTGCCGTCCAATTTGGCCGATGCCGAGTTGACCATTGGCTTAAAGGAGGCTGCTGAGGACATTGGTCTAGCACTCAAGCCAGTGATGAAGCGGGTGGGCTTAAACGCCAGGGTGCTAGATGGGCCCGAGGGATATATCGCTTGGTCGAAGTGGGATAAGTTGCTGGAACTGGTCGCCGCCGAGATGGATTGCAGTTATTTTGGCTTGCTAATCGCTGCCCACCAGCCTGCGGTTAAACTGGGTTTAATGGGCCAGATTATGAAGCTGAGCCCAGACGTTGGCACCGCAATCGCCAAGGCTCAGCAATACGCCACCACCTATTCGCACACCGTTTATTGGGAAACCCATATTGGCGGTGGTTTTATCACTTTAAATCGTAAAATGCACCACCAGCCAGGTGGTCCGCTGGGCCAGTGCAGTTCCTTGTCAGTGGCCCAAGCCTATAAAGCTATGCAGGCTTTATGTGGCCAGGACTGGCGGCCCACCGAGGTGCGTTTTATCCATGCTGCGCCGAATCCTAGCGCGGTACGTCGCTATCGAGAATTTTTTAAGGTGCCGGTGTCCTTTTCTCAGGTTCAGGATTGCCTGGTCTTTCCGGAAAAAGATTTCGAACGGCAGATTGGATCGGCTGATGCTCAGTTGTTGGCTATTGTTGAAGCTCATGCGGCGAGTATTCAGGCGGAATTGAAAGTAGAGCAAAACCTGGCGGATTTGGTACGCTTCTTAATTCGTAAAAATTTAAGCAGTGGTGGTTACGATATTAATTTCATTGCCGATGTTTTGGCGTTGCACCCTAAGACCTTGCACCGGCGGCTGAAGAAGTTTTCTCTAACTTTTAAGCAGGTCCTTAATCAGGAGCGTCATAAGCTAGCTCAATATTATTTGTCTAAGTCGGAAATTAGGATTAGCGAGGTGGCTGAGTTATTAGGCTACAGCGAGGCTAGTGCCATGTCGCGGGCGTTTAAGCAATATTGTGGGCTGTCGCCCCAGGATTGGAAGCGACAGTTCGGTGACGCTAGTGCCTTTAGCGCTTTGCTCTAAAGGCTGGTTTCGCTATCAGAATTTTTTTGCTCAAAACCTAGGTCTTTCATTTTTCGAGTTAGGGTATTGCGACCCCAACCCAACAGGTCAGCTGCATCGCGTTTACGGCCGCCGGTGTGTTTGAGAGCGGTTTCAATTAAACTGCGCTCAAAAGTAGGCACGGCCTCAGCCAGTAAATGATGGGCGCCGCGGCCTAGGGCCTTGTCGGCCCATGTGCGCAGGGCTTTTTCCCAGTTGTCAGTGCTGCCCGTCTCGGTATGTTCCTGGCTTTGTAGTAATTCCGGAGGCAAGTCTTCCATGTGTACTTCGCGGCTGGCGGCCATAACGGTAATCCAGCGGCAGGTATTTTCCAGCTGGCGCACATTGCCAGGCCATTCCAAAGCGGCAATATAGCTTTCTGTTTCAGGCGTTAAAACCTTGGGTTCCACCTCCAGCTCGCGGGCGGCTTTGACAAAAAAGTGTTGGGCCAGCTTGGGAATATCTTCTTTGCGTTCCGATAGTTTAGGGATGTGAATACGGATAACATTGAGACGGTGAAAAAGATCTTCCCGAAAGCGGTTCTGCGCCACCAAAGTTTCCAGGTCTTGGTGGGTGGCCGCAATAATACGAACATCTACCTTGACCGGTACATGGCCGCCCACCCGATAGAACTCGCCATCAGACAGTACTCGCAATAAGCGAGTTTGGGTTTCCGCTGGCATATCGCCGATTTCGTCTAAAAATAAAGTACCACCATTGGCCTGTTCAAAGCGGCCCTGGCGTTGGGAGGTGGCGCCGGTAAAAGCCCCTTTTTCATGACCAAATAGCTCCGACTCCATCAGATCTTTAGGAATGGCGGCCATGTTCAGGGCGATAAAAGGGTTTTTTTTGCGCGGGCTGTGGCGGTGCAGTGCTTGGGCGACCAGCTCTTTACCGGTGCCCGACTGACCGTTGATTAGTACCGTAATATTGGATTGAGATAAGCGGCCAATGGCTCGGAAAACTTCCTGCATTGCCGGTGCTTCGCCAATAATTTCTGCACTGCTGACCGGACTAGGGGGTTGCACGATATCATCGTCGGCATGGTTGAGGGCGCGTTGGGTGACCGCAACGGCCTCGTCCACATCAAAGGGTTTGGGCAGATATTCAAAGGCGCCACTTTGGTAAGCGGAAACGGCGCTATCGAGATCGGAATGTGCGGTCATAATGATGACTGGCAGTTCCGGATATTTTTCGTGCAGCCTGCCTAATAGGGTCAGGCCGTCGATACCGGGCATGCGAATATCACAGATCACGGCGGAGGGCTGCTCGCGCTGTAAGTGATTTAAGGCCAGGTCACCGCTTTCAAAGCTGCGGGTAAAAATATTGGCTTGTTGCAGGGATTTTTCTAATACCCAGCGAATGCTGCGGTCATCATCGATGATCCAAACGGTTGCGGTACTCATGAGCTATGCCCTTCAAGTTGGGTGGAGCCTAGGGGTAGGTAGATGGAAAATACAGTGCTGCCATCTTTGCTCTCACATTCAATCAAGCCTTGGTGTTGACTAATTAGTTGTTGCGATATGGCCAGGCCTAAACCGGTGCCATTGGCGCGGCCGGTTATCATCGGGTAGAAGATGTCGGCCAGTAATTCTTCGGCAATGCCGGGGCCATTGTCGATTATATCGATCCGCACTACCAAGGGGTGGTGCCGACGGCCTATGGTAAAGCGCCTTTGGATGCGGCTGCGCAAGGTGATACAGGGGTTTTCACTCTTGGCTTCTTGCAGTGCCTGGGCGGCGTTGTTGAGCACGTTAAGCAGTGCCTGAATCAGTTGGCCTTTGTCCCCAACTAAGTCGGGAATACTGGGGTCGTAGTCTTTTACCAGTGCAATATCGCTACCGTATTCGGCCTGCACTATGACGATGATTCGCTCTAAAACTTCGTGGATATTGACCTTGGTCAGCTGCGGTGGCTGTTTGGGGCCGAGCATGCGATCGACTAGTTTGCGCAGGCGGTCGGCCTCTTCAATGATAACTTCGGTGTAATCTTGTAGCTCTGGCCGGTCCAGCTCTTTCGCCAATAACTGGGCTGCGCCACGAATACCCCCCAGTGGATTTTTAATCTCGTGGGCCATATTGCGTGCGAGGTTGCGACTGGTTTCTTGGGCCGAAAGCAGGGATTCTTCGCGGCTGATTTTTAATAAACGGTCTAGAGGCTGTATTTCTATGGCTAAGCCGGGCATGTCATTTAGCGGAGTCACGCTGTAGTCGACATTGCGTTCATTGCCGTTGGGTAGCCGCCACAATGCTCGGCGTTTGGTGTAGTGGCGGTGTTTTAAGGCTGCGGCCTTTAAATCCTTGAGGGCATCTTCATGTTCATGGAAAAAATGCTCAAAAGGACCGCTGCGAACCTGGGCTTGGCTTACCGCGAGCAGGGACTCCGCCGCCGGGTTGATGTGCAGCAGGCATAGGTTTTCATCAACGACCACAATTGCAGTATTGAGGTTATCCAATAGTTGTTGGTAATCCAGGTTTGTACTCATATCGATTACTTTTTATAAAGCGAGCAGTGGCCCAGTCATTCATCTGCCCATAACATTGCAAAAACAACGCCAGTCTTAAAAAGGGTTCCAAATAACACAATTTTATACGGATTTGTCGCAATAGCTTTTGATTTCAGCGTGGGATAAGGCCTATTTAGCGACGAAATGCCTGCTTAAGTCGCTAGCGTTTAGAATTTTCTAAAAAGCATGGGCATTGACCGTTATCTAGCTGGCCGTTCCTGCCATATAAAGGGGCTAAAGTATAAACCGAAACAAATTTGTGCGCCATGTTGGTGCGTGTGCTTGGGGGCTATAAATGGGGTCGAAAGACATAAATGGTGGTGGTTGCGGTTTCGGCGAGTAAACGCTTAGCCTGGCTGACTTTGGCGTAAATTCTGTGTTCGCCACGATGAATGTTATGGATAGTTACGCTGCCATCGGCGCCGGCGTTAATATCTTGGCCGTCGAGATTGATGATAATTCGTGCACCTTCAGGGAGCGCGGGAATAATTGAGGTTTGAATGCGCAGGTTACGCTGCTCGGCGGTAATATTGGCTTGGTCCTGCGGGCTGCTTATGCGGATTGTAATGGGCTTGGCTTTGGATTTAGCTGGCGCCAATGGCTGCTCTGGCTTGGCAGTTTTAATGGCCGGTGTGGAATTAACCGGACCTAGCTTCAGTTTTAAGGTGCTGCTATTACTGACGTCTTCGGGGGGGCTGTCGCTATAGCTAACATTGCCGTATTCGTCCACGGTTTTATAAATTTGACCGGTACAGGGTAGAGCAAAGAATACCACTAAAAGCCAGAGAAGTTGTTTCATCGCGGTAGCCACCGATTAGTGCAGATAAGCTGAGTATAGCAAGTTCATAAATTCTTAACTATGGGCGGCTTGCCATGCCCGTGATAGTTCAGCCGTTCACGCTGCTATGCGGCCTTTCTAGCTCCGGTTTTGTGCCAATACTAACTGCCTGGACATCACAGATTTCAAAAACAAATTGGCTGCCATGGCCGGGCTGTGAGTTAACGTAGATTTGTCCCTGTAGTTTTTCAGTAATCAAATTGAACACAATATTCATGCCCAAACCGGTGCCGCCATTGGCCCTTTTAGTAGTAAAAAAAGGATCAAATAATTTCTCAATAACATGGCTGTCCATACCCAGACCATTGTCGGAAAAGGTGATCTCTACGCCCAGGGCGGTGCTTTTTGCGCTGAGCTCAATAATGCCTGAATCGAGACCTTCGAAGGCGTGTAGTATGGCATTGTTGATCAGGTTGGTGTAAATCTGATACAAAATTCCTGGGTAGCTACTGATGTTAATTGTTGTTGGGATGGAATTCTTTATTTCAATATTTTTTGATTTTAAACTGTGAGTTAAACTATAAAGAATATCGGCGAAATTTTGATGTAAATTAAATGTTGATAAAATGTCATCATGTTGTTCCACTGAAACCATTTTGAAGGATTTAATTAAATTTGCAGCCTTGTCTAGGCTAATGCCGATAGACTGGCTCAGTTTGCCGGTGGTATCAAAGTATTCCTCCAGCTCTTCCTTGCTCATTTTGCCCTCTTCAAGCAAGCCTGTTAGGCGGCGAGTCTCAGATTGGACGTGGCTAATGCCGGTGATAGACATGCCGATTGGGGTGTTGAGCTCATGGGCGACGCCGTTAACCATGCCGCCTAGAGCCGCCATTTTTTCGCTGCGAACCAGGTTCTCTTGGGTCTCTTGTAGCTGCTCGATGAGAGTTTGCAATTCTTCATTGGCGTCCGCGAGAGCGGTATTTTTTTGTTGAATTTTTTTGTTAAATATTTGCTGCATCTTCTCTTGTTCATTTTTTTTGTTTAGTTCGAGTTCTAAGCGGGTGGAGTTGGAGCTGTATTCCAACATTCTTTTCATATTGTCTTTAGTGTCGTTTAGGGCGTGCTGCATTTGACTGAGTTCATCTTCTATTTTATTGCCGCGCTGCAAATTTAGCTTTTCATCCAAATTGTTGATGTTTATTTGCTTGGAAAAAAACGCCATGGTAATCAGGTGCTGGGTTACTAAAAAATGGAAAATTGCTAGGGTGAAGATAGATACTGAAAATGTTTTGATGGTTTGAAACGCAAGAATAAATAAAAACTTACCGTATAGGTCTCGATATAGGGGGTCGAGGCTTATGTAGACGCTGAGCTGGCCAATAATGTTGTTGTTTTTGTCACCATCTTTGTGAATATAGATGTCGCGCTCGACGAAGTTGCTACTGCTTAAGTCACCGATGTTGCTCAGTTTGGTATTACTTTTCCCTTGGCTGCTTTCTAATACTTCGGTGACTATGACCTGTTCTACATCGGGTAGGGCGCTAATGCCCTCGGCGATGTTATTTATTTGTTCTGAGTCAACCTCCCAAATACTACGGGCTAGGCTGCTGGTATAGCTGAGTTCAATTTGGTTGAGTTGTAGTTGTATTTTATCTACGCCGCTATGGTAATCGTTGTATAGCTGCATGCCCGCCTGAGCAAAAGCAAACAATGAGCTGATCGCAATTACAAAAATAAGCAGGGTGCGGCCTAGGCGGCTGCGTTTCCAGCTAGTAAATTGTTCGGTTAATGACTGGCCAAAAGAGCTTGGCTGCTTGGCTGGGCTTAAAGCTGGCAATGTTTCATCCTTGAATACAGCGCTCTACCTTGAGAGCTGTTTATTAATTTGAGTATAGACAAGACCTAGCGAGCTGCAATAAACACGGTTAGAGGGCCGGGCGGCTGTAAGTGTTTTTACTGGGAGTGTTACCGGGGGAGTGTTGATCTGGAGCTGTTGCGAGCGGGATATTGCTCAGGCAATAAAAAACCCGGCCTGGGCCGGGTTTTTTAAAAACGTTCTAAATCAAAGATTTAGAGTGTTTTATACGCTGTAGTAAAGGTCAAATTCAACAGGGTGAGTGGTGTGCTCTACCATGTAAACTTCTTCCATTTTCAGGTCGATATAAGCTTCGATCATATCTTCGGTGAAAACACCGCCCTGGGTCAGGAATTCGTGATCTTCACGCAAGCAGTCAAGTGCTTCGCGCAAGCTACCGGCTACCTGTGGGATGGCAGCAGCTTCTTCTGGAGGCAGGTCGTACAAGTCCTTATCGGCAGCATCGCCAGGGTGGATCTTGTTCTTCACGCCGTCTAGGCCAGCCATCAACATGGCGGCGAAGCACAGGTAAGGGTTGGCGATAGGATCAGCAAAACGAGCTTCAATACGCTTGCCCTTAGGCGAGGAAACATATGGAATGCGAATAGACGCTGAGCGGTTACGGGCTGAGTAAGCCAGCATTACCGGTGCTTCGAAACCTGGAACCAAACGCTTATAAGAGTTAGTGCCGGGGTTGGAGAAGGCGTTAATGGCCTTGGCGTGCTTGATGATACCACCGGTGTAAAACAGGGCAGTTTCACTTAGGCCAGCATAGCTGTCGCCAGCAAATTGGTTTTCGCCATCTTTCCAGAAGGACTGGTGTACGTGCATGCCGGAACCGTTGTCACCAACGATGGGCTTAGGCATAAAGGTAGCGGTTTTGCCGTAGGCGTGGGCTACATTGTGAACACAGTACTTAAGAATTTGAACTTCGTCCGCTTTCTTAACCATGGTATTAAAGACAACACCGATTTCACACTGACCGGCAGTGGCAACTTCGTGGTGGTGTACTTCAATGTCTAGGCCCATGGACTCCATGGCATTACACATGGCGGCACGAATGTCGTGCAGGCTGTCGACGGGAGGCACGGGGAAGTAGCCGCCTTTAACGCGAGGACGGTGACCCATATTGCCATCGGCGAAGTCAGCGTTAGTCGACCAGTCGGCTTCTTCCGAGTTGATCTTGTAACCACAGGCGCCCATCTTGTTTTCCCACTTAACTTCGTCAAAAACGAAGAACTCGGGCTCAGGACCAAAGTAGGCAGTGTCGCCTAGGCCGGTAGACTGTAAATACTCTTCAGCACGCTTGGCAACTGAACGTGGATCACGCTCATAGCCTTGCATGGTCGTTGGCTCAACGATATCACAGCGCAAGATTACGGTGGCTTCGTCGGTGAACGGGTCCAGTACCGAAGTGCTGTCATCTGGCATAAGAATCATGTCAGACTCGTTAATGCCTTTCCAGCCAGCGATGGATGAACCATCGAACATCTGGCCGTCTTCGAAGAAACCTTCGTCGACAACTTTGGCGGGAATAGTTACGTGTTGCTCTTTACCTTTAGTATCGGTAAAGCGCAAATCAACCCAGCGGGCTTCGCTCTCTTTTATTAGATTCAGAGTGTTCTCTGACATGTTTAACCTCCAGTAGGTCGTATATGCTCTGCTATGTACAGGCGCGGTTTTGCATTTTACGGCTAAATCAATGGCAAATATTGTGCCAGCTCAAAAGAGGGTGAAAAAGCCCAGGCAGGCGGCATTTTGATTAAACTTTGCTGGAATTGCTAGGTTCAATGGCACTCCATTGCTGCGATTACCCTTATCGTGCACCATTTTGGGGCGAGGTTTGGCTCTAGGGGCTGCCATCGTGCCTAAATGCTAATGGAGTAGGCGTTCGCAGCTGCTTGTTTTATAATCGCCGCCTTTTTCAATGCTCAAAACTATAGGCTAGTTACGCTATGCACTTTATTGTTCGTCTTTTTCCCGAAATCACCATCAAAAGTCCACCGGTGCGTAAGCGCTTTACTCGTCAGTTGCGCAATAATTTACGCGATTTACTGCGCCCCATTAGCCGGGAGATTAAAATCGAACGTGAGTGGGAAAAAATCGAGGTGTTGGCCGAGGGCTTAAATGCCGTGCAGGTGGAGCAGGTCGCCGAAGTGCTCGCGACTACACCGGGTATCGCGCACTTCTCGTTGGTGCAAGGTTATCCGCTCAAAGATGAGCACGACGTGTTTGAAAAAACCCTGGCTATTTGGGGCGAGGCCTTGGCCAATAAAACCTTTTGTGTCCGGGTCAAGCGCGTGGGAAGCCATGATTTTACGTCGACAGAAATGGAACGTTATGTCGGCGGCGGCTTGAACCAGCATACAGAGGCCGCCGGCGTGCGCCTGAAAAACCCCGATATCACGGTGCAGCTGGAGATAAAAGATGAGCAGCTGTATGTGGTTGAAGATCGTCGTCAGGGCTTAGGTGGCTTCCCTTTGGGCAGTCAAGAGGCGGTGCTGTCGTTAATCTCCGGGGGCTTTGACTCTACAGTGTCCAGTTACCTCACCATAAAACGTGGTATTCGTACTCATTATTGCTTTTTCAATTTGGGCGGGAGAGAGCATGAGGTGGGGGTTAAGGAAGTCTCTTATTACTTATGGAATAAGTTTGGTGCTTCCCACCGGGTAAAGTTTATCACCATCCCGTTTGAGGATGTGGTGTCTGAAATTCTACAAAACGTTAAAAACTCCCATATGGGCGTGGTGCTTAAGCGGATGATGCTGCGAGCGGCGTCACAAGTGGCGGAGGAGATGGAAATTCAGGCCTTGGTGACGGGGGAAAGCGTAGCCCAGGTGTCTAGCCAAACCCTGCCCAATTTGGCGGTGATTGATCAAGTGACTGATACCCTGGTGCTCAGGCCGCTTATTACCATGGATAAAAACGATATTATCGATATCTCGCGCAAGATTGGTACCGAACAGTTTGCCGCACATATGCCAGAGTACTGTGGTGTTATCTCAGTTAAACCGACCACCCGGGCCAAGATAGCCGATGTGCTAGAGCATGAATCAGGCTTTGATATGACTGTGCTGGAGCAGGCGATAGCGAGCCGTAAGGTGCAAAATATCAACGAAGTTGTGGATGATCTCGACTATGAGGTAGATCTGCGCATAGTGTCTGAGCCTGAAGCCGGCGATGTAATTATTGATATTCGACACCCGGATGAGCAGGAACGCAAGCCGTTGGCGTTTGAAGGTGTAAAGGTTATTCCTTTTTACACCTTAAATTCCCAGTTCGCCCAGCTAGCTCAGGAGCAAAATTATCTGCTGTACTGCGAAAAGGGCATTATGAGCAGGTTGCACGCGGCTCATTTGGTCGATCAGGGGCATGCCAATGTGGGTGTTTACCGGCCTTGATTGGATCTGTAGGGGCGGCTCAGCGGTTTTAATTACTCGCTTTCCTGCAATGTTTCGTTCTTTTGTGTGAGTTGGCAGAATGCAGCTAAAGTAATAAATAGGGGACCCGATATCCCAGTAAGGGATGTTTAGTGGCCTGCAATTTATTGCTGAGGTTTGATAATGAGGTTTTATAGTGGCTAAAAAAGACAAGGCGAAGGCAGGTCAGCGTAAGTTGGCAAGCCAGAAGCGCCAGGTAAGGCTCATCACTGGTATTGTGCTGGCGGTAGTTATGGCGATTACTGCGGGCGTCTTGTTTCTCAATCGTGGCCCCAAGCTGGCTGATCCAGCGGAGTTTGGGGCTGGGGTGCAGGTATTTGGCCAAGTTGATATTAATAGTGCCAAGCTGGCCTGCTCTAAATTTACCCGGGTAAGTTTTGGCCGCCGCTTGAAATTTTTGATGATGGACGATCGCTCCAGCCGCTATGAGCCTAAAAAGGATCAGTTTCGGGTTTTTATGGAGGGAGAGCTTTACCCCGATGATGGTAGCCGTAAAGTTGCCGAGCCTTACTACTTTAATTGTGCCTCGAGTGCTGAAACTTTGTCTCTAGTCGAATATGAAATAGTAAAAATCGAAGATGCGGACGTTAAAGTAGGCCGTAAAGGTAAGTCGAGCCGTTATGGCTGGCAATAAAAAGCGCCTGAAACGCTGAATTCCCGTCCATTGGTGAAATTGATCATGATTTCGTCACAAGGTCTATGTATAATGCCGCTCCTTTAATGCTCGCCGTCCTCTGTGGCTGCGTTTAACCTGTTTAAGAGATATCCCCTGTGATCGAGAATTTACGCAATATTGCCATTATTGCTCACGTAGACCATGGCAAAACCACCTTGGTAGATAAGCTGCTAAGCCAATCCGGTACCTTGGAACGTCGTGATGAAGGCGCTGAGCGCATCATGGATTCTAACGACCAGGAGAAAGAGCGCGGTATTACCATTCTCGCCAAGAACACTGCGATTGAGTGGGAAGGCTTCCGCATTAACATCGTTGATACACCTGGACACGCCGACTTCGGTGGTGAAGTGGAGCGCGTATTGTCGATGGTCGACTCAGTGTTGCTGCTGGTTGATGCTGTTGATGGTCCGATGCCGCAAACTCGCTTTGTAACCTCCAAGGCGTTTGAGCAAGGCCTAAAGCCAATTGTTGTTATTAACAAGGTTGACCGCCCCGGTGCTCGTCCTGAGTGGGTTGTTGATCAGGTGTTTGATTTGTTTGATCGTCTGGGTGCTACCGATGAGCAGCTCGATTTCCCGATTATTTACGCTTCGGCCTTAAACGGCGTTGCCGGTGAAGATCCGGAAGAGCTGGCCGAAGATATGACGCCATTGTTCAAAATGATCACCGAGCGTGTACCGGTTCCACAAGTCGATTCGACAGGGCCGTTGCAGATGCAGATCTCTGCTTTGGATTACGACAGCTACATCGGTGTAATCGGTGTTGGTCGTATCAGCCGTGGCACAGTGTCACCTAATCAGCAAGTGGTTATCGCCAGCGCCGATGGCTCAACCCGTAAGGGTAAGGTTATCAATGTAAAAGGCTATATGGGTCTTGATCGGATTGATACTAAGCTGGCTTCCGCCGGTGACATCGTCTGCATCAATGGTATTGATGGCTTGAGTATCTCGGATACCTTATGTGATCCAGAAACCGTTGAAGCCTTACCGCCTTTGAGTGTTGATGAGCCCACCGTGACCATGACCTTTATGGTTAATGATTCACCGTTCGCTGGTCTAGAAGGTAAGTATGTTACTTCGCGTAATATCAAAGATCGCTTAGACCAAGAATTGATTCACAACGTAGCCTTGCGTGTTGCCGAAGGCGATAGCCCAGATAAGTTTGTTGTTTCGGGTCGCGGCGAATTGCATTTGTCGGTATTAATCGAAACCATGCGTCGTGAAGGTTTTGAAATGGGCGTATCACGTCCTGAAGTAATTCAAAAAGAAGTTGACGGCGTAATGCAAGAGCCCTTCGAAGCTGTGGTGATTGATGTTGAAGATCAGCACCAGGGTTCGATCATGGAAGAGCTGGGTTTACGTAAAGCCGAGATGACCAATATGGAGCTCGACGGCAAGGGTCGGGTTAAATTAGAGTTTATTGTACCTTCGCGTGGCCTTATTGGTTTCCGTGGTTTGTTTATGACTCTGACTTCTGGTTCCGGCATCATGACCAGCATCTTTGATCACTACGGTGAAGTGAAGCAGGGCGAAGTTGTCTCGCGTCAGAACGGTGTTTTGATTTCTATGGTTAAGGGTAAAACCTCGAGCTACTCGCTCTATAACCTGCAGGATCGTGGTCGTTTGTTCTTGGGCCATGGCGCCGATATTTATGAAGGCCAAGTTATTGGTATTCATTCGCGCAGCAATGATTTGTCAGTTAACCCTATTAAGGGTAAGCAGCTGACCAACGTTCGCGCCTCCGGTACCGATGAAGCCACTGTATTGTCGCCACCGATTACTCACACCCTTGAGCAGGCGCTAGAATTTATCGAGGACGATGAGCTGGTCGAAGTAACGCCAGACAGCATTCGTCTGCGTAAAAAACTATTGACCGAAAACGCTCGTAAGCGCTCAAAAAACACTAAGTAAGTTTTTAGCAGCGACAAAAAAGCCCAGCAATAGCTGGGCTTTTTATTGTCTGGAAAATATGAACATTGTTTCCACCGTCATTGATGCCAAGACTCATGCTCATGCTCGCGCGCCTTACCTACGTCTTGTAGGCAATAATCCGGGCCGCCATATCCTAGCACGATGCAGGTTTAGATCTGGGTTTTGTTTTCCAGACTCTGTTGGTTCGTCAGGCTCACCATGATCGGCACAAAAACAGATTCGATATAAAGCGCCATAATCCGCTCCTCCTGAGCTTGTCGAAGGACGGGTCTGGAAAATAAAACGCCAGAGCTAAGCCGAAAAAGAATCACAGCACTCAACGCTTGGAGTAATAACCCGGGCCGCCAGGGTGGTTTATATTGCTGCCGGTCGCACGCATCTCAGTATTGGCGGCGGCTGTGGAACTCGCTGCGCTCAAACAGTCCTCGCCTAAAAACGCCGCCAACACTGATCTGCTAAAAGCGCGCCCTGATTGGCTGCTATACAAACCACCCTGCCGGCCCTCGCTCAGTGGTTCACTAACAATAGGCCTTTAGTTTCGAGGCTTGACTACTCCGCGATGCAGGTTTAGATCTGGGGTTTTGTTTTCCAGGCTCTGTTGGTTCGTCAGGCTCACCATGAGCGGCACAAAAACAGATTCGATATAAAGCGCCATAATCCGCTCCTCCTGAGCTTGTCGAAGGACGTGTCTGGAAAATAAAACGCCAGAGCTAAGCCGGAAAAGAACCTAAAAATTCAGAGCAAAAGGCAATAAACACCCCGTCGGCTCTACCTTGAGGGTCTCCGGAAAATTGAATTAAAAACCTCGAGTTGAAAGATTACCCGCGTTAAGCCTAAAAGTTTACTGGTGCTAATGTTCCTCTAGCTGCTCGCTTAGCTCCAGCCATTCTTCTTCCAGCTCTTCGCTGCGGGCTTTTAATTGTCCCTGCTGCTTGAGTAGCTCGGGCAGTTTGTTATTGCCGGACTCGTACAGTTCGGGTTGGGCCAATTCTGTTTCGAGCCGGTCCAGTGAGGTTTGCGACTTATCCATCTCGGTTTCAATTTTTTTCAAGCGATTACGCAGCGGCTTAAGCTGTTCGCGCTTGGCGGCGGCGGCCTGGCGTTGCTCTTTTTTATCGACCTTGGACTTGCCATCAGAGCTGCTGCTAAGTTCGACCTGGCTGTTGCGTTGCATCAACCAGTTTTGGTAATCGTCGAGGTCGCCGTCAAACTCGGCCACCTTGCCCGAGTCGACCAGTAAAAATTGCTCGACCGTATTTTTTAACAAATGACGATCGTGGGAAACCACAATGATCGCGCCTTCAAAGGCCTGCAGTGCCATGGTCAGGGCGTGGCGCATTTCTAGGTCGAGATGGTTGGTCGGCTCATCGAGTAATAAAACATTGGGTTTTTGCCAGGCAATGAGGGCCAGGGCTAGACGGGCTTTTTCGCCTCCGGAAAAATGATTGATCGCCTCGAAGCAACGCTCACCTTGAAAGCCAAAACTGCCGAGAAAATTGCGTATTTCCTGTTCGCTGGCTGTGGCGCTGAGGCGTTGAATATGCAGCGCAGCCGAGGCTGAAAGATCTAAGGCCTCGAGCTGGTGCTGAGCAAAATAACCAATCGCTAAATGCTCAGATAAACTATGCTCGCCGCGTATGGCTGGCATCTCATTGGCCAGGCATTTCATCAAGGTCGACTTGCCGGCACCGTTGTGGCCGAGTAAGCCGATGCGGCTGCTGGGTAAAATCGACAGGTTTACCTTTTCTAAAATGGCGTTGTCGCCATAGCCTAAACTGGCTTGGCCTAGGCTCATTAAGGTATTGGGAATTTTGTCGGCCACGGGAATGCTAAAGCTAAAGGGCGAATCGATATGCGCCGGGGCGATGGTTTCCATGCGCTCAAGCTCTTTTAAGCGGCTTTGGGCTTGCTTGGCCTTGGTGGCCTTGGCGCGGAAACGGCGCACAAAGCTCTCAATTTCGGCGACGCGTTCCTGTTGCTTTTCAAATGCGGCTTGCTGCTGCGATAAGCGCTCGGCTTTCTGGCGCTCGTAGGAGGAATAATTGCCGCGATAGAGTTCAAGCTTATGGTTGTGCAAATTAACCGTATAGCCGATCACATTGTCGAGAAAATCTCTATCGTGAGAAATGATCAGCAGAGTGCCTTGATAATTTTTCAGCCATTGTTCCAGCCACAAGGTTGTGTCCAAGTCCAGGTGGTTGGTGGGCTCATCCAGTAATAATAAATCGGAGGGGCACATCAGTGCCTGGGCTAAATTGAGGCGAATGCGCCAGCCGCCAGAAAAATCACTGACTGATTTCAGCTGGTCGGCGGGCATAAAGCCCAGGCCGTGTAGCAGTTGTTGAGCGCGGGAATCGGCGCTATAGCCCTCGATATGCTCGAGTTCGGAATAGAGCTTGGCTAGAGATTCGCCGCAACCATCTTGGTGGTTCTCCGCTTCGATGGCCTGTTGCAGACGGCGCAATTCTTTATCGCCGTCGAGCACATAATCCAGGGCGCTGGCTTGGCTGTGACCAACTTCCTGGGCCATATGGGATAAGCGCCATTGCTTGGGGATGCGAACGTCGCCGGTATCGCTTTGCAGCTGGCCCAGTAAGAGCTTAAATAAACTGGATTTACCGCTGCCGTTGGCGCCGATCAGGCCAATTTTTTGGCCGGGATGAATGCGTAGCTCAGTATGTTCTAGCAGCGGCTTGCTGCCTCGTTGTAAACTTAAATCTTGTATCTCAATCATGGCCGCTATTGTACATGAGCAAAGCCGATAAAAATTTATTTTGGCAATTTAGTCTGGAATTTTATACCCGCCCGGCGGTGGCTGATCTGTGCTTGCAGCTGCAGGATGATCATCAGCGCCAGGTTAATATTGTGCTCTGGTGTCTGTGGCTGGGCCAACAGGGTAAAACTCTAGACAAGTCGGGTTTGGCCCGAGCCCTTGATGCGCTACAAAGTTGGCAGCTTGACGTTATTGGGCCTCTGCGTCATGTCCGCAGAACATTAAAGCGTCATGGTTTATCCAATCCAGCTATTTATCGCCAAGCCAAGCAGCTGGAGCTAGAGTTGGAAAAGCAGGAGCAGGGGTTGTTGTTTGAATTGTCCTTTGGCTTGCTAGATAGCCCTGCTCGACCTAAGCTGGCGTTGGCGCAGGAAAACCTACATTTGCACCTAGTAACAGCCGAGCAACGGCTGCTGGGTGAGCGTTTATTAGTGATCCTAGGGTAAGGGGCTTAATGCGGTGAAGTTTTTTATAAAATTGATGGTGGTAGTATTGCTGGTCGGCTTGGTCGGCCCTTTTTTGTTAAAGCGTCCCGACGGTAAACCGTGGATGGATGCCTCTGAGCTGGCGCCGGATATCCAGGTAGAGGGGGCTTTTGCCCAGTTTAAGTTAAGAGCTTATCGCCATTTTAACTATATGCGTCGTGGGGTAGGTGATGAGAACGCCGGCAAGACTAAGGTTTACCGTTGGCAGGCAGCGGATGGTAGCTGGCGGTTTTCTGACCAACCCAACCCGGCAATAAAAGCCGAAGTTGTGTGGCTAGACCCGGATGCTAATTTAATTGCAGCACCAAAACCAAGACCGGCACCCGAACCGAAGACGCCTGCGGCTGGCGAGCTGCCTTTGCCGCCAACGGTAAGCCCGGCCCGGGTACAGCAATTGATTAAGGACGCCAAGGCTGTGCAAGGCTTGGTAGATAAGCGCTATAAGGAAATAGAAGAACAGACCCAATAACCCTATAATGCCCAAGCAAAGCAGAGGGTAACTGTTCAGGTTGCGATAGAACAGGTCGGTAGATGTGCGTTTACAAGTGTAAATAATCATTTTCCAACGCTGTTATCGCAGAGTTAGGATGTGAGCTGAATAGTTACAGCAGAACTTTGTCTCTGCTTGAGGGTCATAACGGGATCGCCCAGCACGGGTAAATAACACTAATTAGGAATCGATGATGAAGAAATTTGCCATGGTGGCTGTCGCAGCCGCTGTATTAGCGATAACAGGCTGTAATGAAGATGATAAAACAGCCGACGCTGTTGAGCTGAAAACCCTGGATGAAAAAGTCAGCTATATATTTGGTTATAACTTGGGTAAAAATGCCAAAGCAGGCGAGTTTAATATCAACAGTCCCATCTTGGCCCAAGCGGTTGAAGATGCCATGGCTGAGAAAGAGTCGCGCATCAGCATGGAAGAAATGCAACAGGTGATGGCTCAGTTTCAGCAAAAGCAGGAGGCCATGCAGCAAGCCTCTATTGAAGCCGCGCGTAAAGAAATGACCGAAAAAGCGGATAAGAATAAAGCCGAAGGCGCAGCCTTTTTGGCCGAGAATGGTATAAAAGAGGGCGTCAGCACTACCGCCAGCGGTTTGCAGTATAAAGTCATGACAGCGGGTGAGGGTGTTAAGCCCGGTGCCGAAGACAAGGTCGAAGTTCACTATACCGGCCGCCTATTGGACGGCAAGGTGTTTGATAGCTCGGTTAGCCGTGGCAAAACCATTACTTTTGATGTCGGCGGTGTTATTCCTGGTTGGACCGAGGTGCTGCAGTTAATGGAAGAGGGCGCCAAGTGGGAAGTCTATATTCCCTCGGACCTGGCTTACGGCCCCGGTGGTACTGGTGGTGACATAGGCCCCAATGCGACACTTATTTTCGAAGTGGAGTTGATTAAGGTAAACCCTGAGCCTAAAACGGCTCCTGCGGTGGATATGCCGGCTACAGCAGAGCCAAAGTAAGTTACTCACCTAACTACTTTTATATGGCATCTGTGCTACTCAGATGCCATATGCCGGGCTGGCCCCGCCGTGTAAATATAAACTCGGAGGTGTGTTATGTTAGTTTTGGTTGTTGGTATATTGCTCTGGTCGGCGGTGCATTTTTTGCCATCACTGGCCCCTAATTTGCGCAGTGGCCTGCGTTTACGGTTTGGCCCGGGGGGCTATAAGGGGCTTTTTTCCCTGACCCTATTGCTGGCTATTGGCCTTATCGTGTGGGGTTGGCGTCATGCCCAGGTGGTGGTGTATTTCCAATTGCCCTCGACCCTATTCCCGCTGGCCTTGGGTGGTATTTTTATTGCCTTGTATCTAATGGGCGCCGCAAATTTCCCCTCTCGCGTTAAGCAATTTATTCGCCACCCACAGCTGTATGGTTTGGTGCTATGGGCAGCAGCTCACCTAATGCTCAACGGCGACAACCGCTCTATGGTTTTGTTTGTTGGCCTGGGGCTGTGGGCGGTGGTGCAAGTGCAGCTGATAAATCGACGTGAAACTGCTTGGAATAAACCTGAATTACCACCTTGGTCGGCAGATATTAAAGCCCTGCTGGTGTGTCTGGTGGTTTTTGTGTTGTTGGTATTCTTGCACCCTTACATCACTGGGCGTCCGGTTTTTTAGACGCTGCCATAGCTGAGGCTCGGCTTAAGCTCAGAGCTTGAGCCGCTTTGTTTTAGTCTGGGAATTCGCGCTTGAATTGGCAAAACTCATCGAAGTTATCAATCATGATATCAACCAGTTGAGGGTCGAATTTACGGCCCTTTTCTTCGATGATAATGTCTCTAATTTTATCGTCTGGCCAGGGTTCCTTGTAGCTGCGGCGGCCGCCGAGGGCATCGAAGACATCAACAATGGCCATTATTCGAGCTTCGAGAGGAATTTTGGTGCCGGCCATGCCGGTAGGGTAGCCGCTACCATCCCAGTTTTCATGATGGTAGTAGGCTACCGTAGAGCCCATCACCGCTACCCCCACGTCTGATTCTTTAAGCATATTGCCGCCGATTTCGGCATGGCTTTTCATAATCTCCCACTCTTCCGGGGTAAGCTTGCCTGGCTTATGCAGGATGGCGTCGGGGATGGCGACCTTGCCAATATCGTGCAGCGGCGCAGACAGCTTAATGGTGCGAATAAAGCTGTCGGGTAGTCGTAGCTTCTCCGCCATTAATTCGCAGGCCAGGGCCACTCGCTTGACGTGGTTGCCGGTTTCTTTGCTGCGGGCTTCAACGGCCTCGCCGATTATGTACATGACCTCTTTTTGGGTTTTGATGATTTCATCATGGGCGCTGAGGTTTTCTAGAATCAGAGCGACATTGGAGGCGTAGAGTTCAAGCAAATTGGTTTTGAACTGTTCCTGGTGTTCTTCAAATTCAATATAGAGTACCGAAGATGATCCGTGGCCCGGAGTTTCGTAGTAACCAACAAAGCAGTCTTTGTCGACATAAGGTGTTTTTGTTTGGAAGGTGAGGTCGATGGTCTTTTTTACCGCCGGGTTAATGTTTGAGCTTTCTAAATCATTGGACTCGTCGATGTATTTGCCGGTGCAGGCAATAATCAGTTGATTTTCATGGCTGGTGAAATCTTTCTGGTTGCGGGCGATATACAGGGCCGAGCTTTCCAGCTCCATTAAAATCAGCAGGTTTTCCAAGGCGGCTGAGCCAAAGGCGCGGATGCTGTTAACTTTCAATAATTCGTTGGTGGAGGTGATTAAGGTTTTGAAGGCTTCCAGGCTGCGTTTAATGGTGTTGATATCGCGATAGCCGCGGATGCCGACATAGACCGAGTTAATTAGTCGTTCTGAAGACAGTTCGGCCTTGTTTTTATAGTCATTAATATCAAACTCTTTGATCACGCTGTGCTCAGGCGCCATGCCAGGCTGACCGGTTCTTAATATAAGGCGGATCTCTTGGTTTCTTAGCTCGGAGCGAATCCATTTCACCAGGTCTAGCCCGGAGCTGTCGGACTCCATGACCACATCGACAAAGGCCATGGCGATATCGTCATGGCAGTTTAGAATTTCTTTGGCTGCGGCGGCCGAAGTGGCGGATATCAGTTCCAGTCCGCGCCCTTCAACTTCGATTTTAGACAGCACCAGGCGGGTGATCTGGTGGACTGAGTCGTCGTCATCAACAATCAATACACGCCATGCTTTCTTCGGTTTTGTGGGTGCTGGCTTTTGCTCTATCGCGTCGCTAAACATAAAACTGGTCATAGAAAATGCAAATCCCTTGGCATAGATATAATGGCTGATAGCTGGGGTGCCATCCTTGGCTGAGTTCAGATAGTGGGTATTGACCCTTGATGGCAGCGCTTCTTAATTAGGTATAGCGTTAATCTGGCCTAATGCATTATGTTAAAAAGTAATGATTCCTGATGGTTTTAATTATTAATTGCTATCAGAGCCTGATGCGACTTCTGCTTAGTTTTATCGCCAAGGGGATAGTTTAGCTCCTGAAAGAGCAGTTCCTGTCGGTCTCTATCCATCACCACTATCGAGGAGCTGCGGGTGCCGTAATGCTCGCTGCGAATGAAAATAGGGCTGAGCAGACGCTCAATTTCTTGGCTGACCCCGGTTTCAGGTAGCTCGGTGTCTGGGTAGCTCTGCTCATCGAGTAATAATTGTTGCAGGGCGAAAGGCCAGTCTTGCTGGGGTCGATTAAGGGCGTGTTGCAGTTTTAACTTGCCCTGCTCGGACTTCGGCCAGGGGCTGTCGAGTAGGTGATTGCTCAGCCCGTAGTGGCCGGGCTTTAGCTCGGTGATGGCCAAGTCGTGGCTGCGGTTGGATAGATGCCAGAGCTGATGTTGATCGCCTATTAATAGGTTAAAGCCTTGATATTGATCGGCCTTGGCTCTGATCTTTGTTAGAAAGTCTAACCCGCCTTGTTGCTGGCGCAAAAACTCTGTAACTAGCTCGCCCCTTGACGGTCCGCTGTGCGTAGTTTGCTGGCCGTCGCGGAAATTGGTTAAAGCGGCAAATTGTCCTTGCTGGTTCACTCCCAGCCAGCTGCCTTGGGCCTGTAAGTCTCTGCCGGCGTAAATGTGCGGCTGGTCGGGCCAGTAGTGTGCGGTCTGGGTAGGGCGAGCATAGGCTTCATCCCGGTTGGCGGCTACGACTAGTGGATAGCGATTGCTAGGATCAAAACGAAAAAGAATCAAACACATATTGGCAAAGCTCGAGTATGGCGACAGTGTGCCTATTTAAGGGCGCGGCTTGTTAATTGCTGGCCGGTGATTCCCTGGCGGTGGAGTTTAGCAGAACAAACCCGGATAATGCCGGGCAATTATTGCGGAGGTCGCTGTGCTGTATTTAATCTACTGTGTTTTGGGTATATTTGCCGGTTTGGTTGCTGGTTTGTTTGGCGTAGGTGGCGGCATTATTATTGTGCCGGTTCTTATTTATACCTTCGGCGTGCTGGCGATGCCTGCTGAGGTGTTGACCCACATGGCCATTGGTACATCGTTGGCTTGTATTGTTTTAACCTCCTTAAGTTCCATTTACACCCACCACAAAAAGTCCGCGGTGGACTGGCCCTTGGTGGGGCTTATGGTGCCGGGCATAATCTTGGGTAGCTGGTTTGGCGGCACCACGGCGGCGTTTTTAAGTGGTGTGCAGCTACAGCTGATTATCGGGGTGTTTGCTATTGTTACCGCCTGGCGTATGTGGTCCCAGTCAAAATCTGAAGCGGATCTAAATTTACCGGCCAAGCCCGTTTTGTTTGGTGTTTCTGCTCTAATTGGCTGGGCCTCATCGATTTTCGGCATAGGCGGCGGCTCGTTAAATGTACCGTTTTTAAGTTCTCGGGGGGTGCAGGCACAGCGGGCAGTCGCCTCGGCTGCGGCCTTGGGGTTTCCCATTGCCCTAGTGGGTAGCTTAAGTTTTGTTCACAGCGGTTGGGGTAATGCCCAGCTCCCGGCTGAATCTTTTGGTTTTGTCTATTGGCCGGCACTCTTGGGGATTGTGATATTCAGTACAATTTTCGCTCGTTTTGGGGCGCTGCTGGCTCACAAGCTATCGGCGCAAATGCTAAAGCGTAGCTTTGCTGTATTTCTTAGTCTGGTAGGTGTGCATTTTCTGCTTAATGGTATTATGACCATTGTCTAATTCTTTAATATAAGACCCAACCCTATGAGTTATCCCGAAATTGACCCGATTGCCATTAGCATTGGCCCTTTGAGTGTGCATTGGTACGGCATTATGTATTTGCTGGCCTTCCTCACCGCCTGGGGCCTGGGTATGACTCGCGCCCGTCGAGCTGGCTCGCCGTTAAAACCCGGGCAGGTAGAAGACCTGATTATGTACGGTGCTTTTGGGGTGATTTTAGGCGGTCGTTGTGGCTATGTTTTGTTTTATCACTTCGATAATTTTTTGCTGGATCCACTGTGGCTGTTCCGTATTTGGGAGGGCGGTATGTCCTTCCACGGTGGTTTATTGGGGGTGATAGCGGCGGTGTTCCTGTATGCACGTAAACTCAGTATAAGCCTGTTGACCTTGGGTGACTTTGTCGCCCCGTTGGTGCCTTTGGGTTTGGGCTTTGGTCGTTTGGGAAATTTTATTGGCCAAGAATTGTGGGGGCGGCAAACGGATGGCCCCTGGGGCATGATATTCCCTAAGGATCCGGAGCAGCTGCTGCGCCACCCATCGCAACTCTATCAGGCTGCGTTAGAAGGTTTGGCTTTATTTGTTATTTTATTTTGGTTTTCCCACAAGCCGCGGTCGCGTGGTGCTGTTAGTGGCCTGTTTTTAATTGGCTATGGAAGCTTTCGTTTCTTGGTCGAGTTTGCCCGTCAGCCTGATGATCATTTAAAAAATGAGCTGGTCTTTGGTTGGATGTCACGGGGGCAATTATTGTCGTTACCGATGGTTATTGGTGGCGTTTGTCTATTAGTCTGGGCCTGGCGGGCGGGTAAAAAATTTACGCCAGCGCCAGCAGCATAAAAGCGAAAAATTATGAAACAATATTTAGATCTAATGCGTCATGTGCGTGACCATGGCACGGTAAAAACTGACCGCACTGGCACTGGTACTAAGAGCGTGTTTGGCCACCAAATACGCTTTGATTTGGCGGCTGGTTTTCCGTTAATCACGACAAAAAAATGTCATTTGAAATCCATTGTGCATGAGTTGTTATGGTTTTTAAAAGGCGAAACCAATATTGGATACTTGAGTCAAAACGGTGTTCGTATCTGGGATGATTGGGCTACCGCTGAAGGTGATCTTGGCCCGGTTTATGGTTACCAATGGCGTAGTTGGCCAGCACCCGGTGGCGAGGCTATCGACCAGATTTCGCAGCTGATCGAGATGATTAAAACCAAACCCGATTCACGCCGCCTTATTATCTCGGCCTGGAATCCGGCCCAGCTGCCCGACGAAAGCATTTCCCCGCAGGCCAATGTTGAGCAGGGTAAAATGGCGCTGGCCCCTTGTCATACCATGTTCCAGTTTTATGTGGCCGACGGCAAGCTCTCCTGCCAGCTGTACCAGCGCAGCGCCGACATCTTCCTAGGGGTACCGTTTAATATTGCATCCTACGCCTTGCTAACCTTAATGGTGGCCCAGGTGTGTGGTTTAGAGGCCGGTGATTTTATTCACACGTTTGGCGATGCGCATCTTTATTCCAACCACGCTGAGCAGGTAGAAACTCAATTAGCGCGTGAGCCCAGGGCCTTGCCTAGCTTGCGGATTAATCCGGCGGTAAAGAATATTTTCGAATTTAAATTCGAAGATTTTGAGTTGCAAGGTTATGACCCTGAGCCGCACATTTCTGCGCCTATAGCGGTTTAGTAATTGCAGGTGCTGTTGTTTGAAGTGAAAAATTGTTGGAGCTAAAATGAGCGCGAAAATTTGCTTGGTGGTTGCCGCTGCCGAAAATTGGGTGATCGGTGTCGACAATAAAATGCCTTGGCATTTACCCAAAGATTTAAAGTTTTTTAAAAACACCACCATGGCCAAGCCCATTTTGATGGGGCGTAAAACATTCGAATCAATTGGTCGTCCTTTGCCTGGGCGTCTTAATATTGTTATTACTCGGCAGTCCGATTGGCAGGTCGATGGCGTGCAGGTTGCCGGCAGTGTCGAGGCGGCCATTGAGCTGGCCCAAGCTTGGTGTGAACAAAATAAGCAGGCCGAGCTTATGGTGATTGGTGGCGCAGAAATTTACGCTCAGCTATTGCCAAAGGCGGAACGAATTTACTTGACCCGAGTCGAAGCAAGCCCGGTAGGTGACGCGGTATTTCCTGAGCCCGATGAGCAGCATTGGCGGGAAGTTCAGCGCGAGGCGCATTTGGCTTGTGAGCAAAATCCGTACAATTATGCATTTTGTACTCTTGAGCGTGTTACTTCTGGGGACAAATAGATCGATCTGCTCATTTTTTAATTAGTAGTTTAGTCTGGTGAAAAAAGCAGCAGGAATAGTGTTTTCAAGAGGTGTGGGACAAAGTTAATTTATATGTTACCTTAATGCCCGCATAACTTGATGATGTTCGTTACTGTTATGATACAAAAATACACAAATTAAAAGCGGTGGTCTTTAGGCATTGAATGTTTGCAGACCCTGTTATTAAATGGCGAACTCTTGACTGCAGCGGTAGTAAAAATAAACCAAACTACCAATGTATTTTCGATTAGAGAAACGTCGCAAACGTCAGTTTTTTATTAGTAAGCACCCGAGTTGGGGGAAATATGAAGAAGCAGCGATTGAAAGCAGTGGCTATGACCACCGTGCTTTCTGCTAGCGCGCTCATGGGGAGCGTAGCCCAAGCAGATCAAACCCTGAATGCCATCCTTAAAGTTGGCCAGGCTAAAGTCCAATCTGGAGTCCAGTCTCAAGCTAAAGTAGATAAAATAGCTGACCAGACTGCCAGTTTGTTACAGGATTTTAAAACCGTAAACAAGCAAATCGAAGGTTTGCGTGTTTATAACGCTCAGTTGGGCAAGCAAATTGCTAGCCAGTTGAGAGTTATCGACGAGCTAACGGTGTCTATCGACCAGGTAACTGTAATTGAGCGTCAAATCCAGCCGCTTATCTTACGTATGCTGGAAGGTCTGGCGCAGATGGTTGAGCTTGATGCACCATTCCTGATGGCTGAGCGTAATGAACGAGTGCAGCAGCTACGTTCTATTCAAGAACGCTCTGATGTCTCTGTTTCAGAGAAGTTTCGTCAGGTTCTGGAAGCCTACAAAATCGAATCTGAGTATGGACGTAAGGTTGAAACTTACAAAGATACTCTCGAGATTGATGGTCAAGAGCGTGAGGTCAATATCTTAATGGTTGGCCGTGCTGCCTTGGTGTATCAGTCCACTGATACCGAAAAGTCTGGTGCCTATAACCGTAGCACCGGCCAGTGGGAAGCCATCGATTCCGGTGAATACCGCGCCGCTATCTTGAAAGGTCTAAAGATCGCCAAGAAGCAGGCCACTATCGACATCATGGAATTACCCATCTTGGCTCCGGAGGCTGCACAATGAAAATGACTTTTGCCAAGCGCATTATCGCCATTGCAGCGGTTGGACTATTGTCTACCGGTGCCGTAATGGCCCAAGAAAAAGCGTCTACTCTGGATCAGTTGTTAGACCAAGTTAAGAAGGGCAAGTTTGCCGAGTCTGCCGATCAGCGTAAGCGTGAGGCCGAATTCCGTCGTCAAAAAGCCAACCAGGCTTCTCTATTGGCTCAGGCCAAGCAAGTAAAGCGGAATGAAGAAAACCGTTCTGCTCGCTTGGAAAAGCAATATGAAACCAATGAAGTTGTGGTTGATCAGCGTCGCCAAGCTTTGCAGGAACGGTTAGGCTCTTTGAAAGAGTTGTTTGGTCACCTGACCTCTGCAGCCGGTGATTTGCGTGCCAATATGGATGACTCCATCGTTAGCGCCCAATATGCCGACCGCTCTGCTTTTCTTGACGATCTAATCGAAAAGATGAACAGCGCAACTCAGTTGCCTACCATCGATGAGATTCAGCAGCTGTGGTACGAAACTCAGCGCGAAATCGTCGAAGGCGGTAAAGTTGTTAAGTTTAACGGCCTAGTGATCAAGCCTAATGGCGACAAGGCCGAGCAGCCGGTGGTTCGTATTGGTACTTACAACCTGATTTCCGATGGTAAGTATTTATCTTATAAGAACGGCAAAATGGAAGAGCTGGTTCGTCAGCCTGAGAACTATCTTGCAGCCGCCGCGGCTCTAGAAGGTGCTGATAAGGGCTTTACCAAAGCTGGCTTGGACCCTACCGGCCCTACTGGCGGTTCCTATTTGGCAGCATTGATTAACAGCCCCGGAATTGTTGAGCGTTGGCACCAGGGTAGCCTAGTTGGCTACATTATCTCTGGTGTTGGTGTATTCGCTATTCTATTGGCACTCTGGCGTTTGCTGGTTCTTACTGGCGTATCCAGCAAGGTTAGCTCACAGCTGAAAGCTGATAAAGCCAATACCAACAACCCTCTGGGTCGCATCCTTAAGGTTGCAGAAGATAACCCAACGCTAGACGGTGAAACTCTTGAGCTTAAGTTAGAAGAGGCGGTGTTGAAAGAACGTCCCGCGATCGAATCTGGCTTGCAGTTGTTGAAGATCATCTCTGCTGTTGCACCTCTGTTGGGTCTACTTGGTACCGTGACCGGTATGATTGTAACCTTCCAGGCCATCACCATCTTTGGTGCCGGTGATCCAAAAGCAATGGCTGGCGGTATTTCTGGTGCTCTGGTAACTACGGTACTGGGTCTAGTTGTAGCAATTCCTACGGTATTGATGCACACCCTAGTTAACGGCCGTGCCCAGCGTGTATTGCACATCTTAGATGAGCAGAGCGCCGGTATCATTGCTGAAAACGTAGAAGCGAAGTAGGAGATTCCCATGACGGCATTAATGGACCAATTAGACGCCATTAAAGCCTTTGTTGCGTCGGGTGGCCCGGTATTATTATGGATCGCCGCCCTGACCTTTGTCATGTGGACATTGATTTTTGAACGGTTGTGGTATTTCAAAGGCAGTCTAAAGGGCGATGTACAAAGCGCTATGGACAGCTGGGAGGGTCGCTCTGAGCGTCAATCCTGGAATTCCCACCAGATTCGTTATGCACTGATTTCGCGCGTATCCGAAAAGGTTCGCGCCAATATGAGTATGATCGAAACCCTGGTATCGCTGGCGCCATTATTTGGTTTGCTGGGTACGGTATGGGGCATGATCGAAGTGTTTAACATTCTGGCAATTACCGGCGGTGGCGATGCTAAGTCGATGGCCAGCGGTGTATCCAAGGCAACTATCCCAACAATGGCGGGAATGGTAGCAGCGCTTTCGGGCGTATTTGGTAATACCCTGGTGAACAACATTGCAGATCGCGAAAATCAATTGCTCGCTGACCACTTAACAATGGATCACTAAGCGCTGTTATAGCGCTTAGCTCCCGGTTAAGGCGACAAAGCGGTTAACTAGAGAGTTACCATGGCTAGAAAGAAGAAAATTGAAGAGGAAGGCGGCATCGATTTAACACCCATGCTTGATGTGGTGTTTATCATGTTGATCTTCTTCATCGTTACAGCCTCGTTCATTAAAGAAACTGGTATTGAAATCAATCGACCGGATGCTAAGACCTACGATAACAAGCATAAGTCGACTATTTTGATCGCAATTACAGCTGAAAATGAAGTTTGGATTAACAAGAACAAGGTCGACGCCCGTTTAGTTCGTAATCGCATTGAGCAGTTACGTGCTGAGAACCCCAAGGGTGGCGCAGTTATCCAGGCGGACAATAAAGCATCCATCGAAACCCTAACCGAAGTGGTCACTGCCGCTCGCGAAGTGGGTATTGTCGATGTTGCTGTTTCTACTGAAAAGAACTAGGGCGTATCATGAACTTAGTACGAGTTATTACAGCCGGGGTCCTCGCATTAGCGGTAACCTTTGGCTTGTTTGTTTTGATGCACACCCTCATTGAGGCCAATATGAAGGCGCCTGAAGAAGGCGAGCAAACTAAAATTGCTGACATTCATATGCCTGAGCGGAAAATCGAAACAAAATTCGACACCGAAAAACCCGATAAGCCAGAAGAACCCGAAGAGCCACCACCGGAGGCGCCAGAGCCAGAGTTTGTAACTCCGGATATCGACCCAGGTGCGGTGCAAATTGGTGCTCCTAAAGTGAATGCCAACCTAAACGTAGCAGGCATAGGTGGTTTCTCTTCTGATGGCGAGTATCTACCTATCGTTAAAGTACAGCCGGTTTATCCGCGTCGTGCTTTAAGTCGTGGCCTTGAAGGTTATGTGATTGTAGAGTTCACAGTAACCAAGAGTGGTGCGGTAAAAGATGTGGTTGTGGTTGAGGCTGAGCCAAAAAATATATTTAACCGGGCGGCCATGAAAGCGGCAGCCAAGTTTAAATATAAGCCTAGGGTGATCGATGGAGAGCCAATTGAGGTTCCCGGTGTTCAAAACAAGATTACCTTTGCTATTGCAAAATAGAGGTGGGTAGAATGAAAAAAATAGCAGCAGCCGCAACGCGGCTTATCCGACACACACTGCTAGCTACGCCTTTGGTGTTGGCTCCTGCAGTGTCTAGTGTGGTGATAAATGCCGCTGGTTTTGAGGCAAGCACCGGTGTGGTGTACGCCCAGGATCAGAAGCAAAAGAAACCAGAACGTAAAACCCGCAAGACTCCAGCTTTAAGCCAGAAGGTTTATAAGAAGCTAGAGAAGGTTGATATCTTAACCAACCCCGAAGAAGGCAGTGGAATCAAACCTGATTACCGTGCCGCTCTGGCGGAACTGGCCACGATTAATACCTCGAAGTGGAATAAGTACGAGCTAGCTAACTATTATCAGCGTAAGGCTTTTGCCTATTATTCGCTGGAGAATTACCGTGAAGCGATTAAGTTCTTTCGCTTGGTGATAAAGCAGAGCCCGTCGATCCCTGTTGGTCTTGAAGTACAGATCACTTATACCGTGGCCCAGTTGCAATTCGTCTTAGAAGATTATGCCGGTGCAGCGAAGACCTTAGAAAAATGGATCAAGATCTCTCCCATTGTCGGTGCGGATGGTTATGTTCTATTGGGTCAGGCTTATTACCAAATCGATCAGAAGAAGAAAGCTCTTCCTTTGATTGTTAAAGCGGTAAAGATGTACGACGATAAAGGTAAAACGCCGAAAGAAAACTGGTTTCAGTTGATGCAGGCAATTTACTTTGATCAGAACCGTTATAAAGACGTGATCAATGTTCTAGAGCGGATGGTACGTTCATACCCTAAGGTTAGCTACTACCGCCAACTGGCCGGTATGTATGGCCAGGTAGGTCGTGAAAAAGATCAGCTTGCCGCTATGGATGCCCTCTATGTTATGGGTGGCCTGAGCAAAGAGCGTGAATTGCTTAACCTAGCTTATATGTATCTTGGTGCTGAAGTTCCTGCGAAAGCAGCGAAAATTATGCAAAAAGGTATGGATAAAAAGCAGATAGAGAAAACCACTAAAAACTTAGAGGTATTAGCCCAAGCTTTACAGATGGGTCGCGATATTAAACGAGCGATTCCGGTACTAGAGCAAGCGGCGTCTAAATCTGAGAAGGGTGAGCTTTACTCGCGTTTAGCGGGCATTTATGTCGACAACGATAACTCTGATAAGGCTATTACCGCCGGTAAAAAAGCCTTAGAAAAAGGTAAAATAAAGCGGATAGATCAGCTCTATATTACCCTGGGTATGGCCAACGCCAATAAGAAACGTTACTCCACCGCGATTAAGCACTTCCAAAGTGCTGCCAAGGATAAACGTAGCAAAAAGTTTGCACTGGGTTGGATCAAATATTGTAAGTCTGAGCAAGCGCGAGAGCGTAAGCTGCGAGAGGGCTAAGCCTCTTTCGACTAAAAGGCCAGCATTAGCTGGCCTTTTTTATGTCTGAGTTTTGCTGCAATACCAGCTTTGGTTCGTCGCCTGATTAGGCTTGGTGTTTCTCTTGCAGTTGCACTAAAGTGGGTGCGAGCTCTTTTAGGGCTCGACGATAAACCTCCTGTTTGAAGTTCACCACATTGCCAAGCGGATACCAGTAGTTAACCCACTGCCAGTGATCAAACTCAGCCTTGCCGATTTTATTGAGGCAAACATCGCCGTCGCCGCAATTGATTTGTAGCAAATACCACTTTTGCTTCTGGCCAATACACAATGGGCTGGAATTACGGCGAATTAAGCGCTTGGGCAGCCGGTAGCGTAACCAGCCACGGGTAACTGCCAATATTTTTACCTGGTGTTTTTTCAGTCCAACTTCTTCATACAGCTCACGAAATAGCGCCTGCTCAGGGCTTTCGCCTTGGTCTATACCGCCCTGTGGAAACTGCCAGGCATCTTGCCCGCCAATACGTCTTGCCCATAACACCTGCCCCTGCTTATTGGTGATAATAATACCAACGTTGGGTCGGAAACCATCTGAATCGATCAAAATATGTCCTTTACGGCTGTCAAAAACGACACTATGCCGCCATAAATCTTTGTCTCATTGTTTCACAAAATTGACGACCAGCACAAACGCTTTGGCAGGCAGCTCGCGTGCACTACAATGCGCACTGACACATTAAGCGGGATATCAGCATGACCTTGGCAATCTTTGATCTGGACCACACCCTCATTTGCGAGGATAGCGATAATATGTGGGGTGAATTTGTCTGTGCTCAAGGACTAGTGGATGCGGACCAATACGGTAAAAAAAATGAGCAATTCTATCAAGATTATAAAGATGGTAGCTTAGACGCCCATGCCTACTTAAGGTTTGTTGCCGAACCCTTAAGTCGCTTATCAGAGCATGAGTTGGCGACTTTGCATCAGCAGTTTATGGTTGAGCGGGTACTGCCGGTGATGCAGGAGAAGGCTCAGGCTTTATTGCAGCAGCATCGTGACCAAAACCATACCTTGATGATTATCACCGCTACCAATCATTTTATTACTCAGCCCATTGCCGAGTATTTAAAGGTCGATTATTTGCTGGCGGCGGAGTTGGAAATTAAAGGCGGCCGTTACACCGGTGAGCCTTTTGGGGTGCCGACCTTTAAGGAGGGTAAGGTGATTCGTTTGCAGCAATGGCTGGAGGAAAATAAACGCAGTATCGACGGCGCCTATTTTTATTCTGATTCACATAATGATTTACCATTACTCAAACTGGTTGAGCATCCCGTAGCGGTAGACCCCGATGGCACCCTTAGGCAATACGCCATTGAGCATGATATGCCGATTATTTCTCTGCGAGACTAGTGTCGATATAAACCTACACTGAGTTGTGTGCCAGCGGCAATAAGTAAAGCACCGCGGCCCCGAATTGTTGCCTACAGGACGTAGGTAAGGGGCGTGAGCAGGAGCGGTAGCTTTGCCACCTAATTTAGAATGCCTCGATTCTTTTCCGACTTAGCTCTGGCGTTTTATTTTCCAGACCCGCCGTGAATATATCCCTATAGTCTTCCGCTCGACATCCTTGTCTCACAGAGCCTGGAAAACAAAACCCCAGATCTAAGCCTGCATCGCGCTAGCCTTTAACTTTCCATAAGCTGCACAGTTTTAGGGACGGCGGGGTGGTTTGTATTGCCTACAGGACGTAGGTAAGGGGCGTGAGCAGGAGCGGAAGCTTTGCCTACAGGACGTAGGTAAGGGGCGTGAGCAGGAGCGGTAGCTTTGCCTACAGGACGTAGGTAAGGGGCGTGAGCAGGAGCGGTAGCTTTGCCACCTAATTTAGAATGCCTCGATTCTTTTCCGACTTAGCTCTGGCGTTTTATTTTCCAGACCCGCCGTGAATATATCCCTATAGTCTTCCGCTCGACATCCATGTCTCACAGAGCCTGGAAAACAAAACCCCAGATCTAAGCCTGCATCGCGCTAGCCTTTAACTTTCCATAAGCTGAACAGTTTTAGGGACGGCGGGGTGGTTTGTATTGCCTACAGGATGTAGGTAAGGGGCGTGAGCAGGAGCGGAAGCTTTGCCTACAGGACGTAGGTAAGGGGCGTGAGCAGGAGCGGAAGCTTTGCCTACAGGATGTAGGTAAAGGGCGTCAGCAGGAGCGGTAGCTTTGCAGCCAATCAGGTTCTTCGTCGGGCTCAGGATGTTCGGGAAAACGTAGGCTCAGTTTTGGCGGCATTTTTAGGCGAGGACTGTTTAAGTGCAGGGCCGCCAGCAACACTGAGCTGCGTGCGACCGGCATCAAGTAAACCACCTCGGCGACCCGGATCAGAGCCACTTGATGTAAATAGTGAAAAGTGGCTTAGACCTTTATTTTGCTAGCTTATATAGCTGCGGGCAAATAGGGCTTTCAAATAATCGGTTTCTGGAATGCTGGGGTGTACCGGGTGGTCAGGGCCTTGGCCGCCTTGATGCAGAACTTGGACATGGCGTTCTAAGTGTCGGCCAGCACCACGGACGATATCTACCAGGGTGCTTTTGGGTAGGTGCATGGAGCAGGACCCTGCGACCAAGATGCCATCACGGCCAAGCAAGCGCATACCCAATTCAAAGATATGGCGATAAGCCGCTTCACCAGACTTCTGGTCTTTCTTCTTTTTGATAAATGCCGGTGGGTCTAGCACCACAATATCAAAGCGTTCTTTATTGGCGACCAACTCTTTTAATACCGGTATAGCCTTGCCGTGAATACTGGAAACAATATCTTGGCAGTCATTTAAGGCGGCGTTTTCTCCCAACCAGTCTAGCGCAAATTCAGAACCGTCGACACAGATGACCTCTTTGGCGCCGGCATTGGCAGCTTGTACGCCCCAGCCGCCAACGTAGCTAAAAACATCCAATACCCGCTTGCCGGGAGATAGCTGTTGGAGCAGGGCGCGGTTACTGCGATGGTCATAAAACCAACCAGTTTTTTGACCTTCGGCCACCGGGGCCAAAAAGCGGGTATTGTTTTCGACGAGCTCAACGGCTTCGGGGATATCACCAAATACCTCTACGGTTTCTGGTAAACCTTCTAGGCTGCGGGCGCTGTGATCGTTGCGCAGTAATATGGCTTCGGGCTTGATTACTTGTTGTAGGGCTTCAACTATTTCATCTTTAACCGCTTCCATGCCGGCCGTCGCTATCTGTACCACTAGGTAGTTGCCAAAGCGGTCGACTACTAGACCGGGCAGCAAATCAGAATCGCCATAGACTAGGCGGTAATAAGGCTGGGGGTAAGCGGTTTGACGCAGCGACAGGGCTTGTTTAATACGGTGGATAAGCAAGGACTTGTTGAGTGGGTAGTCGATGCTGCGACTGATCATGCGGCCGCATATTAAGCCGTTGGGGTTGATGGTGGCTATACCTAGAGATTTGCCGCCGTTATTTTTAACCTCAACTTGGGCGCCCATGTCGAGCTGCTTTAAATCACTGGTCTGGGTATTGATTTCATTGGAGTAGATCCATAAATGCCCCTGTTTTAAACGGCGGTCGGCATTGGATTTGAGCGTTATGATGGGCAGGGACATGGTATCTTCCGGGCAAATGGCGATTGTACCACCGGCCCGGTTTGGCTAATAGCGTGTTTGCTGGGACGCTCGAGAAATACTGTATACCCAAGCAATACAAACCACCCTGGCGGCCCGGACTAATATTACTTAGCTTTATTATCGAGTTTCTTTTCCGGCTTAGCTCTGGAGTTTTGTTTCCCAGACGCGTCCTTCGACAAGCTCAGGAGGAGCGGATTATGGCGCTTTATATCGAATCTGCTTTTGTGCCGCTCATGGTGAGCCTGACGAACCAACAGAGTCTGGAAAACAAAACCCCAGATCTAAGCCTGCATTTCGGAGTGTTTAGATTGGCCTCCATGCTAATGGACTAACACAAACCACCCTGGCGGCCCGGGTTGATACCTCCAACGTCAAATTCCCTTATTCTCCGTCGGCTTAGCGGTAAGTAATAACCTCTCCAAGCTGATGTTGTAGCGCTATTGCCTTCAAAAACTGATGTTCGTTAAAGCTGGATAAGGCAATGCCCGATGAGCTGTGAATGAAACGGCTGATTGAGGCGTTGATGACCGGTTCAAATAAACCGTAGACCGATTCCGGGCCTAGCTGCATCACCTCAGCGGTAACGCTGGCGATAACGCCGCCGGAGGTAAATACCGCCGCTGTGGTACCGCTGCCGTTTTGATCTCGCACCTGCTGTAAAGCGTCGGCAAAACGTTGCTTGGCTTGGTTCCAGCTTTCCAGCCCCTCCACCTGTGGCTGCTCAATAATCCAATGTTGAAATACTGCTCGCAATATTTTCTGAAACGACTTCTTGTCGCTCTCTAAGCTATCGACCAAGGGTTGCAGCTCGGGGTGCAACTTAGTGACTTGGGGCAGCAGGCTAGTAACCTGTTCATGGTTTTCCAGCTCATCCCAGTCGGCATTAATGGTCAGGGTGGGGCAGTCGACCCCGGCCTGGCGATAAACATCGATAACGCCCTGGGCGGTTTGTTGTTGCCGGGCTAGGCTGCCGGCATAAAAACTAGAGAATTCCTGTTCCTGTTGGACCAAATGCTGGCCCAGTAAGCGGGCTTGTTGATAACCCATTTCAGAAAGTTGATCGTAGTTGTCGGTGCCAAAGGAGGCTTGGCCGTGGCGGACTAGCAGTATCTCAGCCATAAAAAATATATCTTGGTGGATTTGCGGCCAATTTATCATGGCCGTTGTGGCAGCTGAAATCACTGGCATGAATAGGCTGTCATTTTTAGCTAGGTTTCGCCCATATTTGACTATTGTATTTTGTCGCCATTACGACACACTGAAGCCAACTGATAAATAAAAAATGAGGCGATGATGGATATTTTAAAACACTATATAAACGGCCAATGGGTAGACTCCAATGGCGGTGAGACGCTGGATGTTATCAACCCCGCCAATGAGCAGCCTTGTGGAAAAATCGCCCTGGGTAATGAGGCTGATGTAAACGCCGCTGTCGCTGCCGCCAAGGCCGCATTCCCTGCCTTTTCTCAAACCAGCCGGGAAGAGCGTATTGAGCTGCTAGAGAAAATTATTGCCGGATTAACTGCACGTAAAGCCGATTTAGCCAAGGTGATCACCGCCGAGATGGGTGCGCCAGCGTGGCTGTCCGATATGGCTCAGTCCGTTATGGGTGTGGCGCACTTTTCCGAAGCGTTGCAAATGTTGAAGGACTTTGAGTTTGAGACCGATCGTGGTCCAACCCGTCTGCGTAAAGAGCCCATCGGTGTTTGTGCGCTGATCACACCTTGGAACTGGCCCCTAAACCAGATCGCTTGTAAGGTCGCACCGGCTATCGCCACCGGTTGTACCATGGTGCTAAAGCCTTCTGAAATTGCCCCCTTCGATGCCGCCATTGTTGCGGAGGTCTTGCATGAAGCGGGTGTGCCCGCTGGAGTCTTTAATTTGGTGAATGGTGATGGCCCAGGTGTTGGTGCGCCGCTGTCTTGTCACTCCGATGTGGACATGGTGTCATTCACTGGTTCAACCCGCGCTGGTCGATTAATTAGTAAAGCCGCTGCCGATGATATCAAGCGAGTATCGTTAGAGCTGGGTGGCAAGTCGGCCAATATTATTTTACCCGGTGCCGACCTTGCTAAAGCGGTATCCAAGGGTGTGCAGACCATGATGATGAATTCGGGCCAGTCCTGCAATGCACCTTCGCGGATGCTGGTGCCGGCTGACAAGCATGATGAGGCGGTCGCTATTGCTAAGAAAACGGCTGAGGCCTTGTCGGTTAATGACCCCTACGCTGAGGGTGTTTATCTTGGCCCGGTTTCCAGTGACGTTCAATTTGAAAAAATTCAGGGCTTGATTCAGGTCGGCATCGATGAAGGCGCGACCTTGGTTACCGGCGGCACGGGTAAGCCTGAGGGTTTAGAGCAGGGTTATTATGTTAAGCCCACAATCTTTGCCAATGCTAACAATCAGATGACCATTGCTAGGGAAGAAATTTTTGGTCCAGTACTGACCATGATTCCTTATAGCACCGAAGCTGAGGCCGTTACTATCGCCAATGATACGCCCTATGGTTTATCGGGTTATGTTTATGCTGAGGACCAAGCTGAAGCTGCCGCGGTTGCCAATCAATTACGTACCGGCATGGTGCACTTGAACGGCTCTGGTTCTGATACCAAGGGGCCGTTTGGTGGCTATAAGCAATCGGGTAATGGTCGCGAGTGGGGCGAGTTTGGCTTCGAGGAATTCCTCGAAGTTAAAGCCATGTTTGGTGCCAACCCAGCATAAGAAAATTTCGCTTAGATAAAAAAGGCCGTAATAGTTTTGCTATTACGGCCTTTTTTTTAACTGGAATTGCTATGTTTTTTTCGTAAATCGAACCATTCGATAAGTACTCGCAATATTAGGGCCGACGGGGCGGTTTGTTGTGGATTCTTTTCCGGCTTAGCTCTGGCGTTTTATTTTCCAGACCCGCCGTGAATCCGCTCCCTGGAGGCTTCCGCTCGACATCCATGTCTCACAGAGTCTGGAAAACAAAACCCCAGGTCTAAGCCTGTATCGCGACGACTCTAAATCTTTAACCATTCGATAAGCACTCGCAATATTAGGGCCGACGGGGCGGTTTGTTGTGGATTCTTTTCCGGCTTAGCTCTGGCGTTTTATTTTCCAGACCCGTCCTTCGACAAGCTCAGGAGAAGCGGATTATGAAGTTTTATATCGAATCTGTTATTGTGCCGCTCATGGTGAGCCTGACGAACCAACAGAGTCTGGAAAACAAAACCCCAGATCTAAGCCTGTATCGCGGCAGGCTCTACAATCGAACGTAGCCCAAACAGTTTCAGCTGCGGTTAAATCATTGTTGCCTTTCGCTCGTTATAATAAGCCACTACGTCTTGCATGGCTTCCTCGTCAAATTCACGCAGGCCACTTAACACCATGCATTTTTCTCCATGACCGACGACCTCGCCATTGGCCACGATATCAAAGCCTAAAATAACTTGACCCCGTTTACCGTCGACACTCATCGACGATTGGCTTTCCTGCAGCAGCGGCTGTTGAAAGTCTAAGCGATTTAGGGTGATCTTCGCACTTTGGTAAATTACCAGTGGCCGCGCGGGGTTGATCATGGCATTTTGCTGGCGCATCAAAGGCACCAAAATATGCGGGAAGGTTTTTCCTGAGTACGCGACATAAGCGGCGCTTAGCTCGGAGATAAGCTGTTCGTCGTCACTGTGTTCGCCTTGGCGCTCAACTTTTAGTAACAGCTTACCCTTGGGGTTGAGCATGCGTTCAAGGTTGGCTTCGTGAATTAGATTCAGTTCAACATTATCGCTGACCATATCGGCAAAGCTAATGGCCATGGTTTGGTTAATACCGGTTCGGGCGAGGCAGACCGAAAATAACAAGTCTCCGGGAACACAAAAACGTTTGGCATCGATATCATGGATGGGATTAAAGTCGTTGGCGATGTGCTTGGCAAAGTCGCTAGCCTGTTGGCGGCTGAATTGAAACTTGTTGTCGCCCAGGTCTTGGAAGTACTGCTGAATTTGCATAATCGAAAGTTGGCTCACGCTGCATAAAGACAAATATTATACAGCAGGCTGAGGGTTTCTGTTAGATTTTGGGCCGTGGGATTATGGCTTATGTTTCTGTCTCATTAGCCCCAGCAAGCTCTGGTGGAAGGCGTGACCAAATTGCTTAAACTGGCGCCAGCTATCATCGTCTAAACGCTGCCTACTTTGGATTACCAGCAAGGCAGTACCGCGGTTGCCGATATGCACCGAGCTAATACCGATATACCGGCCCTCGCTAAAAATCGGCTGAAATTCTTTGGGGATGCGGCTGGCTTTAATTTCAAACTGAATGCTGCCGGGTTTGGCCATTAACTTTTGAATGATATCCGCCGGCCGATTTTCTAAATCGATACCGCTGCGGTTGAGCAGGTCGTTTTCAAAGCCATATTGGTAGGCACTCTGTAATTGTTTGCCGGCCCTTACTAAAACACAGCCCTGGCTGTGGCTAAACCCCAGTTCTAGGGACTCGCCGATAAACTTAAATAAACTGCCAAAGCTAGTAAATTGGGTTGCCAGCAGGCTGCGAATTCGTCGTTTTAAAACCTCATTGGCGAAGGCGCCGCTATCAATTATGGCAGGCTCTAAGCTGATATCTGTAGCAGCTGCGCCGGAGGTAAGGAGCTTGGGCGGTATTACCGGTTTAGGCAGCCACTGGTTATCTTGCCATTGGCAAAGTGTCTTGCGCATAGGGTGTAGTGATCGGCTCGCGCCTTCCGGCCAGGGCATATTGAGTTGGGCCTGGTGCAAATAGTGTTGTAATTCTTCCCGGGTTTTACCATTCAGCCCGGATAGCAGACGCATTGCCTGCTTGAACTTGCGTGGCTGCCATTGTTGTAGGACGAGATTGTGGCAAAACACAATCAACAGTTCGGGGCTGAGGTGGCGGTGCTGAATTCCGGTATTTTGACGCTGCCGGAAGTTACCGGCTGCGAGCCGAACATGAGTGTTGAAATTCTCTGATGGCAGGCGCCAGGCAGCACGACAGCCGCCTAATATAGGCGTTTCTTGACCTAGATCGTGGCAAATGACAGCCAAGCTGCAGCCTAGAATTTGAACCTGACAATTGGCCAGGGTGTTGTGTTTATGGCTTGCTAGGCATTCAAGCTGTAACAATGGGCGGCGATGTTTTAAGGCTAGGGCCCACAACGGCAGCTGATAAAATAAGCAGCTTAGGCTGTGTTGGCCTAGCCATTGGGGGTTAATACTGGGGGCCAGTAGATTAAATAGCTGTTGTGCCGCGATACTGCTAATAAGACAGCGCTCCAGTACCGCGTATTCGTCTTGCCCTAATTGCTGTTTGGGGGCTGCCTTGGCGATGGCGGCGACCTGAGGAATGCCCAGTAGGCTGATAATGTGTTCGATATCACTGGGCCATTTATCGCGGTCACTGATAATGGTGTTGGCCCGTCGGCTCAGCAGCCAGCACAATAAAGGATCTTTTAAGCAGGCACTAGCGACCGAATGCGCGGTGGCATTGCGATAATGACAAACACGGGATACATCGGCGGCGGTATTCGCTAGGATTGGCCAATCTAGGTCGCCAATTTCTCGCAGCCAATATTTATTGCTTTCGGGTTTGCAGTCTAGGGTGATGGTTGCTTGCATAAATACCTCTTAGCCATCCATGAACAACTGCCATCCAAGCCTGGGTGTAGGCACTGGATAAACGGACCGACCAAGAGGGTGTTTACCCAAGTTTGGACGGTTCGCAACTCAGCGCTATTTTGTCTGCCGCTAAGTCATTGTTCTGGGTTATCCCTCTTAGCTATCGGCAAAGCTGTTTAGAATATGATAGTAGCTTTCGAAGCGTTTGCTGCTGATGGCGCCGTCTTCCAAAGCTTGGCGTATAGCGCAGCCCGGTTCTTGCTGATGGCGGCAGTCACGAAATCGGCACAGGCCTAGGTAGGGGCGACATTCAACGAAGCTCCATAATAACTCGTTGGCGGGTATCGGCCATAAGCCAAATTCACGAATTCCAGGAGAATCTATCAGTTGGCCACCGCCGGGAAAGTGAAATAATTGGGCCGTGGTGGTGGTATGCGTGCCTTTTTGTCGAGCGACTGAAAGTTCCCCTACACGGATCTCTAAGCCAGGGATAAGCTTGTTGATTAGTGAGGACTTGCCAACCCCGGACTGACCGACAAATATGTTGGTGCCCTGGCTTAGAGTTTCAAGTAATGGCTCTAGGCCTTGATTCAATGTCGCCGACAAAGGCAGTACTTGATAGCCCAGCTCGGTATAAAACTGTTGAATATAGGCGATTTCGTCGCGGTTGCTGTCATCGACCAAGTCAGTTTTGTTGATCAGCAGCAGCGGCTCCAAGCCTAGATGTTCGGCAACGGCGAAATAGCGATCAATTAAGTTGGTATGCGGCTCAGGGTAGGGCGCCACCACGATAATCAAGCGATCGATATTGGCGGCTATAATTTTACTGTGGCCATAAGCGTCGGGGCGAGACAGTTCGCTATCGCGCTCAAGCACAGCCTCAATTACCCCTAAGCTATCTCCTTGGCGCCATACCACACGGTCGCCGGTAACGATGGAGCCGAGATTAGCGCGCAAATGACAGCGTTGCCCTTGGCCAAGTCCCTGACCTTGATCATCCGCCGTTTCGACCTCTACCTGGCCGCCATAATGGGCAATAACTAAACCATATTGTTCATCGCCAAGGCTATCCGCATCGACTTGTTGCAGCTCGCGTTGGCGTTTTTTATCGGCTCTGGCGGTGCGTTCGGCCTGTACTTTTTCAACCCGCCAAGCTTGGCGGCGATTGAGTTTTCGTTTCGACATATAAATCAGTGCTAGAATATAGAAATAGGCTATGTTGCCAGCAGCTCGGCGGGACAACAAGCGAATTTATAATGATTGTATTAACGGTGCCGTAGATGAGCGTGAGTGACAAGAATTTAATCTGGATTGATCTTGAGATGACAGGGCTTAGCCCGGTAGAGGATGTGATCATTGAAATTGCCACCATTGTTACGGATGCCGACTTGAACACCTTGGCTGAAGGCCCCGTTTTCGCTATTCGACAGCCAAAAGAGCGAATGGCAACAATGGATGAGTGGAATACCCGCCAGCATGGTAATTCGGGTTTAACCCAGCGCGTGATCGATAGCCCCATCACCAATACCAGCGCCGAGCAGGAGACAATCGACTTTTTGAGCCAATGGGTGCCTGCCGGTGTTTCTCCTATCTGTGGTAACTCCATCTGCCAAGATCGACGCTTTTTGGCCCGTTATATGCCCAAGCTGGAAGCCTACTTCCATTACCGCAACTTAGACGTTAGCACCTTAAAGGAATTGGCCCAGCGCTGGCGCCCTGAGGTATTGGAGGGTTTCGAGAAGTCCGGTAGCCACTTGGCCATGGACGATATCCGCGAATCCATCGCCGAATTAAAGCACTACCGAGGCCGCTTTGTAGACCCTGAGTACACAGCTTAAGTTAGATAGTCACTCCTTACGGCGTAGGCCTCGAAGTTAAAGGTTAGCTCTTAAACTGCCACGATGCAGGCTTAGATGTGGGGTTTTGTTTTCCAGGCTCTGTTGGTTCGTCAGGCTCACCATGAGCGGCACAAAAACAGATTCGATATAAAGCCCCATAATCCGCTCCTCCTGAGCTTGTCGAAGGACGTGTCTAGAAAATAAAACGCCAGAGCTAAGCCGGGAAAAGGTCGCTCCTGCTATCGCCCCTTACCTACGTCCTGTAGGCAAAGCCAAGTGACAATAATCCGGGCCGCTGAGGTGGTTTATATTGTCGCCGGTCGCACGCAGCTCAGTATTGGTGGCGGCTGCGGAACTCGCTGCGCTCAAACAGTCCTCGCCTAAAAACGCCACCAACACTGAGCCGCTAAAAACGCGCCCTGACTGGCGTCAACACAAACCACCCCATCGGCCCTACACCTGTGGGTCACAAGCAATACCAATGTAACCTAAAGATTAGCCGCTGGCACAATGAAGGCTTAGATCTGGGGTTTTGTTTTCCAGACTCTGTTGGTTCGTCAGGCTCACCATGAGCGGCACAAAAACAGATTCGATATAAAGCCCCATAATCCGCTCCTCCTGAGCTTGTCGAAGGACGTGTCTGGAAAATAAAACGCCAGAGCTAAGCCGAGATAGAATCCAAATACACCAGGCTACCACTCCTACTATTACTGTTTATTTGTATTCTTAATCTTACGTTTACGTCGGTGCTTGGGCTTTTGCAATTGGCTCATAGCCCAGTCGATATGTTCGCCCAGCATAGGGTTGGCCTCTGGTCTAGATTGGGCCAGTGCTGCCAATATCTCAGTTTTGTTATCCTCCGCGTTGCCGAGGCCAATGCTCAAATTGCGCTGCCAGTTTTCATAACCCATGCGCCGTAATGGCGAGCCCGCCGTGCGGTCTAAAAACTCCTGTTCGGTCCATTGGTACAGCTGGATCAAATCCGAGTCGTGCAGATTATGGCGGGGTAGAAAATCGCGCTCCTCGGTGTGCTGGGCGTATTTATTCCAAGGGCAAATAGATTGGCAATCGTCACAGCCAAATACTCGATTGCCGATAGGCTCGCGAAATTCTACCGGAATGGCGCCGTCTAGCTCGATGGTAAGGTAAGAAATACAGCGTCGGGCATCGAGCACGTAAGGCGCGACAAAGGCATCGGTAGGGCAAACCTTCAAACAAGCGGTGCACTCGCCACATTCGTTCGGCTGTGGGTTCTGGTCGACCGGCAGTTCTAAATTGGTGAATATTTCACCGAGAAAAAACCAGCTGCCCGCGTCGCGGTTAATAACCAGACTGTGTTTGCCCACCCAGCCGAGGCCGGCTTTTTGTGCCAAAGGTCGTTCCAGCACTGGAGCGCTATCAACAAAGGCACGGGCGCCGTGCTCGCGGCCAATATGATCTTCTATTTTTTTAGCCAGGGTGCTTAGGCGTTTACGAATAAGCTTGTGGTAATCGCGGCCGGTGGCATAGCGCGAGACATAGGCCTTGCTGGAATCCTTCAAAATCTTAATCGCTTGGGTCTCTGGCGGTAGGTAATTCATCCGCGCCGAAATAACTCGGCGAGTACCCGGCAGCAACTCCTGTGGGCGACTGCGTTTATTGCCATGTTCCGCCAGCCATTGCATCTCGCCTTGGTAACCTTGTTCTAGCCACTGTTGCAAGCCATCCTCCGCTTGCTCTAAATCGGTATCGCAAATACCAATTTGCTGGAAACCGAGCTCCCGCCCCCAGGTCTTGATCAGCTGGGCGAGTTCAATTAATGGGTCTGGCTTGGGCATGGTTTCCACAGTTTATAATTGCTTGGGTTATAATTCTGCCAGAAACTAAACCCGAGTGAGAAACTTTATGTCCGCCGCCTGCTTATTTACCTCAACATTGCCAACGGCATTGTTCAATGCCGACCAGCTAAAACAGCTGGATCAGATGGCTAGCAATGATTTGGGGGTGCCAGGAATAAGGCTAATGAAGCGTGCCGGCCGGGCCGCGTTTGAATTAATTCAGCAGCGGTGGCCCGAGCTGGAATCAATGACGGTATTTTGTGGCGCTGGCAATAACGGTGGTGATGGCTATGTTGTGGCAGCCTTGGCCGCACAAAAGCGCATATTAGTGAATGTGGTGCAGCTAGGTAACGAAGAAAAAATGTCGGCCGATGCCCAGGCAGCGTATCAGTTCGCCCGCCAAGAAGGGGTGATCATGGCGCCTTTTACCGAGCATGGCGCGATCGAGGGCGAGTTGATTGTTGATGCCTTGCTGGGTATTGGCAGTAATGGCCCGTTGCGTGGAGATTACGCCGCAGCGGTGGCACAAATAAACGAGGCCCAGCCGCCGGTACTGGCCTTAGATATTCCCACCGGGTTGTGTGCCGATACTGGCGCGGTGGCGGCGCAAGGTGTTTATGCCAGTGCCACCATTAGCTTTATCGGAATGAAAAAAGGTCAGTTAACTGGCCGTGGCCCAGCTTTATGTGGCGATTTATATTATGCCGACTTGGCGGTGGCTGAAGTTGCCACTCGCTTGGTCGCCGATGCCCAGCGGTTAACGCTAGAGCAATGGCAGCAGCTGTTGCCGTCGCGCCCGGGTGATGCCCACAAGGGCTTGTTTGGTCATGTCATGGTGGTCGGTGGCGATCTAGGTTATGGCGGTGCAGCTGCGATGGCAGCAGAGGCGGCGGCTAGAGTGGGTTCCGGTTTAGTCAGTGTGGCAACCCGGGCCGAGCATGTGGCCGGGGTATTGGCACGCCATCCTGAGCTGATGGTGGCAGGCGTCGCTTCGGGTCAGCAGCTAGAGCCGTTGTTGGACCGCCCCACCGTTTTAGTAGTTGGCCCAGGCTTGGGGCGCAGCTCCTGGTCGGAGCAAGTTTTAAAGCAAGTTTGTGATGCCTCCGAGGCCCGCAACCTACCGCTGATTATGGATGCCGATGCGCTTAATATACTGGCCGAAGGGCGAGTAATTAACGGTTCCCGCGAGCATTGGATTTTAACCCCACACCCCGGCGAAGCGGCGCGTTTATTGGATTGTAGTGTCGCTGAGATCGAACAAAATCGTTTTGCCGCTGCCGAGGAGCTACAAGCTAGTTACGGTGGCACAGTTATACTAAAGGGCGCAGGTTCCTTGGTTTGCTGTGGCAATGGTGTAATTGGCTTGGCCAATGTCGGTAACCCGGGTATGGCAACGGCGGGCATGGGTGATGTGCTTAGTGGCGTATTGGGTGGGCTGGTAGCCCAGGGAATGGCCCTAGCGGATGCGGCAAGATTAGGGGTTTGTATCCATGGCATAGCCGGCGACAAAGCCGCTGCCGAGCTTGGCCAGCGTGGTTTGATGGCCACAGACTTAATCCCCCACTTACAACGCTTAGTTAACCCGGAGCCAAAATTTTAATGGTGCAGAAGTTTGAGCAGCACGCTGCGGATGAGGCGGCAATGCAAGTGCTGGGGGCCCAGTTGGCTCAGGTGTTTACCCAGGTAGTGGATCAGCAATGCCTGTTGGTGTATTTAGAAGGCGACTTGGGCGCAGGTAAAACCACTCTTAGTCGTGGGGTATTGCGGGGCTTGGGTCATTCGGGTGCGGTTAAGAGTCCAACCTATACCTTGGTCGAGCCCTATGCGTTAACGCTGCAAGCATATCATTTTGATTTGTATCGGCTAGGCGACCCAGAAGAATTGGAATATATGGGTATTAGAGATTATTTTTCCGAGCCCAGCCTGAGCTTGATTGAATGGCCCAGCAAGGGGCTGGGCATATTGCCCGAAGCCGATATACTGATTGATATTCGTGTGGTTGGTCGCGGCCGGGGGGTCACAATAACGGCCAATAGCGAACAGGGCCAGGTGTGTGTGTCTGCCCTATGTGCGAGCGCGGTATAAACAACCACTAATAAAAAGAGCCAGCCAATGGCAGTACTTAAGACCATTACAAAACGTTTTGCTGAGTTAACAAAAACTCTCGGTGCGGTGCTCGTGAGTTTGTTGTTTATGGCTAATGACGCTGCCGCAGCCTCGATAGAAGGGGTGCGCCTATGGCGTGCACCGGACCATACTCGTCTAGTGTTTGATTTGTCGGCGCCGGCCGAGCATAAATTGTTTAGCCTTCAAAATCCCAACCGTATTGTTATCGACTTCGAAAAAAGCAGCAGTCGCTTTGACCTCAGCAGCCTCAAGCTAGATTTGACTCCGGTCAGTCGGATTCGCAGTGGCAAGCGTGGCAAAACCGGTTTACGTCTAGTCTTGGATCTAAATGAGGCGATAAAGCCGCGTAGTTTTTTACTGAAAAAACACGGCGGCAAGCCAGATCGATTGGTGTTGGACCTATATGATAAGACAAAGAAAATAGCCAAAACAGTTCAACAATCGGCACCTAAGGCGAAAACCAAGCGGGATATAATTATCGCCGTTGACGCCGGTCATGGAGGTGAAGATCCTGGTGCGAGTGGCCCCAACAAGCTGCGAGAAAAGCATGTGGTATTAGCCATTGCGAAAGAACTGGCCAAGCAGATTAATGCTCGCAAGGGTTATCAAGCCAAGTTAACGCGCAAGGGTGATTATTATATTCCACTGCGCAAGCGTCGAAACCTGGCCCGCGATATGCGGGCCGACTTGTTTATTGCCATTCATGCCGATGGTTTTAAAGACCCAAGGGCAAAGGGGGCATCGGTATTTGCTTTGTCGTTACGCGGGGCAACTTCTGAGACTGCTCGATTTTTGGCGCGTAAAGAAAATGAGGCCGACCTAATTGGTGGTGTTGGCGGCGTTAGTTTGGAAGATAAAGACGATGTGCTGGCCGGGGTGTTGGTGGATTTATCCATGGCGGCCACTCTTAACTCAAGCCTGCAAGTAGGCAGCAAGGTGCTGGGTGAGATGGCAAGGGTGGCAAAGCTACATAAACCCAGGGTAGAGCAGGCAAACTTTTTGGTATTAAAATCTCCGGATGTACCTTCTATTTTAGTCGAGACCGGATTTATCTCTAACCCTACCGAGGCCAAAAACCTAGCCAGCCCAAAATTTCGTAAAAAGATGGCGACCCAAATATTCAAGGGTGTTAGAAGCTACTTTAATGCTCGGCCGCCGGTGGGTAGCTATATTGCCTGGCAAAAAAACGGCTCGAACAAGAGCAAAATTTACGTGATTGGTCGTGGCGATACCTTGTCTAGAATTGCCCTTAACCATAAAGTTAGCGTGGCCGCGCTTAAAAAAGCCAATGGCATGCGTAATGCAAATATCCGCATTGGCCAACGTTTAAAAATACCCAGCTCCTCCTGAGAAAATGCTTAAAGCCATGGAGTTTTTAAGCGCCTAAAGAGATTATATGTCAAAGATTAAGTTATTAAGCCCCCGCCTTGCCAACCAGATTGCCGCCGGAGAAGTGGTTGAGCGGCCCGCATCGGTGATTAAAGAATTATTAGAAAACAGCTTGGATTCCGGCGCCAGTCGGCTGGATGTTGAGGTTGAAGCCGGCGGGGTAAAATTAATGCGAGTAAGGGATAACGGTAGCGGTATCGCCAAAGAGGATATGCCGCTGGCGCTGTCTCGTCACGCTACCAGTAAAATTCATATATTGGATGATTTAGAGGCGGTGGGCACCTTGGGTTTTCGGGGCGAAGCCCTGGCCAGTATTAGTTCGGTTTCACGTTTGGCCATTACTTCAAATACCGAGACCTCCGGTGAGGCTTGGCAGGCAAGTGCCGAAGGCCGGGATATGGTGGCCGAGATAAAACCCGCTGCCCATCCCCAGGGTACCACCGTGGAAGTGCGAGATTTATTTTTTAATACCCCAGCCAGGCGTAAATTTTTACGCACCGAAAAAACTGAGTTTAATCGTGTCGATGATGTATTAAAACGATTGGCTATGTCGCGTTTTGATGTGGCCTTTAATTTACGCCATAACGGCAAGGCAATACAGAGTTTGCCGGTGGCGTCCAGCCGGATAGAGCAGGAGCGACGTATAGCCCAGGTCTGCGGTTCGACCTTTATGGAAAATTCGGTTCATATCGATATCGAACGCTCGGGCTTTAAGCTCTGGGGCTGGGTGGCTTTGCCGACGTTCTCTCGCAGCCAAGCCGACTTGCAGCATTTTTATGTTAATGGCCGCTCGATCAAAGACAAGCTAGTGACCCATGCGGTACGGCAGGCCTACCAAGATGTGTTGTACCACGGCCGTCATCCAGCCTATGTTTTATATTTGGAGTTGGACGCGGCCACGGTGGATGTGAACGTACACCCGACCAAGCACGAAGTGCGCTTCCGTGACGGCCGCATGGTGCATGATTTTATTTTTCGCAGCTTACACCACGCCCTGGCCGAAGTTAGACCGCAGGATCAACTGCAGGAAGGCGACGAGGCTGGCAATGCCGACGCGTTTTTACAGCCTAGCCAAAATCAAACCATCGCTGGCTTGGCTGCCGGTGAATTCAAGCAGCAAGAGGCTATCGATTTTTCCGCACCGCGCACACCTGGCGCGTCGAGTTTTCAATCGGCGGGTGCCAGTCCGTACTCGGCATCTAACAGTTATCGACCGGAGCCAATGTCCAGCTCGGTACAGGAACAAATGGCGGGCTATGGTGCACTTCACCCCGACCAGTCACCGCCGCCGCAAGATTTATCACAAATTCAAACTGACCAACAAATTCCACCGCTGGGGTTTGCCATTGCCCAGTTAAAAGGCATTTATATCCTGGCCGAAAACGCACAGGGCATGATTGTAGTGGATATGCATGCGGCCCATGAGCGGGTAGTGTATGAGCGTATGAAGGCTGCGGTCGCAGAGAACGGACTGCAAGCTCAACCATTATTAGTGCCGCAATCAATCGCTTTAAGCCAGAAAGAGGCGGACTGTGCTGAGCAGTTTTCCGAAACGTTTAGCGGCTTGGGTTTTGTTATTGAGCGAGCCGGGCCAGAGACGATTTTGGTGCGCCAAGTACCGGTGGCATTAAATAAAGCGGACGTAGAAGCTCTGGTACGTGATGTCTTATCAGACTTAATCGAATACGGTAATAGTAAACGCATCTCCGAGCATATGAATGAAATTCTCAGCACTATGGCTTGTCACGGCTCGGTCCGAGCCAATCGCCGCTTGAGTATTCCCGAAATGAACGCGCTGCTACGCGATATGGAAACCACCGAACGCAGCGGCCAGTGTAATCACGGCCGTCCTACTTGGTCGATGATGAGCTTGGATGATTTGGATAAGCTGTTCATGCGCGGGCAGTAACTTCCTTCCTTTCTTTCGCGCGAGCTTAGGCTTCTGGCTGGCGGTAATAGTAAATAGCCAGCTGTGATCCGTGTGATTTCTATTGGATGAGCGGTTTTCATATCGGACCGCGAACTTATTGATCCTTTACATCCAAAGTCCTGCTCTGGGCTTATAGCCGTTCACCTAAGACTGTTTACTAAAACAAAAACCAATGGATAGTTTGCTTAATATAGCTAGCTTATCTAAGGGTTTAATGGTTTTTTTGTAAATGCATCTATACTCGGAACATATGGGTTAAACCTACGCCGGGGCGGGGGAGTTTATGAAAAATAAAGCGGTACTAATTAGTGATGACTCGCGGTCTATCTGTGCGCTGACGGCGATGGTTTTGGCTGAAGATGGCTATCAAGTGATTTGCGAGGCGAGTGACGGCGAGCAGGCTGTACATGAATGCCTCAAGTGCCAGCCTGACTTCACTCTGTTGGATGTGGTTGTGCCAGTTGCCGATGGCAGGTATGCGCTAAAAAACATTGCGCACTATAACCCAAAAGCGAAAATTATTATTCCCAGTTCATTGGACTCAAAAAATGATGTGGAAGAGTGTTTGCGCAATGGCGCCAGCTCTCATATCCAAAAGCCATTTGAAGAAGATGTGCTCTTACGTGTATTAGATAAAATGGCTTAAGGCGGAATTGACCTATGGCAACAAAGTTTTTTGGCCAGTATCTTTTGGAAAAAGGCCTGATTAATAAAAATCAGCTGTTGGCTACCCTGGGTGAGCAGAGGGCTCAAAACCCGCGTATTGGCTACTTGGCTGTGACCGAGGGTTTTATCAGCCTGGCACAGGCAAAGCAGATAAACCAGCGGCAAATGTCGACCGATGCGCGGTTTGGCGATCTGGCAATTTTTATGGGGCTGATCGATTCCGAGCAGCTGGATCATTTGGTCGACCTACAGAGCCGTAAGAGAAAGTATTTTGGCGAGCTACTGATCGAGCTGAACTATTTGGATGCAGAAACAGTGGCGGCTGAATTGCAATTACATCAGTTAATGCACCGGGAGTACTCCAGCAAAATACAAGGTTTGGTTGATAATCATAATTTTTCGCAAAGCATTAATACCAGTGTGAATATTATTGCTAAATTATTTGCTCGAGTTCTCTCTGTTCCTACTAGATTCTCGGCCCTGGCGACGGAGCAGGAGTTGGAAGAGTTTTGCGAATCACCCCTACAGCTGTGTAGCATTACCATTGAAAGCGTTAAAGATATTACCCTGAGCATTGCAGCCGAAGATAATTTAATGCTAGAGGTAGCCAGTCGTCTGATCGGGGTTGATTTGCTTGAGGTCGATTTCGATCTTGGACTTGACGCCACTGGTGAGTTTCTTAATATAATAGTGGGTTATTATGCCAAAGAAACTATTCCCCAAGATTGCAGTTATAACGTTACTCCGCCAAATTACGGCCAATCATTTTCCGACTTTATTGATGAGCAAGCGGATATTTGTGGCCTGAAGATGGAGTCTGAATTTGGTGATTTTGTGTTTTGTATTAGTCGGTAAACAATGCTCTATGGTTGCTTTGATAGAGCTTTAATAGGTCGAGTATGTCTTCCGCCTTAGTTGGTTCTCCATGCCATGATGACTTGCTCCCTGGCACTTTTTTGGGTTCTATAATGCCTAATCGTATTAGCGCAGGGGTTTAAACGACACCTCGTATTCATCTTTAATGGATTTAATGCAGGCGATTATCATCGTCACGGTAATGTCTTCAATGAGCTTCCGGTTCGCTTTATTTTTATCGAGATAGTTACCCGCTGCATCGGGCAGGCCAAAAGAAATGTCGGTGGCAGGAACGGCGATGGACATAGGAATGTTAAAGGTCCGATGAGCAATTTCGGCCAGATATTGAACAGCAGTTTCACGGCCATAGCTGGTGGGGCCGCCCCCTTCCGAGACGCTGGGTTCGGACTGCAATCGATAAAGTAGCAGCCCCCTTTCTTCAATATGCGAGAGGTAGGCATGTGTTACCCCTCGTACTAATTGCGCAAAACTCCCGGCTCGCAGCGTCGCTCGTGTTTGTTTGTGGCGCAGATCTTGTAATTCGCGCTGTAGCAACGCTTTTAATAACTCGGTAGTGCTGGCGAAGTAAGAGTAGATCAGAGACTTGCTGACGCCAGCTGCCTTACTTATTTTTTCCATGTTGACGGCGGCAACACCATCGCTGGACACAAGGTTGGCGGTGTGATCGAGAATCTCCGATATACGGGCTTCTGGTGATAATCGAGTGCGAGTTTTCTTTATGGTTAGCATAATGTCGATCAACAATAAATTAGTTAATGGGCGGCAGTTGGGCTGGCGCAGGAAGCGGGGTTCGAAAACCGGCAGTGAAAGTTTTCCCTTCTGGCCCCGGATTAGTATGCAGGGTTTATATAAGAGTTTTTTTGGTGATAACTTTACTTCAGCGAATGAGCAATAAGCCCAAGCGCTGAAGAGTTGTGCAACAAGAAAAGCAGCAAGTAATAAAGGTTTGCGGCTACTAATCATTGCCTTGTTATTCTATTTTCTACATTGGGAAAATGGTGTGGCCGCCATCCATTACCAAGGCGTGTCCGGTCATAAAATCACTGTGTTTGGAGGCCAAAAAAACCGCTACGCCTTCCATGTCTTCAGCTTGAGCGCGTCGTGGCAGGCATGATCGTCTGGCGGCGGCATCTTTAAAGGCTTGTGGGGTATCGGTCACGAAGTCAGTTTCAACATAGCCTGGCAACAGGGCGTTAACTTGAATGTTATTGGGGCCCAGTTCCACCGCCAATGAGCGTGCCAACCCAACCACGGCTGCTTTGGTAGTGGCGTAGGCGGCGCTAAACCCGGTGCCCATAACTGCCGCTGCGGATGAGGTGACCACCAGTTTTCCTGGAGTTTTACTATTCACTAGGTGGTTGATCACCGGCTTGAAGGTATTGACTACGCTGTTAATGTTTAGGTCGATTGCTTGGTTCCAGTTGTCTTCGCTGGTTTGGTGTAAGTAGCCGCGAAAGCCTGGGCCGCCGGCGTTGGCGAAGCAAGAATCTATGCGCCTAAATTTGGCTAGGGTGCCGTCAAAGGCCTGCCGAATTTCCTCACTCTTGGTGACATCAACTTGAAACGCTTCCGCTTCGGCACCTAGGCCACGCAGCTCTTCAACGGCTGCAGCGTTCTTTTCCGGGTTACGCCCCCAGATAGCTATTTTGGCGCCGCTTTTTGCCAGCCCTCGTCCAAATGCGAGGCCAATACCCCCGTTTCCTCCGGTAATAATGGCAACGTGATTTGAAAGTTCGAACATAGTTAGGCTCCAAATGATCAGTTTAAGTCATAGTGCTAAGGTGATTGGCTCTATTGAACTTAATTTCATTAGTGGTTGGTGGGTTATTTGTTATGTCGTTGAATTCAATTAATTCTAGACATACTTTCACGTTTTTGATCGAAAAAGTAATGGTCGTATCGATATTTTGGTTTTAGTCTATAACTCAGTGTAATAGTCGTCAATAAGTTATGGGGCTTATTATAGGGTTGTTTAGTGTTTTTTATGTGTGATTATGAATATTATCGATGACTAACCATTGAATATCTGTATTTTTCATTCTTTATTTGTACTTTTGTATAATAAGCGTTGACGCCTCCTCCTGAAAGCACTAACTTGTGTGGATAAGAGCCTTAAATAACAAAAATTGGAGAGGATCATGCAATATAAAAAAAATAAACTGTGCTTAGCACTGTTGGTGGCTACGGCCACGCCGATGGCAATACAAGCTCAAGAAACAGCCTACACACTTGAGGAAATTGTGGTTACCGCTGAGAAGCGCGAAGCCAGCCTGCAAGACACAGCCATTGCGGTAACGGCCTTGGATGGCAGTTTGCTAGAACAAAAAAATATTGAAGACAGCTTGGACCTACAGTTCTCCGTACCCAATATGATGGTTGGGTCAAATTCCAATATTACCTTACGCGGTGTTGGTCAGAGTGTATTGGGCGGCGGCGCCGACCCGGCGGTGAGCTCTTCATTTAATAGCATGCCTATTGCCCCTTCGGGCGAAGTCTACGACCTGGAGCGGATAGAAGTATTGCGTGGCCCCCAGGGCACATTGTTTGGGCGTAATACCACCGGTGGTGTTATTAATACAATTTCGGCCAAGCCGAGTGATACTCGCTCTGTGGATATCAGTGTGCAGGCCGCCAACTTTGATTCTCTACGTACCAAAGGTGCGATCAACCTACCAATAACAGACTCTATCTCTCAACGCTTCGCTTTTTATTCGGTCAATCGCGATGGCTATACCAAGAATGTATTTAACGGCGACAGAATTGATGGTCGCGACGAGTTTTCAATTCGCAGCTCAACTTATTTTGAGTTTGGAGATAGCGCCAATGCAACCCTGGTTTTACAGTATTATAAAGAAGACAGCGACCGACAGTCTTCGGTTAAGATAGCTTGCAAGCCGGATGCGGCCATTGGTTGTGCCCCAGATACAGGCGATACCATTGGTTACCCGGCCGATTTTTCTACCAGTGTTGATGCGACTTTGTTGAGTTTTGGCGTTCTTAAGCCAAACCGCTATGGGGCTAACCCCAACCCAAGTGATTTGCGCACGGTCAGCATCGACGTAAATCCACAGTTTGAGTTTGAAGAAGCCTACGCTGGGCTGGAGGTTAATATAGATTTGAGCGATACCGTTACCTTAACTTCGGCCACCGCTTATGTGAATAACCACTATAACCAGTTCCGTGATTTTGATTTGGCCGCGGCGCCTGATGCGTTCAATGTTACCGCCTTTACTCCAACGGGTGAGTTGACCTATTTAATTGACGATGAGTTTGTAACAACCTCTGATTACTCGCCGACCCAACGTAACAAAAGCTATATCGATTCCTTTTCGCAGGAATTTCGCTTAGCGTCTAGTTTTGATGGCGATTTGAATTTCTTAGCCGGTATTAGCTACTCGGAAACAAATGATTTTTTCGATGGCACCAGCTTTATCCCTGGCTTACACAACACCTTAGGGGCTGTAGTGTTCGGTGCCCCTTTACCGACCAATGGCTTCACCAATATTAGCGATCTCAACTCTAAGTCTGCCGCGGTATTTGGTGAGTTGTATTATGACCTAAGTGAAGATTTGGTATTAACCGCTGGTTTGCGCTACACCAAGGATAAAAAAATATTGAAAGGTGGCGCCAACCCAGTGGGTGATGTCACCACCATAGTTGAAGGACGCGGTGAGTGGAGTGAGGTAACGGGTAAATTAAACCTGAGCTGGGATCTTGATCTGGACTTTACCGACAGCACCATGGTTTACGGCACCTTGTCGCGCGGTTACAAGGGTGGCGGTATCAACCTAGCCAGCTCGGTATCGCCGACGTTTGAGCCAGAGTATATCGATGCCATTGAAGTTGGCAGCAAAAATACCCTGTTGGATAATCGAGTACAGTTGAATACCGCACTGTTTTACTATGATTATAGCGACTATCAGGCGGGTGGTTTGATCAATGGTAGTGCCGCTAACTTTAATGCTGAAAAAGTTAAAATTAAGGGCCTTGAGCTAGAAGGCGCCTATTTGTTGAGCGAGAATTTTTTAATCAACTTCAACGCTTCTTTTCTGGATACGGAAATTATCTCGTCCGACCCGCTGCCCAATAGTTCATTAGGTAATGCTCCTGGTACCAGCACCCCGTTATTGGAAGATGTTAATGGTAATGAGCTGCCTAATGCACCCAGCCAGTCTTTCAGCATTGGCCTGCAATATACCCAGAAGCTGGCTCAGGACTATCAGTTGCGTTATCGCCTAGATTACTATTGGCAGGACGAGTTCCAAGCGCGTGAATTCGATAACTACACCTACGAGGCCTGGGGCCGAGCTGATGCGTATCTAACCCTTAGTGAAAACCAGGGTACTTGGGAGGTAGAAGCCTTTGTTAAAAACTTAAGCAATGATGATGGTATTACTGGCGGCAGTGCTGAAGCCAGTGTGGTGGGTCTGTTCCGTAAACTACGTTTGTTAGACCCACGTACCTTTGGCTTAGAGTTTACCTACCACTGGGATTAATTTACTCGGGTGCGATGAGTTTGTGACCGGCTGCGGCCGGTCGTTTTTTATCAGAACCCAGATTTTTTTACGGGGTATTCATAATTCCAAGGTTAAAGGTGCGGTGGCGCTTGAAATCCAAGTTATGGATGGGGGCGAAATATTTTATGGCCGCGATCTCGATGGTGATTTGTTGGGTTTTCAGCGGATTGATGATTGCTGCGTATGCCCTCTCGGTACTTTCTCGATAACGGCATTTAGGCGCAAATGAATAGCGTCGAGGCGGCGGCGCTTTACTAGCGTTTTTTGTCGTTTAGAATCGTCATTTTTAAAGCAATAAAATCGTAAACGTATACGTTTCGGAGTAAAACAGATCATGCTTTCTTCTTTAAGCCATTGGCTTTACACCTTAATATTAGCTTTGGTTGGGCTCATTCTTTCGTTGTTGGGGGGCTATCTAATATACCTGGGTGGTAGCTGGTATTACCTGCTCACCGGTATAACCGTAATAGCGGTTGTGGTGCTATTGCTGCGCGGTAAAACTGTGGCGGTAAAGATATATGGTTTGATGTTGGCGGCGACAGTGGCCTGGGCCTGGTATGAATCGGGCCTGCACTTTCTGGCTTTATTGCCTCGTATCGCCATGTGGTTAGGTCTGGGCTTGTGGTTCTTCACTCCCTATTATCGGCGCTCCTTAAAGCCAGCGGCAAAAACGCCCGCCGTTATTGACCGAGCTTGGTTGGCGCTCCCCTCAATCGCTGCAGTATTGCTGCTGTCTTTGGCCGCTTTGCAAAGTTATGAGCAAAACGGTACCGGTACCGAGCGGCAGCAAGCCGCGACCAGTGCCACCACCGACTGGCCTCATTATGGCAACAGTGCCGGTGGCACTCGCTTTGCCGAGATCGAGCAAATTAATACCGACAATGTCGGTCAGCTAAAAGAAGTATGGCGTTTTCGTACGGGCGTAAGTGACGATTTTAAAATGACACCGCTGCAAGTGGGTAATCATTTGTATCTATGTGGGGCCAATAATATATTAATGGCCATCGATAGTGACGATGGTACCGAAGTATGGCGTCATGACCCCAGGGCGACACCGTCGGCCAAGCATCAATACGCTCGTACCTGTCGTGGTGTTAGCTACCATAAGGCGCCGGCGGATTACTCTGGTCAGTGCCCGCAGCGTATTGTTGCCGGCACTATCGACGCCCGTTTGATTGCCGTTGACGCTATCACTGGCGAGGCCTGCACCGACTTTGGTGACAATGGTTCGGTTGATCTGCGCAAGGGCATGAGCAAGCACTTTGCTTCGGACTATTATATTACCTCGCCGCCCTTGGTGGCTGGCGATAAATTTGTTGTTGGTGGCTTGGTTATGGACTCCCAGGCCCTGGGTTTACCTTCGGGTGTGGTGCGGGCTTTTGATGCCACCAGCGGCAAGTTCGCCTGGGCCTGGGATTTAGGTAATCCCGGTTATTATGGTGAGCCGAAAGAAGGCGAAAGCTATACCCCGGGTACGCCCAACGTCTGGTCAATTATGAGTTACGACGCCGACTTGGATTTAATTTTTGCGCCCCTGGGTAATGCCAACCCAGATTATTATGGTGGTGCCCGCCGCCCTTTTGATGACGAATGGTCATCGGCGGTTGTTGCCCTAAAGGGGCGCTCTGGCGAGCCTAGTTGGAAATATCAAACCGTACACCACGATGTCTGGGATTACGATTTACCCGCCCAGCCGGTATTGGTTGATGTTGACCGCGCTGGTGAGTCGGTTCCAGCCGTGGCGGTACCGACTAAAATGGGCGATATTTTTTTACTCGACCGCCGCGATGGTTCTCGGGTTTTTCCATTGCCGGAGCAGGCCGTACCCCAAGACCCAGAAGATGGCGAGTTTCTGTCGGCTACCCAGCCGGTTTCAGCCTTGCCCAATTTCCACCCCTACCGACATGAAAAAGATATGTGGGGTATGACACCGTTAGACCAGCTGGCCTGCCGGGTGGAATACCAAATGATGAACTACGAGGGCATGTATACCCCGCCTTCAAAAAAAGGCACCTTGGTGGCGCCGGGTAATTTCGGCGGCTTTAACTGGGGCAGTGTATCGGTAGATGCCGATAACGGTTTGTTGATTGCCGCGCCGATGATGCTGGCTCACCGGTTGTTATTGTTTACCACCGAGCAGGTGGCAGAGGCGGGCCCGCTGGCGGGCAAGTTGTTGGGTGAGAAACATCCGGCGGTGCGCATGGATCCTAACTCGCCGATACCGGCAAAACGCCCGCCCAACCCCGAAGATCCCTACGACCATGTACGGGTACGTTACTACGGTGTGCCCATGCCCTTTATGTCGTTGCTGCAAACCCAAGTGCCGTGCTTTGAGCCGCCGTGGGCACGTATTGCCGTCATCGACTTAAATACCCAACAGCTATTATGGAGCCGTCCGCTGGGCAATATGAAAAACTCCGGTCCCTTTGGTTTGCGCTCGGGCCTGCCCTTTGATGTTGGTGTGGCAGTGCGCGCGGGCACCATGACAACCCGCGGAGGCTTAACCTTTATCAGCTCCACCATGGACAGCACCGTGCGCGCCTTTGACGTCCGTACCGGCGAGGTTAAATGGGCACAAGAGCTGCCCGGTAATGGTCAGTCGACTCCTATGAGCTACCTGTCAAATAAAACCGGCAAGCAGCATATTGTGGTAACGGTACCTAACCCAGGTTGGCGCTACCCACGCGACCCCAAAACCGGTAACTATACCGATTCGCAAAGTGTTAAAGATGGCAAGGGCGGTTATGTTATCGCTTATGCCTTGGCGCAAAAATAGCGAAATAATACCGGGTATTGTCGTTATCCGGCTTGCCCTGCCGTTTTTTTCGAGCGAGTAATATGCCGCTAACTGCGTGTTAGGGCAAAAATCAAAGTGCCTGCCTAAAATGTTTGGCTTTCTGCTTCATGGTCAGATTACCTAATTTCAATTTCTAGTATCGGAAATTTTTAACTCTAACCGTCAAATTCCTGGCTGTATTGTCAATGTTAAAGCCGGGTCTCCGGCATTCGACGTTTTGACTGTGGCGCTTCAATCTAAAAATAGTAGAACCTAAGGTTTATATAACTAGCTAATCTAAGGATTGGGTCGCGTTTTTGAGATGCCATCTATACTCAAAGATAACTAATGGAAAACGACCTGAAGGGATAAATAATTTATTATGCATAACAAGACAGTTTTAATTTGCGACGACTCGCGCTCTATCCGCACAATTACACGAAGGGCATTGAGTAGGCATGGCTATGAGGTGATTAGTGAAGCCTGCGATGGCCGCGAAGCGGTTGACAAATACCTGGAGCATAAACCGAAATTCACCCTGCTGGACCTGGTTATGCCTGATACTGATGGCAAGCAAGCATTAAAAGAAATCATTAAGTCTGACCCCGCTGCAAAAATTGTAATTCTTAGCTCCTTGGGTTCAGAAAATGATGTTGAAGAGTGTTTGAAAAATGGAGCCTGCTCCTATATTCAGAAGCCCTTCGAAGAAGATGTGCTATTGCGTGTTTTGGACGGTATTAAATAGGGGCGGATCATGGCGAACAAATTTTTTGGGCAGTACCTATTGGAAAAAGGTCTGATTAGTAAAGACCAGTTGCTTAATACATTGGCGGAGCAACGCAGGCAAAATCCCAGGTTGGGTGATTTGGCTATTGAGCAAGATTATATTACTGAAGACCAAGCCAAGAAAATAAACCAACGACAATTGTCGACCGATGCTCGGTTTGGCGATTTGGCTATTGAAATGGGCTTTATCAGTACCGAACAGCTAGATCACCTTATCGGTTTGCAGGGTCAAAAAAGAAAGTTTTTTGGCGAGCTACTGGTCGAGCTGAACTATATGACTGAGGCTGTTGTAACTCAAGAGTTAGAATCGCACAAATCGACCCAGGGCGTATTGTCCGACTTAGTCCAAGTGGTAATCGATAGCCACCCAGAGTCTGATTGTATCAATGCCTGCGCTGATATTGTCAGTAAATTGTTCACGCGCATACTCTCCGTGCCGGCCCAGTTTTCAGAGTTACTTTCGACCCAGGAACTTGATGGCTTTGCTGAAACTCCTTTTTATACCAGTAGTATTTCAATAGAAAGCGTGAAAAGCACGGTGTTAAGTATTGCCGCCGAAAAAAACCTGATGGAAGAAATTGCCAGCCGCCTCATAAAAATGGATAAGTCTGAAGTCGATTTAGAGCTGGCCATAGATGCAACCGGTGAATTTTTAAATATAGTGGCGGGGTATTATGCGAAAGAAGTAATTCCTGATGATTGCAGCTACAAGGCTTCGCCACCCAAGCATGCGGATAATTTTGTCTCAATTACCAAAGAATCAGCTGATTTATGTGGTTTGAAATTCGAGTCTGAGATGGGAGTTTTCTTTGTTTGTATAGGTCAAAAGCAAGAGGAATTCTTTAACAGCCATCAATGCGGTTGATGTTGTGGCGGCGAGTTTCGGATTAGGGGATGTTGATAGCATCGCCTTTTTCATGTTTATAGGCTCTTTTTAGCTAGCGGCAGCTTCGGCAATCGCCGCTCTTGCGCGACCACCATGGACGGTGGAAGTGGGGATTTTGCATGGAGCAAAAATCGGCCGACCACCATGGACGGTGGAAGTGGGGATTTTGCATGGAGCAAAAATCGGCCGACCACCATGGACGGTGGAAGTGGGGATTTTGCATGGAGCAAAAATCGGACTACGTGTTTCGCTTGAGAAAGTCTTAGGCTGATACTTCTTATCGCGTTCCTTCGTTGTTGGGAATATTGATTTAGGTCGTGGCAGGTTCGGGAATCGCCGCTCTTGCGCATCCGGCGCCCGCGGCATACATCCCCATCCGGGGGAATAAAAAAGGACCACTTTTTAGGGTGGCCCACAGTACGGAACTGACTAGTTTATTGTTTTGCTAAAAACAATAATTACTCAAACTTTCTAAAACTCCATTTCTGGTACCTTATCAGGTACCAACATTTTGCCGCCGGTTTTGCTAACAATTTCTTCTACGCTTACACCTGGTGCTCGCTCTTTCAAAATAAACTGACCGTCTTCAATTTCTAAGTAGGCCAAGTCGGTTACAATTTTTTTAATGCAGCCAGCGCCGGTTAATGGCAGGGTGCATTGGTCAAGCAGTTTGGACTTGCCGTGTTTGTCGGCGTGGGTCATGGTGACAATAATGTTGTCGGCGCCGGCCACTAGGTCCATGGCGCCGCCCATGCCTTTTATTAATTTGCCGGGGATCATCCACGAAGCAATATTGCCGCTGGTATCAACTTCGAAGGCGCCCAGTACCGTTAAGTCGACATGGCCGCCACGGATCATGGCGAAGGATTCGGCGGAGCTAAAAATTGAAGCGCCGGTGCTGGCGGTGACGGTTTGTTTGCCAGCGTTAATCATATCGGCATCAACTTCGTCTTCGGTGGGAAAGGGGCCCATGCCCAGCAAGCCATTTTCTGATTGCAGCATTACCTCCATATCATCAGGCACATAGTTGGCTACCAAGGTCGGGATGCCAATGCCCAGGTTTACGTAATAGCCGTCTTGTAGTTCTTGCGCCACGCGCATTGCCAGTTGTTCACGAGTTAAAGCCATGCTCAATCTCCTATGCGCGTACGGTGCGTTGTTCAATGCGTTTTTCGAAACTGCCTAGAATTAGGCGATCGACATAAATACCGGGGGTGTGGATATGAGTTGGGTCTAGCTCCCCAGGCTCAACAATTTCTTCCACTTCAACGACTGTGATCTTGCCTGCAGTAGCGGCCAGCGGGTTAAAGTTTTGCGCGGTATGGCGGTAAATAACATTGCCGTAGGTATCAGCCTTCCAACCTTTGACTATGGCAAAATCACCGGTGATAGACTCTTCCATAATGTATTGGCGACCAGCAAATTCGCGGGTTTCTTTGCCATCGCCAACGGGGGTGCCATAACCGGTGGCAGTATAAAAAGCGGGGATGCCAGCGCCGCCGGCGCGCATTTTTTCTGCCAAGGTGCCTTGGGGAGTTAGCTCAACTTCCAGCTCGCCGGCCAGTAATTGGTCTTCAAACAGCTTATTTTCGCCGACGTAGGACGATACCATTTTTTTGATCTGCTGGTCTTCCAGCAAAATACCCAGGCCAAAGCCGTCGATGCCGCAGTTATTGGAAACAATGGTCAGCTCTTTGCTGCCCATTTTTTTGATTTGCGCTATGCAGCCCTCGGGGATGCCGCATAAGCCAAAGCCTCCGGCAATAACGGTCATACCGTCTTCCAGTCCTGCCATGGCTGCTTCGTAGCTGGCTACTATCTTATTGAATCCGGCCATTGGTGAATGTCCTCTGTCTCGGTTTTTATGTTTTTAACGTTTCTGTTGGCCTAGCATGCAACAAAGAGTTATATTTAACAATTTTAAAAATATCACCTATTGATAAGGTTTTTAAATAAATGGCGTTTACCCACAAGCAGCTCAAAGCCTTTGTCGCGGTCGCCAGCCAGCGCAGCTTTGCCGCAGCCAGTGCGGAGTTACACATCTCCCAGCCTGCGCTCAGCATTGCCATTCGCAATTTAGAAGAGGTATTGGGTGGTCGCTTGGTGCAACGAACAACCCGCAATGTTTCGCTTACCCCAGAGGGTGAGGCCTTTTATCCCCGCGCCCGGCGTTTATTGGAAGACTGGGCGGCAGCCTATGAAGATATGCACAACCGCTTTAATTTGCAGCGTGGCCGCCTTGCCGTGGCCTGCATGCCTTCTTTTGCGGCGACCGAATTTCCCAGTTTAATGGCTCGTTACCACGCCCAGCATCCTGAAATCGATATCAGTCTGGAGGATATGGTGATGGAGGATGTGATTGAGTCGGTTCGCAGTGGTCGCTTTGAATTGGGCATCGCCTTCGCCCAGGACCTGGCTGAAGAGGTGGAATTTCAGCCTCTGCTGGTTGACCAAGCGGTGGTCGCGTTGCCCGCCAGCCACAAGCTAGCACAGAGTTCGGCGATAACGTGGCGGCAATTGGCGGCTGAGCCTTTTATCAGTTTGAATCAGCGTTCAGGTTTTCGTACTGGGATTGATGAAATGCAGCTGTCATTAGGCGCCGTGCCCACGCGCATCTATGAGGCCAACCAGTTAACCACCGTCGGTAGAATGGCCGCCGAGGGTTTGGGGCTTTGCATTGTGCCGGGTTTTTGTCAGCAGCAAATGCGCCAGATGGGCCTGGTTTGCAAGCCTCTGCAAGAACCTTTAATGCAGCACACTGTTGGCTTGTTTTGGCGCAAGCGCCACGCTCTTTCTGTCCCGGCAAGGGCTATGGTGGATTTGTTGGTACAGGTTTATGCGGGTAAAGACACCTTGCCCTGGCGTCCCGGCCATAGCCGCTAGCTTTGGCTATAAGTATGTAGGTAAAGGACGGCAGCGTTGGGCTCCCGGTTTCTATCTCGGCTTAGTTCTGGCGTTTTATTTTCCAGACCCGCCGTAAATCCGTCCTTGGAGGCTTCCGATCGACATCCATGTCTCACAGAGCCTGGAAAACAAAACCCCAGATCTAAGCCTACATCGTGCCAGCATTTTGATTTAACATCTCAATCTCACGGGTCCCATGATGGTAGGGCCGACAGGGTGGTTTATGTTGTAGCCAATAAACCAAACTAATCTGTCCGTCTCATCATCAAACGCCGTGTGGTTTATCTAAACAATATTTGTATCAGGAAAGGGAGAGCAACTATGGCTTGGAGTCGTTTACAGTACCTGTGTCGGCAAATTAGCTCGGCCGAGGACGATGAACCCCCGGCTCAGCGTATGAGTCGTTTGGACAATGAGCCCGGCTCAAATTTGTATGGCAAGTTTGAAGCTAGCAGTGTGGCGGGGGGAATATTTGAAAAAATAAAGTCGATCAGCGACACCCAGGTCCAGCGTGATGCAATTTTGGCCTATCAAAATATGTTCGTGACGGACCTGTTTCAAGAGTCAAAGGTATTTAAGCGGGTGGTGATTTATCTATCTTATGTGGCCGCCGTTTACATTCTGGTTAGCCTGCTGATGAGTTTAAGGGTTATTCCCCAGTTTATTGAGACCTTCGAGAGTTTTAACCAGGGTTTGCCGGCAATAACGGCTTTTTATTACAAATACAATTTGTATGTTTCAAGCTTATGCGCCGGCTTGATGTTGCTATCTCTGTGGCTGGCGTGGAATATTCTAAAGCTATCACGGCTGCAGCAAGGCTATTCGTTAAAACCGTTGTTTATACCGAGCAAACTATTCGCCCAATATCAGGATATTCTGGCTTTAGTCCACTTCCCGCTTGAGGGTGTGTCCACCTGCGCGGATGAAATTTTATCAACTCATTTACAGTCGCTTAAAGGTGGTGCTGTGGCGCAGTCGGTAGAAATAAGAGCATTGCTGGCACACCAGGTGGCAACGTTTTCGCACAGCTGTGAATTCTATATGCGTTTTCTATATACCTTGTGTGGCGTAATTTTGGTTTCTTCAATAATGTTATTTTTATACAGCGTGTACGCACCGATATTCGAAATAGGGAGTTATGTGATATGAGCAAGGAACAAGGATTTACCCTGATTGAGCTAATGATAGTAGTTGCGATTATTGGCATTTTGGCCTCGGTGGCGCTGCCCTCATACCAAGATTACACCCGCCGGGCAGAAATGGTTGAAGCCTTAACGCTGTCATCCACTTTTCGTGAAAAAGTTACGGCTTACTACCGTGAAAAGCTGACTTTCCCACAAGATAATGCCCAGGCCGGAATGCCGCCAGCGGATAAATTGATTAGCAACCGAGTAAGCCGGATGGCGTTAATCGATGGTGCTATTCATATCACCATGGGTAATAAAATCAGCCAGCCCATGCAAGGCAAGGTGCTGAGCTTTCGCCCTGCGGTAGTGGCGGGCAGCCCTGCCAGCCCTATCTCTTGGCTATGCGGCCACGACGTGCCGGTAACGGGAATGAATGCGATAGGCGAGAACAAAACCAGCGTCGGGGAGGAATACCTACCTATATCTTGTCGTGCACCTAGGTAGGAACAAGCCTCATTTGGACAAATGTACAACTTAGTAAAGAAGGGTAAAACGACGAGTGGGGCGGGGGCCCTTGGCATACACTTTGGAGCGTTTAAATAGTGATATAAAACTATAATAAAGCTGAGCTGTTCCAAGCTGATAAGCCTAAAGGTGCCCCCTGATGATCAACTTCCAACTCAACGGCCAGGATGTCGCTATCGACGTGCCTGCTGACACCCCATTGCTGTGGGTTATTCGTGAACACTATCAATTGACTGGCAGTAAATTTGGTTGCGGCATGGGCCTGTGTGGTGCTTGTACCATGCAGCTTGATGGCCAAGCCGTTAAAACCTGTATTCTTCCGGTTGCCGCTGTGGCGGGTAAAGCGGTAACGACGATTGAAGGCCTGGGCTCGGTGGATAATTTGCACCCGGTGCAGCAGGCATGGTTGGAACACGATGTGCCCCAATGCGGTTATTGTCAGTCTGGTCAGATTATGGCCGCCAGCGCATTGTTGGCCGCCAATGCCCAGCCCAGCGATGCCGATATTGATGCCGCCATGAGTGGTAATATCTGCCGCTGCGGCACCTACCCGAGAATTCGTCAGGCTATCCATTCTGTGGCCGCACAAAATCCGGCCGGAGCTGTTGCCTTCTATGACCCTGCAGCGCAGGAGGTTAAAGTATGAGCAAGCTAAATCTAGCTCGACGCGACTTTCTTAAAGCGCTCGGTGTTACCGGCGGCGGCTTAATGCTGGGGGTTTCCCTGAATGCTTGCGCCCAGACTTCCGGTTATCTATATTCCGATGAAGCCGATTTCCAACCCGATGGATTAATTCAAGTGACCAGCCAAGGCGAGGTGATTTTTTACCTGGCCAGAACTGAAATGGGCCAGGGTATTAGTACCGGCCTGGCCAGCTTGGTGGCGGAAGAATTAAATATGCAGCCGCAAGACCTGCAGATTCGCCATGCCGGTGTGCATGAAGACTATCTTAATCCAGAATTTGGCATGCAGGGCACCGGTGGCAGCACCAGTATCAAGGTGCATTATATTCCCCTACGCGAATCGGCGGCCCGAGTTAGGCATTTACTATTACAGGCAGCCGCGCAGCAACTGAGTCTTAAGCTGGACGAGGTGCAGTTAAAAAACCAGAGAATTATTACGCCGAACAAATCCTACTCCATTGGTGAGTTTGTTAATGTCGCCAATCAATTACCCGTACCAGAGCAGGTTAGCTTGAAGCCCGAGGCGGAATTCACGGTAATTGGCCGGGACCAGCGTCGGGTTGATGCGCTGGCCAAGGTAACGGGTCAGGCGACCTTTGGCATCGATGTCGGTCATCAGTCTAAGCGTGATATTCCATCGGTGATCAACGACAGTGATGCCAATATTCCTGGCCTTAAAAAAGCGGCTTTGGTTCGCTGCCCGGTGATTGGCGGTGAGGTTAAGAGCTTTAACGGTACTGCAGTCAAAGCCATGGCCGGCGTGACTGCTGTAGTAGAAATATTTAACGGCGTGGCCGTGGTCGCTGATTATTACTGGCAGGCGAAAAAAGCCGCCAACGCTTTAAAGGTGCAATGGGGCTTGCCCGATTTGGCCAAACATTCCAGCGCCGATATTAAGCAAAAATTTATCGCCGGTTTTGAAGAGGATGGACAAGAGGCGCATAAATCTGGTGAAGGCGCTGCGGCCCTAGCCGGCTCAGCCAAGATTGTTGAGGCCGAATACCATGCACCTTATTTGGCCCACGCCACCATGGAGCCGATGAACTGCACCGTGTGGTTGCGCGGCGAAGAGTGCGATGTTTGGGTGCCGTCACAATTTGCCGACTTAAGCCAAGAGATAGCAGCTGAATATTCCGGCCTGGATAATGACAAAATTCGTATTCATACCACGTATTTAGGTGGCGGTTTTGGCCGCCGTTGCAACCAAGATTATGTGGCCGAGGCGATCAGCATTGCCAAAGTAACTGGTTTGCCGGTGCAGCTGCAATGGAGCCGTGAAGATGATATGCGCAATGATTTTTATCGTCCAGCCGCCTCGGCCAGAATGCGGGCCGGCTTAAATTCCCAGGGTCAATTGCAAGCCTGGGATGCTAAGCGCGTTGGCCCCAATATTATGGGTTACACCATTGATGAAGTGGCCGGTGCGATGTTGCCGGACTTTTTACCCAGAGGCATGGTCGATTGGATCAGCAAGCGCGGTTATGGCGTGTTTGAAGATTGGACCGTCGACCCTAGCAGTGTTGAAGGTTTGTGGGACGATTATGATTGCCCCAATAAAGAAGTGCGCCAGGTTACCATCGACCCAGGTTTGCGCTTAGGCTTCTGGCGTTCGGTCGGGCATTCCTTTAGCGGCTTCTTTGCCGAAAGTTTTATGGACGAGCTGGCCCATGCCGCCGCTAAAGACCCGCTAGAGTTTCGTTTACAGCACTGTAAAAACAAACCGCGGTTAGCCGCCGTACTGAATAAAGTGGCGGCTATGGCCGATTGGAAGAACGGACCCAAGCCGGGACGATTTTATGGTATTGCCAGCGTCTCTAGTTTTAATAGCTTTGTGGCTGAAGTTGCAGAGGTCTCAATAGCAGGCGGCCAGGTTAAAGTACATAAGGTTTTCTGTGCAGTCGATTGCGGCAAGGCCATCAACCCCAATATTGTTAAGGCGCAAATGGAGTCTGGTATTAACTTTGGTTTAACCGCCGCGCTAATGGGAGAAATTACTCTGGAAAATGGCGCGGTACAGCAGAGCAATTTCCACGATTACCCCATGCTGCGGATAAACCAAGCCCCGGACATTGAGGTGGCCATTATTGATAGCAATGAAGCGCCTACCGGAGTGGGTGAGCCAGGCCTACCGCCGATTGCACCGGCAGTAGCGAATGCGATATTTGCTGCAACCGGGCAGCGGTTGCGTGAGCTGCCTTTGCGGTTGTGATCAAAGCCCATCCAAAATTTTGGCTTCAAGGTGGGGGAGAGGTAAGACGTGAAATGTAAGAAACAAAAAGATGAGTGTTGTCGAGCGTTTTATGTAAAACATCTCGCCCGTCTGTTGCTGATTAGGTATTAATTAACGGACGCTGTTTGAAATGAAGTCTGAAAGCCAGGAAATATTTGAGTTCGTTTTAAGCTCCTTGCAGCAGGGGCGGCAGGCCTGCTTGGTTTCAGTGGTTGAAACCTTCGGCAGCTCGCCACGCCCAGTGGGTTCGCTATTAGCGCTGGATTCCGCCGGCCACTTCAAGGGCTCGGTGTCCGGTGGCTGCGTAGAAGAACAATTGATTGAAACGCTGCAAAACAATATACCGGCTCTTCCTGAGTTGTTAATCTACGGCGGCAGCGAAGAAGAGCGAGCGCGATTAAAGCTCCCCTGTGGTGGCCAGCTGCGCTTAATGATCGAGCCTGTTTCTGATATTAACTTGGTTCAGCAATTGATCGAAGTGTTACACAAACGCCAAACGGTGCAGTGGCAAACTGATTTGCAGTCTGGCGCGCAGAGCTTTAGCGTGGTCGAACACAGCGCAGAAATAAAGCTGCTGGAGCGGCAATGGCGCAATAGCTTCGGCCCGCAATGGCGCATGTTTGTGATTGGTGCCGGGCCTATTGCTCGATACCTTGTTGATATGGCTAATAGCTTAGATATAAGTTCCTGCGTGATCGATCCCAGGCCTGAGTACCAACAAGACTGGAACACCGAGCTGGCCCCATTGATCGCCAAATACCCCGATGATGTTTTTGCTGAACTCAGCTTAGACCAGCATAGCTTGGTGGTGGCGCTAAGCCACGATCCAAAATTGGACGACTTGGCGATCATGGCAGCCTTACATTCCAAAGCCATATACATAGGTGCTATGGGCTCGGCCAGAACTAGCGCAGCTAGACGTAAACGCCTAATCGACCATTTTGATTTTACCGAGCAGTTTTTGCAAAAATTAAAAGCGCCGATTGGCTTGGACATAGGCAGTAAAACCCCGGTAGAAATTGCAGTCTCGATATTGGCCGATATCATTGCAGTCAAAAACGGCAAGGACTTTACGTGAGCTTTGCTTGGCCAAAACCCGTAGCAGTAGTTTTAGCCGCGGGTTTCTCCCGTCGTTTTGGCAGCAATAAACTAATGCACCCGCTAAGTGATGGCCGCTCTATTCTTTGGCATAGCTTGCAGCCTTATATAAACGCTGGCTGTGATTTGGCCTGTGTGACCAGGCCAGATAGCGCCGAAGTCATTTCACTGCTCAAATCCCTCGGTATAAAAACGCTAAGCTGCGACCAAGCCGAGCAGGGCATGTCGGCTTCTATAGCGGTGGCGGCACAGTACGCTCAGAGTTTATCGCGGCCGTTAATGTTGGGCTTGGGGGATATGCCTTATATGAGAGCGCAAAGCCTACAGCAATTGTTGCAAGCTTGGGATCTATTAAAGCCCGAAATTCTCTACCCTTGTGTTAATGGTCAGCAAGGCCACCCAGTAGTTTTCCGGGCTAGTTATTTTTCCGAGCTGGCAAGTTTAGAGGGAGATAAAGGTGCGAAGTCGCTATTGGCCGGTGAATTGGCAACGGCTGTAAATTTAGACGATATTGGTCTTGTTCGCGACATAGACATAAGCGCGGACTTAAGCGAGTGCTAAATAAAAAATAACCAAATGTGTCCGATTTTTTAATGTTGAATGTATTTTTTTATCGAAGCAAATTCGAACTATATCATTATTGACGAAAATTATTTTGTAACCATTGTATTGCATGTCATTGCATGGCGAGTGCCTAATAAATATACCGAGAGTTATTTTTGTAATAAAAATAATTAGGAGTTGTTTTTATTGTAAGTTGTTTAATGTATAGTTTGGACGCTGCCCTCTTCTAATGGATTTTAGCAGCTCTTTCTACCAACGATTTTGTAGGCTTACAAAATCAGGTAGTTGTGTAAATTAAAGGATATTTAACATGAAAAAACAATTATGCTTTGCCGCAATCTGCGCGGCGATGGCCGTACCTGCTGTGGCCGATGAATCTGGTTTCTTTGTTGCTGCGGATGTTGGCTATGTCGACTTGCGGGTAGACAACGACACGACTTATGCTCTTTCTTTGGGTTATCAATTTAATGACAATTTTGAAATCGAAGCGGGTTACCGAGACTTGGGGTCGGTTAGCGGCATCGGAGGAAGTGCGTCATTTGATTCTAAATTTGTAAGCCTAAATGCCGGCGGCATGCTCTCTGACACCGTTAAGCTTTATGCCATCTTGGGCTACGAGCGTCTTGAGGGCAAAGTAAACTCAAGGTTTGGCAGTGATTTTAGCGACTCTGGCAGCGAAGCTTTTATCGGCGCAGGGCTGGATGTTGCCCTTACTGAAGGTTTGAGTGTTCGTTTACAGATTGCCTCCCACGATAGCAATGACGTTAAAACTGCAACGGCAGGACTTAAGTATAGGTTCTAATCTAGCTGTTTAGGGTGCTGTAGAGTATGCGCCTAGCCACTCTACAGCTTCCTGGCCCTAATCTAACCAACTTTCCTGAATAAACCTTGCGGCCAGTAGTAAGGTGCCGTTGTTATTTCTCCGATAAGCGGCCAAACAAGCCTCAGTTACTTTAATAACGTGATCATCACCGTGCTTGATTGCGTTGGCGGCTAATTGTTCAGGCTTAAGGGGGTATTGCGCGGGTTTGAATGCCTGCAGCGGCCGGTCTTGAAAGGCAGCCTTTAGCGCGCAGCCGGCTTGCCAGGCTCGGAATAATAATTCCCTGGCATTGCGCTCGTCCAAAGCGGCCAATAAATTAAACGCGGCTGTTGCTCCGGTAATAGCATGGGCGAATACAATGGTGGTAAAAGGTGAGTGCGAGGCCTGGATAAATAGTTCGGCGAAGGCGACGGTAATGTCATCCGCTACAACGTCCAGGTCGCCGCTCATATTAATGGCGGCGACTTGGTTTGAAAAGTTTGGCGCAAATTTGATGGTCTCGTAGCCCGCTGTAATAAAACCCTCGCCCACTTGCTGCTCGCTAGGCACGGTAGCTATTTTGGCTAGCGCTTGCTGAGCATTTAACTTGCCGAGGCCTGGCTGGTTTTGTACCGGCAGCTGGCGGTAGCCCACCGCCCAAGATGCCAAGGCGTGGGCGAGTTCCTGTTGCCGAATGGTATTGTCTAAACGGCTTAGGGCGCGGTAGGCATGGGCGGTGCGAATGACGCCATGGGCTGCCGAGCTAATAAAACCCCTGGCGAATATCCCACACCAATGATTTAGGCTGGTCTGCCAGCCTTGTTCGGTAAATTGCTGCTTAAAATATAAAACCCAGTCGTCAAAACGAGATTTGTCACTCAGGGCTTGCTGCCAGTTATCCTGCGTAATTTTTTGTTTAATACCGGTTCTGGTCAGTGCGTTTTCGAATTCCCCCTGCAGCCACTGCGGTAGCTCCCGTTCAAAACCTAGGCTGCTAATGGCCTCGATCACCATGGCGCTATGGTTAAAGAAACCCTCTGTGGTGGCGGGCCCATATTGATGAATAGTTGCTAGGGCTTGGTCGTAATGGCTGCTCATTGCGTTCATATCGGTTCTCACAGGTCTGATGTTGCATGTTGGCAAACAATGGCGCACACTTTAAAAGCTAAACCTAAGTTTAGGTCAAGCTTTTTATTGGTGATGATGAGCGGAGACGAAAAATGAAAAAAGCTAAGGATATGTTGGCCATCGGTGATGTAGCAGAGCGCACCGGCCTGGCGATTTCGGCGATTCGTTTTTACGAAACCAAAGGTTTGATTAAGCCCTTAAGAAATGGTGGCGGGCAGCGCCGCTTCCCGCGTTCAGATATACGACGTCTGTCATTTATCATGATAGCCCAGCAGTTGGGCTTGAGTATGGTAGAAATTAAACAAGCCTTGGCGGGGCTGCCAGAGGGGCGGACCCCAACCGCAAGGGATTGGGTGAAGATATCTAAGGGCATTCAGCAGCAGGTAAAACAACAAATCACCGCCCTAGAAAAAATGCGAGATACCTTGGATGGTTGTATTGGCTGCGGTTGCTTGTCACTGAAAAACTGCGCGCTGTATAACCCGGATGACAATATTCACAGCAAGGGTGCGGGGCCACGTATTTTATTGGGCGACCAGGCGATGCCCAATACGCAATAAAACGTATGTCGTTTACAGCGGCAATACCGAGCGCTGTTTAACATGGCCAAAGGCAAAGCTGGATTCGATTGAGCCGATCCCTGGCAGCTTGGACAGCCGATCGCGAATAAAGCGCTCATAGCCTTTTAAGTCTGCGGCCACCACCCTTAACAAATAATCCCGGTTGCCTGTCATCAGGTAACACTCCATCACTTCATCTAGGTTTTGCACCTGGTCTTCAAAAGTGTGCATGGTTTTATCATCCGGCTTTTCTAGGCGCACGCTGACAAAAACATTCATTGGTAGGCCGCAGGCCTCTTGGTTGACCCTGGCGTTATACCCTTGCAACACCCCTTGGGCTTCTAACTTGCGTACCCGGCGCAGGCAAGGTGAGGGTGAAAGGTTAATTTTTTCTGCCAGATCCTCGTTGGATATCCTGGCATTAAATTGCAGTTCTCTGACTATTTTTTTATCTATCTTGTCCATGAGCTTCCATAAATGGCAGATTATTGCCAAATATTGGCATTCAGCCCCCCAAAACACAAGCCTATTGCGGCGCCTTTTAGGCAAGATTAGGGGATATAAATAAGCCGTAGGAGAGCCGCAGTGAATAGCAAACAAACCCATATTGGCAGCCGCCAACTTAAGCCCGAGTCGCAGATGATGCACTATGGCTATGACCCCAGCTTGTCTGAGGGTTCGGTTAAATGCCCAAAATTTCAAACTTCGACCTTTGCCTTCGATTCGGCCCAGGCTGGTAAAGACTTTTTTAACTACGCCTCCGGTCGTGTGCCCCTGCCAAAAGATCAGCAGGCTGGGCTGATCTACAGCCGCTTTAATAACCCGGTATTGGAAATACTCGAGGGGCGGATAGCGCTCTGGGATGAGGCCGAGGATTGTATGGTAACGGCCAGCGGTATGGCGGCAATATCCACTACCATGCTGGCCTTGTCGAAACCCGGTGATGTAGTGGTGTATTCCGAACCGGTGTATGGCGGCACCGATGCCTTGCTGGGCAATATTTTATCGCAGTACCAAGTCCAGTCGGTCGGCTTCTGCTCCAGTGAAGGTGTGGATGGTTTTGCCCAGGCTATGGCCGCCGCCCAGTCACTGGGGCCGGTTTCATTGGTATTTATTGAAACGCCGGATAACCCCACCAATCAAATTATCGACCTGCGAGCCTGTGCGGATATTATTACCAGTAGTACCAATACCGCTGTGGCCAAGCCCGTGCTGGTGGTTGATAACACCATGTACGGCCCGCTATTCCAGCAGCCGTTAAAACACGGCGCGGATATATGCCTGTATTCCTTAACCAAATACATTGGTGGTCACTCCGATGTGGTTGGCGGGGCTATATCGGGCTGCACTGAGGTGATTGAAAAAATTCGTGGCTTCCGCAATATTATGGGCACCACCATGGACCCCAATACCGCCTGGTTGATCATGCGCTCTTTGGAGACCTTAAAAGTACGAATGGAGGCGTCGGCGAAAACTGCCGAGCAGGTGGTCGAGTATTTAAACCAGCATAAAAATATTGAACGTATTTATTACCCTGGATTATTGCGTGAAGGGGAGGCGCAGTACGATATTTTTAACAAGCAATGCAGCGGTTGCAGCTCTACTTTTTCGTTTGTAATAAAGGGCGGCGAGGCCGAAGCCTTTAAAGTGCTGGATAATATGAGCCTGGCGATATTGGCGGTTAGCTTGGGCGGTACCGAGACGTTGATCCAACACCCCGCCTCCATGACCCATTCCTGCGTGCCGGCCGAGCGCCGCGCAGAAATTGGCATAACGGATAATTTAATTCGTATATCCATTGGTTTGGAAAATGCTGAAGACTTGATCGCGGATCTGGCGCAGGCTTTAGCGACTTTATAGTGCCAGCGGTGCATATTTGCTAGGGGTGTTTTTTCCAAAAGCTGGATTTGACGCCGCTAGCTTGCAAATCTTCGGGCTCTGCATCCTGCCATTGCTTAATATTAAGATCCATATCGGCGCTGACTTGTTTTAGTTTGTTTAAACAGGCCGCCACTCTATTTTGATTACAGGGCAGCGCAATTTGAAACGCCAGTTGGCCGGTTTGATAAAACCCAAATAAATACTCTTTGTTAACCAGTGCTCCGGTGTTGGCCCAATAGATAGCTGTTTTTTGTTTGCCTTTGCGGCTAACTATATTTGTCTCTATTAGGGTTGAGTCGTAGCGGGTGTAGGCGGCGTCAAGGCCATCAAATACAGCGTGGCCTGAGCTGGTGTTTTTCTCGGCTAAAAACAATTCGACCGGTGAATGCAGCAGGCTGGCATGGAGAAATAGATCACCCCATTGGGGGTCGTTAAAAATAACATGATGGCTGTCTAAAAATATTTGTTCTTCGTTTTTATGGTTGATATCTTTGTTGGCCAGGTAGTATTTACCCATAAACGGGAAAATTTGATGGGCATTGCTGATCGAAATGCTACCGCTATTATTAGCAGAGAACTCCCCCTTAAAGGGCGCGTTTCGTAACCAGGGACGAATTTTTCCCTGAGTGATTTTTTGAACCTCGGGCGACAAGGTTGGCGGCTGGGGCTCTTCTTTTTCGGTGCAGCCGATTAAAGCGAATAGAGCCATGCCGATCATGAGAATTTTCATAATATTTATCTATTTATCTATTTATCTATTTAGCCCGCTGGGTTTGGCCGCTGTTTGGCTTAAGCCCGCTTCGGGTGCTTGTGCGGTATCACTATTGAACTTGAGCCGACCTATTCTACCCCAGGGGGTGAAAAAACCTAAGTTAGCTTGGCAATTTATACATGAACCGAACGGCCACTTAATATTAAGCTTCCCTAATTCTTAACGTTTGTTAATGTGTGCTGCCAGCGTATTTGCCTTACACTGGCGCCCAAAATGACAGCCGATTATAATAAACGCCGCTTAAGCGATAGCCGACCAAGGAATAACCATGCTCGATAACCATCAAAAACTTAGTAAGACCACTGTACTGCTACATTGGTTGGTGGCGATTATAATGATTTCGCTGCTCTCGGTTGGCGTGTATATGGCGGAAACCGAAACGTATTTTTTGTACCCCATTCACAAGTCCATTGGGGTGCTGATTATTATTCCCGTGGTTTGGCGGGTAGTGTGGCGTATTAAAAATGGCTGGCCCAGCGAGCTCAGCGTGGCTTCGGCATTGCAGCATACCGTCGCCAAGCTGGTGCACTGGGTTCTGATTTTGGGCACTGTGCTTATGCCGGTTTCAGGCATGTTGATGTCGGGCATGGGTGGGCACGGCATCGAAGTATTTGGCCTTGAGCTAATGGCGATGAATTTTAACCCTGACGATGCCAAAGAGGTTATGCCTATCAACGGAGCCTTGGCGGGTTTGGGGCATGAGGCGCACGAAATTATAGGCTATATATTAATTGCCGCAGTGGTGCTGCATATTGCCGGGGCTTTAAAACATGAGCTGTTGGACAAAGATGGTACGCTTAGGCGTATGTTCGGAAAAGAAGTCTAGAGTTTAGGCTTAACCACGCGGGGCTGGCCCCGCTTAATCTAAGAGAAAACTATGAAAAATAACTTTGTGGCAAAAAATGCTCATAAATTTAATAAGTCGGTAAAACACAAGGACCGTAAAAAAGCCCACAAAAGAGGTGAGCTAAAACATCGCGGTGCAAAGCAATGGCGGAGTGATCAGCTAGCCGCATAAGTATTCGCAAAAATATTTGTGTTGCTAGCTGATCATTTCGCTGTTTTTTATACCTTTCATCACCCCATTACGGTTTAGCCAATTGGCGTTACTACTAAGGCAATGGCAATTGCCCACATGGTCAGAGCTACTAGGCCGTCCAATATTTGCCAGCTACTAGGCCGGCTGAACCAAGGCGCGAGCCAGCGCCCCAATAGCGCCAGGCTAATAAACCACAGGGTGGAGGCCACACAAGCACCTAAGGTAAATGCCTGGGTTTGTGTGGCTGGCAGTTGGCTGCCAATGCTGCCGAGTAAAATTACCGTGTCTAAATAGACATGGGGGTTAAGCAGGCTAATGGCCGCCGTAGTCACCAGCGCAGTAAACAAAGACATACGGCGGGAGTCATCGGCGTTTAAGCCCTGTGGCCGCCACACGCGATAGCAGGCCAGCGCGCCATAAACAAATAGAAACGCGGCCCCGGCATAACGGAAAAATGTAGGCAGCCAAGCTTGTTGCTCAATAATATGGCCCAGCCCATATACCCCCAACAAAATTAATACCACATCAATAACAACACAGCCTAGGGCAATAGGTAGGGCGTGTTGCCGCCGTATGGCATTGCTTAAAACAAAAGTATTTTGCGCACCAATGGCAATAATTAAACTGCCGCCCAGGCCCAAGCCCTGTAAAAAAGCCATCATGGTATTGCTCCTAAAGATTCTACGACCGGGTCTGCTAATAAACTCAGTGCCCGCCGACTGGCACAGTGCGCCGCTTTGGGGGTAATATGCGGCTTAGGTGTGTATAAGTAAAATTAATAAATCTAATTGTATATAAGTATTGCTTATGAATAAGCTTGGCCAAAATCTCGACCCCAAAAGCCTAGAGGCGTTAAAACAGGTGGTGCAGCAAGGTAGCTTTGAACGGGCGGCCCAGGTCCTGAGTGTGAGTCAGTCGGCGATATCCCAACGGATCAAACAGCTGGAGCATAAATTGGGGCAAAGCCTGCTGGTTCGTAACCCGCAGCCTAGCCCAACCACCGCTGGCAAAGCCCTGCTCAAATACGCCCTGCAGCTAGAGCAGCTGCAGCATTCGTTGCTGGCCGAGCTTTACCCCCAGGCGCACAACCAGTGGACTCGTGTGGCCATCGGTATCAACGCCGATACTCTGGCAACCTGGTTGCCAGAGGCGCTAGCCCATTGGTGTGAGCAGCAGCAGGTGCTGCTGGAGCTAAAGGTGGATGACCAGGACCAGACCCACAAAATGATCCAGCGCGGTGAAGTAGTCGGTTGCATCAGTGCCATGGCCGATATGGGCCCCGGTTGTAATACCCAGGTATTGGGTAGCCACCAGTATATCTGCATCGCCAGCCCTGACTTCTATCGACGTTACTTCCCTACAACGGATTTGGCCGAGGGATTCGCCCAGGCGCCATTTATTCGTTTTAACCGTAAAGACAATTTGCAGCACCAGTATCTGCAACAGTGTTATGGCCTAAATGGCGATGACCTACCACAGCACTATATTCCCGCCGCTGATAGCTTTATCCAATGGGTGCGCATGGGTATGGGCTGGGGGTTGGTGCCAAGGGTGCAGGCCCAGCCGTATCTGGATGATGGTAGCTTACTTAGTCTGCGACCAGAGCAGCCCCAGGATGTCGTGCTCTATTGGCATCAATGGGGGATTCGTTCCGAACTGATTGCCAGCCTACTAAGCACGATCAAGGGGTGTTTAGTAAGCTAGTACTCACTTAAAATCTTGACATCTAGGTCGGTAAAACGCAAAAGTGTGAGAAGTAAGGGGCTTAAAACAAGTGCTAGCTGCCCCGACATTATACTGGGCATATTACCGCCGCCGATGGTTGCAGCCCTTGCTGCCGGGGCTTACCAGTACCATAATATGACTTTGCTGAGCAAAGTCGGTATAGTCGCCGCCTTTTTGCCGAGAACTCACCTTTTCCCGAGAACCCCATTATGAAACTGCTGGTACGTAACCTCGCTCGTAATATTACCGAGCAAGACTTAAGAGAAATGTTTGAGGCCTATGGCCAGCTGCAATCCTGCCATTTGGTGATGGATGATAAGAGCGGTAAATCGAAAGGTTTTGGTTTTGTTGAATTCCCCAACCCTGGTGAAGCCAAGGCAGCAGCTAAGTCGCTGAATGGCCGCGAAGTAGCTGGTTTTACTATTCGAGTAAAAAAGGCTGAAAACAAGCCGGCCGAGGATGAAGCCGAAGCCAAGCCAGAAAAGAAAGACAAGTATCGCGACAAGGCGGTAGAGGCAAAATCCCGTGTGCGCGGAGGCAGAAAGCCGAAACAGGAACCACGTGAAAAGCCAAAGAAAGAGTACCGCGAAAAGCCTGCGGCCGAAGCAACCGGCGCGCCCAAGCTAAAAACCAACTCTGCTTGGGCCAAAGCTAAGCCAAAACAAAGCGATGACTAAAAAAGACCCTTTAGAAGGGGTAACACTTAAGGCCTTGTTGTCCGAACTTATTGAGCGCTATGGCTGGCAGGAGCTGGGCGAGAGAATAAAGATTAACTGCTTTATTAACGACCCGAGCCTTAACTCTAGCCTCAAATTTTTGCGCCGCACCCCCTGGGCGCGCACCAAGGTGGAAGAGCTATACCTTAGCTTAAAAACACCCAAGTCCTCTATTTACCCCAGCAAGCCGCCTAAAAAATCCTAATAGGGTGTAGGGGACTTGCCTCATCAAGGCAGGCTCCGGCGAGAATGGCTAGGCCAGCTCTGGCAAAAACGAAATGTCGATCATGTGATTTTTTGGATTTTTCGGGTCGATTAACACCGTTATGTGCTCATCATTAATATGGGCACTGGGGTCGAACCAAATGTTATCACTTTCAAAAATATAGACTTTGTTATCGCTGGGGTTTTGCCACTGCGCGGTAATGACATAAGGGCTGCGGCCATTGACCTTGAGGCTGGTGTTGTAATTAACCCCGGTGTACTCAGCAAAAACCGGCGTGCCACTGTCTTTGAGTTGGGCGTAGCGGCGTTGTTTTACAAGCCCGAATGCAATGATGCCGCCGCCGATGCCGAAGAAAACAAGACCCATAAAGCCCATAATAATAGCGCCACCCCAAAGGTTAAAAAACCCATCGAGCATATTGTCGCTCGGTTTGTCTGGGTTGTAATACACTTTAATGCGCTCGCCCACGCTATAGCTAGGGGGGTTGCTGCTGCTATTGGATTCCCCTTCAATACGCTGGCCGTCAATGGTGTTGAAAATATAAACTGGCGAGTAGGTGGTGCCGTCGTCAGACCGGTGGGCAATAAGCCTAACGACCTCAGCCTCGGTTGTTTGCGCAATGTTTAACAGGCTGGATGTGCTGCTATAAAACCCATAAGCGCCGGCCAATAGCCCAAGGCCGATAGCAGCGAATAGATATTTTAGTATGGTTAGTCCTTTCATTCTTTCGTCCAAATTAGATGGGTGACGATAACTAGCTTGAAAAACGCCGACAATAGTAACACTAAATATGAATGAGTGGCCGATACCAGCAATACACAATAATTAGTACTAAATTAACAGGCTCAAATTGAGTGGCGTGGGTTAACAGCGGCGCGGAAAAAACAGGCCATTCTATGGGCGTATTTTCGCATAGCTACTAACTTAGTTTATCAATAGGGCTAAGTACGCCCTTGCCGCCGCGGTTAATTACATGGGTATATATCTCTGTGGTGGTGACATCGGCATGGCCAAGTAGCTCTTGTATAGTACGCAAATCATAACCTGACTCTAAAAGGTGAGTTGCAAAGCTATGGCGAAACGAATGACAGCGGGCAGGCTTATTAACACCGGCGGCCTTAAGTGCGCGGGAAACATGCTTGCCTAACGAAGAAAAGTGCACATGATGCCTGCGTAATGTACCAGTTCTTGGGTCCTTGCTGATTTTTGCAGAGGGGAATACATACTGCCAGCATAGGGAGCTAGCGGCGCTAGGAAATTTCCTACCAAGAGCATTGGGCATATAGGCTTCGCCGAAGCCTTCAGCCAAGTCTTCTAAGTGCAAGCGATCTACTTTTTGAATCTGGTCGCGCAGTGGCTCGCGCAGTTGCGAGGGTAAAATTGTAGCTCTATCTTTGTTTCCTTTGCCGCCACGCACAAAAATATTTTGAGAGTCAAAGTCTATGTCTTTAACCCGTAGCGACAATACTTCGGCCTGTCGAAGACCGGAGCCATACATAATTTCGACCATTAGCCGATAAGAGCCCCGCATTTTGGAAATGGCAGCTCTAATTTCATCTCGGCTGTAAACAACCGGCAGACGTTTAGGCGCAATAGCGGGCTTATACTTAAGGTTATCTAAAGGTGTGGAAAGAAAGCGTTTGTACAAAAACACCAATGAATTAAGTGCCAGTGTTTGCGTAGCGGTAGAGCAATTTCTATTTATCGACAGATTTTGTAAAAAAGCCTCTACCTCAGCCGCGCCCATTTCCTGAGGGTGCTTTTTATGATGAAAAAAAATATAACGTTTAATCCAAGAAATGTAGGTTTGTTCTGTACGCCAAGCTAGGCCTTGGCTGCGCATAAAAATTCGCAAGCGGTCCATAAACCGTGAAGATCTAGGATTGACTGGTATTGACACGTCATCCATGAGAAACCTCCGCTTGCTGTATGTATATACAGTTACATTTGAGGCGCTCTTATGTCAATATCTTTTTCAAAGCTGCTCGCGCACTAATTTTTGTGCCCAAGACTAAGTAATTGATATTTAAAACTTTTCTTCGGAATTAGTAAGAAGCTTTCTAGTAAAATTCAGGAATTCGTACTAATTCCAGCCAGTGAAATAGCCATAATCGTAAGCCCTTGAATTTAAAGGTGTAAAAAATAAACTCGAATGAGTCTTCAGGAATTAGTAAGACAAGTTCGCACTAATAAACTGTTAAAAAGCGCTGCCGCTGAAAAATCAGCAATCGTGTCTGCTGCAAGCTCTAGCCAGTAGCAGAGAAGCTAACATCAAGAAAAGAGCAGGGCTGTAGGTCAATTGCTTCGTTCCTGCTGCCATTTAAGAGTTTTTAGTATTTGGCAAGTCTCAATTGTTCGTTATAGTTTGCCACAATCAATATCGAACCGCCTGCAAACTATTGTATTCAGCGGTCGCATTAACCAAGCAAAGTGGCTTCACTTTTTCTATTCGAAATTATAGTGTTGCTGTTTTAACAAAAACAGGCACGGCGAATGGCCTACGCTGCTTCGCAGCTCCAGCCATCGCGTGCTGTAAGCGTTAATAGGCGCTAGCCTTAGGCTTTAACTAAGCCTTGTAGTAAATAAGGAAGTCTTTGCCATTAGCAAAGTAATCGGCATCAGGGAAAGTGCTAAGTCACATACCAATAGCTCCGTTCCTGTTGCAACCTATAAAGTTAGTAAAAACGGCAAACTCTTCAAGTTCGTTATGGGTTGCCTTAATAAATATCGTAGCGGCTGCCTGCTCATATATTCAGCGGCTGCTCAAATTAACAATACTGCGTTATAGTACTTATCAAAGTTCATTGTGGCGCCGTATTAACAAGTTGCAGCACTTTAGCCCCTGCGGGGCTGGGACGCGTTTCACGCGCCCGTGTGCAAGGCGTTAGGTTTTTACAATGAGGAAGTGCCGTAAATGTGGCGCGGAGTTTGAGCCTTCAAAGTCATTCGCGCTGGGAAGTATTATTGGTATGCAATTCGGATTTGAGTTTTCCATGATAATATTTGGCGGGTATGTTGCTGTTTGCATATATTCATTTCAATCTATCTTTGTTCTGATAATTTCTTTAGCCATAGGTGTTTTTACTTTTTATGCTTTGTTGCCTAAAGCGAATAAGATATGTGAAGGGTGTATTAGTAAATAACCAGAACCTAACAAAAATAGGCACGGCGAATTGTCTCCGCTGCTTCGCAGCTACACCAATCGCGTGCTATAGGCGTTAAATGCCAAGGTTAGTATGGAGCATATACACGAAATACACTGGCATGATTCTGAAATTGAATCAGTCATAGAAATCCCAGGCAAGGATGAATTGATTTACAATATTCAATATCCTGAAAACT
>Ga0209292_1000093_pt1 | contig 131096 bp, 111 predicted proteins | sample GOMGulsemesocosm_2_FD_184634 | JGI IMG/M metagenome (GOLD analysis project Ga0209292, IMG submission 184634) | Methane-oxidizing microbial communities from mesocosms in the Gulf of Mexico - GOM9C Gulf of Mexico (SPAdes) (version 2) | ecosystem: Environmental > Aquatic > Marine > Cold seeps... | reverse complement strand
TGGCACCAGGAAGGAAACCACCGAAGTGGATTTACAGCACGCTCCTTGATGCTGGGTGCCTGATTATGGCACATACTTATTTGTTGCTACACAGATAAAACGCCGAAACATCAAACAAGCTATAACAGTTTATTAGTGCGAACAAGGCATACTAATTACCGAAGCCTTGTTCAAATTTATTTTTAAATCCTTTAAAATCAACAGCCTACAAACAACACCGGCGGCCGCTATAGAATTAGTAAGAATAGCCGGTTTTTAGGTGGCAAGTGTCTTACTAATTATTTTGCCAATACTAATATTTTCAATGGCTTACGAGCATTTACCGAATTAGTGCGAATAGCAATTGGGATAAAACTCCCTTGCACAGCTACCAATTCGCAATACCAGCCAAGCTGTTATTCGATCTCACAAAAACCGGATACACAGGTATTAAGGTCTTTTAAAATACCGTTGTTGATATTGTAAATCCAACCGTGTACGGACAAGTCAGAGCCGCGCTGCCAGGCATTTTTAACAATGCTGGAACTGGCGACATTACGCACCTGCTCAATGACATTAAGTTCGCACAAACGATCGAAGCGCGGCACCCCTTCTAAGGTCTGCAGTTCTTCCGCATGGAAGCGAGCCACGTCTTTAACATGCCGCAGCCAGTTATCAATTAGGCCGTGGTCTTTGGTTTCCATTGCGGCTTTAACGCCGCCGCAGCCGTAGTGGCCGCAGACTACCACATGTTTAACCTTGATCACTTCCACTGCGTAATGCAGCACCGACAATAGATTAAGGTCGCTGTGTACCACCACATTGGCGATATTGCGGTGAACAAAGACTTCGCCTGGGGGCAGGTCGACAATCTGGTTGGCGGGCACCCGGCTATCGGAGCAGCCAATCCACAAATACTCTGGGGCTTGCTGTTGCGACAAACGCGTAAAGAAATCTGGGTCCTTTTCTTTTACTGAGTCGGCCCAGGCCTTATTGGCATCAAACAAATACTGTAGTTTTTTCAATCGACCCAACCTCGTTATGATCTAATAATGCTGACCAAAAAACGATCAACATCAAACCCTGCGGCGAAACCTCAAAAAACCTCGTTGGCCGCATTAAGGCTTGAAAGTAACCGGCATTCTACTGGAGAATACAGAATAAGTCCTTCGGAGTAATGTTAATGAACCTAGTGATTCTGGCCAACCATGACCTAGCGGCAAATTTCGCTTTGAATCTGTTAGCGCCCATGCTGCAACAGCATCAAGTTAGCCTAATGCTATCCAGGGGCATTGGCTCTAGTGGCAATGCCCCTGAATTAACTCAGCTGGCAAGCTATGAGCATAAGCTCTACCAGAGCCTATGCCATAACAAAGAGGAAGAAGGCTTTCTGGGCTTTGAGGCCCTGGCCAAAAAAGAGAGCTGGCCCATTGCCCCTTGCAGCAACGCAAATACCGACGCCGGCCTAGCCTGGCTAAAGCTGACCCAACCAGATCTGATAGTCTCTATTCGTTACGGCCACATCCTCAAACAGCCCGCGATTGACACGGTTAAGCAGGTGGTTATTAACCTGCACTCGGGCTTGCTGCCTGATTACCGCGGAGTAATGGCCAGTTTTTGGGCGCTGCTGGCAAAGGAGCCTCAATTGGCGACCACCCTACACACCATTACCGACAAGCAGATTGATCAGGGCAGCAATATTTGCTGCGATTATTTAATCGTTGATCCCACTAAATCTTACCTCTGGCATGTGCTGAGCTTATACCCCGCCGGCTGTCGGTCTATTATCGATACCATAAACACCATCGATCAAGGGCAAGAATTAAAGTTTGAACTGCCAACAGGTAGCGGCGAGTATTTTAGTTTTCCAACCGCCGCTGATCTAGCGGGTTTTAAAAGCCAAGGCTGGCAACTCTACCGCGAAGGTGAGGCGGAAGAACTACTAAAGCCTTATTATTGCAAAGCTAGTGATTAACCCTTTAAGCCCCACGCTAGAGTAATGGCTTAGGAATAGTTAAGTACTTGAAGGCTGAGTACGCCCTTGAAACAACGCCAGCGATTTTTCCATCAAAGCTCGTACCCTGCCGTCAATAACCTTGGTGACTTTATCGTGGCGATGAAAATACACCGCCACGGTTTCACACCGGTTACACAGCTGCTGGTCCTGCCATATTGTTTGCTGCACGGTAAAAGACTTGCTGCCTACCCGGCTAACGGCACTGCGGATGGTTACCGGGCCGTGGTCAAATAGTTCGCGCACAAACTCGACTTCAGTTTTTGCCAAGGCCGGAAAACAAATAGCCCCCAGTGGCAGGCCAATGGTTTCAAACAAGGCCAAACGCTGTTCATTAAAGCAGCGATAAATTTCTACATTATCGACATGGCCGGCGCCATTGATATGCTCATCGGTGGGCTGAAAACTGTATTCAATCATTTGGGTAGCTCTAAAAATAGTGATTTTTGTGTGAAAGCAAGAAAGCACCGCACGCAGAACCGCAGTGTATAAGTCATACATGAGGATTCGAGTACGGAGGTGACGCAGCTATCGCACAAAAAGTGCATTTTTATAGCTGCCCAATTTCTTCTTATGTTGGTAGTACTTTGGAGTTTTTAACTTCCAGTAAATTAAAACTAGAAACTATATTTTTAACTCCAGGAAATTTTAAAATTCGCTGCATCGAGATTTCACCGAAGTGATCAATATTTTTGGCCACCACTTTAAGCAGGTAGTCGTACTCACCACTCATGGCGAAGCACTCCATTATATAATCTTCGTTGCGTACCGCCTGCATAAAGCGTTCGGTATCGGCTTCGGAGCCCTGCTCTAGATCAACCTGGACAAAGGCGGTCACCTCCAAGCCGAGCCGGCGCTGATCCAGGATGGCGCTATAACCGGTGATAACCCGCTCTTCCTCCAGCTGCTTTACCCGTCGGAAGCACGGTGATTCAGACAAGCCTATCGCCTGGGACAGCTCAACATTGGACATGCGCCCATTGCGCTGTAAGGCCCGTAATATCTTCCGCTCATTCACCGCAATATCGGTTTCTTTACCCGGCATGGAATTATCCACCTAGTATCATCATAAATAAGACCAAATCTTGCCATAAATCCGACATAAATAGAAGAATTAGCAAAGATATTGCGACTAATGACTCTTAAAATCCCTTTCCCAGTGATGATTTTGATAAGGAATAATAATGGCAGATCTATTTGAAAACCCCATCGGCCTGTGTGGCTTTGAATTTGTTGAGTTCGCCGCCGCAGAAAGAGGCTTGCTTGAGCCTACATTTGCCGCCATGGGGTTTAGCCATGTCGCCAACCACCGCTCCAAAAATTGCACCCTGTGGCGCCAGGGCGATATCAACTTTGTCATCAACTACGAAGCCAAAAGCCCGGCCGGGTATTTTGCCGAAGAGCATGGCCCCAGTGCCTGCGGCATGGCATTTCGAGTAAAGAATGCCCAACAGGCCTACGCCGAGCTGATTAAACGTGGCGCCCAGCCAATTGATATCCCCACCGGCCCGATGGAGCTAAAACTGCCCGCTATAAAAGGCATTGGTGGTGCCGCTCTGTATTTGGTTGACCGCTGTGAGCGCGGCAGTTCAATTTACGATATCGACTTTGTTTACCTCGACGGTGTTGACCCCTACCCTGAGGGTTTTGGTTTTAATGTTATTGACCACCTCACCCACAATGTTTACCGCGGTCGTATGGACTATTGGTCTGAATTTTACGAGTCCTTGTTTAACTTTAAAGAGATTCGCTACTTTGACATCAAGGGCGAATACACCGGCCTGCAGTCTCGCGCCATGACCGCGCCCGATGGTCTAATTCGCATACCATTGAACGAAGAAGCCGCCGGTGGCAAAGGTCAAATTGAAGAATACCTGATGGCCTACAACGGTGAAGGCATTCAGCACATCGCCTTTTCCTGTGATGACTTATACGCTTGTTTAGATCGGCTTAAGGCCCAGGGCATTCCACTGATGACGGCACCGCCTGAAACTTACTACGACATGCTGGAAGAGCGTTTACCCGGCCATGGTGAGCCACTGGATGAACTTAAACAACGTGGTATCTTGGTCGATGGCACCACTGGTGATGGCGAGCCGCGCTTATTGCTGCAAATATTTTCTGAGACTCAGGTGGGCCCTATTTTCTTTGAATTTATTCAACGCAAAGAAGACGATGGTTTTGGCGAGGGTAATTTTAAAGCCCTGTTTGAATCGATGGAGCGAGATCAAATTAATCGCGGAGCTTTGGATATTGAAGCCTAAAAATACCAGCAGAAACTGAGTTTCTGCTGGTATGAGATGTGAGATGTGAGAGGTGAGACATCTCACCTCTCGTTGTCTTTCGCCTCACATTTTACGTTTTACATTTCATCGCTTAAGCGATTAAGGTAGTACCGCCATCAATCGGGATAATTTGCCCGGTAATAAAGCCGCCCGCCTTACTCGCTAGCATTATCGCCACACCGGCAATATCGCTAGGCTCGCCCCAGCGGTGCATTGGAATGCTTTTGCACTCTTCTTCAAAGGCTTCGGTGTTGTTACTCAAGAACTCGGTCATCTTGGAATAAAAACGACCTGGGGCAATGGCATTAACGCGAATATGGCTTTCGGCTAATTCTTTGGCCAATACCCGGGTCAGCTGGTGCACCGCAGTTTTACTAACCGCGTAACTGAAGTTATCCAAACCATTGCCTACAATACCGGCGATAGAACCAATATTGATCACACTGGCGAAGCTATCAGCGCTGGCATTTTTCTTCAGCAGCGGTAATAAAGCCTGAGTTAAAAAGAAAGGGCTTTTGGCGTTGATATCCATGACCTTGTCCCAGCCTTTTTCAGGAAACTGACCAAACTCACCGGCCCAGCCAGTACCGGCATTGTTGACCAACACATCAATATGCTGTTCGCGCTCATTCAATGCTTGCACTAGGCTGGCCATGCCTTCATTGGTGGCGACGTCGCCAGGTAAAGCAATACACTCGCCATACTGGCTTAGCTCTGCCGCAGCGGTGATACATGCCTCAGCTTTACGGGCGGTGATATAAACGCGCTTGGCACCGGCCTGCAAAAAACCCTGGGCCATAAAAGAACCCAAACCACGGGAACCGCCGGTTATAACGCAGATTTTGCCCTGCATGGAAAATAAATCGTTCATAAACTCACTCTAGCTGTCTGGTAAAGAATGCCAGCAAGCCTAACAAAGAAGTTTTCACAATGGATATTTATTCGTGTGATAGCCCGCTATCAAGGTAGCTTGCCAAAGCGCTTATAATAACTGGGGCTGGCTTGGGGCAATGACCCCTCTGCCGTGGCCATATTATTCATCAGGTATTGTTCGGCAAAACCGTGGATGCGTTTATAGATATTGGCGGTCAAATTAAGTGCCGCTTTACCGGCCCAATCACTGGGCAACAATTCTTCCGGTAGCTCTGAATCCTTTAATAGAATACGCCGATATTCATGTACCAATAGGGTTCGTAGTTGGAAGCACTGCTCTGGGTCGAGTTCACCCTGGGCTGGCAAGCTGGCCTGCAACGGCCGGAATTTGACTAAAAACTCTTCATAGCGGGCTTCGAGCTGGTCTAGGTTCCAACAGCTGGCCGAGAGTTGCTGCAACACCTTCTGCGACAAGATATCTTCGGTATTGGCGGTCATTACAATGACCTTGTCGTGAATACCCAACTCCTGCAGGGTTTCATCCAGCGATTGCCTATCCGCGCCGGGCTTAGCCAAAACGCCATTGGTTAAATTGCCAAAACCCGCCCACATTAGCTCTTTACGCATCTGGTCGCGGGCGGTATCAACAACATAGGCCGGGATCACCATGGTCCACTTACCGTCCCACTCTGGCCGTGATTGGGCATAAATACGCCTAGAGGCACTGTGAAACTGGCGCTGACCAATGTCGGCAAGGCGGTAATAACTGCGGCGCCCGACCTGGGTCGAGGCTAACCAATCTTCCTGAATCAATCGGTACACCGAAGTCCGCACTAGGCGCTGGTTTAAACCAAAAGGCTCCAGTGCTTTGATCAAGCTGCCCAGCCAAACCGAGCCACCATGCTGGGAGATTGAATCTCCAAAGACAGAAATAATCAAAGATCCGGCCCGTAGGGGGCGCTGCTTTTGAAAATCCACCAGTAATGCGTCAACGCCGGGAATATTTTGTGGCTTGCTCAAAGGTAAAGACTCTATAGAGGATAAGGGGCAATGCCGGTCATTCTACAAACCAGCGGCCCCAGTTACAAACATGATAAGCAATATTTAATTGCAAATGATAATTACTTTCATTAAAATTTGCAGAAATACACTTATCACGGAATTTTGAACTATGGCAGACATCAACCAAGCCGAGGTGGCTTTAGTCTTTGGTACCGACACCGGTAATACCGAAGAGATAGGCGACAAGATTTGTCAGGCATTGGCCGAGCGTGGTGTGGTGGTTGAAATGGTGAACATCGTCGATATCGACAGCGATTTTTTCGAACCCTACAACTTCATCATAATGGGCATTCCCACCTGGGACTTTGGTGGTATCCAGGAGGACTGGGAAGAGCGTGAGGATGTTATCACCGCCGCACAGCTAACCGGCAAGCAGGTGGCACTGTATGGCCTGGGTGACCAGCTAGGTTACGGTGACTACTTCCTTGACGCCATGGGCTGGCTCCATGAGCGTACAGCCGCAGCAGGTGCCGAGATGATTGGCCATTGGTCCACCGAAGGCTATGATTTTGAGGCCTCCCTGGGCGTGAACAAAGACAAAACTCTGTTTATGGGCCTGGCCATTGATGACGACCAGCAATTCGACCTAACCGACGCGCGCATAGCCGGTTGGGTAGAGCAAATTTGCCAAGAATATCAGCAACTGCGAGCCGCTTAGCTCTCGGCCATCGGGGTATTCAGCAGAGCCCTAAGCCGCTCACAGCACGAGCGTTTTTAGGGCCATAAGCTGTGCACCATGGCAGTCAATCGGGTCCATTGGCGCTTAAAATTTCATTTAATTCCCTCTTCCAAAGGCTAGCGGCCCCCACTACCAACAGGTGGATACATTACACGTTAGACTATTAAAACGCCTGCATTTGTCATAAACTGCTCAAAAACAATAATAGAGAAGTGATAAATGTCTGAAAAACTCGACAAAATAGATTTGAAAATACTCAATATATTGCAAGACAATGCCCGCATCAGTAATGCGGACCTAGCAACTAAAGTAAACCTCTCGCAAACCCCCTGCCTACGCCGCTTACGTAAACTTGAATCCAGTGGCGTCATCAAACAGTACTGTACTCGCCTCAATAATAAGCAGCTGGGGCTCAATATCTCGGCTTTTGTGTTTGTGAAGCTAGAGCGCAATACCGCCCAAAACGGCAAAGAGTTTGAAGATGCTGTGAGTATACTGCCCGAGGTAATGGAATGTTGCGTGCTCGCTGGCAGCCACGACTACAGCTTGCGCATTGTTACCAGTGATTTAGACGCCTATGAGCGCTTTATCAAAAACAAACTCGCCCATATTGAGAAAGTTGCCCATATTGAATCAACCATTATCCTCAACCAGGTGATGGATCGACAAACCATCGACCTAACTAGGCTGTAGCAGCGCAACTGGCCTGAGCCAACCCTGGCTCAGGCCCAAGCAATCCAAACTCACATCGCCGTGGCCAAAACAGCAGGCTTGAGCTTTTTCCCTCCAGGTATTAACATTACACGTAAGTTTATTACTGGTTAATCATATGTGGAAGCCACCCCAGCGCATCAAACACCCGCCTTTAGACCACCCCTGGCCCAGGGCCGAGCAAGCCCAGCAGTCTCTGTTATTTAATCCAATTAAACTGGGACCCTTGCAGCTTGAGCAAAAAACCTGGATTCCGGCGATGGTCCCCTGGCGCGCAACCGATGAGGGTTTTGTCTCCGCCAATGTATTGGACTGGTACCGCCGTTTTGCCGAAGGCCAGCCCGGCGCCATTGTGATTGAAGCCACCGGTATTCGCGATGTCGCCAGTGGCCCGTTGCTGCGCATTGGACACCAGCGCTATATTCCCGGCTTAAAAAAATTGGTCGACACGGTACACCAAGCCAGCCAGGGTAAAACCAAGGTATTGATTCAGCTGATTGATTTTTTGTCGATTCGGCGCCGGCCAGAGCCAGAGAAATTTTTCCAACGTTTCTTAGCAATCGACCCGCCACTGCGGCACAGATACGCCGAGCTCACAGGTCAAAACGACTGCGATGATGAAACCATACGCGATACTTTACCGACCTTAGAAACCGAGGTGTTGAATCAAATATTAGATAGCCGCCAGCAAGAATCCCTGCGACAGGGGTTTCGCGAACGAGTCTACGATAAGCAAGCCCATATCGAACAACTGCCACAAGTATTGCCCAAACTATTCGCCCAAGCCGCCGAGCGCGCTAAACAAGCGGGGTTTGATGGCATTGAGCTGCATTATGCCCACGCGTATACCATGGCCTCGTTTTTATCCGCCACTAACTGTCGTACAGATGGCTATGGGGGTAGCCGGGAAAACCGTGTGCGCTTGCCGCTGGAGGTATATCACAAGGTTCGCCAGCAAGTCGGTCAACACTACCCGGTGGGCTGCCGCTTTTTAAGCGATGAAATTTTTAATGACGGCAGCGACTTAAACGATGCCAAATATTTTGCCCTGCAATTTGCCCAAGCTGGAATGGATTTTTTATCGCTTTCCCGTGGTGGCAAATTTGACGACGCCAAGCAGCCCAAGGTTGGCCAGGCCGCCTACCCCTATACCGGCCCCTCGGGCTATGAATGCATGCCCTCGTTTCAGTCCGATGAGCTGGGTCCCTTTGGCCGCAACCTGGAACCCACCGCTGAGATTCGACAAGCGATTCGGCAAGCGGGTCACAGCACCGCCGTGGTGGTTGCGGGCGGTATTCACAGCTACCAGCAGGCTGAAGATATTTTACAAAACGACAAGGCCGACGTCATTGGCATAGCCCGCCAAGCCATAGCCGACCCCGACTGGTTTCGCAAGGTTAAAGCCGGTTGCGGGGCCGAGGTACGGCGCTGCGAATACAGCAATTACTGCGAAAAGCTAGACCAAAACCACCAAGAGGTGACGTGCAATTTATGGGATAAAAAAGATAAAGACGACGCGGTTTTAAGCAAAGACCAGCGCCGCCGTTTGATTGCGCCGGCGTGGCGGCGAGAAACCTAAGCGTAAAACTGGCCCTAGCAGCTGGCGCTAGGGCCGACCTAAAACCATTGTTTTTGGCGCCAGTTGAAAACCCGACCTGGTCCAAGCCAAGCCCCAGAAACAAATATAGCTTGCGCATATCCAGTTCAAGACTTAGTTTATTTACCAGCCTATAGCAAGCTTCACCTCTTGCTCGCATTCGCCCATTACGGGTTCGGGCGCTTACAGCGTCTTAGCCTAGGTTCAACTAAAAATAATTTACTCGCTTCCAAGGAGCCTCGATGAAAGCTCAGATGATAAAAACTCTGATCGCCGCAGCGATCGCCAGCAGCCTAAGCGCCCCCAGCTTTGCTAACAATGTAGATGCCATGGCCGACCAAATTGAGCCCCAGGTGATCAAATGGCGACGCCATTTTCATCAGCATCCGGAGCTATCTAACCGCGAGTTCAATACCGCCAAAACCATCGAGAAATACCTGAAGAGCCTAGGCCTAAAAACTGAGACCGGCATTGCCCGCACCGGTGTGGTGGCAGTCTTAGACAGTGGCAAACCCGGCCCGGTGGTGGCGCTGCGTGCCGACATGGACGGCCTGCCGGTGATAGAGTCGGTAGACCTACCCTTTGCCTCTAAGGCCAAGAGCGAATACAACGGCAAGCAAGTGGGGGTAATGCACGCCTGTGGCCACGATACCCATATGGCCATGCTGATGGGCGCCGCTAAGATATTGGTCGCCAACAAAGACAAGCTGCGCGGCAAGGTGAAATTTATCTTCCAACCCGCTGAAGAAGGTGCGCCCAATGGCGAAACCGGTGGCGCCGAGGTGATGGTTAAAGAAGGCGTGCTTAACAACCCAGACGTCGATGTTATTTTTGGGCTGCATATTAGCTCCGACACCGATGTGGGTGTCGTGGCGTACCGTGCCGGTGGCATTATGGCCGCGGTTGATCCGTTTAAAATTGTGGTCAAAGGCAAGCAGGCTCACGGTGCCTACCCTTGGCTGTCAATTGACCCCATTGTCACCTCGGCGCAAATTATCATGGGCCTACAGACTGTCGTTAGCCGCGAGGCCAAACTGATCGACTCCGCCGCCGTCGTCACCGTCGGTTCGATTCACGGCGGTAACCGCTCGAACATCATCCCCAGCCAGGTAGAAATTGTCGGTACCATCCGTACCCTGGATGAAAATGTGCGCAAAAAAGTTCATGCCGGGGTACACCGCAAGGCCGAGTTTATTGCCAAGAGCATGGGCGCCACCGCCGAAGTAACCCTGCCGTTGGATTATAGTTACCCGGTTACTTATAACGACCCCAAGTTAATGGCTGAGATGCTACCGGTATTGACCGCGACCGCAGGCAAGAGCAATGTCAAAGAAGTTAACCCCGTCACAGGCGCGGAAGACTTTGCGTTTTTTCAGGAAAAGGTTCCCGGAGTTTATCTGTTTGTGGGTGGCAAACCTAAAAATTTGGCGGTTGATAAAGCGCCCGCTCACCATACTCCGTTTTTCAAAATTGATGAGTCAGGCATGAAGCTGGGGGTTAAATTACTGACCAACTTGACCATCGACTACATGGCCAAACACTAAAACTTAACGTTTAGCCGGCTAGCCTTAGCCAAGCCAAAGAGCGACTAAGCCACCATCTGCGTCTGGGTTTAGTCGCTCTTATTTGCCGCCACCCTCCTGGCTTTAATCCCAGTTAATAAGCCCCTCCCCCGCTGGCATAAATTCATCGAATTTATAGCGCACTATTAAGCATTTAATTATTAGACCAATCGGTCTATATTTGACTTTATTGCAACAACAGCCGCCAATAAAGGACCGCAAATGAGAGATTATTCAGATCCAAAAATCGAAGAGATTTTACAGCAACACGCTAAATCCAAGGGTTTTAACGCCTGGTTAGGCTTGGACCTAATTGCCGCCGGCAATGGCCAAATAGAAATTGAACTGACCACCTCGGATGATATGTTGCAGCACCACGGGTTTGTCCATGGTGGGGTCGTCGGTGCGCTAACCGATACCGCCTGCGCTTGGGCCGCCGCCACGGTATCGGGTGATGTGGTTACCGCCTCTTACACCATTCAATTACTGGCACCGGCTTTGCCACCCAAACTAACGGTTAAAGCCGCGGTGATCAAAAAAGGCAAGCGCACCGCCTCGGTAGAGGCCAAGGTATATTGCTTGGATAAACAGGGCACAGAGAAATTGGTCGCCAATGCCCTGGCCTCAATTGCTATACTGGGCTAATACTCACCATTATAGCCACAGCTTTTTTAAGGGACCAAAATGCCAGCACCGAGCGGCTCTGTCTTAGCAACCAAACAACGCCTTATAAAGGTCGCCACCGAGCTATTTCAGCAGCAGGGTTTTTATGCCACCGGCTTAAATACATTGCTCCAGCAGGCCAATTGCCCCAAAGGCAGCTTGTACCACCATTTCCCTGGCGGTAAAACCGACCTGGCTATTGCCTGCCTTGAACAACTCAGCCAACAGTTGCTGCACTTTATCGACCAGCTGGCATTAACACAGGGAACAGCGGGGTTAATTACAGCACTGTTCCAGCAAACCGAGCTCTGGCTTAAACAACAGGGCTGGCTGGGCGGCTCGTTGCTGTCAACGCTCAACCACGAAACTACCGCCGCCGACACCGACATTCGGCAAGCCTTAAAAAAAACCTACGGTCTTATCGACACAAAACTGCAGCACGTTTTTATCGCCGAAGGTATGGCTAAAAATACCGCCAAGGATTTTTCCCTGCAGCTGATGATTAATTATGAAGGCGCGCTCAACTTAGCCTCGGCCACCCAGAATAAGGCCCCATTGCAGCATGCAAAAAGCACCTTACTGCAAGCGTATAAGCAGCTATGACTAATACTCTGGCCTGGATGCTAGGCGCCCTAGTTTCATTTTGCTTGATGGCCAGTGGTGCGCGCGAGATCAGTGGCGAGGTGGATATTTTTCAAACCTTGTTTTATCGCAGTTTAATCGGCGGCATTTTAATCTTGCTCATTATTCTTCACCGCAAGAAAACAGAGCTATTAAAAACCCGCCGCCTGGGCCTACACAGCCTACGCGGGCTGTTTCATTTTGCCGCTCAATATGGCTGGTTTTTAGGCATTGGCTTACTGCCTTTAGCCGAGGTGTTTGCACTAGAATTTACAGCGCCCTTTTGGACGGCAATATTGGCTGCGGTTTTTCTCGGTGAAAAACTCACCCGGCGGCGCTTGCTGGCCATCGGTTTAGGTGTGGTTGGGGTGTTGCTGATTGTGAAACCCAGTGCCGAAATTTTTAACCCAGCCTCAATTATTGTATTAACCGCCGCCATCGGTTTCGCCGTGGCCTATGTCAGTACCAAATCCCTGGCGGGCACTGAATCGGCTATTACGATTGTATTCTATATGTGTTTATTGCAACTGCCCTTGGGCCTGGTGCTGGCACTGCCGAATTGGCAAACACTCTCGGCCGAGCAGTTTGGCGTAGTCGTTATTATCAGCCTGGCGGCATTGGCGGCACACTTCTGCCTCAATAAGGCCATGCAAAACGCCGATGTCACCATTGTCGTCACCTTGGATTTTTTGCGCCTACCCGCAATCGCTGTGGTCGGTATTGTCTTTTACCATGAGGGCATCAGCAGTGGCCTGATACTGGGTTCGCTATTGATGCTGGCGGGCAATTTACTGAATGTCTACCGCGCCCCAAAACAATAAACATTAGCCCCCAGGGCTAAGACGGTTGTAATAAACCGGCTAAAATTGCAAACATCTCCGGCTCGCCATGGGCGACATTAAATCGCATCCAGCGACTGCTGCTACCATCGGCCTTAAAAATATTACCCGGCGCCAAAACCAGGTCTTGCTTTAGGGCCAGCTCAGTAATTTCCACCGCACTGCGGCTCCAGTCCGGCAGCTTGGCCCAGATAAACATACCGTGCTCTGACGGGTTGGGCACATCAAAACCTAACACGTCGAGCTGCTGCAGGGTTTGCTCGCGGCCCTGCTCTAAGCGGCTGCGTAAGCGCCGCACATGCTTGCGGTAATAACCCTCAGATAAGGTATGGTAAATAGCCCGCTCGCCAATTTCACCGGTGGTTAACTGGCTTAGCAATTTTAGATCCACTAATTCATCAGCCAAATCTTGGCGACAAGCGATATAGCCAACCCGCAAATTAGCGGAAATGGTTTTAGAAAAACTGGAGATATAAATCACCCGGTTTAACTGGTCCAAGGCCGCCAGCCGCGGCGGTGGGTTGGGGTGTAGATCACCGTAGACATCGTCCTCGACAATATAAAAACCATGGGTTTCAGCCAAGCGTAATAACTCATAGCTACACGCCGGGCTAATGGAGCTGCCGGTTGGGTTTTGCAGCACACTGGTGGTAATAAATAATTTCGGTTTGTGCTGGTGCAGCAACTGTTTCATCACGGCTATGTCGGGGCCATCACCCAGGCGCGGTATGCCAATCACCTGCGCGCCACTTAAACGCAGCATACCAAATAAATTAAAATAAGCCGGGTCATCCACAAACACCACATCGTCGGCTTTCAGCATTAAGCGCGCAACCAAATCCAAGCCATGGGAGGCGCCATAGCAGGTGATAATTTGGCTGGTTTCCGCCCGAATACCCGACAAGGTCTCTAAGCGATGTTGTAAAGTCTGCCGCAGCGGTAGAAATCCCGCAGCCTGACCATATTCGACCAGGTGTTTGCCCGGCGTTCGCGACAAGGAACGCAGGCTGCGCTGCACCCCTTCGGCATCTAGCCACTCATGGGGCAGCCAACCGCAGCCGGGCTGAAAGCGGTGCAAACCATCTTTTAGCGCCTGGCGCAGCAGCCATAGCACATCATCGGCACGGTTTAATTGGCAAGCCGGTTGGTAATCGCTGTCATTAATCGGCTTGCCCACATAAAATCCCGAGCCCTTGCGTGATAATAAATGACCGCTGGCCACTAGCCGATCATAGGCCTGCACCACAGTAAAACGACTGACCCCATGCTGGTCGGCAAATTGCCGAATAGAAGGCACCTTGGTGCCGGTACGGAGGATGCGAGCTTCGATTTTGGCGGCAATGCCCTGTACTATTTGCTCGACCAAGGGCTGGTCGATCTGGCGATTAATATCGAGTATGGCCATCTTAATATCCGATCGGTTTGGGGGCTGTACCGGTTCAATCACCGGTACAGGTTCATCAACTGTACTGCCAACTGTACCTGTATTGTCAGGTTGATTATCCGTATCTTTGCATAAAAGCCACCCCTATGCAGCAGAATTTATGAACACATTACTTTTATACATCACCACCGTTTTGATATGGGGCTCTACCTGGCTGGCGATTAGCTTCCAACTGGGTGAGGTCGACAGCCTGCTGTCAGTATCTTATCGCTTTGGCTTGGCGGCCTGCTTGCTGCTGGCCTATTGCTGGCTAAGGGCTAAACCCATGCGTTTTAGCCCATCGGAGCACGTCTTTATTTTTCTCCAGGGCGCCTGTTTATTTGGCTTTAACTACTGGTTGTTTTATTTAACCACCGCTCATATCAGCTCTGGCCTAGTTGCCGTTATTGGCAGCAGCATGGTGTTTATGAATATTATCAACGGCCGTTTGTTTCTTGGCCGCTCAATTCAAGCCCATGTGGTTTTTGCAGCCCTGCTCGGTATTGCCGGTATTTGCCTGGTATTTTGGCCCGAGCTTAAGCAGGTCGGTGTAAATACCCAAAATATTAGTAGCGCCTTGTTGCTGGGTTTTGTCGCCACTTATTTTGCTTCACTGGGCAATATCATTTCCTCACGTAATCAGGCGGTCAAGATCCCAGTCTTGCAAAGCAATGCACTGGGCATGGCCTACGGAGCTGGGCTGATGTTAATCATCGCCCTGGCCCTGGGCGCCGAACTAAAATTTGAAACCCGCTTATCGTATGTCACCTCTTGGTTATACCTGTCTGTATTTGGCTCTATCGTGGCCTTTAGTTGCTATCTAACACTGATCGGCCGCATCGGCGCTGATAAAGCCGCTTACTCCAGCTTGGTTTACCCGATTATTGCCTTGCAACTTTCAGCCTGGTTCGAGAGTTTTCAATGGTCCAGCCTCAGCCTGCTCGGGCTGCTATTAATCCTGCTCGGTAATCTTATTATTTTGGCTCCACGACGCTGGCTAGTCGGCCTATTAGATAAACTCGCTCAGGCTAGAATTAGAACCCGGCTGGAGTAACTAAAAGAGCAGGTAATATTCAAGGACATTTAAAGCACCGTTCAGCGTCGGTTTTAGCACTGGCGCGGCTTATAATGACTGCTATGATAGTGAGTTAGTCAATCACACGAGTAGCGTCAGCCTTCATGTCCTCCAGCACCGCTAGTAGCCAACGCCCCAGCATTCTCGCTCTAGCTCTGCCCAGCATCTCGCTATTGTTGATTTTCACCTTGGTTAACTTGGCGGTTATTAAAATTGTTGCCGGCCTCGGCACCGATGGTATTGCCGCCGTAACCACCGGCTCACGGGTATTCTTTATCGTTTATTCGGCCATTATGGGCTTGGGCGCTGGCGCCACCGCGCTGATCGCCTACGCTTGGGGCGGTAATAATAAAGCCGAAGCAGAAATTTATTTAAGCCTTAGTCTCAAGCTAGGTTTGTTTATATCGGCGCTATTTAGCCTCGCCTTTGTTATTGCAGTGCCCTACCTCTGCGACTTGTTTAACCTGCAAGGCCAGGCGCGAATCGCCACCATCGATTATGTTCGTTTCTCCAGTTTATTTAATATCAATATTGCCATCATTTTAATTATTACCACCGGGCTGCGGGCCGCCGGCGATGGTTGGATGCCGTTCTATTTAACCGCTGTCACCAATATAATTTACCTACCATTGTGTGCCGGGCTTACCTACGGCTGGGATGGTTTGGAGTGGCAAATTTGGGGCTGGCAATTATTCTCTTTGCCCGATATGGGCATTCGCGGCACCGCCGTTGGTGGCGGCATTGCCTATCTACTGGGTAGCATTTTGACCTGGTATTTGTGGCGGCGGCAGAAACTTATCTTAGGTTTTCGCGCTACTAAGCTAAAGCAACAATGGCCAATGTTAAAACGTTTATGGCAGGTATCCTACCCCGCCATCGCCGAGCAGCTCATCATTCAACTGGCTTTATTTTCATTTCTTACCATTGTCGCCACTTATAGTACCGAGGCATTTGCCGCCTATGGCGTCGGCCTAGGCCTGCTATCAATCACCATCGTGGTTGGCGCCGGTTTTGGCGTAGCGGCCTCGGCCTTGGTCGGCCAGGAACTAGGGGCCGGCAAGCCTGAAGCTGCCGTCAGCATTGGCTACCGCACTTTGTTGTGGGCTTTTTTAACCATGAGTTTACTCGGTGGCCTAACTATTTATTTTGCCACCCCCCTGGCCTCCGCCATGGTAGACGACCCTGAAGTAATCCGCCTGACTTCGGTATTTCTTATTATGCTGGGGGTATCGCAACCGCTGATGTCAGTCGATATGGCATTAGGCGGCGCCCTGCGTGGGGCCGGTGACACCCGCTTCCCGCTGGTCTCAACATTCTGTGGTTTTATCATTACTCGGCTGGCAACCGCATTCGTATTTATGCAGCTAGGACTATCAGTAGAATGGATTTTTGGAGCGTTAATAGGTGACTACATAGTAAAAGCGGGAATGATTTTTTGGCGATTTCATTCCCGCGTTTGGGTGCCTAAGGTCTAAACCAATTAACGTTTTTGGCGGCCGATCATATGTTTAATATCACGGTTAAGCGGCAGAGAAAAATCATGTGAGGCTATCACTACGTTATCACGGGTTCTAACTATCCTTGCGCTGATGTATAAATTACTACCACCGATCGCATAAGTTCCCAGCAGCACAGCTTGAGCATCATGTTCCTTGGAAATATCCTGTAACTTTCTCGATAAAATAAACTCACCGGCTTTTTGCTTGATAAACAAACTATCGCGCATTTTTACTTCAATGACTTGATAGCCACCGTTAGTGAAGCCAGCAGCCATAACCTCGGCAGCCATACGACCAAAAGTAGAGGACATGCTTAGGTTGTCAATGTTAGCAAAACTAGCGGCAATGATTGGTTTGGTGGCAGACAATCTCGAAATCAAGTTGCCATGAAGTTCAGCGCGAGCCTCTTTAAGCTCAGCAATCACATTGACCTGCTTGGGTGGTCGGTATTCAGAAGTATTTGAGCAAGCCGTAATAAATAGGCTAGTAGCGGCTAATAAGCCAATAAATAACTTGTTCATTATCTATCCCTTATCCGTTACGCGAATTGAACGAGGCTTCATATAATGATCCTCGTCAGCATTATTTATGTAATAAATATTGGAGGATGAATGCACAATACTACCGGCTTTTTCGACTCTCGTCGTAATGATAACCTCGGTGGTCGAGCCATCGGTCAAGTTACCGCTAAACGCATCTTTTGCCATTGCTGCTGGCAACAACAAAGCTGCTGGGCTGCTCCACTTATCGACAGCATAGGCGACAACACCAATTTTCGCTGTCAACAAAGTCCAAAAACCGACGGGCTTACGAACGGTATCTTGGTCCTTATGGTGAATAACTTGCGTCTCGTAACTCAGCACCATAGACCCCATAGCGCTATTGCGTAACAGCACCCCCTGGCCTAATAAACGACTGGCCAGAAGATTATCAAACGACTGTGAAAAGGGCGTGTCCGCTTTCTGGTCATCGATATATAATGGCCATTCTTTGACGGAGGCCGCAACCAACCTTGCCTCGTGCTGGGCTAGCACGTCCCAATGGTGGGCCGCCTGCATTTTTTGCTGCTTGGTAGTAGAATAAGTAGTCGCTAAAGGCGCTTGGGAGGTATTTAATTGCGCGCAGGCAGACAAAATTCCCAGGCAGCCGCCCAGTAATACTATTTTTTTCAACATGTTGAAAAGTCCTTTTTGGTGATAATAACGCTGAGCAGAATCCCTGCCACTCAATCCTAGCTATTTTAGCAAAGCTAGCTTTTGCAAACAAATAGATTAAGTTGAATACTAGACAAGATATGAAAAAAATCTATCGAAATATCCAGCAGGAGGTCCTACCCCACTGAATACACTCCGAAGTAAGCTGCCTAAGCAGCTTTTCATTAAGCCGGGCACCAACTACCAGCACAAGCCCTGGTAGTTTTGGTTTTTCCTACTACTCTCACATAGGCCCATCAAATCCAACAGCGGCTTTCTGGCCATAGCTTTGTTGGCGATAGATTCGGCGTAAGCATCTTGGTGCGCTACCACGATCAAATCAGATTGCCGAATCAGTACATTGGAGTTTTTACAGTATTGGCCAGGTAATTTGGCTCCCGCCTGGTGTAAACGTTGCTGCTTTAACTCGGTACATAGATTGGGGTCATAGTAGTAGACTTGATAGCCTAGCTTTTCCAGCGCCGCCGCTAAGCGAATCGACGGGCTTTCGCGCAGGTCATCGGTTCCCGCCTTAAAACTATAACCGACAATACCAACCGAACGTGGACCACGCCGCTCTATAAGTTCTAAAGCATGGCCGATATGACGATCATTGGTTTCGGCCAAACTTCTAATAAGCGGTAAATCTACGCCATTACGGGCGGCCAAAGATAAAATACCACTGGTATCTTTAGGCAGGCAAGAACCACCGTAGGCAAAACCCGGCATTAAGTAGTTTGCGGATATATTCAGCTTGGTATCTTGTTTAAAAATTTCCATAACCTGGTGGCTATTGACCCCGACTGATTTACACAAACGACCGATTTCATTGGCGAAAGAAACTTTAACGGCATGCCAGGCATTATCAACATATTTAACAAACTCGGCCGCCTCTAAGCTACACATAATCGGTTCCCCGGGTATGGCTTGATACAGCTTGGCGGCATAATCACCGCTGCGTTTATCCAAGCAACCAATTACTGTTTTCGGCGGATTAAAAAAATCTTCGATGGCGCTACTTTCACGTAAAAACTCTGGGTTAAAACACACACCAAAGCCTAAACCTCGAGTTTTTCCGGAATGCATTTCGATCAGGGGAATTAAATATTCACGACAGGTTTTTGGCGGCACCGTACTGCGGAAAATAATAAGGTGATAATTGTTTTTCATTTTCAAGGCCTGCCCAATTTGTTTAGCAGCCTGCTGTAGATAACGTATATTGCAGCTGCCGCTGTCATCGCTGGGGGTACCCACGCTAATTAGGCTAACATCGCTTTTTAATACCGCATCAATTACATCTGTTGTTGCGCTTAGTCTATTTTCACTCTTAGCTTGCTGCAACAACTCACTCAGCCCCGGCTCGACTATCGGCACCTCACCCCTACTCAGAGTATCAATTTTGGTTTTATCGGGATCGGCACCAATAACTTGGTAGCCAAGCTCAGAGAAGCACGCTGCGGTTACCAAGCCAACATAACCCATACCTAAAATACTGAGACGGGGTTTGGCGTTATTCTTAGCCAAGCGAACGTTATCGATTACTTTGGGTTCAAGCTTAGTCTGGGCATAGGCTTGCTGCTTGGGTTTAATGGTCATCACATCGCCATCAATAATCACACATTTCATTTTTGGTAAATTTGAATCAGAGTAATCTGTAATAGACATAAGCCGCCTCCTGGCGTGAATATTTTACGTGTTGTAAATTACTCATCGCAGGTATTGTGCCAACATTAAGATAAAGGCCGCCAGGCTATGAATTGATTGGGCCCGGCGGTTACGAGGCTAATTTTATCAAGCTTGGAAAGATGTTCTAAATCGCAAACAATTTGCAAAATGTATTGCAAAATGCAACTGCATTACGAATAAAATGAAGTGCCGCGCGGCTCCACTAACACCCTGGCCAGCAGAACCACCGGTGCTTGGTTCGACTCACCCTTTGGCATAGGCTTTGCCTGTGTAACAAGTACAAACTGCAGCAGGCCATAAAGCCATCGTAAGATAAGCAGCCAATCGGGTTTACCGCCCGCTCAGAATAAAGCGGAAGAATAAACCTGTAAACAGCTTGGCTGTTGGGCGGCCGGACCGGCAGTGAATGAGTAAGATATTTATACGCTTTCAGGAGCAGCCTATGGTTAAATTTAAGCATATCTACCCGGCCATCGCAGTGCTAGGTTTTGCCCGGTCATGGTCTAGCCCACGCGCGCTAAAACTAGCAAGGACCGCGGGTCAATTACTCAGCCAAAATAATTTTATGGTGGTGGCGGGAAATACCGCTGGAACCCCAGGTGCCGCCATCAGCGCCGCGAGAGCAAGTGGTGGTGACAGCCTAGCAATACTTGAAACCAGCCAGCTAGATGACTGCAATGATTATGATGGCTATTATTACCTACAAACCAGCGCCCGCTTGAAACATCGCTGTATTGCCCGTGTCTGCTTGGCGGCAATAGTTATCGGCGGAGGGCCCGGCAGCCTAGAGATAGTCAAAGATTTTACGGCCCTGAAAAAGCCGGTGCTATTAATACAGGGTAGCGGCGGTATCTGCGCCGAAGCCAACAACGGTGCAAACTTAAGGTGGGTGGATTCGGTCAGCACCGCGGTAAAATACTCAACTATTCTCCCAGGATTTCATTTTCCGGTAGATCGTTGACGGGCTTACTCCCAATATGGCCGCCGCCTTGGGCACATTGCCATCGCAGTGTTCAATGGCGCGATTGATAGCCTCCCGCTCGAGCTCACTCAAAGGAATAATTTCAGCCGGGTTGTCAGTTTCCGGGGCTGTCAATTGGTCTTTGCTGAGCGCAGCTCCAGATTGTAAAAACGCCTCGGTTTGTTGTTGCGCCGGCAAGTTCAACATATCAAAACTAATCCATTCGGCGCGGTTCATAATAACAACGTGATGTATGACATTTTCCAACTGACGAACATTGCCGGGCCAGCTGTACTGTCGAACAAATTCGCTTGCCTGAGGCTCGAAGCCGCGCATGTTTTTATTATACATTTTGCAAAAGCTCTGCAAAAAATAACTGGCCAATACATGGGCATCATCACCTCGTTCACGTAACGGCGGCAAGCTCACCGGGATTACATTTAGACGAAAGAACAAATCGCGTCGAAACTCTCCGGATGCAACCGCTTCACTTAAAGGGGTTGATGAGGCCGTCATTAAATGAGCCTTAAACGGCCGAATCTCATGGCTGCCTACCGGGCTAAATTCCCGCTCCTGAATAACCCGTAACATTTGCGCCTGCAAAGCCAGGGGTAAAGTGGTTATCTCGTCTAGGAATAAACTACCTTCCGCCGCCACTTCAAACAAACCCTGGTGGTCTTTATCGGCGCCGGTAAAAGCGCCTTTTTTATGACCAAATAGCTGCGACTCCATCAAGTTTTCGTTAAAATTAGCACAGTTGAAGGCTATAAAAGGCTGCTCCCAACGATAACTTTCGAAATGACAAGCTTGCGCGACCAATTCCTTGCCGGTACCGGTTTCACCGCTGATAAAAATAGGCACATTGGCAGTAGCCGCTTTACGCACAACCGAGAACACCGCAGCCATTGAATCATCATTGCTGACAATGCCGTGAAAATCCTTTGGCTCGGATGCTGCTTCAGCCTTTTCAGGCCATTGATTAAGCTTGGCGTCGGTGGTTATTTGCGCCATTGCGCTTTTAACAATAAAGCGCAGCTCCTCGTCTTCCCAGGGCTTGCCCACAAAACGCTCGATCAAACCTTCGTTAAACGCTTCGGTAACCGCATCAAAATCCTGATGAGCACTCAGCATTAAGCAACTCAAGCCAGTTTGGATGCTGTGTAACTGATGCAGCAGCTCCAGGCCGTTGACATCGGGCATGCGCTGATCACAAATAATTAAATCCGGTTTTTGCTCACGACAAAAGCTAATCGCTTGCTCCGCAGTAAGGCAGCTGACAATATTCAGACCCAGGCTTTTCAAACAGCGCTCTAAAGCCTTAAGAATATTTTTTTCGTCATCAATCAGTAGCAGGGTTCTACTCTTGGATGTAGACATGCCACTGCTCCTGATATTCTTCTTGTAGCTTTTTCAGTTGGTTGATAACCCCTTCGTCCAAGGTCACACCTTCCGCCACCAACAGTTTACAATCACTGCTATAAAAATTCCGCGACAACACCATGCCCGGCCGTAAATTAGCCGTTGCTAACTTTTCCTCGCCCAGGTGAAAACGTCCACACAATTCCTGCCAGTGCAGCTTAAATGCCTCCACCACAGCAAGCCGATATTTTGATTCAGTTTGCTTAACAATAAGAGCAAGGGCCTCTTCAGGGGTATAACAGCGACCATCAACACTGCCTTGACAATATTGAAAATAATCCCCGACTACCGCCAAAGATGCACCGCAGTCACTGATTTCAAACCCCGATTTACCATGTGGATAACCACTGCCGTCTTCGTATTCATGCCGCTGAGCGATCATTTCAGATGCTTTGGCCAATGGCGGTATGCTCGACATAAGATTCACAGCAATATCAATATGCTGCTGAAATTTTCGCTGCTGCAGCGCACTCAATTCAAGATAGGGAGTATTTAGCAGGACATCATCGAAACTCAGCTTGCCAACGTTACGCAGTATGCCGGCATAGACCAGGGATTTTCTGGGTTTGTCCTCTAGCCCGAGAGTTTTACCCATTGCATCTAATATCCAGGCAATGGTGCGCCGATTAATTTGCTGCTCACCCATGCGCTGTTCGATCAGACCAGAAAATAGCTCCACTGTATTTTGGTAGCTTGAGCGTACCTTCTGCAAAGATTGCTGCAACTGTCCATTGCTGCGCTCCAGCTCTTTCGTTCGCTCCTCAACTAAACTTTCAAGACGATTATTCCAGGCCTGCAGCTGCTCATTTTGCTCAAGTACCTGGCCCTCGAGCTGTAACATGCGGTGTTTTGATTGAATAATATCGATGGCTTTGCAAACAATTTTGCGCAACCGCTCATTATCCCAAGGCTTCTCAACATAAAAATTAACTTTGCCCTTGTTGATGGCATCAATAGTTGATTCCAGATCGGAATAGCCAGTCAATAAAATACGCTCACTTTCAGGCAGCAGGCTAGCCACCTCGGTAAACAATTCAGCGCCATCCATACCGGGCATACGCATATCTGAAATGATGATATCGGCACCTTCTTGCTTTAGTAGCTCCAGCGCTTGCTGGCCACTATCGGCAGTACGGACATCCACATTCAGATCGTTAAACAAGCGATTTAACGCTTTTAGTACGGAGGGCTCGTCATCAACTAATAACAAGCGAATATTGGGGGGCGCAGCTATGGCTAACTGGATTTCCACTGCCTTGCTCCTTCAGGGCGAATAAGAATGCTCCAAGTATAGCAGCCTGCTGCCCGCTGTCTTTGTTATTTTCAACAATATTAACTAGACTAGATAAGCTCGATGAGTCTAGCGACCTTGTCGACTTAGATCATTCCAGCAGACGGTTAGTTTTATTGGCGTGGTTTTCATCAACCCCAATAGCACGGCAATAACACGGCGAGCAAAAGCCATACCACGACTCTGGCCCCAATGACAGGACGGTTAAATTGAGTTTTAAACATGGATGAAGTGAAAGAATTACGCCAGGCCTTGACCAGTGAGCGCAAAGCCCGCGAGCAGGCGGAACGCCTGCTAGAAGATAATACTCGGGATGTCTATACCGTTAACAAGGAGTTAAATGCAGCCAACCTGCAGATAAAATCACAACAGAAAGAAATGCTTAAAACTGAAAAACTGGTTTCACTTGGCACCCTAGCAGCCGGAGTTGCCCATGAAATCAACAACCCCCTAGCCTTTATTAAAAGTAACATCAACACACTAGAAAGTTATTTTTTAAAACTGTCGGAGCCCGATAGCGAAGAAAACTCGGACAGTGAGTTTATAAAAAAAGACGCCAATGACATTTTCACCGAGGTTAACGACGGTATAAAACGGGTCCAGGATATCGTCGCCGACCTTAAAAGTTTTGCCCGCACCAAATCTGCCGACCTGTGCCAAGCCGATGCCAACGAAGCCGTTAACGCCGCTGTGAGAATTACCCGCGGACAAATAAAATACGGCTGCGAAGTCGACATTCATCTACAGCAGCTACCCAGTATTTACTGCAATATAAACGAGCTCAGCCAAGTTTTTATCAATATGCTGCTCAATGCAGCTGACGCCAGCGGTGACGGCGGCAAAGTGTGCATCAAAAGCTGGAGCCAAGCCGATAACCTATATTTTTCCGTCAAGGATAATGGCAGCGGCATAGCCGAAAAATACATAGATCATATTTTTACGCCGTTTTTCACCAGCAAGCCCGTTGGCAAAGGTACCGGCCTAGGCTTGTCGGTTTCGCATGGCATTATCGAAGGCTTGGGTGGTGATATAAAGGTTGAAAGCACGGTCAATGAGGGCAGCTGCTTCACCATCACCATCCCCATTAACGAAAACCAGCAAGCTCACTGAGCTAACCGAGTTATTTTTTGTTGCGATAATCCAACGGCGGCTGGCGCTCTCCCAGCAAAGCCTGGTATTTGAAATTATTACCACGACGCTGATCAAATTCCTGTTTAGCCTGCTTGATTAGCTGCGGGTTCTGATACAGCTCAAGTGCCGTATTGGCCAATGTTTTTGCGGCTAACAGCATACCCTTATGACCAATACTGCTGCCCCCTGCCGCTACCGCCTGCCAACTGTGAGCGCTGGTACCGGGTACCCAGGTCGCCGTACGCAAGCCGACGGTAGGGACGTTCCAGCTAACATCACCGACATCGGTAGAACCTCCGGAGAACTGAATTTTATCGACAAAGGGCTCAACTTTGCTCTGCGCTCCTGCGGCTTTATCGCCGCGCTTAGCCAAGGTTTTACGAATCTGGTCGGCAAAGCGCTGCTCTGCTTGGTTATACTGGTAACCGCCAAATTGGGTCAAGCTAGCGTGCATCACCTTGGCCAAGGTTTTGTTCGGCAAAACACTGTGGTTGCCGTGAATCACCTCCCACTCAACTTGCGTGCCCGTACCCAATGCCGCCGCCTTGGCTATATTGGTAACACGCTGCCAAATCGGCACCAAGCCTTCGGCACTGGGGCTGCGCACATAATAAAACACTTCGGCGAACTCCGGCACGACATTGGGCGCCTCACCACCATGGGTTATCACATAGTGAATACGGGCTTGGCTGGGGATATGCTCACGCATCATATTCACCATCATATTCATCGCCTCAACACCATCGAGCGCGGAGCGACCAAACTCTGGTGCCGCAGAAGCATGTGACGCAATACCTTTAAAGCGGAACTTGGCCGATTTATTGGCCAAGGTGGTGCCCACCGCGGCGACATTTTCACTGCCTGGGTGCCAGTGCAGCATAATATCGACATCGTTAAACACCCCTTCACGCACCATGTAAACCTTGCCCGAGCCGCCTTCTTCCGCTGGGGTACCATAGAGCCGCACCTGGCCTTTAATGGCATTGAGCTGCAACCAATTTTTAATCGCTATCGCCGCCGTTACCGACCCCGCACCAAACAGGTGATGCCCGCAAGCGTGGCCAGAATTCATCTCCGGCTGCTCAATTTTCTCAGGCTTGGCCGCTTGGGAAAACCCTGGCAGGGCATCCATCTCAGCCAAAATACCAATCACCGGCCCACCACGGCCATAGCTGGCAACAAAGGCCGTCGGCAAGCCTGCTATACCCGTCTTGATATCAAAGCCCTCGCGCTTTAGCATCTGCCGCATGGCTTTGCTGCTCTTGTGCTCTTGATACCCCATCTCGGCCCATGACCATAATGAATCCGCCAACTGAGTCGCCTGCTGACGCTTAGCCTCGACTTGTTGCTGGACAAATTCGGTACCGGATGAAACCTGTGCCTGTACCTGATTTACCCCTAATAATGCACCTAGCAACGCTGCGGTAAAAGCCATTGTTGTTCTATATTTTCCCATTTTACGTCGCCTTTTTTTGGTGCCCGGTTGATATTCGGTTAAGGGTATAGCCGTTGAAGAATGAGCATAGCGGTAGATTTGGTCAAGCCCTTGCTATCAATTCCGTCACTTTTTCCGCGCAACTGTCTATTTTAGACCGCTGCCTTGATCATTTTTACCCTTGTTGAAAATAGCGCAAGCTTTACACTAGACGCAGTGCTTGCCAGCTGCCCACAGTAGCAATGCTGGCCAATATTCGTACACCTAAGACTCAGCATAGAGTCCGTCAAAATATCGCAGTACTGAGTGGAGAGTGATAATGAGCCGTGATCTTGATCACCAGATAAGTTATACCGAATTAGAAATCCCCGAACCCGGACAATTAACCCAAGTTCGGCAAGGTGTTTATTGGGCACGCATGCCAGTACCTTTCCACCCCTCCCATATTAATGTTTATCTGCTCGAAGATGATCGCGGCTGGTATATCATCGATACCGGTATTGGCAGTGGCGAAACCCGAAAGTGCTGGCAACAAATCAGCCAGCAATACTTCCAAGATAAGCCCGTACTGGGAGTATTCGCCACCCATTTACACCCCGACCACCTTGGCCTAGCCGGCTGGTTATGCGACGAGTGGCAGGTCGAATTTTTTATTAGCCAGCGTGAGTACTTAACCGCAAGAACATTGTTTAGCGGTAATAAGCGCGATAACAATTGGCAGCTGGAGCAATTTTATCACCGCTGCGGCCTCAGCACCGAACAGGCTGACGGTTTTATCGCCAGCACCGGCAGCCTGTCAAAAATTACCGCGCCCCTGCCCATTAGCTACGAACGTTTGCAGCAGGGCCAAGAAATAAACATTGGTCAACATCGCTGGCAAGTAGTCATTGCTCACGGCCATTCACCCGAGCACGTTTGTCTGTTCTGTCCGGAGCTGGAAGTAATGATTTCTGGCGATCAAATTTTACCCAGGATTTCGCCGAATATCAGCGTGCAATCGATCGAGCCGAATCAGTCACCATTAACGGAATATTTAGATTCTATGCAGCAGTTTTATCAACTGCCGGCACAGACCTTGGTATTACCCTCCCATGGTGATCCATTTACTGGCTTACACAATCGTTTAAATAAGCTCATTCACGACCACACCGAGGATTTGGCGCTGCTAGTCGAAGCCTGCCAAACGCCGATACTGGCGGTTGATGCCATGCCCATATTGTATAAGCGCGAATTGAAAGGCATTCAATTCCGTCTGGGCATGGGCGAGGCCCTGGCGCATTTGAATCACCTGTGGCGACAGGGCAAGATAACGCGTACTTATGATGAGCAAGGTCGTTATACCTACCAAAGCACTTAGTTAGCCTTTAGCGCCGGGTCCTTATCACTAAAATGCAACCGGCCTTCTTTATCTCGCCAGCGGTATATTTTTTTGCTGAATTGAGTTTTAGCGGGCGTCGCCGCCAACGCTAAACTGGCCTTGGGCTTATCCGGCTCCGAGGCCGACTCCGGGATATAGGTGACTGGCGCCAGGGGCTGATCAACAATATCCAGTAAACGATTAAATCGCGGATCAAACAGCAGCGCGGCGAAATTTCCACTGGCCAATTTCTCTTGAAAATCGGGCTCGGCCAACAATTCCTGAGCTTCTGCATTGCGGCCGATCTGCTCTAGCTTAGCCATCAAATCAATGCTCGCCTCAGCCGCTGTTAGGCTGTCGAACGCTTGTCCGGCGCCCAGCAAACCTGCCTCTGTGGCTATTGCTACAAGCTCTGGGGCCCGCAGCAATTGCTGGAATTTACCTAACCGGGACAAATCACCACTATTCCTTCTTTTGATCGCATGGCGCACCTCGGGGTCGGCGATAAAAGCGGTGAAGCTTTCATTTTGGGACAAGTTTTTAATACGCTCCAGGTTTACCGCCGGCTGGCGTAAAAAAACACTGGCAAGTTTATTGTTGACCGGCGCCTCAACAAGCTTGTCAATGGCGAACTGACCGCTGCTGGCCATTGTTTTTTGCGCGATGCTAATTAGACTCTGGTCAACCGGTTTCACCACCGGCGGCTTTAACTGGGGCATAGCTTGTTGCACCATGCTCATCGACCAGATTGCAATCAACGCAAAAAAGGTCGAAAAAACACCCGCAAGACCGGCTCCGGCAATGGCATCAAAACGTGTTTTTTTGGAGCTGTTTGAGTGCTGGTCGGCTGAAGTTTTTTGCCGCTGCGCAGCTGGAATAAATATTAGTTTGATCAAGCCAAGTGCAAATTTAATCGCCAGACTTATAAGCCCGGCACCAACAAACAGTATTATTATTGAAGCCAGTCCGTAGGCCAGTAACCAAGAGTCTAACCAATGGGAATTTAGATACCGGCTTAGGGGCATAAAATACATTAAGGTCAAAATATAGGCACCGAAAATTGAGACCATTCGTATTAAAGACGCACGCAAACCACGGCGATAGCCCAAAAAAGCCCCCACCAAGACAAAGATCAATAATATCCAGCTTTGATAGCCCATTAATTCCTCCAACTTGCTTTGCAGCCTGTTAAAACACTATCGAGAAGTCACCCATAGAACTTGGGCATCAACCTCGCTAACAGAGACCAGGCAATGGCCCATCTTAGCGTCGTAATACATGCTATCGCCCTCACTCAGTCGTACCGGCTCGTAAAACTCGGTATGCACTTCGATATCGCCAGACAGCACCAGTAAAAATTCTTCACCCTCGTGGCGCACCCAATCGTCAAAATCATCAAAACTTCTCGCTCGAACGGTGCATTTAAAGGGCACCATTTTTTTACCACGAATGTCGGTTGCCAACAATTCATGTTCATAGGTCGCAGTAGGATGAGCCTTGCCCTGGTCTAGCCGCGTAACATCACGGCGGCCATTGGCCTCAGGGCCATCGGTGGGGCTGACAAATAGCTGGGGAATATCGATACCCAGGCCTTTGGTTAATTTTTGTACCGCCTGAAACGTCGGCGATATCTGCTCATTCTCAATTTTAGACAGGGTCGAGCGAGCCAAACCGGTCAGGTTACTGGCTTCCTCCAAGGTTAAATTATTGGCTAAACGAATTTCCTTTAAGCGTTTTCCCAACTGCAAGGGCTCAACAAAGCTATCATCATCCTTGCGGGCGACCGCTAGAACTGAAACGTCTCCAGATTCTTGTTTCAAGATTATGTCTTCCAAAATTGTAAAGTTAGACGATTATACGGCCCTAGCACTTTTCTGTTAACTCACCAGTTCCGATTTTCTGGCTAAGCTGCCACAGTTAGTTAAAATCCCCGTCAAAAAGTACTGTTAAAGCCACGCTAGAATGCCCATTTCCTAGTATTAATTTATGGAATTTTGTGGCTTTCTCCGCCTCTTATTGCCCCCTTTACGGCGATCCGCTAGCTTAGATCCGCCGGATCAGCGTTCACACGGATCATGTAATAAAAATAATAGTAAGGGAGTGATTTATGCAGCAAACAAAACCGTACCTTCGTCTTAGTGCTTTAGCCGTTGCCATCCAACTGGCAGCCATTAACCCGCAAGCCTTGGCTCAAGCTCAACAAGAAGCCGAGATAGAAGAAGTTATTACCATAGGTAGCCGCAGCCAAAAACCTCGCTCTGTCACCGACTCACCGGTGGCGGTAGACGTTATTTCAGGGGCAGCATTCAACGCCCTCGGCAATACTGCCGACATCACCGACAATTTAAGATCCGCGGTACCGTCTTTTACCGCTACCCCAGCGACCGGTGACGGCAGCGCCTTTGTCAGGCCCACATCGTTACGCGGCACAGCTCCCGATCAAACCCTGGTGCTAATCAACGGTAAGCGCCGACACCGTTCGGCCTTGGTACAATTTTTTGCCCCAGCCGCCGGCAATGGCGCTCATGGTGTCGACATTGGCATGATCCCGGGCATTGCCTTAAAAAATGTAGAGGTACTGCGCGACGGTGCCGCAGCGCAATACGGCTCCGATGCAATCGCCGGTGTGCTTAACTTTGTTATGCAGGACGCTAACGAAGGCGGCAAGGTACAAGTTCAATACGGCCAACATTATGAGGGCGAAAGCACGGTCAAATTTGCCGGTAATATCGGCCTCGCTGTGGGCGATGATGGTTTCCTTAACCTGAGCTTAGAAACCAATGACAATGATGCTCTCTCCCGGGGGCAACAGCGCCCCGATGCCCAAGCTTTAATAAATGAGGGCGTTAGCGGCGTTGGCGCCGACTCCCCTTTCGATGACGCGCCATTTGCCCAAAGCTGGGGGCGACCAGAATCCAGTGGCACGCGCTTTTTCCTCAATTCGGGCCTCCCTCTAGGCGAGGAAACTGAGCTGTATATTCGTTCAAACGTTGCCGAAACCGAAGGCCGCTATCGTTTCTTTTACCGTACTGGAATAAGCCCCAGCGATGCTAGCAGCGGCCATTCAACCTTACGGGCGTTACGAGACATGGGTTACAGCGGTAATTTACTCAATAGCGGTTACACCCCTTACCTTGACGGCGACCAAAGTGATTTTAGTTTTATCACTGGTATCGAAGGTCAAATGGGCAATGAAATGTATTACGACATCAGCTTTTCCTACGGTAAAAATGAATTAGACTACTATTTAAATAACACCCTAAACCCTAGCCTGGCTCTACAAAACGGAGCCCCACAACGCAACTTTGATGTCGGCGGTTACGAGCAGGAAGAGAAAAATTTCAACGCTGATTTTTCCACCGCACTCAATGACGAGCTCAACCTTGCCTTTGGCTTTGAGTATCGAGAGGAAACCTACACGATTGTGGCAGGTGAACCCAATTCTTCATTTATGTCTGGCTCCAGTGGCTTTCGTGGCCTAACTCGCCCAGGTTCCCACGAACGAGACAACTACGCCGCATATATCGATATTGAGCAAGACCTCGATGCCCTACTGCTACAATACGCTTTACGCTACGAAGATTTTTCAGATTTTGGCGGTACGCTCAATGGAAAATTTGCGCTACGTTATCGTATAAATGACAGCCTAACTCTGCGCGGCGCCGTTTCTACCGGCTTTCATGCCCCGACTCCCGGCCAATCCAACGTCACCACTATAATCACCACATTTGATGGTACTACCGGCGCCCAGGTCGACGAAGGCTTGGTGGCACCCGACAGCCCTGAAGCCGTCTCTGTGGGCGGTAAAGCCCTAAAAGAAGAGGAGTCCTTTAATATCAGCCTTGGTCTTAGCGCCGAATTAGGCGATGCAACCACGTTAACATTCGATATGTATCGTATAGAAGTAGATGATCGCATTTATCGTACCGGCGATATTACCACCCCCGGCGGCCAAGCAATTTCATTCTATACCAATGCCTTAGACGTAGAGCACCAGGGGGCTGAATTGGTGATTAGTTCCGATATCGAATGGAATGATAGTATAAACAGCGAGCTGTCCTTCGCCTTTAGCCACAATGAAATTGAAGTGGCCGGGCAATCTACCGTCAACGGAATAACACCGGTAAGTTCCAGCACCATCGAAGATATTGAAAACAACTACCCTGAAAACCGGTTTGTGGTTTCTGCCAATACCTATTTTTCAGATGATCTAAATCTTCTGCTAAGAGCAAACTATTACGGCGATCACTATGACGAGCGCGGCACTATAGGTGCGGCCAGCAACCCCAGCGCTGAAATTGACGCGACTATTTATGTTGATTTAGAACTAGCCTATCAGCTCAATGAAAATATTCGAGTGGCGCTAGGTGGCAGTAATATTTTTGACGAGTATGTGCAGGAAGTTGACAGCCCCAATGCCAACCGCCAAAGCGTGGGCTTGCAATACCCCCGCCGCAGCGCGGCCAACTACGAAGGTGGCTCTTGGTACTTCAAGGCCAGTTATAGCTTCTAAAGATAAACCGATAGCTTTGATTGCTGACCAACAGCTACAAAACTAGATGCAAGAGCAATATCTGAGTATTGCTCTTGCATCTAGTATCAACTTTCAATTAGCTGGTATTCTGGCTCATTCAACCACAGAGAAAAATCCTTATAGGACATAGGCTGACCATAATAATAACCCTGGGCATAGTCACAGTGCCTGGACTCCAGCAGATGCATCTGCTCTACCGATTCCACCCCTTCAGCGATCACCTTTAAACCTAAGTTTTTAGCCATTGCCAAAATAGCTTCGACCAAGGTTAAATCTTCACGATCGGTATCAATATCGCGAATAAATGAGCGATCAATTTTCAGCAAATCAACCGGGAAGCGGCGCAAATAACTTAGGGAGGAATAGCCGGTACCAAAATCGTCGATCGCAATTTTTACCCCGGCTTGGCGCAGATGGTCCAAAATCGAATAAATGGTGTCGTCCTCCATCAACATTGATTCAGTAATTTCTAAAATTACTCTGGGGCCATCTTTCTGCTGTAGCAATTGTTCTAACCAAGCCAGCTTTTCGCCTTCGTTACTAGAAAAAAATTCACGATAGGACTTATTCAGTGCCAAGCCAATATCTAAATTAAGTTCTCGGTTGATGCTCTTAATATTAGCCAGGGCGGTTTGGGTAATAAATTCACCCAATTGATTAATCAAGCCGACATCTTCGGCCAAAGGGATAAAATCATCCGGAGAAATTTCGCCTAACTCTGGGTGAAACCAACGTGCCAGTGCTTCACATTCAACCACCTGGCCGGTACGCATATCAACAATTGGCTGATAATATACCTGCAGCTGCTGACGATCCAAAGCCTGGGTTAAGTCCATATGCAAGCGCAAACGCCTATCAGCCTCAGTCTGCATGGTCCCAGTGAAATAGCAAAATGTATTACGCCCCAGGGACTTGGCAACATGCATAGCCTGGTCGGCATTTTTCATTAATACCCCAGCCTCTTTCCCATCGTCAGGGTATACCGTTATACCGATGCTGGCGGTCAAGTAAATTTGTTGCTCGTTAATGACAATGGGGGTTTTTAGCTGTGCCAACAGGTTCCTTGCCACTTGCCCTACGGCATGACTGTTAGGTAATTGGCTAGCAATCAAAGTAAACTCGTCGCCGTTACGACGTGAGAGAATATCGGTGGCCCGAATGCAGGCACTAAAACGCTTAGCTACAGCCACTAACAGCTGGTCACCCACATCGTGACCCAAGGATTCGTTAATCGATTTAAAGCGATCAAGGTCAAGGTGCAACAAGGCAAAGCGTTCCTGACTGCGTGCGGCACTGGCAACGGCAAAGCCTAAACGGGCATCAAACAAGCTGCGGTTAGGTAATTGAGTTAGTGAATCGTAATTGGCCTGTTTTAAAATAATGGCTTCAGAGTTTTTGCGTTGGCTAATATCTTGAATAACCCCGACAACAACAACCACGCCGTCGGGGTTAACGCTGGCGTATGCTCTTATATCAACCCATTTACGGCCAAAGCCATTTAGCACCAAGGGCAGTTCAATATCGAAGTCTTCCTGCTCAAACAAGGCCGCCTTTATATTATCTTTTAGTTCATTAACACGTTCAGGACAAACAAAAGTGTAAAGGGCTTTCGCGTCCGGTAAAGTTTGGCTGCCGGCTAGATTGATAATATTAAATACCTCGTCTGAAACAAATACAAAGCCCTGATCCAGGTGGTACTCCCAGCCCCCTACCTTGGCGATAGTTCCCACTTTTTCCAACATGCCTTCTCGATATTTAAGCGCGTCAACAAAATCTCTGCGCTCGCGCCATTGCCGCAGCCGGACAATAAAAATTAAAGCAATAATAAAGATAAAAAATGAAAATATAAGACGGATAAGAACTAACGTCTCCGCCAATTGGTCCACTGAAAATTTCGGCTTAGATGCCAGCTGCCACATTTCCTGGCCTATTAAAATATCCGCGACCACGGCGGTATTATTAAATGTGTCCGGCTTACCTAAAATAGCAACCGGCGGCTGGCCAAGCGGCTTAAGTTTACGCACAGCCACGACTTGGCTTTCCATCAGCTGATATAGACCGGCTTCCGCCATCACCGCGTCGAGCATCATTGGCGCCGAAATAATGCCCCAAAATTTTTCTTGCTTCTGTTTTTCGTCAAAATAGAAAACCGGAGCGCGGCCAATTAGAGCCCGACCACCCTGCACCAGGTCCACCGGTCCAGCCACCATAATGCTACGACTGTCTCGCACCTGTAATACTTCTTTACGTTGTTCTGGCTGGGTTAAATAATTTAGCCCAAGTACCGATTCATTGCCCTCTAAAGGATAAACGTAGCGGACGACGAGATTGGGAGCCGCAGCGTAATTAACCAATAAGGATTCGGTCCGCATAATTTCTCGGGCGTAAACATCAAATTTTTCTTTGCTTAGCTTTGGGTCCGCAGCAATAACAATGGCCAGGCCTTTCAACAGGGAAAGATTATTATTGAGGATAGATTCAATTTTAGCCCGTACAGCACTGAGTTTTTGTAGGGTCGCCGTGCGGCTGTCCTGCTGGTAGTGATGGGCGATATAGCTTTCAAACCATTGTTCAAACGCCAATATCATTACTAGCAACATTACTAGCAATAGAGCCTGTTTAAGACTCTGGGCGCGGACAAATACGGCAGCGGCAATGATTATCATTAAAGCGGCAAATACGGTGATGATGATCCAAGTGTAATCGGAACTCAAAGGTGGATAACTCTGGTTTATCTGCGGGAAGGAAATAAAGGCGGTGTTAGGGCTTGCTTGCGCAGCAGCAACGATTGAACCAATGAATGCTGGTTCAGATTTCACTTCAGAAACAGCAAATCCATTTGCACAATGCAGCAGACAAAAGCCCAGCATTATTTTTGTAAGATTTTTAATGATCGCCATAGCGCAACACCAAACTCAGCAAAAATCTTCGCCTTCCTGGCGAACGAATTGTCGACAAAGTGTAATATGGCGACAACTAAAGTGCTGCCTCCAATACGGTAATTTATTTGAATGCCGTCACACTTTGGGTAATTAAACCCACATTTTTTGACCTAAAGCCAATATTCAAACCCTAGTTAGCGCTAACAATAGATAGCAAGACGAAACCAGCCTTGGGATGATTAAAAAACAACCAAGAAAAAGGCAAAGAATCGGAAACTTATGTTTCCTATAGGAAATATTTATTGCCCTAGCGGAAACCCCTTTGGTAAAATGCGCCTCTTTTTTAGCCCTGCGGCCAACTCCGACCCGTTGGGCTAGCCCCTATATTCGCAGCTGCACCTGGTGCATATAAAAGGTATACCCATGTCTACCCCAGTAACGTCTACGCCCGTAACTTCCGGCTCTTACCAGTCCCTGGCTCAGCAAGACGAGTTTATTCAACGCCATATCGGCCCTGATGCCCAGCAAACTCAGGCCATGTTGGATGAATTAAAGCTTAGCAGCATCGAGCAGTTAATCGAGCAGACGGTGCCCAATGGCATTCTCAACCAGGGCGAGCTGGATTTGGCCGCGGCGGTTAGCGAGCAAACGGCCCTGGCCAATATCCGCACCATTGCCGATAAAAACCAAGTATTTAAGACTTATATAGGCATGGGCTACCACGATACCTACGTACCCAATGTAATATTGCGCAACGTACTGGAAAACCCCGGCTGGTATACCGCCTATACTCCCTACCAGCCCGAGATTGCCCAGGGGCGCTTAGAAGGCCTGATCAATTTCCAGCAGATGGCGATTGATTTGACCGGTATGGAAATTGCCAACGCTTCGATGCTGGACGAAGGTACCGCCGCCGCCGAAGCCATGGCCATGTGCAAACGCCAAATGAAGAAGAACAAGTCCAACACCTTCTTTGTCGACGCCGCTACCCACCCACAAACCATTGCCGTGATCCAAACCCGGGCCGAGCATTTCGAGTTTGAAGTCATCGTCGGCAACCCCGAGTCTGACCTAGACGGCCTCGACTACTTCGGTGCGCTATTACAATACCCCGGCACCAGCGGTGAAATTCGCGACCTGACCCCCATTATCAACCAGGCCCATGAGGCCGGCGCCCTAGTAACGGTAGCGGCCGACATTATGAGCCTAGTATTGCTGCAATCGCCTGGCTCTATGGGTGCCGATGTAGTGGTAGGAACCAACCAACGCTTTGGTGTACCGATGGGCTTTGGTGGTCCGCACGCCTCATTCTTTGCCTTCCGGGAAAAGTACAAGCGCTCGGCCCCCGGCCGTATCATTGGTGTGTCTATCGACAGCAAGGGCAAGCAAGCCTATCGCATGGCCATGCAAACCCGCGAGCAGCATATCCGCCGCGAGAAGGCCAACTCCAACATCTGTACCTCGCAGGTACTGCTGGCCCTGATGAGCGCCTTTTACGCTATCTATCACGGCCCCGACGGCCTGCGCACCATTGCCCAGCGCATTCACCGCCTTACCGCCGTATTGGCCCAAGGCCTGGAGCAAGCCGGCATCAGCCTGGCCCACGACAGTTATTTTGATACCCTAACCCTGGAGAGCGATCAAGCCGCCGAGATATTCGCCCGCGCCCAAGCTCAGGAAATTAACCTGCGCCAGCTGAGCGATAGCCACTTAAGCTTTAGCCTCAATGAAACCACTAGCCTGGATGACGTTAGCAACTTGTTAACCGTGATTAGCGGCCAAACCATTGATGCCACGGCGATTGAAGCAGAGCTAGGAGCGCCTACTGGCATTCCCGCTGAATTGCTGCGCCAGGACGCTATTCTTAGCCACCCGGTATTTAACCGCTACCACAGCGAAACCGAAATGCTGCGCTATTTAAAACGCCTAGAGAGCAAGGACATCGCCCTTAACCACTCGATGATTCCGCTGGGCAGCTGCACCATGAAGCTCAATGCCACCGCCGAAATGATCCCGGTGACCTGGCCCGAGTTTGGTCGCATTCACCCCTTCGCCCCGATTGAGCAAGCCCAGGGTTACCAGCAGTTGTTTGAAGAGCTGCAACAAATGCTGCAAACCTGTACTGGCTACGATGCGGTCAGCCTGCAGCCCAACTCCGGCGCCCAAGGCGAATACGCCGGCCTGTTGGCGATTAAAAAATACCACCAAAGCCGGGGCGACTTCGACCGCGACATCTGTTTAATTCCCTCTTCTGCTCACGGCACCAACCCGGCCTCGGCCCAAATGGCTGGCATGAAAGTGGTGGTAACCAAATGCGACGCCAACGGCAATGTCGACATGGCCGATATTCGCGAAAGAGTGGAGCAATACGGCCAGCAGGTTTCCTGCATCATGGTCACCTACCCTTCTACTCACGGCGTATTTGAAGAAGAAATTGTTGAACTGTGTGACTTGATTCACTCGGTCGGCGGCCAGGTGTATGTCGACGGCGCCAATATGAATGCCCTGGTCGGCATTGCCGGTCCCGGCAGCTTTGGTGGCGATGTCTCGCACTTAAACCTGCACAAAACCTTTTGTATTCCCCACGGCGGCGGCGGCCCGGGCATGGGCCCGATTGGTGTTAAATCTCACCTGGCGCCTTTTGTTGCCGCCCACCCGGTGCAGCCCATCCCCGGCACCGACATGGCCAATGGCGTGGTTTCCGCTGCACCTTGGGGCAGCGCCTCCATTTTACCCATCAGCTATATGTACATTAAAATGATGGGCCGCCAGGGCATGAAAATGGCCTCGCAATACGCCATGCTGAATGCCAACTATGTGGCTAAAAAACTGAGTGAGCACTACCCCATTTTGTACAAGGGTAAAAACGGGTTTGTCGCCCACGAATGCCTATTGGATTTGCGCCCGCTAAAAGAAAGCAGCGGCATCAGCGAAGAAGATATTGCCAAACGCCTGAACGACTTTGGCTACCACGCGCCCACCATGAGTTTCCCGGTTGCGGGCACGCTAATGATCGAGCCAACCGAATCGGAATCAAAGGTCGAGTTAGATCGATTTATCGAAGCCATGGTCATCATCCGCAAGGAAATCGCCCAAGTAGAAGCCGGTGACTACCCAGCCGATGACAATCCATTACACAATGCCCCACATACCCAAGACGACATCATGACCGACGAGTGGACCCACCCCTACTCCCGCGAAATCGCCGCCCGCCCCGCCAGCTGGTTAAAGCAGCACAAGGTATGGCCCACAGTGAACCGCATCGACAATGTTTATGGTGATAGAAACTTGGTCTGTTCTTGCCCGGCGATTGAAGAGTATATGGATTAAACTCACAGCATTTGCATTGCCACTTAAAAAGTTTAAAGGCCTTAGGATTAATCCTAAGGCCTTTTTTATTGCACCAATAAAAGACTAGGCCTACCCCGATGCGGGTATTGAAGTCGTTAGCCCCAACCCTTACATTGCCCTAACAATCAATAACAACAGCGGGATAAACAATGCATATTATAAGAGCCAATAGCAGCCACATAGACTCAGTATCACGCTTGTTTAACCTGTACCGTCAGTTCTACCAATGCCCGGCGGACCTAGGACTTGCCAAGGACTTTATTAGTGCCCGGATCAGCAATGACGAGTCGGTTATTTTTTTGGCGCAGGAAAGTGATGCGGATAGTGGTACTGGCTTAGGCTTTGTGCAGCTGTATCCGTCGTTTTGCTCGGTTGAAGCGGTGAAGATCTTTATTTTGTACGATCTCTATGTCGACCAGAATGGCCGCCAGCAAGGTATCGGCAAAGCGCTAATGAATGCGGCCAAGCAACATGCTGCGGCCGAGGGCGCTGGGCGTTTGGATCTGTTAACGGCCCACAGCAACACCACTGGTCAGCGCCTTTATGAGAAGCTGGGGTATAAGCAGGTGAATCAAGATTTTTATGCTTATTCGCTGGGGCTGGAACAGGGCTGAGTATTTTTTATTGCATTGGTATAGTGTTGGTAATTTTTTAGCTCGAATATGGGTTAGATTTTGACACCATTGTTGTCCTTCGACGGGCTCAGGATGAGCGGCATGGGGCAGCAGCAGGAGTGACGTGGAGCAGCAGGATGAGCGGCATGGGGGCTAAGACACGAATGGTACTTACTTAAGATCAAAACTGCCACCGCGCTAGGCCTGAGCCAGGCCTAGCTTTCAACAGCCTCAAAAACAGGACGTTTTTTTCGGCGCCTCCAGGGATTGAATTTACAGCATCTTTTGAAAGCAGCTCGCTAGCTTAAGTCGGTGCCATTAACCTATCACCTCTTACCTTTAACCCCTTACCTTTAAACTTTAACCTCTAACCTCTAACCTCTAACCTCTAACCTCTAACACCCTAGCTTAAACATCTCCGACATTCGCTTCTGGATAAATACAAATTAGTTATTTATCCCAGGGGCTAAATTTCTTACCCGGTTTGCCTGGTGTTGCCGAACCCCTAGATTTTCTGGCTGGGCTTTTGCTCGGCCAGGGCGAGCCTGCGCGATCATTTTTTGGTTTAGCGACCCGGGCCTTGCCGCCGGATTTGTTTTTGGAGACAAAATTTAAGACCGAAACCGGCACTTCTTTTTCCGGCACAAAACCTTCGATTACTCGGCGCTCGATAATATGACCGAGACGGCTTTCGATGGCGCAGAGATTTTTAAAGTCGTCCCGCGACAGCAGGGAAACGGCTTCACCTTGGCTGCCCGCTCGACCGGTACGGCCAATACGGTGAATAAATTCGTCGCTGTCATAGGGTAAATCATAATTGACTACCCGATCCAAATTATCGATATCGAGGCCGCGGGCGGCGATGCCGGTGGCCACTAAAAACTGTAGCTCGCCGGTTTTAAAGTCATTATAAACTTGCTCACGGGAAGCCTGGCTGCGACCACTGTGAAAGGCCTCGGCTTTGATGCCGCGCTTTTCCAGCTGGCCCACTAGCTTGGCGGCGCCGTGCTTGGTTTCAATAAAAATTAAGGCCTGCTGCCATTGCTGTTCTTTGATCAAATGGCTTAACAAGGCTGACTTGATACCTTTGTCGACGGCTACCAACCATTGTTCAATTTTTGGTTTGCTGGCGCTGGTATCGCCCAGCGAAATTTCGACCGCATCGTCAATCGCCGTTCTAGCCAGGAAGCGCACGTCATCGGACAAGGTGGCGGAAAACAATAGGCTTTGACGTGGCTTGGGCAGGCGCTCGATAATTTTATTGATATCAGCGACAAAACCCATATCCAGCATTTTATCGGCTTCGTCCAGGACTAGAACTTCAAGCTCGTCAAAATGTAGGGCGCGCTGGTGTAGCATATCGAGCAAGCGCCCCGGCGTGGCCACCAGGAAGTCGACGCCGTCGATCAAGCGTTGCTTTTGTGGCTCGGGGTCAACCCCGCCATACATGGCCATGGAGCTTAGCTCTAGATACTTGCTGTATTGTTGTATATCGGCGTTTAGCTGCGCTGCCAGTTCGCGGGTGGGGCTTAGGATCAGGGCGCGAATACGTTTGGCCCGAATAGGCGCCTTGTCGGCAAAGCGCTGCAGCAACGGCAGTACAAAGCTCGCCGTTTTGCCGGTGCCCGTTGGTGCCGCGGCAATAAGATCGCGCCCCGCTAACACATGGGGAATGGCCTGCTCTTGAATCGCTGTAGGCTGGGTATAACCGGCTTCGGTCACGGCTTTAACAATGGGATCGCTTAAGCCCTGGGTGGTAAATGGCATGTTTATCTCGGAATTTGATTGGGTGAAGAGCTGGGCTGAAACCTCGATATAGCCTTAGCCCCTAATGGCGCGCATTGTAGCAGCAATAGCCATGAAGCACCCACAAAGCGCTGCAACCCTGACCTAAGGCGAAAACCGAGTTATCGGTACTACTCCAGATCGGAGCTGGGCGCTCGGCCAAACAAACGTTTGTATTCTCGGCCCAACTAGCGCTGGCTTGGATCAAGCAGGCCAGCCCAGCTTACGTTTCTATTCCCGGCACTCGCCAAATTAAACGCTTGCAAGAAAACGCCGCGGCAGCAGCGATTGAGCTTAGCCCGGCCGATCTTAACAATATTGATACAGTTTTTACCGACAACCCCATTGCGGGTGAGCGTTATTCCAAACCGGGCATGGCCATTCTGGGCTTATAAACCGAAGGTTTAGCCCCCTCCTAGTGAGTAGGTGAACTGCAATCATCCGGGCCTTCGGTCTTTGACCAGGGCCAGTATCCTCCTCCGGTAATTGCGGTAATTGCGGTAATAGGCTCCGCAGTAGTCCTTGGCCGCCGTCGACTTAAAATCAACATTCCAATTTATACCTCAATACGCCTGGCTGCCAGCACCATATAAGCCCAATGAACAGCACCTAAAAACCACCTCAGCCCCGCTAGCCCCCTGCAAAATATAATTGCCCCACCAAAACCCTCCAGGCTTGGTTGCAATCGGTATTGCCCTAAGCCAGACTGACGCCCGACGAGTCTCAATCGTACCAGCCCAACAGAACAACTATAAGGATTTGCAATGTCTCTTAGCGGTATGCTCAATAAGTTTATTATCAGTGGTTGTTTAGGCCTAGCCGCGAGCTCAGCGCTGGCGCAGCAACAGCCGCGCAATATTATTTTGATTATTGGCGATGGCATGGATGACCAGCAAATCACCATCGCGCGCAACTATTTAAAGGGCAGCCAGGGCCGTTTATTACTTGATGAAATGCCTATGCGCGCCTCGGTTCAGGTGCAAACCGTGGACGACGCTGCCCCGCAAAAATCTGTCTATGTCGCCGACTCGGCCAATAGCGCCAGCAGCATTGCCACCGGTGTTGTCACCAGCCGCGGCCGTATTGCCACCAGCGCCAATACCGACCAAGACCTACGCACTATTGTTGAGCTGGCCCAAGCCCAGGGGTATAAAACCGGCATTGTGACGACCGCTAACGTCACCGATGCCACCCCGGCCGCTTTTATCGCCCACATCAGCTCACGCGGCTGCGAAAACCCGCAGATGATGGTCGACGCGCTCGTGCTTGGGCGCATCAAAATAGACTGCAGTGCCGACCTAAAAGCCAATGGCGGCCACGGCTCAATTGCGGAACAAATAGCGGACTCAAACTTAGATGTGGTTCTCGGCGGCGGCAGCAAACATTTTGCGATGCTTACCCCGGCGTCGCAAAAAACAGTTTTGCAAAGCGCGCTAGATAATCAATTTATAAGCGTGCAAACCAGCCAGCAGTTAAAGCAAGCCAGCAATTCACAGTTGAACAAAAAACTGTTGGGACTTTTTTCGAAAAGCACCCTGCCGGTCAGGTTGCGCGCCGAAGGCGGACGCCCGCCTGAAAAACCCGAACCCAGCTTGCTCAACTTTTTTCACCGCTACCTCGGCAGCGTTGAGTTACCGGAGGCCGTTGCCTGCGAAGCCAATCCAGAATACCTGGCCACGCCTAGCTTAAAAATCATGACCGACGTCGCTATTCAAAGACTGAGCCACAATAACAATACGGGCTTTTTCCTAATGATTGAATCAGCCTCTATCGACAAACAATCTCATCAGCGCCAGCCCTGCGGTTCGATTGGCGAATTGCAGCAGCTGGAAGAAAGCCTGGCCAGCGCTTTGGCCTTTGCCGACAAACACGGCAACACCTTGGTCATTGTTACCGCCGACCATGGCCAGGCTGCGCAGATCATTCCCGATGAAAGTTTATTCCAGCCGTTTGACGTGCCGGTATTTACCCCCGGCCATCTGGTGCGTTTAAAAACTCCAGAAGGCGCCATTTTGGCGATTAACTACGCCACCAATGACTTCCCCATGGAAGAGCACACCGGCGTCGACGTGCCCTTATTCAGCAATGCCCTGGGCCGTAGCTTGCTGCCAACCCACCTTAGCCAAGTTGAGTTATTTGAGCATATGGCTCAATTTTTAGGTTTAGCGCCCGAGTGAGCCGCTACCTATAAACTTAAATCTGTTGCCGCTCATTTAAAACAATAGATGGGCCTCTTGAATTATTACCAGGAAAAGACCTCCCATAGTTTTGGTACTTATGGCGGAAAGATAGACGGGTATATTCCAGCTACCATAAGTCTTTTGTTAGCAGTGGATCATGTCCAGCCAAGCCAAATGATAAGCGGCTAGCACTCAAACATTTTAGGGGATGACTGAAGGCGGCATAAAGTCTTTAGTTACAAGATAAAACTAATAAGGAAAACCCATGAAAATCATGACCTGCAAACAACTGGGGGGCGCCTGCGATAAAGAGTTTCATGCTAACTCATTCGAGGAAATAGCCGAGATGAGCAAACATCACGGCATGGAAATGTTTCAGAAAAGGGATGAAGCCCACCTCGATGCAATGAATCAAATGCAGCAACTAATGAAAGAACCCGGGTCGATGAAAGCCTGGTTTAACGGTAAAAGAAAAGAATTTGAAGACTTGCCGGAAAGCTAATAATCTTGTCTGAAAATTCAGTTTAGGCTTATCGGCACCGCCGCCAAGCCTTTTTTAAACCTCCCAATATCGCCCCCCCAACAATACTGTTCTAGCTATCCAGGCATTTATCAAACGCAGCCCAGAAACCAAATCGCAAATATGATAAAAAAAAGACCTAGCCCAACTGTCGACCGGCCATCATCTCGTCAGCAACCAGACATTCTCTCGCCCAGGGCACTGGCCTTTTACACCACCGACAACAGCAATGCTTTCAACACATTTTAAATCATAACAATCTTGATAGTGCCGATTGACTTCCGCACTACTGATTGAGAACGGCGGGCCCGCTTGTAAAGTTTGATCGTAGTCATAACAAATCAGCAACTGCGGCGCCTGCTGGCTAAGCTCGACCAAATGCTGGCTATAGCGCTGGCGTAATTCACTAGGTAAAGCAACTAAGGCAGCTCGATCATAAATTGCATCCACTGCGCCCAGAATTTTTTGACTCAGCGCAAAAATATCACCAACAAACAGATCGATATTTTTGCCGCCATAATGCTTCAGCTGTCCCAAATCAGTTATTTTCGGCTGTATATTCAGCTGCATAAAAAGTTGCTCAACCGCGAGTTCACTCAGTTCAATGCCGGCAACACGATACCCCTGTGCGAGCAGCCAAGCGATATCGAGTGTTTTGCCACAAAGTGGTACCAGTACCCGACTACCTTTAGGCAACGCCAGTACAGCAAGATATTTAAGCAATTGCGGATTAAATTCGTTTTCATGGAAGGCGATATCGTTGCTGCTCCATTTTTGATGCCAGAATGTTGCGTCCATATTTACTCCTAATAGATGTTGAAGTGCTGTGTCGTTAGCAATAGGATACAACTTCAAGTGAACTTGAGGTCAAGGCTAAATGAGTAAAACTAAGACAATCGATATTGGGGTAGTGGTTAAACACTCAGGCTTAGCGGCCTCGACCTTGCGTTATTACGAAGAAAAAGGGCTAATTCAATCAACCGGTCGACACGGCTTACGCCGAATTTTTGATGCCAGCGTATTGGAACGGTTGGCTTTAATAGCTTTGGGACGCCAGTCTGGCTTCTCACTTAAGGAGATTGCCGCCATGTTTGGCGCCGATGGCCGCCCTCAAATAGACCGAGAGCAGCTATCCCGTAAAGCCGATGAATTGGACCAAAACATTAACCAGCTGATAACCATGCGCAATGGCTTGCGTCATGCCGCCGCTTGCCCAGCACCTGATCATATGCAATGCCCTAAATTTCGGCGTTTAGTGGGCATTGCCGGTAAAAGCCAGCTCGGACGAAAGCAGATATCGTTAAAAGCAGCGCGTAAAAGTACCCTTTAAATAGGATTCCCCCTGCGCAAAGGGCTGGAATTTTGCTATCCTAGCCAACCTCTTTAAACCTCCTAAATAGCTTTAATATCTATGAGCCAAGCCAGCGCAACCCCCGCCCACACCCCAATGATGCAGCAGTATTTAAAAATTAAGGCGGACCATCCCAATGAGCTGGTGTTTTACCGCATGGGGGATTTTTATGAGTTGTTTTTTGATGATGCCAAAAAGGCTTCTAAGCTGCTCGATATTACCCTGACAGCGCGTGGCAAGTCTGGCGGTGAGCCTATCCCGATGGCGGGCATTCCCTACCACTCGGCCGATGGCTATTTGGCCAAGATCGTTAAAGCCGGTGAGTCGGTGGCCTTGTGTGAACAAGTTGGCGACCCGGCGACCAGCAAAGGGCCGGTTGAGCGCAAAGTTATGCGTATTGTTACCCCGGGCACAATTAGCGATGAAGCTCTACTCGATGGTAGCCAGGATAATTTGTTAGTGGCTATTTATGCCGAACCCATGCCAGAACAGGACTGTTTTGCCTACGGCATCGCTTGCCTTGATATCGGCGCCGGTCGTTTTGTCTTGTTGGAAGTTGAAGGTGACGACGCTCTGCAGGGAGAGATACAACGGTTAAACCCGGCGGAATTATTGGTCAGCGATGAACTCGCCGGCAACCCCATTTATAACAACCGCCCGGGCCTGCGCAAACGCGCACCTTGGGAGTTTGAACAGGAAACCGCCGAGCGCTTACTTAACCAGCAATTTGAAACCAAAGATTTACAGGGCTTCGGCTGCGCCCATATGCACTTGGGTATACGCGCTGCCGGCTGCTTGCTGGCCTACGCCCAAGAAACCCAACGAACAGAATTACCGCATATTCGCACCATTGGCTTTGAAGACCGCGACCAGGCAGTAGCCATGGACGCGTCGACCCGTAAAAACCTAGAGCTGGACGCCAACCTAAGTGGCGGCGAAGAAAACACCTTATTTGAAGTATTGAACCAAACCGGTACCGCCATGGGCGGGCGTTTGCTACGCCGCTGGTTACACCGGCCCTTGCGCGACCTCGGCATACTGAAAGGCCGGCAGGACGCCATCAGCTTACTGCAAGACGGCTATCGCTATGAGCTGCTGCAACAGGAGCTGAAGAACATCGGCGATTTAGAGCGCATCTTAGGTCGCTTGGCACTGCGTTCAGCCAGACCCAGAGATTTGTCACGGCTACTAAGCTCCCTCGCCTGCTACCCCAGCATCCAGAATCAATTAGCTGAAGTGGATGGCCAGCACCTGGCGTATTTGGCCAGCGAAATTTCCCTGTTCCCCGAGTTGGTGCAGCTATTGGATAAGGCCATAGTGGCAAACCCTCCGGTGGTGATTCGTGACGGTGGCGTAATTGCGGCGGGCTATGACAGCGAGCTGGATGAGCTAAGAAATATCAGCAGTCACGCCGGCCAATTTTTGATTGATTTAGAAACTCGGGAAAAAGAGCGCACCGGTATCGCCACTTTAAAAGTCGGCTACAACCGCGTGCATGGGTATTTCATTGAAATATCCAAAGGCCAGGCCGCCGCTGCACCGGTGGAATATATTCGCCGCCAGACGCTAAAAAATGCCGAGCGCTATATCACCCCGGAACTAAAAGAATTTGAAGACAAGGCGCTGTCGGCTAAAAGCCGCGCCCTAACCCGAGAAAAAGCGCTGTATGAGGAGCTGATCGAACGTCTTAACCAAGACCTAATCCAGCTGCAAAATTCGGCCGCGGCCGTGGCCGAGCTGGACGTAGTCAATAATTTGGCCGAGCGCGCCGATCAACTTGGTTTAGTAAAACCAAAGCTTGGAATCGAGCCCGGGATTAATATCATTCAAGGCCGCCACCCCGTGGTCGAGCAGGTATTGGACGGCCCCTTTGTGCCCAACGATATTCGCTTTGACCAAGACCGCCGCATGTTAATTGTGACCGGCCCCAATATGGGTGGTAAGTCGACATATATGCGCCAAACCGCGTTGATTGTATTGCTGGCCCAGATCGGTAGCTTTGTGCCCGCCGCGTCCGCTGAGATAGGTTTGGTCGACCGTATTTTCACCCGCATTGGCTCCTCCGATGATTTGGCCGGTGGGCGCTCGACCTTTATGGTCGAAATGACCGAGACCGCCAACATCCTGCACAATGCCACCGACTCTAGCCTAGTCTTGCTGGATGAAATTGGCCGCGGTACCAGTACCTTCGATGGACTTTCCTTGGCCTGGGCCTGCGCCAGCTATTTGGCCAGCCAGGTGCGGGCCTTCACCCTGTTTGCCACCCATTATTTTGAAGTTACCGCCCTACCCGAGACCATCGACTCGGTCGCCAATGTTCACCTCGATGCCACCGAGCACAATGACAATATTGTTTTCCTACACAATATCCAAGAGGGCCCGGCAAGCCAGAGCTATGGTATTCAAGTGGCCAAGCTAGCGGGAATTCCGGCCGAAGTGCTGCACCAAGCCCGGCAGCAGCTGCTCGCTTTAGAGGCGGGCGCCAATCACGAGTTAGCGGCTCCGGTCGCATTGGCAAGCCTGCCAGAAACACCCGAAGGCATAGAGCGGCTTTCAACCAGCCCATTACAGTCCGATATGTTTAGCGCACCGGCACATCCAGCCACCGAAGCGCTGAAAGAGCTTGACCCAGACGACTTAACGCCCAAACAGGCGCTAGAAGCCCTATACAAATTAAAACAGCTTATTTAAATACTAATGATTATCGCTTAAACCAAAATTTGTTTATTTTCAATCAATTAGATCGAAGCTGTCTATAATTAGACCGAAATGAACCTACACAAATGCGCGATTACTGATAAAATGCGCGCCGATAATTAATGACCACATGGCCAAAAAGAGCCGGATTAGCCTAGCATCAAGGAATTATTATGACCTTTATCGTTGCCGACAACTGCGTTAAGTGTAAGCACACAGACTGTGTTGAAGTCTGTCCGGTAGACTGTTTTTACGAAGGCCCTAACTTTTTGGTTATTCACCCTGATGAGTGCATCGATTGCGCCCTGTGTGAACCCGAATGCCCAGTAGACGCCATTTTCTCTGAAGACGAAATTCCGGAAGGTCAGGAAGTGTATCTCGAGTTAAATGCCGAACTGGCTGAAGTCTGGCCCAATATCACCGAGAAAAAAGACGCCCCCGCCGATGCCGAGGAATGGGATGGTGTAGAAGACAAGCTACAGCATCTAGAGCGTTAAGCTCGACCAGTAAGAAACACCCAAGGAAGCTATTGCTTCCTTTTTTATGGCCTGGATGACCTGTATCCTGTGATCGCCCGACCAATTCCACCGAGAGAATTTGGGCTTGGCCGCAGGCCGAAGAGCCGGAAGCTCTGATTCAACGATCTGGCCGAATTTTGCGCCATGCAAACTCGGCACTGCCACCGCCCATGGTGGTCGTATCCTGTGGTCGCCTGACCAATTCCATCGAGTTACTTTGGCCTTCACTCGATGTTATGCGATCATCACCTGATCAAATTTATCACTCGGCAACAATAAGCAACAACAGGCAACAACAGGCAACAACAGGAGCTAAAGCCAATGCCCATTATCACCCTCGTCCGCCACGGCCAAGCCGCGGCCAATTGGCAGCAAGACCCAGACCCTGGCTTAAGCGCCCTAGGCCAGCAACAGGCGCTGGCAGCCGCAGGCCACCTCAGTGGTCAAGTAAAGCCGCAAAAGCTCTACAGCAGCCCTAAGCTACGGGCTCAGGAAACGGCGGCGCCACTTGCGTCTAGCTGGCAACAAAATATTGAAATATTGGATTCCATGACGGAGGTCCCCTCTGCCGGTATCGCTATGGCAGAGCGCGGCAATTGGCTAAAGCAGGTATTCCGCGAGACCTGGTCACAACAACAGGCACCGCAGCAACAGTGGCGGGAAAAAATCATTGAGACTTTATTAGCACAGCAACAGGACTGTATTATTTTCAGTCACTTTGTGGTGATTAATGCGGTCATTGGTTATGCCAGAGGCTGCGACAAGGTATTCCAGTGCCAGCCAGATTACTGCTCTACCAATCAATTTAGCCTGGCAGCTGGCAAGCTAAGCCTTAGCCTGCTCGGGCAGCAGGATGAAAGCTTGGTGCTTTGATTTGCTGGCGCAACTTTTCTCTACCGCCAGACACACAAAAGCCGCACTAAGCGCGGCATTTGTGTGTCTGGCAAGACGATAAGCTAGGTTTAGGCGAGAGCACCAAACAAAGCTTCAGCGCTAAGGCCTTGCTGCTCGAGAATACCACGCAGGCGCTTTAATGCCTCAACCTGAATTTGACGAACACGCTCTCGGGTTAGACCAATCTCGCGCCCCACCTCTTCCAAGGTACTGGTTTCATAACCGCGCAAGCCAAACCGGCGGGCGACAACTTCTCTTTGTTTTTCGGTTAGCTCATCCAGCCAACTGTCTAGATTCTTGTGTAAATCACTGTTCTGCAGTAGCGCCGATGGGTCCGACACAGCCTGATCAGGGATCGTCTCGCTCAATGACTTCTCGGAAGACAGGCCGATGGGCGAATCCATCGAGGTGACACGTTCATTAAGACCCAACATCTTCTCAACATCTGCGACCGGCTTGTCGAGTAGATTGGCAATTTCTTCAGGGCTGGGCTCGTGATCCAGCTTCTGCGCCAGCTCACGGGCTGCACGTAGGTAGACATTCAGCTCTTTAACTACATGGATCGGCAAGCGAATGGTGCGGGTTTGGTTCATGATGGCGCGCTCAATGGTCTGACGGATCCACCAAGTCGCATAGGTAGAGAAACGAAAGCCACGTTCTGGGTCAAATTTTTCAACCGCGCGAATAAGACCTAGGTTGCCCTCTTCAATCAAATCAAGCAGAGCCAAGCCACGACTAACATAGCGGCGAGCAATTTTAACCACCAAACGAAGGTTGGATTCGATCATCCGCTTGCGAGCGGCCTCATCACCCTTGAGTGACAGACGAGAAAAGTAGACCTCTTCTTCCGCACTCAGCAATGGCGAAAAGCCAATTTCGTTGAGGTATAGCTGGGTGGCGTCAAAGCCACGATTGTTTTTCTCATCGGCCGCAATACTGGTTAGCTCTTGCGACTTCTTTTTTCCGGCACGTTCTTTAGTAAGCCCGGTCGATACCATTGCGTTATTATCTTGAGCTTCTGTTAATTGGACTGCCATGTCGATACCCTATGTCTGTTACCGTTATTAATGGATGCAAGCTTTTAGCTGCATCACGACCTGAACGTCTATGCCAAACTCTTTGGCCAGTGGTCTTCAACGATGGAACCCTTCATCAGCTAATTCCATTTATAGCTTCAAAATTTTATCGCTTAGGTAAATACTTTAAAGGGTTTACCGGAACGCCGTTCTTTCGAATTTCGAAGTGTAGTTTGACTCTGTCTGCACCACTACTTCCTATGTCGGCAATTCTTTGTCCGCCTTTAATGGTATCTCCCTGTTTTACTCGCAATTTTTTATTATGCGCATATGCGCTAAGAAATTGCTCGTTATGCTTTATTATAAGTAACTGTCCATAACCTCTAAGGCCGCTGCCGGCGTAAACCACTTTTCCCGCCGCTGCTGCAATAACAGATTCCCCCAAAACCCCACCAATATCAATACCTCTCTTTAGGGCCTTGGCCCCAGCAAAGCGCGCCAACAACTTTCCTCGGGCAGGCCAACGCCACAGTACAGCGGTGCCGCTACGGGCGACTTTGGTATTGCTACGATGGGTCGGTGTCTTAGTTTTTGAACGATGCTTGTTTTTCGCCGTGGTCTTAGAGGTCTTGCCCTTGGCCGGTGTAGACGATGCTTTAGACTTGATTTTAGGGCGACTTGAGCTTGCCAGCTTCGCTTTTCGATTCTTTACCGCGGCGGCCTTGGTTTTAGCGGATTGAGAGGCAAACTGCCATAAGCTGAGTTTTTGCCCTGGGTAAATTGTATAGGGGCTGGGGATGTTGTTGCGCTGAGCCAATACCTTGTAATCCACCCCGTATCGCCAGGCAATGGAAAATAAGGTTTCGCTCTTGCTAACCCGGTGGTAATTGATTCGATCTTTGGCCGGGGCGCGCCGGTCATCAATTGGGGCCCGGTGGCCGCTACCAACACAGGCCGTCAAAATCAAAGCGATCAATATATTGAACAGTCGGAGACTCACAAGCAATACCCTAAAATTAGCTTTTGTGTGATTCAAGTCACGAAAGTATGACAGCTCAGTTCACATTTTTATTAATTAAAGTCATCAAATTTGATTTTCTATAGCTAATTGGTCTAAAAATTATCTGGCAAAAAGTCTAAAAATACTAATTCAACGATGAAAATCCGAACTTTGATCTAAAAACACAAACACTTTACTGATCAACATCTTGCGCCGAATCAGCTCCTGCAATGTAATCCAACACCCAAATAAGGCCAATGCCAACAATAATCATTACCCCAGACAACCATATATATGATGGCTGTCCCAATATCAACTCATAGGCCCAGGGTGAAATATTTTCCTGCAATAGTGGGATTTCTACTCCGTGGGAGTTAATTCGGCTGCTCAACGTCTGCTTCCAGGGCCATACCATTGCCAAGGAACCTATTAAAAAACCAGTTAGTAAGGCTAAGGTTTGGCTGTGATAACGCTTAAACAACCAACTCAGCACATGGGAGAACAACACCAGACCCACCGCCGCTCCGGCACCAAAACTGGCTATGGCAATGATATCCAGAGACTTAATGGCACTGATAACACCGCTGTATAAACCCAGCATTAACAAGATAAAAGCCCCAGAGATACCCGGCAGTATCATCGCACAAATGGCCACGGCGCCAGCCAAAAACAAATTCAGCGGTGTGGCGTCGGTCTCGGCGGGGCTCAATTGAGATATCGCCAGGGCCGCCGCGACCCCCACCAATAGGCTCAGGGCCTCAATTAGGCTTTTGCGCTCCAGTTGCTTAAACAGCAGGCCGGCTGAAGCCAAAATAAGACCAAAAAAGAATGACCACAATAAAATGGGAAAGTGCTGCAAACAATAGCTGATCAGCTTCGCCAAGGACAATACACTGATTAAGACGCCACCAAATACCGCCAGCAAAAAACTACCATTAATCTGTCGCCACGCCGCCGCCGGCCCCTGCTTGAAGAGAATGGCCAAAACCTGAGGCTTAATCGAGGTAAGCGAGCCAATCAGCTCTTCATAGATACCACTGATAAAAGCCACGGTACCGCCTGAAACCCCCGGCACTACGTCAGCCGCCCCCATAGCCATACCTTTGATGGTTATAACGGTATATTCTTTTACCGAGCGCGGAGCCTGCTTGTTTTCAGCGCTCAAGTTTTTAGGCTTTTTTACGTCGTCATGCATTCTTAAGTCCAGGCAATAGAGGCACAAATTTAACGGGTTCGATCACCCTGGTGATAAAGCTGTCGCTATCGCCTTCGCGCATCACCAGCTGTAGTTCTTGCTTCTCGCCGCCGACAGGAATCACCAAGACACCGTTGGGGGCTAGTTGATTCAATAGTTCTTGGGGCAAAGTCTGTGGCGCTGCCGCACTTAAAATAGCATCAAAAGGCCCCACTTCCGGCCAGCCAAAGCCGCCATCAGCGTGTTTAAACTGAACATTGCGCAAACCTAAGGTGCGCATTCTTTTGCGGGCTTTTTCCTGCAACGGCTTGATCCGCTCTACTGAGTAGACTTTGCCAACCAGTTGCGCCAATACGCAGGTTTGATAGCCCGAGCCGGTACCAACTTCCAAGATGCGATCGAGCTTACCCGCCGCACCAATCAGAATTTCGGTCATGCGGGCAACAATATAGGGCTGGGAAAGAGTTTGACCAAAGCCAATGGGAAGCGATGAGTCTTCATAAGCTCGATGGGACAGAGCCTCATCTAAAAAGATATGCCTCGGGGTATTGCGAATAACATCCAATACCGCAATATTACTCACCCCCTGGTCAGTTAAACGTTGGATCAACCTCTCCCGGGTACGCTGGGAGGTCATCCCCACGCCCTGTAACTGCAATTGGTTCAAACCGCTTCTTCCTTCTTATTTATCTATTATGTCTTTGTGCGAACGGCGCACAATATAGCATAGCTACTTATAAAATCTCAGGCTGTCTTAAATGACACAGCTCACGCAGGATTGCTGTGGCATAGCAGCCAGGAGGCAAACCAAAACTCAGCTCCAGGCCGTCGTCTAAAAATTGATGGTTGAAGGCAATAGGGCTTAGGCTGAGTGCGCGGCGATCTTGGCTGAGGCCAAGGTGCTCTAAGCGCTCCTGCCACATTTCCCAACTCTGTAAAACTCCAACCTCCAGCGCTTTAACCTCAGCCTCACTTGCCAGCTGGCCGCGGCCCCATAAAGGCCCGGTGATTTTCTGGTTGAGCAAAACCTCGCCAGTGATAGCGGCAAGCCAATTGTTCTGCTGCAACCTTTCGGACAGCACCAGGTTAAACAAATAAGAGCGCGCCGCCGACATAATCAAACCACGCTGCTGCCTATTTTTGATGGTTTTACCTTGCTCAAACCACTCCTGGGCGCGAACAAGGTTGTTACCTTCTATACCAAACCGTTGCTCACCAAAGTAATTAGGCACCGCTAGCGCAATTTTCCCCAGCCGCTGTTCAAGCTCTGGGCTGGCCTCGATATCGCGCAGGCGAATGACAAAATCATTATGGCTATGGCCGCCGCGCCGCAGCTTGCGCTGGCAGCGACTGACCTCTAGCACCTGGAAGTTTTCATCATTCAGCTGGGCCCAATCGGGTTCAGGGCCTTTCGGCAAGTAGACGCTAAACCATTGCCGGGTGACAGCGCGTCGGTCTTTGAGACCGCAATAGCCCACATCCATAGGCTTAACCCCGGCCAAATGGGCAATTTGCTTGGCCAGCCAGGCGGTATTGTTATCTCGCTTTTGCACATACAAATAGACATGCTCGCCCTCACCTGACGGTTGAACCGCCAAATGCTCAACCACACAAAAGTCTTCACATTGGCTGCGAAACAAAGCTGTTTGCTGTGGACGGCCGTAGGCATATTGAAAATCTAAACTGAAACTCATGATTTTATCGTTTCCAATAACACCACCGCATAAGCGGCAATGCCCTCTTCGCGCCCGGCAAAACCTAATTTTTCTGTGGTGGTGGCTTTAACGTTAACGCAGTCATTTCCGACCCGGGTATCCGCGGCGATATTGATGACCATATCGGCAATATGCGGGGCCATTTTAGGCGCCTGGGCGACAATGGTCATATCGGCATTAGCTAATTGATAGCCTTTTTGTTTTACCTTGGCGACCACCAGGCGCAATAGGTCTCGGCTATTGGCGCCTTTATATTGGGTGTCGGTATCGGGAAAGTGGCGACCAATATCACCTAGGGCAGCGGCCCCTAATAAAGCGTCGCACAAAGCGTGCAATAACACGTCACCGTCGGAATGGGCCGTTAAGCCGCGCGAGTGTTTAATCACTACGCCGCCGATAACAATCTTATTATTAAATGGCGCTTGCTCTTCAAAGGCGTGCACATCATAGCCCTGACCTATTCTCACTGCGTTTCCTCACACTGCTGCTGTAAAATAAATTCCGCCAGGGCCAAATCTTCAGCCTGGGTAATTTTAATATTGTTTCGACTTGCCGCAACCATCAACGGCCGCATTCCCGCCAGCTCGATGGCCGAGGCCTCATCGGTTATCGCCAGGCCTTGCTGTAAAGCACGGCTTAAAGCACGGTATAATTTTTGATATTGGAAAATTTGTGGGGTTTGTGCATGCCAGTAACGGCTGCGCTCGACGGTTTGTTTAACCACTGCATCTTCATTCACCTGTTTTAGGGTGTCGCTGGCTGGAACGCCCAGCAGGCCGCCATCGGGGTGATGCTGCAGCTGCTGCAACAACGCATTGATCTCGGCTATTGTCACACAGGGCCTGGCGGCATCGTGAACCAAAACCCAGTCATCTAGGGCGGCGCATGCCTGTAGTTGCCGCAGACCATTGAACACCGAATCACAGCGTTCACGGCCACCGGCGACGGTTACTATCTTGGGGTGATGGGCTATTGCCAGCTCAGGCCAATAAGGGTCATGCTCGGCAATAACAACGACGATTTTTTGTAACTGGCTTAGCTGCAGTAAACGTTCCAGGGTTTTCTCTATAATCGTTTGCCCAAGCAGAGGCAAGTATTGCTTGGGCTTGGTGGCAGCCATTCTTGCGCCTATGCCGGCGGCGGGCACCACGGCCCAAAGTTTGGCGCTCACTGGCCACCCTCTTCTGCTTCGATCACCAGATAAAAGGTCTCACCTTCTTTGATCATACCCAGTTCATTACGGGCTCGCTCTTCGATGGCGTCCAGGCCTGATTTAAGTTCTTTGACTTCGATTTGCAGAATTTTATTGCGCTGAGTTAATCGGTCGTTGGCTGAATTTTGCTTGACGATTTTGGCGTCTAGGCGTGCCACATGGGCCAGGCTGCCTTCACCTATCCATAAGCGATACTGCAGGCCAAGTAACAGCAGGAATAAAATTGCGGTGATCCATTTCAGCATTGGCAAGCCATAGTTTTGTCAATTAGTTTTGACGGCGTGAGATATGAGATGGTAGCCCCCCTCATATTAGTCACTCATCTAACATTTTACAGATCCCATCTAACGTTTTCACATCTTGCGTCTTTCATTTTTCGTCTTTCATCTTTCGTCTTTCATCTTGCTGCTACAAAAAAACCAGGCTGAAGCCTGGCTTTTTTGTAGCTAAACAATAGCTATTGAGCTTTAAACTCATCGAGTCCGCGATAGGGCGCGGCGCCGGCCAATTCGGCTTCGATGCGAATTAAACGGTTATACTTAGAAACGCGATCGGAGCGACACAAAGAACCCGTCTTAATTTGACCAGCTGCTGTCGCAACCGCCAAATCGGCAATGGTGGTGTCTTCGGTTTCACCGGAACGATGTGAAATCACAGCGGTGTAGCCCGCATCTTTGGCCAGTTTAATGGCATCCAAAGTTTCAGATAAGGTACCGATTTGGTTGAACTTAATCAAAATTGAGTTGGCGATGTTTTTATCGATGCCTTCTTGCAAAATTTTGGTATTGGTCACAAACAAATCGTCGCCGACCAGCTGGATACGTTCGCCCAATTTTTCAGTCTGGTCTTTCCAACCATCCCAATCCGACTCATCCAAACCATCTTCAATCGAGATAATGGGGTATTGGTCACATAGGCTAACTAAGAAATCATTAAAACCAGCGGCATCGTAAACCTTGCCTTCGCCAGCCAGGTCGTATTTACCGTCTTTATAAAACTCAGACGCGGCACAATCCAGCGCTAATGTCACATCCTCACCCAGCTTATAACCGGCGGCTTCCACCGCTACTTTAATAACGGCTAAAGCTTCGGCGTTAGAGCTAAGGTCAGGGGCAAAACCACCTTCATCACCCACCGCGGTGTTCAAACCCTTGCTGCTCAGTACTTTTTTCAGCTGATGGAAAATCTCTGCGCCAACCTGTAAAGCTTCAGCAAAAGACTTAGCCGCTACCGGCTGAACCATAAACTCTTGAATATCAACATTATTGTCGGCGTGTTCGCCGCCATTGATAATATTCATCATTGGTACTGGCATGGTGTACTGGCCAGGAGTGCCATTAAGCTCGGCTATATGGGCGTATAGCGGTACGCCTTTATCAATCGCTGCGGCTTTGGCGGCTGCCAAAGATACTGCGAGAATAGCGTTGGCGCCAAACTTGGCTTTATTTTCAGTGCCGTCGGCCTTGATCATGGCATTATCTAAAGCGCGCTGATCATTGGCATCCATACCAACCAGTAGGGTTTTAATATCTTCATTAATATTGGCAACCGCTTTTAATACGCCCTTGCCTAAGTAGCGTGACTTATCACCGTCGCGTAGCTCTAAAGCTTCGCGCGAACCAGTGGAAGCACCAGAGGGGGCACAGGCGCTACCAACTGCGCCAGATTCGAGAATTACATCCGCATTAATGGTCGGATTACCACGACTATCTAGCACTTCAAAAGCTTTTATATCTACGATCTTGCTCATACTTGCTATAGCTCCGTTATCAAACCCCAAAGGGCTCGTCTTCAAATAAATGTTTAATCAATATCCAATGGAGGCAGTGCTTTGACCACATCATCCACGGCTTTCATTTCCTGCAAAAATGGCTTCAGCTTATCCAGCGGTAAAGCGCTGGGGCCGTCACACATTGCCTTGCTGGGCTCTGGGTGAGCCTCTAAGAATAATCCTGCGATACCCAAGGCCATACCGGCACGACCCAATTGCGCTACCTGCTGGCGACGACCGCCAGACGCTGCGCCCATGGGGTCACGACACTGTAGAGCATGGGTAACATCAAAAATAATGGGGGCGTTACGACTGACGTCTTTCATAGTCTGAAAGCCCAGCATATCCACTACTAGGTTGTCATAACCGTGGCAGCTGCCACGTTCACACAATAGAATTTTTTCGTTGCCGCATTCACGAAATTTATCAACGATATTGCCCATTTGCGCCGGGCTTAAAAATTGCGGCTTTTTAATATTGATAATAGCGTTGGTTTTGGCCATGGCCTCAACCAAGTCTGTTTGCCGAGCTAAAAACGCCGGCAGCTGAATAATATCGCAGACTTCGGCCACCGGTGCCGCCTGATCTATTTCATGCACATCGGTGATCACTGGGATAGCAAAGGTATTTTTAATTTCTTCGAATATTTTTAGGCCTTCGTCTAAACCGGGGCCACGGTAGGAATGAATAGACGAACGGTTGGCTTTATCGAAAGAAGCTTTAAATACATAAGGTATACCCAGTTCCTGGGTAACCTTGACATAGTGCTCGGCAATTTGCATTGCCAGGTCGCGCGACTCAAGCACATTCATACCGCCTAACAGCACAAACGGCTTGTTGTTGTCGGCTTGCACATCGGCACTAATGTTAATGCAGCTCATAGCTTAGTCCTTGTTTGAAGCCGCTATTGCCGCCTCAATATAGCTGGTAAATAAAGGGTGGCCATCACGCGGGCTAGAAGTGAACTCGGGGTGGAACTGACAGGCCACAAACCAAGGGTGGTCTTCAATTTCAACCACTTCAACCAAGCTGTCATCCGACGACCAGCCACCAATTTTTAAACCGGCCTTCTGCAGGGCATCAACATAGTTGTTGTTAACTTCAAAGCGGTGACGATGGCGTTCAACCACTACTCCACTGCCATATATATCGCGGGCCTTTGAGCCCTCCACCAAACGACACTCCTGGGCGCCCAAACGCATGGTACCCCCCAAATCTGATGTTTCATCGCGACGTTCAACGGTACCATCTTCGCTGGTCCACTCGGTGATCAGACCAATAACCGGGTCAATGGTGCCTTTATTAAACTCGGTGCTATTGGCTTCTTTTAAACCTAACACATTCCGTGCAAATTCAATGACCACCGACTGCATACCCAGGCAAATACCCAGGTAAGGAATTTTATTCTCGCGGGCATGACGTACCGCCATTAACTTACCTTCGTGGCCACGGGAGCCAAAGCCGCCGGGAACCAAGATGGCATCAACCCCATCCAGTAGCCCCAAACCCTTAGTCTCTACGTCTTCGGCATTAATATGCCGAATTTTCACCTTGGTACGAGTGTGAATACCGGCGTGCTCTAAAGACTCATTAAGAGACTTATAGGCATCCAGTAGCTCGACATATTTACCAACCATGGCGACGGTAACTTCCCGCTCGGGGTTAAGCTTGCCATCAACCACGACATCCCACTCAGATAGATCTGCCTCGGGGCAATCCTGCAGGCCAAATTTTTCTAAAATAATATTATCCAAGCCTTTGGCTTGCAGCAGCTTAGGAATACTATAAATGGTGTCTGCATCGGGCAGTGGTACTACCGCGCGCAACTCAACATTGGTGAACAGAGAGATTTTGCGACAGGAGTCTTCGTCAATCATTTTTTCACTGCGGCACAGCAGTACATCGGGCTGTAGGCCAATTGTGCGCAGTTCTTTAACCGAATGCTGGGTCGGCTTGGTTTTGGTTTCACCGGCGGTGGCTATATATGGCACCAGGGTTAAGTGCACCAGCTGGGCACGGCTGCTACCCAGCTCAACTTTAAGTTGGCGCACCGCTTCCAGGAAAGGCTGAGACTCAATATCACCCACAGTACCGCCAATTTCGACCAGAGCAATGTCGACATCGCGACCGCCATCAATCACTCGACGTTTAATTTCATCGGTAATATGGGGGATCACCTGAACGGTGCCGCCCTGGTAATCACCACGGCGCTCTTTGCGCAGTACCGTCTCGTAGACACGGCCGGTAGTGAAGTTATTACGACGGCTCATTTTACCGCGAATAAAACGCTCATAATGGCCCAGGTCCAAATCGGTCTCAGCGCCGTCTTCGGTCACATAGACCTCGCCGTGCTGAAACGGACTCATAGTGCCCGGATCCACATTAATATAAGGGTCCAGCTTAAGAATAGTGACCTTTAGGCCACGGGCTTCAAGAATTGCGGCCAGTGAAGCAGAGGCGATGCCTTTGCCTAACGAAGAAACCACACCACCGGTAACGAAGATAAATCGTGTCATGCAAAAAACCTAAAAAATTTGCAGTCAAAAGAAGATGGAGAAGCCTTAACAGCTCAAAAAACCAACAATACAACATCCAAACCTGGCGTTAAACCGCAGGCTGGCATCGGATTTCAGGGCTTTTAAGAACGTTCTCAAGATGGGAAATCAGGATACCAGAAAGCCTAGCCTGACTCAATCTTCGGCGGCCTATTTTGATTCAATACCAGGACCAGTAATAGGCTTACCGGCATAATACCAACGCAGGCGTTTTTTTGGCCCCTGGGTCGGATCAATCCAACCACTCTCAAGCCACAAGTCTGCCACGCCGAGTAGCTCCTCACCCGCCCAAACCAAAGGAATGATCGGCCTTAACCAAGGTTCTAACTGAAATTCTTGCAGCAGTTTTTTCAAGCTTTGGGAGTGCCGCCTGGACCTTGGCTGACAGCGCAACCCCGCCGGCCTTGCGCCTACCCGCACCACCGACGGCAGGCAAATGCCCTGCTCATCATCTATCGCCTGTAAGCTCCAGCCGCCAGGCAGTGTCAATGGCTTAGCAACAGACCATACTACGGCCTCATTAAGAGCAGATGTTGCCACATTGGGCAGACTGTAAAGACGGCCCTGATACCTAGCCCACACTTGGTCGCCGGTAACCACCCTAGCCTGCTGATCCGACCAATCGCTATCGAGTAATTGTCGGCTTAATTCATTTAGCTGGGCCAAGCTGGGGCTGGCGTAGCTTTGTTTTTGCAGCCACAGCCGCAGCAGGTTATAGCGTTCGGCCAGGCTTAGCTTGAGTAAAGCATCAATCTTGAGGCTGCTACCTAAACGCTCTTGCTTCAAATCAACAGCGTCCAAATGCTGCTCAGCTATAGACTCCAGCTGTTGGTCAAGCAAGCCACACAGTTGCGCACTTTGTCCCCAGCGCTGGCTAAAACCCGGCCAACGCTGCTCCAGCTTGGGCATAATTTCTTGTCGCAGGTAATTTCTATCCAACTCCAGCGACTGGTTAGACTCATCCTCGATCCACACCAGCTGCTCTGCCATGGCATAATTCTCTAGTTGCTGCTTGGTCTGATCAAGCAGCGGCCGCAGCAGCAAACCGTTGCCTAACGACCGCTGCAAAGACATCGCCGCTAATCCCTTGGGCCCAGCCCCACGCAGCAGTCGCAGCAATACAGTTTCCGCCTGATCATCCAAGTGGTGACCGGTTAACAGGCAATCTCCTGGTTTTAACGGAGCCGCCAGAGCTTGATAGCGCGCCTCTCTTGCCGCAGCCTCAACCCCAAGGCCCTTTGCTACCAGCTCTACCTCTACTATTTGGAAAGGGATGCCCAGCTTATTTGCCAATGCTGCGCAGTGCTGCCCCCAGGCTTCGGCGTTGGTTGATAAACCATGATTAATATAAACCGCCTGCAGCTGTACCGAGGCCAGATTTCCATTCTGCTTTAATTTCGCCATAGCCTGCAATAAGGCGCTGGAATCCAGGCCACCACTGAAGCCAACGGTAAAGCGGCCGACCTGCTGGACCGAGCTCTGGGCTTCAGCTAGGGCGCGCTGCAAGGTACTTAGGCACTGCCGCTCAAAAGCCTGTAACAATTTTTAGTCCTTAGTTTTGAAAAACAGGCAGTTTACACCCTACAATAGGCCTATGTACGTATTAACCATCGCCACCAGCCTAATCGAACCGCATTAGGCCGAAGCTTAAGGATTCTAAGCCGATGACACCTAAAAAAACGACCGCCAGCTATGGCAGCTGGAAATCACCGATTCAAGCCAAGTTGCTAGTCGCCCAAAGTGTACGCCTACTCGAACCCAGGCTGGTTGACGGCAAATCCTACTGGATCGAATCTCGGCCCCAGGAAAAAGGGCGCAATATGGTAGTAGAGCTTGACCCCCATGGTCAGCAACGAGATCTTCTCGGCGATAATTTTAACGCCCGCTCGCAATGCCACGAATACGGCGGTGCCAGCTATACTGTCGCTGCCGGCCAGCTGTATTTTGTTAACGCCAGCGACCAGCGTATTTATCAGCAGGATTTAAACGGTGACCGCTGTGTGCCTCTTAGCCCCAAGGAAGAATTTCGTTACAGCGATATAATTGTCGACCACCAACGCCAGCGGTTAATTTGTGTGCGTGAAGACCACCGCCTAAAGAACAACGGCACCGCCACAGAAGAGCGGAATGAAATAATCGCCCTGCCCCTTGATGGCTCACACGATTGCGAAGTATTAGTCAGCGGCGCTGACTTTTACTCCAACCCCTGTTTATCGCCCGACGGCAAATCCCTAAGTTGGCTCTGTTGGCACCACCCCAATATGCCCTGGGATGCGAGTGAGGTTTACCTGGCTCAATTTGATAGTCTCGGCCAATGCCAGTTAAACCAGTTAATTGCAGGGGGCAATAAGGAGTCTATATTTCAGCCTCAGTTTGGCCCTGACGGCCATCTATATTTTGTTTCGGACCGCAGTCAGTGGTGGAATTTGTATCGCCACAATATCGACTCAGGCCAGCAACAAGCGTTATTAGAAATGCCGGCCGAGTTTGCCACGCCGCAGTGGGTTTTTGGCATGAGCTGTTACGCTTTTCTTGATGCTCAACATATTATCTGCTGCTACAGCCAAAGCGGCGTTTGGAAACTAGGGCAGTTAAATACCGACGATCTAAGCTGGTACGCGATCGAGCTGGAATACGATAACATTTCAATGATCCAAGCCGAGGCCGGCCAAGCACTGTTTTTTGCCGCCAACAGCCAAATTCAAAATCAATTAGTACGCTGGCATATAGGCGAACAACAGATTATTGCCAAGTCGAGCAGCAATGATATTGACTCCAGATATTTATCCCAACCCCAGACCCAGACATTTAACACCAGCGATAAAGAAGTTGCTCATGGGTTTTATTATCCACCACAAAATCCAGACTATGTCGCCCCCGCAGGCGAGACCCCACCCTTAATCGTGATGTGCCACGGCGGTCCGACCGGCGCCGCCGAGACCGCGCTCAATCTAAAAATTCAGTTCTGGACCAGCCGTGGCTTTGCCGTATTTGATATAAATTATCGCGGCAGCGTCGGTTACGGCCGACCCTACCGGGATAGTTTAAAACCTCACTGGGGTGTTAAGGATGTTGATGATGTTTGTGCAGGAGCAGACTTCCTGGTCGGCCAAGGCCTTGCCGATCGAAACAAACTGGCCATCAAAGGCGGCAGTGCCGGAGGTTACACAGTGTTAGCCGCGTTAACATTTCGCGCTACCTTTGCTGCTGGCGCAAGTCATTATGGCATTGGCGATTTGGAAACCCTGGCCCGAGACACCCACAAATTCGAATCCCGTTATTTAGATTTTATGGTCGGTCCTTATCCGCAACAAAAAGCACTATACCAACAGCGCTCCCCCATTAATTATAGTGAGCAGCTAAACTGCCCAGTAATATTTTTCCAGGGCCTGGAGGACAAGGTAGTGCCACCCAATCAAGCTGAGGCCATGGTTGAAATATTAAAGAGCAAAGGCCTACCAGTTGCCTATGTACCCTTCGCTAACGAAGGCCACGGTTTTCGTGGCGCCGAAGCTATAGTACAAGCCCTGGAAGGCGAGCTGTATTTTTACAGCCGCGTCTTTGGCTTTGAACTGGCCGATAAAATTCCTGCCATTCAGATTGAAAACATGGAATCAAATTAATGGGACGCTGGCGGCCACCTAGAGGTAAAGGCTCACCCTATATCACCAAGGCGGGAGCCGACAAACTACAAGCCGAACTCAGCCAACTCTGGAAAATTGAAAGACCCCAGATCACCGAGGTGGTACATGAGGCGGCTAAAAATGGCGACCGCTCTGAAAATGGCGATTATATCTACGGCAAACGCCGCCTGCGCGAAATCGACAGCCGAGTTCGATTTTTAAGTAAACGTTTAGATGAGCTAACGATTGTTGAGCAAACTCCGGCCGATACCAGCAAGGTGTTTTTTGGCGCCTGGGTTAGCCTGGAAGATGGCAACGGTGAATTAAGCCGCTACCGCATTGTCGGACCCGATGAATTTAATGTCGCCGAAAACAAACTGAGCATGGACTCACCCCTGGCCCGGGTACTATTGGGCAAGCGCCTAGATGATGAAGTAGTTTTGAACAAACCCGACGGACAAGAAAATTTTTGTATTATTGCGATTAACTACGAATAACCAGCCATACACCCGGTGGTCGCCGGATGTACGGCCAAATCGGTAGTTTATGGCCAGGCCCTAATCTGTGACGTTTGACTTGGCCTTGTTCTTGATTTTTGCTTTGGATTTAGCCTTTGCTTTGGATTTAGCCTTTGCTTTGGATTTAGCCTTTGCTTTGGATTTAACCTTTGCTTTGGATTTGGCTTTGGCCGAACTACTACTGGCGCTCTTCTTCGATTTAGCTTTCGCTTTGGCGGAGCTGGCGCTGTCGCCCATTGATGACTTTGAGGACTTAGCTTTACCACTTAGTGTTTTTTTTGCCTTGCCGCTATTGGCACGACAATAGCCTTTGATTTTAGCCCCATCTTTACGCTTATATGACCCCACCCAGGTACAAGATGAAGCACTTGAACAAACCGATTGAGACTTTCCTTTGCAGGAATTGGCGCTGGCGGGAAAAGCAAAGAGGGAAATACTAAGGCTGATGATTGCGACGATAATAAATTTCATACTGACACTCCTGGTCATTGTGATGGTCTTCCTAGGAGCATTGATTCTACTCCCAGAACCGGCCTTGATACTAATTTTCGCTAGATGAATCACTTCTGAATCTTGCAGCCTTTAATAGCCAGATCGTTGGAGCCGTGGCAATATAAGAACATTGAAGTAAACTGTTAAAAAAAACATAATTCTTTTTCATCAGATCAATCGAAATCACTATGCATTATTGGGAAGATATTCAAGCAGGTCAGAGCTTGGCCACCAAACCGATTCACCTAAGCCAACAAGATATTTTAGAATTTGCTGCGGAATTTGACCCCCAGCCATTCCATCTAAATTTAGAGGCTGGCAATGAATCAATTTTTGGCGGACTTTGTGCCAGCGGCTGGCAAGTTTGCGCCTTGATGATGAAAATGCTGGCGGACAGTTTAAATCAACACGAAATTGCCACGGTGGGTTCTCCCGGGGTGGAGCAGCTGCGTTGGTTGAAGCCGGTTTATGCGGAAGACACTTTGAATTGCCAGATAGATGTAATCAGCTTAGACGGTGGCAAAAAAGACTACGGCTTGGCATATTTAAATATCGATGTTTTCAACCAGAATCAGACCAAGGTCGTAACCTTAATCACCCCCATAATGATCGCCAAACGGAAGGGTAGCGCATGAACCAAACTCCTTACTTTCGCAGCCGCTGGTTCGAAGATATCCCCGTAGGAGAGTTTCACGTTTTTGGCAGCCATACCTTTGCTGAGAAAGAGATGATTGATTTTGGCAAAAAATATGCGCCTCAGGCCTATCATACCGACCCCGAAGCTGCGCTAGATACCCACTACCGAGGCTTAGTGGCCTCCGGCTGGCACATCTGCGCCATTTGGATGAAGCAAATGGTGAGCTACATGGAGCGCTACGCTACCGGGGTGCGTGACGGCCGCCGCAATGGCGCCGGGGTGGGATTCCAAAAAATGCAATGGCACCAGCCGGTACGGCCCGGACACACCCTAACCTTTACCTATGAGATTATTCAAAAGTTGGATAAGACCATCAAAAACAAATGGGGGATTATTCGCAGTCGAAACGAGGCCTACAACCAAAACGGCGAGCTGGTGTTTAGCTTTGAAATTGATATCTTAGCGGAGCTAAATCCAGCCAAGACTTAATGAAGGCCTCACAGACCTTTGTTAAACCTTGGCTGATAATATTATTAGCGTGGCGGCATCCGAATACCGCCATCTAAGCGAATTGTCTCGCCGTTCAAATAGGCATTGCTAACCATGTGTGCAACTAGATCGCCAAATTCCGAAGGCAAGCCCAAACGCTTGGGGAATTGAACATTGGCGGTCAAACTATCTTTAACATTATCCGGTAATGACATAAGCAAAGGCGTACCCATTATCCCTGGGGCTATAGTGTTAACCCGGATACCGACACCGGCTAAATCACGAGCCATCGGCAGTGTCATCCCCACTAAGCCACCCTTGGATGCTGCATAGGCCGCTTGTCCCATTTGCCCATCAAAGGCCGCCACCGAAGCCGTATTAACAATTACGCCACGCTCCTGAGACTCGCCCAGCGGCTCGTTTTTGACCATTTCTGCCGCCGCCAGACGGGCAACATTAAAGGAACCCAATAGGTTTACCGTAATCACCTTGCTAAAGTCCGCCATTGGCAGAGGCTGGCCTTCGCGATTCAATACCTTGCCAGCATTGCCAATACCGGCGCAATTAACAGCGATATGAATCGCTCCAAAGGCGGACATTGCGGCGGCAATACCTGCTGCGACCGACTCCTCATCAGCCACATTTACAATGGCGTATATCGCATTATGCTCACCCAACTCAGCCACAGCGGCTTTTGCAGCCTCCTCATTTAAATCAAATATAGCTACTTTTACGCCCTGGGCGACAAGCTGCTCGCAGCTAGCTAGCCCCAGTCCTGAAGCGCCACCAGTAACCACAGCCACCTTATTATTCAAATCCATTATCCACTCCTTCGAGGTTTCAATTCTGAGCACTTTATATCATAAATAGCCACGGCCGCTGCTAACTTTATCTGTCAATATTCTTGATGAAATACACTAGACTACGAGACTTATTGATCATTTAAACGTCGAAAAAGGTAGATTTCATCCTAATATCTACCGTTCTAGATTAGATTAATAATCGCGTTCGTCGCCAAAGTCGAAAAATATCATCTGTTTACGTGACAGTGCCGGATAAGGAACTAGACTTAGGACAATAAACTACTGTATTGAGAGAAGTTAGGATGCCAGATAAATTTTCGCTGGATGAGTTTGACCGTAAAATTCTCCGGGCCCTACAGGAAAACGCTGATTATTCTATGGCGGAGCTAGGCGAAAAAGTCGGCCTATCCCACACACCTTGTTGGCGTCGAATTAAACGCTTAGAAAAAGAAGGCATCATTCAAGGCCGAGTGACCCTACTTAGCCCAGACGCACTACAATTAGGTGTTTGTGTTCACGCCTATATCAATTTGAACGAGCACGGCGAAGCCTCCTTGACCGCTTTTGAAAATGCCGTACAAGATATGCCTCAGGTAGTAGAATGCTACTCTACCAGCGGAGAAAAAGACTATTTATTAAAAATCGTGGTGGGCAGTGTTGACCATTATGAGAAAGTACTCAAAACCCAGTTAGTTCACCTGCCCAATGTGGCCTCGGTTAATTCAACCTTTGCCTTAAAGCAGGTTAAATTCACCACTGAATTACCGCTTTAAGCATATCGTCACTGACCTGGCGCTAGATTCCTGTAAACCAAACACTACTTTAAACCCATCAAACTAAGCTTCGCCGGCAGCAGTCTGCGCTTGGTTTGCTGGTTTTGGAAAGTGGAAAATCCTCATGGCGAAAGATTTTGCCCGGCCCATCCGGGGCCATAAAAAAAGCCCGCTATATAGCGGGCTTAAAGAGATATCAATATAGGAGGAGAGCATCTAACATCTGTATACTTAGTCCAGCCGGTTACGATTAAGTTCAAATTTTTTTAATTTAATTGGCCAAAGCGCTAACTGGTTTTTGCGAATTGCGCTAACTGGCGGCAAACAGCAATCAAATTACCATCTTCATCCCATATTTCACCGTCTTCTTCCAGCAAACTACCACCAATATATTTGCTGTGGAAGCGTACTTTCAACCATTCACTGGTGGGGATTGCCTTAATATGCAGGGTCAATTCAATGGTTGGAACCCAGCCTATCGGCCCTCGACTGGCAAAAATTGACGGAGGGCAAGCATCACAAGCCAGCATCAGCGCCGCCGGGGTCCATTGTTTCAAGCTGGGTATACGCATCCAACCCACTATTTCGGCCTTGTCTCGGTTTTCACCCTTCGTCCAACCGGCACAGCTTGGGTCCAAACGCATTTCAACATTGTCAAATACCGATAGCCCCGGCAAGCCTGCACGGGCTACGCATTGCTCAAGTGAGCCCATAGCTGGGGGCTGCTCTTCTATTTCCACAGCTCCGTCTTCGAAACCCGCCATAAAGGTCGCCATAGCTTTCATCACCAATTTATCATTCTGCTTAGCGGTGATTTCCAGGCGATCAAACTGGCGACTGCTGCCAAAACGCTCTACGAAGATATCTAAGCTGGCGCCCTCTTGGGTTCTACCACTGTAATTTACGGTGATCAAAGCGGGCTGCGGCAATTTCGCATAGCGCTTAGCGGCCTCTCCCATCAAGGCCATTAAATAGCCACCATTGGGGGTATTCATAATTGACCAGGACGTACTGACTTGAGCCCGGTAATGGCCCTCGGCAATGGTTTCTATGCGGGTATCTTCGGTAAACAAACTCATTTAATCATTCCTCAAAATCTGCGGCTTAATTTAGCACAGGAGCCTAGGTTAAATACTGACAATTACTGCCGTTAAAACTGACGAATTCCGTTTTAGAACTGACTAATGAGGTGGGGGCTCGGTATTTCTATTGGATATGGGCTCAACCCAGAAGACGCCGCCCCTAGATTGGTTGGGGTTCAAGGCAAATAGGGGGTCGCCTCTGCCGCCATCCGGAGTTCGGTGTTTTTTAGCTACGGACTTAGCCTGAGAGACGCCGCTCCTGCTTTTATTGAACTTCGTGCTGAGCTTGGGGATCGCCTCTGCCGCCATCCGGAGTTTGGTGGGTTTTTTGACTACGGGCTTAGCCTGAGAGACGCCGCTCCTGCGCATGGACTCATGACATCCAGTCATTCGGCCTACGGCCAAGCCCTAATTCTCTCCGAGGGAATTAGTCGGCGCCCGCGGCATACATCCCCATCCGGGGGAATAAAAAAAGCCCGCTCTTGGCGGGCTAAATCAATATAGGAGGAGAGCAATTACTTGCACTACTTTTGAGGACTGGATCACAGTTTAGTTCCAGCTTTACTAACATTTAGCCCGCCCTATTTTAACTTTTCTTTGAACCTTAAGCACATTTAGCACGAAGCAATAGTCTCCCGGTAAGCAGTCACCCACTTCCACCCTTGTGCTAGGCGAATTTTGACGCCCATAGTCACTTCTGGCCCTATTAACTTACCTACTAGTAAGTTAATTTAGCCCACACTTTAAGCAGCCAGTAGCCCAGTTCATGCAAACACGCGCCAAAGACCGTAAATGGCAAATCACTCAACTCGGCCTAGACCTGCTGCAAACCCGAGGCTATGAGAACTTTAGCTACCAGGATATCTCTACTGCACTGGGTATTACCAAGGCCAGCATCCATTATCACTTTCCTAAAAAGGAAGATCTGGGTGTCGCACTGTGTGGCGCAATCCAGGATTGGCATGAATCCCTATTTCGAAAAATTCAGCAGGAAAACACCAGCAACGCCGAAAAACTAAACCACTATATTCGAGCTTTACTGGAATATGCCAAGGGCAAAAACAAAATATGCCCGCTGAGCTCTTTGCAAGCTGACGTCGCCTCACTGCCCGCTAATATGCTGCCGGCACTGCAAGCTTTAGATCGCCACGAGCTTGGTTTTATCGCCCAGCTGCTCGCAAACGGCCGCGCACAAGGGGAGTTTAGCTTTCCTGGCGAGACCAGCCACCAAGCGGCGATTGTGGTACTCACCCTGAAAGGGGCGCTGCAATATTCTCGAATTCATGGCTCAGCTTTACTCGAGCCCACCTTAGACCAATTACAAAGCCTACTAATCGCTTAAACCGGAGACACTCCTATGAGCAGCACTGAAATACTGTTTCGTCCAGCCACCCTGGGGAAACTAGAGCTACCCAACCGCATTGTTATGGCGCCCATGACCCGCAGCTATTCGCCCGGCAATGTGCCCAGTGATTTGGTAGTGGAATACTACCGTCGCCGCGCCGCTGGCGGCACTGGCTTGATCATTACCGAAGGCACTTGCATTAATCACCCAGCAGCCAACGGCTATGCCAATGTGCCTTATTTCTACGGTGACGACGCCCTAGCGGGTTGGCAGAAAGTGGTTGATGCGGTGCACGCCGAAGGCGGTAAAATTGTACCCCAGCTTTGGCACGTTGGCGGCATTCGTCGCCCCGGAACCGAGCCTGATAAAACAGTCCCAGGCTTTAGCCCCAGTGGCATGGCCGTACCCGGTAAAGTCACCGGCCACGCCATGAGCAAAGATGATATCGCCGACGTCGTTGCAGCTTTCGCTCAAGCCGCTAAAGATGCCCAAGCCATTGGCATGGACGGCATTGAAATTCACGGTGCTCACGGTTATTTGGTCGATCAGTTCTTTTGGGAAGGTACCAACCAGCGTGATGATGAATATGGCGGCAGCATGGAAAATCGCTCTCGCTTTGCCATTGAAATTATTAAGGCTTGCCGTGCCGCCACCAGTCCGGATTTCCCTATTATTTTTCGTTGGTCCCAGTGGAAGCAACAGGATTACCCTGCCCGCTTGGCCACCAGCCCGGAACAACTAGAAGAATTCATCACCCCCTTGTCCGATGCCGGAGTCGATATCTTTCACTGCTCCGCTAGACGGTTTTGGGAGTCAGAATTTGAAGGCAGTGAATTAAACCTAGCAGGCTGGGTTAAGAAAATCACCGGCAAGCCCACTATTACCGTAGGCAGCGTCGGTCTTAATGCTGACTTCTTACCCACCGATGGCACCGCCAACTTCCGCGAAGCCGAGCCCGCCAGCTTGGATAAGCTAATCGACCGCATGCAAGCCGATGAGTTTGACCTAGTTGCGGTTGGCCGTGCTTTGATCGCCAACCCAGACTGGGCTAACCGAGTTAGAGCCGGCGAAGTTGAGCAGATGGCAGCCTACGAGAAGGACATGCTGCTAAAGCTGGATTAGACCCTTTGGCCAACGCATAAAGAGATAACAAAAAACTCGCTATCTCTTTACAGCGTCGAGTTCCGAAACCCGCTAGTTTCTTTTGAACCAGGGGCTACAATAGCCCCTGGTTTGAAGCAACAGCGGGTTTTTTATGTCAACTGTACAATTTAAGCAAGCCCGGGCCAGCCGAGACGCCCGCTTTGATGGCCTGTTTTTTGTCGGCGTTAAAACCACCGGCATCTATTGCCGTCCTATCTGCCCGGCCCCAACCGCCAAAGAAGAAAATGTCGAATACTTTGACCAGGCTTGGCAGGCCCAAGATGCGGGCTTTCGCCCCTGCTTACGCTGTCGCCCTGACGCCAGCCCCACCTCCCCCGCTTGGCAAGGCACCGATACCAGCTTTTATCGAGCACTAAAGTTAATTGATGACGGCGCGCTTGAGCACCAATCAATGGATCAACTGGCCGAACGTCTGGGCATGGGCTCCCGCTACCTACGCAAACTATTTCAACAAAAGCTGGGCATTGCCCCATTGGCCTATTACCACCACCGGCAATGCGAATTTGCCAAACAGTTGTTACAAAACAGCCAGATGAAAATTGCCGACATTGCCTTAGCCAGTGGCTTTGGCAGCCTGCGTCAATTTAACCAACACTTTAAAAACTACACCGACCTTACCCCCAAAGAAATTCGCCGCGGCAAGCTCAGCAGTAACGCCTGTAAGCTGGAATTACCGCTGTATTATCGCCCACCCTATAACTGGGATCGGTTGCGAGATTATTTACACTATAGATTGCTCGACGAAGTTGAATGGCTTGGCCCGCAACATTATGGCCGTCGCATTCAATGGGGCCAAACACTGGGCCAGTTTAGCGCCCACCACCAAGCAGACAAACATCGTTTTATCATTAAGTTAACACTAAATCGCTTGGATAATTTGCGTCATATCGTTAAAAACATTCGCCGAGTTTTAGACCTGGACGCCAATAGCTCGGCAATAGATCAACATTTGAAAATTAGCTTAGGCGAGCACTCTCAATTGGCTAGCGACTTAATACCCGGCTTGCGCCTACCCGGAATTTGGAGCTGTTTTGAAGCCGGTATTCGCGCCATTATCGGCCAACAAATTAGCGTAGTGGCTGCCCGTACTCAGCTGCGAAACTTAATCAAAGGCAGCGGCAAAAAAATAACTGGAGAGCAATTTTACTTTCCTGCGCCAGTCGATTTAAAAACGAATTCACTCGATTGCTTAAAAATGCCCGGGGCGCGTAAAGAAAGCCTGCGTCAGCTGGCCATTTATTACCACCAGCAAACACCAGACCCGGCCCAACAGGATATACAAGAAGCCCAATGGCTGGCGATCAAAGGCATCGGACCCTGGACGGTAAATTACGCCAAGATGCGCGGCCTAAGCGACCCTAATATTTTTATTTCCGGGGATCTGGGCATTAAAAAAGCAATAGAAATCTACGGCGAAAACCTCGACCCGATCAAATGTAGCCCCTGGCAGAGTTATTTAAATATGCAAATGTGGAGTAAATTATGAGCGTTCAAAATCCGGCCAGCATGCCATACCAGCAATGCCTGCACACACCGATTGGAGAATTACAAATAAACGCCAATGACCAAGACATTGAACAAATATTTTTCCAACCGCAGGAAAGTTTTATCGACCGGCCTAATGCTATTACTCACTTGGTCAAACAACAACTGGAAGAGTATTTTCTAGGCCAGCGCACAGGCTTCGACTTGCCTCTAGGCGCCGTGGGAACCGATTTTCAACACTCGGTCTGGCGACAGCTGTGCGCCATTCCTTTTGGTACCACCGCCAGCTACGGCGATATCGCCAAGCAGCTGAACAAACCCACCGCCATGCGTGCCGTTGGTGCCGCCAATGGCCGTAACCCCATCCCAATTATAGTGCCCTGCCACCGGGTTATCGGCGCCAATGGCAGCTTAACGGGTTTCGCCGGCGGCTTAGCGGCAAAGCAATGGTTGTTACAACATGAAGGTGTTAAATTGCCATAATCACTGATAGACCGTTAGGCTAAAAGCCTCGTCTAATAGACAAGTAAATTGATTAAGGAAGCTCTATGTTAAGGCTGGTATTAAATATACTGTGGTTATTATTTGGTTGCGGCATAGTGATGGGACTGACCTGGCTGTTTATCAGCCTAATCTGCTTTATCACTGTTATTGGCATTCCCTGGGGCCGCGCTTGTTTTAATATCGCGCTGTTCAGTTTTTGGCCCTTTGGCCAGGACGCCATGAGCCGCGATGAGTTGTACGGCGAAAATGATATCGGCACCAGCGCTGCTGGCACCATCGGCAATATTGTTTGGTTTTTCCTGGCCGGAATCTGGCTGGCGATCATCCATGTTTTGGCCGCCATCGCTTATGCCCTAACCATTATCGGTATTCCCTTTGCGATCCAGCATATTAAATTCGCCGGGCTTTCCCTAGCACCGATTGGCAAGTCTGTCGTCTCTTACGAAGTCGCCGCTGCAGCCCGCGCCAAAAACGCCAATGCTCAGGTTAATAGCATCAGACCTTAAGATCACGCTCTACCGGCGATAACGACAACCGCGCCGGTAGAGCGACCCGATCAATACCCTAAGCGGCTAGCCCGACGGCCATCCTGCTTGCTATACCAGCCAGTGCTGCCGTATTTCTGATGATATTCCAGTAACTTTTTAGGGGAATATTTACCCGCAATAAAACCCTGCTTAATTTTTTCTAGGGAGTTTAAACGACCATTGAGTCGCTTTAAGTAGGCGGTTAAATTTTTGGGATTTAACTCTTCGAACAAAATTGTCGATTTAATTCGCAGACCTGTAACTACGGGTCTAAATTCAGTGATCGCTGGGGCTTCGGTAGAACCACTAAATCGATGAATTCTCATTAGGCTACGCTCGACGGAATAGCTGCCATCGGCCTGCTTTTCCATATTAGTCAACATAAAATCATGGCCGGCGGTTTTTTCCTCACCTTTATCCTGATAAACCATGATGGTTCTAACCGAGTCAAACATCGTATTCGAAACGATATCAATGGTATATACCTGCTCGATAGTCATGTCAGAAACATTCTTGTTTTCCAAGAAGGTCACTGTCACCTTGGCATTGGCTTTGGCATAAGCCAATATATCGGCCTTAGTTTCCAGCTCTGAGAATTCAGAGTTAATTGCCGCCACTTGCTTGCTAAACTTTTCCAGCTCAGCATTAAACTTGGCAAAAGCGACTTCCCGTTCCGCCTTAATTCGCAAGCGCCGCTCTGTTTCGAAAGTCTCTTGGTCTTGCAAAGCCTCGCTGACGCTGGTGCCCTCGGGGTAATCACTGACCCGGCGCATATAACGTCTCACCAGCTGATACTCTTCAACTGTTAATTCTTCACTGATAATGTCTTCAAATTCTTGGTAGTAGGAGACTGAGTGCTTCTTAGCAGGTAAATCGGTAGAACCGACTCCGCAACCGACCAATAAGGCCAGACAACATACAGAGATGGCAAATCGCTTCATAATAGTTTCGCTATTCAATTATCGGGCGGGGAAAATAGCATCATTTAATTTTTAATGATAGCGTTTGACGGATTGGATTTGAGGCCGAAAATTGATCAGGTAATACTTTTTATGCGGGCATAAGTCACTGAATATACTATGAATTTCAAGAAAATCAGACTTGCACAAAAATCAAACAACAATAAGAGCTGATTCATTGAGGAGCTATATAGCGAGGAATAGCTGGGGAATAAGCGCTACGATTGCAGCGCCTTTGCGCAGTAATAATACGTTATTTTTCGTCGAAATTTATGACCACGTTATCCGTCAATGGATGGCACTGACAAGTTAAGACAAAGCCCTGCTCAACTTCCCAATCTTCCAGGGCGTAGTTAACATCCATCTTCACTTCGCCTGCCATAACTTTGGCGCGGCAGGTGCAACAGACCCCGCCCTTGCAAGCAAAAGGAAGATCGGCACCGGCGTTCAAAGCCGCATCTAGAATATTGACGCCACCTTCGGCCACTTCAATATTGGTTTGCATGCCATCAACTACAACAGCAACATGACGCACCGGGCCCGCAGCTTCGCCCGTTTTAATTTCAGGCCTGGCCGCCTGGCTTACGCCAAACAATTCGAAATGAATATTATCTTTGCACATGCCCTTGGCAACCAAGGTGTCACGCACCGCCTCGGTCATGTCCTGGGGGCCACAGATAAAGGCCTCGGCCACAGTGTTAACCTCCAGAACTTTATCCGCCAACACTGCGACTTTATCGGCGTCGATACGGCCATTTAAAATATCCGCTTGAGACTGCTCGCGGCTTAGTATGCTGATAAATTGAAAGCGCTGGGGGTACTGGTTTTTCAAACCCAAAATAGTTTCGCGAAACATAATATTGGCAACGTTTTTATTGCCATAGACCAATGTGAATTGACTATCGGGCTCGGCCGCCAAGGTCGATTTTAATATTGATAATATCGGTGTAATACCGGAGCCGGCGGCAAAACCCAAATAGTGTTTACGATGACTCACATCCAGCGAGGTATTAAAGCTACCCTCTGGCGGCATGACCTCGATAGTATCGCCAGACTGCAATACATCATTGGCGTAGCTTGAAAAAGCGCCACCCGCAATTTTTTTAATGCCAACTCGTAACTCGCCATCATTAACACCACTACAAATCGAATAGTTACGACGGACCTCTTCACCATTGATCATGGCCCGCATCACCAAATGCTGGCCCTGCTTAAATTGGTACAGCTCTTGGTATTCGGCAGGTATATCAAAAACCAGGGATACCGCATCGGCAGTTTCCTGATCTTTGCTGGCCACGGTCAACGTGTGAAAATGCTGTTCTGTCATAATATCACTCGGTTTTTTTAGTTATTTATATACATTTAAAATAATCGAAGGGTTCTTGGCAATCATCACATTGGTATAAAGCCTTACAGGCGGTGGAACCGTGGCGAGATACTTGATGGTTATGAGCGGAACCACATCTAGGGCATTTAACTTTTGGGTCCAAGCCCATTAACACCGCCTTGCTATTACTCGCCTCACGCGGCGGTGCAATACCATAGGCTTCTAACTTTTGCTTGCCGCTTTCGGTCAGCCAATCGGTGGTCCAAGCGGGCGCTAACACCGTGTCGATACGCACCCTGGTAAATCCCTTTTGCAACAAGGTATAACGAATGTCATCGGTAAATGTTGTCATCGCCGGGCAGCCTGAATAAGTCGGGGTAATGGTTACCACCAACTCGTCCTCTTGCCAGCTAATATCCCGCAGCACCCCCAAATCGTTCACGCTCAATACCGGAATTTCTGGGTCGCAAACCTGGTCAAGTAGCTGTCGAATATCCGCCACCGGAATTGCCTGCGCCTGCTGCAGGCTTAACCGCTGGGCCTTATCATTAGCAATCAATTGCTGATGCACCATATTGATCTGCCTCTATTAAAAACCTACTGCTGGCAGCTACCAGGCCAAACCTGGATTACAGCGCTGCACATACTGCATTTCGGCCAATAAAAAACCCATGTGCTCGGTGTGTAAACCTTGACGGCCGCCACGACGGGTATAGCTTTCTACTGGCCGCTGTAACGTCGCTTCGCTCAAAACCTCGTCCACCTTGGTCAACCAACGCTCTTTAATTTTTGCACGATCAACGCCGATGCCGGCGTCCAACATGAGCTGATCAACTTCGTCCATCTCGAACATTTCGTTAACAAAACGCCAAACTTCGTCCAGGGCGGTCACCATCTTTTCATGACTGGCCTCGGTGCCATCGCCCAAGCGCTTAACCCACTCAGCGGTATGGCGCACATGATAACGAGTTTCCTTGATGGCTTTTTGCGCTACCGCCGCCAGGGTCTGGTCTTTTGATTCGCACAAATCGGTGTATAAATACAGATTATAAACGTCCACCAAAAACTGCCGTATTGTGGTGTAGGCAAAATCCCCTTTGGGTTGCTCCACAATTAGGAAGTTAGTGAATTCACGCTCATCGCGATGGTAGGCTAAATCATCTTCGTCTCGGCCCTTGCCCTCGACTTCACCGGCGTAGCTATAGAGCATGCGGCATTGGCCCAGTAGATCCAGCGCCGTGTTAATCATGCCGATGTCTTCTTCTAGAAACGGACCGTGACCACACCACTCGGATAAACGATGACCTAAAATTAATGCATTGTCAGCCATGCGCAGCGTGTACTGATACAGCGCTTGTTGTTCTGTCAATGGGGATTGGCTCATAGCCATAGGACTATTCCTTTCTCAATTAGCGACTACAGTCATTTACATGTGTTTTACGTCGGCGGGCACATCGTAAAATGTGGCGTGACGATAGACCTTGTCATCAGAGGGTTCAAAAAATGCCTGCTGATCATCGGGCTGGCTGGCGACAATATGCTTGGCTTCGACCACCCAGATACTGTTACCCTCCATCCGGCGAGTATAAACATCACGAGCGTACTGCAGCGCTTGCTCCGAGTCTGCCGCGTGCACACTGCCGCAGTGCTTGTGGTCCATGCCACGTTTGCTACGGACAAAAACTTCCCACAACGGTAAATATTGCTCAACCATGATTCTTTTCCTTTTCTTTCTTAGGGGCTATAGCGAGCTATAGGCACTAGGCTACAGAAGACGCATTTTTTGCAACTTGTTTTGTTCGGTAGGCCAAGGCGGCCTCGCGCACCCAATCACCTTCATCATGGGCTTTTTGTCGAGCCGCAAGCCGCTCGTGATTGCAGGGGCCGGCACCTTTGATCACGGCCATAAATTCTTCCCAGTCGATTTCACCGTAATCGTAATGGCCACGCTCTTCGTTCCATTTACAATCTTTATCGGGCACAGTCATACCCAGGTATTCAATCTGCGGTACCGTCTGATCAATAAACTTTTGCCGCAATTCACTATTGCTGAAACGTTTCACTTTCCACTTCAATGACTGAGCTGAATTGGGTGAGTCAGCATCGTTGGGGCCGAACATCATACAAGCTGGCCACCAAGTACGGTTGATAGCGTCTTGGCACATCTGCCGTTGTTTTTCATTACCACGGGCCAGCGCCAACATACCTTCAAAACCCTGCCGGGCATGGAAGCTCTCTTCCTTACATACTCGAATCATGGCGCGGGAATAGGGGCCGTAAGAAGTGCGGCAAAGAGCCACCTGATTGACAATAGCGGCGCCATCTACCAGCCAACCAATAGCAGGTACATCGGCCCAGCTTAAGGTGGGGTAGTTAAAAATACTGGAATATTTTGCCTTGCCGGCGAGCAGGTCAGCGACCATTTTTTCGCGTGAGGTACCTAAGGTTTCGGCGGCGCTGTACAGATACAAGCCGTGACCAGCCTCGTCCTGTACCTTGGCCAACAGTATGGCTTTGCGGCGCAAGGTTGGCGCACGGGTAATCCAATTGCCCTCTGGCAGCTGCCCCACCACTTCCGAATGGGCATGTTGGGATATCTGCCGTACCAGTGTGCGGCGATAGGCTTCTGGCATCCAATCTTTGGGTTCAATTTTTATTTCAGCGTCTATCCGCTGCTGGAACTCTTTTTCCAGAGCATCAATGTCGATAACTTGATCTTGCGGAGTCATGGCTTATTTTCTCCCATTACGGCTAATGTCGATTCACCTTCAGCACTCAAACCAGTTCGAATTCACATCGCTAACTTGGTTAAGACTAGAGATCTTTATGATACGCAATAATCAGTCTTTATCAAGTTTTTTGTGTCACTTAGGGGTTGATTGTTTATGCTGAAAAATATTGATATTTATCAGCCACTTAAAGAGGTGAATTAATAATAAAACGGTTCCGGAAGACGCTTTCTGCCAGAAGCAGAGGCTTTAGCCGGGCATTGGCAGGCATTTCTCGCTCTGTAAAAACAACAAAGCCGGGGTAAACCCGGCTTTGTTCAAACAACATTTTTAAAGGGGTTAGCGCTAAACCCGCTCTATGATCAATGCGATCCCCTGCCCCACGCCGATGCACATGGTACATAGGGCATAGCGACCGTTGTTGCGATGTAATTGATACATGGCGGTGGTAACCAAACGTGCGCCAGACATACCGAGGGGGTGACCCAAGGCGATGGCGCCGCCGTTGGGGTTTACCCGGATGTCGTCGTCAGCCACTCCCAGCTCACGTAAAGTCGCCAAGCCTTGCGCGGCAAAGGCTTCGTTGAGCTCGATCACATCCATATCATCGATGCGTAAACCGGCTTTTGCCAACACCTTCTTAGAAGCCGGCGCGGGACCGATGCCCATAATTCGAGGCTCCACCCCGGCGGTAGCCAGGGCGACAATACGCGCTTTAGGGGTTAAGCCATTAGCCTCGGCCGCGGCCTTTGACGCAATCAATAAAGCACAGGCACCGTCGTTAACTCCCGAAGCATTACCCGCTGTGACACTGCCACCCTCGCGAAATGGCGCCCGCAACTTGGCCAAAGCCTCGATATTGGTGGCACGAGGATGCTCATCTTTATCAATAACAACAGCGTCGCCTTTGCGCCGGGGGATAACGACCGGCACTATCTCATCATCAAAACGACCTTCAGCTTGCGCAGCGGCGGCTTTTTGCTGACTGCGCAGGGCCATTTGGTCTTGATCTTGGCGGGAGATATTAAAATCAGCAGCGACGTTCTCCGCCGTCTCTGGCATGGAGTCGACGCCATACTGGGATTTCATCAGTTTATTAACGAAACGCCAACCAATGGTGGTGTCATAAATTTCCGCATTGCGACTAAAAGCGGTTTCAGCCTTGGCCATCACCATCGGCGCCCGGGACATAGACTCTACCCCTCCGGCTATCATTAGCTCCAGCTCGCCCGACTTAATGGCGCGCGAGGCCATACCCACGGCGTCCATACCGGAGCCACACAGGCGGTTAATAGTGGCGCCGGGTACATCGACAGGCAAGCCCGCCAATAAAGAACTCATATGGGCAACATTACGGTTATCTTCGCCAGCCTGGTTGGCACAGCCGTAAAACACATCATCAACACTGCTCCAATTAACCTTTGGGTTCCGCTGCATCAAAGCTTTGATAGGAACGGCACCGAGGTCATCGGTGCGAACTTTGGCTAGGCCGCCGCCATACCGACCAATGGGGGTACGAACAGCGTCGCAGATAAAGGCATCTTTCATTTTATTGTATTCCTATTGCTTATGGTTACCGCTAACAAGCCTGTGCTTGTTTAATTTTTTGCTGCTGTGGCGGCCAACACTGCGCCGCTAATTCGGTGGGATTTACCCCTAAACAAAACCAATAACTCTTCTTGTTGATTATAAACAGAGACGTCATAGATTCCGGTTTTGCCGCGTAAGCTAATTTCTTTAGCAACCGCCCTAAGCTTATCACCGGCTCGTCCCGGGGCTAGATAATCGATCGAGCAGCTGGCACCAACGCTGGCATGGTTACGTGAATTACAGGCATAGGCGAAAGCGGTGTCGGCCAAGCTAAACAAATAACCACCGTGACAAGTTTGATGACCGTTGAGCATATTAGCTTGCACTGTCATAGCCAGCACGGCCCCTCCCTCCGCCATAGATTCAATCTCGATACCCAGGGTACTGGCAGCGGTTTCCCGCGCTAACATATCGGCAGCACAGGTCATGGCCAGCTCGTTCGGACTCATGCTGGCAATGCGTTCAGCGCTATAAGTCGATCCGGCTGCAGGCATATTAATAACCCTTAAATTGCGGCGTGCGCTTTTCTTTAAAGGCTGCGACGCCTTCTTTATAATCTTCGCTGCGACCGCCGATGCGCATATATTCTTTCTCCAGCTCGAGCTGCTCAGGCAAACTATTGGAGGTCGACTCTCGCAATGCTCGCTTGGTCATCGCCAAACCCTTGGTGGGCTGGCTGGCAAAATGTCGAGCCATCGCCATGGCATCAGGCATCAATTTTTCGTTATCAACACACTGCCAAATCAAACCCCACTTTTCGGCTTGCTCGGCTGAAAGTCTATCGCCCAATAACGCCAAACCCTTGGCTCGGGCCAAACCAACTAATCGAGGTAAAACCCAGCTGCCACCCGAATCGGGAACCAGGCCAATTTTGCAAAAAGCCTGGATAAAACTGGCGCTGCGAGCGGCCAAGACAATATCGCAAGCCAAAGCAATGCTTGCACCTGCACCCGCCGCAACGCCGTTAACCGCACAAATTACTGGCATTTCCAGTGCGTGAATTGAACGAATCAGTGGATTGTAGTTTTGCTCAACTGACTCGCCTAGATCCGGCATTTCGCCGTCGGCAGAAACACTGCGATCACCCAAATCTTGACCGGCACAAAAGCCGCGGCCATTGGCAGTGATAAGCAGGCATCGGGCGCCGCCATTGGCGGCCTGCTTGATGGCTGAACGCACCTCGGCGTGCATCTGGGTATTAAAGCTATTGAGGTTATCGGGGCGGTTTAGGGTCAGCACCGCTACACTGTCTGTGAGCGAAAATTCGATTGTTTGGTAAGCCATGATTTCCTCGCGTTGGTTATAGGACAACTATGATGGGCTGAAATATCACACATAAAGATACAAAAATAAAGAACTCTCTTTGTTTTTAGTATCATATTATACATTTCAGAAATGAACCTCCAGCCAGAGATCCTATATAACCACACCACTAACCGCAGGCAAAAGAGCTGTACCGGCCATTAAAAATGGCCCGATAGTCATTCTTTGGCGCGGCAGCTTGTGCTCTTGGAAGGGGGCTGTTGATTGCAGCTAAACAGAGAGTTTTTGCGGGCCTAGCCGGCCATACTCTTAACTCGGTACTGCCTCGGTGTAATACCGTAGGCTGCTTTAAAAACCCGGTTAAAATGCGAGGCGTCGTTAAAGCCCCAGCGAAAGGCGATTTCAGTAATGGTGTAAATAGCCATATTGGTATCCGCCAAGCAATTTTTACAGACCTCCAAACGCTGGCGCTGAATAAAACGAGAGACCGAGGTATTTTCGTCGTTAAACAACATATGTAAATAACGAGTGCTCATATCATGAGCCTTGGCGATCCAATCTGGGCAAAGCCTAGGGTCGGCTAAGTTCTTACGGATAAAGGTTTTAATACGAAATAGGTGTTCGGTTTTAACGCCGTCGTTTTCACCACTAAGGCGCGGATTGGTTTGGCCGTGCTCCAGGGCGGTGGCCAATAAATCGAAGACGTTACTTTCTAACTTGGCGATAAGCATAGGGTCCATCTGATCCAGCATGGGGCCTAAGCTGTGCACAAATTGGCTGAGCAGACCGTTGGCGCCGACACTGGCATCCATACGTTTGCCTAAATACGCTTCTGGCTCACGCACCACCTCACCTAAAGACGCTTGTGGTACGGCCAATACCAATTGCCGATATTGCTGAGCAAAGTGCAGTTCATAGGGCTCGGTATTGCTGCACATAACAAAATCACCCGGGCGTAAATGGGCCTCTTGGCCGCGCTGGCGAACTAAAGCCTCACCTTCGACTTGGAATTTTATCAGGTACTGGGACTGTTCTACTGTGGAGATGTGCTCCTTGCGGCGATAGACATCTAAGGGGCCACAGCCAATATCAACCAAGCCCAGCTTGGACATGGCCCGCGCTTGCACAGCACCACGAAAACCACCATCTATCAAATTGCTGCTCTTCTCAAAGCTCATATTGAAAAATGTGTTGGAAACATGATCACTAAAGCTATCGAAGCTATGTAGACGCTCAATATGGGCCGTCATGGGCATCACTCTTATTACGCAATTGCTAACCACGGCTAGCTCAGCGGGCTCTAATTATATTCTTATTTGAGAGCGCAGTTTGGCAGAGATGAGGGTAGGAAGCCAGTCACTTTACTTGTTAAGTAAAGTGACTGTGATGCGGGCTATAAACTGATTACGCAGATTCAGTCAATTTACGATTACGCATCCAGAAGTATAGCGACAATTCAGATTGCTTGGTTGCTGCCAGGTCAATATCCTTTGCCTCACTATTACTCGTATCCGCATAGTTCAGATTAGAGCGTGACAACTCACGGATGTTGGCGGTACTGCGGCTGATGTTTTCAGCCACGGTGGATTGCTCCTCCACCGCCTGGGATATTTGCTGGTTCATATTATTAATCGTCTCAATCGACGTTTCGATGGCGTCAAGCGAGCACACCGCATTCTGGGCTTTCTCCATACACTGCTTCGCCTGATCGATGCTTTGAGCCATCATTGATACCGACTCCTTAGTAGAGCCCTGCAAGGCCAAAATCATGCCTTCAATCTGTTCGGTTGAATCCTGGGTACGGTTGGCTAGAGTGCGAACTTCCTCGGCGACAACCGCAAAACCACGGCCCATTTCCCCGGCTCTGGCGGCCTCAATCGCGGCATTTAGCGCCAGCAAGTTGGTTTGTTCCGCCACGTTTTTAATCACATCCAAGATAGAGCTGATGTTATTACTATCGTTTTCTACATTACCAATCGACTTCGATACTCGTTCCATTTCGTTGGTAAACGAAGTAATCAAAACTTGAGTCTCATGTACCACTTCTTTACCCGAACTCGCATCGCGGCTCATAGTCACGGCAGATTCGGCGGCCAGCTGAGCATTGCTGGAGACCTCTTGGATGCTGGCGCTCATCTCGGTAGCCGCAGTAGCAACCCCATCGGTTTCATGGAACTGCTCTTCAGTGCTGGATTTCGAACTACCAATAACCGAGTAGACATTCTCCGATTTTTTCTTGAACTCCATCGAGGTTGCCTGCATCCTACCAATAAGGGCGGCGGACTCAGACCGAAGAATTTGCAGGGCAAAACTAATCGCTCCCGCCTCGTCCTGCCGACCGGTATAGATATAGCGAGCCAAGGGGTCGCTGCCGATGTCCTCACACTGCTTTATGGCTTTTATTAAAGGTGTATTGAGCAGTACCGCGCTGCCAAAAGCCAACGCTATACACGCGTATAACGCCAATGCAGCAACCGGACTGATTACTTGCATCGCGGCAAATACGGCGCTAATCAAGGCCGGCATCAGCGTCATTAAAAGCAGGTTTTTTTGTTTGAAGTTCAAGCTGAAGCCGAGACTTTCACCCTGGTTTATCTTTTTATATACGTCTTCGGCTCTTTGCTGCGCAGCCCTAGCAGGTTTTTGGCGTACCGATTGATATTCAACTTTATCGCCATCCACAATAGGAATAACAAAAGCATCGACCCAGTAAAAAGACCCGTCTTTACAGCGATTTTTAACGATACCCTTCCAGGTACGACGGTCTTTATTGGCCGCCCACAAGTCAGCAAATGCCGCTGGTGGCATATCGGGGTGGCGTACAATATTATGATCTTGGCCGATCAGTTCCGACATTTCAAAACCGCTGATCTTGAGGAAATCGTCGTTTACAAAGGTAATTTTACCCTGATGATCGGTGGTGGAGAGGATATTGGCTTCGTTCGCCAAAGCGACCTCATTGTTGGTTACTGGTAAATTTTTCCGCATTTTCGCAAAACTCAATAGAATCGAAGAAAACCAGAAGTTCTAAAGCTAAGCATTGTCACTTCCCTGTAGTTGACCCAACAGTACTAAGCTTACTGCAGCCAAAGTCCAATTTTGGTCAACTCTAAAGTTACCTTAGACGATTCAGATTAAACTGCTTGAGAAGCAAAAAAAAAACACTGTAAATTCATTTTATTTTTTAATTTAGGAAGATAAAGCTACAAAATAGTGCACTAGAGGTCTAGGTTCAGTGATTGTGATGCTGGGGCTGTTGCTCAGAGGTAGATGAACGGTCGCTGCTGGTGTGATGCCCATGTCCGCCTTGCCCCAATATGGAAGACAATGGCATCCACAAAGTCCAACAGCCAAACAAAATAATTATGACGGCGAAAAAAGATCGTACAATTTGTTTTTGTAACAGGGTTTTTAAACCACTGGCAGCCCAACCACTTAAAAACACGGCCGGTAAAGTACCAAGGCCAAAGCTGACCATAACAGCGCCACCGGCCACACTGTCTCCCTGTGCGGCGGCATAAGCCAACGCGGAATAAACCATGCCGCAGGGTAACCAGCCCCACAACAAACCTAACAATACCGCTTTAGGAATAGTTTTAAGCGGTATTAAATTTTTCCCTAGGGGCTGGATATAACGCCAGATAAAGGCGCCGCCCTGCTCTAAATACACCAAGCCACGCCACCAACCCGCCAGGTACAAGCCCATGGCAATCAACAAAAACCCGGCTAGCCAACGCAATATAGAGCTGCCGCCAAACTGCAAGCCCAACCACCCTGCTAGCGCTCCCATTACGCCATAACTTACAATTCGACCGAGGTTATATGACAGTAATATGACAGCTCGGCGCGCCGCACTGCTATCAGAAATAGCAAAACTTAAGGCAGAAGCAATACCGCCACACATACCGACGCAATGACCAGAGCCTAAAAATCCGATGACAAAGATACTGACAAAAACAGGGTTTATAAAACTGAGGTCCACGACATATTCCTAGGGGGGCTTGTGGTATTAACCAATATTTATTTTCCGAGGTTTTCTTTGTTCTTGTTTTTCTTAATATTTTTGCCTTTTTCAGCTGCCCTAGCATTGGCAGCAGCAATCTTGTCGTCGTCAAATAAAATGCGCTGACCTTCAGTATCCAAATCATCAAACTGATCATTATCAACGGCCCAGAAAAAAATTCTAGCGGCGATGGCAACAAAAATGACCGCGATTGGAATTAATATATACAAGCTGTCCATAGACTATTTATTCAACCTCAGAGCATTGAGCACCACAACGACAGAGCTTAGTGACATTCCCACCGCCGCAAGATAAGGCGGCACCCAGCCCATGACAGCCATGGGCAATACCAATATATTGTAAGCCAACGCCCAAACCAAATTTTGGCTAATAATACGACGGGTTTTTAAAGCCAATTGTCTAGCCCGGCCAATCAGGTTTAAATCACTGGCGAGCAACAAGCAATCGGCGTGACTTTGAGCTAAATCCGCTGCGCCGGGCATGGCAATAGAAACGTCGGAGCCAGATAAAACAGGGACATCATTAATACCATCCCCTATCATAAGCACTACGTCACCCTGCTGCTGGTACGCTTGGATTATTTCAAGCTTTTGCTCTGGGGTCACCGATCCCTGAGCATGCTCGATATCGAGCATCTGCGCAATGCGACCTACTGTCGCAGTATTATCCCCAGATAATAACTGCAGCTGAAGATTATCCTGTTGCAGTCTTTTAACAGCGGCAGCGGCAGATTCCCGCAACGGGTCTTGCAGCTCGATCCAGGCCAGGGCTTGCTGGTTTTTACTGAGCAGCAACCACTGACCATCGTCAGGAGCCGACAAGAAATTCTGGCTGGCAAAACTGGCGCTGCCCAAGCGATATTCATCGCCCTGATAGATGCCCCTAACCCCTTTGGCTGTCTCGCTGCCTAGATCGGTAAAAATCAAACTGGAGTCTTGACCGTGAAATGCCTTGGCGATCGGGTGATTGCTGGGTGCTTCTAAACCGGCCGCCAAAGCTAATACCAAGTCGGACGGATAACCGGCTACCAACGACTTTACTTGAACAACCGTCGGCGCACCTTCGGTCAAGGTTCCGGTTTTATCAAATACCACCCGCTGGACCTGGCTTAGCATTTCAATAACATGACCTCGGGTAACCAACAGGCCCATCCGCCGCAAGGTATTGGTCGCGGTGGTCAATGCCACCGGTGTCGCTAAGGAAAGCGCGCAGGGACAGGTGACCACCAATACTGACAGCGTAATCCAAAGCGCATCTTCGGGTTTAACCTGCCACCAATAGGCAAAAACTGATGCGGAAACCAACAGCACTGCGGCCACGAAATACACCGCCAAACGATCAGCGATCGCCACCTGCTGAGGTTTTTCTTGCTCAGCCTGGGCCACCAGTCGAGCAATAGCTGATAACCGAGTCGCCGACCCAACGGCCACCACTTCGACCCATAAGGCACTTTCTCCGTTGAGTGTGCCCGCCGTCACCGAGTCGCCTTTGGCTTTTATCAGCGCCTGTGATTCGCCGGTTAGCATCGACTCATCAACACTACTACGACCATCATAGACAATTCCATCGCAGGGGATGGTAGCTCCACTTTTTACCAATATTTGGTCGGCTATGGCTAAGCTTTTTACCGGTACCGAATGCTGCTCCCCGGCGTCGAGCTTTATCGCACTCAAAGGTAATAATTGAGCCAAGTTACTGGCGGCGAAACCGGCACGATGGCGGGCCCGCATTTCTATATAACGCCCCACTAACAGTAAAAAGGTAAACATCGAGACCGAGTCAAAATAAACGTCGGGACCGGAGATTATAGTTGCCCAGATACTGGCGCCGTAAGCCAATATAATAGCAATGGAAACCGGCACGTCCATGACTAGATGGCGGGTTTTAATCGCTCGCCAAGCGGCCTGGTAAAAAGGCATGGCGCTATAAAATACCACCGGAGTAGCAAACACCCAGCTGGTAATCCTTAAAAAGCCCTGCCACTGTTCGGTCATACCCAGCATGGCGCCGCCATACAAAGCGATGGCCACCATGCCTACTTGCATCATGCCTAGGCCGGCAATACCCAAGCGCCGCTGAGCTTGACGATTTTCTGTGTCTAATAATCGATTTTGATTTTCATCGGTGGCCGGCTGAGGGCGAAAGCCGATACGATCAAGGCTGGTGAAAATTTCACTTAAGCGCCCCGCGTTCGGGTCGAATTCCAACCAGCAGCGATGAGTGCTGGCATTAACTCGGACTTTTTTCACCGCTGGCAGCGCTAACAAATGCTTCTCTATCAACCAGACACAAGCCGCGCAGCTAATTCCACCTATCAGCAGCTGGGCCTGCTTTAACTCATTCGTCGCGCTGCTGGCTACAACAAATTCAGCCTGTACATCTTCCAGGTCATAAACCTGGTAGTGATCGGCACTGTTTTTTTGCTCGGGTGTTTCGGCGCTGCTGTTACGAAATTGGTAAAATTGCTCCAAACCGCCAGAGACAATGGCGCTGGCTACCGCCTGGCAACCGATGCAGCACATAGGTCTCTGCTGGCCATCGATTTCGACCTCCAGCTCTATACCCGTTGGGACCGGAAGGTCACAGTGATAACAATATTGCCCAGCCTTATTGGCCGCTGCTTGGTCGGCGGCAGAGCTCTGGCTCACTGGCCACCCAATTTAGCCTGGCTGGACTCTTTGAAATTGATATCGCCGTTAATTCGCCACTCAACTTCGTTGATATTACCCACGGGGCTTAAGCGTAGGTATTGACGAAAACTCAGGCTGCTATCGAGGTCGCCACGGTAACGATTACCCTGTAGGTGATGCAGGATAATGGTGACGTCCTGTAAGCCCGTAGTGGGGTGAATAATCTGTAATTGCAACTGTTTCGGGTCTTTGACTAAGCCGGTAATATCCAACACTATATCGCCGACCTCTAAATCAAACCGGACCAAAGCTTCTAACCCTAGCGCTTTGGCTTTTAGGTCTTGATCCAAACGCTGGTTAATTTTCATTCCGTCTTTGTAGTAGTTATCGCTAACCACCGAGTCATTGGCAGTAAACGCTAGATAAATTGTAAAGCCGCAGGCAATCACTACTACGCTTGGCAGCGCGATTAACATCCAGGGCCAAAATTGCTTATACCAAGGCACAGTATCTTCAACGGGATGACGCATGTTTACTCCAACATAGGGGGGTTCAAAGGCGGGCAGTATATAACAGGCACTTGCATCTGCGCAGTATTTAGCACAAATACACCCAGGCAAATGCGCCAACCCGGGCGAACGAAAAACCTATTGGCGGTGGTTTATTTCTTTTGCGGCCCGATAAAGCTGGCTTTTTGTACCGCCACTACCTCGGGATCTGATTCTGAGGTGACGACAAAAAATATCTCCGACTTAGCCACTTGCAGCTTATCTTTATCGATACGAACACTGACTGGCAAAGAGAAAATTTCACCCTCTTCCAAATACGCGCGATATGTTTTCTTGGTGCGGTAGTCGTGGGGCTTTTCACCGACCGCGTCGGTTTGAACCTGTACCGTAAAGTAGCTTTCACCTTGGCTCATATTGTTAATTTTAACCATATAAACATTTTCAATATGCTTACTGGTTTGCCGGAACAACTTGGCACCGCGATCCCGAATTACATCTACCCCCAACGGCGTGCGCGTGCCAATGGTGTACAAGAACAAACCCATCATCATTACCACGGCAACGACATAACCAATAAAGCGCGGCCTAATAACATGGGATTCGCCGGTTTCGATCGCATCTTGAGTCGTAAAACGAATAAGACCCCGTGGGTACTTCATTCGATCCATTACACTATTACACGCGTCGACACAGAGACCGCAATCAATACACTCATACTGCAAGCCATCACGAATATCGATATCGACCGGGCAAACCTGGACACACCAGCCGCAATCGATACAATCACCCAGGCCGCGAGCGCGGTAATCTTCTCGCGCTTTGCGCTTGCCGCGGCTCTCACCACGCTTGTAGTCATAGGTTACCAACATGGTGTCATAATCGTACATAACGGATTGAAAACGGGCGTAAGGACACATGTATTTACACACCTGCTCACGCAAAAAGCCGGCATTAACATAGGTAGCGCCGGTAAAAAACAACACCCAGAATGCACCAGCCGGGGTCGCATTAAATGTAAACAAATCCACCGTTAGGTCACGTACATCGTAAAAATAACCAATAAAGGTTAGGCCGGTGACAAAGGCAATCAGCAGCCACAAACCATGCTTGGAGGCTTTTTTACGGAATTTTGTGAAGGACATGGGCGCTTTATCAAGCTTGATTCGGGCATTTCTATCTCCCTCACACTTATCTTCGGCCCAGATATACATCAGCGTCCAAACTGTTTGTGGGCAAGTAAAACCACACCATACTCGCCCGACCAGCACAGTTACGGTAAATAACGCAAACGCCGCAATGATCAACAACCAGGCCAGTAACATAAAATCTTGCGGCCAAAATGTTGTCCACAAGATGTGAAATTTTCGTTCGGGTAAATCAAACAACACGGCTTGGCGACCGTCGATAGTCAGCCAAGGTAGCAACAAATAACCCAGCAACAACGGTATACCGGTATACCGGCGCAGACGCTGAAAAAAACCCTTCACTTTGCGGGTATAAATTTTACTGCTGCCGGCAGTGTATAGATCAATGTACTGCTGCTGACTTTTATCAGCAGGTTCCTGTATTTCAGTCGTTGGGATCTTATCTGTCACTATAAACCTCAAACTTTTGAGCACTAATCAATACTCAGCGCGGCTATTCCACCTATTGGTGGGGTTTTTTGTAGCCGCTTTAGCGGTCTTATTCGTTCATCAAAACTACAACGAATCATACTATCTGGACAGTATTGACTCTAGCGCATGACGGCCGAATCCATTGCACTGGATCAAGCAAAAGTCAGTTAGCACTATGGTAAGTATCGGCCATACAAACAAAAACGCCACTCCAGTATTACTGAAGTGGCGTTGTTTGGCCTATTGGCGTCTTAACAACTTAATCTTCGAGGGACAAGCTATAGACATAAGCAGTCAACATACGAATTTTTTCAGCCCGTAGTTTTTCTTCCTGAGCAGGCATAACATTGGTCCGACCGGTGCGAATGGTATGGCGGATTTTCTCAGCGCTACCACTGTATAACCAAATGTCATCCGCTAGATTAGGCGCCAAACCGACCATGCCTTTGCCACCTGGCTGATGACAAACAAAACAGACTTGATTAAATACCTTTTCACCGGCAGCCACTTTGCTGGCGTCATGCTCTTGGCCAGATAGGCTCATCACATACTCAGCTACCGCTACTACCTGGGCTTCTTCTAAATTACCACCATAAGCCTTACCCTGCGGTGGCATCATACCGATACGACCATGGCTAATGCTCGCGGCAATAGCTTCAGGTGAGCCGCCCCACAACCAGTCCTTATCGGTCAGGTTAGGAAAGCCTTCATTGCCACCACCATCGGCACCGTGACAAACCGCACAGTTGTTGGCAAATAAACGCGTGCCAATTTTCATCGCTTTGGTATCTCTGGCCAAGTCCTCGATCTTCATATCAGCGTATTGGCCGAAAGTTTTCGAATATTGTACCTGGGTCTTCTCTACTTCTCGTTCCCACTGATTAATCGAGGTCCAGTTTAAATAACCCTTGTAGTTACCTAAGCCCGGGTACAAAAAGAAGTAGACCACGGCGAATACCAGAGTGAGAACAAACATCTGGAACCACCACTTCGGCAGCGGGTTATCATACTCTTCAATGCCGTCGTAGACATGGCCAGTGGTTTGGTTTTCAGGCTCGTCATCGTCACTTACAGCAACTTTTTTATTGGCAAACAGCAGCCAGGTTACTAATACTAAATTGGCCACGGTTAAAACAATAACCCACCAACTCCAAAATGTTGTTAACATAATTATTCCTACCTTTTGTCACCATCACGGAGGTGATTCTTCTCGCCAGCTGAGGAGCGCTGACTTAATTCTTCATCAAGGAAAGGCAAATTGGCTGCCTCATCAAACCCTTTTTTGCGCTTACTGCCCCACAACCAAACCCAAGTCGCGACAAAGGAAATCAACAAAAAAGTAGTTGATATACCTCTCCAATCGTTAATATTTAGATCCATAACGGGGCCCCTAATTAGCGTTTTTGTTTCAACAAAATACCGAGATTTTGCAAATACGCTACCAGCGCTTCGATCTCAGTTTTACCTTTAACCGCCGCTTTAGCGCCGGCAAGGTCTTCATCGGTATAAGGCACACCCAAAGTTCGCAAAGCCTGTAGTTTTTTCGGTGTTATCGACTCATCAATAATATTGTCAAACAACCATGGGAAAGCAGGCATATTGGATTCTGGTACGACGTTGCGCGGATTGTATAAATGAGCGCGATGCCATTCATCCGAATAACGCCCACCCACTCGAGCTAAATCAGGGCCGGTACGTTTTGAACCCCACAAAAATGGATAATCGTATACCGACTCACCGGCCACAGAATAATGGCCGTAACGCTCTGTTTCGGAACGGAATGGACGAATCATTTGTGAATGACACACGCTACAACCTTCGCGAATATAAATATCACGACCTTCGAGCTGCAATGCGGTATAGGGCTTTAAGCCTTCAATTGGCTGAGTGGTCACCTTGTTAAAAAACTGTGGGACGATTTCAACCAAGGCGCCAAAACTGATGGCAACTACCATCAGGATCATCATCAAGCCAATATTCTTTTCTACTATCTCGTGTTTCACTGTTTGCTCTCCTTAAACCGAAGCTGGCTGAGGCTGTGCAGAAGATTCCTGCTCGTCAGCTTGTTGAAAGGTACGGTAGGTGTTGTAAGCCATAAACAACATGCCGGCAAAGAAGATTGCGCCACCCAATACCCGTACATAGTAGCCGGGGTAGCTGGCTTCCACAGATTCTACAAAGCTATAAGTTAAGGTTCCGTCGGCGTTAAATGCACGCCACATCAAACCTTGCATAATGCCGTTGACCCACATAGCCGCGATATACAAAACAGTACCAATGGTCGCCATCCAGAAGTGTAAGTTCACTAATTTGACGCTGTACATTTCCTGGCGGCCAATTAATGCTGGAATTAAGTGGTACAAAGCACCAATAGACACCATAGCAACCCAACCCAGAGCACCGGAATGGACGTGGCCGATGGTCCAATCAGTATAGTGCGACAAAGCGTTAACGGTCTTGATCGCCATCATTGGGCCTTCGAAGGTTGACATGCCGTAAAACGATAGCGATACAACCAAGAAGCGCAGAGTCGGATCAGTACGCAATTTATGCCAAGCACCTGACAAGGTCATAATGCCGTTGATCATACCGCCCCAAGAAGGCGCCAGCAGAACTAATGACATCACCATGCCGACACCCTGAGTCCAATCCGGTAGAGCGGTATAATGCAAATGGTGGGAACCCGCCCAAACATACAAGCTGATTAAGGCCCAGAAGTGAATGATCGATAAGCGATAGGAATACACTGGACGCCCGGCCTGCTTGGGCACGAAGTAATACATAATGCCCAGGAAGCCCGCGGTCAGAAAGAAGCCCACTGCATTATGGCCATACCACCATTGCACCATGGCATCCATGGCACCGGCATAAGCCGAATATGATTTGGTAAAGGTCACCGGTATCGCCGCAGAGTTAACCACATGCAGCACCGCTACCGTAATAATAAAGGCGCCAAAGAACCAGTTGGCCACATAGACATGCGAACCTTTACGTTTGATGATGGTACCGAAGAATACGACCCCGTAAGCCACCCAAACTAAGGTAATCAGAATATCAATTGGCCATTCTAGTTCGGCGTATTCTTTTGACGAAGTCATTCCTAAGGGCAGAGTTATCGCCGCTAATAGAATAACCAGTTGCCAGCCCCAAAAGGTGAAAGGGATTAAAAAACCACCCCAAAGTCTAGCCTGACAGGTTCGCTGCACCACATAGAAGGAAGAGGCGAACAAAGCACAACCACCAAAGCCAAAAATTACCGCATTGGTATGCAGCGGCCGCAAACGGCCAAAATGGCTAAAGGGTTGAAATATATCATTTAATTGTGGCCAGGCCAGCTCGGATGCGATAAGTACGCCTATCCCCATTCCGACCACGCCCCAAACGACGGTCATCACGACAAATTTGCGTATTATATCGTAGTTATAAGCGGGCTGATCTCCAGCGGTTGCCAAGTTACTACTCATAGGACTTTCCTAATTGATATTTTAAATATTGAGGAATCTATCTCAGTATTCGGTTACACCGGGTGTTTCCACTTACTGTTTTATCCCACCCCGGAGCACCATGCATTATCCACTATGCCCGGGTTCTATTACTTGATGCCGATCAAGTTGGCACCATAGTCCTTCTATATAAGGACCTTAATTTTATAAAACGTCGCGACCTTTACCAGCAGCGATCTTTAAGCGTAGTGCATTAAGCTTAATAAAGCCTTCGGCATCTTTTTGATCGTAAGCGCCATCATCTTCTTCGAAGGTAGCTATACGCTCATCAAACAAGCTGTCAGCAGAACGACGGCCAACTACAGAAACTGCACCTTTATACAATTTTAGGCGCACCTCACCGTTAACATGCTGCTGCGATTCATCGATGGCGGCCTGCAACATTTTACGTTCAGGACTCCACCAGTAACCGTTATAGATTAGCTCAGCATACTTAGGCATCAACTCATCTTTTAAATGGGCGGCTTCACGGTCCAGGGTTAAGGACTCAATACCACGGTGAGCTTTCATCATAATGGTGCCACCGGGAGTTTCGTAACAGCCGCGCGACTTCATACCAACATAGCGGTTCTCTACAATATCCAGACGACCAACGCCATTGGCGCCGCCAACTTTATTTAAGGTCTCGATCACAGTCGCCGGGCTCATGGCTTCGCCATTAATAGCAACCACATCACCCTTTTCATAAGTTAGCTCTAGGTAAGTCGGCTGATCGGGAGCTTCTTCTGGAGACACACTCCAGCGCCACATATCCGGGTCTTCCGCTTCCCACCAAGGATCTTCCAAGTTGCCGCCCTCATAAGAGATATGCAGCAAGTTAGCATCCATAGAGTAGGGTGATTTTTTCTTTTTATTGGCGAAATCCACTGGAATATCACGCTCTTCGCAATATTTCATCAATGATTCGCGGGAGTTGAGACCCCACTCGCGCCAGGGCGCAATTACTTGAATACCTGGCTTCAGGGCGTAGGCGCCCAGTTCAAAGCGAACCTGATCATTACCTTTGCCAGTCGCGCCATGGGAAATTGCATCGGCACCGGTGGCGTTAGCAATTTCAATTAAACGCTTGGCGATTAATGGCCGCGCAATCGACGTGCCTAATAGGTACTCACCTTCATAAATGGTATTGGCGCGGAACATTGGGAAGACGTAGTCGCGGGCAAACTCTTCGCGTAAATCTTCAACATAAATTTCTTTTACCCCCAAGGCTTCGGCCTTGGCGCGGGCAGGCTCTACTTCTTCGCCTTGACCGATATCGGCGGTGAAAGTGACCACCTCACAATTGTAGGTATCTTGTAACCAACGGACGATGACCGAGGTATCCAAACCACCGGAATAAGCGAGGACAACTTTATTAACTGCGGACATACATTCTCCCACGGAATGAGCTATTGATGGATGTGGCCGCTGTGCCAGTGCTGCTTAAATGCAGTTTATCATTGGTTCTAAGGCGGCTAAATTTGGCGCGGCGCATTATACATCCGGGCCAAAGTGATTTATAGATTATTCCAATGAATATTGAGCTAATTGCTAATATAGCGGTTATTTAAAGACTTATTGATTATTTTGCCGCCACTTCCGCTATAGATTTAGGCTTTTGGTCCGCCGCCGACATGGCCTGGCCAGCCGCTTGATCGGCTTCCGGCTTCAGTTCCGGCCCCTTTTCCAAACGAATTGTGACCCGTCGATTTTTCGCCCGCCCCTTGCCGGTACGGTTGGAAACCACCGGATAACGCTCGCCATGCCAGCGGGTAATTAACTTGGTTTTTTCAACCCCTGCTGCGGCCAAATACGATGCCACCAGCTCGGCCCGCTGCTTTGACAACTCTAAGTTTTCAGCCCTAATACCATGGCTGTCGGTATGGCCATCAATATAAAAACGCTTTACTTCGTTATCGGCTTTGGCGTAGATCACCACCTTGTCTAGCTGGGATTTTTGCCGACTGCTTAAGGTCTCACCGCTCCCCTTAAACAGCAGTATCGATTTCTCCACTTGACCAAAATTCACCGGCAACAGGCCGGCAACACAATCTTGGTACTTGTGATAAACACCCTGAAAATTAATTGGGCTTATTGCTAGCTGAATCGATTTTGGGCCGCCATACCAAGGCTTACGGCTAATAACCAGCTGCCGCCCCTGCTGCAGCTCCGCCAGTATTCGACTGGATAATTTAGCCCCCAAGCTGACTGGGCGTTTACTCTGGCGAACTGGAATCAACCCCAAGTTCACTACTGAGCTATGGGGCTTCCAGATCGGCCCCATTACCACCAGGGAGCCCTTGCCAGCTTTCAACAAAGCCGTTTTGGTATCGAGAAAGAACTGCTGCCGCTCTCCCGCCTCTTGATAAAACACGGCTTGGCCGTGATCTGGCAGCATTTGCGACAGCCTACACTCAAAAATTGAGCCCTCACTGTCCCAGCTAATTTGCTCAAAATGACTAGTCACCGCACTGCTAGAATTGGCAGTTAAAGCTACCGCCAAGACTACCAAGAACTTAAATTGTCGCTTTAGCCGGACCATGGCCCACCTCAAAATAAACGCATTGCAATGGTATCGGCTCGATTCCCCCCAGCTTTAACCCAATCGGCACCCCTACAATGCGTTAACGGTGTCGGCCTAGGGCAATTTTTGTTAGCATGCGCGCCAATAGATAAGCCCATACAAAGCCCGAACTAAATCAGAGAGCAGCCATGAGCCAAAGCCTAACCATTACCCGCCCTGACGACTGGCATATTCACCTACGTGATGGCGAAGCCCTGGAACATACCGTACGAGACGCCAGCCGCTATTTGGGCCGCGCCATCATTATGCCTAATCTGGTGCCACCAATAATGTCGGCTGAGCAAGCACTGGCTTATAAAGAACGTATTCTAGACCAGCGCCCGGCTGGCAATATGTTTGAACCCTTAATGGTGCTATACCTCACCGATAACACCAGCCCCGCCGACATCGCCGCCGCCAAGGCTGCCGGAGTGATCGCCGCTAAGCTGTACCCTGCCGGCGCCACCACCAATTCCGATTCGGGGGTGACGGATATCAGCAACATCTACCCAGCACTAGAAGCCATGGAAAAACAGGGCATGGTGTTCTGCCTACACGGCGAGGTCACCGACAGCAGCATCGATATCTTCGACCGCGAGCAGCGCTTTATTGACTCCACCCTGCAACAGCTGAATAAAGATTTCCCCGGCTTAAAAATGGTGCTGGAGCATATCACCACCTCTGAGGCAGCCGACTTTGTTAGCGCTGCCGGTGACAATATGGCGGCGTCTATTACCGCGCACCACCTACTTTACAACCGCAACCATATGTTAGCCGGTGGTATTCGCCCCCATTATTATTGCCTGCCTATTTTAAAGCGCAGCAGCCACCAGCAGGCACTAATTAGCGCTGCCACCAGCGGCAACCCTAAATTCTTCCTGGGTACCGACTCGGCCCCACACGCTCAACACGCCAAGGAGAACGCCTGTGGTTGCGCCGGCGCATACACCGCCTACGCCCCTATTGAGCTCTACGCGGAAGCCTTTGAAGATGCCGGCGCGCTGGATAAGCTAGAAGGCTTCGCCAGCCATTTTGGTGCCGACTTCTACAATTTGGCTCGAAACACCGATACCATTACCCTGATCAAGAAAGATTGGCAGGTTCCCAGCCAACTAAATTTCGGCAGTCAGCAACTGGTGCCACTTAGAGCGGGCGAAACCCTGCGCTGGCAGGTACAATAAGCTTTTAAAGATTCAGTTTTTACAATATTAAGGAATACCAGTGGCAACTATGAGCCCCGCCGAGGAAACGCCAGAGTACAAAACCCCATTTGCCCAGCGTTTTCGTGGCTTCCTACCGGTCATTGTCGACGTCGAAACCGGCGGCTTTAATGATGACACCGACGCCCTGCTGGAAATTGCCGCAGTTACCCTGCGGATGGACGAAGATGGCAAGCTACACCGCCATGAAACCTTTGAGGCCCACCTAGACCCTTTTGAAGGCGCCAACATAGAGCAGTCGGCCCTGGATTTCACCGGCATTGACCCAGAGAGCCCAGACCGTGAAGCCCAGCCTGAAATGATTGCCATTCCAGAGATACTGGGAGAGGTACGCAAAGCCGTCAAGGCCAATGGCTGCACCCGCGCCGTGATGGTTGCTCACAACGCCCACTTTGACCTCGGCTTTGTTAACGCCGCTGCCGAACGCTGCAGGATCAAACGCAACCCGTTTCATCCATTTTCTTGCTTCGACACAGCTACCCTCGCCGGCCTTGCCTACGGCCAAACCGTACTGGCCAAAGCCTGCGCCACCGCCGGCCTAGAGTTCAGCAACAGCGAAGCCCACAGCGCCGCCTACGACGCCGAGAAAACCGCAGATTTATTTTGCTTGATTGTGAATAAATGGAAGGATATGGGTGGCTGGCCTTTGTAACAAAATACCGGCCAGCAACAAAGGCCCGCCATGCCTGGGCGGGCTAAAACCTCTAAAATTAAAACCCAATCTACTCTCAGCCTTTCGCATAATTTGTGCAACCAAAAGGCCTTATCGCTCGAACTGCTAGTTGTAACTAGGCACAACCGGCGTGCACCAAAGCCCGTACAACAAACCTCCTCATCACCCGCTATACCACCCAGAAACTAGCCCCTCGGCTTATTTCACTGGATTCGAGAAAAGTAACTGACCCAAACATTTGGTGTAAATGAGCTAAATAAGGCACTGCATAAATTAGTGACACTATACATTATGCGGCTTTAGGAGGAAGGCAAAGCTGGACTGGAACAACCCAAAAATCCGTAGACAGGTAAATAGATAAAAGAAAAATTACCCTCAATGCCGGCGGCATTGAGGGTAATTCACGATAAGGCTACGCCTTATAATTAAAAGTCGTAGCTCATACGAAAAGTGAAAGTACGACCAAACAGAGGATAACCAGCACCAGGCAGAGTATTCAATACCCGACCTGCACTCACACTGCCACTGCCGTCAGCTACCAGTGGCGGCTTACGATCAGTAATGTTTCTAATGGTAAACAACGCCTCCCAGTTATCTTCAATATAACGTGCAGACAAGGTATGGAAGAACTGATTCTTGGTACTGGTGACACGGTCAACATTGGTAGTGCCGGGATCATAAACAGGCCCAGGAGTGCTGGAGCCGTAGAAATCAGCTCGCCATGCAAACTGCCATTCTCTCCACTTGATACGAGTATCAAGATCTGCACGCCAATGAGGGAATGCAAAATCGCCCTCATAATCAGTGGTCTCGCCTAAAATCTCAGTGCTGTACTCGTCGATATAGGTGATAGTTCCATCCATATCTAGATCAAAGCTGTTGAAATCATGCTCGAAAGCAAAATCAATGTCATAACCCGAGGTCTTAGTAGAGCCAATGTTAATGAACGAGGCATCAATACCAGAAATAAATCCGTCAGTACTGTCGCGAGCACCAATTCGAGAACAGAAAGGGCTCGACAAATTAACCGAGGTATAACAAATACCCAGTAAACTCGCTGCAGATAAACTACTAACCGTATTAGTAATCTCCAGATCAAACCAGTTTACCGCAATCGACAAACCAAATTCTTCTGGCTGTAGAATAAAGCCATAGGTATAAGACTCAGAAGTTTCAGCAGACAGGGTGCCTGAGCCACCGGTAGTGGTAACAATACTCTGCGACCCACTCTGCCCAAAGCCGACAGGCAAACCTGAAGCGGCGCAGTTATCATAAATAACATCACCAGGATCATACTGAGAGGCATAGTTCAAGCAAGGGTCACTATTACCATTGGCAAAACCGGTTTGGTCGCCTAAAAACTGCTCATATAAAGCCGGCGCCCTGAAGGAGGTACCCTTGGTTGCACGAAAACGCAACCACGGCACTACCTGCCAGTTGGCCGCCAAACGATACGTAGTGTCATCACCATAAGAGTCGTAATCAGTCCAACGACCTGACATTTCCACCGTCAACTCTTCAGCCAAAAACTGCTGAGACAAAATTGGAATCGACAACTCAGTGAAAACTTCTTTAACCTTGTCAGAACCACGTGTGCGACCCGCCGCGGTGGAACCAAAAAAATTGCCATTTTGCGCGTCAATATCAGGCACATCATCAATTGATTCACGGCGATACTCGGCACCTATAACGGCCAATACTTCGCCTGCGGGCAGGTCAAACAACTCACCGGTAGCATGGCCAGAGAACTGGAAGCTGGTGTATTCGGTATCACCCTTGGCATTCTTGGTAAGGTAGTCAACCGCATCCTGCGGCAAAGTTCCGTTCAACAAGGCATCTTGGGTAAACAAATCTACCGCTACACAGCCGGGGTTATTGGCCAAGTCCCGGCACACAAGGTTGCCGCCAACATCATTCACCGCATCCAACGAGGCCGCCACCTGATCAGCCAGTATAACCTGACCTTCATAAGTGCCTTTTGACCAACCATAGCCAAAATAAGCATCATAGGTCCAGGTTTCACTCAAATCACCTTTCAGGCCAGCAAAGACATTGGAGCGTTTAACATTCACCTTAGTCACTGGGTCAACCCAGTTATAACTAGGCACAACCGGTGTCGCGCTATAACCAGTTCCATTAAGAAGAGCTAGAGGGCTGCTAATACCAAAAGGATTGCTTGGGTTGCTCGCCGGTACCGAAGGGAAAAACTGACGGAAACCACCATTCGAACTAGTTTTGCGCTGATTGTAGTAAAGCTCGTAATAGGCGGTAGCACTGCGATCCATAATTGAGAAATCGTAGTTACCCAAGGAGCTAAACGAATAGTTATCCTCTTCTGACTGGATATGCGCAACCCCAGGGTCGAGGGTATCGCGATAAAATTCACCGGAATTATCCAACCCCGTCGCCGGCACGGCTGTGTAATAAGGGACGCCATAGACACCATTGATGGTCGCATCGTAATTAGGATTACTTGCATCAGCGCCCGGACCCAAAGACGGATCAAAACGCGCCCAACCAAAGGGAGATACCGCAAAACCATAGATCATACCAAAACACAGATCTTCTCCGGTTTGAGGATTGGTATTATCAATAACATTATCGCCATCACCATCCGTTAGGCGCGGGCGTGTAGGGCAACTGGCGTAATCAAGGTCGGCGGCAACAACCTCTGTCTGACGATTCGCCGCTGCAGCTACTGTAATATTCCAGTTATCACCAGTCTTACCCCAGATACCACTTACGTCATAGGACTCTCCCGCGCCCATTTCTGGCTGAGAATAAGTAATATCCACTGAAGCGCCATCAACCGAACTACGAGTAATCGCGTTGACTACCCCCGCAACCGCATCAGCGCCATACACAGAAGAGGCACCATCCTTTAGGATTTCATAGCGTGAAATCATTCCGTTGGGTAGGGCCGACAAATCAACTGATGTTACTGAGCCACGCACACCTGAAGGCGCCCAGCGCTTACCATTAACTAACACCAAGGAACGCTGACCACCTAAGCCACGCAGCGAAATCTGCTGCGCACCTGGACCACCGTCAGTTATGAAACCAGAAAAACCGTCGTTAATCTGCTCTCCCGATGCCATTGAAGAGCCCTGCAGAATATCAGCAGCCGAAATCAAACCCGCCAGAGCCGATTTGTCAGTGGTTATTATCGATATGGGCGCAGAGCTGGAGAATTCATTACGACGTATACGCGAACCCGTCACAACAATTTCTTCATCCACGTGAATGCGTTTTTGCTCTGGCTCAGCTGCGGCGTCACCCTGGACCGTATCGGTCTGTAACTCCTGATCCTGGGCATAAGCCGGAGCACCAAACAAACCCGCTGCGCCAGCCAAGGCGGCAACCGAACAAGCTTGATAGAATTTATTTTTGATTTTCACTATAAGCACCTATTCTAATTATTAAAATACTCCCCAAAGCACCCTAATCGCTACGGTGCCCACGGCGATGTCACACAAATTACATCTGCATCGACTGAGGTAAACGAATGGAATCTCTTTAACATCAAATTTTTCCACTAAAGTCAAAAAAATTAAATTAATATTAAAGTCTCGCCATATCCTTATTGAAATTCACCCCGAATAACTAAGATTCGTCAAACTAATATGTTACGGTTCGGTCTTACGATCGACTTTTGATAAACCTCAAACTTTCCCCTTAGGCTGGAGATATAAATGATAAGAACAGCTTTCAGCGTTGCGATCTGGCTAACAGTCTTAGCCTCAGCTGCAACCAGCGCTCAACAGATTCCCCTAGAGGCCTGGTCACACGACCCATATATAACCAATGTGGCACTTAGCCCCAGCGGCAAAAAGCTAATGGCAATAACACTTCCCGGGGTCAATCAACCTCCGGTGGTGACCATCTGGAACACTGAAAACTTCAACAATAAGCCGGTTAGGTTAAAACCCAAATCATCCAAAGTGATTGGTGCCGGCTGGTTAAACGATGACAAAATTTTAATTGTTGGCCGCCAAAAATTTGATATACGCGCCGGCGGCAAGCCAACCCGCACATTTAGGTCGCCGGTATACATTGCCAATTCAGACGGCAGCGGCAAGGTAAAACAATTTTTAAAAAATCGTAAAAATATGCTTGGTGCCAGCATTGAAAACCGACTCATTGATCAACCTAACAAAGTATTGCTAAATATTACACTCGACGATCAATCGACCGAGTTTGTCGAGCTAAACCTTAAGTCTATGGTGGGTAAACGCATATTCAGAGGTGGTGATAGCAGTTCTTTTGGCACTGACACTCGCGGCAATGTAGCCGTTAAAATACAATTGAAAACTAATTCAAAAGGTATTCACCAATCATTCCAACTTAGAAACCCTGATACCCGGAAATGGGACAATCATTTCAACTTGTACGCCGAAGATAGGGTAGGCATCACCCCAAGCGCTATCGCAGCTGACGGCACCATTTATGTGAATGATAACAAGACCGGAGATAAATCTATTATCCGTAGCTACAACATCAGAACCAGAGCGCTAAGCAAGCCATTGTATTCAAATGAAAAATACAATATTGCCGGACTTGTGTTTGACCAACACAGCAGCAAAGGTAAGAGTGATGTTATTGGCTATGCTGTAAACGGACCAAGCCGAGAGATCCACTACACCGACAAATCTTGGCAAGCCTTACAACTCCGAATTAACTCCGCTCTACCAGGCACAGAAAACTCAATACGTTCCTACACTAAGAGTAAAGACCTTGTTGTTATACGCGCAAGCAGCGACAAAGAAGCTGGGGCTTACTACCTATTGATCAACGGCAAACAGATCCTACCCTTAGGCCGGGAATTTCCGCACCTCAAGCCTGAATTCATGTCAGATATGACGTTTATCACCTACAAAGCTCGGGACGGACTGGAGATTCCTGCCTTTCTTACCACACCAAAGACCGGCAAGAAGCCCTACCCCACAATCATTTTGCCCCACGGAGGCCCCTGGGCGAGAGACTACTTAGGCTGGGATCGCTGGGCACAATTTTTAGCAAACCGCGGCTACGCAGTACTGCAACCACAATATCGAGGTTCGGATGACTGGGGCATAAAACTGTGGCGCGCCGGCGACAAGGAGTGGGGCCAAAAAATGCAAGACGACAAGGATGATGGCGCCATGTATTTGGTCGACCAAGGCATAGCCGATAGAGGCCGGCTGGCCATGTTTGGTTACTCCTATGGTGGTTATGCCGCCATGGCGGCCGTCGTTCGCCCCAACAGCCCTTACCAGTGCGCCATCGCTGGCGCCGGCGTGGCCGAACTCGACAGTTTCGATAAAGTTACCTTTGAAAACCCCTTCAATCGAGATTTTCAAAACCCTACCATCGAGGGACTGTCGCCCCAGTATGTCACCGAACGCGCTAACATTCCGCTGCTGTTATTTCATGGTGATCGCGACACTAGAGTTCCCGTAGTTCAATCACGCAAGATGTTTGCCTCGATGAAATCTGACGGTAAAGACGTTCAATACATGGAAATACCAGACCTTTGGCACAGCAACCCCTGGTTCCCACAACACCACTACATGATGCTGCAAAAACTTGAAAGCTACTTAGCCAAAGACTGCGGACCCGGCGGACTGTGACTTCCATCGATAAAATTTAAGTATAAAAAAACCCGGCAATGCCGGGTTTTTATACTATCGATACTAATTACAAGCTATCAGCATTCTCGCTTAGGTAAGCGGCAACGCCATCGGGAGAAGCGTCCATACCTTTGTCGCCTTCAGTCCAGCCAGCGGGGCATACTTCGCCGTGCTCCTGATGGAAAGCCAGGGCGTCAACCATGCGTAACATTTCATCAACGTTACGGCCTAGAGGCAGGTCATTAACAACCTGGTGACGCACCAAGCCATCTTCATCAATCAGGAAAGATCCACGGAAAGCCATGCCACCTTCAGACTCTACATCGTAGTCCTGACAAATGGTGTGATTCATATCGGCTACCAGGGTGTATTTAACCGGACCAATGCCACCTTCGTTTACTGGAGTATTTCTCCAAGCATTGTGAGAGAAGTGGGAATCAATAGAAACGCCGATAACCACAACACCGCGTTTTTCGAACTCTTCAATGCGGTGATCAAATGCCAACAACTCAGAAGGACATACAAAAGTGAAATCTAAAGGATAGAAGAAAACAACTGCTTTTTTACCTTTGGTGGCTTCAGAAAAAGTGTATGAATCAACAATCTCGCCGTTACCTAAAACTGCCGGTGCGTTAAAATCCGGAGCCTGCTTACCTACTAATACGCCCATGTGTATTCTCCTAGTGGTCGCTTTAATAAACGCCCGGCCAAGCCGAGCCATGTTCAAAATATCGTTAGTAATACCTGGTTATAAACCAGCAATATGAAGAGCCGGTGACATTCGTTTAGCTGGCATTTAAACCCGCCCAAAAAACAATCAGAACAACATTCTCCAATAGAGTGAGGCTATAATACACCTAGGGCCCAAAGTGTCATATTAAATTTTTTAATGGTGACTATAGCCAGCCGGTTCGGGTCTCAACTCAATCGAGAAAGTTAATGCAATGAATTCTCAGTAATTGTTGACACTTATTATCATTTACACTACCATCCTTTTATCATTTCTAACACCTGAGTAAACCCATGTACGTTTGTTTGTGTAAAGGCATTACTGATAGCCAAATCCGCGATGCGGTTTGTGGCGGCGCCAGTAATCTTCGCCTAGTCCGCAAGCAATTGGGCGTAATGTCTCAATGTGGTAAATGCGGCATTCTGACTAAAGAGATTATGGAAGAGACCATCCAGCAACGCAGCCTCGATGCAACCGAGTCCCTCTTCTACGCCGCCAATTAATTTATTGTAAAAGCCTTTAATAATCGCTCGCACTTCTATTTATTTTCATATGGAAATCAAACACTTAGACAAGTAATTTCTTGACTTGTTGGCACCTCAGTATCACACTTTCCCTATCAGATCGGCTATTAGGCCGACAACCCAGCTTGATAGAGGATATTATTATGAAAGGTGATGCCAAAGTAATTGAACACCTAAACCAGATCTTGGCCAACGAGCTGGTCGCCATCAACCAGTATTTTCTTCATTCTCGTATGTATAAAGACTGGGGACTTAAGGAGCTGGCCGATAAGGCGTACGCAGAGTCCATTGACGAAATGAAGCACGCCGATAAGATCATTGAACGTATTTTATTCCTAGAGGGTCTTCCCAACCTTCAGGATCTTGGCAAGTTGATGATCGGCGAAAACAGCAAAGAGATGCTGGAATGCGACATGCGCTTAGAGCTCAGAGCTATACCAGACCTGCGTGAAGCGATTGTCTATTGTGAATCGGTGAAAGATTTTGTCAGCCGCGACATGCTTGAGCACATTCTCGAGGAAGAAGAAGAACATGTCGACTGGCTGGAAACTCAATTGTCTCTCATCGACAAAATCGGCATCGAAAACTACCTGCAATCGATGATGGAGAGTTAATCCTCCTCAATTAGACGCCTGCTTCTAGCAGGCGTCTTGCCTTCTATCGGAAAGCCTCAATTCCCACCCATTTCCCTGCCTTTTTATTTAATAAAAGCTCAGCTCTGCCGATCCCTTGTCTATACTCATTTAATGATACTGCCAATCCACATTGGATCGGTTCGGGCGCGGTATTATCCGCCATTACCCCCTGGAGACTGAAGTGGTCGAAATTTCTTTATATATGGCCAATATACTTAGCTGCCTATTTCTCGGGGCAACTATTTATTACATTAGAGACTCGGAAAAATACGGACTACGCTATCTTACGGTTAGCCTTGCCAGTTTTTTGCTGTATTTCCTAGTGGGCGACCACCATGCTATTAAACAGCTTGCGACAGCAGGATCCGACCTTGCCTCTCCTTGGTACCTTATCAGCCTCGAGCAAATCGCTCTTGCCAGCCTGTCAGCGGCACTGGTTTTATACTACCAAGCCTTTGGTCGATGGCAGCAAACGCTAGCCATCGCTGCCATCATCGCTTGCCTGATCTCACCTTTTATTGGCGCAACAGTATTTGCCATTGTCACATTATCCGTAGGCCTAGCAGCAACGCTGAGCAACCAAAAAGATCGCCATCTAGGGTTTTGGCTGCTGAGCCTGGGGCTGCTTATAGCCATAGGCGCCAAAATTCTCGGCCTATTTGGCACTTCCGAACGCTATCATCTCGCCAGTCAATTACTGCTTAATTTCGGCCTGGTCATCATGCTGCTAGAAGAATACAAAGAAGTGTTGGTTTTGAGAGCCAATAGCGATCCGTTATCCGGATTACCTAACCGGCGCTCTTTAAATAAATATGCCGATCGCTTATTTCAACACCAGCAAGAATATTGGCTAGTGCTTATCCAAATCGATGGCGTCAAACAAATTAACGACGCTTATGGCTATTCGGTAGGCGACCATGCCATCCAACTGGCCAGTGAGACCATGCGCAACCATGTAGGCAAGGGAGAGTTTCTAGGCCGTAACTTCGCCAAGGAGTTTGTTTTAATTTCTACTCGCGAACGCACACAGCTGCTAGACACCCTAGAGCAACTGCAGATCGATATCGCCGGTATTAAGAATATTGATGGGCATAAGGTTAGCCTGTCACTGCATTGCGGCATCTCTCAAAATTCGGGCGGAAAAGAAGAATTTAGCTATGCACTCAAGGCCTCTAGCGCCGCCCTGCTCTATGCAGAAAGCCACAAGCTGACCTCGGTTTTTGTGACTAATGATATGCTCGACAGCGTCAACCGCCGGCTAAATTTAGAAAATGCCCTACGCGAAGCGATTCAAGAAAAAACATTAAGTGTAAATTTTCAACCAAAATTTGACTGTAACAACCCTGATAAAATTGTTGGTGCGGAGGCGCTAGCGCGCTGGACCTACAAGGGCGAGTTTATATCACCCTTTGAATTTATTGCCTTAGCGGAAGAGTGTAACCTTATTGCTGATTTAGACCAGGTGATTATGGAGAAAGCCTGGCGGGTCGGTAAATCACTTGAGCTGCAAGGCTACCCAGTTAAGATCGCCGCCAATTTTTCACCCACGAGCTTATTGGCCGGCGTATCACTCACTGACATGGTCAAAGGAATCATCAATCGCAATGAGCTCAACCCCAATTTAATCGAAATTGAGATAACCGAAAGCTATTTGGCCCATGGCAGCGATATCAACGCCCAACTACAAGAGCTCAAAGATATGGGCATTTCTGTGGCTATGGATGACTTTGGCACTGGGTTTTCAAACCTAGGTCAGCTCGAAGACCTGCCTCTAGACACCTTGAAAATCGACAAAATATTTATCGATAAACTGCTGGAAAACCCCACAGTAACTGAATTCATTGTCGACCTTGCACAAAAATTGCAACTGCAACTCGTCGCCGAAGGCGTGGAGGAAGAACGCCAACTACAATGGCTACACCAACACGACTGCCATACTATCCAAGGCTACCTACTCAGCAAGCCACTGCCTGAAGATGAGTTTGTGAAATTGATATTGAAATCATCCGGTAACAACCAAGAATCGCCCAAAGCTCTAGTTTCCTAGACTCACCTCCAGGCCAGCAACGCTGCCTATTGCCGCTAACTTACACTGTGCAACAGGCATAAAAAAACCCGGCATCGCCGGGCTCTCTACTTGCGCAGCTTAAATTAAGCTTCGCCGGCCTTGGGGTTAGGGCCAAAATCGTTGTCTTCGGTACTATCAAGTACAAAAAAGACCAGCAGTACGATGGCGCCAATTATTGGAATCAACGCTAGCAACATCCACCAACCGCTGCGGCTAGTATCATGCAAGCGGCGCACACCATAGGCAAGACCAGGTACCAGCATAACCAACGCATAAACCATCCCTAAAAACTCTAGGCCCAGTATCCCACCGACCGCACCTATTACTATAGATGCAATAATGTTGAACAATACAAACATCCAATATGCTTTTCTACGTGCGCGCCCTTTAAAATTTGCGTAATTCTTAAACGCATCCAAATAGTATTCCATAGTTAACTCCGATTAATTTTATTTTTAGATCTCAAAACCCCAAGAGATCAAGCGACTATCATAACTTACTTATAAGCTATTGAAAAAGGGGAATATTCCCCTCTTACTAAGACGGACGACAGCTTAAAAACTGTAATTGACACCGACACTCGCAGTACGAGGTTTATTCGGACGCGCGCCATCGGGATGGCGAGATACAATGGCCCGCTTGTCAAACAGGTTGTCCACCTTCAAATAGACATTGGTATTTTTGTCGAGCGGATAGTGGCTGGCAAAATCCACCACCCAATAATCATCAGTGTACGCAAAACGTTGGTCCACTCCGGCACGCTCGCATACACTGCTATCGGTGCACATGTCATCAACATACGCCGCACTAAGGTAGCTATTCCAACCTGAACTCAGCTCTAAACCCAACTGAGCATTAAAGATATTTTCAGGTAGATAGGCATACAAATCACCGCGTTGATTGCCGCTGTCTTTCGGGTCGGTAATTTCGGCATCGGTATAGGTATAGCTAATGGAAAGCGGCACTGAGACGCCGTCGCGGTCATAAATAGTAGCGTCTAACGCCAACTCCAAACCTTTAACTTCGGACTCACCCTCACTTTGCGAACCGATGGTTTGGCTGCCACAGGGACGCGCAACCGAACAGTTAGTTACCGTACTCTCGTAGTCACTGAAGAAGGCAATCGCCGAGCCATGAACCTGGTCGCCATCATAACGCAAGCCGAATTCATAATTGGTACTGGTTTCCGGGTCTATGTTTTCATTAGCACTGGTTGAAGCTGGAGCAAAGCCCGCATGTGCGCCCGCTAATAGCTGCAACTCATCGCTCAGATCATAGGTCGCGCCGATACTCCACAACAGCTCATCAACATTGTTGCTGCGAACAGATGCTACACCATCACGGCTAATGTTATCCGTGGTATCGGAATCACTGTAACGGGTTTGCTTGGTATCAATATCTTCGTAACGCAAGCCCAAACGCAACTCTAGGTCGTCACTCACACGCCACACGTCCATCACATGCAAAGCCAAGGCTTCAGCTTCGCCGACGCGGTTATTGCTAGTACTTGGGTAATTTATGCTATCAAACACCAACTGCCCATTAACCTGGTTAAACAGCTCTTCAGGCTGGTAGCGATCCACATCATCTTCGTGAACACGGGCTCCCAGTTCAATAGAGTGATCAGCCAGTGACCAGTCTAAGCGAAACTCCAAACCCTTGCTAAGGTACTCACGATTATTGTGCTTTACCGCAACGCCACTTAAATCAGCAGTGCCATCTAATTGCGCCTGCGCAGCAGCGTCAGCACTGGTATTGACCGTGTCGATTAGGCCACCCACGCCCTTCACCTTGAACCAATCGCGCTTAAACTTGTTGTAATAAGCAGTACTGGTCAGGCTTAGGTTTTGGTTAAATTCTATTTTGTGGCGAATGGTTAAACCCGAGTGGCGGGTTTGCATCTGATCCAACTCGCTTAAACCATAGCGGCGGTCAGGATTAGCCCGAAAGTCGGCGTCGCTTAAACCTAGGTAAGTTTCATCGGATAACTCTTCGGAGTACTGGAATTTGATATCTAATTGCTGGTACATATCGGCATTGGCATCGGTATTAATACGCAGCTTGCCCATATAATCTTCGATATAAAAGCCTGTATCTTGGCCGGAACGATCAATGCTCTTGAAACCATCATTTACCTGCTGATGAGTCTCTAACAGGAAGGCATAATTATCGTCAACATAACCGTAGTTGGCATGGCCCCGGTAGCCGCCATCTTCTCCCGCCTCAAGCGTTAGATTACCACTGGAGGCAGTAGGTATGCGGGTAGAAATTAGGTTAACTGCGCCGCCTACTGTCGATGGGCCATGACGCAAAGTTTCCGCGCCTTTTAATACCTCGATGCCAGACATACGCCCAGCAGTCGGAAAGTAGTAGGCGGATGGCGCGGAATATGGGGCCGGTGAAATTAACACCCCGTCTTCCATCAAGTTGATTTTGCTGGAACGCTCGCCCACGGCACCACGAATACCGATATTAGGACGCAGACCAAAACCGTCTTCCTCCTGCAAATAGACACCCGGTACTTTACGCACCATGCGGTTAATGTCAGTAAACTCAAACTTCTTCAACTCGGTTTCGGTTAAAACATAAGCCGCACCGGGAATCTGCTGAGCATCGGATGGATCACCTATAATAGAAACCTCTTCTAATTTGGCGCCCTGAGCAAAAGCCTGGTTGGCCAGCAATACCGACACAGCCAATAAACGCTTATTCATTCTCTCTCTCCAGCTATAAACATAAAAAACAGGGCTTTAAAGCCCTTTTATATGCCGCGCATTATACTGAGACCACGCACTATTGGAATAGCAAATGCCAACTATTACTATTACCGTTTAGGTTATTCCCATTTGAAATGGTTATTTACCTCAATTTCCAACAGCGAGCTGAAGAACCCGGAGCCCCGGCTGTGCCACAGAGGCTAAGTATTCAAATTTCCTACCGCAGCCAAAACAAAATGCGACCATCACGGATGATGGAAGTGTCGGATTGGCATGGAGCCATAGTCGACCGACCATCACGGATGATGGAAACATCTCACTCAGGCGACATAAAATGCATCCAGGCTCGAATTCAAGTCAAAAAAAACCCCGGCCTAGCCGGGGTTTTTGGTGCGCTCCTGAATTCTGTTACTTACTCAGCTTCAGCGCAAGCACCTTCCAACAAGGTTTTCAGTTCGCCTTCATCGTGCATTTCGGTGACAATATCACAGCCACCAACCAACTCGCCTTTAACCCATAGCTGCGGGAAAGTTGGCCACTGGGCATAAGTAGGTAGGGTTTGACGAATCTCAGGGTTGGTTAACACATCGACATAGGCAAAACGCTGTCCACAGGCCATAACCGCCTGAGAGGTACGCATAGAAAAGCCGCACTGGGGCGCATTAGGCGAGCCCTTCATATATAAAATTACTGCGTTCTCTTCTATTTGCTGCTTAATGGTGTCCATGATGTCCATAGAGAAATCTACCTACGTTATAAAGATGAAAAATATCAAAACAGGCCTTCTAATCAATCGCAATCCAAGCTTGGATTTGTCTTTGCTTAATACCTGAGCTAATCAGTTGGGTATTTTAACCAAAACCATGCCCGCTGTTAAGACATCTCTTCAAGGAATCACCCACCGGCCCGGTAACGCAAGCTCTGACCTGCACTACCGGCGCCGCTTTCATCGGCTCCTGAGCTGGGGCAGGGTAAAAACTCCCGATTTGTGAGACTAATTGTTTTAAGTTCTCCTTTCAAGATTCATTGCTATAGCAAAATATTCTTACTATTATGGATGGTTTTCCGTAGCGTATTACGGAGATCCATAGCCATAAAAACAGCAAAGCAGAAGCAGAAGAATGAGCAGCGATCACTTAATGAACAATTACGGTACGCGAAGCCACGCCCTAGTTCGGGGTCAAGGCTGCTACCTGTATGATGAACAAGGCCAGCCCTACCTTGATGCCCTGAGCGGTATCGCTGTTTGCGGGCTTGGTCACAGCCACCCAGCGGTAACTAAGGCCATTAGCCAACAAGCCGCCGAGCTGTTACATATCTCCAATTTATTCAACATTGGTCCGCAGCAGGCCCTGGCAGACAAGCTCTGTCGAGCCGCCAAAATGGAGCGCGCATTTTTCTCCAACTCTGGCGCCGAAGCCAATGAGGCCGCGATAAAAATTGCTCGCAAATACGGCTTACAAAAAGGCCTGGCCCAACCCAAGATACTCGCTACCCACGGCAGTTTTCACGGCCGTACCCTGGCAACACTATCGGCAACCGGTAATGCTAAAGTCCAAGATGGTTTTTTAGCCCTGCGTGACAGCTTTGTTCATGTTAATTACAACGATATTGATGCGATCAAACAAGCGGCGGCAGAAAACCCAGAAATAGTCGCTATATTAGTAGAACCTATACAAGGCGAAGGTGGAGTCAATACGCCGGCCAGTGATTACCTAGAGCAGCTACGAGAGATTTGCGACCAAAATCAATGGCTGTTAATGCTGGACGAAATTCAAACCGGTAATGGCCGTACCGGTAAGTATTTCGCATATCAACACAGCAATATATTGCCCGATGTACTTACCACCGCCAAAGGTCTTGGCAATGGCGTGCCCATTGGGGCCTGCCTGGCGCGAGGTCTTGCTGCCGAAATATTGCAACCTGGCAATCACGGTTCAACCTACGGCGGTAACCCTCTGGTTTGTCGCGCCGCGGAAGCCGTGGCCGACGCCCTAGCGGATGGTAAACTAATTCAACGTGCCGCCGTATTGGGAGAGAAAATTTCTTCCGGTATTAGCCAAGGCCTAAGCAATAATCCGTTGTTTGTTGAAGTCCGTGGCCGCGGTTTAATGATCGGCATAGAGCTAACGCAAAGCTGCCCAGAACTGGTTGAGCTAGCTTGGCAGCAGCAGCTGATCATCAATGTTACCGCAGCCAACACCATTCGCTTATTGCCACCCTTAATTCTCAGCGATGAGCAAGCTGATGAAATCATTAATAAAATTGTTGCGTTAGTTAATCAACTCAGCGCCACCCACACAGCTCTATAAATAGGAGACCAGGATGAAACCAAGACATTTTTTAAGCCTACTGGATCTTGACAGCAGTGAGCTAAAGCAAGTTATCGATAGAGCTGTTGAAATTAAAGCCTTACGCAAGCAGGGCGCAGAAGAAAAAACCCTGTCCGGCAAGGTACTCGGAATGATTTTTGAAAAATCTTCCACCCGCACCCGTGTTTCCTTTGAAGCGGGCATGGCGCAACTGGGCGGCAGCGCCCTGTTTCTAAGCTCCAACGACACCCAACTTGGCCGTGGCGAGCCGGTGGAGGACTCAGCCCGAGTTTTATCCAGCATGGTTGATATCTTAATGATAAGAACCTTTGCCCATAAAACCGTTGAGACCTTTGCCGAATACTCCAAGGTTCCTGTTATCAACGCCCTTACTGACAGCTACCACCCCTGCCAGTTACTGGCCGATATGCAGACTTACCAGGAGCACCGTGGTGACATTAGCGGTAAAACCGTAAGCTGGATTGGCGATGGCAATAATATGTGTAACTCCTATATTAATGCCGCCCGCCAGTGGGACTTTAAACTGCAAATATCTTGCCCTATAGGCTTTGAGCCAGATGCCGACTTAGTCGCCCTAAATAAAGATAGGATAGAAATTTTACGCAGCCCAGCCCATGCCGTAGCTGGCAGTGACCTAGTTGTCACTGACACTTGGGCCTCTATGGGCCAAGAAGAAGAAAAACAGGCTCGCATCGAAGCCTTCACCGGCTATCAAGTCAACGAGGAGCTAATGTCCCTTGCCAATCCCGCAGCGTTGATGATGCATTGCCTACCGGCGTATCGAGGTCTCGAGGTCAGCGCCACTATATTGGACCGAGAAGATTCCGTGGTGTGGGATGAAGCCGAAAACCGCTTACATGCCCAAAAAGCGTTGATGGAATTTTTACTCGGCCATCATTAGGCGGTTCAATCATTACCTGGCAGGCTACCCAAGCGACCCAGTCGTACCCATTAGCTGGGGCCGCCTGCCAAAGTAGTCAACCTCAGTATCGCAATGCGGCGTAAGCAGCAAGGCGCACTCTATCTAAATAGGAAAACGCTTGAAGCAAGCCCTAGAAGTAGATCAAATTCGCTGCCACTATGATGATAACCTAGTGGTCGACGAGGTCAGCTTTGCAATAAAACCTGGCGACATTTGCTGCCTGTTGGGCGCCAGCGGCTGTGGTAAAACCACCGTTTTACGTAGCATTGCCGGTTTTCACCCCCTGTCTCGAGGTGAGATCCGGCTAGGCAATAAAACCTTGTCCGGCAGCGACACCTTTTTGCCCCCGGAGCAACGCCAAATCGGCATGGTCTTTCAAGACTACGCCCTCTTCCCGCATTTAAATGTTTGCGACAACATCTGCTTTGGTATCGCCAAACAAAGTACCGCCAAACGCAAGCAGATATGCAAAACCCTGCTGGAACTGGTTTCTTTAAACGACCTGGGCCAACGCTTCCCACATGAGCTATCGGGCGGCCAGCAACAGCGAGTTGCCCTAGCTCGGGCACTCGCGCCCGAACCCGCACTACTGCTAATGGATGAGCCATTTTCCAGTCTCGATGTTGAATTACGCCGCAGCCTAGCTGTGGAGGTACGCCACATCTTAAAAGAACGTGGGATCAGTGCCATTTTGGTGACCCACGATCAAGAAGAGGCCTTTGCTTTTGCCGACCAAATCGGCGTCGTCAACCAAGGTAAAATCGAGCAATGGGATAGCCCCTATAACCTATATCACCAGCCACAAACACGATATGTTGCTAATTTTATTGGCCAGGGTGCCTTTATTCCTGGCACCCTACACAGCGCCAGCATTATAAACACTGAATTAGGTGATATAAGAGCCGGGCACAGTATTAACTGGGTCGACAATACTCGGGTAGAAGTACTGCTAAGGCCAGATGATATTGTTCATGATCAACAAAGCCCGTTTCGAGCCAAGGTTATCAACAAGGTCTTTGCCGGCACTTCCAGCCTGTACACCTTACAACTGCCAACCGGCAGCTTGATCCAAGCCGCCTTTACCAGTCACCAAGACTATTTACTCGGTGACGACATTGGCATCCGCCTGGAGGCCGACCACACCATCACCTTTCAGCTGAGCTAATCACCGGCCACCGCAGCGACCTGTAGTGGCGCCCCTATCCACATAATATTTTGGCCAATTTATTTTTATCGATCAGTCAAAAAAAATATTAAATGTTTTTAAAAGCTTATATTTTCCGCCGGTATAGGTCCGACATAGGCCTAATGATAAGTGTTCACTGACCCAGCAAATAACCACAACTTATCCACAAGATACACCCAGGCTAATGCACTTGCATTAGAAGCAAAAGCGCATTATCTTGTGGGAATCGCAGAGACAAACCCAACATATAGGGTTTCTAGTGTTTTTAAGTAACAAAGAGCACTAGAAGACACAAGGGCTAGATAACCTCGGCGCCACCTAGCAATTATAGTAAAACCACGGAATATAGATCAGCAGCACTGGTTAATGAGCATAATAAAAATCAAACCAATAATAACCGTGGTATCCAACAGTCGGGTAAGTAGCCATAGGCACTTCCCAACTCAAGGCAAAGCAGTGATTAAGCCATCTTTGAGCCCAGGAACAAGAGGTTCAAAAAATGACAATTCGTCGCCGGCCATAATAGTCAGGCAGAGAATTGGAATAATGGTTAATTTAGGGATAAGTACACCGCGACAATATAGACACAGCCTATCCCCAGTTGACCGGCAGTTTGCAGAATACAGATAGCGTCACATCCTGGCTGCACAATTGCCAGCTGGCCAATTTCGTTTCATGGCCAGCGACACAGTACATTTAATACCTAGCTTTATTGAAATTTAATTATTTTTACAACTCATTAGAAAACCAAGACCAGTGCTAGCGCAGACGCTAGCTCAAGCGGAGATATACATGCACACCGAAACCAGCTCTAACTCGGCCATCCCGGCACCACAAGGCAGTACCGACAGCAGCAATGCGGTTAACGCCACCGCCCCAGGACAGATACGGGTCATTAAACGTAATGGCATGGTTGTGATCTATGAAGATAGCAAAATTGCCGTCGCCATGACCAAGGCCTTTTTAGCCGTTGAAGGTGGCACCGCAGCCGCCTCCACCCGTATTCACGAGACCGTTTCCAACTTATGCCAACAGGTTAGCGCCACATTTAAGCGCCGCATGCCTTCTGGTGGCACTATTCATATTGAAGATATTCAAGACCAAGTAGAGCTGGCTTTGATGCGCTCGGGCGAGCAAAAGGTAGCCCGCGACTATGTTTTGTATCGCGAAGAACATGCCCGCCTAAGGGAAGAAAAAGTAGAACCCGCTGCCGACCCCGATTACCCTGCGATTCAAGTAGCCGATAAAAACGGTCAACGCCAGTCCTTAGATATAGGCCGTATTCGCACTATCGTCAGCGACGCCTGCGCCGGCTTAGCCGAAGTCACGCCCAAGGCCATTCTCGATGGTGCTATGCGCAACCTTTATGACGGCGTATCCCTAGACGACGTAAATACCTCCCTGGTTATTACTGCTCGCACCCTGGTCGAACAAGAACCCAATTACAGCTATGTTACTGCCCGCTTATTACTGGACAAGCTGCGCAGCGAAGCCCTAGGCTTTTTGAATATTGCCGACTCGGCCACCCAAGCTGACATGACCGAGCTTTATGCCAAAGCCCTGCCCGCTTATATCGACCGAGGTATTGAGCTGGAGCTTTTGTCGCCCAACCTAAAGCAATACGATATAGCCAAGCTAGGCCAGGCCTTAAACGCGTCTAATGATGAACAATTTACCTATTTGGGTTTGCAAACCTTGTATGACCGCTACTTTATCCACAGCGATGAAGTCCGGATTGAATTACCGCAAATTTTCTTTATGCGGGTCGCCATGGGCCTTGCCATTGAAGAGCCAAACCGCGATGAGCGCGCAATTGAGTTCTATCAGCTGCTGTCGTCTTTCGATTATATGAGCTCCACCCCAACTCTATTCAACGCCGGCACCTTGCGGCCCCAACTGTCGTCTTGCTACCTGACGACCATACCCGATGATCTACACGGTATTTACGGCGCTATTCAAGATAATGCCATGCTGTCGAAGTGGGCTGGTGGTTTAGGTAATGACTGGACCCCGGTACGCTCACTTGGTGCTTATATTAAAGGCACCAACGGTAAATCCCAGGGCGTAGTACCATTCCTGAAAGTTGCCAACGATACCGCCGTTGCTGTAAACCAAGGTGGTAAGCGCAAGGGCGCGGTATGTGCCTATCTTGAAACCTGGCATATGGATATTGAAGAATTTGTCGAGCTGCGTAAAAACACCGGTGATGATCGCCGCCGCACCCACGACATGAATACCGCCAACTGGGTTCCTGATCTATTTATGAAGCGCGTTTTCGACGCCAAAGAATGGACCCTATTCTCGCCCAATGATGTACCCGATTTGCATGATTTATACGGCAAGGCGTTTGAAGAGCGTTACAACCATTACGAGCAGATGGCCGCCCGTGGCGAAATAAAAGTATACAAAAAAGTGATGGCCGAAGACCTTTGGCGCAAGATGCTAGGCATGCTATTCGAAACTGGCCACCCCTGGGTTACCTTTAAGGACAGCTGCAATATTCGCAGCCCGCAGCAGCATGTTGGCGTGGTTCACTCTTCCAACCTGTGCACCGAGATCACCTTAAACACCAAGGCCAACGAAGAAATTGCCGTGTGTAACCTGGGCTCGATCAACCTGCCGCAGCATATTGTCGACGGTAAACTCGACACGGCTAAGCTTAAGCGCACTATTGATACTGCAGTACGCATGCTCGATAACGTTATCGATATTAACTACTATTCAGTTGAAAGCGCCCGCACCTCCAATATGCGCCACCGCCCGGTCGGCTTAGGCTTGATGGGTTTTCAAGACGCCCTATATAAAATGAACCTCGCTTACGGTTCCAGCAATGCAGTACAGTTTGCCGACAACTCAATGGAAGCCATCAGCTACTACGCCATTCAAGCTTCCAGCCAACTGGCAGCTGAACGTGGCGCCTACGAGACCTTTGACGGATCCTTATGGAGCCGGGGTATCCTGCCCATTGATTCTATTGCTATGTTAGCTTCCGAGCGTGGTGATAAGTACATCAATATGGATCGCAGCCAAACCTTAGACTGGGATAGCTTACGCGCGACCGTCAAAAGCCAAGGCATGCGTAACTCCAACGTGATGGCAATCGCCCCTACCGCTACCATCGCTAACATCACTGGTGTATCTCAATCGATTGAACCCACCTATCAAAACCTGTATGTGAAATCGAACCTATCCGGTGAATTTACCGTGGTTAACCCCTATTTGGTGCACGAGCTAAAAGAGCGCGGCCTATGGGACACAGTAATGACCAATGATTTGAAATACTACGAAGGCTCGGTTCAAAAAATTGACCGTATTCCAGCTGACCTAAAAGCTAAATACGCCACCGCCTTTGAAGTTGAGCCACGCTGGATTGTTGAAGCTGCCAGCCGCCGCCAAAAATGGATTGATCAAGCCCAGAGTTTGAATCTATACATAGCTGGCGCCAATGGTAAAAAACTGGATATCACTTATCGCATGGCTTGGTTTAGCGGTTTAAAAACCACCTATTATTTGCGCGCCCTAGCCGCAACCAGTGCTGAGAAATCGACCATCGACACCGGCACCATGAACGCTGTTTCAGCCATAGAAGCAGATACCGGTGCCCCGGCCGGCCCAGCCGCAGTGCCACAGGCTTGCTCTCTGGATGATCCAGATTGCGACGCCTGCCAATAAGTTTGGGGGAGAGCGTCTTGGCGGGGGCCGCATGGCCCCTGCCCCAGACCCTCGCAAAAGCACCAAATTAAACGCCTTAGAAAGCAGGCTCCTTTAACATTAAGCAGCCTCAAATAAAAACTGGCACAGCCAGTTTTTAGACCACATTAAATACCAGGATCGAACATGTTAAATTGGGATGATTACAGCGAAGAAGCCAATAGCCCAGAAGTCGTTCAAGCTGCCACTGCAGCAGCGCCAGCTACTTCAGCAGCTACCAACACAGGCACCAGCGCGCCAGTAGCCGAAGCCAGCACCTATAATGAAACCGGTGTTAACGCCGCTAGCGATATTTTCGACGATGCCGATCTCGACAAAGTAGATCTTAGTGCCGCGGAGATTACCGAAGGTCTAAAAGATCTGGATATGATCGGCCAGCGAGTCCGCGCTGAAGACAAACGCATTATCAATGCCACCAGCGACGTCAACCAGGTTGTACCCATTAAATACGACTGGGCCTGGCAGAAATACCTTGATGGCTCACAAAATCACTGGATGCCGCAAGAAATAGCCATGGCCTCAGATTTAACCCTGTGGAAATCTGCCGACGGCCTCAGCGATGACGAACGCCGTATCGTCAAAATGGGTTTAGGCTATTTTGCTACAGCTGATACCGTAGTCGCCAATAACCTGCTGCTGTCTATATACAAGCATATTACCGCCCCTGAATGTCGTTTTTATATCGGCCTGCAATTCCGGGAAGAACTGATCCACGCCCACGCCTATCAATATTGCATTGAATCATTAGGCATGGATGATGGCGAAATTTGGAATATGTACCGTGAACAGCCTTCCGTTGCCCGCAAGGCGGCCTGGAGCTTAAAGCACTCAGAAGAGATTAACTTACCTACATTTAAAACTGGCACGCCTGAAGCTGACCGTATATTTTTGAAGAACCTCATCAGCTACTATGTCGGCGCCGAAGGTATTTTCTTCTATTGTGGTTTCGCCGCCATTTTACAAATGGGTCGGCAAAATAAGATGACCGGAGTGGCTGAGCAGTTTCAATATATTTTGCGCGATGAGTCCATGCACTTGAATTTTGGTATTGATTTAATCAATCAAATTAAAATTGAAAACCCAGACCTGTGGGATGACAAGATGAAGAGCGTAACCACTCGCCTAGTTGCGGAAGCGGTTATGCTGGAATGTGAATTTGCTCGGGATATGATGCCCCGCGGAGTGTTGGGCATGAACGCCAACATGATGGAGCAATACCTCAAGTTTATTGGTAATCGCCGCTTAAGCCAGTTGGGCCTAAAGGAATTATGGGAAGGTATTACCAACCCCTTCCCATGGATGAGTGAAATCATGGACCTGCGTAAAGAAAAGAACTTTTTTGAAACCAAGGTTACTGAATATCAGCAAGCTGGCGCTCTGTCCTGGGATTAAACTCGACTGCATAGCTTAATGGGGTGCAATTAGCACCCCATTAACTCAGATCGATTAGTAATATAAATTATATTTTTATGCCACTCATTTATTCTGTTTCGTACTTAGATTAGTATAATTCTCTCTGCTTAAGTATAAAAATTGATTTTTTATACTCTTTTGTCGTCACAACACATAAAAAGAACGACGCGCCAAACACTTTGGTTCTAAGCCGTATTCCCGTCGTCAAAATCTACATCCACCCCGTAAATTAAATTAAAAATACTATTTGCAGCCTCGGAAAAGCTGAGCTACAACTATATACAGTACTTAGTTATTAGTTGTTATGTAACATCAAATAAATAGTATTAAACAAGGAAGTCAACACGGATGTTGTATAGGCCAAGGTAGGTCAACGGATGCGCCCTAGGATTGGGGAAGAACAATAAGGTCAAGGAAACAGGATGTAGAGACCGGCACACTTAGGTAACTTATATACAGGGCCAGCTAGCTGGCCCTTTCGTTTTCACTTCTTTTATTTTACGCCACAGACTTGCAGCGCCAAGTAACCCTTAAGCCTGGATTATCGATCACGCCCCTACTAGCGCAACCCTAGGACTACAACCCTAGTACCGCAACCCTAGTACCGCAACCCAAGGACCACAACCTCCTCGCAAACGACCTAGCCGAGAGGAATACTAAGCACATTTTGGCGAACCGCTGAAGCCCCTTCAAAACCCTCAACCGCTTTCGCTTACCCTAAGCTTGGCCTGAAGGGCGCCAGACCAAAAGAACCCATAGAGCTAATTGTCCACATTACCGTTAACAGCTAATGCAGGATACGGCGAACAAGAGGCCTTAACGCCGATGGACTAAGGTCTATTTTACCTCCCGAGGGCCTCGTCGCTGGCAACCCCGGCAAAGGTAGCGATGTGGGTGCACATGCCGAACTGCGAGGCCTCTCTAGCTGCGCTATCTCGCCACACTATCTCGCCGCCCTCACCTGCTCTTTGTTCATCCAAGCTTGGTTGGAGCGCGCCATACAAAAAAACCCGCATACGTGTGTATGCGGGTTTTTTTGTATGGCGGAGAGTGAGGGATTCGAACCCTCGATAGAGTTTCCCCTATACGCCCTTAGCAGGGGCGCGCCTTCAGCCACTCGGCCAACTCTCCTTAAGTGGGCGGCATAATACCACAATGTTTATAAAATCATAGACTTAGTTAAGTTTTTTTGGAAATAATTACTTCTGAGCGGGTTATTCAACAGGCACAAAAAAGCAGGGCCATGCCCTGCTTTTTTGTGGGATCTTACCGAAGCATCTTACTCAGTGACATTGCCATTGGGCTCTTGCTTTTCACGCTGGATGCGCTGGTAGATTTCCTCGCGGTGTACCGCTATTTCTTTCGGAGCATTTACACCGATTCGCACTTGGTTACCCTTGACGCCTAATACGGTTACGGTGACTTCGTCACCTACCATCAAGGTTTCACCAATACGGCGAGTCAAAATCAACATCTTGTTTCTCCTATTTAGCTCAGGCCACCTATGGTGCCATGCCTATTGTACATCTTAAGTCAGGTTGGGTCTTAGTAGACCGCATTCCCTATTGCATTAGTTCTAGTAACACCCAAAACCTGTCTTTCAATATTGGCACAGAACAACACTGGCACTTTCATATTTGATTGCCTCGAACTTAATTAGCTCGACAACAAGCATCGCTTATACACAAGCACCTACTCTTCGTTAGGCTCTTTATCTAAGCCGAAGGCCGAATGTAAACTACGGACCGCAAGCTCTAAATATCGTTCATCAATAATAACGGAGATCTTAATCTCAGACGTGGTGATCATTTGAATATTGATACCTTCGTCTGCCAGCGTTTTAAACATTCTCGACGCCACGCCAGCATGGGAACGCATCCCTACACCGACGATCGACACCTTAGCGATTTTGTCGTCAAATGTCACCTCTTTCGCATTCAAAGTGTTAGCTACGTCTTGTAATACTTCTGCAGCCTTCTCTATATCGTTACGGTGTACGGTAAAGGTCAAATCCGTGGTGCCATCAGCGGATACATTTTGCACAATAACATCGATTTCAACGTTATTTTCACCGATTGGAGCCAACAAGCGAGATGCGGCTCCAGGTGTATCCGGCACACCACGAACAGTTAATTTGGCTTCGTCACGATTAAAAGCAATACCAGCTACTACGGGCTGCTCCATACTATCCAGATCCTCATCTAAAGTAATCAACGTACCAGGGCCTTCTTTAAAGCTGTGTAACACCCGCAATGGCACATTGTATTTACCAGCAAACTCTACCGCTCTAATCTGCAGAACTTTCGAGCCTAAGCTGGCCATCTCTAACATTTCTTCAAAGGTAATACGCTCTAAGCGCTTAGCCCCGTCAACCACCCGTGGGTCAGTCGTATACACACCATCTACATCGGTATAAATCTGGCACTCATCAGCCTTTAACGCAGCCGCCAAGGCTACACCGGTGGTATCGGAGCCACCACGTCCTAAAGTAGTAATCGCGCCACTCTCATTAACTCCCTGAAAACCGGCGACTACAACCACCCGCCCAGCCTCCAGATCAGTTCGCATCGGACTGTCGTCGATCTCTAATATTCTGGCTTTGGTGTGGGAATCATCGGTTAAAATTTTAACCTGGCCGCCGGTATAGGACTTGGCATCCCAACCCCTGGCTTTCAGCGCCATGCACAGCAATGCAATGGTCACCTGCTCTCCAGTCGAAACCAATACGTCCATCTCGCGGGGGTCTGGGCGCTCCTGTATCTCTTGGGCCAAGCCAATCAAACGATTAGTTTCACCGCTCATAGCCGAGACCACAACAACAATATCGTGACCCTGCTCGCGAAAACCAGCAATTTTATCGGCCACCGCCTGAATACGCTCAACCGAGCCTACCGAGGTGCCGCCATACTTCTGAACAAATAAACTCATAGTCTTCTTAATTAAGGTTTTGCCAAACCCCATAAACGATGGGGTTTAACGAGCTACTGCGGGTCGCAAAGGGCGGTAATTAAACACTAAATGACCACGAATGTTAAGAAGGCCGCGCTTAATTACCGTAGATTAATGTAAGCTGCCCCAGAATAAGACCTTAAACGTCCTAAAGAGCGTATCCAGGGTCGCAGCCAGGGCTGAGCTAGGTATATTAAATTAGGTTTTGGCCTCAACCCAAGCCAGGGCTGCTGCCAAAGCCTGTTCGATATTTTCAGGCTGATCACCACCGCCCTGGGCAGTATCTGGACGACCGCCGCCCTTGCCGCCTACTATCGGTGCTACCTGTTTCATCAAATCGCCGGCTTTAAATTGCCCGGTAAGATCTTTAGTGACACCTGCCAATAAAGATACCTTGCTGCCTTCTCTGCAAGCTAGCAACAAAACACCGCTGCCCATCTTGTTTTTCAACGGGTCTGCACTATCGCGCAATGACTTAGCATCGGCGCCATCAATAGCGATAGCCAATACCTTAATACCATTAACTTCTTTTACCTGGCTCAGCAAATCACCACTGGCGGCGGCGGCAAGCTTGCCTTTTGCCGCAGCCAAATCTTTTTCCAACTGTTTTTGCTGGCTAATCAGCTGCTGTAATTTACGACCCAAGTCTTGCGGCTTAGCTTTTAATAGGCCAGCGGCTTGCTCCAACTGCTGTTGCTGTTCATCAACCTGAGCAATAGCCAACTCACCGGTTACCGCCTCAACCCGGCGTACACCCGCAGCAATGCCGGATTCAGACACTATTCGTAGCAGACCAATATCGCCGGTGCGCTCAACATGCGTGCCGCCACAAAGCTCGACCGAGAAGCTATCACTACCCATGCTCAATAACCGCACCTCATCGCCATATTTTTCACCAAATAACGCCATAGCGCCTTTGTTCTTGGCCGTTTCCATATCACACAGCTCAGTTGCCACAGCCGTATTGGCACGAATCTGGGTATTGATCATGGCCTCAATTTGTTTGAGCTGCCCAGCACTGACGCCTTCAAAATGAGAAAAATCGAAGCGTAGTTTTTGGGCGTCGACTAGGGAGCCCTTCTGACTGACATGCTCACCCAATACCTGACGTAAGGCTGCATGCAAAAGATGGGTGGCCGAGTGATTGAGTTCGGTTGCTTGCCGCACACCCGCATTCACTTCGGCTTGTAATTTATCGCCTAGGCTTAACTCACCGCTAACCACCACACCTAGATGGATATGGTTATTACCCTGCTTGATACAGTCCTGCACCTCAAAGCTAACACCAGCAGCGGTTAAATAACCACTATCCCCGGCCTGGCCACCGGACTCGGCGTAGAACGGTGTGCGTGCTAATACCACCATGGCCTTTGCACCGGCCGACACCGATTGCACAGCTTGGCCATCACTAAATAAGCCGGTTACTTCAACTGCAGCTTGCAACTGGCTATAACCAGAAAACTCGGTGCTACCAGTAATCTCCAAGCCCGCGGTGTAATCCAACTTAAACGCACCCGCGGCACGGGCGCGCTGGCGCTGCTGCTCCATTAACTTTTCGTAAGCTTCAACATCGATATCCATCTCCCGTTCGCGGGCGATATCGTTGGTTAAATCAACCGGGAAGCCATAGGTATCATAAAGGGTAAATACCAGCTCACCGGGAATGGTTTTACCCGACACCTTACTCAGCTCCGCCTCAAGCACAGCCAAACCCTTGTCTAACGTTTTTTCAAACTGCTGCTCTTCCGCTAGCAAAACCTTTTCAATTTGTGCTTGCTGCTCCACCAGCTCTGGGTAGGCCTGGCCCATTTGCGCCACCAAGGCGGCAACCAGCTGATGGAAGAAGGCCTGGGTTTGCCCCAGTTTATGACCATGGCGAACAGCCCGGCGGACGATCCGTCGCAACACATAACCACGGCCTTCATTGGATGGAATTACCCCATCAATTATTAGGAAGGCGCAGGAGCGAATATGATCGGCGATAACACGCAGCGATTTATGCTCAAGATCCTGGCTTTGGGTGGCTTTGGCCGCGGCCTGTAGCAAGGCCTGAAACAAGTCGATTTCATAGTTGCTGTGCACATCCTGCATGATCGCCGCGATGCGCTCCAGGCCCATACCGGTATCAACCGAGGGCTTGGGTAATGGTGCCATTTTACCGCCAGCGCTGCGGTTATATTGCATAAACACCACATTCCAGATTTCGATAAAACGGTCGCCATCTTCCTCTGGTGAGCCCGGCGGGCCACCCCATATATCAGCGCCATGGTCATAAAAAATTTCGGTACAGGGGCCGCAGGGGCCGGTGTCGCCCATGGACCAGAAGTTATCGGACTGGTAGCGACCGCCCTTGTCACCTATGCGAATGATGCGTTCTGCTGGCACACCAATCTCATCTTTCCAGAGAGCGTAGGCTTCGTCATCATCTTGGTAGACGGTAACGGTTAATTTATCGGCTGATATTCCTAGCCACTGCTTGCTGGTTAAAAACTCCCAAGCAAAACCGATCGCCTCACGCTTGAAGTAATCGCCAAAGCTAAAATTACCTAACATTTCAAAAAAGGTATGGTGGCGGGCGGTGTAACCAACATTTTCCAAATCATTGTGTTTACCACCAGCGCGAACACAACGCTGGGAGCTGGTCGCGCGGTTGTAGCTACGCTTATCTTCGCCTAGGAATACATCTTTAAACTGCACCATGCCAGCATTGGTGAATAGCAAAGTGGGGTCATTGCCAGGGATCAGCGAACTGCTGGCAACAATCTCATGCTGCTGCTGGGCAAAATAGTCTAAAAAAGCTTGGCGTATTTCAGCGCTTTTCATATCACGGTATTCCAATTATCAGGTAAACACAGCCAGCCCGGCGCTCTTGGCTTGGCGATTTGGCTGCAAAATGGCGGGAATTATATAGTGAATTGACCTTGAAAGGAAAACAAAGGCGGCACTACAACTATCACTGGCAATGGCTTAAGCCGCCACCATTGCCAGCAATTTGACCAACCTAAAAGCCTAGGCCAGCCTCAGTGAATTGTTTGCCGGCGAGGATATGCAAATGCAGATGGAACACGGTCTGACCGGCGTCAGCACCGTTATTGATCACTACCCTAAAAGCTTCATCAATGCCCAGATCACGGGCTATATCGCCGACATTGAGCATTAAGCGGCCAAGCAACGCCTGGTCTTCAGCACTGGCATCCACTAGGCGCGGAATCGGCTTGCGCGGAATCAGCAAAACATGGGTAGGCGCCTGGGGTGAAATATCTTTGATGCAAATACAATCATCGTCTTGATACAAAATATCAGCCGGAATGTCACCATTGATAATTTTGGTAAATAAGGTTTGTTCAGCCACAGTCTTATCCTTAATCAATTTAGGAAGCCAGAGCTTCTTTTTCTTCTTGGCTCAGTGCTCTAGCCTCATTTTCCAGCATTACCGGAATACCATCTTTTACCGGATACGCCAGGCCGCTGGCCTTGCACTGCAGCTCTTGTAGATCTTCCAAATACACCAAGGGCGCCTTACTTACCGGGCAGACCAATATACTGAGCAATTTTTTATCTATCACGCCGTTTCTCCGGGCAAATTAAACTTGGGCCATTGTAGCAAAAAAATACCTAGCATAAATCGCCAGCTATAAAAAACCCCGGCAAGCCGGGGTTTTTAAAGGTTGATGACCACTTAAATGTCGGTAACCAAGGACGCGCTGCCCATTAGGTTTTCGATGATTTGCTGATCGGTACCGTAGGCCGTCAGATCAACACCCTCCAGGCGAATGGTGTGCTCATCTTTAGCGGCCTCGTTGGTATTCGAGGCATAATCACCGTCTTTGTTGAGATGAATAACGGTATCGTCGCCATCCTTTTCAAAGTGGAAATAACCATCCAACGTCGCAGCATCGGCGGTGTTACCCGCATCCAAATCGAGCAAGCCGGAAATATCCAGTACATCCTGCAGGATGGCAAAATCCTTGACGATGTCTTGTTGCACGCTGCCGGATGAAATATCGCTACCGTCAAACTTAAAGGTATCGATGCCATCCCCACCGTAGAGGATATCTTCGCCAGCGCCGCCAATTAAGGTATCGTCTCCGGCTTCACCAAATAACAGGTCATTACCCTCGTCACCCTCAACATTATCATTACCACCGCCGGCCAACACCACATCGGCGCCCGCGCCAGCGTCAATAATTTCACCGGTGCCATCACCCTGAAGGCGATCATCGCCACCGCTAGGCGCAGCGGAAAAGGCAATACTGGCATTTAGGTAATCAGCAACGGTCTGCCCCGCCGTGGTTACCGGCGTCAATGGGCTGCCACCAAAATCAGGGTCAAAGGCATCGTCAAGGCCATCAAAATCCAGATCTTCGCCACTTAATAATATTAAGCTCGCGTTAGTTTGGGCCTCGATTAGATCGCTCAAGCCATCGTTATCGCTATCGGTGTCCAAGCTATTCACAATGCCATCGCCATCTGCATCGTTAGCGTTATTACTGATAGTAAAGCGGAATTCAACGCCATTTACGCCGCCGACATTACCAACACCGTTACCCGTTGCCCCATTAACAACGATCGTAGGTACGCCACCTACATCGACAACCGTAGCCACCAAGTTTACCGGGGTAAGCACGCTGCGGAAAACATCGTCTTCAGAGATATCGCTAGCGCTTTGATCCGTGCGCAGGCCAAGTGCGGAGGTACCACCACTGAAGCTCAAATCGAAAACCTCGGTGTTATCACCGTTATCACTATTGATATCGCCCCGCGCCTCAACATTACTGATTGTAACCAGATCGCCAACAGACAAGCCATAAGACGAAACATCAATGTTATGGGTAACCGAACCGTTATTGGCAGGGATACTCTCGCCATAAATAACGCTAATCGCCGTATCAGGATCCTCAACCGTATCCAAAATACCATCGTTGTCATCATCGACATCAATAGCATCTATGACACCATCGTCATCGCTATCAATGCCACGCGACGCTCGTACCGTTACATTGCCCGAGGTTAGATCACCGTCATTATCAGAAACGTTGTAGGTAAATATTTCGCTAACGCTGGTGTTCAGTGCCAAGCTCGAACTTGGCGTATAGGTATATTGCCCGGTTTGGAAATTAACCTCCAAGCTCCCCTGCAACGAAGTTGGAATATCAACGGTAAATGTATTGCTTATGGTGCTCTGTAATGTACCGCCAGTGCCGTCAGTAGCAACACCAGTGTAAACTTCAATATTGCCATCACCACCGGCATCAGGCAGGTATCGATACAGGGTACCGCCCAGCTGAATGCTATTTAAGTAGCCGCCATCAGCGCCAAAAGTATTGTTATCCAAACTACCCGGCAAGTTACCAACGATAGGCTGACTGAGTACACTCAGCAGCTCATCGGCTAAATCGCTGGAATCAGTAACCACTGCACCGGTGCGATCAGGCTCAACGGCATCCAGTGTATTGGTTACCGTCGTATTATTTATTGCCGCAAATTCACCGTCATAAGCGAGCGGATTCAAGTACTGAGGATTAATATTCGAGGCAAAACCAATAGCGTAGGAGTCTATCGAATTATCCTTTAAGAAATTCCGCCAAGTGCTAATTTCATTGCCGTTAATTCTATTGTCATTGCCGCCACTGGGCTCACCATCCGACAGGAAGTAAGAGACATTTTTAACCTCGACATCTTCGCGAACTTCTAACGGCGCATCCACACCGGCCGTACCAGTCTGGCTAAAGCCTTCGGCACCACGCGCGGTATTATAAGCCGTTTGGTAATTGGTGCCGCCGCCGGTGTCAAATATATCGCTGCGGTTGGCAACGGTACCATCATCAATAAGAACCAAGGCTTCTTGTGCTGTCATCCAGGTTTCGGCACTGGAGCCATTGGAGAAAGTGATAAATTTAACCATTACCTCACCGGCTGCCTGCTGAGCTTCGATCACTGCCTTAATCGATTGCAGCAGCACTTCCATGCGCTCAGGGTTGGCTGCGGTAATGGGTGTGCTCGAACCGCCATCAACCGCCCAACCCATGCTGCCGGACACATCGATGATAAACATCAAATTGGTATCTTGCTGGTCGATGACCATATTCTGACTAAAGTCAGAACTAACCGGCTCATCATCAACCACGGTAATAGCCAAATCGCCAGTCGCCGTGCCACCTGCGCCATCGTCAACTTGCAGCTGCATATTAAAGCTGAGGCTAACATCTTCACCCGCGCCGTCGTGGTCTAGGGGACCCAGCAATGTGGTGGTGTAAGTGCCGCTATTGCTGACCTCGGTTAATAAAATTTGGTTGGCCGCAGATATAACGTCGCCAGGATTAAAGCTTCCCGTGACGGCCATAACCGCTTGACCAGCAACAGGCATAACACCTGACCCAGGAGACGTCTCAGCCACAGTCACGTCGCCGTTGTTAGCAATGTTAACGACTACAAATTCAATGTCAGTGCCACCGGAACTCAATCCCAAGCTTGTAACCGGTGCGATTAAACTTGCAGCGAGAGCTTGCCCCTCTGGATCAGTGGCGGTGAAAGTACCGTTAAAAACCTTGCCAAAAGTGCTGCTGTTCGCTTCCGATATACCCAGCGGTAAGCCGCCCTCATTTAAGTTGGCCGCATCGACACTCAATAAAACAGGAACATCATTTACCGAAGCCGTGGTACCACTTACTGTGGCCGTATCAAAGTTACCGTTGCCGTCAGTAATGGTGTAAGCAAAATTTACGGGGCCAAAATAGTTTGTGCTGGGCGTAAAGCTTACCGCCCCGGTCACATTATTTACGACCACGATCCCATTGCTTACTGCAATAACCTGAGCGGCATTGCCAGCAATTAGATTGACGCCATCGATAGCCGTAACGGTAACGGTGTCGCCGTCAGGGTCGCTATCGTTGCTAAGCATATTGCTGAGGTTAAAATTGACCGCCTCGTCTTCGTTGCCATCCAACAAAGAGTCATTGTTGGCAATTGGCGAATCTTCAACGGGAGAGATAACACCACTAACCGTCGCACTCGCGGTATTGCCCTTACCATCATCAATGGTGTAGCTAAAACTGGCATCGCCATTATAGTTTGCTTGTGGTGTGAAGGTGATATTGCCGAAAGCATCGACATTGACAATGCCCGCGCCAACGCCAATGGCTTGTACACCACCGGTTAGCACAACACCGTTAATAGCCGTAATAGTCAGGCTATCGCCGTCACCGTCGCTGTCATTGCTCAACATCGCCGCATTAAGAATGGCACTGCTGCCGTCTTCAGGACCATTCAGCAAAACATCATCTACAGCAATCGGTGTATCTTCAACTGAATCTACGATTAGTGAAACCGTGGCCGTGTCGCTGCCACCATTCCCATCACTAATCGTATAATCAAATTGAGCTGGGCCATGGTAATTAGCGGTTGGGGTAAACACTGCGTCGGTGCCAACAATAACGACCGTGCCATTGACCGGGTTAGTAACACTGACAACGCTTAGCGCATCACCATTTATATCAAAATCATTACCCAACAAAGTGCTTAAAGGAATGACTAAGTCATTATCTTCTAGAATATTGCCCGCATCGTCATCGACCGCATCTGGAGCAATATTGAAGTTAAAGTCTGTGTCAATGGTAACGGTAGAGGCGAGGCCGTCAACAATATCGTCACCAACATTACCCGCGGTATCGACCGGTAAATAATCGAAGCTATTAGTCTGGCCATAATCCGCCGTGATATTACGTATTTCGAAATTACCGCTACCCGCTAACATTACGTTTATGTGGCCAATTTCTACGCTGGGGTCAATAACCTCAACCGTAACTGCACGCATCAAGTCAGCGCTTGTACTGCTGTGATTACTGATCCAATAGGTGTAATCATCAACCTGAGTATCACCATCTAGATCTTCATAATGCCCATAAACATTATCCTCACCCGCCAACAAACCGCCATCAACGGTTACCGAAATTTTGCTTGGGTCAATAATGTTCCCAGCCGTATCGTACACAGTCATCTGAGCCCGGGCTTCGTTGTTTTCTAAAGTGGTCTTAGTGCCATTAACATGGCTGAAATTACTGCCCATGCCGTCTATATTCAAAGTAATAGACTTAGCGATGGCATCACCATCATTTAAGATCAGGTTTAGCGAGTCAGTGTTATTGCCAATTTCACCATCCGCACCAACACCGATACCGCCACCTTGGTGGCTGCTGATTGGGGATATACCCAAAGGTTCGCCGTTTTCAGCTTCAATAATTATTTGGCCGCCATTGGAGAGCGTAGTAATTCGCGTACTTGGGTCTGGTACTCCTGGGCTTAACTCGCCTTCAACACCCCAATCATCGAGAGTAACAGCTACACCAGATGGCGCGACTGCGCCAACAAAGAAGCCCTCAGGGTAAGTAGGATCTATTTCATACTCCAACTCATCAACACTAAACAGCCGCTCGTTTATGCCGCCTTGCAGCATAGTGGCATCAACCACCGTGCGCGTACCGCCATCATCAAAGTACAACAAACCTTTGGCTGAATCGGGCAAACTCGTCAACACCACTCGCAATGTAGTGGCGTCGGTGTCTTCCGCATCTTGTACTTCAGCGCCGACAATACTGTTGGTGCCATTGAGATCTGTATGGTCGGTGTCGGTGGCAAAATTAACCGTGGTCACCCGGCTAGAAGTATTTACCACGAAATCTTCGGAGTCGGGGACATTGTCGTTGCCATTGTCTTGAATGGTGCCAATGCCGTTGGCGGAATTACCCTCTTCGACATCCCTAACGGTAACTGCGGTGAGCCTTAACGTCTCATCGCCTTCCGCCAGTTGATCATCGATAGTTGGGACTCTAACAATAAAATCAGTATCGCCAGCGGGCACATTGACAACCGCATCGCCATTAACATCGAGTGTAACGACAACAAAATTTGTACCGTCAACACTTACCTCGATGGGAGTACCCGTATCGCTACCAACCCCACCCAACGTTGCACTTATCGCCGCCAAATTAATTGTCACCTGGGTTGGCGTAGTGCTCGTGTTTGACAATGTGACAGTGAAATCTAAATTTCCGCCCTCTGCTGTAGTTGGGCTGGTGATGGTGCTGACAATTGGACGATCGTCGGTTGGCGTGCCTCCCGGTGGTACGG
>Ga0209292_1000090_pt1 | contig 132893 bp, 124 predicted proteins | sample GOMGulsemesocosm_2_FD_184634 | JGI IMG/M metagenome (GOLD analysis project Ga0209292, IMG submission 184634) | Methane-oxidizing microbial communities from mesocosms in the Gulf of Mexico - GOM9C Gulf of Mexico (SPAdes) (version 2) | ecosystem: Environmental > Aquatic > Marine > Cold seeps... | reverse complement strand
CGCCCGCTTAATGTTGTGGACTAGCAAGCTCTGGTTTCAAATCATCGAAACGAAACTCGCTAGAATGAAGCACAGATTTAATTCTATTTTTAATTTTAGTTAAGAATAGGTAAGTTTAAAGGAACAGAATAGACTTGAGGTGATATGGATAATAGCCCTCCAAATTTAAGTAGTTATTGACTGATGTTACGTAGAACAAGGAATACCTTCCTATTTTTAAGCCCTCTCCAAAGGGCATAGATATCTACACGACTTTATTTCTAAAAATAAATTCATTATAAAGAGAGCTCTCATTCTTACTTAATCAGACTTCCCACCCTCTCCCCTAAGAGAGGGCTTTAAAAGCACACTGCGTAACATCCGTTATTGAGTAAGGAGGTCACGCCTAATCATTATTCAGAGGTAAATGCAGATGAAAGCCGTCATTCCCAAGGTCTGTTGATCGGGAATCCACGTTGAGCATGGATTCCTTCTAAAAACGTGCAGGAATGAACTGTGTTTAATGTCAATCAAATTATCATGCCTGCTTCACCAACATATCAAATACTACGCGTGCAAAGCTCGCTGCTTTTTCTGGATCAGAAAGCAACTGCATCATCTGATTTTGATGCGCTTCATGGCTGTCCATAACCGCTTCATCAATGGCTTTAGGAAAATCACCCAGCATCGCCTGTTCAGGGGTATTGTTAGCAATTTGGCTCATTACCACGCTATTTTCAGTTAATTTATCCCGCACAGAAAAGGCATAGTTGACTAAATCCTTATTGCTCAATTCATCAGTGATAAATAATTCATTCAAACGGCTAATAATCTGCGATAAAAATTCTTCTTTTTTATCTTTTGGCTTTGCTTTACCGACCGCATCACTGGGTACTAAATATTCCTGCGCCTCTTCCTGTAAGCTTAAATCTTGTTGGCGTATTTTAGACAAGCGATAGTGACTTAATACCACACTCTGTAAATCAATCACCTCTTCATCCAGTAATATTTCTCGTAACATCGGGCGTAAATGTTTTGCGTATAAACTCAGCTTTTCTAAGTCTTTATCGCTGTAATCAACAATTTGTGACATAAACTCGTAAAACCGAACAAAGGTGCCTAAATCTTTTTTGAAAATCTCCAAACTATCCTTTTCTTGCTGGCACTCTTTCAATCTATTTTCAGCATTGGCAATCAATACAGGGTCGGCAGTCTGTTTAGTGCGTTCAAACATCTCTTTTGCTTGCTTATAAACCTCCATAGCCGATTTATAACGCAACTGCCAACGCTCGACCGCAGGCTTGCAAAAATTAGCGATAGCGGCATTACTTTTACTTTTCTGTAAAAAGGCGACACAAAATTGCTCTACTTCTTGCCATTGGAATATATTAGCCGCCCGTAGCTTATCGAATAAATCAAACACTAAATCTGGATCCGATACATCGTCTAACTCAGCGGTTTGATAATAAGGCTGAAATGCCCCCAAAATATCTTCAGGCTCATTAAAGAAATCCAATATAAACGTGCCAGTTTCAGATTTACCTGCATAGGTACGGTTTAAGCGGGATAAGGTTTGCACACATTCCACGCCGCCGAGTTTCTTATCTACATACATGGCACAAAGTTTAGGTTGGTCAAAGCCTGTTTGAAATTTATTGGCCACCAACATCACTTGATAATCATCAGAATCGAAAGCCGTACGCATATCACGGCCTTTCAACTTCGGATTCATATTATGTTCAGTAAATTTTTCACCCAGCAGCTCTGATACATTTGGGTCTTTATCATTAAATTCGACTTCGCCTGAAAAGGCCACCATTGCATGAATCTTTTGATAGCCTTGCTCCACAATGTATTTATCAAAACACAGCTTATAACGCACCGCTTCTTTACGAGAACTGGTGACGACCATCGCTTTTGCTTGTCCACCGAGCAGGTGCATAACATTATTTTTGAAATGCTCAACAATCACCTGTACTTTCTGACTGATATTGTAATCATGCAGCCGCACCCATTGATTCAGCTTAACTTTTGCTCGTTTACTTTCTACTTCTTCATCGGCCTTATGAATCTTTTGCGCCAAGTTATACGCCACCTTGTAGTTGGTGTAATTCTTCAACACATCAAGAATAAATCCCTCCTCAATCGCTTGGCGCATACTGTAAACATGATAGGCTTCAGGTTTATTGGTACGGGAGGGCTGTTCATTCGGTTGTGGTAATCGCCCAAACAGTTCCAAGGTTTTACTCTTAGGTGTCGCGGTAAAGGCTAAGTAGCTCAGATTAGACGAGGCTTTACGTGAGGCCACTACCAAATCTAGCATATCTTCTGTTGATAAGTCCTCTTCTTCATTGCCATCAATCATCAGCACTTCTTTTAATTGACGTGCAGTCGAGCCTGTTTGTGAGGAATGGGCTTCATCTGCAATCACCACGTAACGGCGTGATTTAAGGCTAACGCTATTTTCAATCGCTTTTAACACATAGGGAAAAGTCTGAATGGTGACAATAATAATCGGTTGTGAATTTTCCAAAGCACTGGCAAGCTTTTCGGATTTAGAGCCTTCGCCTTCTTTGCGATTAATCCGTCCCACCACACCATCCACCGAGGTAAATTGAGAAATGGTTTCTTGTAACTGGTCATCGAGTACCGTTCTATCCGTAACCACAATCACCGAATCAAATAACTTATCGCCTGCCACAGTAAAAATGGCTGATAATTGATGCGCTGACCACGCAATGGAATTAGACTTTCCCGATCCTGCACTGTGTTGAATCAGATATTTATGACCTGCGCCCTCGGTTTTTGCGGCATTGACTAATTTAGTGACCACATCCCACTGATGATAGCGGGGGAAAATTAAGCTTTCCTTTTTAAACTTTAGCCCCTGCCAATCTTCATCTTCTTTAATCTGTAAATGCACAAAGCGGGCTAGAATATTCAGCAGATTCTCAGGCAATAACACCTCGTTCCATAAATAATCAGTGGCATAGCGATTAATATCGTCAGGGACATCATTACCCGCACCGCCTTCCTGTGTGCCTTTGTTAAACGGTAAAAAAATGCTGTCACTGCCTGCAAGCCGCGTACTCATATACACTTCATACTGACTCACGGCAAAATGCACTAAAGCCCCGCGTTTAAAACTCAATAACGGTTCTGGCTTTTTAGTAATGGGATCAATTGGCAAGCGGGTGGTTTTATACTGCACAATCGCATTCTGTATGGCTTGTTTAAATTCTGATTTTAGCTCTAAGGTCGCAATGGGCAGACCATTAACAAACAACACCAAATCAATGCGCCATGCTTTCGCTTTCTTGCCCGTTGCGGCTAAATGTTCTGCGCTTGCCCATGGTGAATACACTAACTCAGGCACCACGCGGCAACGATTTTTTGCATAACGTACCAAGCTATCAGGGTTTAAATCATGCTCAGGTTTAAACTGGCATAAATTAAAACGTGTTCCTTTATGGCGTAATTCATGACGCAACACGCCCAAGGTGCCAAAAGTACGCATGTCTTTATTGGCGGCATTGGTATCGGCTTTATTTAGCTGTTTTGCCACCTGCTCTAAAAACTTTTGTTCAGGGTTAGCAGGGTAGAGTGCTTTAAACTTCTGCCATTGCTCATTTTGGGTGTCTTTAATAAAGCCTAAAACATCCTCTTCGTACAAGGCTAGTGTGCGATTATAATTTTCAGACTTGCCTAATAACCAGCCATTCGCCACTAACTGATTAATCATATCGTTTTGAAAGGTTAATTCATTCGCTGCATCCATCCTCTACCTCATCCTTTTTTATATAAATCACAACACCCACTCGATTAATATGCTCAATCAAAGCGCGATTTTTTAACCCATGATAACTTTGCAAATCAACCGTATAAGGTAAATCGGATTCCGCTAATTCAAGCAATATATCCGCCACTAAAAAACGGTCTATTTCATCACCAAACACCACTAAATCTATATCACTGCGCGTATGAAATGTACCTTTAGCGCGTGAGCCATATAATTTAACCCGCTTAATATTCGGATACTGTGCAAACGTAGCGGATAATAATTTAAGCTGTAGCCCGCTTAATCCATAAGCGTTCATACCTCATTGGCTTCAATCAGTAACTGATAATGCCATTCTTCCAGCATCGGCAAATACGCACTGGCAATGGATTCAATTACCGCTTCAAACTTAACAAAATCGTAGGTATGGCTCATTAAATTTCTATCACCAATCATTTTTAACCACGTCTCTGCATCGTTAATGTATTTTGTCGCATACGCCTCTTTAATCACCGCTTTCGGTGAAATTCTATCCAGCACCAAACCATCATATTCCATCTTATCTTTTAACACCTTCCACGCCAGTTCAAAGGTGTATTCAAAACGCTGAATAATGCCTTCCTTTTCTAATTGGCTCAAGGTAGAAATATCATTCTCCATCGCCTCGCGTAATAATGAAAAGGCTCGGCTAAAATTAGTGAAGCGTTGTTTCCAGCGTACATCTTGATTAGTGTCTGTCATGGTTCTTTTGTTTTATCCTCACTTAATATCTGTTGCCACTGTTTTTGTTGATGGCGGTTTAATGACTGCTCATACGATATATCTCTCATAATCCTTTTCCCATTTTGAAAAAATACTTTGCTCGACCCGTTTAATATGCGGCACATTACGATCAAACCATTTTACTGCTGACATTAAAATACTGTATTGCAGATACATCGGAGCGGTTTCTAAATCCACCACGCTAATCTGATTATAAAGTTTTAACTCTCGTTCCAACATTGCTTCCAGCATTTGAGGACGTAACACCCGCTCGATTAAATCGCTTTTATAGTCGCTAAATAAAACCGCAATATCCCAATCACTGTTTTCATGGCTGGTTTGTTTCGCGCGTGAACCGTATAAATAAATGGCATCAATTTGGGCATCGGCTTGAATAAGCTGCGTGAGCTGTTCTTTATTGACGGTGTGTTGCTTATCCATCAGCAGACTGCCAGTTTCTTACATCTATTTTTCCTGTAACAGCGGCGGAGATTAGAGCGGTGCGGCGTTCTTGAAGTAGCTTAATTTGAGTATCAGATTTTTCAATAATTTCATCATACTGGGCTTCAAGCTTTTCAATTTTAGAAACTATTTCATTTTGTTCTTTTTCTGGTGGGAATGGCATTGAGATTTTTCCTAACTCCTCAAAATAAAGCCTGAGTCTCATTTCCATTATCCCTCTTGACCACCTTTTAAACTCACTTTGAGCCAATTTTGTTCTAAACAAGTAATGATAAAACTTAGTATTAAGATTACGTCTTTTTCTCAAAATATCATAAGCAGGGCTGGTAACGCCATCATAATCAGAATAGCCTATTGCTCCCATCCAAGCTAATAATTTGTTAATAATCAAATCATCTTTTTTAACTATCCAATACCCATCAGTCGTTGATGCTTTATTGCCTTTTTGTTCCAATTCTTTCCTAGGGCGAACACCAATATCCGTATAAACAGAAAGCAACTCCATATCATTGTTTATTGGCGCATGATGACACTCTAAACTAAAGAATCGTTTTGTTTTTAACACATCCCAATGCTCAGGCACTTCACCCAACCACTCAACACCTGAATCACGCATGGGGGCGTTGGGATTTAAACCTTTAGTCACGGCATGGCTAATCACGGCTTGACGCTTTTCTTTTAGCAGTTTTATCAGCTGTTGTTGTTTTTCGATCAGGGTATCGATTTTGGCGGTTTCGTGGTCGAGGAAGTTTAATATTGCTATCTGTTCAGATGGGTTAGGAACTGGAAGTGTTAAAGATTTAACAATGCTTGAATTAAGTCCATGCATTATCGAGCCTTTACCAGAAACCTTTATTTGGTTCTCTATCTCATAACATTCATCAATTAACAATCTAAAAAACCTCGGTAATATTTCAGATTCTTTAACTCTCAACCTAAGTAGATGAGAATCGATAATTCCAACATCAGCATCTTCAGGCACAAGCTCGCATTTACCACTTGTACCCATCATAGTTATTAGTAAATCATCAGTAAATGCCTGATACACTTTCATTTCTTCAAACTTACTTTGGCTTATTTTACGTTTACCTAGAGTGAAATCTTTTTTTATAACATTTTCTTGTCCATAAACACGAGTACCTGAATCAACCATATCTTCAAGTTTAAGAGCACTACCAAATGGTCCAATTTTAATCCCTTCTGAACCATCTTTAAGTAAATAACGAACTTGTTTAGTACACCAAATTGAAGGTAAAGCACCTAACATTTCAACCCCAGAATCCTTATATTCCTCATAAGCCTGATATTTAGCACTCATAAATTTCCCCCATCACGTCATCCCCGAGGTCTCTTATCGGGGATCCATTGTCCACACATAGATTCCTGCTAAAAGCATGCAGGAATGACGCTTTGTGCATTGCATCATATAGCTGATACTTCATAACTCACTCCCTAATTCATGTTCAATCAAGCCTTGTTCTAATTCGCGTTCGCTGTGTTGTTTGCTCAGGGTGAGAAAATCAAATACATAAGGATCTTTTAAGGCTTGTTGGGCGAGGTCGGATTGTGGCGCGGGTAAGGTTGTATTAAAATTGCTAATCGCTTTACCTTCGCGTTGCCATAAACCACTGTCTATTTGATGGGTTAATACGCTACGACTCCAGCCATTGTCGAGGGTATTTTGTACATAATACACGGCTTCTTCAAGGCTTTGACATTGAGCGATAATCTTTAAATTATGCCCCCAAGGGATTTGGGTTAATTGGGCAACAGGCTGTTGCCTAATGGCGTTATCACTGGAATAAAACATCACCCATTGGCGTATATATTTTAAGTTCCGCTCTGAAAAGCCTTTCATATCAGGAAACTCTGCCATTAAGTCTTGGCTCAGTTGTTTTAAGAAACCATCGCCCCAACGTGCTTGGGCTTGTCGTTGGATAATCTCTTCACCTAATGCCCAATAAAACTCTAACAGCGTGCTATTCACCTTAACCACGGCTTTAAGCTGTGATTGCAGGAGCTTTTGCTTGAGGGATTTTAACCAGTGTTTGTATTCGCTATTTTGTTGTAGATTAGTATTCATAGCCCCTGCCTATCCAGTAATGCCAGTCTTCTATAATTTGCTTTGATTTAGGCTTATCGTCGAGTATTTCAAGTTGCTCTAAAGGCACGGCTAATTCATCTTCTTCGTATTTAATCATCACAAAGAGTTTGGACTCACAGTCTTCTGAATCCGCAAGACCGATAACCGTGACACTCTCATTGACTTTTAACGGTGACATGGATTTTTTAGCAATGCAATGAGCTTGAAAAGGGAATTCTAATAGGTTTTCAACATAACAGTACCAGCCCATCGCACGCTCATATTTATCATAGGTATCTACGATAATCTCCATGATAATTCGCTCTTCTCTATCTTCATTTTTTTCAATCATGAATGCACTTCTTGCAATAACTGCATAATCTCGGCACTGACTTTATCTAAGTCGGCATCAATATCGACTAAATCACGCGGTGGCTGATATTGATAGAAGTGGCGGTTAAACGGGATTTCATAACCGACAATGCCAATTTCTTGGTCTTGGGCATCCTTTTTATTAGCATCTATCCACGCATCAGGCACATGGGGCTGCACTTCTTTGATGAAATAGGCTTCGTTAATCGCATTAACTGTTTGGCTTGGGTCGAGTGCCACGTTTTCATTGTCGCGCAAATCCCCATCAGGCTTGTATTCGATGGTTTTTCCTGCGACATCAAACAGCCCATAAAGTGGGTTAGCCACTGCCTTATGGATTTTCTTAATTACCTTTGCTGCGTCTGGATTTTTCCAACTCACAGCGGTGGTGATTTGTTTTTTCTGTTTGCTATCGAGCTTAATAGCTGTTGCTTTTAGGGCAGCTTCGTAGCCATTCATATCATCGTGCTGTTCTGTACCAAGGCTGGCTTGTAGCTGTTTTGCCTTGAGCAGGATTTGTTTTTGTAGCGTCCAGATTTTATTGTCTAGCAGGTCTTTAATCTGTTTCTCTTTTAGTTCGCTGAAATCACTTTTAATGTGTTTGCGGATGGCTTCTTCATGCTCGGTTAAGACTCCGTATTGCTCACACGTTTCATTATCCGACCAATCAGCCGCATATTCAGAATACGCCCACTTCATCACGGCGTTTAAGGGTTTAGGGGCAAAACGTAGCTCGGCAATGCGTTCATCACTAAATTGGTAAGATTCTCTCAGCGGACGTTCAATACTGATACGGCGATAACCAAATTCATGGGTATCAAAGAGTTTACTGGAAAAAGTTTTAGGGGCTTCGGTTTTTGGATTGGCAGACTGACGACCGCGATTACTTTTTTGTTCGGCGGGCTTGTCTAACTCACGAGTCACGCTTTCAAAATCGCCAAAACTGCGGGTAATGGTGGCAATATCCTGTTCATCCATGATATTACGTTTAGAGCCTAGGGATTTACGCATTTTACCGCAAAGGTTAATGCCATTGATTAGCTGTACTTTGCCTTTGCGTTCGGTTGTTTTTTTATTGGATAGCACCCAGACATAAGTGGCTATGCCTGTGTTGTAAAACATATCGGTCGGTAAGGCAACGATGGTTTCTAATAAATCGGTTTCCAAAATATAGCGACGAATTTCGGATTCACCTGAACCCGCTCCGCCTGTAAATAAAGGCGAGCCATTGAGAATAATCCCGATTCGCCCCCCGCCTTCATGGCTATCGCGTAGCTTACTAATCAAATGCAGTAAGAATAATAAAGAGCCGTCTGAAACACGCGGTAAACCTGCACCGAAACGACCATCAAAGCCTTTGAGCGTATGCTCATCTTTAATAGTGGCTTCTATTTTTTTCCAATCCACGCCAAAGGGCGGGTTAGAGAGCATATAATCAAATTTATCGGCATACAATTGGTCATGGGATAAGGTATTGCCCAGCTTGATATTATTAACCTCTTGGCCTTTAATCAGCATATCCGCTTTACAGATGGCGTAACTTTCGGGGTTCAGCTCTTGTCCAAACGCTCGCATCACCGCTTGCGGGTTTAGCTCATGCACATATTCCATGCCTGCTGATAGAAAACCACCTGTACCTGCTGTAGGATCATAAATAGTACGAATAATCCCTGCTTTGGTTAAGGCATCATCATCTTCCATAAACACCAGCGAGGTGGTCAGTCTAATAATATCTCTGGGAGTAAAATGTTCCCCTGCAGTTTCATTAGAGCCTTCAGAAAACCGACGAATTAATTCTTCAAACACTAAACCCATATCATGATTGGAAATAGCACGCGGGCTTAGGTCAGTTTGTCTAACCTTTTGCACAATTTTATACAGCAGGTCGGCATCATTCAGTTGTCCGATAAATTCAGCAAATTTGAAGTGTTCAAATATTTCCCGTGCATCGGTTGAAAATCCTTGGATATAGGATTCCAGATTATCTTTAATGCCAGCTTCACCGAGTTTGGATAAGTCCATTTTGGAAGTATTGAAGAATGATAGCCCATCTGTCGCACGTAATAGCATTTTCTCTTGGGCTTCTTCAGGTAAATTCATGGCTTGAACTTTTTCATACTCGGCTAATACAGCGTCTTTACTGTCTTCTAACACGCCTTCTAATCGGCGTAATAAGGTAAAAGGCAATATGACTCGCCCATATTGGCTTTGCTTAAAATCACCGCGCAATAAATCAGCAAGTGACCAGATATAGGAGGCAAGATTGTTCGCTGTTTGAGTCATAATATGTGCTTAATTGAGTTGAAAGGCGGTGTAAAGGGTCTAAATTATAGACTATGTTTAATATTCAAGCCCGTTATAGAGGTGAAATGGGTTCTTGTTAATGGAGAATATTAACGCTTAAGGTTTTATCGACCCGAGTGTTTTTCTGAGCGTCAATCTTGATGGTTTGTGTTATTTTTCCTAAGCGCCAGTACCAAAAAATTAATTGATAATGATTGGGGGTTAGGTTTTCAAATTGATAACGCTGACCGCTGGAGAACTTTTTAGTGAGCATATTCTTTTTGGAAAAAAGAATTGATTTCAGTTTATGGTTATCTTCGGATAATAATTCTAAATCCCCTTCAAGGGTAAGTCTGACATCGATGCTTTGCCCTGCTTTAAGGTCAGGAATAGCTTGAAACCCCTCTGCATTGATTTCACTAATAAATAAGTATTGAGTACTAGTATTCTGATTAGTAATATGCAAGGTATCGCCAATAGATAAAGCTAAAGAATGGGGGTTTAGTTGATCTGAACTGACGGTGATATTGTGTGTCTGTGACGTGTAATCAGGTACGATTAAACCTACATACAATTCATCAAGGTGTTGATAATTAACTCTATCTGGATGGTGTTCAATACCATTTTCATCGGTTGAGTAGTTTGTTTCAGCAGTATTTTTATTGGCTATTTTTTGTTTAAATTCTATATGAGCCTCGGTGGATACTGTGCCAAAAACCGCCCCTTTATGAGCTATGATTTTAGGGGCTTGTGCGCAGGCTGACAGTAGGAATAGCAGCGATAGTAATAAGTAGTTCATCGTTTTTTTATGGTTAGTGTTATGTTATTAACAGGCTTCGCCCCGAGTGTTATTTTGATTGGTTCGGCTTTGTAGCGGCGGTGAAATACAATAGCCTTTAAAATCCATTGACCCGCTGGAACATGGTCTATTTGAAACGCGGCAGGCTGTTCGAGTACTTGATAATAACGACTGGGCAGCACCACAACTTTACCTTCCATTTTTTTGTGTACCGAACAGTAATAATTTAAGATGCCATCTTTATCAAAATTCTCATTAAGCGAGGATCCTTTTTCGCCTAAGCCTAAATCAAAATTATTTAAAGGGCTTAATGAAAAAATATTATGATCGATTTCTTTGCTTTCATTGTTAATCCATTCAATCGTATCCTTGGTGCTGATAATAGACAGTTCAGGTTTAAAGTGGGTATCTTTTTGTGACACGGTATGTGTTTGCGGCTGATTGTCTGTGCTTGAACCGTCCGCTTTTTCAAGGTATACAATTATTTTTTTGACGCGTTTAGGCGCTTGAATATTTCCAGCGATAGTACTCGCCCATAGTGGCATAATAGGCAAAAAATAGATTAAGCTGGTGAGCAGTATAAGCGTCTGTTTTTTCATATTTTTATGATTGTTAATTCCATAGAATGAGAGCGGCGTATGAACCTTAGTCAAAAGATATTTATGACCTTTTTTATATCGGTTACTGCCTTATTATGTATTACTCTATACCTTATTGATACCCAAGCAGAACAGCATGAAATCGAAGGTATTATTTCCGATTTCAATAACACGCAACGTAAGTTTCAGCATGATTTAGATGCCCGTCAGCAGCATATTCAAATATTGAGTAGTATTATGACCACGGATCAAAAATTCCGCTCATTTTTATCACAGATTAAAGATAATTTTTATCCTTTTAGTGCTGAAATTGGTAGAGATACCGGCGCGGATTTTGTGTTTATGCTCGATGATGAGCCATCCATAAGAGCGGTTTATAAAAAAGAGTCTCATTTAACATTAGCATTAAACGAATATTTTAATGTGTTTGAAATTAACCAGCATTTAGAAACAGCCTTAAGCGATTCTAAAATGATTAGCTTAGCTAAAGGCCTTTATAGTAGTCATTTTATTCCGTTGAAAGAAAGCTTACATGATGATTATGCGGTGGGTTTAATTATTGTTATCAATGAAATTAATGATCTTTGGGTGGAGAAATTTTTAAGCTCTGAGGTGAAATATCAGGCGATATTTTTTAATCAAGGGCAGATTATTGCTAAAAATACCAGCGCTGAATTGGCACAAGCGGTTTTAGACAATCGACACGCTATTTTAGAAACAGGTCGCTTTTATTGGCAACAGCAGCGTTATATTGGTCAGTTAATTTTGTTTGAGTCTGATAATCAACAGGCGGGTTATATTTTGAGTGCCAATTTAGATCAGGCATTAGTCGCTTTTAAACAGTTACAACAGACTATTTTATTAATTGGGGCGAGTATTTTAGCATTAGGGGCGTTTTTATTTATTTGGATTTCACGCCAGATTACCCAGCCGTTACGCTTAATAACGCAAGGAACCTTAGCGATTGAAGAGGGGGATTATCAATACCGCATTGGATATCAAAGTAAAGATGAGGTGGGGCAGTTAGCCAACTCTTTTAATACAATGGCGGGAGGTTTAGAGGAGCGCGAACGTATTCGTAATACGTTTAGTACCTATGTTGATCCAGTGATTGTTGCAGAATTACTTAGCCAGCCTGATAAACTCAAATTAGGCGGTGAACGTAAGCAGCAGAGTGTGTTATTTTCAGATATTGCGGGTTTTACCAATTTTAGCGAAAAACTCCCTGCTGAAATATTAGTTAAAATATTAAATGAATATTTAACGGCTATGACCCATGAAATAAGTCAACAACAAGGTATTTTAGATAAATTTATCGGTGATGCGATTATGGCATTTTGGAGTCCACAGATTTGCGATAATCAACATGCTCAAAGGGCGTGTGAAACCGCTTTGAATATGCAAAATAGCTTACAAAGCTTACGTCCTATATGGCAGAAAAATCAAGCCACTGATATTTTTGTGCGTATTGGGATTGCGACAGGCGATATGATTGTGGGTAATATTGGTTCTGAGCAGGCGCGGAGCTATACCTGTATCGGCGATAATGTTAATTACAGCTCTCGTCTTGAGGGTTTAAATAAGTATTATGGAACGGAAGTGATGATAGATGAGCGAACCGCTCATGCGATTACCGGTCTTGTGGTTAGAGAGTTGGATACCGTTCAGGTAAAAGGCCGTGAACAAGGGGCGGTGATTTATCAATTAATCGGGCGTACCAATGAAATCGACGCAGAACAACACCACGTTTTAGAGTGTTATCAGCAGGCTTTACAGCATTATAGAGCAGCTGAATTTAACCAAGCAGCTAAAATATTTAGCCAGCTAAAGCAGGATGGGCCAAGTCAAATCATGTTGGCGCGCTGTGAAACACTGCAAAAAAAAGTCCCTGAAAACTGGCAAGGTATTAGCGTGATGTTAGAAAAGTAATGGCTATTTCTCTTGTTTATAGCCGTTAAAAATCTAGATCTTTTATTTCCTCTTGCATCTCTTCAAAATCGTATTCACTCCAGTTTAAATAAGAGAATAAATCACTTTTTATCCGCTCAAATTCATAATTTATATCCACATGGCCCAAAACTTGACTGGTTTGGCTAATAGTCTCTGCTAATTTTAAGACGGCTAATAAGTTCTTTTTTTGTGGGTTACAGGCGCGCTTATTTGAAAAAATATCGTTTGTTTTATGATGGTCAGCAATCGCTTCACTTAAGTAATTGGGTAATTTCCATGTTTTAGCAACAAAATACCCTATCACCGCATGATTGGTTTCTAGCTGTTGGTTTTCAATATCCGTAACAGCTAAGACTTGTTCTTTATACGCAGCACGCAACACTTTAGGATGATGTTTAAACTTTAGCATCATCAATGGAATGCCTGCATCATGGAACAATCCTAAAGTATAGGCTTCATCGGGAGCCGCAATTTTAGTTATTTTTGCCACAGCGCCTGCAATCATAGCCGTATCCATGGCATTATCCCAAAAAGCGGTCATATCACTAATTGAGCTATCGGAAAGATGGTTACGAATCGAAACCGAATTGACAATATTGATAACATTTGTGCTCCCCAATAAATTTAACGCTTGCTGTATAGAAGTTACATGGTGTCGCAAACCAAAAAAAGGCGAATTGACCACTTTCAGTATGCTGCCTGAAAGCCCAATATCTTTAGTGATAATAGTCGCGATAACCGCCATATTCATATTAGGGTTTTCCATCTCTGCATGTAAATCCACCATAATTTGTGGCTGCGGAGGAATCATAATTCCCTTTAATAAAGTTTTGGTCTTTTCTTCTGTAATGTCTTGCATTATATTTAAACGATGGCTTGATGAATTTTCGGTATGGCGTCCCCAGACGGACTCGAACCGCCAGCTATCCCTTAGGAGGGGACTGCATTATCCAGTTATGCAATGGGGACGTGAGGGGCGATTATACCTAAATAATGTCATTTAAAACAGGCGTGCTATTAAAAATATCACGCCTGCCTTGTTTAATGACTTATTTTTTTATACTTAAGACGAGTAGGTTTGTCAGCGTCTGTGCCTAGGCGCTTATGTTTGTCGACTTCATAGTCTTCATAATTTCCTTCGAACCAAACAACTTTACTATCGCCTTCAAAGGCAAGCATGTGGGTTGCAATTCGGTTTAAAAACCAACGGTCATGCGAAATAACCACGGCACAGCCTGGGAAAGCGAGTAAGGCTTCCTCTAACGCCCGAAGGGTTTCTACATCTAAATCGTTGGTCGGTTCATCGAGTAATAAAACATTACCGCCACTTTTAAGCAATTTAGCTAAATGGACGCGGTTACGTTCTCCTCCTGATAAATCTCCAATACGTTTTTGTTGGTCTCCGCCTTTGAAGTTAAAACGGCCACAATAAGAGCGTGAAGGCGTTTCGTAAGTACCTACGGTGATAATATCTAAACCATCGGAAATTTCTTCCCAAACGGTTTTATTATCATCTAAGGCATCCCGTGATTGGTCGACATGAGAAAGTTGTACGGTTGACCCTATAGTCATATCACCGGAGTCAGGTTTTTCTAAATCGCACATCATACGAAACAGTGTGGTTTTACCTGCGCCATTAGGCCCAATAATACCGACAATCCCACCAGGTGGTAGTTGAAAATTAAGGTCATCGACCAGTAATTTCTCTCCAAAGGCTTTATTAATATGTTCTGCATTAATAACGATGTCGCCTAAACGTGGTCCAGCAGGAATAAAGAGTTCCTGTGTTTCGTTACGTTTTTGAGATTCTTGTGAAGACAGTTCTTCAAATCGAGCTAAACGCGCTTTACTTTTAGCATGTCGTCCTTTGGTATTAGAACGTACCCATTCTAATTCGGCTTTCATGGATTTTTGGCGCGAGGTTTCTTGTTTCTCTTCTTGTTGTAAACGGTCTTGTTTTTGCTCTAACCATGAAGAGTAATTGCCTTCCCATGGAATGCCTTGACCTCTATCCAGTTCTAAAATCCAGCCTGCAACATTATCAAGGAAGTATCGGTCATGGGTTACAGCAACAACCGTACCTTCATAATCATGTAGAAAACGCTCTAACCAAGCAACCGATTCAGCATCTAAATGATTGGTTGGCTCATCGAGTAACAACATATCAGGCTTAGAAAGCAGTAAACGACATAAAGCAACACGACGTTTTTCACCACCCGATAGTTTTGTGACATCAGCATCCCAAGGGGGAAGACGTAAGGCATCCGCTGCAATTTCGAGTTCACGTTCTAATTCCCAAGCATTCGCGGCTTCGATTTTTTCTTGCAGTTCCGCTTGTTCGGCGAGTAAGGCATCAAAATCAGCATCCGGATTAGCAAAGGCATCGTTAATGGCATTGTAGCGATTAAGGACTTCTTGGATTTCACCAAAGCCTTCTTCAACATTGGCGCGTACATCTTTTTCAGGATCTAGATTAGGTTCTTGAGCAAGGTAGCCAATATTGATGCCTTTCATAGGAATGGCTTCGCCTTCAATCTCTTTATCAATACCTGCCATAATTTTTAGTAAGGTAGATTTACCAGAGCCATTCAAACCCAGCACACCAATTTTTGCGCCAGGAAAGAAGGAGAGGGAGATGTCTTTTAGGATGTGTTTTTTTGGGGGAACAATTTTTCCCACGCGGTTCATCGAGTAAATATATTGAGCCATTGTTGTCTCTTAGACTAATTATTAGGTGTGCTTATTATAGCGATAGTTGTTTTGCTGTGGCTAAGAGTTTCACCAGTGCGGCAAATGTACTGGAAAAATCGTTTCCGTAAGCGATTACGCCATCTTCATGTCCGAGCATGGTAAAGACAGGGGAAGAGTTTTGTTGCAGTAGATTTTGTACGGCTAAGGCCATTTCTGGTGTGCCGTAAGCAATCTGTTCAGAGGTATGTGGAAGGGATAACGCGTGGGTGGCTTGCCATATTTGGGAGTTATGTGCGTGAATAACACAGTGTATTTCAGGGTTTTGTTGATAGACGCTGGCATGGGTTAAGGCTTCGGATGAAGGGCGGCATTCTCCTTGGGCTTGCAGGGTGTTTTGGCTTAAATCGGCGTGCGTGATAAGGCAGTAGTCCTGTACGGATAATTGTACTTCTCCACCCGTTTGCGTCCCACTAATAATAAATTGTGTACCCTTATAGCGTTGACTGATATTGCCATAGGCATAGCCTTGGTATAACTCGGAGGTTTGTCCAATCAGTTGCAGTTGATAGCAAAGGCTTCGCCATGTATTGATTTCAGTGAGCGTGATATCCGATGGCAAACGGATGTTTTGATGCTTCAAGTGGTATTTAATAACGCCTTCGGTTTCGGTTTCTAGCATATTTATTGTAAAATTGTGTGTTATTCGTTCTTTATAGTTTAACAAATTATGCGTTGTCCATTTTGTACTGCCCAAGATACCAGAGTGATTGATTCTCGGTTAGCCAATGAGGGTGACCAAGTGCGCCGTCGACGAGAGTGCGCGGAATGTAAGGCGCGTTTTACAACGTATGAAGCGACCGAATTTATGCTGCCCAGAATTATTAAAAGTGATGGTTTAAGGCAGCCTTTTAGTGATAATAAATTACGTGCAGGTATTTTAAGGGCTTTGGAAAAACGACCTGTGAGTACAGATCAAATCGAATCAGCCATTACGCGTATTAAGAAAGAGCTGATGGTTAAAGGGGATAGGGAAATTACCACTTTAAAGGTTGGGGAGTTGGTTATGAAGGAGTTATCCAGTTTGGATCATGTGGCGTTTGTTCGCTTTGCGTCGGTGTATCGTAGTTTTGAAGATATTAGCGAATTTACGGAAATGATTGCAGAGTTACAAAAGAATGCTCATGAGTAATACACAAGACAGTATCTATATGGCGCGTGCCTTGGTTTTGGCGCGTAAGGGCCGTTATACCACGCAACCAAATCCAAGAGTGGGTTGTGTATTGGTCAAGCAAGGGAAAATTATTGCGGAAGGTTGGCATGTTCGTGCTGGGCAAGGTCATGCTGAGGTTGAGGCCTTAAAACAAACTAATGAAGCCAAAGGCGCGACTGCGTATGTGACTTTGGAGCCTTGCAGTCATACAGGACGTACAGCGCCTTGTGCAATGGCTTTAATTGAGGCTGGAATTAGTCGTGTGGTAGTGGCGATGCAAGACCCTAATCCTTTGGTCGCGGGTAAAGGTTTGGCTTTATTAAATGCGGCAGGCATAGCGACGGTGTGTGGGGTATTGGAGCAAGAAGCGCAGTCTATGAATCAAGGGTTTATCTGTCGTATGCTTAATAAGCGTCCGTATGTGTTAAGTAAATTAGCCATGAGTCTGGATGGTCGTACCGCAATGGCATCAGGAGAAAGTAAGTGGATTACTTCATCTGAAGCGCGAGCGGATGTTCAGAGGTTGCGTGCGTTAAGTGGCGCTATAGTCACAGGGGTTGATACAGTGATTGCAGATAATCCAAGTATGAATGTCCGCATAGAGGGTATGCAAGTCACTCAGCCTTTGAGGGTTATTTTAGATTCAACATTAAGAACGCCTGTGACGGCAAAAATGTTTGGCTTAGAGGGGAGAACTCTAATTTTAACCTGTTCGCAGGATAGAACTCGCAGGGAGGCGTTAACAGCACAAGGGGCTGAGGTATTTATTTTAAAGGCGAACCTTGAAGGGCGAATGGATTTAATGGCAATATTGGAGTTTTTAGCCACAGAGCAGGTAAATGATGTTTTGCTGGAAGCGGGCAGTGTTTTAAATGGCGCGTTTATGGAACAAAACCTTATTGATGAATGTGTGGTGTATATGGCTCCGAGTTTGTTAGGCTCCAGTGGTCGAGGTTTGTTTGATATGCCAAATATTAATCTGATGGCGGATAAGAAGCAATTAGAGATAGTGGATGTACGACGTGTTGGGAAGGATATGAGATTACAGTTTAAGGTGGGAATATAAATGTTTACTGGGATTATTTTAGCAGTGGGGCATATTGCACAGGTTGAGCAGAAAGCTGGAGATGTGCGTTTATCGATTAATACGGGAAACTTATCTTTAGCTGAGGCGCATTTAGGCGATAGTATTGCGGTGAATGGTATTTGTTTAACGGCTGTGGAGTTAAGTGAATTTGGTTTTGTGGCCGATGTATCCAATGAAACTTTGGCACGCACTAATCTAAAAGGCGCGCAAGCAGGCACTAAGGTGAATTTGGAACTGGCTTTAACGCCGCAAACACGATTAGGGGGACATATTGTAAGTGGCCATGTCGATGGTTTGGCTGCTTTGATTGAGAAAACAATGGATGGTCGTTCTATTCGGTTTAAGTTTAAAGTGCCTGATAGTTTGGCTAAATATATTGCTGAAAAAGGCTCGATTTGTATTAATGGTATTAGTTTGACGGTAAATAGCGTCGAAGGAGCGGTATTTAGTGTTAATATTGTGCCGCATACATTAAAAGAAACAACATTAGGGGCGATTACTGTGCATGATGAGGTCAATATTGAAGTGGATTTATTGGCGCGTTATATGGAGCGTCTTATGAAAGGTGAAGCGGCGGCAGAGTGTCCTTCTCGTATTACTGAAAATTTATTAAAAGATAGCGGGTTTATGTAAAGCATGAATACAACTGAGGAAATTATAGAAGATATTCGCCAAGGAAAAATGGTTATCATTATGGATGATGAAGACCGTGAAAATGAAGGCGATTTATTAATGGCAGCGGATTTTGTACGCGCTGAAGATATTAATTTTATGGCGCGTTATGGTCGTGGATTAATTTGTTTAACCTTAACGGGTGAACGGTGTGAGCAGTTACGTTTACCTTTAATGGTGAATGATAATCAAGCGGCGTATGCAACCAATTTTACAGTGTCGATTGAAGCGGCAACTGGTGTAACTACGGGTATATCTGCTGGAGATAGAGCTAAAACCATTTTAAGTGCGGTGGCTAAAGACGCAAAAGCGGATGATATTGTGCAACCAGGGCATATTTTTCCTTTAAGAGCGAGAAGTGGCGGGGTATTAAGCAGAGCAGGACATACCGAAGCAGGCTGTGATTTGGCGCGTTTAGCCGATGCTGAGCCCGCGGCTGTGATTGTGGAAATTCTAAGTGAAGATGGTTCTATGGCCAGACGACCTGAGTTAGAGGTTTTTGCCAAGCAACATAATCTTAAAATAGGCACGATTGCGGATTTAATTCATTACCGTACTGAAAATGAAAGCACTTTAGAGCGTATTAGTGAGTGTGTTTTACCGACGGAATTTGGTGAATTTACTTTGTTTGCCTATCAAGACCGTCATGATGGTAATGTGCATTTAGCCTTAACTATGGGTGAAGTTGCGAATGATGAGCCTGTGTTAGTAAGAGTTCATGCGCGTAATTTATTGGATGATGTTTTAGCTTCAACGCGCAGTGATTGTAAAATGCCTGTCCGTGATGCAATGCAACATATTGCTGAAGCAGGAAGGGGGGTTTTAGTGCTTATTCGTCAGGAAGAAAATGATAAAGCCTTAGCGGAACTTATTTATAATTATCAATTACAAGATAAGGGCATTAATAAGACCTTACCAGACTCAGATAAGTCAACGGGTACATGGAGAACCACAGGCACAGGGTCGCAAATTTTAGCGGATTTAGGCGTGCATAAAATTCAAGTATTAGGTGAACAGAAAAAATATTTTGGTTTATCGGGGTTTAATTTAGAAGTGGTAGAAAACTCGAAGCCATAAAAAAGGTTTAACACCTAAAGTGTTAAATAAAAGAATATCGTTTATATTTTAGAGAGGCAAAGAGATGTCAGCAGTAAAATTGATTGAAGGAAACCTTTTAGCAGAAGGTGGTAAATATTGTATTATCGCGGCGCGATTTAATAGCTTTATTGTTGAGCAATTAGAAAATGGCGCGATTGATGCACTTGTGCGTCATGGTGCTAAAAAAGAAGACATTACTTTAATTAAAGCGCCAGGTGCTTTTGAGTTGCCAATGGTGACTCAGAGAGTGGCAAAATCTAAAAAGTACGATGCTATTATTGTATTAGGCGCGGTTATTCGTGGGGGAACACCTCATTTTGATTATGTGGCTGGAGAGTGTGTTAAAGGAATTGCTCAAGTGTCATTGCAATATGATGTACCTGTGAGTTTTGGTGTGTTAACAGTGGACAGTATTGAACAAGCTATTGAACGTGCGGGAACTAAAGCAGGCAATAAAGGGGCTGAGGCCGCTTTATCAATGGTTGAAATGGTGAGTTTATTTAATAACTTGGAAGCTTAATGAGTTCTGCAAAAACAAAAGCAAGAGAATGTGCGGTACAAGCTTTATATCAATGGCAATTAACGGGGCAAAATCTCAGTATTATTGAGCGCCAATTTTTTGAAGATGACCGTTTAAAAAATGCACAAAAAAGTTACTTTATTGAGATGCTGCGCAGTATTCCAAAAAATTTAGATAAGATTGATGCTGCCTTGGTTAATTTTGTCGATCGTGAAGTGGAAGAAATTGATCCAGTAGAGCGTGCAATTTTGCGTATTGGCGCGTATGAATTAATACATAAAACCGATGTTCCTTATCGCGTAGTTATTAATGAAGGCGTTGAGTTAGCTAAATCCTTTGGCGCGGAAGGCAGTCATAAATATGTCAATGGTGTATTGGATAAAGTAGCTCAAGTACAACGTAAAGCAGAAATTGATGCAAAAAAGAAAAAATAAGTAATAATTTAGTGAACTCTTATCTTTTTTAAAGGTAAGGGTTTCTATTGAATCGGTTTTTCATAAAGAAATACACAGGATTATGGATAAAAGCAAAGTAAAATTTGGCACGAGTGGTATTCGTGGTTTAGTGACTGATATGACTGATAAGCTTTGTTATGCTTATACGTTTTCTTTTTTAGAGTATTTACGTTCAACGGATGAAATTAAGCTGGGACAGTGTGTTGCTGTCGCAGGCGATTTACGACAAAGCTCGCCACAAATTATGAATGCAGTGGCTGCGGCCATTGTCGATGCAGGTTATAAAGTCATTAATGCGGGCTTTATTCCAACTCCTGCTTTGATGTTATATGGCATAAAACATCAAATACCGACACTCATGGTAACAGGCAGTCATATTCCTGATGATCGAAATGGCATCAAATTTAATAAACCCACTGGCGAAGTTTTAAAGTCTGATGAAGCAGGCATCTTGGCGCAAAATCCTATCCTAAATCATGATTTATTTAATGAATTAGGATGTTTATTAAAGGGCAATTTTTTACCAGAGATTCAAGCTGATATTGAAGAGCAATATGTTCAGCGTTATTTGGATTTTTTCCCTGAAAAGGCATTGCAGGGTTTAAATATTGGCGTATATCAACATTCGTCTGTTGCTCGTGATTTAATGCCTAAGGTGTTAGAAAAATTAGGCGCATCAGTCACTAATTTAGGCCGATCGGATAGCTTTATTTCGGTTGATACTGAAGCGATTCGTGCAGAAGATGTTACTTTAGCCGCGCAATGGTCAAAAGATTACTCATTTGATAGTATTATTTCCACAGATGGAGATGCTGATAGACCTTTGATTTCAGATGAAAATGGAATGTGGTTACGCGGCGATGTCGCAGGTATTTTAGTGGCCAAATTTTTACAAGCCGATGCGGTTGTGACACCTGTTAGCAGTAACAGTGCATTAGAAAAAAGCCAATGGTTTTCAGAAATACAACGCACTAAAATTGGTTCTCCTTATGTTATTTCTGCAATGCAAAAGATAAGCACTGAGAAAAAGTGTGTGGTCGGTTATGAAGCCAATGGAGGATTTTTATTAAATACTCCAGTGACATTGAATACAGAAACCTTATCTGCGTTACCCACCAGAGACGCTTTGTTAGTGCCTTTGTGTCTTTTAGTGCAAACGGTACAAGAAAAATGTACAGTATCTGATTTATTAAAAGCACTGCCTGAACGTTATACCTACAGTGATAGAATCAAGAATTTCCCTTCTGAATTAAGTGCCAGTATTTTAAAAACATTGCAAACAGACGACGAGGCGAAAAATGCTTTAATTATGTCGGACTTATTTGCTAATAAAATAGAGGCGGTTAAATCAATCAATAGCATTGATGGTATTAGAGTAACTTTGGTGAATAACGAAGTGGTTCATTTGCGCGGATCAGGAAATGCACCTGAGTTACGTTGCTATACTGAAGCAGACAGTTATCAACGAGCAAGAGAGTTAAATCAGGTCTGTATGCAACAAATGTTGACATGGAAAGATTAAATTAAAATAGATAATTTAAATAAAAGGAGAGTCAGTGAATAAACGAGTACGAACAAATAAGCGGGTAATGACTGGTTCTATTAATTCTATAGTACGCAATATCGCGATTATTGCTTGTGGAATTTTTATTTTATGGGGCGTAAAGACCCTATTAAGTAGCCTTTTTTCTATTGAGTCGATTGAAGCAGCTGACTTGTTTGCTGTCTTCTTTTTAAGTATGAGTTGTATAGCCATTGTATGGTTATGTGCTTTTTGTGTTGAAAAAATAACAGGTTGGTCTTTAATGAGTGGTATAGAAAAATTAGGCAAGCACACTTTACGGGGTTATGTTTTTTGTTTAAATAAATGTAAAGACATGCTTGGGATAGAGGTTAAAAAAAATAACCGTAAAGTTAAGAATAAACAGACTCCACCAAATGTAAAATTAGATGTTATTCATAAAGATAGACAGGAAGTGATTGCAGAAAAAAGCCAATCTGCTCAAGAAAATGAACACAATCAACAAGTGGCAAGACTTAAAAGAGAAGAGCAGGAACGAATTAATACGGAACGAAAAAATCAAGAAGTAGCGCCTCCCATTATTAAACCGTCTACTGCTCCTTCTGTTGAAAATAATAAGGCAAAACAACCGGAATTAAAGCCGGTGATTGCACGCGAAATAAAAGAAGCGGTAGAAACAAAGCCGCAAACAATCAAACCCCGCCCAGTTCAAACAGAATCATTTAGAGATAATACTCCATCACTGCCATTAGAGCCGCAAGTTGATTTACGCTATGAAGAAGAAAAATTAGAGTTTGATAATAATGAAAATATCAGTGATGATTTAGAGCCTTTGGATATTAAATTAAACGCGTTAGAAAATGAGGCGATGGCTGAAGAAATAGAACAGGGAAATAGAGAGCATGAACCAGATCCTATTGCTTCTGATGAGATTTTTAATTTTGGTTTATTAGCTGAAATACAAGAAAGAGCAGAACAAGCTACTGCAGATATTATTGCAGGGTTGCAAGTGAATAATAATATCGAACCAGAGAGTGAGATTACAAAGGTACCAGTAAAAGAGATTAAAGAATATCAATTACCTACGGTAGAACTACTAGATGTACATACCAAATCGATAAAATCGTATTCAGAGTATGAGCTGGAAGAGATGTCTCGTACCGTTGAGAAAGTCTTATTAGATTATAAAGTCAGTGTCGAAGTGATGGGGGCATATCCAGGTCCTGTCATTACTCGATTTGAACTTTCTTTAGCTCCGGGTGTGAAAGTAAGTCGAGTCAGTGGTTTATCTAAAGATTTAGCACGGGCGATGCGAGTTACCAGTGTTCGTGTAGTCGAAATTATTGCAGGTACATCCTTTGTCGGGTTAGAAATTCCTAACCAAGAAAGAGAATTGGTTTCTTTTAGAGAGATTATTAGTTCAGATGTCTTCCAAAATTCTAAATCGGTATTAAGTCTTTCTTTGGGAAAAGATGTTTCTGGAAAAACAGTGGTATCCGATTTAGCTAAAATGCCGCATTTATTAGTGGCTGGAACCACAGGATCAGGTAAGTCGGTTGCTATTAACACGATGATATTAAGTTTGTTATATAAGGCAACACCAGAGCAAGTACAAATGATTATGATTGACCCTAAAATGTTGGAATTATCTGTTTATGAAGATATTCCTCATTTACTAACGCCTGTTGTGACGGATATGAAAGAAGCCCACAGTGCGTTACGTTGGGCTGTCGCGGAAATGGAACGCCGCTATAAATTAATGTCTAAAGTAGGCGTGAGAAGTTTAGAAGGATTTAATCAGAAAATAATAGATGCTGAAGTCCTAGGGGAAGGTATTCGTGATCCTTTATATCAATTAACGAAACCTTTAGAAGCTGGAGAGTATTTTCCTACTTTATCAACACTGCCTAATATTGTGATTGTGATTGATGAATTAGCCGATATGATGATGATTGTGGGTAAAAAAGTAGAGGATTTAATTGCTCGACTGGCCCAAAAAGCACGTGCTTCTGGTATTCATTTAATTTTAGCGACCCAGCGTCCCTCAGTCGATGTATTAACAGGTTTAATTAAAGCCAATGTGCCTACGCGTTTGTCCTTTCAAGTTTCTTCACGTATTGATTCTCGTACTATTTTAGATCAAGGGGGCGCAGAATCTTTATTAGGTAATGGAGATATGTTATTCCTTCCTTCTGGAACCAGTATTCCAATACGTGCGCATGGTGCATTTGTAGATGATGATGAAGTACATCGCGTTGTTGATTTCTTAAAAACTCAAGGAACGGCGAATTATTTAAGTGAAATTCTGCGAGATGAGGAAGCTGAAGCGACATCTTCATCATCAGAAACGGAAGCTGAAGCGGACGATGCGCGTTATGCTGAAGCGGTCGATTTGGTTTTTGAAACCAATAAGGCCTCTATTTCATGGGTACAAAGACGGCTTAAAGTAGGTTATAACCGAGCCGCTCGAATGATAGAGCAAATGGAAGATGAAGGACTGGTAAGCGCCCCTGAAGGAAATGGCTCCCGTACAGTAATTAGAAGAGAGTAATTATGTTTAGAGATTATATACAAATGTGTTGGTTTAAAGGCTATCCAGAAGATTTACCAACCAACCGAAAATTTTTATGGACGAACTTAGGCGTTTATATGTTATTAGGATTATTTATTCAAGCCAATATTACGGACCCTATAGAAGCCTTTATACAAATATTTGTTGAAATTTTTATTACATTGTCATTTTTAGGTATTCTTCTTATAAAAGAAGGCAGTATGTTTCATTTTGAACGCTTTGTCACCGCTGTTTTGGTCTGTGAGAATTTTGTTTATTTACTCGCCTTACCTTTAGCTTTTTGGTTTATTTTCTCAAAAGGCACGGTGGATTCTATCTACCCTATCTATATGGGGGGCGTGTTGATACTGTGGTCAATTGCAATTATTAGTTATTTATTTAAAGGCTTATTCGATTTTAGCTGGATAAATAGCTATTTATTGTCTATAGCGTATTTTGTTTGTACCTATTTTGGTTCATTAGCGTTGTTGTTAATGATTTAAAATTGCATAATAAAGCTATGGTTTATTTTATAGCATTTTTTATTTTTAAATAAGTGAAGGTATATCACAAAGACTAAAAATAAAGGGAATAGGATAGGCACGGATATATTTTTTCATGTATTATTGCATACATAAATATTTATAATTTTGTAATGGAGATAGTAATGGCAAGTATACTTGCAGTTGATGATTCAGCATCTATGAGACAAATGGTTTCATTTACATTAAAAGGGGCTGGTTATACCGTAGTAGAGGCCGTCGATGGTGTCGATGCTTTAAATAAAGCCAAAAGGCAAACCTTTGATTGCGTTGTGACCGATGTTAATATGCCCAATAAAGATGGTATTACGTTAATTAAAGATTTAAGAGCATTACCAAATTATAAATTTGTTCCTATGTTAATGTTAACAACAGAATCAGGAATGGATAAAAAACAACAAGGTAAGGCAGCCGGTGCAACAGGATGGATTGTTAAACCGTTTAACCCTGATCAATTGTTAAAAACAATTAAAAAAGTGTTAGGGTAAATTTTTAATGAATTAAAAAATAAAGAAGTTTTTAACCCCAAAGAAAAAAGAACTTAAATTATTTTAGTTGGAACTTCTTATCATTTTATAGTCTTAGTATCATCTTATATTAAGACTATAAATTCTTTTATTTTTAGAGTGTACAGGGTTTTCAATGTCTATTGATATGGCGCAGTTTCACCAAGTGTTTTTTGAGGAAAGCTTTGAAGGCTTAGCAGTGATGGAAACGGGACTGCTTAATCTGAATATGGGTGATGTAGATTCTGAAGAAATTAACACTATTTTTCGGGCGGCTCATTCTATAAAAGGGGGCAGCGGAACCTTTGGTTTTAATTCTGTTGCAGATTTCACCCATGTTATGGAAACATTACTGGATGAAATGCGAGATGGCCGGCGTCAAGTAACGCAAGTAGTCGTTGATATTTTATTAGGTTCAGTGGATTGTTTAACTGAAATGTTAACAGCGATTCAAAATAAATCTGAGGTTGATGAGGAAAGTGTTAAAGAACATCAAAAATCCTTAGAAGACGAACTCAATGGAACGACTCCTTCAGAAGAAATAAAAGTAGAATCAAATAATGATTCATCTTCTCAAGATGATGATATAAATGAAGTAACAGTAGCACAAGGCTGGAAAATTTCTTTTTGTCCACATGAGAATTTATTACAAACAGGAAATGACCCTGTTCGTATGTTTAAGGAATTAGAAGAACTGGGGGAATTAGAGGTTTTTGTAGATTTACATGGCTCTCCTTCATTAAGCGAGCTAAATCCTGAAAACTGTTATTTATCTTGGACATTAATATTAAAAGGGGAAATTAACCTCAACGATATTAATGATATCTTTGACTGGGTAGAAGATGACTGCGATTTATCTATTCAAGCATTAGTTCATGAAAACTTAGAAGAACTCTCTTTAGACGATCCGTTAGAGATAAAAGCTGAAATAGCTCCTCCAGCGAATAAGAAAAACGCGGATGTTGTTAAGACTCCCCCTAATGCCAATAAGGCAACTGCAACGAAAGAAACTAAAAAATCAACGGCTTCTAGTTCTATTCGAGTCGATACAGGAAAAATAGATACCTTAATTAATATGGTGGGTGAGTTAGTTATTACTCAGTCAATGTTAAGTTTAGTGGGAGAACATTTTTCAATTGATAATTTAGATCAGTTAAAAACAGGGCTTATTCAGCTAGAAAGACATACCAGAGAATTACAAGAAAGTGTTATGAATATCCGCATGATGCCGATTAGTTTTGTTTTTAGTCGTTTTCCGCGTTTAGCCCATGATTTAAGTAGTAAATTAGATAAAAAAATTGATTTAATCTTAATTGGGGAACATACCGAAGTAGATAAAACAGTAGTTGAATTAATCAGTGATCCACTGGTGCATTTAGTACGAAATAGTTTAGATCATGGAATAGAAATGCCTGCTGACCGAATTGCGGCTGGCAAACCAGAAACAGGAACAGTAACCTTAGAAGCCTACCATAGAGGGGGTAATATTGTTATTGAAGTCAAAGATGATGGTAAAGGTCTAAATAAAAATACATTACGAGAAAAAGCCATTGAAAAAGGCCTAATAGAAGAAAGTACGATCTTAACCGATAAACAAACCTATGAACTTATCTTTATGGCAGGATTTTCAACTGCTGCAGAAGTAACCGATGTTTCGGGTAGAGGTGTGGGAATGGATGTCGTTAGACGAAACATCCAGTCATTAGGAGGTACCATTGAAATAACCTCCGCTTTAGGTGTGGGTTCAACTATGGCCATTCATTTACCTTTAACCTTAGCTATTCTTGATGGACAATCGATTGCTGTGGGTGATTCAACCTTTATTGTTCCTTTAGGTTCAATTATAGAGTCGGTTAAAGTAACAGAAGATATGGTTAATCGAGTCGCAGGTAAAGGAGAAACTTTTCGCCTTCGGGATGAATATCTACCGATTGTTCGAATGAATGAAATATTTCATGTAGAGTCTGCAAAATACGTGAATTTAATGGATGGATTACTGGTTGTAGTTGAAGGGCAAGGAGTTCGTTGTGGATTATTTGTAGATGATTTATTAGGGCAACAACAAGTGGTCATTAAATCCTTAGAAGCAAATTATCGACGAGTAGAAGGGGTATCCAGCGCAACTATTTTGGGTGATGGCTCTGTTGCATTAATTTTAGATATTCCTGGCTTGGTAAGGTTATCAAATCAATAAACTTGGAAGAAGTATGGAACAAGAATCTCCAATTGACACAGAAGAAGAAAATTTAGAAAATTCAATTCAATTTTTGAGTTTTACTTTAGGAAGCGAAGAATATGGCGTAGCTATTCTAAGTGTACAAGAAATTAGGAGTTGGGAGCCTGTCTCAAAAATTCCTAATGTACCTTCGTATGAAAAAGGGGTTGTTAACTTAAGAGGGGCTATTGTTCCTATTATTGACTTAAGAGAAAGGTTCAATTTAGAACATTCAAAATATACAAACTTAACCGTTGTTGTTGTTTTACAAGCTGAACTGAGAGGAAAAAATCGTACAATGGGTGTTGTTGTTGATTCCGTATCGGATGTCATGCATGTTGATAAAAATAACATACAAAGTGCTCCTGATTTTGGAACAAAAGTAAGTACCGATTTTATTAATGGACTTGCTTCGGTAAATGACCGTATGGTTATGTTATTAGATGTAAGTAAATTATTAGAATTGGAAGGCTTGAATGATACAGATAGTAATGATGAGAGCAATGATTAACATGAATAATATAATAAAATCAACAAGCAAAGGAGATATGTAATGAAAATAAATATGCCAGTTACAGATAAAGAAGTCCACATGAAGGATGGAACTATTTTAGTAACAAGGACTAATTTAAAAGGCGTTATCACCTATGCTAATGATGCTTTTGTTGAAATAAGTGGGTTTAGTTATTCAGAACTCGTTGGTTCTAATCATAATATTGTCCGTCACCCCGATATGCCCGCCGTTGCATTTCAAGATTTATGGGAAAGCAATCAGCGAGGCGAACCTTGGACAGCTCCAGTCAAAAATAGAACAAAATCAGGTGATTATTATTGGGTTGAAGCCAATGTTACACCAGTTTATTCTAATGGCGTTATTGTTGAATATTTATCGGTTAGATACTCTCCAAGTCGAGAACAAATAAATTCAGCAAGCCAATTATATAAAGAATTAAATGATTCTAAAGCAACAACGATTCGTCCTGTTGGCTTTAGTAAATTGGTTAAACAAATAAAAGAAACGTCAATAAATAAGAAAGCTTTATTAACCGCGGCTTTATTTTTAACACCTAGTATTTGTTTAATTAAGCAATCTTATGAAACTCAAGATATGCTTCATTTGGGGATAATTGCATTTATTTCTCTCTTAGCGATTGGCCTAGGGTATTCTATACTGTCATCGTTATTAAATACCCTATCTGATACACAGGGTATTTTTAGAAAATTGAGTGATGAATCCTTTAGAAATGAAATTGAGTTGAATAGAAATGACCAGATTGGTGATTTTAAGCGGGATTTATATTCAATGCAGGTTAAATTAAATGCAGATTTAGCTTTTAGTAATCAGGTAGCTTCAGAATCTTTACGCATTAAACAAGCCTTAGATAATGTAAATTCTTGTGTGATGGTTTCTAATAATAATTTAGAAATTATTTACATGAATCATACTGTACAAGCTATGTTTGAAAATGCAGAAAAAGATATACAGACTGATATTCCTAAATTTAATTCTAAAAAACTATTAGGTGCAAATATTGACCAATTCCATAAAAATCCTGCTTATCAGCGTGGGTTATTAGCAACATTAAATTCAGCACATAATGCAGAATTAAAACTAGGTAGCCGTACAATTAATTTTGTAGCTAACCCTGTTATGAATGATGATGGCGACAGAATTGGTATTGTTGTTGAGTGGATGGATAGAACATCCGAAGTTAGAATAGAAAAAGAAATTAATGAGTTAGTTACTTCTATTAATAATGGTGATCTATCCAATAGAATAGAACTAGCTGATAAAGAGGGTTTTTTCGAAAATTTAAGTATTGGTATTAATGAATTAACCGATGGAATTGATGCAACATTTTCTGATATTAATCATTCCATGCAGTCTTTGGCGAATGGAAATTTAAATAACAAAATTACCTCTGAATACAAAGGAGTTTACAATGACTGTAAAGAAAACATTAATGCTACCGTTGATAAACTGTCTGAAATAGTTGGACAAATAACTGAATCAGCTGATTTTATTAATAATACGTCAAAAGAAATTGCCAGTGGTAATAACAATCTGTCTGAAAGGGTTGAAACTCAAGCGTCTAGCTTAGAAGAAACCGCTTCTAGTATGGAAGAGTTAACCAGTACAGTTAAAAATAATGCAGAAAATGCTCAACAAGCGAACAGCGTCTCAACTAAAGCAAGAGAACTTGCCGAAAATGGAGGCGAGATTGTAACCTCAGCTGTCAACGCAATGGCTGAGATTAATGATAGTAGTAATAAAATATCAGCTATTATTGGTGTTATTGATGAAATCGCATTCCAAACAAACTTATTAGCTTTAAATGCTTCAGTAGAAGCGGCTAGAGCGGGTGAGCAAGGACGTGGATTCTCTGTTGTTGCAACAGAAGTGAGAAATTTAGCTCAACGAAGTGCTGCGGCGGCTCAAGAAAGTAAAACCTTAATTCAAACAAGTATTCAGAAAGTAAGAGCAGGAACTGAATTTGTTAATGAAACAGGTTCTGCATTAAATGAAATTGTAACGGGTGTGAAACAAGTTGGGGATATTATTTCAGAGATAGCGGCAGCAAGTCTTGAGCAATCACAAGGAATTGAACAAGTTAACCAAGCTGTTGCTCAAATGGATGAAATAACTCAACAAAATGCAGCATTAGCAGAACAAGCCTCTGCCGCAAGTGTTTCAATGAGTGACCAATCTCAAACTATGATTGGATTATTAGACTTTTTTGATATTAACGCATCTAACAATATAACGGCTCCTGTAATAAATCAGCAGGCTGCACCAAGCCCAAGCTCGCATTCACCTTCAAAAGTAATCAGAAAAAAAGAAACAACAAAACCAGTAGAAAATAATAGAATTGTTTCTTCTAGTGAAGATGATGAATGGGGCGAATTTTAAAAACCGATGTATACAAAACCCTATTAATTAAATCATCTATATGCTTTTTTAGAGTATAGGTGATTTAATTTAATACGCTATAAATTGATTAGTAATTCTTAAGGAAATCTATAACTATGTTTAATGACGCTAAAATTAATCAATCCAATATAAAACAATATTTAACTTTTAATTTAGCGGGTGAAATGTATGGCGTTGAAATCTTAAAAGTACAAGAAATTAGAGGTTGGGAACCTGTCAGAATCATTCCTAATACACCAGAATATATTAAAGGCGCTTTAAATCTTAGGGGTGAAATTGTCCCTATTATTGATTTAAGAGTACGTTTTTCTATGGAAAATACAGAATATACCCCCGTTACTGTTGTGATTGTCTTATGTGTAGAGACAGGTAGTGGCTCTAATATTATGGGAGTTGTAGCGGATGCCGTTTCTGATGTATTAGATATTAATTTAAATGATATAAAAGATAAGCCAAATTTAGGCTCTAAAATAGACACTTATTTTATGAGTGGAATGTATGTTACTAAAGAACATATGATTATGCTTTTAGATATTGATAAATTATTAAATCCTGATGAGTTTGAAGGAATATCCGATTTATTACCATAAGGAAATTGAATAAATGAATGCTCGAGTTGTTGCGGTTATTAATCAGAAAGGGGGCGTAGGGAAAACGACCACCACCACCAATTTAACGGATGCTTTAGCTAAAAAAGGAAAAAAAGTAACCATTATCGATTTAGATCCTCAAGGGCATCTTGCTATTTCTTTTGGAGTTCGCTCAGGAAAGATAAGTGGAATTGATAGTGTTTTATTAGGCGAAATAGATATTGAACAACAAACCATTCCTACACGAGATAATTTACAATTAATTGTTGCGGGGCCTCGTTTAAAAGAAATAGAACAACTTACAGACGGCGGAGCTCAAAGAGGGGATTTATTAAGAAAAGCATTACATGAAAATTTGCAAGATCAAGATTTTGTTTTTTTGGATTGTCCGCCATCATCAGGTGTGTTAGTAGCAAATGCTTTATTTGCTTCCGATGAAATATTAGTTCCTATGACCAGTGATTTTCTTGCATTACAAGGCTTATCTCATTTAATGGGAACTATTAAACGATTTGAAAAAGTTCTAAATAAAAAATATAAAGTTTCATTGGTAATGTCTCGTTATTCAACAACACGTCGCATTTCCAAACAAGTGTTAAATACTATGTTGAAGTATTTTCCTGACCAAGTATTAGATGCTGTTATTAGAGAAACAGCTTTATTAGCAGAATGTCCTAGTTTTGGTAAAACTATATTAGAATACCGTCCAGGAAGTCGTTCTGCAAGAGATTTTCGTAATTTAGCAAATGCTTTCCTAGAAGGTAAGGTGATGAAATGACAAAAGAAAATAATGACGATTTAATTGGTTATGATCCATTGGCATGGATTAATGATAACGATGATGAACAAGAAGAAGATAAACAGGAAATTGTAAAACAAGCAGTCATCCTTAAAGAAAAGCCAGTTATCGAACCAATAATAAAAGAAGATCCAGAAGAAATCATACAAGAACCCCAGCTTGATAATGAAAGTACGGATGAATATCAGAATGATTCAAATATTATTTTAAAATCCAATTTAAATATTAGATATGTTTCTGAATTACATACTCAGTTATTATCGGCATTAGAAAAAAATAACATATTAGATATTGATGCTTCAGCGGTAGAAATTATTGATACCGCCAATTTACAGTTACTTGTTATTTTAAAACAAGAAGCATTAAAGTTAGATAAAAATATCATTTTTGATTTCCCTTCAGATAAATTTATTGAGTCAGCTACTCAATTAGGGATATCTGAATTATTGGGTCTAGATCAAGTTGCTTCAGGATTCTTTTGATATGCCAAATGAACAAAGAGAATTTGCATTTACATTAGATGATTTTAATTTTCTAAGAAAAATATCTAATGACCATTCGGGAATTATAGTCACGGATGATAAATTTAATATGTTTTATTCAAGGTTATCTAGGCGTATTAGAATGCTAGGCTTAACAAGTTTCAAACAATATTGCACCTATCTTGAAGAAAATGAAGAAATTGAATTTACTGAGTTTATTAATGCTGTTACTACTAATTTAACGGCATTTTTTAGAGAAAATCATCATTTTGAGTATGTTAAAGATAAAATTATTCCTAATGTACTAAAAAAGAATCAAAATACCAAAACAATAACTGTCTGGTCAGCAGGATGCTCAACTGGGGAAGAACCTTATTCAATTGCAATGACATTATTAGATAATATGCCACCGAATTGGAAGTTAAAAATTTTAGCGACTGATTTAGATACTAATGTATTAAAAATAGCTTCTGAAGGCGTATATAATAATGATAAAATGAAAGGGTTGGATGAAAGGAAGATAAAAAAATGGTTTAAAAAAGGACAAGGAAGTAATAAAAATAAAGTAAAAATAAAAAGGGAATTACAAGAACTAATTCATTTTAAGAAATTAAATTTAATGGAAGCATGGCCTATAAAAGGGAAGTTTGATATTATTTTTTGTCGGAATGTTATTATTTATTTTGATAAAGAAACAAAAGAAATGCTGGTCAATAAATTTAGCAAGTATTTAGATATTGGATCTCATTTATTAATAGGCCATTCAGAATCATTACATCAAATAGAAACAGATTTTGATTTAATTGGAAATACTATTTATTGTAAAATAAAATAATGAATCATCATACATTACAGAAACCATCGGTTGATGGTTTTGAAAGTATTAAGCGTTACTGGGATAAGCAAAATAACATTTTTGCCGCAAAAATATTACCAGGAGAATATTATGTTACTAAAAATGATGAATTAATTACTACAGTACTTGGTTCTTGTATTTCAGCTTGTATTTGTGACCCTATTTCTCAGGTTGGAGGAATGAATCATTTCATGCTTCCAGAAACAAGTAAAAATAGACTATTATCAATGGATGAAGCGGTTGTTGGTAATGCAACGCGGTATGGAAACTATGCAATGGAACATTTAATTAATACAATTTTATCTAATGGTGGTAAGCGTAAAAATTTAGAAGTAAAATTATTTGGTGGTGGTAAAATTGTTGCTAATATGAGTGATGTAGGGAAAAAAAACATTAATTTCATTTTAGAATATATTGATGCTGAAGCATTAAATTTATTATCCCAAGATTTAGGAGATATCTATCCTAGAAAAATAAATTATTATCCTCGAAAAGGAATCGTTAAAATGAAAAAAATACAAGATTTACATAATGATACGATTGCAATAAGAGAAACCAGTTATAGAAAACGTATTAAAGATGTTCCTGTAGAAAGTGAAATAGAAATAGAGTTATTCTAAAAACATATTAAAGGAATAGAGAATATAAAAAATGGAAAAAATAAAAGTATTAATTATAGATGATTCTGCACTTATTAGAACAATGCTAACTCAAATATTTAATTCTTCTGAAGATATTGAAGTTGTAGGAACGGCAGCAGATCCGATTATAGCAAGAGATAAAATTAAGAAATTAAATCCAGATGTACTAACTCTAGATATTGAAATGCCTCGAATGGATGGCATAACATTTTTAAAAAATTTAATGCGATTACGGCCCATGCCCGTAATTATGATCTCAACTTTAACTGAAAAAGGAGCAGAAGCAACATTAGAATCCTTACGAATTGGAGCAATTGATTTTGTGGAAAAACCTAAAGCGGATGTTTCAAATACATTGAAAAGCTATTCAGACGATTTAATTGAAAAAATTAGAAGTGCAGCTTCTTCTAATTTAAAAATAGGTGATCATAAACCTGTAAAAGAAATAGCTAACCCATTAAAATCAATTAATGTGGATACTATTATCAGCCCAACGACTAAGAAAATAATTTTTTCTAAAACAGAAAAGATTATTGCATTGGGATCTTCTACAGGAGGAACAGAAGCAGTTAAACAATTAGTTAAAATGCTGCCTAAAAATACCCCAGCAATTCTTATCTCTCAGCATTTACCTGCTGCTTTTAGTGAATCATTTGCAAAACATGTAGATGATGTCACTGAAATGAATGTCAAAATAGCTGAGAATGGAGAGAAAATTAACAAAGGAACTATATATATTTCTCCTGGTGATAAACATTTATTAATTAAGAAACAAGGTAGTAAATATATATGTCAATTAAATGATGGTCCTTTAATTAATCGGCATAAACCTTCAGTAGAAGTGATGTTTCGTTCTTTTGCCCAAGTAGTTGGTAGTAATACAATTGGTGTGATGCTAACAGGAATGGGTGCAGATGGCGCAATTGCAATGAAAGAAATGCGAGATGCAGGGGCAATGAATATCATACAAGATGAAAATTCAAGTGTTGTATGGGGAATGCCTGGAGAAGCCTTTCGCCAAGGTGCTGCTAACTATGTTAAACCACTTAATAAAATAGCGGCTCAAATATTAGAATTAACTCAGAAATAATATATGGTATTTAAAATAAAATGATGAAAAAAATAATTTGGCCTTGTGTATTGTCAGTCTCTTGTTTATTTTTACCATTAGTATTTCCAATAAATATACTCTATTGGGTTATTGTTCCCTTATTATCTTTAATATGGATATATGTTGTATATAAAGTACAGAGTAGTGAAGAAAGTGATAGCCTTGAACATGAAGACTATCAACATCATATTAATGAATCGATTGAAAAATATAATCATATATTAGAAGATTGTACTAATTATGAAATAAATGAATTGTCTACTGAGTTAGAGCAAGTAAAAAAAATGGTTTCTAATGCAGTAGAAGTTTTAGCTTCTAGTTTTAATAATATGCATCAATTAACAGTGAATCAATCTGATGCAATGAATTCATTAATGAATAGCTTACATCATGATGATGAATCAGAAAATAATGATTCCCTTGATTTTAAATCTTTTGCAAAAGAAACAGATAATGTATTGGAATATTTCATAGATTATATTTTAAATGTTAGCAAACAAAGTATGACTATGGTCGGAATTATTAGTGATGTTGATGAACATATGAATCGTATAGAAGGATTACTTGCTGATGTACAAAATATAGCTGACCAAACAAACTTATTAGCATTAAATGCTGCAATCGAAGCAGCGCGAGCAGGGGAGGCTGGCCGAGGTTTTGCTGTTGTTGCTGATGAAGTAAGGAATTTATCAAAACATTCAGATCGATTTAGCGAAGAAATTAAAAGGGTTGTTGTTACATCTAAAAGTAATATTTCTGAAGCCAAAAATATGATTGAAAAAATGGCCTCTAAAGATATGAATATTGCAATTGAATCTAAATCTCATATTGATGACATGATGGGCGATATTAATAAATTGAATTCAAATATAGAAGATAAAATAATTGAAGTGTCAGGCTATTCTAAATCAATGGAAGAAGCTGTTGGACAAGCAGTTAGAGCATTACAATTTGAAGATATGGCAAGACAGCAAATAGAATTCTTACAACTGAATAGCCAACATTTTATGTCTATTAACAATGAAATGACATCAGGATTATCATCGTTTAAATTGAATGATGATGAAGAAACATTAATAAAATTAACAGAAAGTTCTGAGCGATGTATACAAATGCAAGAACAGTGGAAACTAAAAGATAAAAAAGCAGTAGAACAAGATACAATAGAAGAAGGAGAGATTGATCTATTTTAATAAATTAATCTAAATAATAGGTTTAAAGGTAGGTAAAAATGACTGTAGATGTAAGTGTAAATTCTAGTACAAATGAGTGTTTAATTAAAATAGTAGGTCGATTTGATTTTAGTATGCATCAGAATTTTAGAGAATTATCTAATGATATGTCAAATCACAAAAAAATTATTATTGATTTAGCTCGAACAGACTATGTTGATAGTTCAGCTTTGGGTATGTTACTTATTTTAAAAGACAAAGTAGGTAATGATAAACAAGCTATATCAATAATAAATGCAAAACCTGAAGTGAAAAAAATATTACAAATTGCGAATTTTGATAAATTATTTTTATTAAAATAATACAGTTTTTTACATGAAAAAGGGTTTTAATTTATGAGTAAAAAGAATAAAGCAAAATCTCAATTTGTAGCTGTTGCATCTATTGCTGCAGAATTAAGTGCTGTTATGTATGTGGCTAAAGAAATCTCTTTAGCCGCTGCAAATGCTAAAGCAATTGCATTTAGGGCAGGAGAGCAAGCGAAAGGTTTTCAGCCGATTACTGATTTTATTAATGAATTAGCTAAAGAAACCATTCAACTGGTTAATGAAATTAATGAGCATGCGTTTTCATTATATCAAATGACAGTGGATGATTATCGTAGAGTCGCTGCTTGCGATGCTTTTGCACAAGTAGCTAAATTAGCAGAAGGAGCTCCTTATGCTGATTCTTTAGTTGAATCAAGTAATAGAGCGCAGCAAAAAATGCTAACTTGCCAAAGTAACTTTAAATTGCATGTTAGTCAATTATTGGAACAATTAGAAGCTGTTATGCACCCAGCCAGAGCTGCTCGTGTTATTGCAGCCAACTCAAGAATAGAAGCCTCTCAAGCAGGAGAATATTTACAGAGTTTACAAGCCGTTGCTGAAAGTGTTGATAATGCCGCTCAGGTTATTCATGATAATGTTCAACGCTGTAAAAGTGCATTATCAATTATTAATATTTCGGAATAATTTTTTATTAAAAGGTATTTATTATGAAAATGACAAAAATCTACTCAGGAGCATACCAATGGATTATGTATGGTAGAGATGAAAATAAGCGTTCTAATATTATTGATACTAATCAATATTTAATTAGAACAGCAAATAAATGTTTATTACTTGATCCGGGAGGGGTAGAGCTTTTTGCTCCTATGTTAGCTGCTGTACTTCATCATGCGCCTGTAGATCAAATTACTGATTTATTTGCATCTCATCAAGACCCAGATATTATTTCATCATTAGGCTTATGGGATCAAGCCCTTCCTCATGCAAAATTACATGCACCTGCCTTATGGGAAGGATTTTTACGTCATTTTGGTTGTGAATCCATAGAATATGTAGGGATTCCTGATAATGGGGGACAGATTCAAATAGAGAATGCTGAATTACAAATTATTCCAGCCCATTACTTGCATTCATCGGCTAATTTCCATATTTATGATCCTAAAGCAAAAATTTTAATGTCAGGTGATGTAGGAGCGGCGTTAGAAGCAGACGGATCACCTATATATGTTGATAATTTCGATGCTCATATTGAAAAAATGCGATTTTTTCATCAAAGATGGATGCCGTCTAATCAAGCAAAAATGAATTGGATTCAAAGAGTTAGAAAGTTAGATATTGAAATTATGGCTCCTCAACACGGTAGAATTTTTAAAGGGGACGATGTGAAACGGTTTTTAGATTGGTTCGAAGCATTACAAGTAGGAACAGCGACATAAAAGAAAAAAATAAGTGGAAGTAGAGCAGGGATGAGCTACTCTAAAATCTTATTCATGAGTATATTAAATTGATAAACCTAAAGGATAGAGCAATTATTCTTTAGGTTTGAAATTTTTCCAAGCCTTCAATTCACCTTCTAAAATAGCGGCTTTTTCTATTAGCTGCTTGGTTTCATCGCTTTCTGACTTACGTAATCCCCGTTCATTATCCAGTTGTTTGTTCAAAATATCCAACCCCACTTGTTGTTTAGATATTTGTAAATCTAACATTTTATTGTCTTCTTTTAACTGGTTTAATTCTAATAACTTTACTTTATTCTGTTCATAAGTATCTGACAAGTCAGTAAATTTATTTTTAATAACTTCCAATTCTGTTATTGTCTGATTGTAGGCAGTACTCTTTGTTTCCATATCCAGCGTTAACTTCTCAATTGTTTTCTTTAAATCAAGAATAGTCTCATGAGATATATTTTCTTGCTCTTCTAAACGCTTTGCTTGCTCTTCACTAAAAATTTCTGCTTCATGTATCTTTTCTGTGGATATTTTAGCCGCTTGTTCTAAAATATTTCTTTGATTTTCCAGTTCTTGATTAGCTACGATTTGAGCCTCATTCCATATTTTTATTGCCATTAATCGTGCAGATCGCCCTAAATTATCGGGTAATTCAGATAATTTATTGGAAGAATAGGGTTCTTCTGGGTGATTTATCTCGTTAAAGCTAGATAAATATTTTGTAATCGTTGTTAAAGAGCCTCGACCTAAATTTCTTAACAAAGATAATGAAGACACATTTTCACCTGAATCGATTAAATCTTTGATTGCTTGATGAACTTCTTGTTCTGTTAATCGATTGTTTTTTTGAAGGCCAATAATATTATTTTCGTTAGTCATAATGATAAGAGTATATTTTGAGATAAGAACTGTATTGTAACAATCATAATACGATATTACAAACAAACCAATAATACGATATTACAGTAATACATAATTATGTATTACTGTAATATCGTATTATTGGTTTAAATCTTAGGTTGGTATTTTCCGCTCCATTTTTTATGGTCAGCACCTCATTAATTCGTATAATGTATATTATGTTAAATTAAGGTTTTCAAATTAAAATAAGAATAACTAATGCTTATCCCGTAAAATGGGAATCTTTATTTTTAACTTTTGTATATGGATATTTATCCCCTATGACTACTACACCAATAGAGAAAAAAAACATACCTACTAATGAGCGTTTAATTATGGCTTTAGATTTTCCTAGTATTGAGGAGGCTAAATCTATGGTAGAAGATTTAGGTGATTCTGTAACCTTCTATAAGGTAGGAATGGAAATTTTTATGTCAGGAGATTACTTTGCTTTTATTGAGTGGCTTAAAGAAAAAGATAAGAAAATATTTGTTGATTTGAAATTCTTTGATATCCCTGCAACGGTTGGTCGAGCGATAAAAGCTCTTAGTAGCAAAGGAGTTGACATGGCAACAATTCATGGTAATGATTCTATTATGGAAGCCGCAGCAAAAAATAAAGGAAGTTTAAAAGTTTTAGCGGTAACTGCTTTAACCAGTTTAGATCGAGGTGATTTAGATGATTTAGGATTTGAGTGTAATGTACAGAACTTAGTTTTATCCCGAGCAAAAAGAGCTTTAACTATTGGATGTGATGGTATTGTTTCATCTGGATTAGAAGTTCCTATGCTCCGTACCGAACTTGATCACAAGTTATTAGTTATTACTCCTGGAGTACGTCCTGTTGACAATCGAGTAGAGGATGATCAAAAACGAGTTGTTACAGTAGAGCAGGCATTTATTAATGGGGCTGATTATATTGTGATTGGACGACCTATTCGTGATGCTGAAAACAGCAAACAAATGGCTGAGAAAATACAGTTACAAATAGCTAGTCAGTTCTAAACCGCCCTACCCTATTACGCATAAAATAATTATTTTTTATTTTATGCGTATAAATCACTTTAAGATAATGATAAAAGATATTGATTTATAAGGGTATTGATAATATAGCGCCTGTTTTTATTGTTTCATTTTTAGCTATTGTATTCGCTCGTTTTAATTGGGTTAAGGTAATTCCATATTTTAAGGCAATGCCCAATAAAGTATCGCCTCGTGAAATTTTATGTTTTAGGGATTTATTTAATGCTAATGTATTATTTCTTATGTAAGAAACAATACCCTTTTGTATTGCTTTAGCCATTTTATATTGGTATTTATTACTTTTTAATCGTTTTTCTTCCGTTGGATTTGATATATAAGCGGTTTCTATTAATATAGAAGGGATATCTGGAGATTTTAATACTTCAAATCGTGCTTTTTGTATTCTTTTAGCATGTAATTTGCCTATCCCTTTAAAATTGTGCAATACTTCTTTAGCTATAAGTTCACTAATAGTTTGAGAGGCTGTTTGGGATAAATCAAGCAATACAGAAGCTAAAACATTTTCTTTATTCTTTAAACGCACTCCACCGATTAAGTCTGCTGAATTTTCTTTTTTTGCTAACCATTCTGCAGCTATAGTGGTAGCTCCTTGTTTGGATAGTACATAAACAGAAGCTCCTGCTGCTTTAGGGCTTTTAAAAGAGTCAGCATGAATAGATATAAATAAATCGGCTTTTGCTTTACGAGCAATTTCACGTCGTTCAGGTAATTTTAGGTAATAATCTCCTTTCCGTACCATTATTGCTTTCATATTTTTTTGCTTATTTAGCAACGCTGTTAATTTCTTAGCTATAGCAAAAACTAAATTTTTTTCTGATGTGCCTGAAAATCCTTTGGCTCCTGGATCTTTCCCTCCATGACCAGCATCTACAGCGATAATGAATGGTTTTTCAGAGGGTATTTTTATTATTTTTTGTGTATTCTTTATTTGTTTTATCGGTATATCTATTATTAAACGTGCTTTTTTAGTGCTTGTTTTCGCTAAAAATAATGTTTTTAGCGTTATTTTTTGATGTAAATCAAATACAATTCTGATATTTTTCTTTTTTCGAACGGCTATTCTTGTACTTTTTATTATTGTTTTAAATTTAGGTGCTTTTAAGGAACTTTCTATTTTTGCTTGTTTAATATCGACAACTAATCGGTTTGGGTTATTTAATTGAAATATCTTATATTTTGCTTTTTTAGATAAATCGATAACAATACGTTTTTTTTCCAGTGTATTGTGTACTCTTATATCGTATATTTTGGTTTGGCTAGCCCAAGTATGAGAGCAATTAAAGAGTATAATTAGCCAAAAAATAACTCTAATCATAGTATGTTACCCCTGTAATCTCTAAATTAGATTAGATTATAGCAGTATCCTATTGATTTAACACTCTAATCGTTTTTTCATTGTCTCTGATATTTTTTTAATCTCTATTTTTCGGCCTTGAGAATGATTTTCTAACGTAAGAATAAGGTCTGGAGACTCTAAATATCCCTCTCCTAGAGAAGGCCACTCAATAAAACATATCGCTTGTTCTTTAAAATAATCTTCTATACCAATCCATTGAAGTTCTTCTGGATCATTTATTCTATAAAGGTCAAAATGAAGGACAGTATGATGATTTATTTCGTATTCTTCTACTATGTTATAAGTTGGGCTTTTAACGGTACCTGTATAACCTAAGCTTTTAATAAATCCTCTAACAAGAGTTGTTTTGCCAACGCCTAAATGACCTTCTAAACAAATTATCGCTTTTTTAGGGAGTATAGAAGCTAGCTTTGCTCCAAATTCTTCAGTTTCTTTTTCGGAATGTAGTATAAATTGCATTATGTATTAATTAATTGTTGTATGTATTTAAAAAGTTGGCTTGCAGATAAGCCCCGCTCGCCATAGTAAGTACTTGATTTATCTGCGGCTAATCCATGAAAATATACACCTGCTTGGGCGGCTTGGAATAAAGAATATTTTTGAGCCACTAAGCCTCCAATAATGCCTGCTAATACATCTCCCATCCCTCCTGAAGCCATTCCTGGATTTCCTGTTATATTGGTATATATTTGTTTATTGTTACAGATTAAGGTTCCTGCTCCTTTTAGTACACAGATTCCCCCATATTTCTTCTGTATTTTTTTTATCGATTCATAACGATTTTCAAGTATGGTTGATGTTGTGCAGTTTAATAATCGCGCGGCTTCTCCTGGATGAGGTGTTAATATCCAAGTATCAGAATAATAAGGATCTTTAGCCAGTAAATTTAACGCATCTGCATCTACTATTTTAGGCTTATTTATATCTTTTATTGATTCCCATAGTGTTTTTGACCATTTAGATTGGCCTAATCCTGGGCCTACAATTAAGACACTTGCTTTCTCAATAATAAGCTTCAGTTCTTTTTTTGTTTGTATTGGGTAGCCCATAATTTCAGGATGATATATATGAGCTGTTTTTGAATAGGGCTTTTTAGTGGCTAAACTGACTAATCCTGCTCCAGTTCGTACTGCAGAAATAGCCGCTAATTGAGCTGCTCCTGCATAATGGTTATTTCCTCCAATAATAAGAGCATGTCCAAAGTGTCCTTTATGGGCTGTGCGCAATCTAGGGCTTAGTTGGATGGATTGTATTAAATGGGTCGAAGGTTTAATTTTAGATATGTGTGTTTCTAGTCCTAAATTTGCTAAAATAATTTCTCCAGTATAATCACTTGAATTGCCTGTTAGCATTCCTGTTTTATGGCCAATAAAGGTAATGGTTTTATCTGCTTTTATCGCTGTATTGCCCATCATTTGTCCTGTATCTGCGTTTAATCCAGAAGGGATATCAAGAGATAATACAGGACTTAAATTTTTATTAACAATAGAAACCGCTTTTAGATATTTTCTTGTTAAAGGTCTTGATAGGCCTATTCCTAGTAAAGCGTCTATAAATAAATCACAAGGCTCTTTAAGAGCAGATAAATTATTTGTTCTTTTAATTGAAGTTATACCTTGTATTCTTTCTTTAGCTATCTGTGTTTCTAATGATTTTGTATTTTCAGATAAGCATACAATTTGTATTTGGTAACCGAGATTAATGGCTAATTGAGCAAATAAATATCCTTCACCTGCATTGTTACCTGAGCCGCAGAGTATAGTTATTTTTTGGGCTGTCGTATAATGTTCTTTTACTGCGATTAATATCGATACTGCTGCTTGTTGCATCATTTCAAATGAAGATACTCCCCCCTTTTTTCTGGCAATTTTTTCTATCTTTTTAATTTGTTTAACGGTATATAAAGGAATAATCGATTTTTTCATATCATAAGGATTCTATGTTTGAGTTAAATAAGAAAATAAAGCAATGGGGAAATGAACTCGGTTTTCAACAAGTTGGCATTAGTGATACTGATTTGGAACAAGCTGAACAGCGCTTAGAATCATGGGTTAGTCAAGGTTATCATGCTGATATGGATTATATGACTAAGCATGGTTTAAAGCGCAGTCGCCCTGCTCTATTACATCCAGATACTTGTTCCATTATTTCAGTACGGATGAATTATTTACCAGAAGAGTCTGTTTTAATCGAAAATACGCTAAATACGCCTATTGCAGCCTTTATTTCCAGATATGCTTTAGGACGTGATTATCATAAAGTGTTACGTAAACGATTACAAAAATTAGCGTCAAAAATAGAGGATGAAGTTGGTATTTTTGGCTATCGGGCTTTTGTTGATTCTGCGCCTGTTTTAGAAAAGGCCATTGCAGAAAAAGCTGGCTTAGGATGGATAGGTAAACACAGTAATTTAATTCATAAAAAAGAAGGTTCTTGGTTTTTTTTAGGCGAAATCTATACTAGTTTACCTTTAATAGCTGATGAAAAAGCAAGTAATCATTGCGGCCAATGTTCTGCTTGTATTGATATCTGCCCAACTCAAGCCATTATTGAGCCTTATCAAGTGGATGCAAGAAGATGTATTTCATACCTCACCATTGAGCTTAAAGGGACCATTCCTATTGAATTTCGATCGTTAATAGGCAATCGCATTTATGGTTGCGATGATTGCCAATTAATTTGTCCTTGGAATCGTTTTGCCCGTTTAAGTGCAGAAACTGATTTTAATCCCAGACATAATTTAAATAGCTCGCATTTATTAACCGTGTTTAATTGGAGTGAATCTGAATTTTTAAATTTTACAGAGGGTTCTGCTATTAGACGGATTGGTTATCAACAATGGCAACGTAATATTGCCATTGCTTTAGGTAATGCACCTTATTCTGATGAGATTAAAAATAATCTGTTATTAAAATTAAATCACAGCTCAGAATTAGTTTCAGAACATATTTTATGGGCATTAGAACAGCAAAGGCTTGATTAACGCGCAAACATTGCAATGATATTTTTAAGCTTGGTTGCTTTATTTAAGGTTAATTGTTCCCAAGTAAATTGCCATTGCCAGTTTCCTGTTATGGTACCAGGAGTATTCATTCTACCACTCTCATCAAGTTCTAAAATATCCTGCATAGGAACGATTGCTAAATTAGAAACCGATGAAAAAGCGGTTCCAATTAATACATAAGGCATTTTAACTGGTGAAAACCCTAAATATTGATAGACATTATGTTGTTCTTTTTCTGTTAATTCATTAAACCAGCCTAAACTAGTATTATTATCATGAGTCCCTGTATAAACAACCGTGTTTTTATCATAATTATGGGGTAAATAAGGATTTTGAGGCGAATCACCAAAGGAGAATTGTAATATTTTCATTCCAGGCAAATCAAAATTATCTCTTAATGTTTCGACTTCCTCAGTGATAACACCTAAATCTTCCGCTACAAGAGGCATATCACCTAATGATTTTTTTAAAGCATCTAATAAAAAATGCCCCGGAGCTTTAACCCATTTTCCATTAATAGCAGTCTCTTCATCTGCCGCTATTTCCCAAGCGGCTTCAAATCCTCGAAAATGGTCAATACGCAGAATATCAAATAATTCTAATTGACTTTTCATTCGCTCAATCCACCATTCGAATCCTGTTTCTCTTAAATAACTCCAATCATAATGAGGATTTCCCCAGCGTTGCCCTGTTTCTGAAAAATAATCGGGTGGGACACCTGCAACAACTGACATATCACCATTTACATTTAATTTAAATACATCTCTATTCGCCCAAACATCAACACTATCGTAAGATACGAAAATGGGAATATCGCCAAATAATAAAACATTATTTTTATTCGCGTAATCTTTTAATTCATTCCATTGAGAATGAAAAATAAATTGTTCAAATTTAGTGTTTTTTATACTGGTATCGAGTCGTCTACGGGCTTTTTTTAATGCTAATGGGTCGCGGTTTTTAAATTCATCAGGCCATTGATTCCATGATTTTTCTGCAAAATCTTCTCTTAATGCGGAGAATAATGCAAAATCATCTAACCAACCGGATTTGGCATTACAAAAGTCAACAAAATTTTGTAGTTCTTCTTTCTCTGCATTTTGTTGAAAATAACCAAAAGCTTCGGATAATAAACAGTGTTTTTTTTTCTTGAGCGATAAGTTACACTCACATTGGCATTTAAATCCCTTATTTTGTAACCAATCTTTATTTAGTAACGCTTCTATATCAATTAATGCTGGATTACCCGCATGCGCTGATAAACATTGATAGGGTGAACCATCCAAATGAGGAACACCTAAAGGTAATGTTTGCCAAACCTTAATACCAACATCTGATAAGAAATTTACAAAATTATAAGCCTCTTTACCTAAATTACCTTTTCCATTGGAATTGGGTAATGATGTAATATGCAGTAAAATACCTGCCCGACGATGATTTAATAAATGGTTTGCTTTCATATTTTCCTAATCAATTACCTCGCCACAATTGGACGAGGTATTAATGGTTCTTATAATTATTAAATAGAGCCCTTACGCATTGTTCCGCCCATAGCAGGCTCTCCTGAACCTTGTGTAAAAGCAATGGTTAAATAATCAGGGACTTCTTCAGCTAATAAACCATATAAATTGGTTAAATTTAATCTAAATAAGGTTTCGAAATCACTGACGGCTTCACCAGGATTATAATCTCCAAACCACCAGAACCAATCAGAACCTTCACAAATCGCTAATTGTTGTTCAATTTTGTCTAATTGTGGTTTTGAGAACTTTTTTGTTCGCATCGCATGATCAAAGGCTTTTTTAATATCTCCAAGCATATCCCAGCCACGATTTTTATCTTTATCCCCTATCCATGTTGAAAATGTACCATAGACCCAACTACCCGAAATTAAAGTAGGTAGGTTTTTAACTTCTATCTTTTCTGCTAAACAATCGGAAAAGGTAGTGAGTTCAATAAAAGAATGTTCTGTTAGTTTTTTATATAAGGCACTTAGAAAATGATAGCCATTATCCGGAAAATGTTCCCATGCATTCTCTCCATCCATAATAATGGAAACAACACTGTTATCGGATTCGTGTTCTGCTATATTTTCTAAATGATGTATAAAATCACCTACGGCATCATCACCATGCCATTTTGAATATTCAAAACCAATTAAATCCGATAAACCATCGTCTCTAAAGAAGCAAGGTATCTTAGTCCCTTCTATTTGATAAGGATGATGAGTTCGAGTTTCATTGCCTAAATGAGAGGCATCTAAACTATGATTTAAAACATTTCCGCCTGTAGCCGTCCAAGAAAAATTAAATTCATCTAGTAAAGAGAGGGTTTCTTTACTAATAGCCCCTTCTGATGGCCAACACCCTTTAGGCGTTTCCCCAAAAAAGTGCTTAAAAGTGGCTATTCCTTTTTTAAAGTGCCATCTTATACGCTCTTCTCCATTAGAATAATGTTCTAATTTTGGAAGATCCATATCTGGAATAGCTTCTTTAGCTGAATTTAAATCTAACATTAATGGCATGATAGGATGCGCATAAGGTGTCATTGATAATTCAATTTTTCTTTTTTTAGATAAATCCTTGTATCGTTTAATCACACCTGTCAGTAATGAACCTATAATACTCATCAATTCTTTGCGGTCATCTAAAGTGTAAGATTCCCCTTTATTAATTAAGTACTGAATGCGTTTATTGGTTAATTTAACGCTTTCAGCCATCCATGCGAGATGATACCAAACCAATAAATCTTTAATAAACTGGTCATTAATATACTGAATTCGAGTCGGTTCTTCTTTAACCCACCCAGCGATACTGACTAATCGATTAAATATAGGATAACGATTAATTTGTCGTTCTTTATTGGCCCTTAGGCAGCTTTCAATTAAATCTAATTTTTTTTCATTATCAAATGAAAAATTAGGGGCCATTAAAGCATTAAGCAAGGCATCTTTTATGGGAAAATTATTTTGTAAACAAGCCGTTACTTGCTTAGCATATTCATCTATTTGCTCTAATAGAGTAGGCGTAAAATTAATAACTGCTTTTGCATTAGGCTCATTTTCTAAATGAGCCACCATATCAATATAATCTTTTATAACATGGAGATAGGTCCAAGGGAGCTTGAATTCTCCTGTCTTTAAATCACGGTATTCAGGTTGATGCATATGCCAACATAGCACTAACTTTAATTTTTTCTTATCTGACATAATGTCTTCTATTTCCTAACATATCAGGTGTAACGAGTACCACCCCTTCTGAACTTACATGAAAACGTCTTTCATCGTCTTCCCTATTTTCACCAATAATCATTCCTTCTGGCACATCACAGCCTTTTTCTAAAATAGCTTTGGTTATTCGTGCATGCCTTCCTATTGTAACATCCGGTAAAATAACGGATTCTTTAATTAAGGAATAGGAATTAGCTCTAACATTAGAGAATAATAATGAATTCTTAATGGTTGATCCCGAAATAACACACCCTCCTGCTATCATTGAATCAATCGCTTGTCCACGTCTATTATCATCATCAAAAACAAATTTTGCAGGCGGTGTTTGGTCTTGGTACGTCCAAATAGGCCATGTTTTATCGTATAAATTAAGATCAGGATTTACTTTTACTAATTCCATATTCGCTGACCAATAAGCATCAATGGTTCCTACATCGCGCCAATAACTTTGTTCGCCGCTTTGTAAATCTAAAAAAGGATAGGCATTAACATTATGAGTATGGATAACAGAAGGAATAATATCATGACCAAAATCGTGTGTTGACCCTTCTTTATCGGCATCTTTAATCAGTTCATCAAATAAAAACTCGGTATTAAAAACATAAATACCCATAGAGGCCAATGCTTTATCTGACTTATTTGGCATCATTGGCGGGTTATCGGGTTTTTCTACAAAATCTTTTACCCGTCGTTCATTATCAATATGCATGACCCCAAACGCTTTTGCTTCTTCTAAAGAAACCTCAATACAGCCTATAGTTAAATCGGCATTTTGTGCCACATGATCGGCTAACATTGCACCGTAGTCCATTTTGTAAATATGGTCTCCGGCAAGAATAATAATATGTTCTGGAGTTCTACTGCGTAATATATCTATATTTTGGTAAATAGCATCTGCCGTTCCTTGGTACCAAGAATTTTCACAATGGCGTTGTTGTGCAGGCATTAAATCAACGTATTCACCAAATTCACCTCGTAAAAATCCCCAACCTTGTTGTGTATGGCGGATTAAAGAATCGGATTTATATTGGGTAAGAATACCTATTTTACGGATACCTGAATTAATACAATTAGATAGAGGAAAATCAATAATACGAAACTTTCCACCGAAAGGAACCGCTGGTTTAGCGCGCCAATCGGTCATGTTTTTTAATCGTGAACCTCGTCCTCCGGCTAAAATTAAAGCAATTGCATTACGTGTTAAATGACTAACAAATCGGTCAGTCGAAGGTGACTCTGAACTTGGCATACCATTTCCTTATTATGAATATAAATTGTTACATTTTGTTTTTCTTTGATACCATTTATTTAAAGACTGATTCCACTATACCGAGGCATTCCCCAATGAACAAGACATCAAATGAAATATTTATTGATTCTAATTTACTTCGAATTTCTCAAGCAAAACATCACGATCCTTTTTCTATCTTAGGCTTACATAAAAAAAATACCCATCAAGTTAAAATAACCGTTTATTTACCTTATGCTGAATCTGTTTGGATTAACAATTCGAATATTACATTACAGCGAATTGAAGGGACAGATTTTTTTCAACAAAGTATCTCTTCTTCAATTCTTTTAGAGCCACATTACCAACTAAAAATTCTGCAAAAAACAGGAGAGCATATTACTCAATATGATCCCTATTCTTTTGGAACACAATTCCCTGAATACGATCAACATTTATTTTCACAAGGCGTTCATTGGCATGTTTATAATAAATTAGGGGCGCACTTACAGACTGTAGATAACATTAAAGGCGTTTTATTCTCTGTATGGGCTCCCAATGCAGGACGAGTAAGTGTGGTTGCGGATTTCAATCAATGGGATGGTCGCTGCCATCCTATGAGAAATTTAGGCTCTAGTGGTCTTTGGGAAATTTTTATTCCAGAAATAACCGAAGGGTGCTTGTATAAATTTGAGATTCTTAATGATGAACATCAAAGTATTCATACAAAAACAGACCCTTATGGACAACAGTTTGAATTTCGTCCGCAAACTTCTTCTTTAGTCGTTAATCCTAAAAAATACCAATGGCAAGATAAACAATGGATGTCTCAACGTATTGAATACGATTGGTTACATCAACCTCTCTCTGTTTATGAAGTACATCTAGGCTCATGGAAAAGAGATCAACAAGGTAATTTCTTAAATTATCGTGAATTAGCTCATCAATTAGTGGCTTACACTTTAGAAATGGGCTTTACTCACATTGAATTACTGCCTATTACAGAACATCCACTTGATGCTTCTTGGGGTTATCAGACAACGGGGTATTTCGCCCCTTCTAGTCGTCATGGAACACCTGATGATTTTCGTTATTTTGTTGACTATTGTCATCAACATAATATTGGCATTATTTTAGATTGGGTTCCAGCTCATTTTCCTAAAGATAGATTTGCTTTAGCTCAGTTTGATGGCAGCCCTTTATACGAACATGAAGATCCGCGTAAAGGAGAACACCGCGATTGGGGAACTTTAATTTATAATTATAGTCGTAATGAAGTAAAAAACTTTTTATTATCCAGTGCCATTTTTTGGTTAGAAGAGTTTCATTTAGATGGATTAAGAGTGGATGCGGTGGCTTCGATGCTGTATTTAGATTATTCAAGAGAAGCGGATGATTGGATACCGAATGTACATGGTGGTAATGAAAATTTAGAAGCTATTGATTTCTTACGTGAATTAAATAGTGTTACCCATGAACAGCTACCCGGTACCATTATTATTGCAGAAGAATCGACTTCATGGCCGCAAGTAACGCGCCCTACATGGACTGGAGGTCTAGGTTTCTCGATGAAATGGAATATGGGCTGGATGCATGACATACTTAATTATATGCAGCAAGACCCCGTTCACCGCCGCCATTATCATGACCAATTAACCTTTGGTATGTTATATGCGTTTACAGAGAATTTTGTTTTACCCTTTTCACATGATGAAGTGGTTCATGGTAAAGGTTCTTTATTAAATAAAATGCCTGGTGATGAATGGCAAAAATTTGCTAATCTGCGCTTACTGTACAGTTTTATGTTTACCTATCCAGGTAAAAAATTATTATTTATGGGCTGTGAGTTTGCTCAAAATACCGAATGGAATTTTAATCAGGGTTTGGACTGGTACAGTTTAGATAACCCTTATCATCAGGGTATGCAATCACTGGTTAAGGATCTTAATAAATTATATACAACGCATCCTTGTTTATTCCAACATGATTTTGATCATGAAGGTTTTTCATGGATAGATTGTCATGATGTAGATAAATCTGTGATTAGTTATTTGCGTAAAACACCAGAAGACTCACTGATTATTATTTTAAATTTTACACCTGTGCCACGACATGATTATCGTATTGGTGTTCCAGAATCAGGAACGTATATAGAACTGTTTAATTCAGATTCTACTTATTATTCAGGCAGTAATGTCGGTAATTTATCCTTACCTACAGAAAATAGAGAGTGGATGAATCAATCCCACTCTATTAACCTAACACTTCCTCCTTTATCCGCTATCGTTTTACAATTAAAAGCATGAAAAAAATACTTTTTATTAGCAGTGAAATAGCTCCTCTTATTAAAACAGGAGGGCTTGCGGATGTTGCTGGTAGCCTTCCTATTGCGCTGGCTGATTTGGGCCAAGATGTTCGAATTATTCTTCCCTATTACAATCATCTAAAAATTAATCAAGAAGCTAAATATCTAACCCACCTTACTTCAGATAATAGACGGATTACTTTATTTGAAATTGTACTCCCAGGTACTAATATTCCTATCTGGTTGGTCGATTATCCTGAGTTCTTCCATACATCCACTAATAATCCTTATACCGATAAACACGGAAATGACTGGGAAAATTCTGCAGATAAATTTGCTTTATTTTGTCGTATTTCAGTTGAAATTGCACAAAATAGAGCAGGACTCGATTGGCAAGCTGATATTGTGCACTGTAATGATTGGCAAACAGGCTTAATTCCTGCTTTACTCAGTTTAGAAAGGGTACGCCCTTCTACCCTATTCACTATCCATAATATGGCCTATCAAGGCATTTTTCCACAAGAGACCTTTAAACGCCTAAATTTATCCAATGACTTATGGCATCCAGAAGCCTTAGAATTTTATGAGAATTTATCTTTTCTGAAGGGAGGCATTGCCTGTGCGGATCATATCACCACAGTGAGCCCTACTTATGCTTTAGAAATCCAAACCCCCGAACTTGGTTATGGATTGGATGGCTTATTGCGCTATCGCCATAATGAACTCGATGGCATTATTAATGGTATTGATTTAAACCAGTGGAATCCTGAAATAGATAGCCACATCCCTCAAAATTACACGGTTAAACAGCTGAATAAAAAAGTTATCAATAAAGCCGCGTTACAAAAACAGTGCAATTTTGATGTTAATAAAAAAATACCTTTAATTGGTTTAGTGAGTCGTCTTGTTGAGCAAAAAGGTATTGACCTTGTTATTCATTGCTTAGAAAACCTTATTGATACCCCTGTACAATTTGTCTTTTTAGGCAGTGGTGATCGAGGATTAGAACATCGTCTGAGGAATTTAAGCCATTTATATCCAAAACAGTTTTCTATGACTATTGGCTATAATGAAGACTTTGCGCATTTAATTGAGGCGGGGGCTGATATGTTCTTAATGCCTTCCTTATTTGAGCCTTGTGGCTTAAATCAATTATTCAGTCAGTGTTATGGCACATTACCCATTGTGCGTCATACAGGCGGGCTGGCTGATACGGTCATTGATACCACTTCAGAATCCATTAGCAATAAAACAGCCACAGGATTTGTTTTTGAAGAACCTTCCATTGGAGCCTTATTAGAAACCATTAAACGCGCCTTGCTTATTTATTCTAATACTAGCTTATGGAAACAACTGCAAACAAACGCCATGCAAAAAGATTTTTCATGGTCAAAAAGTGCTAAAGAATATTTAGAAATTTATAACGATCTTTAAAAATTAATGTGCATATCCAAATGCTTAGCGTATTTATAGCTATTAGGATATGCACAAAGCCTATAAACTAGACTCGTTTAGTTCAGGAAATTTATTTCACCACTTGAAAATTCATCAATATATCTGGTTAAATAACAGATTACCTTCCTTATACATTTTTTATTTTATGACACATATACACAAACCTGTCGTTCTTTCTTTATCGGGTCATGATCCAAGTGGTGGTGCAGGTATACAAGCGGACATTGAAACTATGGTCAGCCATCAATGTCACCCAGCCAGTGTTATCACAGCCCTAACAGAACAAAATAGCGTTAATGTAAAACAACTGATTCCACAAAAAAGTGAAGATATTATTGCGCAAGCGCATACCCTATTAAGCGATTTGCCCGTTAAAGTTATTAAAATTGGATTAATCGGCCATATAGAGACCGCCAAAGCGATTCACCGAATTTTAATGGACTATTCTTCATTACCTGTAATTTTTGATCCTGTTTTAGCCGCAGGCGGCGGAGGGGCTGCTTTTTCAAATCAAGCATTAATAGACACTATTATTGAGTTGATTTTACCTCGTACTACCATTATTACCCCCAATTCATTAGAGGCACGGCAGTTAACGCAAGAAAATGATTTACAGTTAGCGGGTAAAAAATTATTGAAATTAGGCTGTGAATACGCCCTCATTACTGGAACACATGAACAATCCAGCTCGGTAAACAATCAATTATTTAATAAAGATAAATGCATAGAAACGTATACATGGGATAGATTACCTCATGAATATCACGGCTCTGGTTGTACATTAGCTTCTAGTATTGCCTCAATGGTGGCTCATGGACTTGAAGTGGAAACAGCGATGATTGAAGCCCAAGAATATACATGGAACAGCCTTAATGCCGCAGCTCCCATTGGAAAAGGACAATACTTTCCCAATCGACTTTTTTGGATGCAAGAAAATACATGATATTCCCCTCTTCTGGTTTATATGCCATTACCCAAACAGAAAATAAAAGCATTGAGCAAGTGATTGATGAGGTTACGGTTGCTATTCAAGGTGGAATACAAGTGCTTCAATACCGTGATAAGTCGCCGATTGATGCTTTACAACTTGCAGGAGCATTAAAAGAATTATGCCAAGCGCATAATATTCCTTTTATTATTAATGATTGCATTGATTTAGCAAAGCAGATTCAAGCAGATGGGGTGCATATTGGTAAGGAAGATGGAAAAATTGAGTATGCGCGCCAACAATTAGGCACAAAAGCAATTATAGGCGTTTCTTGCTATAACAGTCTGGAATTAGCCTTGCAAGCCGAACAACAATCAGCGAATTATGTTGCTTTTGGGCGTTTTTATCCCTCAAGTTCCAAACCTTTAGCCGCGCCTGCGACAGTTGAAGTTTTAAAACAAGCAAAACAACAGATAACTATTCCTATTGTGGCTATTGGTGGAATCTTACCCGAAAACGGGGGCGAATTATTACGTGCAGGAGCGGATTTATTAGCCGTTATTGGCGGAATTTTCACAGAAAACCCCAAACAATCGGCTCTAAACTATCAAACTCTGTTCTAATGCGTTTTGTAAGTCTTATGATTTGTATGCTGTTAATCAGTGCTTGTATGTCAAAGACAGTTCCTTTGCATCAAATACAACAAGGTAAGCAACTTAGCTTTCAACGCGACAAAGGCAATTGTTTAGCTTGCCATGAAATACAACAAGGTGAAGCGGCGGGTAATATTGGCCCTCGTTTACATAATATATCCGCTAAATTTAAAACTAAAAAACAACTAAAAGCCATTATTTGGGATGCTACGCAATTCAATAAAAACACCAGTATGCCCCCTTTTGGTAAACATAAAATATTAACCGCCAAAGAAATTGATGCCGTTGTCAATTATATTTGGTCACTTTAAAGACATTAAGGACTTTAAAATCATGACATTAAATGCAAGCGAAAAAATTATTGCAGAGGCTCGTAAAAATCAAACTGATCGAGAAAAAACCTACCGAGGGCAAGCTTTAAAATTATATCCTTGGGTCTGTGGGCGTTGTACCCGTGAATTTGATAATAAAAATCTACCAGAACTCACCGTCCATCATAAAAATCATGACCACGATGATAATCCTGCTGATGGCAGTAATTGGGAGTTATTGTGCCTATATTGTCATGATAATGAACATTCTAAATACGAAGAAATGCGTTTTGGAAGTTTAAAAAAAGATGCAGAAACAAATGATTCTAAAGGTCTTGGCGGAAGTCCCTTTGCAGGCTTGGGCGATTTACTGAAACATTGATATTGCTTATTTTCTGTACAGTCGTTTATTTTATACTGTACAGAAAATTGTACTTCTTCACCCTAAAAAACAATTAACTTTGATAGGACAAGCGAGTATCAAATACGTCTGACCACTCTTTACTAAAAACTTCAACCGCAGGTTGTACCGCAGGATGAATCATCATTTGTTCTGCAATATCAATAGGTAAAGTAATACTATGCACGCCTAAACGTAAAATATCCATTACTTGTCGGGTATTTTTAAAGCTGGCAGGTAATAATTTACAAGAAAGTTGATGCTGCTGAATCAATACCTGTAAATCCGTTACCGTATTCACACCATTGGCACCCAATACATCAATACGATTCACATAAGGCGCTAAATAATCCGCACCACATAACGCAGCTAAAAACCCTTGTTGTGCGCTATAAATAGCGGTGGCTAAGATCAGCATCTCTTTATCACGCACTTTTAATGCCTTAATAGCACTTAATCCGACAGGCGTTGTTGGAATTTTAACCACAATATCATAAGGTAATGCATTTAATTGAATGGCTTCATCTATCATGCCCTGCAAATGGGTACTGACCACTTGCACATGGAATCGAGCTTGTTCACCTAAACTGTTTTTTAAAGCAGGCAATACCTCATTAATGCCCTTTCCTTCAGACGCTAAAATACTCGGATTGGTGGTCACTCCATAAACCGGCATCATTTCTTGTAAACGCGCCACTTCTTGAGCATTTGCTGTATCTAAATAAAGTTCAAACATTTAGGCCTCTATTGGTATATCTCATGAATGATGACATGATCACCCACTTGAGTACGATTAAATAAATCCAGCATATCGGTATTTTTCATACGAATACACCCGTGTGATTCGGGTTGTCCTTTCATCAACTCATCGGGGCAACCGTGAATATAAATATAGCGCCAAGTACTATCACATGGACCATAACGATTAATACCCGCCTCTAATCCTCCTAACCATAAAATTCGCGTTAAAATCCAATCACGCTGAGGATGTTTTTTAGCTAAAGCTGGGCTATAAATTTCTGAGGTGGCACGACGAGCGACAAAGACTGAATTCAGTGGCTCTCCTTCGCCTATCTTAGCGCGAATAGAATGCTTGCCTCTCGGTGTGCATTCAGAACCTTTTTGCTCGCCTACGCCATTCTTGGCGCTTGAGATACTGTATGTTTTCTCAACGCGACCTTGAACCATTAACTGTAAGGTTTGTGTTGCAATGCAGATGTTCAAGGTGCGTGACATCTATTTATTTTTTAAATAAAGCAATCGATTCGACATGACCTGTTTGCGGGAACATATCCATCACACCTGCTTTCACTAAAGTGTAGCCCATATCATTGACTAAAATACCAGCATCTCTGGCTAAAGTAGAAGGGTTACAAGAAATATACATAATCTGATCAGGATTCCATTTTTTTAAGTTAGGCAACACTTCAGCCGCCCCTGCTCTTGAAGGGTCAATCACCACTTTATTAAATTTTTTCTTTGCCCATGGTAAATCGGTAACATCTTTACTTAAATCCGCCGCATAAAACTCTACATTAGTCAGATTATTTAAAGCAGCATTCTCTTTGGCATGATTAACCAGAGGCTGGTCTCCTTCTACACCAATCACTGAACCTGCTTTCGTTGCAATCGGTAAAGTAAAATTACCTAAACCACAAAACAAATCTAAAACAGTATCTTGTTCATTAAAATCCATTTCCTGCATCACGCGGGTAATCATTTTACGGTTAATCTCGTAATTGACCTGCGTAAACATGGCCGGCTTAAATTTAAAATGTACCCCTTGTTCAGGTAAAGAATAAGTCAATGGAATTTCAGGCTCACCATCTATGGGTTTAATGGTATCAGGACCTTTGGACTGTAAGCAGATAGACATTTTATACTCGTGCCCAAAACGACGCATAATCTCCTTATCTTCATCGGTCGCAGGTTCTAAGACTCTAAAGGCCAATACACAAGCATCATCACCAATCGCGACTTCAATTTGCGGAATTTTATCTTTAATACTCAGTTGCCCAATCATTGCCGATAAATTCATTAAGTTCTCACCCACAATTGGATGCATCACTTTACAGCTTTCAATTTCAGCTAAGAAAGGATTTCTACGCTCTCTAAAACCGACTAACACACGGCCTTTTTTAGCCACGTACTTAACACCCATGCGCGCTTTTTGACGATAGCCAAAATAAGGACCTTCTAAAGGAGGCCAAAATTCCTCAATGGTTAATTTTCCTATACGCTGAAATTGCTCTTGTAATAGACCTTGTTTAATATGTATTTGTTGTTCATTTTTCACATGCTGAAAACTACAGCCACCACATTGTCCAAAATGTTCGCACTCTGGTTCTGAACGGTCATCCGAACGGCTCAGTAAAGTCTCAACGCGCCCTTCTGCGTAATCTTTACGGCTGTCTGTATAAATAAATTCTACTTCTTCACCTGGTAAAGCTTCATCAATAAAAATAACTTTTCCATCAACATGGGCGACTCCTCGACCATCATGCGCTAACGATTCAATAGTGACTTTTACTGCTTCTTCAGGTAATTTTTTTTTCTTAGGGTATCTTCTACGTGCCATAGGTTTTGTACTGTTTTATAAAATCTGATTAAAAATGGATTAAGCTGGGAAAACACCCGTGGATAAATAACGGTCGCCTCTGTCACAAATAATAGCGACAAGGGTTGCATTCTCTAATTCTTGAGCCAAACGTAAAGCCGCTGCAACCGCGCCTCCTGAAGAAACACCCCCAAAAATCCCTTCTTGAGTGGCTAAATCACGCATGGTTTGTTCCGCTGTGGGTTGATCCATATCCATAATACGGTCAACTCGTGTGGCTTGATAAATTTTGGGTAAATACGCTTCTGGCCAACGACGAATGCCTGGAATTTTAGCGTTATCTTCAGGTTGTACACCGACAATTTGAATATTTGGATTTTGTTCTTTCAAATAACGTGAAGTTCCCATAATAGTGCCTGTTGTGCCCATCGCACTGACAAAATGGGTAATAGAGCCTTCAGTATCGCGCCAAATTTCTGGTCCTGTACCTTCATAATGCGCGCGTGGATTATCAGGATTGGAAAACTGATCTAAAATACGTCCCTGACCTTCGGATTCCATTTGACGCGCCAAATCAATAGCGCCTTCCATACTTTTTTCTGCAGGCGTTAAAATAATTTTTGCCCCATACGCTTTCATAGAGGCTATACGCTCTGAGCTCATATTGTCTGGCATGATTAAAGTCATTTTATAGCCTTTAATCGCCGCTACCATTGCTAAAGCAATGCCTGTATTTCCACTGGTGGCTTCAATTAAAGAATCGCCTGCTTTAATTTCGCCTCGCTCTTCGGCATGTTGAATCATGCTTAAAGCGGGACGGTCTTTGACTGACCCTGCTGGATTATTGCCTTCTAATTTAACTAATACCGTATTAGAGCCTGTTACCAATCTCTGTAATTTAACTAAAGGCGTGTTACCAACAAAATCGTCTATCGTAGGATAATTCATATTTTTTATTTTATTCATTAAAGGATACTCATTGCTTACTTAACTTACTTCGTATGCTTCAAGCATAACAGAAGCAATTAACCCATAAGCAATACGCCATGCTGCTTGTACTTCATCGGTAAAATCATCGCCTAAGCCTTGTTCCAATACCCATAAAAAAGCAACTCCAACCGTTTCAAATTGCTCTGCTTGTACTTTATAAATAAGATGTCTTTTTCCCATCGCTTGTAAAATAGGGATAATAGTATCTAAATTATCTAAATTATTAACTACCACCGTTAAGGTAGTCATTAATTTATCTCCTTGATAATCTAGTTTCCCTCTAAATAAGGCTTTAGAATCTGGATCTAATTCAAATAAATGAGCATAAAAAAGCTCTGCTGCTGTGTCTTTAATGGGTAATACTTTTGCCCATGACTCGCGAATTAATTGAATCTGTTTGGGTGTTAAAGGGCTGGGAGAAGTTTCTTGTTGATATTCACTGGCCATTTTCCTTTTCCCCATATTTCTATAGCAAAGAAAAGCAGAAATAACTGCCACAAACATTAATAGTTTATACATAATAAAACCCTCCCATCCCTTTTGAATCCATTAAATTACAAAATTAAATTGCCCATGTATCACGTAAGGTGACAGTACGATTAAAAATTAATTTATCACTCGCACTGTCTTCTGTATCTAAACAAAAATAGCCTACCCGCTCAAACTGAAATTGACTGCCTAATTCTGCGTTGGCTAAGCTGGATTCAACTTTTGCTTGAGCAATAATAGTTAATGAATCGGGATTCAGTGCTTGAGTAAAATCTTCTTCTGCGTCGGGATTTTCCACATTAAACAGACGGTCATACAGTCTAATTTCTGCATTCAATGCGTGCTCAGCAGAAACCCAATGAATCACCCCTTTTACTTTACGACCTTCAGGTTTTTTACCTAAGGTATTTTCATCGTAAGTACAACGTAACTCAATAATATTGCCCTCACTGTCTTTTATCACTTCATGACATTTAATGACATACGCGCCACGTAAGCGCACTTCTCCGCCTTCAATTAAACGCTTGTATTTCGGTGGTGGAACATCGGCAAAATCGTCTTGTTCGATATACACTACTTTAGAAAAAGGCACTATGCGTTTTCCTTGGCTTTCATCTTGAGGATGATTGGCCATTTCCAAATTTTCTAAATGATTGTCAGGGTAATTTTCAATGGTTACTTTTAAAGGCGCCAAAACAGCCATGGCTCTGCCTGCTGTTTCGTTTAAATCTTCACGAATACAGTTTTCTAATACGCCAACTTCAATTGAAGAATCTTTCTTGGTCACGCCAATTCGTTCACAAAAATCACGAATGGATTTAGGCGTATATCCTGCACGACGTAATCCCGCAATGGTTGGCATACGCGGATCATCCCAACCTTTAACATGCCCTTCAACCACTAATTTATTTAATTTACGTTTACTAACAATAGTATATTTTAAAGAAAGACGCGCAAATTCAATTTGTCTCGGGTGACAATCAATAGAAATATTATCCAATACCCAATCATATAAAGGACGGTGATCTTCAAATTCTAAAGTACACAGCGAATGAGTAATACCTTCTAATGCATCTGAAATACAGTGCGTATAATCATACATCGGATAAATACACCATTCAGTGCCTGTCCGTTGATGTGCTATTTTACGAATGCGATATAAAGCAGGGTCGCGCATATTAATATTCGCTGAAGCCATATCAATTTTTGCACGTAATAGATAAGTCCCTTCGTCAAACTCCCCTGCACGCATACGGCTAAATAAATCTAAATTATCTTCAATACTGCGGCTACGGTCAGGACTTTCTTTGCCTGCTTCCGTTAATGAACCACGATACTGACGCATATCTTCTGCGTTAAGACTGTCTACATACGCCAAGCCTTTTTCAATCAACTCAACTGCAAAACCATACAATAATTCAAAATAATCTGATGAATGCTTTAATTCTGCCCATTCAAAGCCTAACCATGCGACATCTTTTTCAATCGCTTGTGCATATTCCATGCTTTCTTTTTCAGGATTGGTATCATCGAAACGTAAATTACATAAACCATTATTAGCAGCCGCCACCCCAAAATTAAGACAAATGGATTTTGCATGACCAATATGTAAATAACCGTTGGGCTCAGGAGGAAATCGGGTAATAATCTGAGTATGTTTTGCGTCAACTAAATCTTGAGCAATAATTTGACGGATAAAGTTCGCAGCAGGTAGATTTTCAGAATTTGACATTTAACGGTAAAGTAGGTGGATGGTTCGCTTAGAATAAAAGCGTTAAGATACCATAATATGTTCAAAACGTTCAATGCGATATGTTGCTATCCTTTGGCTTTTCTCATTTCAATGCTTTTTTTATGCACAAAAAGAAACAAAAACCACATTATAACCAAGGTCAACATAACGCGCTTTGGCGTGAAAAACTCAATCACATCATTTTTGGGGCAGAAACTGCAACGGGAAAATGCTTTGATATTGTTCTGATTCTTAGCATTTCTATCAGTGTCATATCCATTGCTTTAAGCAGTGTGGATTCCTTAAATCAGCGTTATGCTTTTCTATTTGATTGCTTAGAATACTTCTTTACCGGATTATTTACCCTTGAATATATAACGCGCCTGATTGCGGTACGCAAACCTTTACTTTATGCGCGCAGTTTCTTTGGTTTAATTGATCTGTTATCCATTTTACCCAGCTATATTGCGTTTTTTATTCCAGGACTGGAATACTTATTAGTGATACGCATTTTTCGTTTATTACGGATTTTTCGAATTTTCAAGTTAGTGGCTTATGTGGATGAAGCCGAATTACTCATGGAGGCTTTAAAAAATAGCGGGCATAAAATTTTAGTCTTTTTATATACCGTTTTATCGTTAGCCACGTTATTGGGCTCTTTGTTATATGTTGTCGAAGGCAGTGCTTCTGGCTTTACCAGCATTCCTAAATCCATTTATTGGGCGATTGTGACACTGACCACGGTCGGTTATGGAGATATTGCCCCTCAATCGCCTTTAGGACAAATCATTGCTTCCAGCATTATGATACTTGGGTACGGAATTATTGCCGTACCCACAGGCATTTACAGTGCAGAACTGATTAATAATCACCAATCCAATCAAGTTCAATCAATAAATAATGAAGCCTGCCCGCATTGTGGAACACTAGGCCATGATACCGATGCTAATTTTTGTAAATATTGCGGTGGCGCACTGGAAACAACTTAATGCCATCCACCGTATTGCTTGGTTGGATCACCGCGAAAACCAGTCGAGGTTTTATTAGCATCCGGCACCCCCACAGTACTATCCGCAGCTAACACCATATTAGAATAAGTATAACCGCCTAATGCTTTAGCTCGTTGGGCAATTTTTGTGGTTAAAGTACTAATATCGTACTGAGACACTACAGGTGAAATAATCACTGCCGTTAAAGGTTCGGCTAAAGAATCACTGTTCACGGTTAGCACTAAAGGTAAAAAAGTGCCTGCTGGAATATCAATAGAGTATTGTTTCTTGCCATTCAGTTGAGCCACGGCAACCAAATTTCCTTGACTGTCTTTAACTTGTAATTGACCTTCAACAACAGCCCCTTTTTCATTACTGATACGCCCCGTTAAGGTTTTTAGGGTTTTATATTGTTTTACTTTGGTTGGAATAGCGGTCTTACTGGCTTGTTCATTGCTACATCCTGCTATACTTAATGTTAAAAGAGTAAAGCAAACGCTGTGTATTAAATACCGTAATTTCATTTGATATTCTCCAAGCTAAAAATAAAATCATATCACAAGCATTCATTAATATACTTATAATCCATATTTACTTTTGATCCAAAAGCCATATACCCTCATGACTTAATAATCCTCGTTTTACCCAAGCCAAAATACTCTTTTTATCTTGCTGGAATATCTCAGGACACGAGCCGATATTCGGTTCATTAAGGCCTTGCTCAACCATTGCCAGCCATTGCTCCCACTGCTGAATATGAGTATCCGAAAACCGAGCATCCTTTGCATAACCTAAAGCAAAAATAACCGCAGGGGTCACACGGCCTTTGACGCTCATACTGCCTAAACGCCGTACTTTAAAGCCTGATAAATGCGCAGGTTCCACTAATTCTTCTGTAATAATCACTTCGGTATTAAAAAAACGCGTTAAACCTTCAATGCGGGATGCCAAATTTAAAGGGTCGCCTAAAATACCCAATTTTAATAAACCTTTGCCTTTATTTTGCGGGCCTAAATTACCCATTACCACCATACCGCTGGTAATGCCCACCCCTGCATTAATAATTTCACTAATCTTTGCTAAGGATTCATCTTCTATTTTTCCTTTATACCGTTCTAATAAAGTAGAAAAAAAATGATGCTGCAATTGCGTTAACTCTAAAGCACCCGATAAAATATTATGGAATGCATCCATTTTCGTTAATAACACTTTATCTAAGGCACTGCCTAGATAATTGCTCTGCTCTGATTTTTCTTCCGTGTCGCTGTATGGCCAATAATAACAAATTAAATCACCGACATAGGCCTCTAACCAACCTGCATATTTATCTTGTAGAACAATTGAAGTTTCACTCAAGTAATCATTCATCAAATTCATTACATCACTGGGTTCTTTTAATAATCCTGTAACCGTTGTATAGCCTGCTAAATCGCTCATTAACACCACCGCTTTACAACGATGATTATTAAAAGAAACTCCAGCAGGGAGTGACATTAATAAATCATGAATTTGGTAGGGCATATAACGACTAATCAGCCTGCCTTGACGAAAACCGATAATTAAATGCGCGCCTGTGGTTAAGCTCGCACCTGTTAAAAACACAATCATACCCGCCGTCACTGGCCATAATTGTACTAAAGGATTTATAAAACATAAGGCGACTAAAATGCCCAAAATAATGACACCCCCCAGCCATAAATATACTTGCTTTAAATACGAGGCCGTTAAAACAGTTAATAAAGCAATAAAAATAAAGAGACCGTATTTTAGCCATACGTCAGGAGTACGTGGATGATCTTGTTGTAATAAGGTTTCCACTTCATCCGCAATGTATTGTGGCCCTGGTGTCATTAATCTTGGTCCAAAAATGGCAGTGGTCATTGGACTGACTAAAATATCCGTACTTTCTCGTGGCGAAGTGACTTGAAAAATAACCGCTTTATTCACTAATTTTTGTGCCATTTCCATCGCCATCGCTTCATCACATGAAGCTAACACACTTAATGGCAAGATAAGCCGTTCTGCTTGTGCATTTAAACGAAATAAGGGCTCACTTAAACGAATTCTTCGACAAGCTTGTCCTGTATCACAACGCTTATCATGTTGTGTATTCGCTAAAGAAGCTGCGGTTTTTTCTGAACTAATAGAGTTTGCTAAGCGAAACACCGCATGATCTAAACTTAAATCCAACCAGCGGGCTATCGGTGAATTTCGTGTGACTAAACGGTCACTCGCATTAATACCTTGTTCTGGCATCATCATTACCGCATCCCAATCGTATAATAAAAAATCCTGTGCTTCAGGATTTAAATACGGGGCAATACTAAATTGGCTGATTGCCTGCTCATTCATACGCAAAGGGGCATTCCCCGCGTCACTGGGTAAAACAGCACACTGTCCCGATGAAGTAACCGTACACTGCGGATCGGACCATTGTACGCGCCCTTTTTTAGCAATACAGACCGCATAAGGCATTCGACCTTCCATACCTTTAAAAACACGAGCATCTAAAAAGAGTGTCTTGGCTCCCGCAGCGGCCAAGCGTTCTGCGGCTTTTGCATACAAAGGCAAGGCTTGTTTTCGACCCACATTCATTGGCACACCTTGATCTAGAGCGACAATACCAATATGAGGCCATGTAGTGCGCGCCTGATACACAACCGCCGAATCGTGCAACCAATCATCCGCTTGAGTGGCTAAATAATAATCGGATAACACGCCACTCAAACACGCTAAAATGAAAAAAACAGTTTTATAGCGTTTAAGCGGGCTGTCATGCTTTATCATTTAATCCCTTAAAATTGGTAAATAAAAGAGCTATTAGCCAAACTTTTCGAATAAACATGAGTGGATATAATAGTGTTTAAACACGACCCAAAATTATCCGCTTCTGAATTCAGTACAGACGATTCTGAAACTTCTCCTAAAGTATTTATATTCCAGAGTAATTTGATATTTTTTTCTGTTTGAAACAACTGACGGCATAAATCAATTTCGGGTTGCAACATTGCAATCTCAATATTTAAAGTATTTCTCAAGGTTCGTATATCGGCAACTAATCCACCTGAGAGTGCCTGTAACCCTGAAGATATTTTTTTATTTTGAGTTATACTGCGCATGGCCACAGAGGTAGTTCTTTCTTGCGCCTGCCGTCTTGATATAGGCTGTTTCAATTCTGCACGAATACAAAATAATTTCTGCCCTTGTGCAATATCACAAGACAAACGATTTTTACTCCATGTATTACAATTTTCTATATTGGTCACACTAATCCACGGCGCCTGAAGCTGGGTAATTTTTAAATCAATAGTGGCTAAACTTTTATTTTGGCAAATCACTTGTTGATGGGCTGAAGCTTCTTTATGCCCTGAACGTATCCAAGCTCTCCCTCCAGCCGCTAAGGATAATTGTCCAGCAATCGTCAGTCCATTTTCATTGGAACAACGGCTTTTAACAATCTCCGTGCCAGAGCTTTTACTCTTTACTAATTCAATGAATTTACACTCTCCAGCAGTGACTAAACTGCTGTGCAAACTCAACCCTATAATACAAATACCTGACAGTTTCATTAAAGAAGTCATCATTATTCCTCTTAATAATTTATTGATACATAGTATGTATCGCTTTTTTTACCAATGAAACACTAAGGGTTTCACCCACCTGTAACCGATTTCTTTCTACCACATGTTGCGACAAATCTATTTGTAATAAAATATTTTGCGCATTGATTAATTCTAATACAATCGTGACCAAGCCACCAATAGAAAATAAGGCTTGGATACGTACAGAAACTGCATTTTCACGTTCGCCTTTAGAAGGCCGTAAGCGACTATGTAATAAAATATCCATGGGGCGAATACACCAGTGAATTACATCCCCCTGATTCATGCGCTTTGTTTTCACTAATTCCAACAAATTGCCTTGCCAATTCACAATAACATGCTTTTTTTCTACTTGAAGCACCTCTGCGGTCATTAAATTACGCACATCCACTAAACGCGCCACCATTGAATTTTTTGGGTGTCTGAGTACCTGTTCTGGAATACCTTGTTGCAGCGTTTCGCCTTTATGTAACACCACCATACTATCTGCAAGAAAACTTGCCTCATTCAAATCATGAGTCACCAAAATAATAGGGATATTGAGTTGCTTTACTAATGACAGCATTTCTAAACGTAATTTACGCCGAGTCACAGCATCCACCGATGAAAAAGGTTCATCTAATAATAAAATACTAGGATTACCCGCCAAAGCACGGGCAATAGCCACCCGCTGTTTTTGTCCACCGGATAATTGAGAGGGATAACGCGCCTCTAACCCTTCTAAATTGACTTGTTGTAATAATGATTTAACGCATTGTTTTTTATCTGTCCCTTTAGTGGCTAACTGAATATTTTCCAGAACCGTCTTATGCTCGAATAAAGCATAATCTTGAAACACAAAACCAATATTTCGCTGCTGTACCCGCCGATTTATTTTATTTTCTGTCTCTAACCATGGCTGATTATTAAAATAAATACTGCCTTTTTCAGGGGTGTATAAACCAGCAATACAACGCAATAAAGTGGATTTTCCACTTCCAGAAGGTCCTACAATAGCCAGTAATTCCCCTACATTACAGATAAATTCTGCCTTTAGAGGAATCGGTGTGGTTTGTCGCACCAAAACAGATAAGCCCTTCATTGTGGTCGTTTCTGAACGAGGAAATTAACCAAGCCCATTAAACATAAAGCAAACATTAACATAAACAAAGACATGGTTTCCGCCGCCGATTCATCAAAAGATTGCACTTTATCAAAAATAGCAATCGCCATTGTTTGAGTTTCATCAGGAATATTACCACCGACCATTAAAACCACCCCAAATTCGCCCATAGTATGCGCAAAACTTAAAACAAGCCCTGACAAAATACCCCGTTTTGCTAAAGGCAATTCGATTTTCCAAAAAGTCTGCCAAGGCGTTAAGCCACAACACCAAGCCGCTTCACGCACGGAAACTGGAATCGCCTCAAAAGCACGTAACATAGGTTGCGTGGCAAAAGGCAAACTGTAAATCACTGAAACTAAAACCAATCCAGAAAAAGAAAAAACCAAGGGCTGCGAAAAAATTTGTTCGTATAATTTTCCAAGTTCCGATTGACGACCTAAAAATCGTAAAAAGAAATACCCCAAAACAGTCGGTGGCAAAACCAAAGGTAAAGCCACCATTGCTTCAACCACGCTTTTACCCCAAAAATGGCGCCACGCTAAGAAACGCGCAATCATTAAGGCCAGTACCGCCAATAGAGCGACCGTGCAACTGGATAAAAGAATGGATATCTTAAAAGCCCCCCAATCCATTAAAGTACGCTATAGCCTTGCTTTACTAAAATAACCTGTGCCTCTGGTGAAAGTAAAAATTGACCAAACGCCTGAGCGGCAAGTGATGCGCTTTTTAAAACAGCTAAACTCTGCTCTAACGGATGATAACTTTCTACAGGTACCTGAAAATTAGCCCCTAATGTTTGAAATTGCGGCCGATACGCAAAATGGCAAGCAATTAAAGCACCATCCACATTCCCTGATAACGCATAACTGGCGGCTTGTGCAACATTCTCAGCTTGAATAATATGCTGTTTCGCTTTATCCCATATTTCTGCAAACACTAAACTTTGTTTTGCAGCTCGACCAAAAGGAGCTACTTCAGGATTTGCTAAGGCAATACGCACAGAGTCTGATAAAAATAAATCTGATAATTGTTTTTCTGAGTGTAAAACGGAATCTTTGCGACTGTAAAAACATAATTTAGAATGGGTAAACACGCTTGCAGGCTTTATTAGAAAACTTTGGCTCTCTAATAAAGCCGTACTGAGCTTATCCGCGCTTAAAAATAATTCAAAAGGCGCACCCCGAATCACCTGTTGATACAGATTTCTGGTAGAAGAAAAACTTAATTTAAACTGTGTTTCAGGGTGAACTTGTTGGTATGTTTTCACCAACTCAGGTAAAACAAAGGTTAAATTAGACGCGGCCGCTACGTACACTGTTTTTGCGCTAATAGATACGGATAAACTGATGCTAATAAAGACCAGAAAAACACGTATGATATTACCCATTATCAAGTGTTTGCATGCTTTTCAACTGCTTAATTAAGTCTTTAATGGAAACATGGATTTTTTGACGCACTAAAAAATCCTGCTTCTTTTGGTAATCAGAAAAATATAAATCAACGCCACAGACTTTTGGAATCACTGAACAACGTCCTGTAAATTGCAATTGCTTGCCTTTAATACAATAGGTTAAAGGAATAGCTTCCTGTAACACTTTGCCAGAAAAGTGCCATGATAGCGATTGAGAAAACGCATCATAGCTACTTTCTTGAATCGTTAAATCGGCTAATACATTTTCTTGGCTCTCATCTAAAGCATCGGCATAAACCCTTAAATGACTCTCTATAAACTGTTTCTGCATAAAATCAGCCACCGCCTCTGCTTTAATCATGCCTTTATAATCTTCTAAAAATATTTCCAAACCCTTTAATTCACGCATATATCACAATATTACCAATTATTAAAATACAAGTTACCTATAGCTTTACGCTAATAATCCTCTTAAAATACCATAAATTCCTTACTCTGTAAGATAACTCTTATTTTAAATTTTATTTCCTCAATGACTGATTATAATTTAACGCATTTAAAAGAACTGGAAGCAGAAAGTATTCATATTATCCGTGAAGTCGCGGCAGAATTTGAACGCCCTGTCATGCTGTATTCTGTGGGAAAAGATTCCGCCGTGATGCTGCATTTAACACGTAAAGCTTTTTTCCCTGGAAAACCGCCTTTTCCTTTAATGCACGTTGATACCACATGGAAATTTAAAGAAATGATTAAATTCCGTGATGAGCAGGTTGAAAAATTAGGCTGGGATTTAATTGTACACTCTAACCAAGAGGGCATAGACCAAGGCATTGGCCCTTTTACGCATGGTAGTAAAAAACATACCGATGTCATGAAAACCCAAGGCTTAAAACAGGCGCTTAATAAATATAAATTTGATGCCGCCTTTGGTGGCGCACGTCGTGACGAAGAGAAATCACGCGCCAAAGAACGGGTTTATTCTTTTCGTGATAAAAATCACGGCTGGGATCCTAAAAATCAACGTCCTGAATTATGGAACACCTACAATGGAAAAATAGACCAAGGTGAAAGCATTCGTGTCTTTCCTATTTCCAACTGGACTGAACTGGACATTTGGCAATACATTCATTTAGAAAATATTCCGATTGTGCCTTTATATCTTGCTAAAGAACGCCCTGTGGTTAATCGTGATGGTATGTTAATTATGGTCGATGATGACCGTATGCCTATTGGCGAAGATGAAACCGTTGAAATGAAAATGGTGCGTTTTCGCACCCTTGGCTGTTACCCTCTTACAGGCGCAGTAGAATCTACTGCAACGACCTTACCTGAAATTATCCAAGAAATGTTATTAACCACCACTTCAGAACGACAAGGTCGATTAATTGACCATGACCAATCAGGGTCTATGGAGCAGAAAAAACGTGAAGGATATTTCTAACATCCCACTCCGCTCTTTTCAGTTAATACTATTTCAGGAATAAAAAGACTATGTCACACCAATCAGATTTAATTAAAACCGATATTGATGCTTATTTAAAGCAACATGAACAAAAAGAATTGTTACGTTTTTTAACGTGTGGAAATGTTGATGATGGTAAAAGTACCCTAATCGGTCGTTTACTTTACGACAGTAAAATGATTTATGAAGATCAACTCGCCGCCGTACAAGCCGATAGCGTTAAATCAGGCACAACGGGCACAGGAAAAATTGATTTAGCCTTACTGGTCGATGGATTACAAGCGGAACGTGAACAAGGTATCACCATTGATGTTGCCTATCGTTATTTTTCGACTAAAAATCGTAAATTCATTATTGCCGATACCCCAGGACATGAACAATATACCCGTAATATGGCAACAGGGGCTTCAACCTGTGATTTAGCCGTTATTTTAATTGATGCGCGTTACGGTGTACAAACACAGACCAAACGCCATAGCTTTATTGCCTCATTATTGGGTATTAAGCACATCATTATTGCTATTAATAAAATGGATTTAATGGATTATAGCGAAACCACCTACAAACAAATCGAAGCCGATTACCGTGCATTTATTCAAGATCTTGATGGACTGAATGATATTCATGCCATTCCTATGTCTGCACTCGATGGCGATAATGTAGTCAATAAAAGCACCAATATGCCTTGGTACACGGGTAAAACCATGATGGAGGCTTTGGAAACTGTTGAAATTTCGGGCGATAATAATTTTGACGATGCGCGTTTTCCTGTTCAATATGTCAATCGTCCTAATTTAGATTTCCGTGGATTCTGCGGTACTGTCGCTTCAGGGGTTTTTAAAAAAGGCGATGCTATTACCGCCCTGCCTTCAGGAAAATCCAGCACCATTGAATCCATTGTTACTTTTGATGGACTGCTAGAAGAAGCCTTTCCTCCTATGGCTGTTACCTTAACCACTGCTGATGAAATTGATATCAGTCGGGGTGATATGATTGTTAAAAGTGACAATCTCCCTTTGGTGGCAGATAAATTTGATGCCCACGTTGTTTGGATGACCGAAAGCGGTCTGATTGCAGGAAAACAATATATTTTGAAACTGGCCACACGCAGCGTTTCGGGTTCTTTAGTCAATATTCAACACCGTATTGATGTCAATACCCTAGAGCATCATGATGCGACTTGTTTAGAATTAAATGAAATTGGTTTATGTTCTTTCTCTGTTAATGCACCCGTGGTTTTTGATGCCTATGCACGCAGTAAAGGCACAGGCTCGTTTATCATTATTGACCGCTTAACCAACGTCACTGTTGGAGCGGGAATGATTACCGGTGCAAGCTCAGATTCTGATTTAACTCCTGTCAGTCCTGAAGAACGCAGTGCACGTTTTAATCAAAAAGCCGTTGCAATTTATCTTTCTGGCGATAACAACGAAACTATTGCCTATCAATTAGAACGTAAACTTTTTGATAATGGCCACGCCGCCACAGTCTTAAATAACAGTGCCGATTTAGACGCGTCCATTGTCGCTATTAAAAAAGCAGGACTGATTAGTCTTTGTACCAGTAAAGGCTCTTATGACCTGCAATTTGATACCCATACGCTTTCTTTAGATGCTATTCACTTAGCACTGAAAGAGCAAAATATCATACACTAGCGGCTTTCTTTATTTGGGTTTCTATATAATAGAAACCCAAGTACGCATACTTCCTTTCCTACTCTAATTAAAGAAATCATGACTCCAAAAATCACAAAAGCTGTTTTTCCTGTTGCAGGTATGGGAACGCGTTTCTTACCTGCCACCAAAGCAAGTCCAAAAGAAATGCTGCCTGTCGTTGATAAGCCACTGATTCAATATGCCGTAGAAGAAGCAGTAGCGGCAGGCATTGATACCATGATTTTTGTAACAGGACGTAATAAACGAGCGATTCCCGATCATTTTGATAAATCCTATGAACTTGAAAAAGAATTAGAAGCCAAAGGCAAGCACGATATCTTGGAAATGGTACAAAATATATTACCTAGCCATGTATCTTGTGTTTTTATTCGTCAATCAGAAGCTCTCGGTTTAGGGCATGCCGTATTATGTGCTCAACCCATTGTTGGCAATGAACCTTTTGCGGTTATTTTAGCCGATGATCTGATTGAAGATGGCACTCGTGGCTGTATGGCACAAATGACACAATTATTTGCACAAAAAAAACACTCTATACTGGGTGTTGAACGGGTTAATCCAAATGATACCGATAAATACGGCATTGTTAAAACCAAAGAGATTGCCCCTGCTTTAAGCCAAATCGAATCCATTGTAGAAAAACCAAAACCTGATGAAGCCCCTAGTAATTTAGGCGTGGTTGGACGTTATATATTAACCCCTGCTATTTTTGATAAACTGAAAAACACAGGTAAAGGCGCTGGTGGAGAAATTCAGTTAACCGATGCCATTGCCAGCTTACTAGAAGATGAAAAAGTATTAGCCTATGAATTTGAGGGAAAACGCTATGATTGCGGTGATAAATTAGGCTTTTTAATTGCTACTGTAGAAATAGCCCTACTTCATAACGAGTTAAAAGAAGATTTCTTAAAATATTTACAAACCTTACAAAAAATCGACCCAACCTAAAGACAAGCATTCTATGGAACCCATACGCATACGCGGAGCACGGACACATAATTTAAAAAATATCGACCTTGATTTACCTCGTAATTCATTAATTGTTATTACCGGATTATCAGGTTCAGGAAAATCCTCTTTAGCCTTTGATACCCTTTATGCTGAAGGACAGAGACGTTATGTTGAATCGCTGTCTACCTATGCGCGCCAATTTTTATCCATTATGGAAAAGCCCGATGTAGATCATATCGAAGGCTTATCCCCTGCTATTTCAATCGAACAAAAATCCACCTCTCATAACCCACGCTCTACCGTTGGCACGATTACCGAAATTTACGATTACCTGCGTTTACTGTACGCCCGCGTAGGAATACCTTGTTGCCCTGAACATCAAGATTCCTTAGAGGCGCAAACCATTAGTCAAATGGTCGATCATCTGGCTGAGCAAACAGAGGGCGAACGCTGGATGTTATTAGCTCCCGTCATTAACGAACGCAAAGGAGAACATGCTCAACTATTAAGTGATTTACAAGCGCAAGGCTTTATTCGTGTCTGCATCGATAAAATAGTCTATGAACTGGATGCCCTCCCTGAAATAGATGGCAAAAAGAAACACACCATTGAAGTGATTGTTGACCGCTTTAAAATTCGGGATGATATTAAATTACGCTTATCTGAGTCCTTCGAAACGGCCTTAAAACTAACAGACGGTGTTGCCAGTGCCATTTGCTTAGATGATGAAAATAAACACTTAGTTTTTTCTGAAAAATACGCCTGCTCACAGTGCGGTTACAGCATCACTGAATTAGAACCGCGTATTTTCTCTTTTAATAATCCCAAAGGGGCTTGCGAGTCTTGTGATGGTCTAGGGCGCAAACAGCAGTTTGATCCAGCACTGGTGGTACATAATGCTACACTGAGTTTGGCCGCAGGCGCAGTACGTGGATGGGATAGACGTAATGCCTATTATTATCAACTTATTTGTTCTTTAGCAGAGCATTATGATTTTGACCCAGAAACCCCATTTAATGAACTCAGCGATACCCTTCAGCATATTATTCTTTATGGCAGCGGACATAAAGCCATTGATTTCCACTTTATATCCGCTCATGGAAAAAAGAGAAAAAAACGACATAGTTTTGAAGGCATTATTGCCAATATGCAGCGTCGTTACCTAGAAACAGACTCTCAAGTCATCCGTGATGAACTGGCTAAATATCAAATAGATAAACCTTGTGAATGTTGTTCTGGTGCGCGTATTAATCTTGCCGCGCGTCATGTCTTTATTACCGAAAAACCTTTACACGAATTAACCGCCTTGCCCATTCATCTTGCTTTAGAGTTCTTTAAAAATCTAAAGCTCACAGGGCAACGCGGAAAAATTGCAGAAAAAATTAATACAGAGATTCAACAACGCCTTGAGTTCTTAGTGAATGTCGGGCTAGATTACCTAAGCCTTGATCGCAGCTCAACCACCCTCTCAGGAGGAGAATCTCAACGTATCCGCCTTGCCAGCCAAATTGGAGCAGGTTTAGTAGGCGTTATGTACGTTTTAGATGAGCCTTCTATTGGCTTACATCAACGCGATAACGACCGCCTACTTGGCACACTATTCCGCCTGCGAGATTTAGGTAATACCGTGATTGTGGTTGAGCATGATGAAGAAGCCATTCGGGCAGCACAATACGTGGTTGATATTGGACCTAAAGCAGGATTGCATGGAGGCGAAATTATCGCTCAAGGCACGCCTGAGGATATTATTAATACTCCCGAATCCATCACTGGACAATATTTATCTGGAAAACGTGAAATTTGCATTCCGACACACATCACGCCCTACAACCCAAAACATCTACTCAATATAAAGAATGCATCAGGCAATAATTTAAAAAATATTAACGTCTCTCTTCCTATCGGTTTATTAACCTGCGTCACAGGCGTTTCGGGTTCTGGAAAATCCACCCTAATTAACGATACATTATATCGCTTTGCCGCCCGCGAAATTAATCGAGCCACGACTTTACCCGCTCCTTGTGACGCGGTTGAAGGACTCAGTCAATTTGATAAAATAGTCGATATTAATCAATCTCCTATTGGACGCACTCCACGTTCTAATCCTGCTACATATACAGGGTTATTCACCCCTATTCGCGAACTTTTTGCTGCAACTCCTGAATCTCGCTCTCGTGGTTACACACCTGGACGATTTAGTTTTAATGTCAAAGGCGGGCGCTGTGAATCTTGCAAAGGCGATGGCGTTGTTAAAGTAGAAATGCACTTCTTACCTGATGTGTTTGTGCCTTGTGATAATTGCTCAGGAAAACGCTATAACCGTGAAACTTTAGATATTCGTTATAAAGGAAAAACCATTAATGAAGTCTTAAATATGACGGTGGAAGAAGCTTATATTTTCTTTAAACCCGTCCCGACTTTAGCGCGTAAATTACAAACTTTACTGGATGTGGGCTTGAGCTATATTACCGTTGGACAAAATGCCACTACTTTATCGGGCGGCGAAGCCCAACGCATCAAACTGGCGAAAGAACTCTCAAAACGTGATACAGGAAAAACGCTGTATATTTTGGATGAGCCAACCACAGGGCTACATTTTCATGATATTCAACAATTACTCACTGTTTTGCACACTTTACGCGATCACGGCAATACCATTATTGTGATTGAACATAACCTCGATGTGATTAAAACCGCTGACTGGGTTATTGATATTGGCCCTGAAGGAGGTCAAGGCGGAGGTACTGTCGTTGCAGAAGGCTCGCCTGAAGCCATTACTAAAATAGCCGCTTCTTATACCGGTCATTACTTAAAACGTTTTTTTTCTTAATCCCACTCCCCAATTCAATATGGCAAAATTAAATTTTTTACTGCACCATACCAGCTTAATGATTTCAGACTTAGAGGCTTCCATTAAGTTTTATACTGAAATACTGGGTCTTACTCAAATGGAGCGTCCTGATTTGGGTTTTCCTGGCGCATGGTTTCAATTAGGTGAAAATCAACAACTGCATATTATTTTATTACCCAATATGGACCCCACTTCAGGTCGCCCTGAACATGGCGGAAGAGATCGCCACGTCGCTTTAACTGTGGATGATTTTGCAACAGTTCGCCAATCGCTTGATGATAATAAAATCTTTTATTCTATGAGTAAATCGGGCCGAAAAGCCTTATTTGTACGAGATTTAGATGCCAATGCAGTTGAAATTATTGGACTATAAAACCCATGAATTTCACATTACCGAGCATTCCTTTAGAGTATTTAACCCCTATAAGCACCAGTTATGCTCTAATTATTGCGGCGGAAATTGGTGATAAAAGTCAGTTAGTCTGTATGTCTTTAGCAGCAAGACATCGAGCGATGCCTGTACTATTAGGAGCAATAAGTGCCTTTGTATTACTGAATACACTTGCTGTTGTCTTTGGAGTGGCCATTACTAATTGGTTACCCGATTATCTTATTGCTGGACTGGTTAGTGTATTATTTGCAGTTTTTGGCTTACAAGCTCTAAGACACCAAGAAGAAGATGAGCATGAAACGATACAAGAAAAAAGCAGTCATAGCTTATTTATAACGACTTTTTTACTCATTACTCTTGCTGAATTCGGTGATAAAACCCAATTAGCCGTGGTTGCTCTAAGCAGTACCGCTCTACCTGTTGCTATTTGGATAGGCTCAACGCTTGCCCTCATATCCACCACTCTTTTAGGTGTATTAGCAGGAAAAACTCTTTTACAAAAAATATCTTTGACGCTGCTGCATAAAATAAGTGGTATTTTCTTTATCATCCTAGCCGTTATTTCCAGCTATCAAACACTTTTGTTACTGGGCTATCTCGCCTAAAACAATCATCGTTCCAGATTACAAAAATCTGGAACGATGTAAAAATATCTAATCACTTTCTACTACTTCAAAATCATGGGTAATTGTTACCGCTTTTTCCAACATAATAGAAGCAGAACAATACTTTTCTGCGGATAACTTAACCGCTCGCTCAACTGCTGAAGTTTTTAAATCTTTTCCCGTCACAACAAAATGTACATGAATACTACTAAATACTTTAGGGACTGTATCAACGCGCTCTGCTGTAATTTCAGCCATACAATCCGTCACTTGTTGGCGCCCTTTCTGTAACATTTGCATCACATCAAATGACGTACAGCCTCCCATACCCAATAATAACAATTCCATAGGACGTACTCCCATATTACGCCCCCCTAAATTAGGCGGTCCATCCATTGTTACTGTATGCCCACTCTCAGATTCTCCAAGAAACATCATACCGTCAACCCATTTAACTTTTACTTCCATTGTGTACCCCGCCTTATATTCAATTTAAAATATTGTTTACGCATAAAGACTCAATAAGCCCTTACTTGCCATTGTACGCCCTAAATTCATTTGCTCGACCAAAGGGTTACTGCTTTCTTCAAGCTCGTCAACTTCTTTATTATTTGCATTCATTCGATTCAAATTTTCTTGAACTTCTTCCATGGCTTGTCGCGCACTGCCTTGACCTTGTTGCTGCTGTTGCGACACATTCACATCAGCCAAGCCTATTTGCTGTGCATTTAACATTTCACGTAAGCGCGGTAAGGTGGATTCAACAACTTCACGAACCGCTGAATTTTGTACATTAATCGAAATATTCGCTTGCTGATCTTGATCCATATTAATACGAATTGAAATAGGCCCTAAATTTGCAGGATTCAATCTTAATTCAGCACTTGGCATGGCTTTATTTTGCATCCAAAGAATACGCTCACTAAATTCTTGTTTCCACTCTGGATGATTTAAGGGTTTTGTCATTGCAGTTAATGTAGGCTCTGCTTTAGTACTTGGAATCAGCGTATCTAATTGTCGTGTCAATGCACTTAAATCACTGGCAGTATTCTTTGCAGTGATCGGTGATTCTTTAGTTGATGAACTGGGCGCTAAATCCAAGCCAAATAATTCATCTTTTTTAGAACTTACCTCACCTGCTTTTAGAGCGGTATTAAATTGTGCTTTATCCTTTAATAGAGCGTCTAAATTAAAATCATTCTCTAGTTCAGATGCATTGTTCGCTTGTAAGCTTGCAACATTCTCAGTATATCCCTTATTTTCCGATACCACTTGCCCCTGTTTCAATACCATAGAAGCTGCAGGGAGTGTAATTTCTGACTGCTTAGTCAAATTTTGAATTTGCTCAACAAGAGTTGGTATTTCAGATTTTATTTGAGGCTGTGTATTTAGAGTATTTAATAACGCCACATCGTCTTTTACCTCTCCTCTTGTAGCTACCTCTGGAATTTCTTTATGTTCAGGTCTTGAAAATACATTTTGATTATTGACTGCTTCCGAAACATCCCTGTTAAATAAGGGTAATTCATTTTCTAATGGTAAATCTAAGCTATCTAAGTTATTAGAACCTACTAATAACTCTTGTATTATATTCTCATTATCAATAGAGACTGGTTCTAGTCGTGTAGAAGTAAATTCTTCCTTAACTAAAGGCTCAGATGCCATTTGAGCATCAGACGCTTCAATCAACGGACGAGCCACCAAAGAAGACGCGGAGGCCACCGGCGGTTCAGGCGTGTCAACCAACGGGCGAGCCACGAAAGCAGGTACAGAGGCCACCGGAGGTTCAGGCGTGTCATCCAACGGACGATCTACGAAAGCAGACGCCGAGGCCACCGACGGTTCAGGCGTGTCAACCAACGGGCGAGCCACGAAAGCAGGTACAGAGGCCACCGGAGGTTCAGGCGTGTCATCCAACGGACGAGCCATCAAAGAAGACGCGGAGGCCACCGGCGGTTCAGGCGTGTCATCCAACGGACGAGCCACCAAAGCAGCTGCAGAGGCCACCGGAGGTTCAGGCGTGTCATCCAACGGACGAGCCACCAAAGCAGGCGCTGAGCCAACCGGAGGTTCAGGCGTGTCATCCAACGGACGCGCCACGAAAGAAGACGATGAGGCCACCGGCGGTTTAGGCGTGTCATCCAACGGACGCCCCACAAAAGCAGGTGCCACCGGCGGTTCAGGCGTGTCAACCAACGGACGCGCCACGAAAGAAGACGCTGAGGCCACCGGCGGTTCAGGCGTGTCAACCAACGGACGAGCCACGAAAGCAGACGCGGAGGCCACCGGCGGTTCAGGCGTGTCAACCAACGGACGAGCCACGAAAGCAGACGCTGAGACCACCGGCGGTTCAGGTGTGTCAACCAACGGACGAGCCACGAAAGAAGACGCGGAGGCAACCGGAGGTTCAGGCGTGTCAACCAACGGACGAGCCACGAAAGAAGACGCGGAGGCCACCGGAGGTTCAGGCGTGTCAACCAACGGACGAGCCACGAAAGAAGACGCGGAGGCAACCGGAGGTTCAGGCGTGTCAACCAACGGACGAGCCACGAAAGCAGACACGGAGGCCACCGGAGGTTCAGGCGTGTCAACCAACGGACGAGCCACGAAAGAAGACGCGGAGGCAACCGGAGGTTCAGGCGTGTCAACCAACGGGCGACCCACTAAAGAAGACGCGGAGGCAACCGGAGGTTCAGGCGTATCATCCAACGGGCGACCCACTAAAGAAGACGCTGAGGCAACCGGAGGTTCAGGCGTGTCATCCAACGGGCGACCCACTAAAGAAGACGCTGAGGCAGACGTAGTAATATCAGACTTTAACGGCAATAAATCACCTTGTAAAACGGAAGAAGTATGCCTAATATAAGGTAATTGAATCCGACCTCGTGCGTGAGAATTTAGGGGGTATTCCTTTCTACTCGATTTCAATGCTTCAATTTCTTTATCCAAAGACTCAGAAAATGGAATTTTCTTGAAACCCTGTACAGCATCCTTAACTAAAGCGGTTTGCTCTTCTAAATTGAGTGGTAGGGTTACTGGTGCAGGTAAAGCAGTAATCGTCATATCCTCTTACCTTGGGTCTTATGCTAATATCTAATTAGCATAAATTAAGCATTATTTATGCCATTCCCTCTTTTACGGCTAGCGTGCTCATCCATTTCCAACTGTTCTTGTTTATCCACTTCTTTCTGTTCAGATAACTTTGCCTGAGTTTGTATTTTTTGCATATTTTTTGTATGTAAATGCGCCTTTTTCCATAAATCTTGTAACTGAATAATCCTATCCTGCAAAGCTATCAAAGATTGATCTTCACTTTTAATAACCTCATCTATTTTCATAATAAAGGCTTGATATTCCTTTAATACCGAAATAGAAACACTTTTCTTTAACAGCTCACTGTTTTTAGTTACCCACTCTTGACGGTAATTTTTAAAATCATTTATTTGCGCTTCTTTTTTTTGTTTATTCATTTGCTCAAAGGCTAAATTCTCTAAACATTTTTTTTCACCGTTCGCTTTCAAATCCACAACAACTTGTAATCTTTGCGACCGTTTCATATATCACCCTATACTTTTTATCAAGCTAATAATAAATCCAATTCACTCAAGCTACGACTCATATCCACCGGCTCTTTCATACTTTGTTGTAAAAAGTTAAGAATGGCTGCATTTTTATTAATCGCAAGATCAATTCGTGGGTCAGTACCGGCTTGATAAGCTCCCACACTAATAAGATCCCTATTTTTTTGATACAGTGAATACAACTGTCTTAATTCACGAGCTTTCTCTATATGTTGCTCATCCGCTACATCAGACATCACTCGGCTAATAGAGGCTTCAATATCAATTGCTGGAAAATGTCCCGATTCCGCCAAATTACGTGATAAAACAATATGACCATCCAGAACCCCTCGAGCAGAATCCGCCACTGGGTCATTATTATCATCGCCCTCAGTAAGTACCGTATAAAACGCTGTTATCGATCCACCTCCTTGATCACCATTACCCGCTCTTTCTACTAAGCTAGGTAATTTAGCAAAGACCGAAGGAGGATAGCCTTTTGTTGCAGGGGGCTCATCGATTGCTAAAGCAATTTCTCGGTGTGCTTGTGCAAAGCGCGTTAGCGAATCCATTAACAACAAGACATCCAAGCCCTGCTCTCTAAAATATTCTGCGATACTGGTGGCTAACATCGCACCATGTACTCGCATTAAAGGAGGGTCATCTGCAGGCGTTGCAACAACAACCGCTCGCGCCATACCTTCTTCACCAAGAATTTTTAATACGAACTCATTTACTTCTCGGCCCCGCTCTCCAATTAAGCCAACAACAACAATATCTGCACTGGTAAATTTTGTCATCATGCCTAACAAGACACTTTTCCCAACCCCTGTTCCAGCAAAAAGCCCCATACGCTGGCCTCGACCGACACTTAAAACGGAATTAATGGCTCGCACACCGACATCCAATGTATCTCTAATCGGTGTTCGTGCTAAAGGGTTAATAGGCTTACCTGTTAATGAACGACTAGCCTCTACCTTCAAAGGCCCTTTATCATCCAGTGCTTTTCCAGCGCCATCTAATACACGCCCTAATAAACCAAAACCTACTTTAACAAGACTGTTCTTTCCTAGCGGTGTAACTCTGCATCCCGGTTCTAAACCATAAACGCTTCCTGTAGGCATTAAGAAAAGCCGCTCACCAGCAAACCCAACAACCTCCGCCTCAATAGAGCGGCCTGACCCTCGTTCTATTTTACATAGAGATCCAATCGCAGCACGACATCCAATGGCCTCTAGCGTCAGTCCAACCATTCGTGATAACTGTCCCTCAACAATAATTTCATAGTCTATTTCTGCTCTTTGTATATAGGGCATTATTCGACTTAAATATTGTTTATTTCTATCTGCGCTAGGCAAATCAATACTCATTATATTTACTCAATGTCCCCTAAAACATCCCTATCAAGTACATTAGCAATCACTAAAGATAAGCGATTTTCCACCGTCATATCAATGGTAGAAACAGCTGTATTAACTCGACACCCGCCACGCGTCAAAGAAGCATCTTCTGAAATATTCCACTGAGATACTATTTTTTTATCCATATCCCCTTCATTAATTAATATAATATCATCAGGATGGAGGTTAATTGAAAGCTCTTGATTTGCAACCGGAAGAATTTTTATTGTTTTTTTTATCACCGCCAGAATAATATCTGGATCTAATTTTATTTCACACAGCACAACTTGCTTGGCAATTAAAGAACTTAATTGCACAATGGATTGCTCCACTTGCTCATCCATTTTTTCTAAAGGTGCATTAAGGGATGCTAATAACTCAACAAATTGCGCCAATTTCTCTTCAATTAAAGACTTACTTTCTTGATAACCTAGTTTACGACCTTCTTCTGCTCCTAAAAGACTACCTTCCTTGAAACCTGCCGCCTTCCCCTCCAATACCCCCGCCTCATAGCCTTCTTTTTTTCCTTTATCAGAGGCCTCCTGATAGGCTTGCTGCTGCATGACTTCAATTTCATCAACAGTCAGTACCGAAGGTTGCGTATCCTCCAATTCAATCTCTTCCGATTTTCCAACTGAAACATTAGGAATATTCCATAAACTTAACCCTTCTAATTCTTCCTCAGAAAAATCACTTATTTCTTTAAACGAGCTCATCACCACCGCCACCTAACATAATTTCTCCTGAATCAGCGAGTTTTTTGGCAACACCTAATATATCTTTTTGAGCTTGTTCTACATCACTTAATTTAGTGGGTGGTGCCGCTTCAAGATCATCTTTTAACATTTCCGAAGCACGCTTAGACATATTATTGAATATTTTCTCTTTTAATTTATCCTCAACGCCACGTAAAGCAAGTAATAATTGGTCAGTAGAGACTTCACGCAAAATAACCTGCACTCCTCTATCATCAATATTAATTAAGTCTGGGAATACAAACATTTTATCTTGAATTTTCTGGCTTAATTCCGCATCTGTATCGGTCACATCATCAAGCACGGTCTCACTTATAGAGCCCTCTAAATAGTTTAGAATACTTGCTGCCGCATCAATACCACCGATAACTGAAGCCTGAACATTATCACTTCCTGTTAACTGTTTCTCCATAATACTATCTAATTCACGTAAAGCCGCGGGTTGCACGCCATCAAGAGTCGCTATCCTCATTAATAAATCAGAATGGGTATTTGTTGGTAATAAGCTTAAAACTTCAGCGGATTGATCGGGATCTAATAAAGATAATATAATAGTAATAATTTGTGGATGCTCTAAACGAATTAAATCAGCTACTGCACGTGAATCCATCCATTTTAGCTGCTCTATCCCTTTGCTGTTTCTACCTAATAAAATACGGTCAATGACTCCACCTGCGACATCAGAACCCAATGCACTGGTCAACATTTCTCTAATATACCCATCGGAGTCAACTCCAACAGCCGTTTGTGACTTACAAACGGTGATGAACTCTTCCAGTACATCATCCATCATTTCACCGGTAATATTTTGCAAACTAGCCATGATAGAACCGACTAATTGCACCTCTTTAGGCCCTAAATGTTTCAATATCGTGGCAGCTTTTTCTTGCCCTAAAGCCAACAATAAAAGAGCAGCCTTTTCAGACTGTGAATACTCGCTACTATCTTCCATTTGGTCTAACCCATGTTTTAATTACTTGTGCGACGAGTTTTGGATTATCATCCACAAGTTTACGTACATATTCCAATCGTTTTTCATAACTTTTAGGAGACTCTAACAATAAAATATCTTGCTCTTCCTCAGGAAGGTCTTCCTCGGTATCTTTTTCACTAACTCTTTCTAAACGATTTCCCTCTTCATCATATAAAATCGGAACTAAAACACCATTTTCGTCTAATTCAAATTCTTGCTCTTTTGTTACTAAGCCTCGCATCGTTGGGCGTAATACCCCAAAAATAATAAACAATAAAACCAGTGCAGCAGCAAGCTGTTTTAATAAATCAAGAAACCACGTTTGCTCCCATAAAGGCTGCTCTGGCAACATCTCTAACGCATCAGGTAATCTAAAGGCGATATTAGCTAATGTTACCTCATCTCCTCGACGCATATCATAACCAATAGAACGCTTAACCAGTTCCGAAAATCGACTTAAATCTTCTTGTGCAAAAGGCAAATAATTAACAACACCCTCTTTTGTTAGCACTTTTTTATTATCAATAACCACTGCAATGGATAATCGTCTAATAACGCCTGAAGCTAAGCGGGTTTGCGTAATCGTTTTATCCAATTCAAAATTTCGAGTCGCTGTTTTACTCGAAGTCCCTGTTTTTTCTTTTGTTACCCCAGTAGTACCTGTTCCATTATCTGTTTCTTCAGGCGCTATACCTGCGGGAGGAGGCTGGTTAGACAATGCGCCCGGTACACCCTGTAAAGCGGATAAAGAACTTAGGTCTTCTGTCGTTTGCTCACTTCTTAAGGCAGGCAAATCAGGGTTAAACATTTCTTGCGTCTTTTCTGTGACCGTAAAGTCCACATCGACAGAGACTTGAACCCGCATACCTTCTCTACCAACAATAGGCATAAGAATATTTTCTATGCGCGTCATCAAGTGTTCTTCTAATTCATTTTTATATTCAAATTGTTTCGTTGTTAAAGAGAGCCCCGAACCTGAATCTTTTGAATTTAATAATCGGCCGGCTTGATCAACAACGGTTACTTGAGAGGCTTCCATTAACGGCACACTCGAAGAAACCAGATAGACAATGGCTTCAATCTGCCCTTTATCCAAACTACGTCCCCGATAAAGCCTCAAAATCACTGAAGCACTGGGTTTCTTTTGCTTGCGTACAAATACTGACTGCTTTGGCAATGCTAAAAGAACTCGCGCTTTTTTAACGCTTTGAATACTACTAATCGTCCGTGAAATTTCGCCTTCTAAAGCCCTCTGAAATCGTTTTAACTCTATATTTTTACTGGTTGTAAACCCCGACTCTTTATCTAATAACTCATAACCTTGACTGGTACTACGCGGCAAGCCTTGAGCCGCTAATTTGAGTTTAATATCTCTCACTGTTCCCGAAGGAACCATAATAATTCCCGACTTCTCATCCACTTTATAAGCAACATTTAATTGTGTCAAAGTGTCCAAAATTTCTGCAGCATCCTGCTCACCTAAATTAGGAAATAATAAGTCATACGAAGGTGCTTGAGACCATAAAACCACAGCAACGCCTATTGCCACACTAAAGGCAATACCTAGCATTAAGCCCACTTGCTTAACGACTGTTAACTCTGAAATACCTTGTATCGATGGATGGATTGCTCTTGCTTGCTCTGAATTATCAGTTGCACCACTCGCTTCTTGCTCACTCATTATATTTTACAGAACCTTTATAACGGCATATTCATAACTTCTTTATACGCATCAGACAATTTATTACGCACTTGTACCATTGCCTGAAAAGAAACACTCGCCTTTTGCACAGAAACCATGACTTCTGCTAAGTTGGCATCCGACTCACCTGTTTCAAACTCTTTAGTCATTTTACCTGCTGTTTTCTGTGTTTCATTAACACCATCAATCGACTGTTTCAGAAGCGCAGCAAAATCTTCCATCCCGCTGTTATTGTCAAAAGATTGCGATTTATTACTGGCTTCCACAGACATTGTTTGCATCTGTTCTAGCACTTGGTTTACATTCATATTACTCATTTTTATCTCACTTAATTATATTATTGAGAAATACTATTCATTTTTTAAGCCAAAAAACAATAGAATTAAATATTTTATCACGGAACAATTACACCACGCTCTTTCATTTTTGCAATCTTATGCCTTAAAGTGCGATCACTAATTTGTAAAGCATCTGCCGTTAGTTGACGCGCCCCATTTAATTTCTCTAAGGTATGTAAGATAATTTTATCTTCTGCGGCCAGTAAACCACTGCCTAAGCTTGCATCTTGTGCAATTATTTCAGCTTGCACAAAGGGACTTTCTAAGGAGCTTTCTAATACTACTTCTACATTATTATCCACTTCAAAAACTAAATCCTGCTCTGTAATACACTCTCCTGCTTGGTATATAAGTGCTCTTCGCATTACATTTTCTAATTCACGCACATTTCCAGGCCAGGAATAAGCCTGAAGTCGACCTTCTGCTTCCGCCGTAAACACAGGCAATTTCCGGTTATCTGGCACGTAGGCCGCTAATAGATCTTTTGCTAACGGCAAAATATCTTCCTTTCTATCCGCTAACATAGGTAAAACCAAAGGAAACACATTTAATCTATAGTATAAATCTTCACGAAACAAGCCCTCTTCAACATACGATTTTAACTTTCGATTGGTGGTTGCCAAAATTCGAACATTTAATTTAATTTTACGTTGACTGCCTAGCCGTTCGACCTCTTTTTCTTGAATAACACGTAATAATTTTGCTTGTAAATTAATATCCATTTCAGAGACTTCATCCAGCAATAAAGTCCCCCCTTGCGCTAATTCAAATTTACCTGGCATCGCCTGAGTTGCCCCTGTAAAGGCACCTTTTTCATAACCAAATAAAATAGCTTCCAACATATTTTCTGGAATAGCCGCACAATTTATCGCAACAAATTCTCCTTGTTTAAAAAGAGATTTATTATGCACAAACTGAGCTAATACTTCCTTACCTGCGCCGCTCGGCCCTTGAATTAGAACTGTGACATCGGTAACCGCCACTTTCTCTGCTAATTCATACAATTTTTTCATTATCGGTGCAACAACCACTTTCGATTCTTTTTGAGTTGCTTTGCTCTTCACTAAAAGATGTGCCACCCTTAAAGCTAATTCCCCGCCATCAAAAGGTTTCACTAAATAATCAACCGCGCCTGACTGAATAGCCTCAACGGCTTTAGGTACTGTCCCGTAGGCTGTCATTAACAGGACAGGAATCTCTCTATAGTTTTCATTAATATGACTTAATAACTGAATACCATCCATAACAGGCATTTGTACATCACTAATCACTAATTTAAAAGACGCTTTTGACAGTTTTAATAAAGCCTCTGTCCCATTAGCCGCATGAGATACCACATAGCCCTCTAATTTTAATGTTTCACATAAGGCTTCACATAAAGCAGCATCATCCTCAACAATCAAAATATCATAAGATTTCATGTTATTATTCCTCGCCTGATAAATTAGGAAAAAAATCCTGTTCTATACATTTCAATACCAAACTGAATTCCGTCCCAACGCCAATAGACGAAGTACATTCAATATAGCCTTCATGGGCTTTAACGACACTATCCACTACAGCTAATCCTAAGCCCGTGCCTGCCACTCGTGTAGTAAAAAAAGGTTCAAAAATACGTTGTAAATTCTCTTCTTCAATCCCCCTACCTGAATCCTTAATCTTAATTAAGATATTCTGCGCATCATATCGCTCCACGACCAAATCAATCCTCCCCTCCTCCTTGATTGCATCCATTGCATTGTTGATAAGATTCATAATAGCCCCTTGCAAAACATCTGCATTACCTTTCATACGATCTAAGTCACAATTATTCAAGGCATAAAACTGAACTTTTCCTTCCGAAATCACATCTAATAAGCTTACGCGCACATTATCCACTAAAGCCTGCAAAGAAAAAATTTCCATCGCAAGATGCCCCTCTTTTGCAAACACTAACATATCATTTACCTGTCTTTCTAAGTAATGTAAGCGTTCCAATATTTTTTTAGAAAAAAGCTGACGTTTATTCTCATCAATAGCGGGGTGACTTAACTGAGACGCATATAAAATAGCCGCTGATAGAGGCGTTCTGACTTGATGTGCCATGCTGGCCACCATTTCACCCATTTCAAAAAGATGCTTTTTTTGATTCAAGCTTTCTTGCAAGGCATTCATTTCACTAACATCGCTTAACACAATCACCTGCCCAGAACTCTCTGGCAAGGAGCTGCTAGTAATACTCACATAGCCCCCATTAACTAAACGACGCTCTAACGGATTATCATTTACTGCCGTTAAGCTACGACGCGCCACTTCACTCCACAATTCGCCCACTAAAGGCTCACCTAAAAACTTTTCAGCCTGTAAGTTACAGTCAATAATATTATTTTTCGCATCTAAGATAATCGTCGCAGCAGGTAAAGCCGCTAATATTTGTTCTAAGCGTGTGGCTAACATTTCTTTTTCAATGAGTGTTTCAAGTCGTTCAGAACGTGCCGCTGCTAATTCATTATGTAATTTAGCAACCTGTTCCTCTAACCCTCGATACGAGTTAGTTAAATCTTCTGATAACTGATTGAAAGTACGAAAAGCGGTTGTTAGCTCTTCTGCAGTAGGAAGCGATTCTGAAGATGTCATAGTAAAATATGATTTTATAGCCAATAGAGAATTTGACCTTTATTTTACTACATTCTTAGCGTATTTCTTGAAATTATTCTAACTTTGCAATTAAATCGACAAAAAGCTCCTAAGGCTTATGGCCTAGGAAGCTTCTAGCCTCAAAACTATTACTCTACATCACTCGCAACGGCAGACAACATAGTTTGCAATTCACCTTTATTATATAAATCCATAATAATATCGCAGCCACCCACTAATTCTTCATTAATATAAAGTTGTGGATACGTTGGCCAATTTGAATACTCTTTCAATGCCTCACGCAATTCAGAATCTTCAAAAATATTAAACGCATGATATTCCGCATTACACGCACGCATAACTTGAGCCACCTGTCCTGAGAAACCACACTGAGGAAAATCAGGTGTTCCCTTCATAAACAAAACAACTTTATTAGCACTTAACTGCTCTTTAATTCGATCAATAACATCCATACTCACACCACTCTAAAAAGTAAAAAATAAAAACCCAGTAATTTTATCAAGATTTATCCGCTAAACAAAGTTTTCCTATAAATCATTTTTTTCTTGCTCATTAAATTAGATACCTTATAATCTGGGCTTTTTTCAAAAAGACCTTAAGGGGTTCCTCCTTATTACTATGTCTAGTCATATCATGCCTACTTATGGCCGTTTACCCGTTACCTTCACCAAAGGCGAAGGTGCATGGCTATGGGATACACAAAATACTCGTTATTTAGATGCACTTTCTGGCATTGCTGTTTGTAATTTAGGACACGCACACCCAGCAATACATAAAACTATCTGCGAACAAAGCCAGCAACTACTACACACCTCCAATCTTTACCATATTGAACCACAAGAGCAGTTAGCAAGCCGCTTATGTAAGTTAAGTGGTATGGATAATGTTTTTTTTGCTAATTCTGGCGCAGAAGCCAATGAAGCCGCCATAAAAATTGCCCGCCTTTATGGTCATGAAAAAAACATCTCCAATCCATCCATTATCGTCATGAAACAAAGCTTTCATGGTCGTACAATGGGTACACTCTCGGCCACAGGAAATCCAAACATTCAACAAGGTTTTACACCTTTGTTAGAGGGATTTATTCATGTTGACTTTAATGATATAGACGCTATTAAAACAGCTTTAAAACAACATTCAAATGTTGTGGCTATTTTTCTAGAGCCGATACAAGGCGAAGGTGGCCTACGCATTCCTGACGCTAACTACCTTAATCAAATACGTGATTTATGTGACCAATTTGATTTATTGATGATGTTAGATGAAGTGCAAACAGGCATTGCACGGACTGGAAAATGGTTTGCCTACCAACATAATAATATTACACCTGATGTTTGCACCTTAGCTAAAGCTTTAGGCAATGGCATGCCAATAGGAGCGTGCATGGCCAAAGGAAAAGCCTCAACTTTGCTAACGGCAGGAAAACACGGCTCTACTTTTGGCGGAAATTTTCTGAGTTCGCGGGTGGCACTGACCGTATTAGACATTATTGAAAAAGAACAACTCTGCCAACAAGCATACGATAAAGGTATTGCACTCAATAAAGCATTTACTCAAGCCCTAAAGCAGAATAAACACATTATTGATATCCGCAACAAAGGCATGATGATTGGTATTGAGCTAGATTCACCCTGTACAGAGCTCACGCAATTAGCATTAGAGGCGCATTTACTCATTAATGTAACCAATCAATCGACCATCCGGTTATTACCGCCCCTGATTATTACTGAAGAGCAAATTGAGTCCCTCGTCAACGGCCTATCCGCCTTGATTAATCAATTCACAAAATAATAACAATAATAAAACTATGCAACCTAGACATTTTATCAGCCTGCTAGACCTTACCAGTGATGAGTTTCGCACTTTAATACACCGCGCCATTGAACTAAAAAATCAACCTAACCGAGACTTCACCCCCTTAAAAGGTCAAGTCTTAGCCATGATTTTTGAAAAATCTTCAACACGCACCCGTATTTCTTTTGAAGCAGGTATGACCCATTTCGGGGGAAGTGCTCTGTTTTTATCGCCGCGGGACACACAGTTAGGGCGTGGCGAACCCATTAGGGACAGCGCCAAAGTTATTTCTAGTATGGTCGATGCGATTATGCTACGTACTATGGATCATGCCACCGTCACAGAATTTGCTGAGCACTCCAGCGTGCCAGTCATTAACGGTTTAACTGATTTATTGCATCCTTGCCAACTATTAGCTGACATGCAAACCTATTTTGAACACCGCGGGGATATTCAAGGTAAAACCGTTACTTGGATAGGCGATGGTAACAATATGTGCCATTCTTATATCAATGCCGCTATTCGCTTAGGTTTTAAACTCAATATTGCTAGCCCTCAAGGCTATTTACCTGATGAATCGATTGTAAAATTCGCAGGCAAACAAGTCGAATTATTTAATACCACCCAAGAAGCGGCAAAAAACTCCGACCTGATTGTCACGGATGTCTGGGCGAGCATGGGGCAAGAAGAAGAACAGAAATTACGTGAAATAGCGTTTAAAGACTTTCAAGTCACCCAAGAAATAATGCAAACTGCTAATGCAGATGCCTTATTTATGCATTGCTTACCCGCACACCGTAGCGAAGAAGTCACAGCAGAGGTTATTGATGGGCCGCAAAGTGTTATCTTTAATGAAGCCGAAAACAGACTGCATGCGCAAAAAGCACTGCTAGAATTGTTAATGTGCGCATAAATTCGTTAAACTGCCTATTCATTACCTCACAGCTCAGGATAACTTGTGAAATATCTTTCTTATTTTATTTTAATTTTTCTCGGTAACACCGCCGCTTTTGCACAATCTGTCTATGTGACTGACTCAATGAAATACACGCTTCGTTCAGGCGCCAGCGGTTCACATAAAGTCATCCGTATGCTGACCAGCGGTACACGTTTAATTTTACTCGAAACGGACAAAACCTCGGGATACAGCAAAGTTAAGACCACTGCTGGTATCACTGGCTACATTCCTACCCGCTTCACATTAAAGCAACCTGCGAGTAAATGGTTTTTAGATAAAGCTAATAAAAAATTAAAACTTCTACAAGCAGAAAATAAGCAAATAAAAGATAACTTAAGTACCTTACAAACAAATAACAGTGAAACGCTCTCTACAACACAATCCCTCGGAAAAGAACGCGATCAACTTAGCACTGAATTAAATGAATTGCGTAAAACAGCTTCCAATGCCATTCAATTACAGCGACAACGTAATGAATTACAAGAACGCGTGGTTCATGTAGAGCGTGAACTGCAACAGCTAAAACGCAAAAATCAAGCCTTAGAAGATAGCACCAACCAAGACTGGTTCTTATACGGTGGCATCCTGTCTTTTCTAGGTATTATTTTTGGCTTATTTATCCCTAAAATTCGTTGGCAACGTCGCTCACAAAATAACTGGGATACATTCTAATCCATTATTGCCATCCTTCAGTTACCCTATATGCAGGATGCCTTCTTCTAATTTTTACATAACGACACCTTTATCATGGCAAATGACAAAAATACCCGACCTTTTTCCTCACAAGTTGTAGATGGCATGGAACGCGCACCAAGCCGCGCAATGCTACATGCCGTTGGTTTTAGCAACGAAGACTTTAAAAAACCACAAATTGGAATTGCTTCAACTTGGAGCATGGTCACTCCTTGCAATATGCACATCAACAAATTAGCGGATGATGCCGCTTCAGGAGTCAATGCCGCTAACGGTAAAGCTGTTATCTTTAATACGATCACTATTTCAGACGGTATCTCTATGGGTACTGAAGGCATGAAATATTCGCTGGTTTCACGTGAAGTCATTGCAGATTCGATTGAAACCGTTGTCGGCTGTCAAGGCTTTGATGGAGTCTTAGCCATTGGTGGCTGTGATAAAAATATGCCTGGTTGCATGATTGGTATTTCACGCCTTAATCGCCCCGCTATTTTTGTTTATGGCGGAACCATTCTTCCTGGCTGTCATAAAGAGAAAAAACTCGATGTGGTTTCTGTCTTTGAAGCTGTAGGCGCACGCGCTAACAATCAAATTGACGATGAAGAACTTGCCGCTATTGAAGCGAAAGCTATTCCTGGAGCAGGCTCTTGTGGTGGTATGTATACCGCCAATACTATGGCTTCAGCCATTGAAGCTTTAGGAATGAGCTTACCTGGTAGCTCTGCACAAGCCGCTGTTTCAGATGAAAAACGTAAAGATTGTGAACGCGCAGGTGCAGCCCTTTTAGAACTAATCGCTAATGGTACAAAACCAAGCGATATTATGACTAAAAAATCCTTTGAAAATGCAATAACCATTATTATTGCTTTAGGGGGGTCAACCAATGCCGTATTGCATATCATTGCCATGGCTCATGCAGCTAAAGTAGATATTCAACTTGCAGACTTTACACGTATTGGTGCAAAAGTACCTATGGTGGCTGACCTTAAACCCAGTGGCCGCTATCAAATGGCTGAGTTAATTGAAATTGGCGGCATCCAGCCCTTGATGAAGATTTTACTGGAGCGTGGTTTATTGCATGGAGAGTGTTTAACCGTCACAGGAAAAACTCTAGCGGAAAATCTTGCCAGCGTCGAACATTATCCTATTGGCCAAGATATGATTCTTCCTCTCGATAATCCAATCAAAAAAGACAGCCACTTAGTTATCTTACATGGTAATTTAGCCTCCGAAGGCTCTGTGGCTAAAATCACAGGCAAAGAAGGCTTACATTTCACAGGTACAGCCAAAGTATTCGATGCAGAAGAACAAGCACTGCAAGGTATCTTAAACGGTGATATTGTCAAAGGTGATGTGATTGTCATTCGCTACGAAGGTCCTAAAGGCGGACCTGGAATGCGTGAAATGCTTTCTCCAACCTCCGCTATTATGGGTAAAGGTTTAGGTAAAGAAGTGGCTTTAATCACAGATGGTCGTTTCTCTGGGGGAACTCATGGATTTGTGGTAGGTCATATTACACCTGAAGCGCATGAAGGCGGGCCTTTAGCGATTGTTAATGATGGCGATCAAATTACCATTAATGCGGAAGCTAAAACCTTAACACTGCATATTGACGAAACTGAAATTGCTGCGCGTTTAGAAAAATGGCAACAACCAGCCCCTAAATACACACGCGGTGTCTTAGCAAAATACGCTAAATTAGTCAGCTCAGCCTCTCAAGGTGCTGTAACAGACAGCTAAAATACCCATATTTCTGGGTAGGAAAATTACAATCTATTCTTATCCACGAAATCATTAACAAGCCATCAGATTAATGATGGGATTCGCTAGAATGTCTAAAGCGGTTCTTCCTATCTAAAGAAATAGAGGGTGTATAATGCCCTCTGTTTCCATAGCCTGCTACTTTATACATTGTGAATAATACCTCCTCCTTCGTCCATTGGTTTAGAGATTCCTCGCCTTATATCCACGCCCATCGTAATCGTACTTTTGTTATTTATTTTGGCGGAGAAGCCTTATTAGATAATAGCTTTAAAGACTTGATTCACGACTTTGCTTTACTCAATAGTTTAGGTATTCGACTGGTATTAGTTCATGGCATCCGTCCACAAATTGATAAAGCACTCGCTTTACGCCAACAAGAAGCCAAATTTCACCAAAACTTACGCATTACCGACCATAATGCCCTACAGTGCGTGAAAGAAGCGGCTGGATTAGTCAGAGTTAATATTGAATCTTTACTCTCGTTAGGTGTGGCAAATTCGCCCATGTCTGGTGCAAAATTACGCGTTATTTCAGGAAACTTTGTCACCGCTAAACCCCGTGGGGTGATTCAAGGCATTGATTTCCAATTTACGGGAAAAGTACGGCGTATTGACCATATAGCTATTCAACAACAACTCGACTTAGGCAATATTGCTTTAATTTCCCCTATTGGTTATTCACCGAGTGGCGATTTATTTAATCTTTCAGCAGAACAAGTTGCCACAGAAGTAGCCATTGCTTTACAAGCTGAAAAATTAATTCTCATGACCGAACAAAGCTGCCAGTCGGAAAAAGGGCAACTTATTGCACAAATGACCACCGATGAAGCGCTCAAGTTTATCCAGTCGAATATAGCCCTCTCGATCAATATGCGCCGCGCTTTAGAATCTGCAGTCTTTGGCTGTCAATCAGGTGTGCAACGAATACATATTCTAAATCGCACCATGGAAGGCGCTTTACTCAGCGAACTGTTTAGCCGTGATGGGACTGGCACACTAATTAGTTTATCGCCCTTTGAAAACCAACGAACCGCTGAACTGAATGATATTACCGGTATATTAGAGCTTATTACACCTTTAGAACAACAAGGCATGTTGATTTCACGCTCTAAAGAGCATTTAGAAATGCACATTAACGATTATCGTATTATTGAACGAGATGGTCTTATTATTGGCTGTACAGCTCTACATCCGATTCTTAATAGCTCTGCTGGACTGATTGCTTGCCTTGCCGTTCATCCCGATTATCGAAAATCCTCACGCGGCAATCAATTATTGGAACAACTGGTTTCTTCGGCTAAAAAACAAGGTTTACACGAAGTTTTCGCCCTTTCCACGCAAACCATGCACTGGTTTAAAGAACGCGGGTTTCATGAAGTCAACTTCACACAACTACCACCCGTTCTACAGGCTTCTTATAATCATTTACGGAGTGCAAAAGCATTAAGTAAGCTAATTTAAAGTAAATAAGCCAAAAGCACACGCAAATCTTTTTCTATGATAAAAATATCAGCCTGCTCTTGCACAATAGGACGCGCCACGACCCCGCCAAATCCAATACAATATGCGCCTACAGATTTAGCTTCCATATCGGTTTTCCCATCCCCCACCATCGCCAAGGATAATTTCTTAGGGTTTAGTTGTTCACAAACAATGGCTTTTCCTCCATTTCTAGCTAAAGGGGATTCGCGCTGAAAACCTTTATAGTCTCCTTGTTCATCCCATAAAACATCAACCGCATGCACCTGATTTTCATTAATGCCTAATCGCTTTGCTAAAGGCAAAAGAGCAGGCTTCAATCCCCCACTGATAATATGTACAGTCTTATCAGCAGCCTGTAATGCCTGAAAAACAGCCTCAACGCCTACCACCTGATTATCTATATATTCGTTAGCTAACCATTCAATCGCGGCCTTATTGGGTCGAATAAGCTCTAAACGCTGAGCATATACCTCCTCTAAAGCGACTTCACCATTCATTGCCGCTTGCGTCAATTCCGCCATTTGCAACCCACAGCCCGCACGTTCAGCCAAAGCATCAATGCCTTCTATCGCACTTAAAGTGCTATCAAAATCAAAACAAATAATATCAAAATTCATACCGCTCTTTTTCCTCTCGTAGATTAAAAGGTAATGCAGTCATACTCACTGCATTACTTATACCGGATAGTTAAGCCATTTTACAATTCAATCTGTTGAACAAATTCTACAGACTTCAAATCACTGACTTGCTGTAATAAAGAAGCACTTAACGGCTCTGAAACACTCATTACCGCCATTGCTTTGTTGTCTTCATCCGATACACCAACTTGCATACGAGAAATATTGACTTGATCCGTGCCTAATAAATGGGTAATCGCTGCTATCACACCCGGCTCATCATGATGTTCAGTCACTAATAAAATGCCTTCAGGAACCACTTCAATCTCAAATTGATTTATATTCACCACTCTTGGATGCTTATCGCCTAATAAAGTGCCTATTACAGACAAACTCTTATCCGCACACACCGCCGTTACTTCAACTAAGGCAACATAGCCCTGACAACTTTCTGTTTGAGATTCAACCAACGAAATACCTTGGCGTTTGGCTAACTCTTCTACATTCACTTGATTCACTGGCGTAGAGACTTTACCCGACAATAAACCCACTAAAGCCGCCACAGAAACAGGTCGAGCCGTGGCTTCTGCTGCTTTTCCTGATAAAGTCACCTGAATCTGTTCAATCGGTTGCGTGGCTAAACCTGATAATAAATGTGTCATACGCTGCGCTAATAGCATAAAAGGTTCTGATTTTTTCAATTGCTCTGCAGATAATCGAGATACATTAAGCGCATTCATCGCCTCACCCGTTTTTAGATACGTCACTGCTTGAATTGCAATTTCCACACTCACAGCCACTTGTGCTTCTTTTGTTGACGCGCCTAAATGCGGAGTAAACACAATATTATCCAAACTTAATAAAGGCGAATCTTTCGGCGGTTCTTGCTCATAAACATCCAAAGCAGCACCTGCAATCTCTCCAGATTTTAAAGCCTCATATAAAGCCGTTTCATCAATTAATCCCCCACGAGCACAATTAATAATCATGGCCGTTTTTTTCATGCTACTTAATTGCTTGGCTCCAATAATACCGCGAGTTTTTTCCATCATCGGACAATGTAAACTTAAATAATCTGCTTGTTCAACTAAGCTCTCTAAGCTAACCGATTCCGCGCCACATTCAGTAAAAATATTCGGAGCAACAAAAGGATCATAAGCAATGACTCGCATACCTAATCCAACCGCCTTACGCGCTACAATCCGTCCAATCGTGCCAAAGCCTAAAATAGACAAGGTTTTATGCGTCACTTCCAGCCCAACTAAAGCTGAACGCTCCCACTTACCCGCTCTAATCGATTTATCCGCTTTAGATAAATTCCGACTTAATGAAAAAATATGCGCTAAAGCTAACTCGGCTGTCGTAGTTGCATTGGCATCGGGAGTATTCATAACAATCACCCCTTGCTCAGTCGCCGCAGGAATATCTATATTATCCACTCCAATTCCCGCACGCCCAATCACTTTTAAGCGTTTTCCTGCACGAATGACTTCCGCTGTTACCTTGGTATCACTGCGAATCAATAAGGCATCATAATCGCCAATAACATTACATAATTCTTCAGGACTCATCCCTGTATCAATATGAATCTGTATTCCCTCTTGTTCATTTAAATAATTAATACCTGCATCGGCTAATTTATCAGAGATTAAGATTTTCTTCATGACCTGTCTTTCCTTCAAAATGGAGTTAACTCTTATAGAATTCTTAATTTTGCTATAATTTTTCCTATTAAGGAAATTTTTCAAATAAATAATTTCTTATGCCTCCTTTATTTATTTCCTATCAAGGTCACTATGAAAGCCTATAGAAAATCGTTTTTTTGCCTAACATCTTGGAAGCACCGCTTGATTTTTTGGACAGGTGCCATTCTTATTGGCTTATTAATTTCTTCCATGACCTTATTAAGTGAGTGGGCCGCAGATACCTATCGCTCTCTTTCTTTAACGTATCCTTGGTTTAACTTTATTATCGCCCCTTTTGGACTGACTTTTACCGCATGGATTGCCCAGCGTTTTTTTCCTGGCAGCCAAGGCAGTGGCATTCCTCAAGTACAAATTGCTTTAGAGCTACCTAAACACTCCCCTGAACGTAAAAAATTAGTTTCCTTACGCATTGCAGTCGGCAAAACCTTTTTACCTATTATGGGCATTTTATCCGGCGCTTCTGTCGGGTTTGGCGGCCCTGCTACCCACGTTGGTGCTTCTTTAATGGCCTCTTTAGGGAAAATAGGCCGCTTTCCAGATCATTATGTCAGCAAAGGCTTACTGTTTGCAGGAAGTGCGGCTGGCTTTGCCGCCATGTTTAGCGCACCGCTTGCAGGTATTATTTTTGCACTAGAAGAAATGGGTAGAAAACTGGAAGACAGTATCAGCACCTTAGTCTTAACAGCTATTATCTTATCGGGCGTGACTGCCTACTCAATTTTAAATCATACGATTTTCTTTACCGACAATGCTTTGCATTTCCCTTGGGGCAAAGCATGGTTAGCCATTCCTCTCTGTGCCATCATTAGTGGTTTCTTTGGCGCTGTTTTCAGTAAAATACTGATTCAAGGACAACGATTTTTAAAAACACGTCAATATCCTATTGTTCGGATTGCTTTTGTATGTGGTATTTTTATTGCTATTTTAGGCTATTTATCTAACGGTGAAAGTTTTGGCACAGGCTACCAACTAACACGCAATATTATCCAAAATGATACGCCCATTGACCCACTGTTTCCTTTATACAAAATGCTGGCGACTTGTGCGACCTTTTTTAGTAGTATTCCTAGCGGTTTATTTGTTCCTGCGATTGCAACAGGGGCCGGTATTGGAGCTAATTTAGCCGACTGGATTCCAATCGCTCCCACGTCTGTTATGATTTTACTCAGCATTACCGCCTATTTTTCAGGAATGCTGCAATCCCCGTTAACCGCCTTTGTTTTAGTGTTAGAAATGACCCACAGCCATGAAATTTCTATCCCTATTATGGCCGCCGCTTTTTTAGCAACAGCCGTAGCAAAACTGATTAACCCTAAACCTTTATATCGCTCTTTATGTGATAATTACCAACGCCCTTTAGCTAAAAAATAGTTTCAACACATGAATAAATATCTTTTTTTACTCCTTTGTACGCTCTGGTTTAGTTCAGCGACCATGGCAACACCCGCTCCTAATGTCAGTTTAAAATCCATTCGCAATGAAACAGTCACGCTAGAGCAGTTAAAAGGAAAAGTCACCCTTATTACTTTCTGGGCGACGAACTGCCCCAGCTGTTTAAAAGAAATTCCAGATTTAACCGCTCTTTACCACGATTACCACGATAAAGGGCTAGAACTTTTTGCCATCTCTATGGTTTATGACCGCCCAAGTCATGTGGTCGCAATGAGCCAATCACACGACATCCCCTATTCTCTAGTACTTGATTTACGAGGAGGGTTAGCTAAGGCTTTTGGGCAAGTTGAATTAATCCCAACCACCTTACTTATTAATACCCAAGGGGACATTGTTTTTCAAACAACAGGACTGTTTGATTTATCAAAAATGCAACAGCGCATTGAATCTTTACTTCCCTCACAAAAAGGCTAATTATGTTGTGGTTAAAAGCGTTACATCTTATTTTTATGGTGACTTGGTTTGCAGGTCTCTTTTATCTCCCGCGCCTGTATGTCTATCATGCACAAAGTGAGGATAGTACCAGCAATGAACGTTTTAAAGTCATGGAGCGTAAATTGTTTTATGGCATTATGACTCCTGGAATGATTATTACTCTAGGCTTTGGCTTTTGGATGTTAGGCGATTACGCGTGGGCTATGTACGGAAAAATGGGCTGGTTACACGCAAAACTGGCTCTGTTAGTCGGCTTAGTTATTTACCATTATTATTGCTATCGTTTCTTACAAGATTTTAAACACGATAATAACCAACGAAGTCACATTTACTACCGCTGGTTTAATGAAGTTCCGGTGTTATTTTTAGTGTTGATTATTATTTTAGCCGTGGTTAAACCTTTCTAAACAATGTGAAAAAATGGGCTGTTAGGAAAATTTAACCAGCCTATAATCTCCTCATCCTAGCCTTCTCCAACAGGAGAAGGAATTTAATACCGCCCCTGTTCTACCCGCTGTAACAAAGCAATTCCTGCTGTAAAATCACTGGACTTATCGGCTGTTTTAAAAAAATGTTCGACCTCATTTGGTTTCGCTAAACGACTGTCATAAACAAAGATAGCCAATTCATCCTCTGGCTGTAAAAACCCTGTTGCACCAAAATCGGTATATCGCGTTGCGCCTAAAGAAATAATGATTTTTTTGGGTTGCTTTAAGGAGCTTAAATAAGAGGATAAATCCTCCAAAGGTCCAAAATCTTTCTGTTGATTAAAGGTTTTCAGTATCCAAGCTAATAGTTTTCCATAAAAATACTGATACCCTGACACAGGACTGTCCACACCGTACTGAATGACTTCACCTGCACGGCGAATATACGAAGCAATGTGTATAGAATCTAAAAGTCCTCCGACTTGAAAAGCATCAATTTCCTGCCATTGCTGCGCGATACCTGTACAGGCTGTTCCCCAATTCTTCTTTTCACTAATTTTTTTAGCATTGGGCTTGCGAATGGAGCAATCATTAAAGGCGGAAAAAGCCACAGGCTTCAAAGCACTCATTGCATTACCCTCATAGCACACATCAAATAAGACACACATCTCAGGTTCCATCTGCAAATTTAAGGGCGCTGAAAAATCCGCTTTAACCAAACTATGCGACAGTGGAAACGTGCCTAAAAACGAAGGCGAATCGGGTAAATAAATCGGGAAAATACCTTTTGGCGCATTTTCTTCGGCCGTTGTGACATAAATAAAATCTGCATCCTCACCTGCTTGGCTTAAATGCTCTGCAAAATTCCCTGCAATCCCAAATACAGGTATCTTTTTTAATTGCTCTGTCTTTATCATTAACTTGTTTTCGGTTATTTAAGCGTATAATTAACGGTATTTTACGCCAAATAGCTCAAAATATAATGAAAAATGCCCATGTTCCTATTTTAGGTTTTTCTGCCCCCAGTGGAACAGGAAAAACTACCTTATTGACCCAGCTTATTCCCCTATTAAAAAAACAATCCTTACGCATAGGCTTAATTAAACACAGTCATCATAATTTCCAGATAGATAAACCTGGAAAAGACAGTTTTCGCCTACGTGAAGCAGGCGCAACGCCTGTGATGCTGGTATCCAGTCATCGTCGCGCCATTATTACCGAATTTACTGAGCCACAAGAACCGTGCTTAGATGAGCAATTAAGCCATTTTGACCAATCGCAATTAGATTTGATTTTAGTCGAAGGCTTTAAAAAAGAAATATTCCCTAAAATTGAACTGCATCGCCCTTCATTGAATTTACCTTTATTTTACCCCACAGATAATTCCATTATTGCCATCGCTGCAGATGAAACCATACCACTGGAGAAGGAATTGCCTTTATTGAACTTAAACAGCCCTGAAGAGATTTCCTCTTTTATTTTGCAATACCTTACTCATGACTGATATTTGTAGCCAACCCGCCCTGCTCAGTTTATCTGACGCTTTAAACAGAATTCAGCAAGCACTGACTCCCATTTTGGGTGAAGAATCCATTATATTACCGCATGCACTAGGTCGTTTATTAAGCCAACCCTGTTACGCCAGTTTTTCTTTACCTGCTTTTCCTAATTCATCGATGGATGGCTATGCTCTGCACAGTTCAGATATTCAAGCACAGAGCTTTAGCTTAAAACAAGTCGGGATTTCATGGGCGGGACAGCCTTATACCGGCACAGTCAATTCAGGCGAATGTATTCGTATTTTTACCGGAGCGGTTCTGCCCTCTGAATTAGACAGCGTGGTCATGCAGGAACAGGTGCTTGATAAAGATAACGTCATTTATTTCCCAGAAAAAGTACAGGCGCAGCAAAATATACGCCATATAGGCGAAGATATTCAAGCAGGCGATGAATTACTGCCCGCCTCAAAAAATTTAACCGCCATTGATTTAGGCTTATTAGCCGCCTCGGGCATTTATGAGCTAAAGGTCAAGTGTCAATTAAGAGTGGCTTTCTTTTCCACCGGCGATGAACTCACCGCCATTGGTACGCCTCTCAAAGCAGGTCAGATTTATGACAGCAACCGCTATACTCTTAATGCCCTGCTCACCCACCCTTGCTATAGCGTTACCGATTTAGGGGTCTTAGCCGATGATAAACAACTTATTAAACAAACCTTACTTTCTGCTTCAGAAGAGTATGATGTGATTATCAGCACAGGCGGAGCTTCTGTCGGCGACGCAGATTTTATCAAAATAATTTTAGATGAAATTGGTCAGGTAAACTTTTGGAAATTAGCGCTTAAACCAGGAAAACCTTTGGCTTTTGGGCATATCAATCAGTGTGCTTTTTTTGGTTTACCGGGAAACCCTATTTCAGTGCTAGCCACCTTTCAACAAGTGGTTACTCCTGCGCTAAGAGCCTTATCAGGACAAGAAACTAAATCACCTTTACATATTAAAGCGCGCTGTAAAAGTCCTTTGTACAAGCAAGCTGGACGGCAAGAATTTCAGCGAGGCATTTTTAAGCAAACCCCTACGGGAGAATTTGAAGTGATTTCAGCAGGCAAACAAGGCTCTAATATATTGAGTTCCAGCAGTCGCGCAAATTGCTATATTGTTTTAAGCCAAGAACAAGGCCCTGTGGCCATTAATGAAACCGTTATCGTAGAACCTTTTACTACTCTGGTGTAATCCTATGTTAGAACTTAATCAAACTGCTCCTGACTTTTCCTTGACCGATGCACATGGAAAATTGCATCATTTATCCGATTATCAAGGTCAATGGATTTTATTGTATTTTTACCCAAAAGATAATACCCCCGGCTGCACTAAAGAAGCCTGTGCTTTACAAGAAGATAAACAAAATTTTACCCAGAAAAAGCTACAGATTATCGGCATTAGCACCGATACATCTGAAAGCCATTTAAAATTTAGCCAAAAACAAAACCTAGAGTTTACTTTACTCGCTGATACAGGTGGAAAAGTAAGTGCCTTATATGGTGCGCTTTTTAAATTGGGTCCGATTAAATTCAGTAAACGCCACAGTTTTATTATCAATCCGGAAGGAAAAATAGTAAAAATCTACCGTAAAGTATCTCCTAGTTTTCATAGCCAAGAATTACTGGATGACTTAGCTGACTTACAATAAACACATTCTGCACCAGCCTCTAAACGATATTAAATCCGTCATTCCTGCACGTTTTTTAGAAGGAATCCATGTTCAACATGGATTCCCAATCAACAGACCTCGGGAATGACGGTTTTCATCTGCATTTACCCGTGAAGAATGAGATGTTACAAAGCACAGCATTGCCAATCAATAACCAAAAATGCGCTATTACCCGTTTTTGGTTTGTGCCAATTCAAGCATATCCTCGTTATTTACCCGATGATAAATTTCTTCGACAGCAAGTGTTAAAGCTATCGACTCAAAGGTAATCTCTTCACCTAAAAAATAATGCTCAGGAAGCCATGAGTTTTTTCTGCGAAAATGGGTAATATCGACATAATCTTGCTCAATTAAGACATACTCTTGAACACTATCCATATTCATATAAGCCAAAAACTTAGTTTTTTCATCCGTTCTACGCGTGGATTTTGATAAGACTTCTACAATAATCAAGGGAGTATCAGTAAAATACGCTTGATTATTATCAAAATGGCAATCAACTAAGACATCAGGGTAAAAAAAGTTTTCCCCTACTTTTACCTTCATATCCGATGAAAAAACCTCGCACGATGAATTTTCTAAATGATTACCAAACTTGCGTGATACATTTCCTGCAATTCGCTCATGATTAGCACTTGCTCCCGCCATTGCATAAATAGAGCCATTAATAAGCTCATGTTTTACTTCACGGGTTAATTCATCATGTAAATACTCATCCGCAGTGATTAAAAGTTGTTGTTGTGCTGCTGACATACGGTGTTCTCCAAAGTATTTTTAATTATTGCCATTATAAAAGACAGTTAAACATGACTTCAGCTTAATTAAAAAATAGAACAGGATGCAATAAACTATAAAAACTAAATCAGGCCGCATTGCACGGCCTGAATTTAAAAATCAAACTATTTTCCTAGTACATCATTACGCGTACTTTCTGCAATCGCAGCGGCTTCTGCAATTAACTCTGCAGGTACTTTTAATTCTGTCAGCGTTGCGCCTAAATGCTCCATTACGGCATCAAAATGTGAATCATTTAATCCCATTCTAACCAAACGTGCATGGACAACTCGCATACTGCCACCGGTATAATTATTAGGCCCCCCAAAAGCAAAGGTAAAAAATGCTTTTTGTTTTTTAATTTGAGCTGGCATATCCGTTTTATCAAAAAAACGGTTAATACGGTGGTCTGCTAATACTTTCGTATAAAATAATTCTACCGCTGCATTAACCGCTGCTTCACCACCAATTCTTTCATACAATGCTGCTTCTGTTGCTTGTTCGCTCATTATTATTCCTCTTTATTATTGTTTTTATTAAAGATTTATCGAAAATCAATCCTAGCAATTAATCTACTGATATGCAAATCTAAAAAACCCTTTATTACAAATGCATCGAGGCTAAAACACAGCGCAACACCCCGTAACTGTATTGCTCATCTAAGGCCTCATAAACAGGCTTAATACCCATCTGGGTATCGCTCATTAATCCCAGTATCTCATCCTGTATTAATTGTATCTCTTTCTGGCTTAATTCCACCACGACACCGGCCAAATCAAGCACCTCTTGCTCTATGGCCGCCGCAAGGTGTGTATAAATAGTACTTGCTTGTAATCCGCGCTGTTGGGCAATAGTCTCTATTGAAAAACCGGCTTTAAATAAACTGACACTTTCATCCGCCGTTTCCGTTAAAACAGAATTCTTATCTTGCTCCGAGCTTATACGCGCTATCAGAGTTAAAAATTCATCCGCATACTGCTCTAGTTTACGTTCACCGACCCCTAAAATACCAGCAAACTGCTGATGATTTCTCGGCTGGCTATTCACCATATCGGTTAACGAGGCATCATTAAAAATATAATACGGCGGCACGCCTTGGATTGCCGCGAGTTCACGGCGTTTCGCAGATAGGGCATCCCATAAAACAGTATCACTGTGCTTGGTAAAATTTCCTCGAGGTTTTTTCAGCTTTTTCGATTTTGTTTTTACTAAATCCTTACGAAAGCGAATGGTTTCTTCACCACGCAATAAAGGACGGCAAGAAATATGCAGCTTTAACGCGCCATAACCTTCCACATCCACTTCAACCAAACCTCGTACCACTAACTGCCTAAACACTGAACGCCACTGCGTTTCTGATAATTCCGTACCTATGCCAAAGGTACTTTGTTTATCATGTCCTGCGCGTTGCATACGCTCATTACTTTTACCTAGCAATACTTCCATTAAATAATTAACCCCAAACCGCTGTTCGGTGCGATAAATACAGGATAACGCTTGCTGGGCGGCAATGGTTCCATCCCAAGTATCAATCGGTTCTAAACAAGTATCGCAATTACCACACGGCTCTTTCTGTTGTTCCCCAAAATAATTTAATAACACGGCACGTCGACAAGAGACCTGCTCACATAAACCTAGCATTGCATCCAGCTTATGTAATTCAACCCGCTTATGGTTTTCATCCGCCTCAGAACTCTGTAACATCTTGCGTAACATAATGACATCTTGTAAACCGTAACTCATCCATGCGTTAGCGGGTGCGCCATCGCGCCCTGCTCGCCCTGTTTCTTGATAATAACCTTCAATACTTTTTGGTAAGTCTAAATGCGCCACAAAACGCACATTGGGTTTATCTATGCCCATACCAAATGCCACTGTGGCCACAATAACCACGCCTTCATCCATTAAAAAATGTTGTTGATTGCTCGCCCGCTCTTGATGAGGTAAACCTGCATGATATGGATACGCATCCACACCTTTTTCACGTAACCAAAGGGCAGTACTTTCTACTTTTTTACGCGACAAACAATACACAATACCGGCATCACCCGAATGTTCGGCTTGTATAAACTGTAATAATTGCTGCCGTGCATTGTCTTTTTCTACAATACGGTAACGAATATTAGGACGGTCAAAACCACTAATAAACAAACGCGCCTCATCCAAAGACAATCGCTGAATAATTTCTTTACGGGTTCTATCATCCGCTGTGGCGGTTAAGGCAATACGCGGAATCAGTGGGAATCGTTCAGCCAATAAAGAAAGTTGTAAATAATCTGACCGAAAGTCATGCCCCCATTGCGACACACAATGCGCCTCATCAATCGCAAATAAAGCAATTTGTATGCGCCCAAATAACTGTAATGTTTGCTCTGAAGTCAGCCTTTCGGGGGCAATATACAAAATATCCAATTCGCCTTGCATTAACTGCTGCTCAATAATTCTAACTTCGTCATAATGCAAGGTTGAATTCAAAAAGGCCGCTTGCACCCCTAATAAACGTAAAGCATTCACTTGGTCTTGCATTAGTGCAATTAACGGTGAAATAACAATGCCCACGCCCTCACGAATCAAAGAAGGTATTTGATAACAAAGCGACTTCCCTCCGCCTGTGGGCATTAATACCGTCGCACTCCGCCCTACAATCAATTCACCGACAATATCCGCTTGATGCCCTCGAAAATACTCATAGCCAAATACCGTGCTTAACACTTGTTCAGCTGACTGCCCTGTATAACGCGCCATAAAATCCACATCCATTTTCATGTAAAAGTATATAATGCGTTTATTATAAAACAGCATCGACCCCTTCTTTATTATTTTGAACGCACTAGACACCTCTCGTTTGCAACGTTTACTTGATAGCCAGCAGCAATCACTGTTGAAAAATGGGCTAAAAGGTATTGAAAAAGAAAGCCTGCGTCTATCAGAATCGGGATTGATTGCCCAAACAAAACACCCCTCTGCGCTGGGATCGGCTTTAACGCACCCATACATTACTACCGATTATTCGGAAGCCTTATTAGAGTTCATTACGCCTCCTTTTAAAAAAGTAGAGCAATCGATTAACTTTATGCACAATATTCATCGTTATGTGTATCAACACTTAGACAATGAATATCTGTTAACCTCCAGTATGCCTTGCGGGGTTCAAGGCGATGAGAGTATTCCTATTGCGCAATACGGACAGTCTAATATTGGGCAAATGAAGCATATTTATCGTAAAGGCTTGGCGCATCGTTATGGACGTACCATGCAAGCGATTGCAGGTATTCACTTTAATTACTCTGTGCCAACTGACTTATGGCCGGTACTGCATCAATTAGAAGCATCTCAACAGAGTTTAGAGGACTTTCAATCCTCCGCTTACTTTGATTTAATTCGTAATTTCCAACGCCAAGGCTGGCTTATTCTGTATTTATTTGGCGCTTCCCCCGCAATTTGTAAAAATTTCTTTACCAGTCGTCCCAAGTTAATGTCTCAATTTGAAGAATTTGATGCAGGAACGCTGTATCACCCTTATGCTACCTCTCTACGCATGAGTGATATTGGCTATAAAAGCAATAATCAAGCAAACCTGAATATTGATTACAATTCTTTAGATGGTTATGTAGATAGTTTATCCAATGCCATCAACTCCCCTTACCCTGAGTACGAACACTTTGGGGTAAAAGTCGACGGTGATTACCAGCAACTCAATGCCAATACCTTGCAGATTGAAAATGAGTTTTATAGCACGGTACGACCAAAACAAATTATTAATCCCTGTGAAAAACCCACCTTAGCCTTAAAACGTCGTGGTGTGCTGTATGTCGAAATTCGTTCTTTAGACCTCAACCCTTTTAACCCGATTGGGATTGATTCTTCGACCGCCTATTTTATTGAAGCCTTTTTACTCAGTTGTTTACTGCAAAACAGTCCACCGAGTACCGTAGGCGACTCTAAAATCAATAACAGCAACCAGCTGATTGTTGCTCATAAGGGTCGCCAAGCAGATGTCGAGCTTCTCAAAGGTAATCAGTCGGTGCGCTTACACGATTGGGCGAATGAAATACTGGATACTATGCAGACGGTGTGCAGTATTTTAGATGAAAACGAACCAGAAGCGCATTATACTTTGGCACTGGAAGAACAACGCCAACGGGTTAATAACCCTAATCTCACACCATCCGCCCAACTATTAGCTCAAATGCGTGAAAATAAAATCCCTTTTGCTAAATTTGCGGATTCGCTTTCAGAAGAACACGCCAACAACCTACGCACAGAATCGCTCTCTCCCGAATTTAAAAAGAATTTTAACAGCCTAGCACAAGATTCTAAAACTAACCAAGCCCATATAGAAGCAAGCGATCAGCTTACTTTTGATGACTTTCTGACTCATTATTTCTCACAAGCTTAAGCCCTGTATTTATGTCAACTATTGAACACGCCCTTAGTGAATTAAAAGATAAAAACCCTAATAAAATTCTGCGCTATGCTTTAGAAAATTACGATAAAGTGGCCATCTCCTTTAGTGGCGCAGAAGATGTCGTCTTAATTGATATGGCGCTTAAAATTCGTAAAGATTTTCAAGTATTCTCGCTGGATACGGGAAGATTACATCCAGAAACCTACGCCTTTATTGAACAAGTGCGCAAACATTACGGTATACAAATCGAACTGCTTAGCCCTGATGCCAGCTTACTGCAACCCTTTGTACAACAAAAAGGTCTGTTTAGTTTTTATGAAGAAGGCCATAAAGAATGTTGTGGTATACGTAAAGTAGAACCGTTACGCCGTAAACTAGCGCAAGTGGATGCTTGGATTACAGGACAACGTAAAGACCAAAGTTTAGATACGCGCCAAAATCTTCCAGAAATACAGGTAGATTCAGCCTTTTCAACCGAAACCAACACACTCATTAAATTCAATCCCTTAGTGAATCAAAGTTCCGCACAAATCTGGGACTATATTGAAGCCTATCAAGTGCCTTTTAATGCCTTACACCAACAAGGTTATATTAGCATTGGCTGCGAACCCTGTACTCGCGCTGTATTACCTAACCAACATGAACGTGCAGGTCGATGGTGGTGGGAAGATGCCACTAAAAAAGAATGCGGATTACACCTTGCTAAAGGAGCTGAATCATGAAAATTCAATGGTTTCCTGGGCACATGTACAAAGCGGGCAAAGAAATTAAAGAGGCCATGCCTAATATTGATTTATTAATCGAAATTGTAGATGCTCGCTTACCCTTTAGCAGTGCCAACCCTCTGCTGTCTGATTTACGCGGCGATAAGCCCTGCATTAAAATTCTTAATAAAGCCGATTTAGCAGACCCTAAACGAACTCAAATATGGCAAGATTATTTAGAACAAGAGCAAGGGGTTAAAACACTGGCGACCACTGCCTTAAACGCCGATTCCGTGCCCAAAGTGATTGATTTATGTCGCAAACTGGTTCCCCATAAAACCAGCACAACCAAAATTATTCACGTTTTAATTATGGGTATCCCCAATGTTGGGAAATCCACTCTAATTAATGCCTTAGCGGGAAGAACCATTGCCAAAACCGGCAATGAACCTGCGGTCACTAAACGCCAACAACGCATTGATTTACATAATGGTATTATTCTCTGCGACACCCCTGGAATGCTTTGGCCCAATTTAGAAAATGTGAATACAGGTTATCGTTTAGCAACCACAGGGGCTATTAAAGATACCGCCTTAAAGCATGATGATGTCGCTTCTTTTGCGGGCGAATTTTTACTGAATAATTACCCAGAAGCCTTAAAATCACGTTATCAAATTAAAAGACTGCCTGATAATGATTACGACCTATCCCACATCATAGGTAAAAAACGCGGCTGTTTACGGGCAGGTGGGCATATTGATATGGATAAAGTAGCTAAAATTTTATTAGCTGAAATTCGCGACGGCTCTTTAGGTCGATTGACCTTAGAAACGCCTGAAATGATGATAGAAGAATTAAAAGCACTGGAAATCATTCGCGCCAAAAAAGCCGATAAACAAGAAAAACGAAAGAAAAAATGGAAAGAAAATAAAGATTAAAAACCAATGCCCTCGGGTTCTTTATATCCAATAAATCTAAGTCTAAGTAACTATTTTTTAGGATATTACTCTTAGATTTAATAGTTAACTTGAAGCATACTATCAAACGACAAGTTTCAGTATGGATGAGGCTTATAAAGCCGTTTAAGTGTTTTTAATAATAGGATTTAAGTGAGGTTGTAATGGCTGATAAAAAAACGATGGTATCAAAATTAGGTTTTTTTGTAACACATCATCCATGGTGGGTTATTGTTTTTTCTATTATATGTATTGCTGGATTATCGGTAGGAGCTAAAAATTTAGAATTTAAAAGCGATTATCGTGTGTATTTTAGTGATGATAATCCACAGCTTTTAGCCTTTGAAGCATTACAAAATACTTATAGTAAAAGTGATAATGTCTTATTTGTTATTGAGGCAGAAAATCAACAGGTGTTTTCAAATGAAGTATTAGCTGCAATTATTGAATTAACTAAAAAATCATGGCAAATTCCATATTCAAGTCGTGTCGATTCAATTACTAATTATCAGCATACAGTGGCTGAAGGCGATGATTTAATTGTAGGCGATTTAGTACCCAATAATGACCAGCTAACAGCTGAAAAATTAGCCGAGATTAAACAAATAGCCATTAATGAACCATTATTAGTGAATCGACTTATTTCTAAAACGGGGCATGTATCCGCTGTGAATGTTACTATTCAGTTACCAGAAAAAGATAGTATGGAATTCATGGAAGTATCTGAATTTTCCAGAAAAATAGCAACAGATATTGAAACTAAATATCCTAATATTAAGTTGCATATAAGTGGTATCGTGATGATGAGCAATGCTTTTACGGAAGCATCTTTAGATGATAATGCAACCTTAGTCCCTATCATGTATGCATTAGTTATTTTAGTGCTGTTAGCTTGTTTACGTTCATTTACAGGAACGTTTACAATCATGCTATTAATTGTAGTAGCAACAGCAGCAAGTATGGGAGCAATGGGCTGGTATCAATTATTTTTGACCCCGACATCTGCCATAGCTCCTATTATTATTTTGACGTTAATTGTCGCTGATTGTGTACATTTATTAATCACTATTTTACAAAAAATGCGTTTAGGTGAGCAAAAAATAGCGGCTATTCAAGAAAGTATACGCATTAATTTTCAACCGATTTGTTTAACCAGCATCACTACCGCGATTGGTTTTTTGAGTATGAATTTTAGTGATGCCCCACCTTTTAGAGATTTAGGCAATGTGGTGGCGACAGGCGCCATTTTAGCATTACTATTAACGGTAACCTTATTACCTGCATTATTAAGTGTACTGCCTATTAGGGTTAAAATTAAAGTAATCGTCGCCCAAAAAAAACCGACAATAATGCAAGCTTTAGCAAAGTTTGTTATCGCTCGTTACAAGTGGCTGTTAGCTTTAAATAGTATTATTGCCATTGTATTTGTTAGTTTTTTACCCATGAATCAGCTTAATGATGACTTTGTAAAATATTTTGATAAAACCATCTCTTTTAGAACGGCAACTGATTTTTTAAATGAGAATCTAGGCGGAATTTATACCATTCAATACTCTATTGATACCGGTATAGCGGGAGGAATCAATGAACCGAAATTTTTACACCGTTTGGAAGAATTTTCTCAGTGGTTAAAACTTCAACCGGAAGTCCTACATATCAATACGATTAGTGATACTTATAAACGATTAAATAAAAGTATGCATGGTGATGACCCAGAATGGTATAAATTACCTGAAGCGCGCGAATTAGCCGCACAATATTTATTAATATTCGAAATGTCATTACCCTACGGTTTAGATATGAATAACCAAATTAATATGGATAAATCAGGTACTCGCTTAATTATAACTTTAAAAAGTTTAAGTTCAAATGAGCTGTTAGCATTAGAATCCCGATTTAGTGATTTTTTAACTCAGAAAATGCCTAATGCAACATTTGTAGCCGCCAGTACAGATTTGATGTTTGCTAATATTGGACAACGTAATATTATTAGAATGATTCAAGGAACTGCCATTGCATTGGTGTTAATTTCAGTTATTTTGATGTTTGCATTTAAATCGATTCGTTTAGGTTTAATTAGTTTAATTCCTAATTTAGTACCTGCAGGGATTGCTTTTGGCATTTGGGGAGTAGTAAATGGCAATGTAGGCATTGCATTATCTATTGTGACAGGTATTACTTTAGGTATTGTCGTCGATGATACCGTGCATTTTATGAGTAAATATCAACGCGCCCGCATTGAAGATAATTTAGATAAAAAACAAGCGATAGAATATGCTTTTTCTACAGTGGGGACGGCATTATGGGTTACCTCATTAGTGCTAGTATGTGGATTTTTAGTATTAAGTTTTTCTCATTTTGCAATGAATTCAGAAATGGGGTTAATGGTTGCCATTACTATTGCGATTGCCCTCTTTCTTGATTTATTATTTTTACCACCTTTATTAATGAGCTTAGATAAACTACCCCGCCGCAAGCGGACGGGGTATTAATAAGTTTTTATTATCAAGTTGCCATAAACGGTGGGGAATTAAACCCGAAAGGGATTAAACAGTTTCACGTATTGAGCCACTCTTAGTTTAAATTGATACTATTATAACCAATGGTCCAGTTTTTACTTATTTAGGAAAGATGTCTAGTATCCAGCCACTCATTAGATGTATAGTTCTTTTTCTTAGGGGAAATCCACATTTGATATAAAGAAGTACACCACATAAAAATAAAAACAATGCAGTAACTAAATCCTGAAATAATAGTAAGCCATGCAAAATTGGGATGAAATTTAGTCAGCCACCACGACAACACATCGAGAATTAAAGCGACAAAGGGAAGGCAGATGCAGATAATTTTTATATAGCGCGGAATACCCACAGCCAAACTAAAAATAATACCGACAAAAAAGAAAATAAAGCCAATACTAAAAATATGAATATGCGAAACGCGCGTTAAAGCATTGACACTCGCCCCCTTATTAACTCCTGCTACTTTTTTAGCCTCGGCATAATAATTAAAGTCAGGTAATCCAGGCATAACGCCATGACATTGAGTACAATATTCCGTAAATAAAGGTGAAATGGTATTTTTCCACTGCGCTTCTGGTGCATCATTTTGCGCCCACTTAATTAATTGTGTTCGTATTTGAGGCGGTGCTTTATCCTGCATAGAGCCATTTAATTTAGCCTGCAATAAACTGTTATTACGATTACCATGATAACTATAAACAACATCATCAACCGATAAACCTAACTTACCATCCGCCATTCCGTGGGTCAGCAAAACCTGCCCACCCGCAATAAAAAAACCCAAACCAATACTGAGTAAATACGCTGTAAATAAACAACGGAGCGTCAAAGCTAAACTGGGTAAATTCAAGGGAAATTCTACACTCTTCATCTAATACCTTTTATAAATCAACTACAAAGAAACAATACTTGTATGTACTCACCTAAGCTGAGGAATATATTTATAAAAGAAAAAACACAAACCCTGATGACGTTTAGAGCGTGTGTGTTTTACTCGCGCTCTGAATTCACTCTAAGAAAGACCGCGTACATGGTCTAATTTTAACGGGTCACGTAGGGGCTTACTAATATAGTAGCCTTGAGCATAATCCACCCCTTGCTCCGCGAGTAAATCTAAAATTTCTTTATTTTCTACAAATTCCGCGATAATTTTCTTACCAAAGGCTTGAGAAACCTCGGTTAACACGCGAACAAAAATCCTATCCTCTTCACAGTTATCCATATTTTTTACAAACGAACCATCAATTTTCACATAATCAACAGGAAGGGATTTTAAATAATAAAAGGAAGAAAAACCGACTCCAAAATCGTCTAAGGCAAAGCAACACCCTAAGGCTTTAATTTTTTCAATCAATGCTTGTGCCGCAGAGAAATTAGACACGGCAGAGGTTTCCGTAATTTCAAAAATAATCAACTCAGGTTTTACATTCGGTAAATTTAATAAGCGTTCAATATACGGCAATATTTTCATATCATTCATTGAATGACCTGATAAATTAATCGCTAATTTCACATTATAGCCCTGCGCCTGAAACGCTAAATGCTGTTCTATTGCTTTACTTAAGACTAAGCAATCAATTTCTCCAATCATACCCAGTTGCTCTGCATACTCAATAAAATCACCCGGCATTAACATCGTACCATCGGCCTGTTCTATTCTAAGTAAACATTCGTAATGACTAATCACTTTCAGTTTAATATCTAAAATAGGTTGATAAAACAAGATAAATTCACTCCGTTCTATGGCTTGATCAATCATTGCTTTCCAGTACATTTGTTTTTCTAGTACCTCTTGATAATCCACACGAGCATCGTAAATATGATAACGAGAACGTCCCGTTTTTTTCGCATGATACATCGCTAAATCCGCATGTGCTAATAAATCATATTGGGTTAAGCCATGCTTAGGTGATAGAGCAATCCCTATACTAAAACTGACTTGATAGGGTTCATTATTAACACAATAATCAATATTTTTTAATAACTGCATTAACTGTTCCGCCAGTAATTCAACCTCGGATCGTTCAATATTAGAGCGGACTAACGTAAATTCATCCCCCCCAATACGCGCCAATATATCCGATTTTTTTATACCGCTGCTTAATACATCAGCCACTAATTGCAATAACTTATCGCCTTCTTGATGGCCATAGGTATCATTAATCACTTTAAATTGATCTAAATCCAAGTAAAACAAAGCCACTTGATAATGATTTTTACTCGCCTCTTCTAAACTTAATTCCAATTTCTCCTGAAATGCATAACGATTGGCTAAACCTGTTAGCCCATCGTGCATTGCCATCCACTGTAATTTTTCATTATCCTTATAATTGTTAGTTACATCCAAGCCTAAACTTAAAATAATAGGCTGATTACCTTTATTTGGTGACACAAGCACATGAATCCAATCTATATATAGTTTGTCCTCCCTCATGGTTATATTTAGGCTACCAGAAAATTGGATTTCCTCAATTATTTGCTGAGTTCTTAACTTTTGTAATTGACTTAAATGTTCTATTTCTGTGCTAGGAATGAATAAATCAAACGGCTTACCAATAATATTTTCTTCTGTTAGATAAAAGCCTTCCAAACCTTCTTGGTTAATCGATAAAATATGCCCTTGAGCATTCTGCGTTAATATTATTATGGGAGCTGCATTAATTAAGTGCGTCATAAAATCCCGCTCCATTCGAAGCTCAAACGTTTTTTCCTGTACTTCAAGCTCTAATACTTCAAGTTGACCTGCTACCTGATGTGCTATTTTAGATAGGGTATCGACTTCATCTAAGTAATGCCCCTGCTTTTTTATACTGACACGTTCTTTAAAGGCTTGATATTGATGCTCTGCTAATAAAGGTAAGGCATTGGATAATTGAACCACACGCCTTAAGCCAAAATAAATACTCAAAAAAAGAAATAAACCAAGCCCAATCAAGCTCACCACCCCAAACAAAGCAAGTTGATAAAATCTCTGCTGTAACTGCTGTTTTTCCGAGCTTATATTATTAATAATAACGTAACTCAGCTGACTGGATAATTTAGATGCAAAAACATATATTTCATAGTATTGATTCTTTACTTGAAAATTAACCACAGAGGACTTTAATGCAGATAAAGAGTTACTTTTTAGTACCTGCTTCCATAGTGATTGATTCACTTCCGGATTCGTAACCGCTAGTAATTTATGGGTATTTTCGTTAATAATCCCAATACTACTTAAATTGGTATTTTGATAATTTAACAATATACCGGATAAAGAACTAGAGATACTTAATACCCCAACCACTTCGGAGTTGAATAAAACAGGCATAAAGACTTGTTGATAACAACTATTGGTACAAATAATTTTATGTTGTGGTTTTTCAGCGAGCAGGACTTGCTCCATAGATAAACGGTCAATCAACAAACGATCACCACCCCACTGTTGCAATAGGCCTTTTCGGTCGTAAAATACCGCAGACTTCAAGCCCCAAATAATCTGCCAATCCTCCCAATGATGGTCAAATAAATTTGTCAGAGAAGGATGTTCTTCCGAACTACGCATAATTAATACCGACTCAATAAACCGTTCCAATATTAAGAACGAATCATTGGTTAAACCATGTGCAAGGCTCATTTGATGCTCTTGCGCTTTTAAACGGCTTACCGCAAAATTATCTATTGTTTTTTGATAGGTCTGATACGAATAAAGACCAAAGAAAACCATAAAAATCAACCCGAAACTGGATAATAGTTTCCATTTAAGGCTAATGAAATTTGACCTTATCAAGCGCATCGTTAAAACCTATAGGAAATCTGTAGAGCGTAAATATCCCAGTCTTTTGCCGGCCGCAATGATAAATCCAAATTATCCATGGCGGTCACCATAGAGTAACCTTGCATTCGATGATATTCGCCTCTTAACATCCAATGTGCTGTGATATCCCAACGCAACCCCATCACAATATCACGCGTATACACTCCATGTTTAGGCATTCCTGTTGCTGCTGCAAAATTCAAACCATTTCTATCATTCATACTTAATACTGCAGAATCATAGCGAAAAATCATCTGTACATTATCTAGGATTCTATATCCCGCCTGAATATACCAATGCTCGCTTATCACACGCCTTACTGGCAAAATATGCGGGATACCTGAAAAATCATTCCACTGAGTATTATATTCAGCTTCCAAACTGAATTTCTCGCCATTATATTGTGCAGACAATAATAACGAATTAATCTGCATATTTAAGCCCGTATAGGTATCCAATAGATTGAATGGCTGGTAGACAGACACAAGATCCGCGTAACTCATTGCTAATACATACTTTCCCCCTTGTATTTCATATTTCACTTGGGTTACAAAACTAGGAGAGGACTCTAAGCGTCCTTGAGCATCGGTATTATTAGTGATGGCATACAATAATTCCGTATCTCCAGAAGCCGTCACGCCAACATTCATTTTAAAGAAAATATCCCCCCAATCGGTATGATAATCCGTATAAAATTGTCCGCCATCCATGGATAACAATAGCGCACGAGAGCGCTCAAAATACACCAGAGGTAATAAAATGGTGGGGCGAGTAAAAGAGACATCTCGGGTTGAATTATACAAGCCCCAAGGATTTTTAATACGTCCTCCTCGGATACCTATTTGACCTTTACTATGCCCTAATAAAGCATAATCAAAAAAAGCAAAATCTAAACTTAATGCACCCGCATCTCCAGTCTGCGCACCTGCACGTCGATAAAGACCCTGAGCAGAAAAACTTAATGTATCTGTGGCTTGATAGGACATATTCAGACCTATTTCCGTCAGACCTGTTGCAATATTATCTTTACTTTTTCCATGCACATTATAGCCAGAACTATGAAATAAACCTTGGCTCAGAAACCCGTGAAATTGAATATCATCCATCCAAGGCTGTTTATATTCCTCCAAAGAAAGTGCATTCCACTCTAGGCCCTGTTCTTTATCCGTAAGCGCATTCACCTGAATAGAGAACAATATGCAAAAGAAGCAGACTAAAAGTCGTGAATTATTGAGCATTAAAAAAATACAGCGCATTTTCATCTACTCCTTCTCTTGTATTTATATAGCCTATAGCATTTTTCGTATGTTTTACTTTTTCTATCATTTCTGCCACTGAAGAGACGGTAAACGGGGGCTGACCTGTGCCTGTATAAATTTGTCTATTCCATATACGCCGAATTTGGTAAGGAAATAAATGCAATTTTTCTTTTACAAACCGCTTATGTAAAGGGCTTTCATCTGACAAGACAAAGACATGAATTTTCTCGCCATTTACCCAATAACGGCGCTGTAACGTAAAAATAGCCGATAAATTATCAGAAGGTTTAACATATTGAACAGAAAACTCATTCAAAATAACCTCGGTTGCAGAGCAAGAAAAGCTCACACCAATACCGATACTCGTGACCAATACACACAAGTACTGACGAATAAATAAAATCGTTCGCTTAAGTTTCATAGCTGTATTAAATACCTAGAGGCTTTGCCGTATCTAAAAAAGATAATAGCTTTTATATTAATACCATAATTTTTTTTCATCGCGGGCCTTTATCCATAAATCCACGCGTCTCATTAAATTAAACAGCGTACATTATTTTTCATATACAAAAAATAGCTAAAATAACTTCTCTACCATACCATATTGTTTGGATTTTTAATAAACCCCTCTAATCGCTGCATTGCCTCAGAAATCCTTTCTAGCGTTGCTGTATAAGAAAACCGAATATACTGCTCACTGGCATTCTCCCCAAAATCCTTTCCAGGTGTTACCGCAACGCCTGCCACCTCTAATAACCGTTCAGCAAACAGCTGACTGCTTGACGTTAAAGCACTGCAATCGGCATAAATATAAAAAGCTCCCATTGGTTTTACAGGAATTTTAAAACCCAAACGAACTAATTCAGTATATAAAAAATCTCTTTTTTTAGAAAAATCTTTCCGTCTCATCTCCAGTTCTTGTAAGGTTTGCTCCTCAAAGGCAGCAACTGCGGCATATTGTGCATGACTTGCCGTGGAAATAAAAATATTTTGTGCTAATTTTTCGGTGGCCTCAACCAAAGCATCAGGCACAATCAACCAGCCAGCGCGCCAACCTGTCATACCAAAATACTTAGAAAAACTATTGATAACAAACGCCTTATCGGTAAATTCTAAGGCACTGGATACGCCCTCTTCATAGACTAATCCATGATAAATCTCATCGGATAATAGCACCCCAGATTTTTCTTCCACCCGCTCGACTAACCCCCTAAAAACATCACGTTTGATAAGAGTGCCTGTTGGATTTGAAGGCGAGGCCACCACCACAGCCGCGGTTTTTTCCGTCCAATATTGTTCAACTAAATCTGCTGATAACTGATAATCCGTATCAGAATAAACAGGCACCTTCCTTACCTGCCCGCCAAATAAACGTACAAAATTCTGATTACAAGGATAACAAGGATCGGATAATAACACCTCCTCACCTGCGTTTAAACTCACCCCTAATGCGAGTAAAAAAGCCCCCGAAGCGCCGGGCGTAATAAAAATACGTTCCATAGGCACTTGCACTTGATAACGCTGTTGATAAAAGTCAGAAATCTTTTGCCTCAAAGCAGGCAACCCTGCCGCAGGCGTATATTTGACTTGCCCCTGTTTAATATAATCCATCGCCGCTTGAGTAATAAGCTCTGGCGTGTCTAAATCGGGTTCGCCTATTTCCATGTGAATAATATCTTTTCCCTGTGCTTCTAATTCCTTAGCACGCGCTAATAACGACATCACATAAAAAGGTGTTATTTCGGACATTCTATTCGCTATTTTCATGCTTTAATCTTCCTCTATTGGTATTCAATATTACAAAAAATAACAATTATCCTTGCCTTTTACTCATTATACTGATAAAAATGCGCAGTTTTTTATAATTATGTAGGAGTCAGTGGATGGCCAGTAACACCCCAATTGAAGATTCACCTTTCAGCTTTAAGCCTTATGAAGAAAAAAAAGGCGAAGAGTTTATGAATGAGGCACAACAAGAACATTTTAGACGTATTTTAAATAACTGGAAAAAAGATTTAATGTCTGAAGTGGACCGCACAATGGGGCATATGCGCGATGATGCAGCAAACTACCCAGATCCTAACGACCGTGCATCACAAGAATCCGAGTTTAGTTTAGAACTAAGAACGCGTGATAGAGAAAGAAAATTACTTAAAAAAATTGATGAATCTTTAGCCACAATTGATTCTGAAGATTATGGTTATTGTGAATCATGCGGTATAGAAATTGGTGTTAAACGTTTAGAAGCGCGACCTACAGCGGTTCTTTGCATCGACTGCAAAACTTTAGATGAAATCCGTGAAAAACAAATGAGCTAAATCGCTTCCCCCTTTTCTCTGGGTGAGCAACAATTTCTGTTGCCACCCAATCTAACCTCTTTCCTCTCTGTGCAAACAATCAACAGCTTACTAAAACACGACCAGCAACATATCTGGCATCCTTACAGTGCCGTTCAAGCCGACTTCCCCGTATACCCTGTGCAATCCGCTCAAGGAGTTATGATAAGGCTGATGGATGGCCGTGAGCTCATTGATGGCATGTCCTCTTGGTGGAGTGCAATTCATGGCTATAATAACCCCGTCATCAATCAAGCCATCACAGAACAAATACACTCCATGTCGCATATTATGTTTGGAGGGCTAACCCATCAACCTGCGATTGATTTAGCTGTGCAACTGGTTGATATAACCCCTCCCTGTTTACAAACTGTTTTCTTTTCTGATTCAGGCTCTGTGGCAGTTGAAGTCGCGATGAAAATGGCCATTCAATACTGGCATAGCCAACAACAGCCGCATAAAAAACGTTTATTAACCCTTCGTTATGGCTATCACGGCGATACCTTTGGAGCAATGTCTGTCAGTGACCCTGAAAATGGGATGCACAGTTTATTTACAGGCAGTATTACTCAGCAGCTCTTTGCCGATGCACCCGAATGTCAATTTAATGAACCCTGCCAAGCATCCGATATTGCCCCTTTAAAAGCTCAACTGGAACAACATCATCATGAAATAGCCGCGGTTATTTTAGAGCCTATTGTGCAGGGTGCGGGTGGTATGCGCTTTTATTCACCCGATTATTTACGACAAGTACGTGAACTTTGTACGGAATACCATGTTTTATTAATCTTAGATGAAATAGCCACAGGCTTTGGTCGTACTGGAAAATTATTTGCTTGTGAACACGCTAATATCGAGCCTGACATTCTATGCCTAGGTAAAGCCTTAACAGGCGGTTATATGACCTTAGCTGCGACATTGACCACCGAATCCATCGCGCACAGTATTCGAGATGGTGAGCCAGGGATTTTTATGCACGGCCCTACCTTTATGGCTAATCCTCTAGCCTGTGCCACCGCACTGGCCAGCTTAAAGCTATTACTGAATTCCCCTTGGCAACAAACCGTTAAAACTATAGAACAGCACTTAAGCATAGGATTAACGCCTTGCCAAGACCTGCCATCGGTCAAAGAAGTGCGGGTATTAGGCGCTATTGGAGTCATTGAATTACATGAAGCCATTGATATGAAAATATTACAGCCTAAATTTGTTGAAGCAGGCGTTTGGGTGCGCCCTTTTAATAAATTAGTTTACCTGATGCCGCCTTTTATTATTTCAGAGATAGAGTTAGAAACACTTATCAACGCCGTTGTTCAAGTGGTTTCTGAGCTGTAAAAGCGAAATATCCCCCCTCAATGTATTAAAAAAGAGGGGGAACTCACTACAATCAGCTAACGATAGAATTAAAACAGTGACTTGGACGCATCACCTGAGTTATTTTCTGCATATCAGGATAGTAATACCCGCCTAAATCCGCCACCGTTCCTTGTACCGCCATTAATTCAGCAGTAATTTTTGCTTCATTTTCATTCAGTTGTTCAGCCACTGGCTTAAACTGAGCTTGTAATGTTTTATCTTCTGTTTGCTCGGCTAACGCTTCTGCCCAATACAATGCTAAATAAAAATGACTGCCGCGCGTATCTAACGCGTTAACTACATGGGCAGGTGAGCGATTATGATTCAAATACTGGCTGTTGGCTGTATTTAATGCATTAGCTAATACTTTAATAGAAGATTGCTGGGTTTTCTCGGCTAAATCCTCTAAAGAAACTGCTAAAGCTAAAAATTCACCTAATGAATCCCAGCTTAAATGATTTTCATTCAATAATTGTTCGACCAATTTAGGAGCCGAGCCACCTGCGCCTGTTTCAAAGAGGCCACCGCCCGCTAATAATGGCACAATCGATAACATTTTGGCACTGGTGCCTAGTTCTAAAATAGGAAATAAATCGGTTAAATAATCTCGTAACACATTACCTGTGACAGAAATCGTATCCTGACCTGCTTGCACACGGCCTAAAGTTTCTGTTATTGCATCAATCGGCGAAAGAATTTTAATATCCAATCCTTGGGTATCATGGTCGAGTAAATACGTTTCCACTTTTGCAATCAGATTTCTATCATGTGCGCGTTGCTCATCCAGCCAAAAAATAGCAGGCAGTCCTGTTAATCTGGCACGATTCACGGCTAATTTCACCCAATCTCTAATTGGCAAATCTTTTGCCTGACACATACGCCAAATATCACCCTGCTCCACTTCATGCTCTAGTAATACCTCATTCGCTTCATTAATCACTAGCACAATACCTGCTGTCGGCATTTCAAACGTTTTATCATGCGAACCATATTCTTCTGCTTTTTGTGCCATTAAGCCAACATTACTGACACTCCCCATGGTCTCTACATTAAAAGCCCCTTCCTTTTTGCAAAAATCAATCGTTGCTTGATAAATCCCTGCATAACAACGGTCAGGAATCAAAGCGTGAGTATCTTCTAGTTCACCCGCTTTATTCCACATTTTCCCCGAAAAACGAATAGATGCTGGCATGGATGCATCAATAATAATATCACTGGGTACATGTAAATTAGTAATGCCTTTATCAGAATTAACCATCGCTAAGTCTGGTCTGGAGTCATAGACAGCCTGAATATCCGCCTCAATGGCTAAACGTTGTGCATCCGGTAATTGTGTGATTTTTGCATACACATCCCCTAAGCCATGGCGAGTATTAACCCCTAGCTCGGCAAAAATAGTCTGATATTTAACAAAAACGTCTTTAAAGTAAACATTCACCGCATGACCAAAAATAATCGGATCAGAAACCTTCATCATGGTAGCTTTTAAGTGTAAAGACAATAGAACATTATCCGCTTTTGCATCCGCCATAGCTTGCTCATAAAAGGCACACAAGGCTTTACAGCTCATCACAGAAGCATCAATCACTTCGCCTTCTAATACTGAGGTCTTTGCTTTTAATACCTGAATGTCGCCTGCCGTACTAACTAATTCAATACGCACCTGTCCCGATTTTTTAATAACAGCTGATTGTTCGCTGCTATAAAAATCGCCGTGACTCATGGAACGAACCTTTGTTTTCGAGTCAGCTAACCATTCACCCATAGCATGCGGATGTTTTTGTGCGTGCTCTTTTACAGGAGCGGCGACACGACGATCAGAATTACCTTCACGTAAAACAGGATTTACCGCACTGCCTAAAATTTTTGCATACCGCGTTTTAATCGCTTGTTCCTGTTCATTACTCGGCTCCGCAGGATACTCAGGTAACGCAAAACCCACGAGTTGCAATTCTGTAATCGCTTTTAATAATTGCGGGACAGAAGCACTAATATTCGGTAATTTAATAATATTCGCGTGCGCCTCTTTGACCAATAAACCTAACTCAGCCAAGGTGTCATTGCGTTGCTGTTCTTTCGTTAAAGACTCAGGAAAAGCTGATAAGATTCGCGCCGCCAAAGAAATATCTTTTACTTCAACCGTTACCCCCGCTGCTTTTGTAAACAACTGAATAATGGGCAATAATGAATACGTCGCTAACGCAGGCGCTTCATCGGTTTTTGTATAAATAATAGTAGGGCTAGACATATTTTCTCGCTTAATAGGCTATAAAATGATCCGCCTATTATACCAAGTGTCACCCTGCATGAATCTAATTTGATATTTCCATGTATTAGCGCCTCTTTTATTTTATAATCATAGGTTAAATATCACTTAGGTCTTTATACCTAATCCTTCCAATTAACCCTAAAATTCTCACTCGGAGTGCCTCATGTCTAAACCTTTTATTTTACACATGCTAACAACAGCAAAAAATCTAAGTCCTTTTGATGTCAATATGGCAGTGGATGCAGGTTGGCTTTCTGCCACCCCCTATACCAATGTTGAAGCCAGTGAAGTACAAGGCTTAATACAAGATGTCATTTTTTCACGCAGTCCTAAAGGGTTAAAAAATACAGGTATTTTTGTTGGCGGACGAGATACTAAACAAGCGATGGATATGCTAAAAACAGCTAAAAATTCCATGCTTCCTCCCTTTGAAGTCTCAGTTTTTTCTGATCCAAGCGGTGCTTTTACCACAGCCGCAGGAATGGTTGCCATTGCAGAAGACGCATTGAAAACCAAGTTCGACACCGATTTAAAGGGAAAAAATATAATCGTACTAGGCGGAACAGGGCCTGTGGGACAAGTAGCCGCTGTTTTAGCAGCAAAAGCTGGTGCAAATGTCCGAATTATTGGTCGCCAATTAGAAAAAGCACAGCGTACTGCTGATATGTGTAATGAAGAATTTGGTGATGGAAAAATCAATATCACCGCCGGCGGTGATGCCGATAAAGAAGAGTACATGAAAACCACAGATGTTGTTTTTTCAACAGGTGCGGCTGGCATTGAATTACTGAGTGCAGAACTGATTGCATCAGCCCCTCAACTCAAAGTGGCAACCGATGTTAATGCCGTTCCTCCCGCAGGCGTTGCAGGTTTAGATGCTTTTGATAATGGAAAAGCAATCGCGGGCTCAAACAGCGGAGCTGTGGGTATTGGTGCTTTAGCGATTGGTAACGTAAAGTACCAAGTACAAAGCTCATTACTTAAACGTATGATTACAGAAGATAAGCCTTTATATTTACATTTTGAGCATGCCTTTGAAGCCGCTCGCGAATACATTAATTCATCTAAATAACACAATACTTTTTATACTCTTTCAAGGAATACGATACTCATGGCAAAAAAAAGCATATTGCATATGTTTGATCCCACCCCAAATAACAGTCCTTTTGATATTAATATGGCATTAGACTGTAATTTTGATGTCCTCATGCCGTATGCAAACGTCAAACTCGAAGGAATGCACCGACTCACACAGGATACTATTTTCTCTCGCAGTCCAGCAGGCGTGAAACAAACAGGTATTTTTATTGGTGGGCGGGATATTGCCTTAGCGATTGATATGCTCAATACAGCTAAACAAGCAATGGTGCCTCCTTTTGAAGTGTCCGTTTTTGCTGATCCAAGCGGCGCTTTTACAACCGCCGCAGCATTAGTTGCTTGCGTGGAAAAAGAGCTAAAAGATAAGCACAATAAAACATTAAAGGGCTGTAAAGCTTTAGTATTCGGTGGCACAGGCCCTGTTGGTATTTCGACTGGCGTGATTGCTTCATTGGCTGGAGCCGATACAGTACTTATTGACCATTTATCTGCTGGCACAGCCAATGACATAGCAAAAGAATATAACCGTCGTTTTGGCAGTACTTTATCAGGAACGGCGGCAACCTTTGATAAAGATAAAATCGAGCTTATCAAAGAGGCTGATATTATCTTTTGTACTGCGAAAGCAGGGGTACAAATTTTAAATGAAGTGGTGCTATCACACGCACAACAACTTAAAGTGGTGGGGGATGTTAATGCTGTTCCTCCTGCTGGAATTGAAGGCGTACAGCTGAATGATTTAGGCGACCCTCTGACACAAGCGATCAACTCAGAAGGTGCCGTTTCTGTAGGCGCTTTAGCAGTAGGTAATGTGAAGTATAAAGTACAACACGCACTACTGGATTCGATGTTAACAGGGGATAAACCCAGCTATATTGATTTCCGAAATGCTTATGCAAAAGCAAAAGAGTTATTAGATCTATAAGGTAAAATAAGGAGAATGGCGGTGTATTTAATACAAAAACCATTCTCCATCCTTCTACTCTAGAACTTAACTTAAGCGGGCATTTCTCATTACCTTCTTCATCTCTCTAACTGCCGTATCTAAGCCACTAAAAACAGCTTGTGCAATTAAGGCATGACCAATATTCAACTCAACGATTTCAGGTATTTTACAAATTGCTTCAACATTGTATAAATTCAACCCATGGCCTGCATTAACTTGTAAACCTGCGCTGTGCGCATACTGCGCAGCGGATTGAATGCGTTTTAATTCCAATAACTGCTCGGATTTGCTCCGTGCATCGGCATAACGCCCTGTATGCAATTCGATCACAGGTGCTCCAGCCGCTATGGCCGCATCTATTTGCCGTTCGTCTGGGTCAATAAATAAAGAAACTTCAATATCAGATTCCGCCAAACTGGTACAAGCATGATGTAATTTCTTAGGATTTCCCGCAACATCCAGCCCCCCTTCCGTGGTCAGCTCTTCCCTTTTTTCTGGTACCAGACAACACGCATAAGGCTGTACTTCCGAAGCAATAGTCAACATTTCATCAGTCACTGCCATTTCAAAATTCAAGCGAGTATGAATCATCTCTTTTAATAAGAACATGTCGCGGTCTTGCATGTGCCGACGATCTTCTCTTAAATGAGCGGTAATACCATCAGCCCCTGCTTGTTCTGCAATAAAAGCGGCTTGTATCGGTTCAGGGTATTGAGTTCCCCTTGCCTGCCTTAAGGTTGCAATATGGTCAATGTTTACGCCTAATAGAATCAACTGTTCTTGCATCCGACTTATTCCTTAAATCCTAAACTTTGCAACGCCCGTTCATTGTCAGACCAACCCGATTTAACCTTAACCCATAAATGTAAATATACTTTAGAACCAATCAGGTTCTCTATATCTTTACGGGCTTCCATACCAATACTCTTGAGTAATTCGCCCTGCTTGCCAATGACAATATTTTTTTGCGTTTCACGCTCCACCCAAATCAAACCATAGATTTTAGTAATATGCGGTAATTCTTCGTATTTCTCAATTTCTACTGTGAGAGCATACGGTAACTCATCGCCTAATCTCCGCGTCAACTTCTCACGAATAATCTCCGAAGCCAAAAAGCGCTCAGGACGGTCGGTAATTTGATCTTCAGGATAAATAATATCGCCTTCTGGCAATAAATCCATCATCAAGCCATCAATTACCTCTAAATTAGTCTGCTTTAACGCCGAAATAGGGACAATTTCTTTAAAAGGGAAACGTTCCTGCGCATCTTTAAAAAAAGCAAAAATATCTTCTTTATTTTTAACACGGTCAATTTTATTGACCGCTAAAATAACAGGTAAGCCTGCTTTTTCTAGTTTTTGAAAAATAACCTCATCATAGTCTTGCCATGCCAAGGTATCAATCAACCAAACCACCAAATCTACCCCAAGTAAGGTAGTATCAGCGGTTCTATTAAGATACCGATTAAAGGCTTTCTTGCTGCTTTCGTGCATCCCCGGCGTATCCATAAAAATGGCCTGACCTTTTTCACTGGTTTTAATCCCCAGTATTTGATGGCGTGTTGTTTGGGGTTTTCGTGAGGTGATACTAATTTTTTGCCCTAATAAATGATTCATTAGAGTTGATTTCCCTACATTCGGCTGACCTATAAAGGCAACATATCCGCAATTCATTTTGATTCCTTTGCTATTTTTGCTAGCATTAATTCGGCTGCTTGTTGTTCTGCTTTTTTTCTGGAAATGCCCATGCCCACAACTTTGTCATCGATTAAAGCAATGGCACACGCCACTTTAAAGGTTTTATCATGAGGCAAGCCAGATTCACTGATAAGAGTATACATAGGTACATCACACTGTTTTGATTGCATGTATTCTTGCAAACGGGTCTTAGGGTCTTTTTGCCAATTATCTAAACTCAAGCCCTGCAAGCGCTCTGCAAAGAGCTCTAAAATCCAATCCTTACTCGCATCAATGCCTTTATCTTTAATAATCGCGCCCATAATGGCTTCTACCGCATCCGATAAAATAGAAGCTCGACGAAATCCCCCGCTTTTTAACTCACCAGAGCCTAAAATAAGGTAGTCTCCGAAATTATGTTTGCGCGCTAAATCGGCTAAGGATTCTTGATTAACCAAGCTGGCACGCAGGCGACTTAATTCCCCTTCGCTCGCTTTAGGAAATTTATTAAAAATCGCCTCCGCAATGACAAAGCCTAAAATAGAATCACCCAGAAACTCAAGGCGTTCATTATTTTTAGAGCCTATACTGCGGTGTGTCAATGCTAAAACAAACCATTTTGGGTCATTAAACTGTAATCCCAGTTTTTTACATAAAACATCAGGGGCTTTTATCACTGAGAACCCACTTCAATTGAATTATCAAAATCCACCCAAACACTTAAGGTGTCAATAAAGGGCTGTTTAACATGGTACTGAATTTGTACTTTTAAATAGCCTGCACGAGAGGTGATTTTGACATCTTTCTTGGTCACATTCTCCACATAATTCATTCCAAATTGCTTATTTAAAGAAATCCATACAGAATGTTTACTTTGGTTAACAATATCAGGGCGATTTTTAAGGGTTTCTAAGGCATGAACCACTTTACTGTGGTTCATATAAATAGGCCCCACTTTAAGAACAATCATCACTAAAAACCCAATGACAGCCATTAAGAGAATAAAAGTAATTAATGTTAAACCCTGTTGATTTTTATAGCCTTTATAATTCATTACAACCCTCTTTTGTTATCAAGATTAATTAATGTTTGTGCCAATACGCTCAAACCCAACACCCGTATGTTCCCAGTCCCAATTCATCCAGATGAAAAAGGCTTTACCCACTAAATTAGCTTCAGGCACAGTTCCCCAATAACGACTGTCATTACTGTTATCACGGTTATCACCCATCATAAAATAATGCCCTTGAGGCACAATAAAAGTCCCTTGCAAATTAGGCACACGATGATTAATTAAAATATCATGCTTTACTGTCTGCAAATTTTCATTCAGTCTTTCTGAGCCAGTCATGCTTTTACCCTGACCAAGCCCCTGATAAATGCCTTGTGAATCTTGCTGCATTACTTGACCGTTGACTGTTAGCTGCTTATTTAGGTAACGAATTTTATCACCCGGTAAACCAATCACACGCTTAATATAATCGACTTCAGGATTTTTAGGATAGCGAAACACCATCACATCACCTCTTTCTGGCTCTCCAATATCAATAATCTTTTTATTAATAACAGGTAAGCGAATCCCATAAGCAAACTTATTAACCAAAATAAAATCGCCAATTAATAAGGTTGGCATCATAGAACCTGAAGGAATGCGGAAAGGTTCGGCAATAAAAGAACGCAATAAAAACACCACCAAAACCACAGGAAAAAATGAACGGGCATACTCCACTAATAAAGGTTCATTATCTAAGTCATATTCCCGCTGTACTCGCTTTAGATAAAAACAATAACTACCCCAAACAATACCGGTAATCACGGCCGCCGAAAATAAAAAAAATGAAAAATCGTAATCCATTGCTAATTCCCGTTAATCTTTTTTGGCTTGTAATACCGCTAAAAAGGCTTCTTGTGGAATTTCCACGTTTCCCACCTGTTTCATACGTTTTTTACCCGCCTTTTGTTTTGCTAATAACTTCTTTTTACGCGAAATATCGCCACCATAACATTTAGCGATAACATTTTTACGCATGGCCTTAACCGTTGAACGGGCAATAATTTTCGCGCCAATCGCCGCCTGAATCGCCACATCATACATTTGTCGCGGAATAAGGTCTTTCATCGCTTCCACTAGTTCCCGCCCACGCGTTTGACTCGCATCTCTATGTACAATCACCGACAAGGCATCCACTGCCTCTCCATTAATAAGTACATCGAGTTTAATCAATGGTGTTTCTTCAAAACGCTTAAATTCATATTCAAATGAAGCAAAACCACGACTGACCGATTTTAAACGGTCAAAAAAGTCTAAAACCACTTCGCTTAGCGGTAAATCATATTTCAATGCTACTTGTGTCCCTAAATACTGCATATCGACTTGCAGACCCCGCTTTTCTATACAGAGCGTAATCACAGGACCTAAATACTCTTGAGGTACTAGAATATTCGCTTGAATAATCGGCTCACGAATCATTTTAATCGAGCCAACATCGGGCAATTTAGCTGGATTATCCACCTTTAGCACTTCGCCTCTATGTGTTTCTACTTCATAGATAACCGTTGGCGCAGTGACAATCAGATCAATATCATACTCACGTTCTAAACGCTCTTGGATAATCTCCATGTGCAGCATACCCAAGAAACCACAACGGAAACCAAAACCGAGGGCTTCGGAGCTTTCTGGCTCAAACTGCAATGAGGCATCATTTAAACGTAATTTATCTAAAGATTCACGCAGATTTTCATAGTCATCAGCACTGACAGGGTATAAGCCTGCAAAAACACGCGGTTGAGATTTAGCAAAACCCTCTAAGGCTTCAGTACATTTATTATCGGTTAAAGTAATAGTGTCCCCCACAGGCGCACCAAAAATATCTTTAATCGAGGCCACAATAAAACCCACTTGCCCTGTTTTTAAAGTGTCTGTATCCGTCAATTTGGGCGTAAACACACCAACACGTTCAGCAATAAAACTATTACCCGTCGATAGAATAGTAATTTTTTGTTTTTTGCGCAACGAGCCATTTACAATTTTAACTAGAGAAACCACACCCAAATAATTATCAAACCATGAGTCAATAATTAAGGCTTGTAACGGAGCCTCTTCATCGCCTGAAGGCGGGGGTATGATATTCACCAGCTCTTCTAAAACATCTTGTACGCCTAAACCTGTTTTAGCACTAATTCTTACAGCATCTTCCGCAGGAATACCGATTATATCTTCAATCTCAGTAATCACCTTTTCAGGATCAGCCGTCGGTAAATCAATTTTATTCAAGATGGGCATCACTTCTAGCCCTTGCTCTATCGCAGTATAGCAATTCGCCACACTTTGCGCTTCTACACCCTGCGCGGCATCGACCACAAGCAATGCGCCTTCACAAGCCGCTAACGAGCGCGAGACTTCATAAGAAAAATCCACATGCCCCGGCGTATCAATAAAATTCAGTTGATAGGTTTCACCGTCTTTAGCGGTAAAATTCAAAGTGACACTTTGCGCCTTAATAGTGATGCCACGTTCGCGCTCAATATCCATAGAATCTAGCACTTGCGCCGCCATTTCTCTATCAGATAGACCCCCGCATAATTGAATAAACCGATCTGCTAAAGTAGATTTTCCATGGTCGATATGTGCAATAATCGAGAAATTTCGTATATGTTTTAAATCCATCGTATATTTTTAAAGTACAAAAGTAAGAGTAAGGCGAAATATCTAGGTATTCGCTTTGAAAGTAAGCACATTTTAGCAGAAGTAACCACAAACAGGCGAAGTAATCACCTAGCCATTTAAGACCAAATCAAATTTCTGCAACAAAGCGGGAGTTTCTTTTTGCTTTATAAGCTGAACAGGAAAAAGCAAATCATCCAATGCCAAGCCAGCTCGAATGAGACTTTCCTGCTCAATATAAATAGTTTCAATATCGTACAACTCTAAGGAACGATAAATCGCGCCAATATTCTTTCTGTCCCCTTCTTTTACAACTTGTCCTTGCTTCATATGAAACACCGCATCCCCTAATAGAAGCAAACTTACAGGCTGATCAAACGCGGCGGTAATCAAAATCCTATCCAAAGATTCTTGCGCATCACTGCCGCGATAAGGGGAATGCTGTAAAACAAATAAAAAAGACTTCATTACTGATGCTCACTCATTTGCTTATTGGACAAATAACTCTCCGCACTAATATCATTCCTATCTAACATCAAAAATGCGCCTAACTCCATCATCGCTTTTCGATATACTTTACGCTTAAAATAAACCACTGATTTTAAAGGTTCCCAATAATCCACCCACTGCCAATCATCAAACTCAGGTTTCTCATGTCGGTCTAAAATCACATTCGCCTCTTCACCCACTAATTTAAGTAAATACCAAATTTGTTTTTGACCAATACATAATGGATGTGAATTACGGCGAACATATTTCTCAGGCAATTTATACTTTAACCAATACCGTGTCCGTCCAATCACTTCCACATGAGCTTCGTCCAACCCAGTCTCCTCACACAGCTCACGATACATCGCTTGCTCAGGACTTTCATTAAATTCTATGCCTCCTTGAGGAAACTGCCAAGAATTCACCCGTGACCGCTTAGCCCAAAACACATGTCCTTGTGCATTACAAAGGATGATGCCGACATTCGAGCGGTATCCTTTAGAATCAATCATTTTAAATCCTATATTTTTTACCGAATAAGCCCGTTAATCCCCTTCCTTTAGGTGGGGTATGTAAGGGTGCTTTTGATTTTTCTTAATGATACTATAGTTCTCATGAAACCTGTTATTAAAACCCTATCTGTCAGAGTTAGAGGTAAGCATACGAGCGTGTTAAACCAGAAGGTTTTTTCGGCATAAGCGTCTAGCCGTAGGAATCCCAGCCCTTTAAAATAGGGTGGATGCCAATATTCGTACTAAAACACACAATGCTAAAATTCCAGTCACTTAACGTAAGCAGCTAAACACCTTACAGTCTTTTAGCTCCCCTGCATTACTTATAAAGAATATTCTTCCATAAAAGCCTAAGTGATGCTACACCCCTTTTTCTTAAAACAACCAACGGAATACCCTACGATGAGCTTAGCTATTTTTGATTTAGATAATACCCTTCTTGCAGATGACAGTGATTATCTATGGGGGGAGTATTTAGTCAATCAAGGTCTTGTGGATGCGGAATACTATGCGCGTGAAAACGAACGCTTTTATCAAGAATACAAAGAAGGCACTTTAGATATACACGATTTCCTTAAATTCTCATTGAAACCATTGGCAGACCATTCTTTAAGCGAGTTACAAAATTGGAGAGCAGACTTTATGATTCGAGTTATCCAGCCAATCTTACTCAAATCAGCACAAACCTTAGTTAGAAAACATCACGACCGTGGCGATACCCTTCTGGTTATCACCGCAACCAACTCCTTTGTCACTGCCCCCATCGTCAAACAATACGGTATCCCTAATTTAATTGCGACTACACCTGAACAAATTAATGGGCAATTCACAGGAAAAGTAGAAGGCACGCCCTGCTTTCAAGCAGGTAAAGTCACCCGATTACAACAATGGTTAGACACAACAGCACTTAATTTAGAAGACAGTTGGTTTTATAGCGACTCCCATAATGACCTGCCCCTACTAGAAAAAGTCACTCACCCGATTGCAGTTAATCCTGATGCAAAATTAAGCGACCATGCAACCAAGAATAACTGGCCAATCATTGACCTACGCACAGAACATTGCCCAACCAACCATTTAAAATAACAAAAAAATAGCCATGACCTACTATATTGATTACAATACAGCCTCACTAAAGGGGACGACCAGGTTTCGACGTGGGTAGCAAAACCTTAGGTGCATGTCGAGGACAGTACACCTCGTAAAATCTACTGACAATTAAGTATTCGCAAATGACGAAAACTACTCAATGGCTCTAGCTGCTTAAACACAGCACCATTCTCCTGACTATCTGTGCTTATGCGGGTAGCGTTCTTCGGAACATTCAGGAGTCACTTTACATAAGATCGTGTTAAGAACTTTGTTCGGAGTTCCGCCACACTAAATCCAATCGAAATCGCTTTAAGTATCTTGGTCCGACGGGTAGCTTAAGGTTAAATCAAAAGCGCGGAATAAACATGTAGATCCAAAGGCGGAGTGCTTACGGACGGGGGTTCGATTCCCCCCGTCTCCACCAAGTAACTTACTATTTTATAAGCATAAAATATCATTATAAATAAAAAATGGCTGTTAATTGGCTGTTTTATATTTCATAAGTAGTCAATTCTATTCAATTTCTGAATAACAAACTCTTCACCAAACACCTTATCCAGCCCATAAAATAGCCCTCTTAGGTTAACGCAACGCGGACTTACTCAAGCCCCTAAGGTAGCGATTGGGGATGGCGCCATGGGATTTTGGAATACCGTCGGTAAAGTGTAGCCTAATATTGCATTTCCCGCGCTAATAAGTTGCACCTTACTATGGTATAGTTTCCTTTTTCTAATTTACCTATAATTTCTTGTGCCAGCTCCCTACTCGACAGATATCCGAAAAAAAGTGATCAACGCTATTGAAATAGATAAGCAAAGTAAACCTGATATAGCGAAACGTTTCGCTGTTTCTTATTCTTTCGTTCATAGCTTATGGCGACATTATCAGAAAACTGGCACACTTGAAGCCAAAAAAGTAGGTGGGCATATCCCACCAAAAGTAAATAGCGCAGGAGGACTTGAGATAAAAGTATGGCTAATAAAAGAGCCTGATTTAACGCTCAATGACCTGTGTGA